>Ga0105239_10000006_pt1 | contig 442319 bp, 403 predicted proteins | sample KBSC44metaG_FD_92761 | JGI IMG/M metagenome (GOLD analysis project Ga0105239, IMG submission 92761) | Corn rhizosphere microbial communities from Kellogg Biological Station, Michigan, USA - KBS C4-4 metaG | ecosystem: Host-associated > Plants > Roots > Rhizosphere > Soil | place: Michigan...
CTTCCGAAATCCGAAATAAAACAGTAGCTTTGCCCGGCAAATAATAACTCCAAACACATTATTTGCTATGCAATTAGACCCCGAAAAATTTGTCGCCGAAGGATTAACTTACGACGATGTTTTGCTCCTCCCCGCTTATTCTGAAGTTCTACCGCGCGATGTTGACACCAGCACCTGGCTTACAAAAAAAATCAGGCTGAACATCCCTATTATTTCCGCTGCGATGGACACGGTTACCGAATCGTCACTGGCAATTGCCATTGCACAGGCCGGCGGCATCGGCATCCTGCATAAAAACATGAGCATTCGCGAGCAGGCTGATGAAGTGCGCAAAGTAAAACGCTCCGAAAGCGGCATGATACAGGACCCGGTAACGTTACACGAATCGGCCACCATCGCTGATGCTGTAAAAATTATGCGGGAATACCGTATCGGCGGCATACCAATTGTTGACGCGGAGCACAAGCTAAAAGGCATCATTACCAACCGCGATCTGCGTTTCCAAAAGGAAATGCATTTGCCTGTAAGCGATGTGATGACCAAAGAAAACCTGGTTATAGCCCCGCAAGGCACCAACCTGGTACAGGCAGAAGAAATTTTACAAAACCACAAAATTGAAAAGCTGCCGGTTGTGGATAACCATGGTGTGCTGCGCGGCCTGATTACCTTTAAAGATATTCAAAAATTCAAAAACTTCCCAAGCGCATGTAAAGACGAATTCGGTCGCTTGCGCGTAGGTGCAGCTGTTGGAGTAGCTGCCGATAACATCGACCGTGTAAAGGCATTAGTTGCGGCAGGCGTGGATGTAATTACCGTTGATACCGCTCATGGCCATTCGAAAGGAGTTATCGATATGGTTAAAAGCGTAAAAGCTTTATATCCTGATTTACAGGTTATAGCCGGCAACATAGCAACCGGCGAAGCTGCTATAGCATTGGCTGATGCGGGCGCAGACGCGGTTAAAGTAGGTATCGGTCCAGGTTCTATCTGTACTACCCGTATCGTCGCCGGTGTAGGCGTACCACAGCTGTTTGCAGTTTATGAGTGTGCGAAAGCCCTTAGAGGCCGTGATATACCGGTTATAGCCGATGGCGGCATCAAACAAACCGGCGACATTGTAAAGGCTATCGCCGCCGGTGCAAGCTCTATTATGGCAGGCTCGCTGTTTGCCGGTGTTGAAGAATCTCCGGGTGAAACCATTATATACGAAGGCCGTAAGTTTAAATCTTACCGTGGCATGGGCTCAGTTGACGCGATGGACAAAGGCTCGAAAGACCGTTACTTCCAGGATGAAACCGACGTAGTTACCAAGCTGGTACCTGAAGGCATTGTAGGTCGTGTACCGTACAAAGGCAACCTGGCCGAAGTAGTTTATCAATATGTGGGCGGTTTACGCGCAGGGATGCACTACTGCGGCGCAGCAACTATCGAAGACCTGCAAAAAGCGAAATTTGTACGTATCACCGCAGCAGGTATGAAAGAAAGCCATCCGCATGATATAACGATAACTAAGGAATCGCCGAATTATACACGGTAGAGATTAGTTAATTAGAGGCTAGAGATTAGTTAGAATACGTCAGACTTCCGAAGTTTTAAAAACTTCGGAAGTCTTTTTGTTTATACTGCGTCGAAGTATAACCCGGCCGCGCCTAATATGCCGCTATTAGCCAACTCGGAGCGTTCAATCTTTAATCTCGCTACGCTTTTGGGATATACCAGCGTGTTGATGCGTTCCCACATGTTTTTTTCAAAATAGTCGTACGCCAGTTGTACAGAGCCGCCTAAGATGATGAGGTCGGGGTCGTAGGTGTACATTACCAGCTTAATGGCGTTACCGAGGTGGGTTCCCATTTCGGCGTAAAGCTGTAATGCGCGGGCATCACCCTGTTGGGCATCTTTAAAAACCTGCTGACCGTCCAGGCCATACACATTATTAAAAAATGATCCGCTGCAATAAAACTCGTAATTATTATCCAGGTAATCCACGCAGCCGAACTCCCCTGCCCCGCAGTTTGGGCCTGCATATAGTTGCCGGTTAATAATTATGCCCGCCCCCAGGCCGGTGCCGATAGTAAGTCCTACCATATTTTTAGCACCCTGCCCCTTGCCGAAGTAAAGCTCGCCTAAAGCAAAACAATTGGCATCGTTATTTACAAATACCTGTACGTTATATTTCTTCTCCAGTATTTCTTTTAGGTGAACCTCTTTCCAGGATGGGATATGCACCACGTCATAAACAATACCTTTTTCAACATCAACAACGCTGGGTACGCCTATGCCGATGGCCTTTACTTCGCTGTCAATCAATTTATCTACCACAAAATAAACATCTTCCAGCACCTGTTCTTCTGTGCCGTTGGTATGTATACGACGGGATATAATTTCAGAGAGATTGCCGTTGCTAACCACAGCGCCCCGGATATTAGTGGCGCCTAAATCAATGCCTATTACTTTTTCGTTATTCATCAATTACGCTTCTGTCGGTTTATCAAAAATAGTTTTGTTGGTGATTAATGGTTTGGCCCAAAAGCCTATAGCAAGCATGTAGCCGAAGGTGATATACAAGAAACACATGGCAGCGCGCAATCCAACTAAATTACCGAGACCGCCTATCAATATCTGTACAACCGCGCCGCCTATAATACCGGTAACCAATATGCCCGCAAATGAGCCATGGTGTTCATCAACCGAGCTAAGCGCCAGTGAAAATATTATCGGGTACATCACCGACATGAAGAAGCCGACGATAGAAAATGAATAGAGCGAAATTTCGGCACTTCCGAACAAGCCAAGCGATAAAAATATCAAAGCGAAAATGGTGAAAATAACCAGCAGCTTACGGCTATCCATCAGCTTTAACAAAAACAAGCCTAATACTCCGCCAGCGGTCATTAGTCCCCAAAACCATGCAACGGCATGAGCTCCGGCTACTTCCGGGTCCACATGGTGGTATCTTTTCAAAAACTCCGACATCCAATAGGATACACCCTGTTCGGTGCCTACGTAACAAAACAATGCAATAAAGTATAAAATAACTATCGGTTTTTTAAACAGCATTACATGCGTTTCCCAGGCCCCGGCTTTTTCATCGTCAGCCAATTCAACCTTCGGAAATCTCGAAAGCAGCATCAGCACAACCATCAACAGACATATAACTACAAAAAGCCAGTAGAGCGATATCCACGGCATCCCTGCGGGCACTAACGGCGACAGGACTGAAAATATCCCGCTGTGATTTTTATTTCCGAGGTTTAATACCATATACGAATAGACTAGCGGACTAAGGAACGAGGCCCCTCCGAATATCAACTGGGCCAAAACTGATGTAAAAGCGTAGTTTTCTTCGCCTCCTGCGGTACGAAGCAGCGGGTTAATAACTACCTGCAACATGGCCATACCACAGCCGATTAGAAACAACGACAATACAGCCGTGAGGTAATTAGGCTGGGCAGCCAAAAGCAGCGAGCCGCCAAATGCTACTACGAAGGCCGTAACCATAATTGTTTTCTCGTTATACTTTTGCACCAGGATGCTCGACGGTATAGACATTACGCCGTATGCGATAAAAAACGCGAACGGCAGCACCCCTGCCATAAAATCACTCAGCTTAAAGTCCTTTATAAATGCCGGCGAAAGCGGCCCTATGATGTTTGTTAAAACTGAGATAACAAAAAACGTTAGCATTATAAGCCCTACGATGTAATAACTGCGTTTCATGAATTGGTTTTGAATTGGGGTAAGATTGATTACGTTACATATTTAGCGCAAATGTTTAGTATTTACAAGTTATTAAATGAATTTAAAAAGTTTGTGGGGTGTTTGTAGTAGAGTTAACCGCAGAGATACTGAGAAGACACATAGAATACGGAGGAAAAAGATTAAAGATATGAGCAGATTAAGCTTATAATTATCAGCCGCATTTTACATTTATGCAATAAGCGAAATTCAGCTATAATATAAATTTCTTTTTTTCTCTGTGTTCACCGTGTTTTACCTCTGTATCTCTGTGGTTAAATCGTCGTTTTTTGCCGTTTATTTTGTCAAGTTTTTTTAAGAAAAATCGACAAAAATCTATTTTTAAGAATTTTACGAGTCGTAAAAATTACAGGTTTTAGGCATTTATGTGAATAACTCCGGTGTTAACAACCATCAAAAACATCAAAAAAACTGACTGAAATATCTATGTATTAACTAGCATGGGGATGGTATAAAATTGTTAAGAAGATGTTAAGAAAAACTAAAAAAAAACCTTGACAAATGTTACGCAGGCTACTATCTTAGAATCATCAAGAACGACGTACTTTGACAACTCTTCAGGAAACTAACATGTATCGGGCGACCCTCCGGGGAAACTAAAGAACATCGGAAGTCACTGAAATTACCCGAAAAGCAAACGGCGCAAGCCACGTAAAATGAGGGATAATTAAAGAGAGTACCAGAGAGGATTGCGATTTTTTACGGAGAAAAGCATAAACCGCTGGTGAACTGAAAGTATCAATACCCGCAAGGGTAACAGAATAGCAGTCGGTTGATATACACAAAACTTGATGCCAGGCGAGCGACTACGGTCGGGCGCAGGGTTTGAAAACGGAGACAGAATCGCAAGAGGACGGCTCCGTTTTCGCTTTTTATAAGATTTTTTTGAGTTGATGCGAAAATGCATTTCTCCCGCATCATTCAAAATGGCTAATTTAGCGCCACATGAGCAAGGACGGCAAAAGTAAGAGCAATGGCAGGCCAAAAATATTTGTCTTAGATACCTCGGTTATCTTATACGACCATAACGCCTTCGAAAATTTCCAGGAGCACGATGTAGCTATCCCGATACAGGTGCTGGAAGAACTCGACAATATGAAAAGCGGGAATGATACCCGCAACTTCGAGGCCCGCAGCTTTATCAGGCTGATGGACGACATATCCCGTAAACACCTCATCAATGAATGGCGACCCATCAATGGAAAAAGCAGCAAAGGCAGTTTTAAGGTAATTATGGATTCTGCCTCAGGGCCTGTGGATGCTATCGCGGTCTATGGCTCAGATAAAACGGATAATCACATTCTAAATGCAGCCCTTGGCCTGCAGGATGAAAATCCGGACAAAAAAGTCGTGCTGGTATCGAAGGATATATGCCTTCGCTTAAAAGCAAAAGCGCTGAACCTGCATGCCGAGGATTACGAAACCGGCAAGATTAAAAACCTTGATGAGCTGTATACCGGCGAAACCATCTTGGATAAAGTTCCTGAAAAGCTTATCAATCAATTAAACAAAGCCGAAAGTTTATCTGCAGAGGACTTTTCTCTTCAGCGCCATACTATCAACCACTTTTATATATTGAATGGCAAAAAAGGTGCAACACCCGGCTTTTATAACTCGCAAACCAACCAACTCGAAAAAATAACCGAGCAGCCGGTGTTTAACATTTCGCCGAGAAATATCGAGCAATCGTTTGCGATACATGCTTTGCTGCACCCCGATATTAAGCTGGTTACCATACAGGGTAATGCAGGAACGGGTAAAACGCTACTCGCGCTCGCCAGCGCTCTGGAGCAACGTAAATACTACCGGCAGATTTATGTTACCCGCCCGATTGTGCCGCTAAGCAATAAAGATATCGGCTTTTTGCCGGGCGACATAAAGTCCAAGATAGACCCCTATATGGCGCCGATATGGGATAACCTGAAATTTATTAAGGACCAGTTTGGCGACGACGAGAAGATGCAGGCTAAAATTGATGAGCTGGTAGCCAATGACAAAATATCCATCGCGCCGCTGGCTTTCATTCGCGGGCGCACGCTTGCTAAAATATTCTTTATTGTGGATGAAGCCCAAAATCTCACGCCGCACGAGGTAAAAACCATCATATCCCGCGCCGGCGAAAACAGCAAGTTTGTATTTACAGGCGATATATACCAGATAGATACCCCTTATCTGGATGCCGAAAGTAATGGCCTCTCCTACCTCATTGATAAGGCAAAAGGTCACCCGCTGTATGCGCATATTACGCTGCAAAAGGGGGAAAGAAGTGAGTTGGCTAATTTGGCAACGGAGCTGTTGTAAAAATAAACAACTTGCTGCCGCGAGCTTTCAGCTCGTGGTTGCGCATGGCTGAAGCTTTCAGCTTCACAGCAGAATGCCTGTCAAAGTTAAAGTATTAACCATGAACTTTCCGTTCCGTAAGCTGAAAGCTTACACCATACCGCACCACGAGTTACGCTGCGCTAAACTCGCGGCAGCGTTTAAGAAACAATATTATCCGTTATCCTCGCTATATCATAGCTTATCTTATTGATAAACCCAAGCTGCTCTTTCAACAGCAAATCATCCGATGAAACGGCGTTTTGGACTGTTTCTGCATTGAGCGTTTTGGATGAGCTTCCTTCTACTGAATTCCCGCCAAGCTTTTTATTGATATCATTCAATACGGCAATCGTTTTTTTAACGAGCTTCAGGTTTTCGGGCGCGGACTTATGGATTACCCTTGAAGCTACAGACGAGGCAATGGTTGCAATGTACGACGACAGGATATGATTCAGCACCACAAATTTGTGCACATCCTTTACCTTACGCTGCTTACTTTTCGGCTCAGAGGTCATCCGTTCAAAAGCTGCTGAAAGGTTGGCCGACTTTACGTAAACATCCTTACGGGCCAGCTTATATTCCATTGATGTTACCTCGCGGCCTAAAATACTTTCGGCTATTTTATTCAAATAGCAGGCATTGGCATTAATAACATCTGCAAGGTTATGCTGTATCTGCTCAAACTCCCAGCTCGGGAATATCAGGTAGCTGGCAATAAAGGCAATTGTTGAGCCGATAACCGTATCGATAATACGTTCCTGCACCACCATACCTACGCCCAGGAATTTAAATAGTATGAGTACGTAAGGCGTCATAAACAGTACACTAACCACGTAGTTTAACCGCAGGAAGCTATAAGTACCAATCATTAAAACCACCAATAAAGCAAATTGCACATCTTTATTAGGTATGTATAACAGGATAATTATGCCTGCTATCCCTCCTGCAATGGTACCGATTAAGCGCTGGTAGTTTCGCTGTTTGGACAGGCTGAACCCCGGCTTTAAAATAACAATGATGGTTAGCAGCACCCAATAGCTGTGGTGACCAAACGCTATGAACTTTGCCGTAACGAAACCTATCAAACAAACCAGCGCTACCCGAAGCGCATGTTTAAAGGTGCCGGAGTTGAAAGACAAGTTATCGAAAAATATATGCGCAGCATAGTCCTGCCGGGTTACAAATTTAGAATACTCGTAGTCGGGTGCTTTATCTAACAGTGTTTCCGACGATTTTGAGCTGTAATAGCCATAAATACTTTTGATTCGCTCATTTAAATCGCGCAGGTTTACCAATATTTTTCTTAAAGCAAAGTTACTGATGCCCTGGTCGTTCGCTCCTATTTCGTCGATGCGAAGCTTTAGTTTTTCCAGGTCGGTTTGAAAATTGGGCTTGTATTTGTTCCGGGTATTTGAGAGCACCATGTAAGCGATGTTATCCAGCTCATCACCCATCTGGTTAAGCAGGTCAGCGATTTGTTTAAGCACACCGGAAGGTCCGAATTTCTCGCGAATAGAGCCGTAGTCGTAATGCGTAGCCATAATCTGCTCATACATGTCAACCAGGTCGATAAAGGTAAGCACCAATACACGGCTGGCATCGGTAGACTCCTTTACCATTACCCGGCTCTTAAACAATATCTCGCGAACAGCATCCTGGTGCTCACTAACTTTTATTTGCTGCGAAACCAGCTTGCGGTAATTCTCCTCGATATCAGTATCTGAAAGATAGAAACCGGCTTTTATCCTGATAAATTTGGCAATATCGGCAATGCTTTCGCCCAGAGTTTGCTGTGCTGCGCGATATGGGCGTATGCCAAAAAATACCAGGCTGAATAACAGGTACCATACCCCACCGCCCAAAACCGTAAGACTAAGTGTTAAAACCTGGTTTGGCTTCGCCTCTTTATCCATCATAAATATCATTATCAGCAATGCGCAGGTGCCGATAGACGACGCACGATTGCCATAAACGATAAACATGGAAAAGAAAAAAGACAGCACCGTAATTTCTACACCTAAGGCAAATACATTAAGACGTGCAAAGCCTGTTATTACTGCCACAACAAACATGAAGAGGTTACCGATAGCCATGCCGTTACGCTTATGGTAAAGAGGACCCGGGCTATCGATGGTACAAATACACAGCGCGCCAAGCGACATGGTGATACCCGTATCGAAATGGTTAAACTGCATCAGTAAAAGTGACGGGAACAGGATGCCGAAACTCATGCGGATACCGTCGGAAAAATACTGGCTGTAAAAAAAGCTTTTTATTTCCCTGGCGTCGATTTTCATAAATGTTTTTTTTGGGCCTATTTGAGCATACAAATTTACAAAAATTAAATATTAAAGGCTTATTCTAATAAATATTGCATTAATATACCCGTACCATTATTAATTAATCATCATTTACTAATTTTAAGCGCCGATATTAAAATTCAACCGTCAAAAACGGGGTTGAACCTTTATCTGCATTATTTGTTGAGTAACCGATTATCTGCATTAATTTCCCGTAGCACCATGCCATCTACCGCAAAACTGAGTCAAAGAGAAACAGCGTTTAATAATGAAGTTGTAACCCGCTTTGAGCTATACAACAGTCTTTTTCAAACGCTGCCATTTTACCAGGTTAAAGATACCGGTATCCTGCTCCCATTTTTCAGTTCACATTGCGATAAGGAGGTGAATAAAAAGTTGCCGCCGTCGGAAATCATTGAATCATTCTTTCAAAAATACGTTCCGGGCATCGACCACCGCGAACAAATTAACCGCATGTTCCGCTTTATACAATACATCGAGCGGCAGGTGGTTTTGTTCGATGCGATAGAGGATTCATCGTTCAGCAAAATAGGCCGCGAAGACGAAACCGGTACCATGCAAAGCCTGTTGCAGCATGCTTCATTAAATGAGCAGCAACGTGTCAATATCGGTAAAAAGCTGGATGAGTTTTCGCTCCGATTAGTCTTGACAGCCCACCCTACTCAATTTTATCCCGGATCGGTGCTTGGCATTATGACCGACCTGATAGAGGCTTTAAAAACGAACGACATCAACACTATTGACGTTTTATTGCAGCAATTAGGTAAAACGCCTTTCTTTAATAAAACGTCGCCTACGCCGGTTGATGAAGCCATTAACCTGGCCTGGTTCCTCGAAAATATTTTTTATCACGCCATTTCGGCTATTGAAACCAAGCTGGAAGATGAGTTTGATTTGGACAGCAACCGCATTGGCCAGATACTGGAGCTTGGCTTTTGGCCCGGTGGCGACAGGGACGGCAATCCGAATGTATCGACAGACAGTACCAAAGCGGTTGCGAAATTTTTACGCCAGCGCCTTTTCAGGGCCTATTACCGCGATTTCAGGGTACTTAAACGGCGCATAACCTTTCGCGGCGTAGAAGAGCCGATGGCTAAGCTGGAACAGCTGATTTATGGAAACGCATACTCGGAGCAAAAGCCGCGCAACGTAGCGCCGGAGATATTGAGCCTGCTCAAATCGATGAAGCAAACGCTGGTGGCCAACCACAACAGCCTGTTTGTAAACATAGTTGACGACCTGGCGCGCAAAGTAAGCCTGTTTGGCTGCTATTTTGCCACGCTGGATATACGCCAGGACAGCCGCGTTTTGCGCAAGGTTTTCCAGTTTGTTACCGATAGTAAACCTGCTGAAACAGGTATAACCGAAGGATATGAGGAACTTGATGAGGCACAAAAGCTTAAGAAACTAACATTTAACCAGGTCGATTTTCACTGTCCAGATAGTGCAGATAAGCTGACTTGCGATACGCTGGATACCATCCGGTTGTTGAAAGACATTCAGTTTACCAATGGTGAAAAAGCCTGCCAGCGCTTTATCATCAGCAATTGTCAGCAGGCTTCGGATATTTTGCAGCTGATAGATTTGTTTTTATGGAGTGGATGGGATAAAGAAAACCTTAGCGTAGACTTTATGCCGTTGTTTGAAACCGTGAATGATCTGCAGCATGCGGCAGGCGTGATGGAAAGCCTTTACACGCACCCTTTTTACAAAGAACACCTTCAAAAACGCAACAACCAGCAAACCATTATGCTGGGCTTTAGCGACAGCACGAAGGATGGCGGCTACCTGATGGCTAACTGGTCTATATACCAGGCAAAAGTTGAGCTTACAGCTATGGCACGCAAGTATAATATCGACTTGTCGTTTTTTGACGGTCGTGGCGGCCCTCCTGCCCGTGGCGGTGGTAAAACACATAAATTCTACGCTTCAATGGGCGAAGAAATTGCCAACCGGCATATACAGCTAACCATACAGGGCCAAACCGTAAGCTCGCAGTATGGTTCGGTAGAAACGGCGCGCTTCAACATGGAGCAACTAATCAATGCCGGGGTTATCTCTGCCCTGCATCCCAATCGTAACGACCTGCTTGACGCCCGCCATAAGGAACTTATTTCAAAAATGGCCGATGAAAGCTACAAGATGTTTCTTGACCTTCGGCAGCATCCGCTGTTTGTAGAATATCTTGAAAAATTCAGTCCTATTAAGCTATTATCGCATATCAACATCAGCAGCCGGCCAACCAAGCGCAATGCCGATGCGGCACTACGCCTGGAAGACTTACGCGCCATCAGCTTCGTAACCTCCTGGAGCCAGCTTAAGCAAAGCATACCAGGCTTTTATGGTGTTGGCACTGCGTTGAATAAGATGAAAGAAAACGGCCATTGGGACGAAATAAAAGAACTCTACAAAAAATCGGGGTTCTTTAAAACCATGCTGGATAATTGTGAGATGTCGATGTCGAAATCGGATTTCAGGGTTACCGCTTACCTGGAAGACGACGAGAAATTCGGCGCTTTCTGGAAAACGCTGCATGACGAGTTTGAGCTTACCAAAGCCATGCTGCTTGAGCTTACCGGCAGTCAAAAAATAATGGAGGAATACCCTGTCGAGCGTAAATCGATAGCGATACGCGAGAAAATTGTATTGCCGCTGGTTATTATGCAACACTATGCGCTGCAATGCCTCAACACCTGCAACGACGAGGAATTGATTAAAATTTATAATAAGCTGGTAATCCGTACGGTTTACGGTATTGTGAATGCAGGGCGGAATTTGGCGTAAGCCTGCTCTGAAAACTCACTGCGAAAAGACTTACGAAGTTTTCAAAACTTCGTAAGTCTGATGTTTCCAAACCAGATTCGATTTAAGTTGTTACATTTATGTATAAACTTAACTCCCTCTAATGAACAAGCTGGTATATATTTCTGTCGCACTTTTATTTCTTGTATTTTCTGAAAGCTGCCAGGACAGGCAAGGCAAAAATTACAACAAGGAAAATGAGCAGATTGACGGCGCTAAATTTATAAAAGATGGCCTAGAGGGCGGTATGGCTGAGATAAAGGCCTCGGGGCTCGCTATCACCAACTCCAATAATCAAAAGGTAATCGGCCTGGCTAAAATGCTGATAGAAGACCACACCAAAGTTGACAGTGCGTTAAACCAGTTGAAGGCCGACAAAAAAATAACAGATTCCGTTACCATCAGCAGCGCTCATGTAGCTGCGATAACCGATTTGTCAAAAAAATCAGGCCCGGCATTTGATAAACTGTACCTGCAGCTGATGGTAAACGACCACGAGCAGGCTGTAAAGTTGTTTACTATGGCCAGCACCAATTCAGACGGAAAAATAAAAAAGATAGCTTCCGACAATCTTCCGGTTATTAAAATGCACCTGGATTCGGCAAATAAAATCTGTGTTTCATTAAAGTAGAGACGCAATATTTTGCGTCTGGCGCTGTATATTTGGCGAATACACGATATTTAATGAAGAAAAACCTTTTTATTGCCTTTGAGGGAATTGATGGCAGCGGAAAAAGCACCCAGGTAAAATTACTGAAGGAAAAACTTGAAGCCGCCGGTCATAAAGTTTATACCACCTGCGAACCTACCGACGCTCCTCCGGGCAAAATGATAAGGGATATTTTCAATCACCGCATAGACGGCGATCACCGTACCATAGCCGCCCTTTTTGTGGCCGACCGTTTACACCATATTCTGAATAAAACCGATGGATTGCTAAAAATGCTGGAAGATGGTTACACAGTAATTACCGACCGGTACTATTTCTCGTCCTACGCTTACCAAAGCCCCCACATCGACCAGGACTGGGTAATTAAAGCCAATTCGCTTGCCGCCGGTTTACTACGTCCTGACCTGAATATTTATATTGACATCTCACCCGAAATAAGTATCGACCGCCTGAACAAAGGCCGCACTTCTATCGAATTGTACGAAACGCTGGAAAATTTGCAGGCCGTTCGCGGCAAATACCTGGAAATATTTGAACTGTTAAAAAGCGAAGAAAAAATGTTTATGGCTAATGGCAATCAAAATCCGGACGATATAGCAAAACAAATTTGGAACAACATTTCAGATATGTTGCAGGAAAATTCAAAAAAGTAAACTTAAACTGTCGTGCTGATTAATTGCCTTTACGGCCAGGAAGCGGCGATTTGCTTTTAACGGGTACGGGCGCTAAAACAGGTTTTTTATTGTTTGGCAGGAAACCATTTCTCACTAAGAAGTCTATCAGTATATTCCCTTTCATGGTGTTCAATTTTAAAGATAATAATCTATCAAACGCTTTCTGTTCTTCAAAATTATAAATAAATACAAGAAAAGCAAATTTATTTAATGTCAAATTGCTCATCTGGAAGACAAATCGCCGGACTTAAAGTTTTAAAAAAATTCGTTAGTTCTCACGCTTTTGCTAAAACAGCTTCAATTGCTGCTCTACCGGCGGTTTAGCCCGGCCAAAAACAGTGCGGCCGCCGTATCGCCAAGAGTTTTCGCGCTCCTGCTCAATTACCTTGTCGAAGTTGGCATTTGGGGTAAAATCCTTTTCGGCGTGCTGGGCTACTTCAGTAAGGCGCTTGATAGCTTCATTCTTTTCGTTATTGCCAAGTTTTGATTTGTGGATAGCCGTTTGCAAAATACCGATGGTTTCATCATAAACTTTTGTCGGTACCGGGAACGGATGACCGTCCTTACCGCCATGTGCAAATGAAAAACGCGCCGGATCTTTAAACCGCGATGGCGTACCATGAATCACCTCGCTCACCAATGCCAGCGACTGCAAAGTACGCGGACCGAGTCCCTGTAATTGGAGCAGGCCTTCAAAATCTTTAGGCTGTTTTTCGTGCGCCAGCCAAAGTACAGCGCCGAGTCGCTTTAAATCAACATCCTTAGCCTGCACATCGTGATGCACGGGCATAGTAAGCTTGCTGATTTCCTTCAGCATATGCTCCGGATTTTCGGCGGCGATTTGCATAACGCCGTTTCTTGAACCGTCGGCCTCTTTATCAACCATATTCAAAATATTGCCGGTGTTTTGCCCGTAGATAAAAGTATGCGGGTCATCGACAAATGAGCTGAACTGTTCCGAGTGCCAATGATAGCGTCGCGCGGTTTTTGATGCTGCGCTCATCCCCTGCTGTACAACCGCCCACTGACCGCTGGTGCTTAAAATAAAATTATGGGTATAAAGCTGGAAGCCGTCCTGTATAGCTGTATTATCCACCTTTGCGCTTAGCTTGCTGCATTTTACCAGGTGGTTGCCGTCGAGGCCGGTAATATCGCCTATTTTAAGCAATTCATCCGGCGTGCGCCGCGAATGGTTGCCTTTGCCGCCACAGATGTAAATTCCCAGTTCCTTGCTGTGCGGGTTAACCGAACGTTTTAGCGCACCCATTACAGAAGTAGTAATGCCGGATGAATGCCAGTCCATGCCCATTACGGCGCCCAGGCTTTGAAACCAAAACGGGTCGCTCAGGCGGCGCAACACCTCATCACGGCCATAATCCAGTACAATATTTTCAACTACTGCCAAACCCAACTTGGCCATACGTTCTGCCAGCCAAACAGGTACGTAGCCGTAATGTAAAGGTAAATCCGCACTCCCCGATCGCTTCATACTAACAAATTTAGTAAAATTTCGGCAAGTTTAATATTTTAACCACAGAGTTAACAGAGAAGGCACAGAGAGCGCGGAGTTGAGCTGCAATAACCGATAAATTTCTTTTTAAATCTCAGTGGCCTCTGTGCGTTCTCGGTGGCCTCCGTGGTTAAACTAACCCGCCTACTTTAGCGCATCAAATGCATACCTAGCATCGCTCCAAAATTCATCGAGTGCAATGATGCGGGGTTTGAAAAAGGATATCAGTGCAGGCCAGTCGGCCTTATTAAAAATGCTTACACCGTCAATTTGTTTAAAGATGCGGCTGGTGGTTTTGCCGTAGTCATCGGTGGTGTGCAACTGCCATTCCCAGGGTTCTCCAACAGCAGCATTGAGGATGTTTTTCAGTTCTTTAAATTGCTCAAAAAACAATTCCTGTATACCTGCGTCCGGGTGGGCAAGCTCGATGGCGATTGTTGCGCTACGTTTATCCGCCTCCATGCGGAAATAAATATGTTTCAACCCGGTTTTATAATTTACCCAGTTAACACGCAAACCTTCCGCAGAGAGAACAGGCGACATATACTGCCCGAATGCTGTCCAGAATTCCTGCTTAAGCTGTGATGCCTCGTCTTTTGAATACATATTTGGGGAGAGAGTCAAGAATCAAGAGCCAGGAATCAAGATAAAAAATATTTCGGTTCTTGACTCTTGGTTCTAAATTCTATTCAACCATAAACGACAGCGTTAGTTTTTCATCCTGTGAATTACTGCCGAGAACTAGCTTGTAGCTGCCGGGATATACCTTCCAACCGTGGGTTTTTAAGTCCCATTTTTGAAGTTCGTTTACAGGTATTTTTAAGGTTACTGATTGTTCGGCGCCTTTACCCACGGATGTTCTTTTGAATGCTTTCAATTCCTCAACCGGCATGCGGTCAATCTGCGGGTACTGGATATAAGCCTGTACGACTTCGTCACCATCCACCTTTCCGGTATTTCTCACATTAATAGTTACACTGATGGTATCTGCCGATTTATATTTTGATTTTAGATTACCATTAGCCTGGTACGCAAACGACGTATAGCTTAACCCAAAGCCAAATGGATATTGAACCGGGCCTGTATAATAGCGATACGTACGGCCTTTCATGCTGTAATCTTTATAATCGGGAACATTACTTAATGCCTTGTAAAACGTAAGCGGTAAATGGCCTGACGGCGATACATCGCCAAAAACAATATCTGCCAGCGCATTGCCGCCCTGCTCGCCGGGGTACCAGGCCAATATAACGGCGTCAGCATAAGGACTGATTGCGTCTATATCAATATCACTCCCCCCGGTAATCACGGCAATCAGCGGTTTGTTTTTAACCGACTTGCGCAGCTCCTTCATAAAAGCAATTTCGCTGGCCGGCAGGCTTAAATTCTTACGGTCGCCACCGGTTTGGGACAAGAAGGCATCTCCAGCCTCGCCTTCCAATACCGGCGAGAGGCCGATAACGGCAATTGTTGCATCAGCATTTCCTGCTGCCCAGGTGCCGCCGAAATGCGTGGTATCGTTATAATCGCAGCCCAGATCGTACTCAACCCTTGTTGCCGGACCAACCGCAGCGGTTATGCCCTCCACAAAATTCACAACCTTGCTGCTGGTACCATGGTAATTGGCAATCATCGCATCAAGCGAGGCGGCATTTGGCCCAAGTACCATCAGGCTTGAATATTTGCTTTTTGCTAAGGGCAATACATTGTTATCATTTTTAAGCAACACCATGCTTTGCTGAGCTGCCTTACGGGCAAGCACAGTGTGTGCCTGGTTATGAACGCTATCAGCACCATAGCTATAATAAGGTGAAGCAGCCGCATCATCATAAAAGCCAAGCTTCATTTGCGTGCGTAATAAAGCAGAAAGCGCATTATCTACTTCCTTTTCGGTAAGCAGGCCTTGTTTCACGGCTTTTACTCCATCATTTTGCAAAACGGTGGAACAATCCAAATCAATGCCGGCCTTTATCGCGGCTGCGGCTGTCTCAACCGGACCGGGCAGCGATTTATGGGTGCTGAACACATCGTCCAATGCACCGCAGTCGGTAACCACATGGCCTTTAAAGCCCCACTCCTTCCGTAAAACATCAGTCAGCAGCATTTTATTGATAGAGTTCGGTGTACCGTTTACTTTGTTGTAAGCGCTCATTACTGATTCAACGCCACCTGTCACCAGGGCATGAAATGCATACAGATAGGTTTCACGTAAGTCCTTTTCATCTACAACAGCATCAAAATAATCGCGGGTAGCCTCGGGGCCACTATGTACCACGAAATGTTTGGCTGTGGCCGATGCCTTTAAGTGATTGGCGTCATCGCCCTGCAAGCCCTTTACAAATGCGGTGCCCATGGTAGCAGTAAGATATGGGTCTTCGCCATAAGTTTCCTGGCCACGGCCCCAGCGCGGGTCGCGGAAGATATTGATATTGGGCGTCCAGAAAGTAAGGCCCATGTATTGCAAATGCCTGTCCTGCGCAGTGGCAAGGTTATATTTCGCCCTTGCTTCGGTTGAGATGACGGTTGAAACCTGCTTTAGTAAATCGTTATTAAAGGTTGCCGCCATGCCTATAGCCTGCGGAAATATGGTTGCCTCGCCGGCACGCGCTACGCCATGTAAAGCCTCGTTCCACCAATTATAGGCAGGTATGCCCAAACGCGGAACGGCCTTGCTGTTATAGCCGAGCAGGGAAACTTTTTCTTCAAGGGTGAGACGGGAAACAAGGTCTTTTACCCTGACATCGATAGGTTTTGAGTTGTCTTTATAAATTGGTTTGTCCTGTGCTGATAATTTTAAGCAGGTAACGCACAGCATAATTGCTGCAGCGCCGATGAGTTTAATTTTTGCCATAACCCTTTACAATTGTAAATGCAGGGCTAAACATAGGCAGAAAAATTTTAGCAGGCTACAGGAATTATCAATTTATGCAATCGATTACACATTTTAGCTTTTTGTATGCTCCACCAAATCCTTCAACCCATGCAAAACCTTATCCCAGCCCTTTTCAGATTTTTCTAATCGCTTTTCTGCGCCGGGGCCATCGCCTACGTCATCGGTAATGGAAAGTGTGGTTACGCCATCTTTATAAGTAAGTTTATCGGTAACGGTAGATACGGTGGCCGAGTCGTCATGCGTATTTCTCAGGTTATATTGCAAAACCTTTTCAGGCTCAATTTTTAATATGCGACCCTTCATTTCGATAGGGATAAACCAAAACATCTTACCCCTAAAAGTGATGGGCGTTCCCTCCTTCCATGATGAAACCACTTTGCAGTTAAAAAAATACCTTTTTGTTTTTTCAGGGTCGGTAAGGGCATCCCATACCGCAGACGGCTGCGCATTGATCCTGATCTCCTTTTTTACAACATGCTCTTTCATAACGGTTTGATTTTAAGGTTTATTTGATAATTAAAGTTACCAAATTCATCACAAATCCAAAACAATTTTTAAGCCAAAACAACAAAAGCTTCTGCCGTGTGGCAAAAGCTTTTGTTATTACATGATGGGGTTAATTGTTTTATTTTACTTATTCAACCTTATCCAGCAAGTCTTCATTCAAAAACACGAACTGGTTATCGAACATATCCAGGCGGATGCGGCTGTCTTTGTCTACTTTTCCGGCCAGTATTTGTTTCGAAAGCTCATTCAGGATTTTCTTCTGAATAACCCGTTTCAAAGGCCTTGCACCAAATTGCGGGTCGTAACCCAGCTGGGCCAGCCAATCCAGTGCTTCTTCTGAAGCATCTATGGTAATGCCCATTTCAGCCAGAGTTTGCTGCAGGTGAGAGAACTGCAATTTAACAATCTCCGTAATCTCGTCGCGGCTAAGCGGGGTAAACATGATGATTTCGTCAATCCTGTTTAGGAACTCCGGGCGGATAGTTTGCTTTAACACTTCGAACAGTTGGTTCTTGGTTTTAGCTATCACCGCTTCTTTGTCGCTTTCGTCAAAGTCCTGGAAGTTTTCCTGTATCAGGTTCGAGCCGATGTTCGAGGTCATGATTACGATGGTGTTCTTAAAGTTCACCACGCGGCCTTTGTTATCGGTCAAGCGGCCATCATCCAACACCTGCAAAAGGATGTTAAACACATCCGGGTGTGCTTTCTCAATCTCATCCAGCAGGATAACACTATATGGTTTGCGGCGAACGGCTTCAGTAAGCTGACCACCTTCATCATAACCCACATATCCCGGAGGCGCACCAATCAGCCTCGATACGGAATGACGTTCCTGGTACTCGCTCATATCTATCCTTATCAAAGCAGCTTCGTCATTGAACAGGTATTCGGCAAGCGCTTTTGCCAGCTCGGTTTTACCAACGCCGGTAGTACCCAGGAAGATAAACGAACCAATGGGCTTGCGCTTATCCTGCAATCCGGCGCGACTGCGGCGGATGGCGTCACTAATGGCCTCGATGGCTTCGTCCTGGCCGGCTACACGTTTGTGCAACTCGTCTTCCAGTTGCAGCAGCTTTTCGCGCTCGCTCTGTATCATTTTAGAAACCGGGATGCCTGTCCAGCGGGAAACTACACCGGCAATATCGTCAGCAGTAACTTCTTCCTTCAGCATGCGGCTTTCGTCCTTGTTTTCAAGTAAAGATTTTTTCAAATCTTCAACTTCCTGCTGTGTTTTTACTATGGTACCATAGCGCAGCTCGGCAACCTTTCCGTAATCACCCGCACGTTCGGCTTGCTCGGCTTCCTGCTTGTAATTTTCTATCTGCTCAACTTTCAGGTTGATGCCGTCTACAATATCTTTTTCACTTTGCCATTTGGCACGCAGCGAATCGCGGTCGGCTGATAGATTGGCAATTTCTTCGCTCAGTTCTTTTACCTTTTTATCATCATGCTCCCGCTTAATGGCTTCCCGCTCAATTTCCAGCTGCATAATGCGACGTTCCAGTTCATCCACTACCTCAGGTACCGAGTCCATTTCCAGGCGGAGCTTCGAAGCGGCCTCATCCATTAAGTCGATAGCCTTATCGGGTAAAAACCTGTCGGAGATATAGCGCTGCGACATTTCAACAGCGGCGATAATGGCCTCATCTTTAATACGCACCTTGTGGTGGGTTTCGTAACGTTCTTTCAAACCACGCAGGATGGATATCGCGTCGGCAGTATCAGGTTCATCCACCAGCACCATCTGGAAACGGCGTTCCAATGCTTTATCCTTTTCAAAATATTTCTGGTATTCAGTCAGGGTGGTTGCACCAATCGCCCTTAGCTCGCCACGGGCCAACGCGGGCTTTAATATATTGGCGGCATCCATCGCACCTTCGCCCCCACCGGCGCCAACCAGTGTGTGTATTTCGTCAATAAACAGTATGATTTCGCCTTCGGCCTGGATAACTTCTTTAATAACGGCTTTCAGACGTTCCTCAAATTCGCCTTTGTATTTAGCGCCTGCTATCAGCGCACCCATATCCAGCGAATAAACAGTTTGTGTTTTTAAGCTCTCAGGCACGTCACCTTTAATAATACGGAAGGCAATACCTTCTGCAATGGCGGTTTTACCAACGCCCGGCTCACCAACCAAAATCGGGTTGTTTTTGGTACGACGGGATAATATCTGGATAACCCTCCTGATTTCCTCATCGCGACCTATAACCGGGTCAAGCTTGCCTGATTCGGCGTATTCATTCAGGTTACGAGCATATTTGTTAAGCGCATTGTAAGTAGCTTCGGCATTCTGGCCGGTAACTTTGTTATCGCCGCGCAAGCTTATAATGGCCTTTTTAAGGTCTTTTTCATTTACGCCATAATCTTTTAGAGCCGAGCTGGTTCTATCGTTAACAGATAAAATACCTAACAAAATATGCTCTACCGAAACGAATTCATCTTTAAATTCCTTCAGGTATGATGCAGCTTTTCGCAAGGCAGAATTGGTGTTAGCCGAAAAATAAACATCACTGCCGCTAACCGTCGGGAACGCCTTGATTTGCGCGTCAAGCGTTTCGTTAAGGCGGTTAATGTTTACGTTTAATTTTTTTAGCAGGTATGATATAACGTTTTCGTCAACAAGCAGCAGGCTCTTTAACAGGTGTGCAGTTTCAATTGCTTGCTGCTGATTTCCTATGGCAATTTCAGAAGCCTTCTGCACGGCTTCCTGCGCCTTTATGGTAAAGTTGTTAAAATTCATGTTTGTTTTTCCTTTTCTGGACCGGAATTAGTAGAATTCAGGAATTACCTGAATCTAATTCGAACAAGCATTCGATTAATTCTTAAATTCCAAAAATTCCGGTTCACTCCTACTCATCAAATCACTTGCCACAGTGGTTAACCTGCTAAAATGTCGGCTAAAAATAAAATTGCCTGCTGTATTGTCATTGGTCTGTAATCTGCTGTTTATAAGCGATATATTAATTAAAAAATTATATTTTTGCGTGGCCTGATAATTCAAACAAACGTTGGATAAACACCTTTTCAAAAACTTGTCCGGTAAATACCGGAACGCCTATCGCGACTATTACACCGGCCAAAATCTTGCTGCTGTACGCGTAGGGAGTATTATTTTTTTAATTTTAAACGTCATCATCAGGGCTTTATATTTTATTTTTCCGATAAGCCTTACCCGCGCAGAAAACTTCCCGGAGTTTGATATGGCCAACTGGGTGTTCATAGGTTCGGCGTTTGTATTTTATATCATCAGCAACTTTTTAATTGAAGACCTGAAGAAAAAACAAAAAGCAACTGCCATAATGTCGTTGTTTGTTTTCGCGTTTTCTCTGTATCTCATCATGTGCGGTATGTTCTCGAGCTTTATCTCGACCGGCAACCCAAGCAATGCGCTTACGCTATACCTTATCGCGCTGGTGGTTATCAGTATACTTTGCATTTTTGAATACTACGAAACCATTATCTTGTTGATTTCGGTTGAGCTGTTATTTACCTCGATGCTGATACATGCACATGCCGACCCTACCGAAATGGTTTATAATCAGCTGATTTCAATTATTCTTTTGGGCGGCTTTTATTGGATATCTCGCTATTTTTTCTCGTACAAGGCTCATTTCTGGATGCAGATGAACGAGATAAAAGAAAAGAACCTGGAAATTGAGCGCGGCAGCGAGTTTAAAAGTCAGTTGCTGGGGACCGTGGCGCACGACCTACGTAACCCCATTGCAGCTGTGGAGACACTGGCGATGATGATGGAGATGGACGCCGTAGACGCTAACACACAGGATACACTCAACCTGATGAAAGCCTCCTGCATCCGGGCGCGCACCATCATCGACGATCTGCTCGAATCAGCACGTAATGATAACTCAGGTGAGTTTATAACGGTAAAAACCGACCTGAACGAGCTTATCAGGCAGAATATTGAAATCTGGAAGATACAGAAAGAGGCTAAAAATACCATCGAGCTGGTTAGCTCTATCAACCCGGCTTATGCGCAAATTAACTACGAAAAGTTCACGAGGGTGTTAGATAACCTGATTGGAAATGCTTTAAAATTTTCGAAAGAAAACAGCAAAATAGAAGTGTTTCTGAACAAGCGGAATCAAAATATAATTATCGAAATAAAAGACCGTGGCCTGGGTATCCCAAAAGAAATGCTGCCTATTATCTTTACGCCGTTCTCAAAAGCCGGCCGTACAGGCTTAAAAGGCGAGCAATCTACCGGTCTTGGCCTAAGCATTGTTAAGCAGATAATAGAAAAACACAACGGTAAAATAGAGGTGGAAAGCGAAGTAGGTATAGGCTCCACTTTCAGGATAACTTTGCCTGTTGACAGTGATTAGAGGCCGGAAATTAGAGATTAGTTTTTGGCACCTGGCAGATTTACCCCATTCAAATATTTTACTGTGGTTAACGTCGACTCGAAGATAAAACGGCATGTATCGAGCTGTAAAACTCCTTTATCGTTTTTTGCTTTATAAATCAGCGAAACATCCCAACCGGTTACCTTGCGCTTAACGGTTTTTTCTCTTTGTTTAATTGTAGCTCTAACCTGTTCGGCTTTCACGGAGTCTCCGTCTATCTCAAAAGTATTCAGGCCTTTCATTAGTGCCCGGTATTCTTCGGTATCGTGAAAAGTTGTGTAGAGGCTGTCGGGCTTTAAAAACTTAACCGTATCCAGCGATTCGGGAACCGGAAGTTTGGTTTTAAGATACTCGATAGCGACCTCCTTATATTTGCGATGCGAACAACCGGCCAGGCACACTACAGCCAACAACAGAACTAATAGTTTTTTCATTGCTCAAAGATAGGGAATCGGGAGCCAAGAGCCAAGAATCAAGAGTCAAGACAAAAAAGTCTGAGCTGATGGATATACCTCCGTAGAAACATCCTGCAAATTGGCTGTGGAGACACAGCCAAGGGTAAGAAAAAAATCAAAAGACCAAAGACTGCAGCGGCTATGAACCATTAACTATGAACTAAAAAAAGCCATCACCAGCGCCCAGGCTTCTTTTGCGGCTTTCTCGTTATAGGCTGCGCGGTCGTCGGAGTTGAAGCCGTGGTCGGCATTGGAGAATTTTACGTTGATGTATTCTTTGCCTGCTTCATCCATAGCGCTGGTTACCGCATCAATTTGGTCTTGGCCGATGTGTTTATCCAGCCCGCCCCAAATGAAAAGGTGCCTGCCATGTATTGTTTTGGCCCTGTCGGCAACGGATTTTATATATCCGGCGTAATAGCTTACCCCGGCTTTTATTGGCAGAATGGTATTGGCCAGGAAAGACATGCGGCCGCCCATGCAATAGCCTACGCTGAAAATTTGTTCCGGATCCACCAGCTCATGCTCACTAAGCCAATCAAATGCAGCGCGAATATCGGCTGCGTTACCATCAACAGTCATTACCGACGAATGCGGTTTTACACTGTCGAAATCATTATAATCACCTTCAAAATATTTCGGGGCTGTACGGTGGTAAATTTCCGGGGCGATAACTATAAAGCCCTGTTCGGCAAAACGGTCGGCTACATTGCGGATGTGGTGGTTAACACCAAAAGCTTCCTGTAATACTATTAACCCGCGGTTAGTTTTGCCAACAGCATTTTTGGGTATAGCTGTGTAGGCGGCCATTTCAGTACCACCCGACACTTTTAGATAAACGTATTTTTCCATGGTAGTTTATAATTTCCGCGATAAAATTAAGGGCTTTGTGCTTATTGGAGCTTTAATTAATGGTAAATCTTTCTTTACAAAAAAGAACCAAGAGCCAAGACCAAAAGCTCAGGGTAGTGTTCTGTATGCCTCCCAAAAGTCATCCTGCAAATTGGCTGTGGAGACACAGCCAAGGGTAAAGTAACCACCATCGTCTGTGCTTCCCCAAAATCATTCTGCAAATTGGCTGTGTTGCCTCAGCCAAGGGTCTTAAAAAATTACAAGGACCAAATACTGCAGCGGCTATGAACTATGAACCATCAACCATGAACTATTAAAATATCGTCACTGGTACAATCAACTCAAACCTGTTTCTTCCTGTTCCGCCAAAAATATCCCGGTCAATTAAATAGCTGTACCTAAGACCAAAGCTAATGGAAGCAGAATTGAAAAATTTAGTATCGAAGTAAATCTCTCCGCCGGTTGAGCGGAAAGTACCTTTGAACTGTGCCCCGTTAGTGAAAAAATCTGTGGCACGGGTGTAATCGTAAAAAGCATCGCCGCGAATACGGAGCACGTAAAAAGTATTGGCAAGGCCCCAGTCCGGGTAGGCGATTGGGAAATGGTAACTGGCGCCGATTTTGTTCATGTCGTGCAGGTTTTCGGCTTCATATCCTCTTGAAAAAGGGAAGTTATTAGAGAAGCTGATGACGTTGTTTTTATTCTTTTGCTGATGAGCAGCGCTTATTACAAAGCTATGATTAGTGCCTAACCCGGGAAAATACAATGCTCCTGACGCCAGGAACTGATTGGCGGTTAATCCCGTTATGGCAGATTTATAAGACAGCGTTACACTCTGTGCAAACATGGGATAAATGTTTTTGCGCGCCTGCTGAACACTGTTGCTGAAGGATATAAAATTGCTGCTGTAAACGTACGACCTATCGCTAAACAAGCTCCTGTACGCTTGCTGAAAGCTGGTATTTGAATATACCATGCTGCTGCCAAATTGCAGATTAGTTAGATTTTTACCGGATGAAAGGTTTAGCGGTACTTGCAAGCCCGCATGAACCTGTGTTTCGTTCCAGAAAATATTACCGCCTTTATAAAAGCCCTTTCTATCGGCGGTATAGTCAACTCCTGCCGTAATATAAGGGAATAGTGCACCGTAAATGGCATCAAAGCCGAATTGTTTGTAACCCTCGTCACGGTTGTAGTTGAATGAAATATCTGTTTGCAAGGTATTCAACACGTTTTCACCAGATAATGACAACTGGTAATTCGGGTCGCTGAAGTTGGGGATAAGGCTGTGAAAATTAAACGGGTGATACAGCTTCGGGTATTTGGTTACCTGCAGGTCTTCGGTTTTAATAGAGGCAAGTATGTCGGTTGATGAATCCCGCCTTAAGGCACTGATGGCAAAATCAGGTAACGCTCCGGGCAGCTTTGCCCCGGCGACCGGTTTCCAATCGATTTTCGTCTTATCAACTTGCTGCAGGTAATACCCTGCAGCACTAAAGCGCGAGAACGCTATTTTATTATCAGATATGGTTACCTGGTACTTGCTGGCAGGGCCGGGATATTTGTCGTTGCCATATTCGTAAAGCTTACCATCTATAATGGAAAGTTTAAACAGTTGGTCGTTTATGCCGGATGTTGCAGAAAAATAAACAGTGTCGTTTTTCACGGCAGGGAAGGCAATAGGCTGATGACCGAAGGATAAAAGGTATTTGGCATCGCCGGTTTTGATATCGATTAACGCCAGCGACATTTGGCCTTTGGTATCCCTTACTGCGGCTATCAGCCCTTCATTTCCGTAAAATTTAGGAAAGGTGTAATACAGCTTATTTTTATTTGGAACCACTGCTATCAACCTGCCATCAACGGCACTTATTAAATGAAGCTCGCTTTTTCCGCTGGTTGCTTCCTCAACTGTTACTATTGTTTGGCCGTCATCGCTGAAAGCCGGCGAGAAATATTTTGTTTGATGGGTTAGCCTTCGTTCCCTGCCGGTCTTCACGTCCAGCAAAACCAATTCGCTGTAATTCCGGTAGCCCCACCTTACATCGCCCCTGTAAGCGCTGTAAACAATTTTGCTGTCGTGGTAAGCAAAGTAATTATCTATCGACACATCCCTCACGCTTATTATCTTTTCATAACCGTTGGTTTTTATGGCAAACACCGGCTTGTCGTCATAGGTGCTTTTCATGTAAACGAGCGTACTATCGTTCACAAACGACGGATACTCCCGGTCACCTATAAAATGTTTAGGGATAATCAATTCGTCATCCAGCGATTGATTGGAGACATCAGCTTTAAACTGTTGCTTAAAATGGTTTAGGCCATCATTGCGAAATGTCTCAAAATTCTTGCCCGAATACTTTTTAATAGCCCGCTGCAAAGGGTAAAATCCGCCTTTAAATGCCGCGGCATCCTGCGTAACTTTCTTCCAAAAATCATCGCCATAAGTATCTCGCCCATAGGCCACCAACATATAGCCCAACGGGTACCAATCAGGCGTATAATCGCGGTACGAGCCATTGCGGATTTTCATGTAGCTGTAGTTTTTATCCGCAGCCCACAACGCCCGGAAGCCATTGAAGAAGTATGGCAACCTGCCCCTGCCCTGCTCACTCACATGCGTTTCGTTAAAAACGGCATCACCCTCAAAAAACCAGTCAGGAACACTTAACGCATTGCCCAGCGCCTGCCCGCCCTCTCCAAAAAACACCTTTAAGGTGTGCGACAGGCCAACATTAAAGTTATTATACTGCTGTACATGCCTAAATTCGTGTATCGCCAGCTGCTCGTGCCAGGGCAAGCTGCCGATATCGAAGCTATTTTGCTCGGGCGTAAGGTAAAACTCACTCCGGAAAGGCGCCAGGCCCACATAAGCATTGGCAATAGTGGTTTGATTTTGAAGTACAATGCTCACCTGTTTTTGCTTGTAACCGATAGTAGGCTGTATTGCGCCGTTCATCTGCTGAACAATACTTGCCACCCGCTTCGCCACTGAATCAAGTCCGGGCGGAAATATAACTTTAGCAGCCGGCGTATTCACCTGGTTCCATTTGATGGAAGGCGGGTTGCCGCCGAAGGTTTGGGCTTGTGAGATAGTGGCAGTAGCAATTAACAGCAGCAATAAAAGGGGTATTTTCAGGCAGATTTTCATCAGGGGTGAAAATAAGCATTTTGTGATTGTCTGAACCGGAATTTATGGAATTTAGAAATTATCAGAATGCCTGGTTGCTTTTCAATTCTGGTAATTCTTTAATTCAGCGAATTCCGGTTCAGACAACATTCCGAAATTCCCATGACATACCATCCCCTAAAACTAAGTACATTTGCGGCTGTTAACACAAAGTAATGGCTAAAGTTTCTATCAACCTGGCAACGGGTTCGCTGCAAAAGGAAGAGATTATCGTAGGGATTGACCTGGGCACCACTAATTCGCTGGTGGCTTTTATTAACCCCGACAAAAATCCGCAGGTAATAAATGATGCAGGCAAAGGCGTTTTGGTTCCTTCAGTGGTGCATTTCGGTCCTACCGGCGAGATAAGCGTGGGCAACGAGGCCAAAGAATATTTAATAAGCGACCCGCATAATACCGTTTTCTCGGTTAAACGATTGTTGGGCCGCTCCTATCACGATATTGAGAATTATAAAGATTTTTTCAGCTATAAGGTTATCGATGACAATACCGAAAGCCTGGTAAAAATAAAGGTTGGCGATACTTTTTATACACCCATCGAGCTGTCGGCTTTGATATTGAAGGAATTGAGGGCACGCGCAGAACATGCTTTAAAAACGCCTGTTAACAGGGCGGTGATAACTGTACCTGCCTATTTTAACGATTCGCAGCGCCAGGCAACACGTGATGCCGGTAAACTGGCCGGACTGGATGTTTTGCGTATAGTAAACGAGCCGACAGCCGCAAGTCTTGCTTATGGCATCGGTTTAAATCCTGAGGAAACAAAAACTATCGCGGTTTATGATTTGGGCGGAGGCACCTTCGATGTATCCATCCTGCAAATACAAAACGGCATTTTTGAGGTATTAGCCACCAATGGCGATACTTTTTTAGGCGGGGATGATTTCGACCGGGCTATTGTGGATTATTGGATTGAAAAAAATCAACTGAATAAAGCAGATGTATTGACCGATACCAGCCTTTCGCAGCAACTACGCTTAAAGGCCGAGGAAGTTAAGAAGGCATTTGCGCACCAAAGCCTGGTTAATGAAAAAATAGGCGATATATGGTGCACGCTCGACCGCAACACTTTCGAAGAATTAATACTTTCCAAAGTGCAGCAAACCATTACTTGCTGCCAAAATGCGTTGAAAGATGCTAAAATCGACAAATCACAAATAGATGAAGTGATTATGGTGGGCGGCTCAACCCGTACGGCATTGGTGAAAAAGATGGTGGCTGAATTTTTTGGCCGCGCGGTACATGATGAGGTGAACCCGGATGAAGTTGTTGCGCTTGGCGCCGCTATACAGGCCGATGTTTTGGCCGGTAACCGCAGTGATATTTTGCTGCTGGACGTTACCCCACTATCCCTGGGGATTGAAACTATGGGCGGGTTGATGGATGTAATTATCCCCCGCAACTCTAAAGTTCCAACCAAAGCGGGCAGACAATACACCACCTCGATAGACGGACAGGTAAATATGAAAATTGCCGTTTACCAGGGCGAGCGTGATTTGGTAAAAGAGAACCGCAAGCTGGCCGAATTTAACCTGAAAGGTATACCATCCATGCCGGCAGGTTTCCCCAAAGTAGATATCAACTTTTTACTGAATGCAGACGGTATCTTAAAAATACAGGCAATTGAATTGCGTTCAGGCGTAAAACAGGAAATAGATGTAACGCCCACCTACGGCATCACCGACGACCAGGTAGAGCAAATGCTGATGGATAGCATCACCCACGCCAAAGATGACGTAAGCCAGCGCATGGTAATTGAAGCCCGCACTGAAGGGGAGCAAATGGTGTACACTGTTGAGCGTTTCCTGCAAAATAATGGCAGCTTTATTAGTGAAATTGAAACAGCTGAAACGCTAAAGCTTATCGATGCATTGAAAAACACCATAAATGGCGGTGATAAAGATGCTATTCATAAAGCCATTGACGAGCTAAACGAGTTTACCCGGCCATTTGCGGAGCGGTTAATGGATGAGGCGATTAGCACGGCGATGAAGGGGAAGAGCATTGAGTAAAAGGTAAAAAGAATACTCGTACGCGATGCTTCGCGTCTCCCACATGCAATTCCAATTTCTACGTTTCTGGCCAACATTCTACATGGCGTATACCTGTCCTGTAGGGGGACGTGAAGCATCACTACAAAATTCCGAATTAAATTCGCTGTTGTTTTGGATAGGTTGTTATCTTGCAGCCATGACATCATATATCCTGAAAAACATCAAATCCATCTTCCTGCTAACTGTGGCCGTTTTACTATTCGGTTTCAGTAAAGCATCAACAACAAAAATCAATTTCCGGGATACAACCTTAAAGCCGATCGATACAGCTTTGTACGACTCCCTAATGCATAAGATGGCTAACGGCGATAAGCGCTGGCCGGTGAAAACAAAGGTTTATCCCCTGCCAGGTGCTATCCTCCCCTTTAACCGGGTGGTGGCTTACTACGGCAACATGTACTCCAAAAATATGGGCGTGCTGGGGCAATATCCGCCCAAAGTAATGCTGAAAAAGTTGCAGGATGAGGTAAAAAGCTGGGAAAAGGCCGACACCACTACACCGGTTATTCCGGCGCTGCATTATATATGTGTTACCGCACAGGCTGACGCCGGTCGCAATGGACTGCATAACCTGCGCATGCCGTTCAGGCAAATTGACAGTGTACTGCACATGGCAGCAAGTATAAACGCTATCGTATTTTTAGACTTACAAGTAGGGTTTAGCACTGTACAAAAGGAAGTGCCGCTACTCGAAAAATATTTGAGCATGCCTAATGTACATTTGGGTATCGACCCGGAATTCTCCATGAAAGAAGGCAGCATCCCCGGGAAGCGGATTGGTATATTTGATGCCGACGACATCAATTATGTAACGCAGTACCTGGCTTCGCTGGTTAAAAAGTATAACCTGCCGCCTAAAATTTTCATTGTACACCGTTTTACAAAAAAAATGGTTACTAACTATCAGAATGTCAAGCTTAGGCCCGAAATACAGTTTGTGATGGATATGGACGGCTGGGGCGGCCCGGACCTGAAGAAAGGTACATACCACTATTTTATACAAGGCGAACCTGTTCAGTTTACCGGCTTTAAGCTGTTTTACAAAAATGACATACAAAAAGTGCCGCATCGGCTGCTCACCAAAAAAGAAGTACTCGAATTAAAGCCGGCACCGGTTTATATACAGTATCAGTAGAGGAAGATTAAAGGTGAAAGTAAAAGGCTAAGCATATTGGCCTACGGTGTTGTCTTGGTGCTAAAACCGGACTATACTTGTATCGATAACGCACGTTGTTTTCGTAATAAACTATCGTAAATAACTGATTTAATGAACTTTGTTCATTTGGCACATAACTGGCTCAGCACCTTAAAAAAGTAAAAGCATGAAGAATTTTAAATCATCTCTTATAGTCCTGGTAACTATGACGCTTGCTGCTGCTGCAACATTCGCTCAAAACAAGGAAACTGTTACTTATAAGCCTAAATCGCAGGAAATATATAATACCGTATTGCATCTGGATAGCGTGTTTTTTAACGCCTATAATACCTGCGACTTGAAGACTCAAGCCGATATGTTATCCGACAGCATGGAGTTTTATCATGATGAAACCGGTCTCATGACTTCGAAAAAAGATTTCTTAACAGCCATGAAAAATAATATCTGCGGCAAGGTAAGCCGTGTACTGGTGCCGGGAAGTATCGAGGCGTATGAGATTAAGGGCTTCGGCGCCGTCGAGATAGGCTATCACCGGTTTATCAATCACCACGAAAGTGAAACGCCGTCCGGGGCAGGCAGGTTTGTAGCCATCTGGAAACATACGGGCGACAAGTGGCAGCTATACCGCGTAGCAAGTATGCACGCAGGGAACTAGTTTTCCTAAGATCAAGCATATAAAAAGGCGAAAGATTAAAACCTTTCGCCTTTTACCTTTAAGCTTCCGCCTCTTAGATATTATCTATTGCCTCCTGCTCTTTCAGCGCTGCAATATTATTGCTGTTACTGTAATTATCAGTCTGGCTGGCAAAATCTTCCAGTATAGCAGCGATGGTATCCAGATTGTCTGACACACGCTGGTGCATGTCGGGCAGGTCCTTTTCGAGGCGTTTATCGCCCAGTTCGATGTTATCTACCTCAATTTTTGCAAGTTTTTGTATGATGGCCTGCTGGCTGTTTTTTAAATCTTCAAGCTCATGGACTATTTTCTCCATCAGCGCAAACTTCTTTAACTTATCCATAGTGATGCGTTTTTGTTTAGTGATATAACTACACTTTGCACTAAATTGTTTGAAATTTGCATATATCGCAAATAACTAATAACTTAGTTTTATGAAAAGCAGTCTCCTGATCCTTTTATTTTTATGCAGCGTTTTTCGCGTCACCGCCCAGCAATCCGGCAAAATTGACGATGCCCAGTTAATGGATTATTTTCAAAGTCAGCGCTATCCCGATGCACTGGAATACCTGCGTAAAACCTTCCCCGAACCGGTGCAGGACGTAAAGATATTATCGCGAATGGGTTATGTTGCACAACTTGCCAACAAGTTGCCTGATGCCGAAGGATATTACGAGCGGGTTTTTCAGCTGGATACCACTAATCAAACCGCACTCTACAATATGGCCGGTATCAATGTGCGACGCGGCAATATATCAAAAGCGGAGTTATATTATACCATGTATCTTGCGCACGACACAACAAATATCTCGGTATATAGTCACCTCGGCGGCATCGCACAAAGTAAACACGATACATTAAATGCAATAAAGTATTATGGAAAGGCCAACGGCTTAAACCCACTTGACGCCGATGTAGCCAGCGAGTTGGGCGATTATTACACCTCGGTGAAACGCTTTGATGATGCATTGAAAGTACTGAATACAGCCGCAGCAGCCGACCCTGAAAATGTAGTGCTATTATTCAGTTTAATGAAATTGAATTATGCCCAAAAGAAATGGGCTGAAACCGTCGAAGGGTGCAACAAACTAATGGCACTAGGCATTACCAATGGTGAAATATTGAACAAGCTTGGCATAGCCTATTACAATCTTAAAAACTACGCCTGCGGCGCAGAAACTTTCGCGCAAATTGACGGCATTAACCAGAATGAATACACCTATTACTACGCGGCGCTTTGCTATAAAGGATTAAACGATCAGCGGCAATGTATCGAAATGCTTAATAAATCCATTTTCCAGGGCATATCTCCCAATATTGCAACTTACTACGGCGAGATTGCAGATGCACATGAAAAATTGCTGCAACATAGAAAAGCGGCGTTTGCCTATCAAAAGGCGTTACAATTCAGCGAATCGCCGACAATATATTATCTCCTGGCAAGCCTTTATGATTCAAAGCTGAAGGACAAGAAAAATGCGCTGATTTACTATAAGAAATACCTGGCATCAAGGCCGTCTGCCAAACAGGAAGCTTACATCACGTACACCAAAAGCCGGATTGAGCAGCTTAAAAATAATTAACGCTGCATCAACCGGGCAACGTATTTGCCTATAATATCAAACTCGAGGTTAACCACCGAGCCAACTTTAACATGCTGTAAATTGGTATGCTCGAAAGTGTAGGGTATTATGGCTACCGAAAAAGTGTTTTTGTGGGAATTAACTACAGTCAGGCTAATACCGTTTACACATATCGAGCCTTTTTCTACGGTAACATTGCCTTGATCTGAATTATATTCAAAGGCATACTCCCAACTGCCGTCAAGTGTTTTAAAATCGATACAGGTGGCAGTTTGGTCAACATGCCCCTGAACGATGTGTCCATCCAGGCGGGCATTCATTTGCATGCAACGTTCCAGATTTACTAAATCACCAACTTTCAGGTTGCTGAGACTGGTTTTACTTAATGTTTCTTCTATAGCGGTAACCGTATGCTTACCATCTGCTAACGCGATAACGGTCAAACATACACCATTGTGCGCTACAGATTGGTCGATTTTTAATTCGGCGGCAATTGACGATTCAACAGTAATATGCAGGTTGCCTCCATCTTGTCGCAAATCCGTAACCGTTCCTAAAGTTTCTATTATTCCTGTAAACATAAGCCCCCAGCCCCCTAAAGGGGGAGCTAGAACAGCGCAAATCTAAATATTTCGTTCCATCCAAATGTCAGGCAAATGTTGATTGAAGCCGCATGCGTTCCCCCTTTAGGGGGTAAGGGGGCTTCCTACTTAAAGCTGCTTGGCAAATCCACCTGCTTATTCCTTAAATCTACGCCACCTTCAATCACTGATTTAAGGTTAGCAAGGTAAAACGTCCAACCCAGCTGGCATTGCACATATAAATTTTTCGACAGATCCGGCTCTTCCGGGATATTTTCCTGCGTAAGGTCGACTATTGAAACGCCATTGCGGCTATGTATATAAACGGTTACTATACTCCCGCCGCTAAAGGTAAATTTTATAGTATCGGTGCCGTTGGCTTCCAATACCCGGCCCTTTTCAACAGCGTCATCGCCAAAGCCATGCCAATACCATTCATAGGTATCTTCGGTCATAATAAATTCTTCGGGCTCCCTTACGCGCCTGGGAATAGTATAAAAGTTAGCCTTACGTAAAAACCATTTTTCTATCCCCTCGGTAGTTGCCCAGGCTTCGTAAAGGCTCCTTATATCTGTATTAAAATCGCCGGCTATTTTAAAGCTGGACCATTTATTGTCTGTCATATTGGTGATGTTGCTTTTTATCTTCTCAAATTTAACTATTAAAATTATCGCGTTTGTTAACTTGCCGATAAATCTTACAAAATGTCCAATCAAAGCGCCGGCATACTATTGTATCGAAAAATAAATGATGACCTACAGGTTTTCCTTGTCCACCCCGGCGGGCCATTCTTTAAAAATAAGGACGAGGGTGCATGGTCAATCCCCAAAGGAGAATTTTTGGCCGATGAAGAACCGCTGGCCGCCGCCAAACGTGAATTTAAAGAAGAAACCGGCCAGGCAGTTGATGGCAATTTTATTGAACTAAAACCGGTTAGACTAAAAAGCGGCAAAACGGTGCATGCATGGGCCATTAAAGGCGACATTAATCACGAAACAATTACCAGTAATTTATTTGAAATGGAATGGCCGCCAAAATCCGGCAGGAAACAATCCTTTCCTGAAATTGACCGGGCAGGCTGGTTTGTTGTTGAAGAGGCTAAGTTGAAGCTGAATGCTGCGCAGGCGGCGTTTATTGATGAATTACTATTGTTTAAACCATGATTCTCTTGATTAAAAGATTATAATGATTGTATCGCTTAGCAATCCAGCAAAATCCCTAAAATCAATTAATCCCGGTTCTGTTTTTCACCCAATTGGAAACCTCGGCAGGTGTCGTTTCCGCAACTCTTAATTTTTGCTCACCCAAAAGCCGCTCCATTACTATCGCAGCTACCAGCGCTTCGTCGTCGCTGTGACTTGCCAAAACGCCCGGAGTGAAATATTTGTTTACAAAATGCGTATCGAAGTTGCCGGATGTAAAGGCCTCGTGTTGCATCACAAACTTACCGAAGCCTAATGTTGTGGTAATACCGGTGATATGGTACTCGTCGATAGCGCGTATCATGCGTTCAATGGCTTCCGTCCTGTCTTTACCGTAAGTTACCAGCTTGGCAATCATCGGGTCGTAATAAATCGGTATTTCCATGCCTTGCTCAAAACCGTCGTCTACCCTTACGCCTGGGCCTTTAGGGGTAACGTAGGTTTGTAATGTGCCTATATCCGGCAAAAAGTCATTATCCGGGTCTTCCGCGTAAACGCGCAGCTCGATAGCGTGCCCGCTTATTTTTAGGTCTTCCTGTTTAAAGCTGATGGCCTCGCCCCTGGCTATTTTTATTTGTTCTTTTACCAGGTCGATACCGCTGATGAACTCCGTAACCGGGTGCTCCACCTGCAGGCGCGTGTTCATCTCTAAAAAATAGAAATTGAGCTTTTCGTCCATGATAAACTCCACGGTTCCCGCGCCTGTATAGCTCACAGAACGGGCCACATCCACGGCACATTTACCCATTTGCTCACGTATTTCCGCTGTTAAAACTGATGACGGCGCTTCCTCAATCACCTTTTGATGGCGCCGCTGTACGGAACAATCCCGCTCGAACAGGTGTATAATGTTGCCATGCGTATCGCCCAAAACCTGTATCTCAATATGTCGCGGCGATGAAACATAGCGCTCTATAAATACCGAGCCATCGCCAAATGCGGAAACTGCCTCGGAAACTGCTAATTGCATCTGCTCTTCAAAATCGACCGCGCTTTCAACTATACGCATGCCCTTGCCGCCGCCGCCTGCGGCGGCTTTTATTAATATCGGGAAACCAACTTCAACAGCGCGCAACTTCGCTTCATTAACATCGGTTATGGCTTCCTCTGTACCGGGTACCATCGGTATGTTATATTTTAACGCCGCCGCTTTTGCAGAAAGCTTGTTACCCATCACCTCCATTGCCTCGGGCGAAGGGCCGATTAATATTAATCCTGCATCTCTTACCTGCCGGGCAAATGCAGCGTTCTCGCTCAAAAAGCCATAGCCAGGATGGATACCCTCCGCACCGGTTTTGCGGCAGGCATCAATAATCTTTTGGCCCACCAGGTATGATTGACTGGACGGTGCTTCACCTATATGTACAGCTTCATCGGCATAACGCACATGCAGGGCATTGCGGTCAGCATCTGAATAAACAGCAACGGTTTTAATACCCATCTCGCGTGCGGAACGCATTACCCTTAACGCAATTTCGCCCCGGTTGGCAACAAGAATTTTATTCATATTTCAAATGTAGCATTTTGTTCAACATTGAAAACCTTGCTTTAATTTGATTGTGTTGAAGGTTATTAGCTTTATAGTTTTAGTGATTGCCGCGACAAATACTTTTTTGAAAAATATTTTAGATTTATGTAACCCTGCCGGCCGGTTTATCGTAAAAAAACAAAAACATCGGAAATCCCCCTTTGATATGAATATACTATTAGTCTTCGTAAAGGTACTTATGCTTCTTGGAGCAATTTTATGTATCGGAGTATTATTTTTCGGCTACCTGAAATACCTGAAGAAAACCCGCTATCCAAACTGGAAATTCCCTGATTATATCAGCGTGGGTTATGCAGAGTACTTGTATAACAAGTTTATCAAGAAAAACGTTAAGAAGATTACTGAAGAGCGCTCAGAAACGAACACTAAGAAAGCTTAATTATATTGCCCTAATCATTAATATTATAAAACCTCTTCAAATCGATAAGATTGATGGAGGTTTAAATATTTTAAGCCATTTTTAATATAACAAAAACGCCCTTAGCAAATTTGCTAAGGGCGTTTTTGTTATTTATTTGTGGTCGCCCTGAGGTGCGCCAGCTGGCGGAGTACCTGCAGGCGGAGTACCCGAAGGCGGACCGCCCGGCCCTTTTCTTTCCGGTATTTTGGTTTCAGGATGCGATTCCCCTCTGTGGCAGGTGTAGCAGTTTACGCCGCTGGTCATCACAAAGCCTAATGAGTCTTTTTTAGCATCGAAATATTTCGAATTTATCTTGTTCATCATTTTGAACATTTCGCGCGCCATTTTCTTTTCAGGTTTGGCATCGCTTGCAAAATCCATTTTCTTTTCTGCCTCGTTACGTGCATGGCAAAAATCGCAGTGCACACCTAACGAGTTAGACCAATCGTGCATTACCTTCCCTAATTGCTCGTGGGTAAGGTTTTTAGGCAGAACCTTCAGGTTTTTATAGCCGGGGTCATTGGCTTTCATAGATGTAAGCGCAACAATGGTCACCACTGATGATAGTCCAAGTGTTACAAGAATTTTTTTGTTGATCATAGCTTTGTCATGATTAAGTCATCTAAGTTAAATCATTAATTTGAATGTTCAAACAAATAAAGGCAATAGTTGAAAAAATCCCGTCAGACGGGGGATGTTGGGTTTATCAGTAGGCCGGTTAATTGGCTTAGGCTGAGAAATGTTAAAAAATGTAAAATAATTTGCACAATTACGAACTATTCGTAGTTTTACGAAATAATCGTAGAATAATAAAAATGAATTTAAAATGAGAGCATCAAAAACATTCACACAAACTATTGCGCGCGGCGCGGCGATAGTGCTGAGTTCCACCCTACTGGTGGTCGCCAGCCACCCGGCAAAAGCTTTGGGAGGCAAACTTGCCGGAGAGGATACATCCCGGAGAAACGTAGTAATTATCCAGGGTGATGGCGTGCGCAACACCGACTCGATGGAGTATGTCATCGATGGTAAAAAAAGTACGAATGAAAAATTTGAGAACCTTAACTATGAGGACATTTTAAGCGTAAATTGGGTATCGGCAGAAAACGCATCGAAATTTTTTGACAACAACGGCGCCAACGTATTATTTGTAGCCACTCGTAATTCCGAAGAGGGTAAAAAGATGCTGACTAAGGTGAACACGGTTAAAAACCACAAAGGGCAGGTTTTCAGCGCAAAAAAATCCGGTATTTATGAAATGGCCGATGGTACATTTAAAGAGGTAAAGCCAGACGACGATGGTGTTGTTACAATCTCAGGTTATGGCACCGGCGGCGGCAACGAGCCATTAGTAGTCAGCAACAGGCCATATAAGCTACTCTCGTCCAATAGCACTAAGCCTTATGTGTATTCGGTAAAAAATTCCGGAGGCGGGCGTGTTTATGTCGCAGGAACTAACAAGACTTATAAACACTCCGCTGCTACTAATAAAATCTCGTACGCCATAGCAGATGACGGTTCGGCATCTGTAAGTAAGCTGGATAATAAACTGATAATCATAAACGACAAAGAAGCCCCCGCTGCCGATTTGAAGAAGATTTCGGCTTTCGATATAGAGAAAATGCTCTTTAAAGATGACGACGATACCCGCGATAAATACGGCGACAAAGCCAAAAATGGCGTAGTTTACATCTATACCAAAAACGCTAAAAAATAATTCAGTGTTTGCGCACGGCACCCAAGGCCGGTTTAGTGTTAATTTTTGTTAAATAAGTTTGCAAATTTACGAGCTAATCGTAGATTTACGAAGTAATCGTAACACCATGGAGAAATTATCGAAACAAGAGGAAGAGGCAATGCAGGCAGTATGGCAATTTGGCCCTGGCTTTATAAAGGATTTTTTGGATTTGCTGGCAGAGCCGAAACCCCCTTATACTACCCTTGCTTCCACCGTAAAGAACCTGGAGCGCAAAGGTTTTATCAAAAGCGAAAAAATGGGTAACTCCTTCCGTTATGCCCCTTCTATACAGGAAGAAGAGTATAAGAAAAAGTTTATGAGCGGCTTTGTGAGCGACTATTTTCAAAACTCTTATAAAAACCTGGTTACGTTTTTCGCTAATGAAAACAAGATTAGTGCGAACGAATTAAAAGAGATTCTTAAACTTATCGAGAACCCTAAATCCAAATAAACCATGCCAGCCTTATTTGTTTTCCTGCTGAAAGTAAATGTAGCCCTCCTGCTGTTTTGCGCGGGGTATTACCTGGTGTTGCGCCATCTTACCTTTTATACTTTAAACCGTATTTACCTGGTGGGCGCCATATTGTTTGCAACGGTGTATCCAAAAATCAACCTCTCTGATTTTTTGCAAAATCATGAGCAAATAGCGAGACCTGTACAGGTAGTGGCATTTAACTGGCAGGCCCCTGCACAAGCGCTTGCCGAAACCAAACATGACATTTGGTTTTGGGGAGAAATTGCACTTTGGACGGGTGCCGCTTTGTTTGGCATAAGGCTTTTGATACAGTTTTATTCGCTGTTTAAATTGTACCGCAGGTCTACAGCAGGTAAGATACATAACCATAACGTCAGGATTATCGATGGTAACGCGGGCCCGTTCTCTTTCTGGAAAAGCATTTTCATTAACCCTGCCAACCATGAAGCTACCGACCTACCCTCGATTTTACAGCACGAACAGATACACGTAAGCGAGCTGCATACCCTGGATGTACTGCTGGCCGAGCTGAGCACCGTGTTTTACTGGTTTAATCCCGGTGTTTGGCTGATGAAAAAAGCCGTGCGCGAAAACATTGAATTTATAACCGACCGAAAAATATTGAGAAACGGTACCGATAGTAAACAGTATCAGTACAGTTTGGTGAATGTGAGCTTCGCTGCCGCCCCACAAGGCATAGTGAACCACTTTAATATATCAACCATTAAAAAAAGAATTATCATGATGAACGCAAAACGCTCCCCGAAATATAACCTCACCCGGTACGCATTTTTAGTACCGGCCGTGGTTGCCCTGCTGCTGGTATTCAGTATATCAAAAGCAGCCTTCGTTAAAAAAACTGATCCTGCTATTAAAACATTCTCTGCTGTTAGCAATAAAGCAGCAGAAAAAGGCATGTTAACTGTAACTGCTACCGTAAACAAAGCCAGTGCTCCTGTTATAGAATTGCTTAAAGCGGCTTTTGTTTCGCCGAAAATCAATACAGGGGTAACCGATACTATCAGGAAAGGCGGCTTCTTTTTAAGCACTTCCGGCAAGTCCGACTCGTTAAATTATGTGATTAACGGTGTAAAATCCAGCAAAGTGGATTTAATGAAACTAGACAGCAAAAATATCGAAAGCGTAAATGTAATGTCGGGCGATTGGGCCGCTAAGGTGATGGATGACATCGACAAAAAACAAAATACCATATTTGTATATACGAAGGGTTCTGAAGCAGGCAGAAAATTCAGGGAAAAAGCCGATAAAATCCTTGGCGACAATTACGCAGTTAACAGTATAAACAGAAGCACCGGTGGTCGGGGCAGCTACACGGTTGCTACAGGCGTTTCAAATGATGATAATAATTATGTTACGCTAAATGGCGTAGGGGTATCAGCAGCTTCCGGAACATCCGTAAGTATGCGCGAAGACGGTGTTATAGTAGTTGGTCCGCAGGGCAAACCAGCCAAAGTGCAGGCATATAATTTGACTACGGTGGGCGATAATTCGCAAGTTGTTACTGTACACGGCAGGCCAACCACTACTACACTTCAGTTAAACCCCTCAAAAATATATATCAGGTCTAAAAACGATACTTTACAAAAAGCGCAGGCCTATACACTACTCAGTGATACGCTGGCCAACCTAAACTTAAAGCTAACAACAACGGCTTACACCGTTAAACCACGGGCTAACTATAGCACAAATCTATATTACTCAAATTCAAACGAAAAGTTTAGCCTCGACCATATTTCCGACAAGCTGATAATCATTAATGGCAATATCGCCTCAGAAAGTGATCTCAAGAAAATATCAGCTTTTGATATCGATAAGGTGGTGGTTAAAAACGACGAAGAAACCAAAGAGCTTTATGGCGAGAAAGCAAAAAAGGGTATCGTGTTCATAGTAACCAAAAAAGCAAAAAAATAGTTGATCTGGTTGTACCGATAGCTATTGGGAAGGTTGGATTAAGTTGATAAAGTTTTATATCGATAATGAGGTCAGTTAATAGTTATTGAATATCCGAACTTAATCAGCTTAATCCAACCAATCAACTTAATCAACCCTCAACTGGCTTCGGCCAGTTTTTCGTTTTCAAGGATGTTGAGTAACGCTTTTTCAGCAACGTTTAATTCTGCTGAGCTGACATCCTTTTCTTCGTCTATATTCCTGATGTATTTAAAGATAGCGCCGTCCTCGTAGCTTTTAATTACCGTGGGATGCACATAGTACTTTTTGCAGACGGTGCGGGTATTACCGAGATTCAGCGCCACCTCGTCTAAAACGCTTACTATCTTTTTACGGCATTCGGTTATAGTATCAAATTCGCCGGCCTGCTTAAATGCATACAGGGCGCTTACGCTGCCCGCCCAGGTGCGGAAATCTTTAGCTGTAAAGTCCTCCCCGGTTATTTCTTTCAGATAACTATTTACATCACCGGAACCCACCGTGCAGCGTGTTCCATCAGCATTGTAATATTGAAAAAGTTCCTTACCCGGTATTTCACGGCATTGTTTCACCAGCCCTGCCAGTTTCCGGCTTTGCAGGGCTACTTTATGATAAACGCCTTTCTTGCCCTTAAACTCAAAATTTATAGTGGAGCCTTCAATTTTTACGTGGCGGTTCATGAGCGTGGTTAAGCCAAATGAGCCATAAAGTTTTTTATAGGATTCATTGCCTATCCTGATGCTGGTAAGTTCCATCAGGCGCACTATTAATGCCACTATTTTATCATGATCCAGATTGTGGCGGGAAAGATCTTTATCTACCTGCCTCCTTATCGCCGGTAAATGCGCGGCAAACATCTGCATGCGATGATATTTCGACTGGTTGCGTATTTTATTCCAGTCGGGATGATAGCGGTATTGCTTACGTCCGGCAGCATCTGTTCCGGTAAATTGCAGGTGACCATTCTCATAGGGCGATATCCATACATTGGTGTATGCCGGCGGAATAATCAGCTTATTGAAGCGACGAATCAACTCCTTATCCTTTACCAAACTGCCTTCTTTATCGTAATAGCTCCACCCCTTCCCGGATTTTTTGCGGGTATAGCCCGGCGTGGAATCAGCAACATAGCGTAAGCCTACTGATTTTGCCGTAACCTTCGGGTCGCGGCCTATTTTTTCGAGTTTGGTTAGTAATCGGTTCATTGTTGAAATAACAAGCCGTGTACATTTAAGTTTGTTTGTTTTTGTGATTTCAATGATTTTTATCATTTCACCGATTAGGTAATTGGCGATCATATAGGCGTCATATCTTAACATCTGCCATCAAAATCATCGGCGATATCTGTCAACATCTGCTATCAAAACATCTGCTTCATCTACTACATCTGCTAACATCTGTGATCAAAAACATTTGCTCCATCCCCTACGTCTGCTACCTCCGTGTTCCTTTTTTGACCATCGCCTGACTATTTTACATTATTTATCGCTCAATTTTACATTAATCAAAACATCAAACTTTATGAAATACAATTTCTTAGGAAACACCGGCCTGGTGGTATCCGAATTATGCTTTGGCACCATGACGTTTTCCGGCAAAGGCGGAATTTGGGGAGCAATCGGCACGCAGCAACAAGATGAAGTGAACGACCTGATGAAGGTGGTAGTCGATTCAGGCATCAATTTTATCGATACCGCTAATGTGTATTCTTATGGCGACTCGGAAACCATGTTGGGCCAATCTATAATAGACCTTGGCCTGAACCGCAACGATTTGGTAATAGCCACTAAAGTACGTGGGAGAATGAGCGAAGGCATTAATAACGTAGGCCTGTCGCGCTATCATATTTTTCATTCGGTGGATGAAAGCCTGAAACGCCTGCAAATGGATCATATCGATGTGCTGTATGTTCACGGCGTAGACCCGTATACTCCTATTGAAGAAATTATGCGCTCGCTTAACGACATTGTGCTTACCGGCAAGGTGCGTTACATAGCTGTTTGTAACTGGCCGGCATGGCTGGTGATGAAAGGCCTGGGCATTGCCGAAAAACATGGCTGGAATAAATTCGTCGGTATGCAATATTATTTTTCGCTGGCAAGCCGCGACATAGAACGCGAAATATTGCCGCTGGCTGCCGACCAAAACCTGGCTGTAATGCCATGGAGCCCGCTGGCAGGCGGTTTTTTAGGCGGAAAGTACAATCGCGATTCCGAAAAAGCCGAAGGCAGCCGCCGCAGCACGTTCGACTTCCCTCCTATCAATAAAGAAAAAGCTTACGATATCATCGACGTAATTACCGAAGTAGGCAAGCAGCACAACGCCTCTGTAGCCGAAGTCGCATTGGCCTGGGTTCGCCAGCAAAAAGGCATAACCAGCACTATCATCGGCGCAAAAAGCGTTGAGCAGTTAAATGCCAATATCAAGTCGGTGGATTTACAGTTAACCGCCGAAGATTTGGAAAAAATCAATTCAGTAAGCGCGTTGTCAAAAGAGTATCCGGGGTGGATGGTTGAAAGGCAGTCGGCGGATAGGGCGTTGAAATAGTTTGAAAAATCAAAGATATAAAGCATATGTCATGCCGAATTTATTTCGGTACCCCACCGGACAGATAGGCCGCTATTTTATATGCGTTATGCATGTTTGAAAGCATAATGTATAATTAGCATGTGGGGTGCTGAAATAAATTCAGCATGACATATTTTTGGCGGACTTTTAACCCTATATGCTTTTCAGCACATCCACCACATACTCCACCTGCTCCGGGTGAACATCCAGGTGCAGAACGAAGCGGACGCGATGTGTATCTGTTGAATTGGCTTTGATACCCTTTTCAGCCAGCTTCTGTAAAAAATCAGCCGCCGGTTCAACCGTATCGAACAAAATTAAATTAGTTTCAGGAGCTATCACCGCCGATACGTGGTCATTTTTTGACAGCGCTTCAGCTAATATTTGTGCATGGGAATGGTCTATTTTAAGGCGTTCCACATGATGGTCAAGCGCGTAGCTGCCGGCTGCTGCCAGGAAACCTGCCTGCCGCATGCCTCCGCCTAAAGCCTTGCGGACGCGACGGGCATATTTAATGGTTTGCTTGTCAGAAAGAAATACCGAACCTACCGGAGCGCCCAATCCTTTTGAAAGACAAACAGAAATACCGTCGAAATATTGGCCATAATCAACTGCTTTATCGCCTGTATGTATCAATGCGTTGAATATGCGCGCGCCATCCAGGTGAAGCTTTAGCCCTTTACGCTGACACAACTGGGCAATCGGCTTTATTTGCTCCAGTGAATAACAGCTCCCCCCGCCCCTGTTTACCGTATTTTCAAGCACTATAAGGCTGCTACGCGGATAATGCACGTTATCAGCATTAATCTCCGGCTCAATCATTTCGGCGGTGATGATACCGCGGTAACCATTTAACAGGCGGGTAGATACGGAAGAATTAAAGGCAATACCTCCACCTTCGTAACGGTATACATGCGCGGTTTGGTCGGCAATCAACTCATCAAGCGGCTGGGTGAAGCACTTAATAGCGATCTGGTTTGTCATGGTGCCCGACGGACAAAAGATACCTTCCTCCATACCGAAAATGGCCGCGACTTTTTGCTCCAGCTCATTTACGGCTTCATCTTCGCCAAAAACATCGTCGCCAATTTTTGCATTAAACATGGCCTCCAGCATGCCCGGAGTAGGTTTGGTAACAGTATCGCTTCTCAGGTCGACATTCATCATATTAAATAAGGTAAAATAGCGTTATAAAGGACACTAATTGTCGCGAATTTTTTCGAATTTCACGAATTAGAAAAATCAATTCGTGAAATTCGAGCTAATTAGTGAAAATTCGTGTCCATTTTCTTAATTCGTGGAAATTTGTGTCTAAATATTATGCGCTCAATTTTAATCATTTTATTTTTTATGCTGGCTTTTGTATCAGCAAAATCGCAATCTGGCAAATGGTATCCGGGTCGTTTTACCGATGCAAAAGGTAATACCGAATCGGGTATGATAAGGGTAAACCCATCTGCCAAAGGTCCGGTTAAAGATGAAGGTTTTATCGAATTCAGGGAGAACGATAAATCAAATGCTTTCAAGCTCAGCGCCGGCGAGGTAAAATCGTTTGTTATCGGCCGCGACAGCTTTGTGGTAGCCCACCCGCCGTTTAACGAACAATGGGCTAAAAACGAGCTTGATTTTGTTAAGGTTTCAGTTAACGAAGATGTAAAAGTTTACATGGCCGGTGGCGGTGGTGGCGGCGGCAAAAGAGGCGGACCTGGCTTTGGAATTTCGCCGGGCATAGGTATCGGTACCGGCGGCTATGGCAGCGGCGTTGGTGTGGGTGTTGGGGGAACGATTCCAATTTTTGGCGGCGGCGGCGGCAGCGAAGCCGACCAAAAGGTAGCCTACTACTATGGCAGCAATACCGCCGATATGAAACGCCTCACCAACGAAAACTTTGAAGATGTAATGACCGATATAATGGGTGATGAACCCGAGGTAGTCGATAAAATACACGCCAAGGTATACATGCTTGCCAATGCGGACAGGTTGATTGCTTACTTTAACCAGGTGAGAAAAGCAAAGGGCGAGAAGAGATGAAAGCTGAGGAAGGCGAAAGGTTTTGGCAAGCGGGCAGCTTTTATAATAGCGATGGATTTGAAACCCATCGCTATCGAGAAAAATCAATTCACTTTCGTCAGGATAAATTTACCCGAGTCAACCGGTGCCGCAGCATTTTTCCATTTGCCAACTAATTGACCTGTGGTTTTATCCACAACTGCAACCGTTTTTTCTTCTATCCCGACATTTGAAGCGATACCATAAACACAGGTAAAATCGCATTTCAGCGTGTCATTTTTTAGTGTCCAGGTTCCGGGAGCAAGGTGTTGTTGCCCGGCACCCTTTGAATCGGTTAGCATCGTGCCATCCGGTTTTATTATCAGGCTGAAATATTGTTGGCCCCAGCCGGGTTGATCGTCTACCGTATATGAGCCTACCCACAGGCCCTTAATGGTCGGCAGCGTTTTTGTTTCGGCCAATGCGCCTTTTTTACAGCTTATCTGGAACAGTATGATTGCAAAGGAAAATACAATCAGCACAATAGCGCTCATCAGAATTTTTTTCATGCGAGGTTCTTTTAAAGGACTAATCGATAAACTATTAGGTTTTAATTAATTGCGATAAATATTATAAAAATATTAATAATAACCAAATAGCCAAATTTCTCTTATTATGATATTTTTATACTTGCAATAATACATCCCTTTAAATAATTCGCACCTCTACACATGGGCACATCTGCACATCATCAAATATTTTGCGCAATCACAAATCCACTTGCCCAGGCCCATTGAAAGTTATAGCCCCCCAGCCAGCCGGTAACATCAACGCACTCGCCACCAAAATACAAGCCGGGAATTTTCTTTGCTTCAAGCGTTTTTGACGACAGCTCATCTGTTGATACGCCGCCACGCATTACTTCGGCTTTATCGTAGCCCTTATCCCCTGCCGGTTTTATTTTAAAGTGATGAATGAGCTGTACGAGGTTTTCTATATCGGTTTTGCTGAGCGATGCCAGATTTTTATCAGCGGGCAGGCGGTCGCTTAAGGCTTCGGCAAATTTGCGGGTAAATAATCCGGCCAGGTAAGCCAGCAGCATCTTTTTGCCATTGGCGTCGCGTTCAAGAGCTATCAGCTCCGCTATATTTTGATTCGGCAGCAAATCGATATAAATAAGCTCACCCGGTCGCCAATAAGACGAAATTTGCAAAATAGCCGGGCCGCTCAATCCCCAATGGGTAAAAAGTATATTCTCTTCAAAACTGATACGGTCGTTCCAAACACGGCAGAAAATACTATTGCCGGAAAGTTGCTCATACCAGGGCTGGTCTTTCCCGGTGATAGTGAGCGGCACCAGTGCAGGCGCTGTCTCTGTTAATTTCAGGCCAAAATTGCGGGCGGCTCTCAAACCAAAATCAGTTGCTCCCATTTTCGGGATGGGCAGACCGCCGGATGCTATCACAACGTTAGGTGCAAGCAAAGTTTCCCGCTTATCGTCAATATCAACGGTAACAGCAAACCCGGCATCCGTCTTTTCAATATTTTCTACTGAAGCATTGCACCATATCTCCTGCCCTAAATCGTCGCATAGTGAAGTAAACACCTTCACAATATCCCGGGCGTTATCACTTTCCGGAAAAAGCTGGCCAAGTGTTTTTTCTTTACCGGTGATGCCATAAGTTTCAAAAAAACTGATGGTATCATCAACCGTCCATTGCGATAAAGTTGATTTGCAGAAGTGTTCGTTATCAGAGATAAACTGCTGGGCTGAAGCATACAGGTTGGTATAATTGCAACGCCCGCCGCCGCTAATTAAAATCTTTGCACCGACTTTATCATTCTTTTCGAGGATGAGTGTTCGCTTGCCTAAAAAGCCGGCCTGTACAGAGCACATTAGTCCGCAGGCGCCGCCACCGATAATTATAGCGTCAAAATCTGTTTGTTTTGTTAAATTTGCTGTCATGGGCGAAGTGTCGCAAATATCAGAATTTGGAAAGATACTTATCTTCCTGATTACAGGAATAATTATGGTGTGCTTTGCTTTCTTTATCAACAGGATACTGGCGCCGCATAAACCCAATCCCGAAAAGCTTACCTCGTACGAATGCGGCGAGGAAGTTACCGGCAATGCCTGGCTGCCTTTCAACTCACGCTTTTACGTTATTGCGCTTATTTTTTTGCTGTTTGATGTAGAGATGGTGTTCATTTTCCCTTGGGCGATAGTTTTTGGCAGCCATGAAATAATCAATTTCGAGCCACGCTGGGGTGTGCTTACGCTGATTGAGATGTTTGTATTTTTAGGGATTTTGATACTCGGTTTAGCGTATGTTTGGGTAAAAGGCGATTTGGAGTGGATAAAGCCAAAGCCTGTAGCGCCCTTTACAAACACTGTTGTGCCAAAATCGGCTTATGAAAAATTGAACGAAGAACAAAGTAATTATAGAGTGAAAGCGTTTACCATTACTTCCGCTGTTAGTGTTCCAACTGTTCCATCCGGAACAAGTGAAACAGGTGGAACACTTGAAACACCCGCGCTAAAAAAACCGATGTTTAAACCAACCTTTAAAAAGCCGACCAATGAGCAGTGATTTGACCAGCGAAAACGGAGGTGTGGTAATCACCAAAATGAACGATTTGCTTAACTGGGCTCGTTTGTCGTCGCTATGGCCCTTAAGCTTCGGGATAGCCTGCTGCGCAATTGAATTTATGGGCGCTTTCGCCTCGACATACGATTTGGACCGCTACGGCGTTTTCCCGCGCCCATCGGCCCGGCAGGCGGATGTTATTATTATAGCCGGCACGGTCACCTTCAAAATGGCCGAACGCATTAAGCGCTTGTACGAGCAAATGCCGGAGCCAAAATATGTTATTTCCATGGGTTCATGCTCTAATTGTGGTGGCCCTTACTGGCAGCATGGTTACCACGTAGTAAAAGGTGTGGACAGAGTAATACCGGTAGATGTTTATGTGCAGGGCTGTCCCCCGCGACCTGAGGCGTTAATTGGTGCGATATTGGAATTGCAGAAGAAGATTGAAGGGGAAACGTTGATAGCACGGAAATCGGAAAAAACCGAAAGTACAGAAAGTTTACATACGTAGAGTTTGGCTGTGGAGACACAGCCAAATAGTAACAATAAACCGTGGCCGTGTCTCCACAGTCACAAGCCCGCATTGACCACATCATGAAAATTATTCTTTTCCGGGGCCGACCTGCGTCAGGCAAAACAACTATTTCCAAAGCGCTGGGCTTGCGGATGGCTCTTCCTGTTATCCATAAGGACGATATTTATGATAGTCTTTCATCAGTCATCGCCGAGCACAGTATCCGGAACAAAGCGGCGCATGATATTTTGTTTAGCATATTGGAAAGCAACACCCACGCTAATGCTACTGTCATTCTTGATTTCCCTTTTCAAAATTCAGCTGATTTTTCGATCATCGAGTCGTGGTGTGCACAGCACAAGGTAATTCTAAAATCGGTATTGGTAACTTGCACAAATGAGCATTTGTGGCGCGAGCGACTGATTTTACGTTCGCAGCACCCTTTACCTAACCAGCTGATCTACGATTTCGACGAGCTTAAAAAACGCTATGGCAGTATGCACGTTGAGCCTCATCCCTCAGAATTGCTGATAGATTCTGCCTTATTGCTGGAGGACAGTATCCGGCATATTATCGATTATGTCTGAAGCCCGTTTATTATGCTGTTGTAAGTTAAATTTATTATATTCAACAGTGTTAATTCGGCCTTTTTTGTCATTCTGAGCGCGAGCGAAGAATCTTCAACGCGCGACAGGTCGCCGATAGACAGGTAGCACACCACCCCGGTTTACCATATCTCTATTTTAATTGACGATGAATTTAAACGAATAGTTTTATATTTATCTATTATGCGTACCTACAACTTTTACACCTACATCCTTACAAATTCAACAAAAAAGGTTCTATACACGGGTGTTACCAACAACCTCGACCGCCGACTTTACGAACATTATTTTGGCTTGGACCAAAAAAACAGTTTCACCAGCAAATATAAATGTTACTATTTAGTTTGGTTTGAGAGGCATCAGTATATCAATAATGCAATAGCACGCGAAACGGAAATCAAAGGTTGGTTACGAATTAAAAAAGAAAAGCTTATCGAAGAGGAAAATCCGGATTGGAGATTTTTAAATAAAGATATTATGGAATGGCCACCAATTTATGTTCCTGAAAGTGGCATTTGACGGGCATGGCGGGCTACCTGTCAATCGCTTAAGATTCTTCGCTCGCGCTCAGAATGACAAAAAATACAAAATGAAAAACAGACTAATTTTGACCTTTATGGTGATTGCAGTGTTCATACACAGTGCTATCGCTCAACCAACTAATCCCAAAGTAAATATCTTTCCTCCGGGCACTACGCTTTACGGAAACATCCCCTACGCAAACGATACCCTCAAAAAGCATTTGCTGGATATTTACGTACCGCCGGTAAAAAAGACAAGCTACCCACTCATTGTATGGGTTCATGGCGGCGCCTGGATGCTGAACGATAAATATGCCGATATGGGCTATATGACACAAACTCTTAAAGCCTTCGCCGATAGCGGTTACGCTGTCGCCTCGATAGATTACCGCTGGAGCACGACCGCCCCATTCCCCGCGCAGATACAGGATTGTAACCAGGCTATTCAATTTTTGTACGATAATGCCTCAAAATATAATCTTGATAAAGACAGAATTGCTTTAATAGGCTTTTCAGCCGGCGGGCATTTGGCATCATTGCTGGCGCTATCAAACAATAACCATATCAAATCTTTTTATGCTGATGGGAAAAAGACAAAATTGAAGATAAGGCTATGCCTTGATTTTTACGGTCCTTCAGATTTCAATATGCTGACAGGTAACGAAACCGCCGACCCAAAATCACCCGTGAGCATTTTGCTGGGCGCCACCGTTACCGCGCGGCCCGATCTTGCCAAAACAGCAAGCCCGGCAACTTATATCGATAAAAGCGATCCGCCATTTCTTATAGTCCAGGGTGAGAAGGATGAATCCGTGAACCCGGAACAATCCAAATCATTGAGCGCACGATTAACACAGGCAGGCATAAAAAATGAATTGATAATTGTACCGGGCGCCCCGCATTATGGGGTGATGTTCGACGCTGAAAATATCCGGAAAAGCATATTTACGTTTTTGGACGAGTATATGAAATAAGCGTTAAATTAAACATCGCCTAATCACCAGACGTTCCTAACGGAACGTAAATTATAATTAAAAATTTCTACCCACGAGGTGCTCCTATGGGAGCACGAAGCAATTTCGTCCCTTTAGGGACGTTTGGTCGGTAGAAACACAGAAAAAGGAGCAATTGTGTTCCGTTAGGAACACCTGGTGATATAGCAAACAACGCTATCCGTTGAGCTTTTTGCGACACTATCGCATCTGTCCATATTTTATAATACCAGTTTTGCATTTGTACGATGGCTTAATTAACAAAGCCCGGCCTGTTTCCAGTTCCGGGCCTTGCTTTAAATTGTTAAATACTTTATTTATACATCAGCACGCCGCTAACGCCGTGTATTACGCCGTTGGTAGCCGGGGTGTCGAATGATGTTATCTGTGCAGAGTTGCCATCAGCATCTGTTATTTGTACTTTTTTGTTGACAACTGCTATGGTCAGGGTTTGACCGTCAACAGTCTTGACAGTTCCCGACCGCTGTGCATTGGTCAGCAGCTTTATAATAGCGGCTTTATCATATTTACCTGCCACAACGTGAGCATTTACCAATTTGGCAAGCTTAACAGGGTCTTTCATCAGGCTGTCCAGTTTCTCTTTTGGAACAGCGTTGAATGCGGTGTTATCAGGTGCGAATACGGTAAACGGACCGGCGCCTTTTAAGGTAGCATCAACATTAGCAGCTTTAATGTCGGCAACAAGGGTCGATAAATCTGCTACGTTGGCTAAAGTAGCCTGAACGTCTTTTACCGAATCGGTGGCCGCTGCCGGAGCAGCTGTTGCGGCTGGAGGTGTAGTTGGGGTAGTCGGAGTGGTTTGGGCAAATACGTTAGTAGACATTAATCCTATTGCTACAGCAGTTACAAATACAATTGATTTTTTCATGTTTTAATATATGTTTAATTAGAAATAGTTTTTTTTTATTCTGACACTTTACAGCTTGAAATGATAGACTAGTGCAGTTTGTTAAAGTTTAATAACTGTTAATTACGCTTTATAGTTTTAAGGAAATAAAAAAAACTATTCCGATAAAGCCAAGCGCATCGACTTAAACAACTCAATTTTCCGGCTATTAATATGGGAAACCCGCCATAAATAAAATAATTCAACCTGTTTTTAGCAAATAAAATTACCTTTAGTTTCAAGCAAGAATGTAACAATGTCGATAGTTATTCCCGCCAAACGTAAGCCTGCATCTCTAAAAGTATTTTTAACCGGCCTGGTTGCAGGCACACTTGATGCCTTAGCGGCGATTATATGGGCGCATAAGGTCCCCCCTGCTGCTATATTTCAATATATAGCAAGTGGTGTATTCGGGAAAGCGGCATTTGTATCGGGTTCGGATATGGTTTTATTTGGATTGACATTCCACTACCTGATCGCCATGGGGTTTACAATCGCCTGGTATTTTGCCTACCCTTTGTTTTATAAGATATTCCGCAACAAATACATTATTGCGTGCGTGTATGGCTTATTAACATGGTTTATTATGAATCTTGTTGTGGTTCCGCTAAGTAAAATAGGGCCTGCACCATTTAAGCATCTAACGCCGATACTGATCGGTATGGGGATATTGATAATTTGTATAGGATTACCTGCGGCGTTGGTCGCGGACAAGGACCGTTTGAAGCGTTAAGATTTGACAACTTTTAAAAAGTTGTCAAATCTGATTATGTTCCTTTACTGCCCTTGCGCCAGCGTGTACCCGATTTTATCGCCGAATTTCATCAAAAATTCTACCGAGCAAACTTTAGCGTCTTCAGAAAAATCAGCGGCAATATGCAGCAGTTCTTTTTGGGTGACGTTTGTTCCGGGTTTCTTTTCGAAGCGTATACGATATTCGTTCACCAGCTCGGTATAGATAGAACCTGTGGGCCAAACCTGGGTGCCACGGTTAGATATCATTACCAGGTTAAAGTTGTCTGTCAACCGTTTTTTGGCAAGTTCTGCAAGCTCGGCAGGCTGTAAGTCGCCTGCTTCAACAAACACATCCACACCCACCATCTCTTCTTTAATACCGGTGGTAACAGTCAGCTTATTTTTTTCGAGGTGATTGTGGGTGGCTTTTATCTGCATATCGGGTTGTCCTTCAACCTCGCCATTAGCCGGCTTTTTGCCAAGGTTAGCTATCACAGCGTCGGCAAAACCTTTTGTATTGACCGATGCGGATGATTTGTCGCCAAAATCTCCGGTATGTATGCCTTGCTCCAGGGTATAAAGCAACGCATTTTCGATAGTTGCGGCGCTGGCGGTTAAACCCATATAACGCAGCATCAGGATGCCTGATAACAATAATGCCGTTGGGTTGGCAATTCCCTTCCCCATGATATCCGGCGCGGTACCGTGCACGGCTTCAAAAATGGAAATGTTATCGCCAATATTCGCAGATGGTGCAAAACCAAGTCCGCCAACCAATCCTGCGCAAAGATCAGACACGATATCTCCCTGCAGGTTAGTCAGCACAATTGCCTGGAAATTTTGCGGCTGGGTTACCAGCTTCATGCAAAGGTCATCCACGATAATATCTGATGATTGAATATCCGGGTATTCTTTTGCGATTTCCTGGAAGGTTTCTAAAAACATCCCGTCGGTAAGCTTCATGATATTAGCCTTGTGCGCACAGGCCAGCTTGGTGTAGCCCTTGCGGCGAGCCATTTCAAACGCATACCTGATAACCTGCGCCGAACCGGGGCGGGTTATTATCCTGCGACCTACTGCAACGTCATAGGTCAACAAGTGCTCTATGCCGCCGTAAGTATCTTCAATATTTTCGCGGATGATAGTGAGGTTGATGGGTATGCCTGCTTTCGAGAATACGGTTTGTACACCGTTTAGCGTGCGGAAGTCGCGCTGGTTTGCGTAAGTATTCCAAACCTTGCGGGCGGTTACGTTAATACTTTTAACGCCTTTGCCTTTCGGGGTTTCCATCGGCCCCTTGAACAGGACACCAAGATTTTCGATTGTTTCTTTTGCTGCCGGCGTCATTCCGGTTGAATGGCCCGCATCGAAAAAAGACTTGCCCATTTCAACAAACTCGTATTCGAGTGGTACACCAACAGCTTCGAAAATTTCAAGAACGGCCTGCATTATCTCCGGCCCAATGCCATCGCCGTTGGCCACGGCTATTTTAGTTTTCATTATAAAGAACCTTAAGGTAAATCTGCCGCAAATATAGCTTTTTACACGTTATTCGGGGGCCGGAGAGCGTTGCATCTATCCTGATTGGGATAAAGCCTGCAATCAGGGGGCAATATTTTAACTCCGGTTCTTAATTGCTGAACAAAAATCATGAAATTTGTTTTTTATTTTGTTCAACCATGGGTAAAACAATCTTCATCAACCTTTTTAAAACCTATCTTTTTTCTGTAATCGTTTCCATTGCGGGACTAAGTATTCAGCATGCAGTCAATAAAGCGGGCGATTTTAACAAAGCATTGCCTACTATTTGTATCGCCGCGCTTTTCTTAAATGGTATAATGGTACTGATGGCATCGCCATCGATGTTATTAAGCTACCCCTCCATGTGGGGAAAACCGCCGATACGCCTGTTCCTGTATTTTGCGGGGCCTTTGGCATTCGTGCTGACCGCGCTAACCATGCCGCTTAGTCATAATGATATTGTTGCCTATTTAATGATAGGCGGGATATTTTTTGTTGTACATGCGGTATTTTACAGCAAGCTATTGAAATGGCGGAGAAGTAATCCATAACCGGTAACAGCTTTTTAAAAGATTTAGGCTAAACTTGCACCACCAACAATGAAAGCATTTTACGGAGACCTTAAACTCGGAATTTTAGGCGGCGGACAGCTTGGCCGCATGCTGATACAACAGGCTATTAATTATAACGTTACCGTAAAGGTGCTGGACCCTGACCGTGAAGCGCCCTGCCGCAAGCTTTGCGACGAATTTGTAGTCGGCTCCCTGGGCGATTACGAAACCGTTTATAACTTCGGCAAAAAGGTGGATATGCTTACCATCGAAATTGAGAAGGTAAATGTTGACGCATTGGAACAGCTTGAAAAAGAAGGCGTATTGGTTTACCCCCAGCCACGCATTATTCGCCTGATACAGGACAAAGGAACTCAAAAGCAGTTTTTCAAGGAGAATAATATACCTACTGCCGAGTTCCAGGTGATATCGTCACTACAGCAATTAAAAGAAAGCCATATACCGTTCCCGTATATTCAGAAGCTAAGAAAAGACGGCTATGATGGTAAGGGTGTATACAAGGTAATTGATGAAAGCTACCTGGAGGGTGCATTCAAAGAGCCGAGTCTGATAGAGCGCTGGATAGATTTTGAAAAAGAAATAGGCGTTATTGTAGCGCGCAACGAAAGCGGTGAAGTAAAAACCTTCCCGCTGGTAGAGATGGAGTTTAACCCGCAGGCCAACCTTGTGGAATTTCTGATATCGCCCTCCACCCTCCCCTTCGAGATACAGCAGGACGCAGCCCAGATAGCGACAAAAATTGCCGAGGATTTAAAGATTGTAGGCTTATTGGCGGTGGAGATGTTTTTGGATAAGCACGGTAAAATATTGGTGAATGAGCTTGCCCCACGTCCGCATAACAGTGGACACCAGAGTATTGAGGGTAACGTGGTCTCGCAATTCGAGCAACATTTAAGGGCGATATTTAACCAGCCACTGGGCGATACCGCTTGCCTTAATAATGCTATTATGGTAAATGTGCTCGGCGAAGCCGGACACGAAGGGCCCGCCGTTTACGAGGGCATTGAAAAGGTACTGAAATGCCCCGGCGTTTACATACATTTATATGGCAAGGCGCTTACTAAGCCATTTCGTAAAATGGGGCACGTAACTATTGTTGATGCAGACCGGGAAAAGGCGATTGAGAAGGCAAGGTTTGTACAGCAGACGTTAAAAGTGGTGAGCTAATTTCGGAGGAATATGAAAAAGCTTTTTATTACTTTTATTATTTTAATCTGTAAAACAAATGCCTTTTGTCAACTGACTTACTCATTGAATATAAATGATATTGCGCGAATTAAGTTTCCCGGCACGCCAGTTGAAAGATCTATGCCAGGAAAGCTGGTAATTTATGCCTACCAAGGGACACAACAAAGTTACGCAGTTCAAGCAACTCACGAAAAACAGCCAACCAGCGGTTCTTCTATGTCTGATGTAAGAAATAGCTTCTTTAATAATCAGATCAAGTTAGAAATTGATGCATTGAAAGGCACACTTTTATACAAAAAAGACATTCAAGCAGACGGCATTAATGGTATTGAATATTCTTATGTTTTCGTTATTAAAAATATAAAGATGTACAACTATAATCGTTTCGTTTTCTTAAATGATGTAGGTATAGACTATTACATTATGTCAAGGGAACCTTTAAAACCAAATGACAAAGTAATAACTGACTATTTTAACTCATTTAAAATAACCATCCCCAAAAAAGAAATTAATTCGTTAAAATGAACGCTATGAGCTCTGCACAACCAAAAGTCGGTATTATAATGGGCAGCAAATCAGACCTGAATGTAATGCAGGATGCTGCCGATGTTTTAAAAGAACTCGGTGTTGAATACGAAATAACAGTAGTATCGGCCCACCGCACTCCTGACCGTATGTTTACTTACGCCCGTGAAGCAGCGGGCCGCGGTTTAAAAGTTATTATAGCAGGTGCAGGCGGCGCCGCACATTTGCCGGGTATGGTTGCCTCGCTAACCCATCTGCCCGTAATAGGTGTGCCGGTAAAATCAAGCAATTCAATCGATGGCTGGGATTCTATCCTCTCCATCCTGCAAATGCCGAACGGCATCCCGGTCGCTACAGTAGCCTTGAACGCCGCAAAAAATGCAGGAATTTTGGCGGCACAGATAATTTCGACCGCTGATGAACTGGTGGTAAAAAACTTAATTGCTTTTAAGGATGATTTGAAGAATAAGGTGGAGGAATCGGCGAGGGATATGGAAAAGTAGATATTGTCACCATGCTACCCTATTCTATAGCTTGTGTGGATTAAGGATTTTAAGGTTGGCAATATTTATAAAATCCTTTTCGTTGTTTGTTATAAGCGTGTAGTTATGCGCAATGGCCGTTGCAGCGATAATCGCATCCGGCGTTTTGATCCTTTTATATTTTCTTAAGTTTACGCATTGTGTAATTATATCCGGCGTAATGTTTAGAATATTGCTATCTGCAATAAAAGCATTCAATAGCGCTGTTGTATGTAAATCCGTTTTCCAGCAAAGCAGTTCTATTTGGGTTATAACTGAAAGATTTGGTATATCGTTAATTGCTTTGTCAATAAAACTCATTCCTTTAGTTGAAAATGAAGCAGTAAAGTAATCCGATACAACATTTGTGTCTATTAAATACTGCTCCATTCACTACGCATTTGCTTAATATGATCATTAAGTTCCTGGCCTTGCTCTTTGGTAAGAATTCCCCGGTATTTATCAGATAATTTAGTTTCGGCGACCTCTTCACTCACTTTTGAGGTGCCCATTAAATCAACAGATTCAATAAAATCCATCGATTTAAGTAGCTCGAGAAGCATATTTGCCTTCTTACGACCACTTACCTTAACTAATAAAGTTTCCATAGCAACTAATTTATTTAAAGTTACGATTTTTTGCTTTCCAGATTGCTAATTAGTTTAACGACGGATTTTCCGGAAAATTGGCAATGTGCGCGTAGCGCTGCCCTAACCCGATAACTACCTCCCGCCATAGGCTATTTTCATCATAGGGCGAGAAAATAGTATCCGAATTAAGTTGGTTAGTTACAATCCAGCTGTCCTCTTTTATCTCGTTATCCAATTGTTGCGGCGTCCAGCCGGAGTAGCCGGTAAAAAAGCGTATTTCATCGGCGTTAAGTGAATAGCTTGTAATTAATTCTCTCACTACTTCAAAATCGCCGCCCCAGAAAATACCATCGGCTATTTCAATACCATCGGCTATTTTTTCAGGACAACGGTGTATAAAGTGCAGTGTATTGCCCGAGACCGGGCCGCCAATAAATACCGGTATTTCGGAATAGGAAAGATCGGGCAGCAGGTCGCCAAGCAGGAATTCGCTGGCGTGGTTCAGTATAAAACCCATAGCGCCGGCTTCAGAATATTCTGTCAGTAAAATAACAGACCGCTTAAAGTTTGGGTCTAGCATAAAAGGTTCAGAAATCAACAGGCGCCCCGCGGCAGCCGAAATAGAACTAAGCATACAGGTCAATTTTTGTTTAATATAACAAGTATCCTAAAAATATGTTCATTTGCTGAAAATCAGATGAAAAAAAGAATCAGGAACCAAGAGTCAAGAGCCAGAATTTTAATACAACAATCATATATATTACGTTATCTTTCTGTCTTGACTCTTGGTTCCTGGCTCTTGGTTCTAATTAACCACCAATTTAATTCTTACCTTCGCACCAATGGATCAGCAAAAATTAGAAAATCTGCGGGAAGACTATACCGCCGCCTCACTATCGGAAAATAACACCAAGGCCGACCCGATGAAACAGTTTGAGGCCTGGTTTGCCGAGGCAGAGGCAGCAAAAGAACCCGAATTTAATGCGATGAACCTTGCGACCGCCACGCATGACGGCCGGCCATCGGCCCGCGTTGTTTTGCTAAAGGGCATTTATCCCGATGGCTTTGTATTTTACACCAACTACCTGAGCCGTAAAGGGAAGGAAATCGCCAAAAATCCTAATTGCGCACTAACATTTTTTTGGCCTGCTTTACAGCGCCAGGTGCGCATTGAGGGTGTACTGGAAAAAATCAGCAAAGAGCAATCCGAAAAATATTTTCACTCCCGGCCTAAAAGCAGCCAGGTTGGTGCCGTAGCCTCGCCGCAAAGCCAGGAAATTGCCGGGCGCGAAGTACTGGAAAAAAAATGGGAAGAGCTTACCGCCGAATATGAAAACAAAGATGTTCCCAAGCCTTCATTTTGGGGCGGATATATCGTTAAACCGCGGCTGATTGAGTTTTGGCAGGGCCGCAGCAGCCGCCTGCACGACCGTATCGTTTATAAAAAAGTCGATAATAAAACCTGGAAAAAAGTACGCCTGGCGCCATGATTTTTGAGGAAATTAAACAGCTATTGCTTGATAAATTCGGCCCTGAAGTAATCATTGGCGAAGAACCCGGTGGCCTTCAGCCTGCTTTGCTTATAGCACCGCAACGGATAGCCGATGTTTGCCTGGAATTACGCAACAACGCCAATACCTATTTTGATTTTTTGAGTAGTTTGACGGGCGTGGATTATGGCGTAGAAGCTAATCGTTTTGGCGTTGTTTATCACCTGGCATCCATGCCCTATAAAACGCAGCTTACACTAAAAGTAAGCGTTGAGAATGACCGCAGTCTTGATAATCTGCCAACATTACCCAGCATAAACGCTGTTTACCGCACTGCCGACTGGCATGAACGCGAAGCTTACGATCTTTTAGGCATCTTTTTCGAAAACCATCCTGACCTGCGCCGCATTCTCCTCCCCGACGACTGGGAAGGATTCCCGCTCCGCAAAGACTATAAAACAGCGGAGTATTATAAGGGGATTAAAGTGGATTTTTGAGGTAGAGATTAGAGTTTGGTTAATTAGAGATCAGGCCCGGAAGCTATTCCTGCTACTATAATTTAATCCGTATTCAACTAATCTCTAATCTCCAATTAACTAATCTCCCAAAACCCTAACCTTTCCCTTCTCCTGCCCGTATAAACCGTCATAATCAATAAATTATGCCCATGGATATTATAAGGAGAGATAATATTACCTACGAAGAATTTATGGAAGAGCATTATAAACCCGGCATTCCGCTGGTGTTTACCAATGCTGCAAAAGTTTGGAAGGCAAACGGCTTGTTTAGTCCTGATTGGTTCAGGGAAAACTACCCTGAGCGGGAAACCGATTGCCGCGGAACCATGTACAAAATGAAAGACATTATGGATATGGTGGAGACCAGCACGGTTGAAAAACCTGCCCCATACCCTATTATATTCGATATCCCCGAAACTATACCTGAACTATTGCCATTGCTCGACCCGCTTGATTTGCACTATGCCAAATCGAACTGGCTAAAAAACCCAATGTTTAAAGTGGGTAAATGGGGCGGCGCTACTGAATTATTTATCGGTGGTCCGGGTGGCAAGTTCCCTTATTTGCATATTGATTATTACCACTTAAATGCCTGGATTACCCAATTGTATGGCGAAAAACGCTTTACTGTTTATCCGCGCGGACAGGATGACATGCTATATCCCCGTCCGGACGATCCATGGCGTTCAGAGCTGAATATTTTTGAACCTGATTTTGAGAAGTTTCCAAAATATAAGGATGCAACTCCAATACACTTTACCGTAGGCCCGGGCGAAACATTGTTTATCCCGTTTGGCACCTGGCATTCGGCTTATTCGTTAACACCTACAATTTCAGTCGCCTTTGATACGCTGAACAGCAAAAATCACAAAGAATTTATGAAGATGTATGGACGTTTAAGAGCCGCCAGAGTAAAGTAAAAGCCGCCGCTATGTATAGTTATGCATGGTTGGCCACACAAACCAGCAAGCTTACAGAAAGCTTCGCTTAAACAGAACTTAATTAAGTTCCGAAGTTCCATTCGGGATTAGTAATTATAGTTTATCAGTCGCCCGCAGATTAGTAACTGCGGGCGTTTTTTTATCGCAGATGTTTAACGACGGCGAAAAGACCTTTATCGCAGATGTTAACTGATAGCGCTGATGAGGCGGATGCCTGTTTGATAGCCATATTTTAAAATATCAGTTTCATCAAATTCATCTGTTAACATCTGTGATATTTTTTGATCGCGGATGTTAGCAGATAGCGCTGATTACGCAGATGCTTGTTTGACAACTCTATTTTAAAATATCAGTTTCATCAAATTCATCTGTTAACATCTGTGATACTTTTTGATCGCGGATGTTAGCAGATAGCGCTGATTACGCAGATGCTTGTTTGATAGCTTATCTTAATATTTCAAAATCCATCAGCGCAATCAGTTTTCATCAGCGATTTATTTCTCCCTCCGCGTTCTCTGTGCATTCTCCGCGCACTCCGTGGTTAAAATAATCCGCCATATCATTTTAAAGTCGACCATTTGGATAGGATTTTCTTAAATTTGACAGCTAAAGAAATCCGAAATAAAATTGACTCAGCCCAAATACGACGCCGCTTTAAATAATTACTATAAAAAGATAGCCGAAGCGGCTACCGAGGATATGGTGCTGAATATGGGTCCGCAACACCCTTCTACCCACGGTGTTTTGCGGTTAGAACTGATTACGGATGGCGAAATTGTAAAAGAAGTTATCCCGCATATCGGCTACCTGCACCGCTGCTTTGAAAAGCATGCGGAATCGCTCACCTATCAGCAAACCATTCCCTTTACCGACCGGCTGGATTACCTGGCATCGATGAACAACAGCCACGCCTTTGTGATGGGTGTTGAGCGAATGATGGGTATTGATAAAGACATTCCCAAACGCGTGGAATACATCCGTGTGCTGGTTTGCGAGCTGAACCGGATTGCATCGCACTTGATAGCTATCGGCACTTATGGCATCGATATCGGTGCGTTTACGCCTTTCTTATGGTGCTTCCGCGACAGGGAACACATTATGGGCATGCTGGAATGGGCATCCGGCTCACGCATGTTGTATAACTATATTTGGGTGGGCGGTCTGTTTTACGATTTGCCCGTAGGCTTTGAAGAACGCTGCAGCGAGTTTGTGGACTACTTTAAACCCAAAATGGTTGAACTGAACCAACTGCTTACCGATAACCAGGTATTTATTAGCCGCACAGCCAATGTAGGCGTGTTACCGCTTGATGTAGCCATTAACTACGGCTGCAGTGGCCCCATGTTGCGTGGATCGGGGCTTAAATGGGATTTGCGGCGCATAGATAGTTATTCTGTTTACCCCGAGCTGGAATTCGATATTCCCATCGGCAAAGGCGAAATGGGCGCTGTAGGCGACTGCTGGGACCGTTATAAAGTACGTGTAGATGAGATCGAGCAGTCCTTAAAAATTATTGAGCAATGCCTTGTCCGTCTGCAAAATGAATTAAAGCGTACGCCGGATTTTGACCCGCGGTCTAAAATGCCCCGTAAAATAACACCAAAGGCACAAGACTACTACGTACGTTGCGAAGGAGCTAAAGGCGAGCTTGGATTTTATTTTATGGCCGATGGCCGTTCCGAAATACCCACCCGCGTAAAATGCCGCGCCCCAAGCTTTCATAATCTTTCCGTGCTCCCCGAAATCAGCAAAGGCGTAATGATTGCAGACTTAATTGCCATTGTTGGTTCGATAGACTTTGTATTGGGCGAAGTAGACCGGTAGCTTGATGTGCGGATGATTTGAAGATGCGGCGATTTGAAAATTTGAAGATTAGCCTTTGCCTCCGTTAACGTTCCCCTTTCAGGGGGTTAAGGGGCCGTGGCAAAAAACAGGGCGCAATGATTGTCTCACCGCGCCCTGAACTATATAGATAGTTTTTTGGGATCTTTATGTTTTTAGTAAACCCGTACCATAAATACGTAGTTTTCCAGTTTCTTTATCTGCTGAGGACGGCTTAAGCCAGCAAGCGCGTTTTTCTGATTTATATTCAATGTTCCTTTTAATGAATCGGCTGGTATATCTTTAATCGCTTTCATCAATACTGCGGACTTGATTGCAAACGCAGCGCCCTCCATGTGAGTTTGTTTAGCGTCAATTACACCTATCAGGTTACCTTTACTATCAAGCAAAGGACCTCCGCTATTACCCGGATTGACAGGTATTGATACCTGGTAGTGAGTTGAATCACCCTGATAACCTGTCGTAGCGGTTAAAAAGCCAGGGCCGAAAATAACGCCTTCGCGTGGATATCCAATTGTAAATACAGATTCGCCGATATCAGTTTCAGCCTTTTTGAAGGCATAAGGGATAGCGCCAAATGTTTTAAATGACGGGTTTGTTATCTGCAAAACCGCAACATCTGCATTTATGTCGGAATAAACTACCTTAGTTCTATAGGATTTTCCATCATTACCCTGAACATAAACAGAATCCGCGTTTTGAATAACATGATAGTTAGTGGCAATTAAGCCATTTGACGATATCGCAAATCCTGTACCCCTAAAATTACCCGGATTAATAAACTGTTTCCCGCCCTGGTTTTTGCCCAAGCCATCTAGCTTATCGTTAAGTTTATCAGTCTTAACCTTTAATCCGTGCAACTCTCCTCTTAACTGTTGATAGTTTAATTCCCGGTTACTTAAATACCCTGTAAAAAACAAAGTACTCAACACAGCAAAAATCGCTATCGATGCAGCCACAGATATTTTTGAATGATGGTTGCGCCACATCCTTACAACCCATGACGGATGAATCATGAACTCATCTTCCAGGGCATGTACGTCAATTTCATCATGAATCGCGTCCAAACGTTTTTCAAGTTCCAGTCGCTCGCCATACTGTTTTATCAGGCCGGTAAAATGCTTGTGCTCGGCTACCTGTGTATTTACATTGGCATCCTCGCTCCTAAGCTTTTCGAAATTCGTACGCTCCGCCTTGGTCATCTCACCATTGAGGTAACGTTCGATAGTTTCGGTCAATTGGCTATTATCGTTCATCTCTACTCTCCTTATTTTTGCTGAAAAAATAATTTCTTCAACCTTTGCAGGCATTTATATTTCTGGGTTTTGGCATTGTCTGCATTGGTATACCCAAACTCCTCACAAATCTCCTGCATAGATTTGTTGTTGATATAAAAATCTTCTATAATGGTTTTACAGGGTTCTCCCAACTGCTGCAGCGCGCTTCCCATCTTATTAAACTGGATATCGCGCTCGTTATTTTTCTCAGTTTCATCATCAACCACCAGAAACTCCTGGAAATCTTTGATATCTCCCCCATACCGGTTCATCTGCGAAAGCCTTTTTAACCAAAGCCGGCGGCAGACGGAATAAATATAGGTTTTAAGCTTACTGCTCAGCTCAAAGTCGCCTGTTTTAACTTTATTATAAAGAACTATAATGGCTTCCTGGTAGATGTCTTTCGCATCGTCGCTGTTGCCATTGTTATTGATTACCAATTGTAAAATCATCGGAAAGTAGGCGATATACAGCCTTTTTAATACGTTTTCCGAATTATTAAGGATGCCGAGGATAACTTCGTTATCTGTTGGCGTTCCGCTATTTGTCTCTTTACTCACTACTTAATACTATTTACGCGAAATTGTAACCCATTATCGACAAAAAAAAATCAAAACTGAATTTTTTGGTAAAAGTAGTGATTAGATTCTTTATGTAAACAGTTTCAGGCTTTCTTAATGCCTTACGGCTGTTGTTGATAAACGGGGACAAAAAAACCTTTTGCAGCGAAATTATTAACTATCAATATTATAACATCCCAGCGAGGAAAAGTCATACGGCTATTAAAAAACGACTATAGAAAAGTGCGAACATAAATAATTCACTATAAATCTATATTTTCCATAGATTTTATATTTTATTTAAAAATAGTTGGGTTACCTTTTTAAGTTTATAGTATTAAGGTCATAATCACTAACACGAAAAAATATATCAAGATGAAAAATTCATTCAAAATGAGCGCTTTAGCCTTAGTTATCGCAGTTTCTTTCGCAGCTTGCAAAGGTAAAGGTGCTGCCGCCAATGCTGATTCATTGGCAAAAGATTCATTAGCAAAAGATTCAGCTGCTAAAGCTGCTGCTGACACTGCTAAGAAAGCTGTTGACACTGCTAAAAAAGCACTTGACACTGCTAAGAAAGCACTTGACACTGCTAAGAAAGCTAAGAAATAATTTCTTTTTCTGTTGATTTTTTAGTTTTTACACTGTAAAAAGGTAATCTGTGATTTTTTTTTAAAATCATGGGTTACCTTTTACTTTTTGCGGTATTAAGTGGAAACTATTTAATCACTTAAAAGAAAATTAAAATGAAAAATTCATTCAAAATGGGCGCTTTAGCCTTAGTTATCGCAGTTTCTTTCGCAGCTTGCAAAGGTAAAAGCGGTGCTAGTTCTGCAGATTCAGCTGCAAAAGCTGATTCAGCTAAAATGGACTCAAGCAAAATGTCTGCTGATACTGCTAAGAAAGCAATGGATACTGCTAAGAAAGCACTTGATACTGCTAAGAAAGCACTTGACACAGCTAAAAAAGCTAAGAAATAATTTTCTTTTCAGCAATGATAAAAACGCCTGGTTAGCAATAGCCGGGCGTTTTTGTTTAACAAATGTCGATATCAGTTATTCAAATTTATTGACCCGTATTAAAGCAGATAAGCTATTTTTACCGGAAAATGGATACACTGCTGCTTTCAATAAATAATGCTACCGTACGGTATTTAAATAATACGCTTTTTACAAATCTTAGTTTTTCAATCGATAAAGGCGAAAGCTGGGCACTAATAGGCAAGAGCGGATCCGGCAAAAGTGCATTGCTGCATGCCATTGCGGGCAAATTTAATATTACAGGCGGCAGCATTAATTATCAATTTTCTGCCGGGGATTCCCAGGACAGCAGCGACAGTCTTTTAACCTGGCAAAAGCGCGTAGCTTTGGTAGAGCCCAGGCACCACTTCAGAAACCTTTCTAACACCACTGACTTTTATTACCAACAGCGTTATAATTCATCCGACTCCGAAGATGCGCTGACTGTTGAACAGTATCTCCATACCATTGCTCCCGCATCTTCACCAGGCAATTACTGGACATTTGAAAAAACAGCGCAATTGCTGAAACTTAGTGAACTACTGAACAAGCAAATCATAAAGCTATCCAACGGAGAAACCAAACGCCTGATGCTTGCGGCGGCGTTGTTGAAGAACCCTGTTTTATTATTGCTGGATAGCCCGCTAACGGGGCTGGATGTTAATACGAGGCAGCAATTCAATTTGATGATTGATGAAATAATCGGCTCCGGTATCAGCGTAATAATGGCTACATCGCCCCATGAAATACCTGACGCGATTACCAATATTGCGATTTTGCAGAATGGAGCGATTACTAAAAGTTTTTTACGGGAAGAATTTAAACCGGAATTATTTTTGGACGACAGCCCCGATGTGGTGGATAATGCAGAATTAAAGGAATTATTAAATACCGGAGCGGAGAAAATCCCTTATAAATACATTGTAAACATGACTGATGTATTTATAAAATATGGCGATAAAATCGTCCTCAACAAAATAAACTGGCAGATTTTGCCGGGCGAGCGGTGGGCTTTGCTAGGGCCAAACGGCGCGGGTAAATCCACCTTGCTTAGCTTGATAAATGCCGATAATCCACAAGCTTACGCCAATAACATTGTTTTGTTCGACAAAAAACGCGGTACCGGCGAAAGCATCTGGGACATTAAAAGTAAAATCGGCTTTGTATCCCCGGAGCTGCATCAATATTTCCCGACGGATAACAGTTGCCTGCAGGTAATTGAATCCGGCTATTACGACACGCTGGGCTTGTTCAGGCCGTCGCAAAAAGCTAAGGCAGACACCGCGCTGCGTTGGATGAAAGCTTTGGAAATAGATAAATATGCCCGGGTATTGTTAAAAAACATCCCTGCCAGCGCCCAAAGGCTATGCCTGCTTGCCCGTGCCCTCATTAAAAACCCCGACCTGCTTATATTTGACGAACCCTGCCAGGGGCTGGACGACCATCAGCAACATCATTTTAAAAGTATCGTCGACGCTATTTGCAGCCTGAGTAATGTTACGCTGATATATGTTACCCATTATCAGCATGAAATTCCGGATAGTGTGACGAAGGTATTGAGGTTGGATAAAGGAAATGAAGTACACTAATTATTATTACCACTAATTGACACGAATTGAATCGAATTTTACGAATTTGACTATCGCTTGCTTATAAAAACAGACCTACTATAGGATCATAGTAATTCGATTTGATGCGTGAAACTTCGTGTTTAATTATAATTCGTGAAATTCGATTCAATCCGTGAAACGTCGTGTTTAATTATAATTCGTGAAAATCGATTCAATCCGTGAAACGTCGTGTTTAATATACTTCGTGTTACCTATCGTCAGCCCCATGTTATATAATTCGTGAAATTCGCATTAATTCGTGCAACTTCGTGCTCTTCACTATATTTGTGCATGAACACAGCCGACTTGCTACAACGCGCCCTGCAGTTTGATTTTCTGAGTATTGAGGAAGGCGTTTACCTGTACCATAACGCCTCTACTGCCGACCTGATGTACACGGCTAACGAGCTGCGCAAAATACAGGTACCGCACGGCAAAGTTACCTGGCAAATTGACCGGAACGTTAATACTACCAACGTTTGCATAGCCAATTGCAAATTCTGTAATTTCTTCCGCCGTCCGGGTCACGAGGATGCATACATTACCGATATTGAAACCTACAAGCAAAAGATAGAGGAAACCTTCCGTTATGGCGGCGACCAGCTTTTGCTGCAGGGGGGTCATCACCCGGATTTGGGTCTTAAATTTTACGCCGATACATTTAAGCAACTAAAAGAGCTTTACCCTACCCTGAAGCTGCATTCTTTAGGTCCGCCGGAAATTGCGCATGTTGCGAAGCTGGAAGGCATGAGCCATATAGATGTGCTGCGCGAACTAAAAGCGGCAGGTTTAGATTCGCTGCCGGGTGCAGGGGCCGAGATATTGAATGACCGTGTGCGCCGCCTCATCAGTAAAGGCAAATGCGGCGGCAAAGAATGGCTTGATGTAATGCGGGCTGCCCACCAGCTTAACCTGCCATCGTCTGCCACGATGATGTTCGGGCATATAGAAACTATTGAAGAGCGTTTTGAACACCTGGTGTGGATACGTGAAGTACAATCGGAAAAACCTGAAGGTAATTATGGGTTTATAGCCTTTATACCATGGCCTTTCCAGGACGATGGTACGCTTTTACGCAGGCTGCGCGGTATCACCAATAATGTAACGGGCGATGAATATATCCGCATGATTGCCCTTAGCCGCATTATGCTGCCGAATATCAAAAATATACAAGCTTCCTGGTTAACTGTCGGCAAACAGGTTGCACAGCTTTGCCTGCATGCCGGCGCCAATGATTTCGGCTCGATAATGATTGAGGAAAATGTGGTATCCGCCGCAGGCGCCCCGCACCGTTTTACGGCGAAAGGTATACAGGAGTCTATCAAAGAAGCTGGCTTTGAACCGCAATTGCGCACCCAGAAATATGACTGGCGCGAAATACCGGCTGCCATCGAGGAACAAGTAATAAATTACTAAAAGATTAACACTGAAAGAGGCGCTCCGATATCGGGCGCCTCTTTTCGTTTTAAATGCATAGGGGGAGACACAAGTATTGTGTCTATACGATTTTTTATGCAAACCAGGCCATTACCAGTTCTTTTGATGGCATGGTGATATCAAGCTTCATTTTCTTGCGCATACCGCCAAGGTCGTTAAATACCTTATTGGGATTGGCGGCTTTCAATTCTTCCAAATTATTGATGCCCATTTTATTTAATACAGGCACCCATTCCGCAGGTACGCCGATATGAATAAAATCATCTATAGTTACCGTTTTGGCTTTCTTTTCAGGACGCATTTGCGGGAAGAATAGTACTTCCTGTATGGTGCTTTGGTTAGTCATCAGCATCACCAACCGGTCGATGCCTATACCTAAACCTGAAGTTGGCGGCATGCCATATTCAAGGGCGCGTAAAAAGTCGTCGTCCATGGCCATAGCCTCATCGTCACCACGGCCGGCTAAAATCAGTTGTTCTTCCAGGCGTTCGCGCTGGTCGATAGCATCATTCAACTCCGAATAGGCGTTGGCTATTTCCTTGCCGTTTACAAACAGCTCGAAACGTTCAACCAGTCCCGGTTTGCTGCGGTGCTTTTTGGCAAGAGGGGTCATTTCGATTGGGTAATCGGTAATGTATGTAGGCTGTATCAGGTTCGCTTCTACTTTGGCGCCGAAAATTTCATCCACCAGCTTGCCTTTACCCATTGTATCGTTTACCTCGATGCCCAATTCTTTACAGGTCTCGCGTAAGCCTGCTTCGTCTTTATCTGAAACATCGATACCTGTATATTTCAAAATTGAATCATACATTGACAATTTCTCGTAAGGACCGGCGAAGTTTATCTCGTTGGCGCCAACCTGTACCACCGGGATACCGGTAACAGTGCGTGCCACAATCTCCAAACACTCTTCCACCATGGCCATCATCCAGTTGTAATCCTTATAGGCCACGTAAATTTCCATGCTGGTAAATTCCGGGTTATGGGTACGGTCCATGCCCTCGTTACGGAACATCTTGCCAAACTCGTAAACACCATCAAAACCAGCAACAATTAAGCGCTTTAAATAAAGCTCGTTGGCTATGCGCAGGTATAAAGGCATATCCAGCGTATTATGGTGCGTATTAAACGGACGCGCCGCAGCACCGCCATGCACGGGCTGCAAGATCGGGGTTTCTACTTCCATCCAGCCCTGCTTGTTGAAATATTCGCGCATGCTGCTGATAACTTTTGACCTTTTAACAAAAATCTGCTTGTATTCAGGGTTAACGGTTAAGTCTACATAACGCATCCTATAACGCATTTCCGGGTCTGTAAACGCATCGTGAACCTGGCCGTCTTCCTCACGTTTAACCACCGGCAGTGGCTTAAGTGATTTTGAAAGCAAAACCAATTCCTGTACGTGTACGGATATTTCACCTGTTTGAGTGATAAAAACAAAGCCTTTAACGCCGATATAATCGCCGATATCCATCAGTTTCTTGAACACCGTGTTATACATCGTCTTGTCTTCACCAGGGCAAATGTCATCACGTTTTAAATATACCTGCATGCGACCGGTTGAGTCCTGCAGCTCGGCAAATGATGCGTTGCCCATGATCCGGCGCGTCATAATACGACCGGCAAGGGTAACACTTTTATAATGGTCGGGGAAACGTACGAAGTTGTCGTGAATGTCCTGGGCAAAAGCCGTTACTTTATATTCTTCTGCGGGATAAGGGTTTATTCCTAAAGCGCGCAATTGCTGTAACGATTCGCGGCGTATAATTTCCTGTTCGGATAGGGCAGTGCTCATATACTGATTTAAAGGCGCAAAAGTAAGGTTTTTGAGGCGAAAGGAGAAGGGCTATTTTAGGTGAAAGGTAAAAGGTTAAGGGCGAAAGGTTAAAAACGGCAGGTAAGAATGGAGTTAGATTTGTCAACTTTTAAAAAGTTGACAAATCTTCTGCATCTGCTATATCTTTGCCATCATGAATTTAAAAGTAATTGCCTTCGATGCCGATGATACGTTATGGGTTAACGAACCTTATTACAGGCATACCGAAGAGCTTTTTTACGAATTGCTTCGCGGATACGCATCGCAACATGAACTGGAGCAGGAATTACTGAAAACAGAAATCGGCAATCTTACGCTTTACGGCTACGGAATAAAGGGCTTTGTACTCTCGATGATGGAGACAGCCCTGCGTATCAGCAATAATACTATCAGTACTGAGGTAGTCGAGCGCATCATCGACCTTGGCAAAAACATGCTGAATGAACCCATTGAATTGCTGGATGGCGTTGAGGAAGTACTTGAGGCTCTAAAATCTAAATACAGGCTGGTAGTTGCCACCAAAGGTGATTTACTCGACCAGGAGCGAAAGTTGAAGAAATCCGGATTGAGCCATTATTTTCACCATATCGAAATTATGTCGGAGAAGGATGATGCCAATTATATTAAGCTTATCCGTCACCTTGATATTCAGCCGGAGGAATTGATGATGGTCGGCAATTCCCTAAAAAGCGATATTCTGCCTGTACTCAACGTGGGCGGGCATGCTACACATATCCCCTATCATATCACCTGGGCGCATGAGCAAATTGAGAATACCATTGAAGACGAAAAATTCAGAAGTGTAACTAATATCAGGGCGATAATGGAATTTTTGTAGCGCTTCCGGCTATTTTAAATGTCCTGAAGATAGCGCCATAGAAACGGAATTAATCAAACAGTGCAGCAAAAATCCCCACCAAAACCCGTTTCTAAAACGAACATAAGTTATCGCCCATCCCATTAATATCTGCGGCAGCACGTACAGCGGATAAATCCATATTACCGGCCATTGTATGGGATTGTAATTGCCAATATGCATCAGTCCGAACAAAAGGATTGAGAGTATGATGATGTGTTTGCGGAAACGATGGTCAATAATTGACAGCCCTTTCGGCGCGGTAAATACACATAGTACGTATACCAATATACTAATAGAAAGCCTTACAGACAGGTTTAGCCATGGCGATTTTATATCCTTCAGAAAGAAACTGGAAAACAAAAATGCTGCAGCTGCAAAACCCAATGCAATGTGCCGTTTCTTTAAAGATAAAGGCAGTCTGAAAACGGTTTCTTCAATTAACGGACCGATAAGACAGATATAAACAACCGCCTTCCAATAACCCATTTTATGCAAAAACTGGCTCATGCCCTGCTTTTGTACCCCCGAAATGGTTTTGTAGTGCAGCACATGGATTACAAAATAATCAACCATCAGGAGGGTTGGTGAGATGGCTATCAAGGCCAGGAAAAGTATGCCGTAGGTTTTTAACAGGTTTAAGAGTTTGCCTGTAAATGAATCGGGCTCGCGTACCGATAGTTCAGGGAATTGGCTTACTTTGAAGATTTGTTCTAACACGATGTTGAGTTGATGATTTTAATTATAAAGGGCCGGGTTATGAGAACCAATCTTGTTCGTTATCCAATCTCACCAAAAAGTCAGTAAAGGATATGCCTATTTCAATAGCAACATCTTTTTCCATACCAATAAACGGTACCAATGCAACTCTGTAGGCATTCTCCTCTAAGTATTCTAATGTCAAAAGTTCGCCTCCCCTGTTGCTGCCGATCCCTAAAAAAGATGGCAGTGCCTCTTTTATCAAGTATCCTGTATTATTGTCTAAAAGACTCTTCAAGTCCCAAAGCGCAACGTAGCCGCTTCCAATAAAACCCTCGAATTCTTCAAAATTTTGAAGATAAAATTTATAGTCGGGGGGCAGTGTAAAACCGATAAACTGTTCGACCTGATTAATCAGTTCGGAATTAACGTCTTGACTTTTCCCGAATTCGTATTTTTCAAAAATTCGATTTAACTCATTCATCTATATTAAAATTCCCGACTCTTTTAATAATTAATCTGCTTCCGTCTCCTGCAAATACAACTCATCAATATCCTTCGCGTATTTCTTTTCAATCACCTTACGCTTAGCTTTCATAGTAGGCGTTATTTCGCCATCCTCGATGCTGAACGGCTTCCGTTTTACGATGAAGTTTTTGATGCGCTCGAATTTTGCCAGCTCGTTGGAAAATTTCTTTATATCCTGTCCTATCCAGTCGGTGATATTTTTTTCGGTAATAAATACGTCCGGCTTTTCGAAAAACGCATCATCGAGCTTAAATTCTTCCTGCAAAGTTTCTTTGGCGGGTACCACTATGGCAGTAATGTATTCGCGCTTATCCCCTATCAAAAACAATTGCTCAATTTTCGGGCTTTTCAGGTAAGTGTTTTCAACAGGTGTTGGATAGATATTTTTTCCATAAGCGTTTACCAGCATATTTTTAAGCCTGTCGGTTATTTGCAGGTTACCCCTAAAATAGCGGCCAATGTCACCGGTATGAAACCAATTATCCTTGTCGATGACGGTCGCTGTTTCTTCGGGTTTGTTCCAATAGCCTTTCATTACACAGTGGCCGCGTACGATTATCTCACCCTCTTCCGACTGAAAATCTTCTTTAAAAGTATCGTGGGTTTGTACGGTATAAATTTCTTTTGTATCCACATTCTGTATGGCCACCTCGATACCGGGGATAATACGCCCGACAGTCCCATAGATTATACGATGATCCTCAGTAACAGACATTACCGGCGACGTCTCAGTCAACCCGAAACCTTCCAATATCTTTATACCCAAATCGCCGAAAAATTCTCCGATGTTTTTAGGCAGCGCCCCACCGCCGGAGAGCATGATCTTCAGCCTGCCGCCTGTTTTTTCCTTTATCTTGCTGAATACCAATTTTTCAGCAATCGCATGCTGACTGCTTAATATTAGTCCGGGTGTTTTCCCGGCTTCCTTTTTCAGGCGCACTTCACGGCCAATCTTCAGCGACCACAGGAACATTTTCGATTTCATCCCGCCGGCGCTGGTACCGTTTTTCATTGCGCGGTCGTGTATGCGTTCTAAAAGCCGCGGCACGCAGTTCATTACCGTAGGCCTTACTTCGGCCATATTGCGGGCCAATAAATCAAGGCTTTGCGCAAATGCTATGCTTGCGCCGGTATATAGGCATACGTGATAGGTGGCCGTGCGCTCAAACACATGCGATAGCGGCAGGAACGACAAGAATAGATCTGATGTTTCAATAACCGGTATTTGTATCAGGCTCACCCTGGCATTTTCAGTCAGGTTAAAATGCGTCAGCATTACGCCTTTCGGTGTGCCGGTGGTGCCAGAAGTATATATAAGGCATGAAAGGTCGGACGGCAGAATGGCCTCGCGTGCACCGTTTATTACTTTTCTATAATCATTTACCAACTTTAAGCCCTCTTCAATTACCTGGTCGAAACCCACAACACCGGCATTCAGATTAACCTTGGCAATTGATTTTTCAAACTCATCAAAAGCCGGGATAATCCGGATAAGCGACGGGCAATTGTTAGCCACGCGCACAATCTTACGTAGTAAAAAAGGATTGCCCACCAGGATTGTCCTTGCGCCGGAATCGTTTAAGATATATTCTATTTCCGCCTCTGAAAGTGTTGGGTAAATGGAGGTATTAACGGCGCCAATTTGTTGCAGCGCCTGGTCATAGTAAATATAATCGGGACCGTTCTCAATAATCAACCCGAGGCGGTCGCCCTTTTTTATACCGATGTTAAGCAGCCAGGCCGAAATGGCATCAATCTTCTGTAATGCATCCCTATAGCTGATATCGATCCACTTTTCGCCTACTTTGTGGCTCATGAAGGTATTAGTTTCAGGATGGATGTTTGCTACGATATTACGGATGAGATTGGGAATAATTTGCAGGTCGATTGCCGTGTTCATTAGGGTAAAGAGGGTTTATAATGTAAACAAAGCTATTAAATGATTTCACAGATTATAGAATGATTTCACCGATTTTTATTTTGGGGGGATTTCACCGATTTAAACACGATTGCAGGATGGACAAGGATTTCCAGGATTGATGATTTTGGCGACTTGATGAGATTTTATATATTTACCACATAATTACTTTCACTACATATCAATTGCGGATTGTCAAAAATCCGGCCTTATAACTGGCACTAGCGTCCCGGTAAAACCGGAGTATGTTTCTTTGCCTGTGATCTTACGATATTTTTATTTTTTTACTGATGGCTTAGCGCCATGCAAAATCAATTGATATGGAAACTAAATCGAATAAACAAATAGTAGCGGATTTTTACCGCGACATCATCCGCGACCAAAAACTTGAACTGCTGGATGAATATGTACATGATAATTATATTCAACACAGCCCGATGCTGAAAGACGGCAAGGCTGCCCTGGTGGAGGCCTTAAATTATTTAAAAGCAATACCAAAACCAGTTGAGCCGGGGCCGTCGCCAATTGTAATGATGATAGCCGAAGACGACCTGGTAATGGCGCTTCTGGACATCACATTTATGGGTAAGCACCTATCAGTGGTTGATATCTTCCGACTGAAAGACGGCAAGGTGACTGAACACTGGGACGTCCGGCAGGATGTACCGGAGGTGATGCCACATGGGAATGGGATGTTTTAATATGCGGACTACTGGTAGCTGTGCAGACACAGCTACCAGTTTTTTCATCCCCCACCCCTGGCTGTGTCTCCACAGCCGGCCAATGTCAATGGTGTCCAATAATTCCACTATATTTAGTTTATAGAATTGGACAATATTTATTTCTACACCGTAGCCGTATTAGACTGGCTTCCTTTATTAGAAAACGATAAATTCAAAAATATCGTGGTAGATAGCCTGGCCTATCTTGTTAAAAAGAAAAAGTTAATTGTTTACGGCTTTGTCATCATGCCAAATCACATTCACGTCATATGGGAAGCCAAGGCAAAAAACGGAAAGGAAATGCCTCATGCAAGTTTCATGAAATACACCGGGCATGAATTTTTAAAAGAACTCAGAGCAACAGATAGCCCGTTGTTAGACAGATTTAAAGTACAGGACGATTTAAGCCGTAGTTACCAGTTTTGGCAAAAGAAAGCATTGCCGATATTAATGTTTGATAGAAAGATTCTGGAACAGAAATTAGATTATACACACTATAACCCGATGCAACCTAAATGGAACCTGGTGATGGACCCAATCGATTATTACTTTTCTTCGTGCTCATTTTATGAACGAGAGGATAGAAAGTTTGACTGGCTAACGCATTACATGGAAGCGTTTGGCTGGTAAATGGACACCATTTTCATCTGGGAAGTGGCTGTGTCTCCACAGCCACGGGTGGATAGGTGGTCAGTGCACACTACGATAATCCTGCAAAGTGGCTGTGGAGACACAGCCACGGGTATCTATTAAGATCAAGGAGGAATAAAAAAGAAACCGGCCTAAAGTTTAGGCCGGTTTTATATAAAATCGGTGAAATCATTCCAGAATCGGTGAAATCATATCTATACCGAAAAGCTCTCCCCGCAGCCACAAGTTCTGCTTGCATTGGGGTTATGAAAATTAAATCCTTTGCCGTTCAGGCCGTCTGTGAAATCAAGTTCAGTACCCGCAAGGTACAGGAACGATTTCATATCAAGGGCTATCTTAATACCGCGGTCTTCAAAAAACTGGTCGCCCTTTTTTATTTCATTATCAAAATCAAGGTTGTATGACAGACCTGAACATCCGCCACCCTGAACAGACACCCGCAGAAAGTACGACGCATCAAGCCCCGCATCCTGTATCAGGTGGTCTATTTTACCCTTCGCTTTATCTGTTATAGTTACCATGGTTAGTTAATTAGTTGAATAGTTAATTAGAGATTAGTTGCATTTCACCTAATCTCCAATCAACTAATCTCTATTCACTATTTATTAATGATGTACTTTTTCGCTTTCAATTGGCGCCATGCCGTTTTTTACGCGATAATCGTTGATAGCTGCCTTGATAGCATCTTCTGCCAATACCGAGCAGTGAATTTTTACCGGAGGTAAAGCCAGCTCTTCAACAATGTCCATGTTGTCAATCTTCATGGCATCGTCGATGCTTTTGCCTTTAAGCCATTCTGTAGCTAATGATGACGAAGCAATTGCCGAGCCGCAGCCAAAAGTTTTGAATTTGGCATCGGTAATCATGTTGTTATCATCAACCTGTATCTGCAGGCGCATAACGTCGCCGCACTCAGGCGCACCAACCAAACCGGTACCTACCTTGTGGTTACTTTTGTCCAAAGTACCAACATTGCGGGGGTTTGTGTAGTGGTCGATTACTTTATCTGAATAAGCCATTTTTATGTTTATTAATAGTCGTTGTAATAATTGTTATATCAAAAATAATTCCGAAATCGGAAATCCGACTTCCGAAATCAATTTAGTGTTCTGCCCACTCTATCGAGTTAAGGTCGATACCTTCTTTAAACATTTCCCACAGCGGAGAAAGCTCGCGAAGGTGTGTTACAGCCTTTTTTGTTACTTCAATGGCGTAATCTACTTCTTCTTCGGTAGAAAACCTTCCCAAGCCAAAGCGAATGGACGAGTGCGCTAAATCGTCAGATAAACCTAAAGCTTTCAACACGTACGATGGCTCCAAAGAGGCAGAAGTACAAGCCGAGCCTGATGATACCGCCAAATCTTTCATCGCCATCATTAAGCCTTCGCCTTCTACATATTTAAAGGAGATGTTTGCTACATGTGGTAAGCGGTGCTCAACATTGCCGTTCACATAGCTTTCTTCAAGCACGGTTAAAGCTGTTTGCAATTTATCGCGAAGGGCCGATAAGCGTTTTGCTTCGCTTTCCATCTCTAAACCGCAAAGCTCGCAAGCTTTACCCAGGCCAACAATACCCGGTACATTTAATGTACCTGAACGCATGCCTCGCTCGTGGCCGCCGCCGTCCATCTGTGCGGTAACTTTAACACGCGGACCTTTACGGCGTACATATAAAGCGCCAACGCCTTTAGGACCGTATATTTTGTGTGCCGACAGCGCCAGTAAATCGATGCCGTCTTTATTTACATCAACAGGTATTTTGCCAACTGCCTGCACAGCATCTGTCATAAACAATGCGCCGTGTTTGTGGGCGATTGCAGAAATTTCTTTTATAGGCTGAATAACGCCAATCTCGTTATTACCGTACATAACCGATACCAGGATGGTTTCCGGGGTCATGGCATTTTCAAGTTCTGCCATGTCAACAAGTCCATCTTCCTTAACCGATAAATAGGTAACTTTGCCGCCAAGCTTTTCAACATGCTTGCAGGCATCCAGTATAGCTTTGTGTTCGGTTACAGTGGTTATAATGTGGTTACCCTTTTCTTTGTACATTTCAAACACACCCTTGATAGCCAGGTTGTCTGATTCCGTCGCGCCCGATGTGAAGATAATTTCTTTTTCACTTGCGCCAATCAATTTGGCTACTTGCTCGCGTGCGTAATCCACACCTTCTTCAGCTACCCAGCCAAACGGATGGTTACGGCTTGCTGCATTACCAAATTTTGTAGTAAAATAAGGCAGCATAGCTTCCAGCACCCGGGGATCCATCGGCGTAGTAGCGTTGTTATCTAAATATATCGGGAGATTCATAAGTCAATAAAATTAACGACTACAAAGATAGGCAAACTTTTATTTATAATTAGTCAAAACAAATGTGCGGCCGCCTGTAAACGGTAATAATTTACAATATTTGGACATGAATAAGATTGAGCATATCGGCATTGCCGTAAACAACCTGGAAGCGGCAGGCAATATCTACCAGAAATTGCTTAATACCGCAGTTTATAAGATTGAAGAGGTACTAAGCGAAGGTGTTAAAACCGCCTTTTTGCAAAATGGCCCCAATAAAATTGAGCTGCTGGAGGCCACTGATCCTGATAGCCCGATTGCAAAATTTATCGCAAAAAAAGGTGAAGGAATACATCATATCGCTTTTGATGTAGCTGATATTCACGCCGAAATGGCCCGTTTGAAAGCCGAAGGTTTTATTTTACTGAATGAAGAGCCCAAAATGGGTGCTGATAATAAGCTGGTTTGCTTTGTGCATCCGAAGAGTGCTAATGGAGTGTTGGTGGAGTTGTGCCAGGAGATAGTATGAAATATTAATAATATGAAAATTATTGTATTTGCTGGTTTGCTTATCATGGTAACAGGTCTTAGTTGTAAGCCGGCTGTAAAACGCGATGTTTCCGGTTTATGGGAAAGATTACTCATTATTTCCGAACATGATGTTCAAATACATATCAGCAATGACAATGATACATCAGTAGTAAATGTTTACCATTCAGGCTCATTTTTTCAGCCATTGCCCAAAAACGCTAAAGTAAAGATTGATACATTGAAAGTATTTTTTAGCAAGGTCGAAAAAGATACTATCTTCTCACTTGTTCAAGATTTAATTACCAATCCCGCACATTCAAAAAACTTTTGTACCGAATTTATTGGAAGCCTTGATTTAAGAGTCAGCTACGGCGAACAATTTATACAATCTGCAAAATACTCATCTGTTTGCGATTGGAATACGCTTTCAGATAAAACCAAGCGATTACATGACATTCTCAGGAGTAGAATTAAAAACGTTTATTTAGGAGAAAAAGCCCAATCGTCACTATAGGTAACCAAGCAGTAGCCCAGCAATAAGACGATACCCTATTAATCTAATAAGGATGGTTCAGGGCAACAAACCGCCAAAAACAGCGTATAAACTATCAAAAGCGGCTTTTTCGCCGAACCGGACAGTTTGAGAATGATGAACAGGAATAAGATGATGCGTGGAATAATAGCTATAGTTGCCCTGGCATCATTTGCGATGTGCACCAAAAAAACAATCAGGTTTGATAATGCAAACTCACCGGCTGGCGACTCAACAGTTACAACTCATCCGACCAATCCCACGCCGCCGGCAGATACCACCACTTGCACCTACACCGTTAAACCGTCCGAATGGCAGGTTGACGGCACTAAATTGGCCGCAGGTTCGGTTATCTGTATCCCCGCAGGAAAAAGAGGCGCTTTGTTGCTTAAAAATTTCAAAGGCACTGCGGATAAGCCCATCATCATTATTAATAAAGGCGGGCAGGTAACGCTTACGGCGTCACTTGCTGCAGGTTATACTTTTAAAACATCCAATTGCCAGTATTTTAAAATCAGGGGCGATGGCGCTGCAGGCACTAAGTATGGTTTCGTGGTAGATGGCGGCAACATCGGGATGACGATGGACGACCTAAGCTCCGATTTTGAAATTCATAATGTCGAGGTCCGCAATAGTGGCTTTGCCGGCATTATGGCTAAAACTGACCCAACCTGTGATGTGACCACCCAACGCGGACATTTTACCATGAAGAACGTTTTGCTGCATGATAATTACATACACAAAACCGGCGGGGAAGGCTTTTATGTAGGCAATTCTTTTTATGCTGATGGCGTTTCCACATCCTGCGGCAAGGTGTTACCCGGCGATGTGGTAAATGCCAAAATATACAATAACCTTACCGACTCCACAGGCTGCGAGGGCATACAGGTGGGCAGCGCTGTTACGGGGTGCGAGATTTACGGCAACACGGTTAAAACCCCGGGGACAACTCCTTTTGGGCCGGGTCAGAATAACGGTATACAGGTAGGCGAAGGCACCGGCGGTAAATGCTATAATAATTTGATTAAGGATGCGCCGGGTAATGGCATAATCGTCCTCGGACTGGGTGACAACATGGTGTTTAACAATATCATACTCAACTCTGGTGATAACGGCATTTTTGCAGATTCAAGGTACACACCGGGGTCGGATTTCCAGTTCATCAACAACACCATTATCAATTATGCTTCCGCAGGCATTAAGCTGGATTCGGAATTGATACCGATGAACACGGTTATTAATAATGTCATCATCAATGCAGGAACGGGTGCTGCCGTATTCACGAAAAGTAAGGATGTTAAGCTCACGTCGTCAAACAACTACATCAATAAGGATATCAACACCTGTAAATTCACCGATTTTGATGGAGGCGATTTCCACCTGTTGCCAGCATCGCCGCTTGTTGATGCCGGCAAAGATGCATCATCTTATGGGGTGAATTTCGATTATTACAAAACTATCCGTCCATCTGGTGATGCTTTTGATATTGGAGCCACAGAATATAAGTAATCAGGTATCACAAGTAACGTCATCCCATTCTGCGTCCATGTAGTTAATAAGCCAATTGAGGGCGTAATGGCGTTCGTAAACAAGTCCCGGATTTACAGCTTTAACCGGCCTGTTGTTTAGCCGCGCATCAACACAGGCCCAATCAAGCCGGTAATACAAATCGTTGGCATCCAATATTTCCGATTTGGTCCGTGGTTCAAACCCCTGATTAATAAATGCCTCCGCTGTTTTATTCTTTCCCAGGGGATATTCTTCGTAGGGTATATCACTCAAGTCACATAATTCATCCGGGGACCCAAGCTGTTCTACTTTTTTTAAGGCCCACATTAATACCCATATCGCTTCGCACTTCCAGGTTTCAGCCAGTTTTCTTTCATCAGTCGGCTCGCCAAGGAAAAGCTTTTCATCCGGGGTAACTTCATCCCAAAGCTTATTTTCTTTCAAATAATCTATCGCCTCATCTGCGCTCATGTTATCAAAGGCTACCATATTTGTTACCGCAAGTACCACCACACGTTTAGCGATGGCCTTAGTTGTGCGGATAGTGGTTTCCTCTTCTGATTCTATACAGGGTAAATGTTGATTTATTTTAACATCAAGTTCCCGGAGGATATCTTCTGTTCTTTTCCGTCGCTCAACCTGATCTGGCGTTAATGAAAAATTTTCTTCCCTGTGTAATTCCGGAGGCATGTTTACGTCCAGGCTTTCGATGTCGCAATTGCCCTCCGGGTCTATAAGCAGATTTAAGTCTTTATCCAGGAAATGTTGATGATGGGATGCGCTTATAGCTGTGCCGGGCTGCGTAAATAATATCGCATCAAAATCCTGGGCAAGAGGTCGTACCAATAACTCAATGTCACGTATTTTTCCACGTTCCCCGATTATTGAGAATTCAGACTTTACGGTCAGAATTTTTTTCAGAAGCAGGTCCTTTACCTGCTGGTTTTGGGCCGGTAATGAGCGAACATAGTTATAAAGACCGTTTAAGTTGTTTTTTAGTCCGTTGTCATCTGCACCTTCGCCGTCTCCGTTAAGCTGCCGGTAAGAAATCCTGAATTTTTTGCCGGGCATCAGCAATACGCCCTTCAAGTCTATAATTGCAATTCGGGATTCTTCGTCGGAAGACGTGGCAATGTCGCTTTTCGGATATACTTCTCTTATTAAAGTTAATATTCTGTCGAAACCAACTTGACTGGAATAAAAGGTGCAAATCATTTTAAATGGTGTGCGTTATTGAAGGAGCCTTGAAGTTAATGAATTTGTAAGCATTTGGCTATAAAACTACCGCTTTTACACAATGGTTACAATGAATTTTGGCTTAACATTTTGTTAAGCCAAAATTTAGTTTTTAAAGAAAAATCGTGCATCTGCTAACCACCTTTTTGAGCATCGCCAGGCATTAAAACACTCAGAATTTCACTCTCGGAAATTATTGATTTATCTTCCTAATTTTACTATAACCGTCCGCTACAAATATTACTCCAGAGGCATTCACAGCAATTCCATGTATATCCCGGAAGGTTGCATCCTGGTTTTTGCCGTCATCGCCGCCAACAGCGCCCGTTCCGGCAACGGTACTAACATCGCCGCTTGTTGATATTTTTCTGATTAGGTTGTTGCCATTGTCGGTTACATAGATATTACCAGATGCATCTACAGCAACGCCCGTCGGGTGATAAAATGTAGCTGATAATGGGGTACCATTGGCCGAACCTTTGTTTAACTGCCCTGTAACCGTGGTTACAATAGCCCCTGGTGTTATTTTCCTGATCATGTTGTTTTGGTTATCAGCAACATAAATGTTATCGGCTGCATCAACAGCAAGGCCTAACGGAAAGTAAAAATTTGCATCGGCACCGGTTCCGTTGGCAAAACCGGGCGGCGTATTTATCACTTTTCCGGCAAAGGTACTCACCGTACCATCCTGTAAAATTTTCCGGATGACATTATGATTGTCGGACACGAATAAATTTCCAGCGTGGTCTATCACTATCCCATCTGGTCCATTAAAGGTTGCAACATTGGCCGCACCATCATCAAAACCTATTGCGCCGGTACCGGCAAAGGTGCTAACGGTGCCGTCCGGAGTAATTTTCCGGATTAAGTTATTATTAAAATCGGCAACATAGAGGTTGCCTGCTATATCTATCGTTAACGCGATAGGATTATTAAAGCTGGCGGCAGTACCTTTCCCGTTAGCTGCTCCGGCGGAGCCGTTACCGGCAAGCGTTGTTACTACACCGGCAGCTGTAATCTTCCGAATAGCATTATTTCCCTGGTCCGCAACGTAAAGATTGCCCGCAGCATCAATAGCAATGCCATTCGGGTTATTAAAAAGCGCTTTTTTTCCTGTGGCGTCACTTAGGCCCTGGCTGTCGCTACCTGCAAAGGTGTATGTGTGGCCCGCCTGGTTTTGGTCTTCGGGCTGAACTACCGGGTTTACTTTAGATTTACTGCAGCCGGATACTGCAATTATAAAAACCCCAAGCAGGGCTAAACAATAGTTTGCGTTGAGTTTAGTGGTTAACTTCATGATGGTTTATCGAAAAGTGTATTTTCTATTTGGTGAAAAAGTTGGTCTGTTCATGCATTAAACCGTTCAAAATCCCAATTTATTGTCACTAAAAAAATAGTTAATTGCTAACTATCAGACATTCAATACGCTTATTTTTAAATAAAATAATTTTAGCTTTTTACACGCTGTGCGGCATCTGTATTTTATTTTAAATTTGGTTTCAGCTTTTTAATTTTTATTACTACATTTGCACCTCTTTTATTAGAAAGAAGTAATAACACAATGAAAAAAGATCTGCATCCATCAAACTATAGGTTAGTTGTTTTTAAAGACATGTCTAACGACTATGCTTTTATAACCAAATCATGCATCGAAAGCCGTGAAACCATAAAATGGGAAGATGGCAATGATTATCCGCTGATTAAATTAGAAATTTCTCACACCTCGCACCCTTTCTATACCGGTAAAATGAAACTGGTTGATACTGCAGGCCGTATCGATAAATTCCGCAGCCGTTACAACAAAAAGTAATTTGGCTTTTCTATAAAAAATTTTCAAGTCTCCCGGTTCAACGGGGGACTTTTTTTATTTTTGCAGCATGGCAATTATCTTATTCGACGATAACGCACATCAAACGCTTCTGCCTTTAACATTTACCCGGCCGGTTGCCGATTTACGCATCGGGATACTCACCATAGCCGAAAAATGGGCGAAGCATTTAAATCAGCCTACCTCATTTTTAACGCAGCCCTGGCTAAAGGCCAAATTCCCGGTTAAAACTGAACAGGATAATTTATTTATCTACGGTGCCGTTTGCCCTGACGAGTACCTGCTTGAGGCTATCGATAAATTAAAAAACGGCGAAGCCCTTAAGTATGGCGACCAACTGGTTGCTGTTAAATTATCTGCCGCCGAAGCAGGAGACTTTGATCCTAAAGCAGATTTTTCGTCGCTTAGTATTTTAGAAAATACGCCGGTAATTATCCGTTTCCCTGAAGATATTTTCAGGAAGAACGATATAGAGCTGCGCAAGGATTTTACCCTGCTTACCAAAGGACGTACCAGCGCCAAAATCAGCCCGACAAATACCATTATTGGTAATGATTTTTTTGCAGAGGAAGGTGCTACTGCGGAATGCTCGTCATTCAGCAGCGTTAACGGACCTATTTACCTGGCAGCCAATACAGAAGTTTGGGAAGGGACACATATACGCGGCGCTTTTGCGCTTTGCGGGCATTCGCAGGTTAAAATGGGGTCGAAGATATACGGCGCTACTACTGTCGGCCCATATTCAAGGGTTGGCGGAGAGCTGAACAATGCGGTTATATGGGGCTATTCATCAAAAGGACATGAAGGCTACCTGGGCAATGCGGTATTAGGCGAATGGTGCAATATCGGCGCCGACACCAATAATTCTAACCTAAAAAACAATTACGACGACGTAAAACTTTGGGACTATAACACCCAGCGTTTCCGTAAAACAGGCCTGCAGTTTTGCGGCTTAATTATGGCCGATCATTCCAAATGCGCCATTAATACCATGTTCAATACAGGTACAGTGGTAGGCGTAAGTGCAAATATTTTTGGTGCTGGCTTTCCGCGCAATTTTGTGCCTGATTTTTCATGGGGAGGCGCACAGGGCTACGAAGTATATTCTATCAAGAAGATGTTTGATACCGCCGAACGCGTTTTTGCCCGCCGGCCGCACCGAACTTTCGATGATAATGAGAAACACATATTACAGACCGTATTTGGGCTAACGGAAGAGCATAGGCGTTTTTAGTGAGTGGTTGATTAGGTTAATTAAGTGAGTGGTTAACACACCATCAATTAATACCAGTAAATTAATCCACTTCAATCAGTGCAATCATAACAATCAATAATAATCAATCACAAAAAAAATGAGAAAAAAAATCGTAGCCGGAAACTGGAAAATGAATCTTGACTATAACGAGGGACTAAGCCTGTTTTCTGAAATTATAAATATGTTTAAAGACGAGGCTACCGGTAAGCAGCAAGCTGTTATCTGCAGTCCGTTTATTCATTTGCACAGCCTGGTACAACTATCGAAAGGTTATCACAACGTGGGTGTAGGTGCGCAAAATGCACATCAGAATGAGTCCGGCGCGTACACCGGCGAAATTTCGGCAAAAATGATAAAATCAGTTGGCGCTGAATACGTTATTCTCGGCCACTCAGAGCGTCGCCAGTATTTTGGCGAGACCAATGAGCTATTGGCGAAAAAAACTGATACCGCTTTAAAAAACGACCTCACTCCTATCTTCTGCATCGGCGAAACCTTGCAGGAGCGCGAAGCCAACCAACATTTCGATATCATAAAAAGCCAATTGGCTGAAGGTGTTTTTCATTTAGACGAAGCACAATTCAGCAAGCTGGTAATCGCCTACGAGCCTGTTTGGGCTATCGGTACCGGCGTAACTGCAACATCAGCGCAGGCACAGGAAATTCACGCTTTTATCCGTAAAGAAATTGCTGCAAAATATAATCAGCAGGTTGCCGATAACACCAGTATTTTATACGGCGGCAGCTGTAACCCTAAAAACGCACCCGAGCTTTTCGCCCAGGGAGATATTGATGGCGGTTTAATAGGCGGTGCGTCATTGAAGTCACGCGATTTTATCGATATTGTAAAAGTGTTCAATTAAGTTGATTAGAAATCAGGGGGTAGAGATTAGTTGTTGTTTAAGTTAGTTAGATTAACTGCCAACGTACACCTACTCTCTAATCTCCGGTCTCTAATCTCTATCTCCATGAAAAAACTACTAAAAATATTTCTTCCGCCGTTTATCGGTTTTTTAGTTTTTTCGGTTGCGATAAACCGTAACGCGTTCGGCATAATGCAAAAGCTGGATGAGACCGGGCTGAGCGAAATAAAAAATCTAACTAATTTTTACCGGTTCACACTTCCGCTGCTGTATGTTATAGCAGTATTAACCCAGTTGCTGGTAATAAACCCGGTGTGGCGCATGCTGCGGAGAAAAACAGCTGCCGACCGCGTGAACCTGGTTGTGGACCTGTTTTTTATTTGCCTTACTTTTTCGCTTGGCATCGCTTATGCCATTTGGGACCGGGCGACAGGCACGCAGAAACTAATAGGCATAACAGAGTTCTTCTTATCGGTACAAGCAGTCTACTGGTTCGTAAATTTGCTGATAATGTACTTGATTGATTAAATGAGTCCAAAAAGAAAATCTCACGCCTCATATCTAAAAATGAATTACACAGAAATACTTTTTACTACCCGCCCCGCCGAAGATTACCAGCAGGATTTGCTTATAAATACTTTGGGGGAAATCGGTTTTGACACCTTCGAAGAGGTTGAAGGAGGTTTTAAAGCATATATTCCTTCTGATGATTTTAATAAGGAAACGCTGGATGAAGCAATAGCCGGCTATCGCGATATATTCAAGTTTGAGTATACAATTAATGAGATAGCCCAAAAGAACTGGAACGAGGTGTGGGAAAGTAATTTCGAACCGATTATCATAGGCAGCCAGATATACGTGCGGGCTACGTTCCACCAGCCCAAGCCGGAATTTCCGTACGAGATAGTGATTGACCCCAAAATGGCTTTCGGCACCGGGCATCACCAAACGACATCCATGATGCTGCAGCTGATACTGGAAAATGATTTTGCCGGTAAAAAAGTACTGGATATGGGCTGCGGTACAGGCATCCTGGCTATAATGGCGGCTAAATTGGGCGCGGCGGAAATAACCGCTATAGATTACGACCCGGTTTGTTATGACAGTACAATAGAAAACGCCCAACTGAATAACACGGGTAATATCACCGCACTTTGCGGCTCGAAAGAAATTATCCCGAATGAAATGTTTGACACCATTTTAGCGAACATTAACCGCAACATTCTGCTCGACCAAATGCAACGCTACAGCGAAGTATTAATACAAGGCGGCGAAATCTATTTCAGCGGATTTTATGAAACGCCTGATTTGGCGATTATCACTGAAGAGGCCGGCAGGAATGGGCTGGAATATATCGGCCATAAAAAAGACAAGGATTGGGTCGCAGCAAAATTTATAAAGCAGGCCATATAATTTGCTCAGCCGGTGTGTATTGGAAACTTTACAATCGAAAACGGGATTACATTAACTAATTGTAAAATGTAAAGTATCTTCGTATATTAGTAATGGCAAACAGAGCTGTCAAACTATCGCACATATTCGGCTCTAAGTAAAATGAAGACGTATCTTGTTCCTATCGATTTTTCAGCAGCAGGTAATCATGCTGCCGACTTTGCTGCGGCACTAACACACCAGACAGAAGTTGAGCATATTATTCTGTTAAATGCATACTATGTGTCTGTTTACGAAACCATGCTGCCAAGCGCCGATATGGTACAGGTTACCGAAGAACAGATTGAAGAAAATGCAGCCGAAAGAGTAAGAAATCTCGAAAATCTTAAGAAAAATCTGGAGAAAAAGGTTCGCGAAGGGGTGCGAATAAGCACTCATTTAAACCGGTCGCATTTATTGCGCGCCGTGGTTGAAAACGTAAGCGCAAAAAAAGCAGATTTGGTTATCCTTGGCAGCAAGGGCAACAGCAGCCGCGATGATGCCCGCGTGGGCAGTCACGTTGTACGGATAGCTAAAGCCTGCCCGGTGCCGGTAGTTGTTGTGCCGCCGATGTACGACATTGAAGATATTAAAAATGTGGTGGTTGCCTGCGATTTTCAGAAAGTTACCGACGCGGCGCCGCTAGGCTCGTTTATAAGCCTGCTGAAACGCCGGAAATTTAACCCGCTGGTTGTAAATATTGACAGTAAGGCAAATGGCGAGTCGGGTGATGCGGAAAAAGTAGCCAAAAAAACGGCGTTGTTTGAAGCGCTCCAGCCATATCATCCGAAATATTTTTTCGTGAACAATAAAGATATTATTAATGGCATATTGCATTTTGCCCGCGACCACGAGGCCCAAATGGTAATTGCGTTGCCGCATAAATACAGTTTTTTACAGTCGCTGTTACACACAAGCATCTCTCAACAGCTGCTTGAAAGCGCGGCAGTACCGGTGTTATTATTAAAATAAATAATACGCTTTCATGGCCAAAAAGTGCCCTAAAACGCTAATATTAGCTATATATGATAATTATCGGTATCTTCGGTTTTTGCGAGCGGTAATTAACAGTCGTTCTTAAATAAAATATTATTCAAAATACTTGATAATTAGATAGATATTGGATATAATTGTAACTTTGTTAACTATCGCGAAAACTTTTAACCTTTAACTCTAAATGAAGACACTCGGAAAAAAAATTCGGTTATTACGTCATCAAAAGGGATGGAGCCAGGAGGATGTTGCTAAGAGATTGGATATTTCCATACCCGCATTTTCAAAAATTGAAACCGGTATTACCGATATCAATTTATCACGTTTGGAGCAAATTGCTGCTTTATTCGAGATGTCAGTAGTTCAGTTACTTACTTTCACTGATGCTGAGCAGGACCAAAAAGTAATTAATGAATTAGAAACCATCAACAAAAAACTGATGGATCGTGAAACAGAAGTTATCGATTTGCAGAAGAAAGTTATTGAATTATTCGAAGAGTTAAGGCACAATAAAATAACCGCCTGAAATTAGAGACCCGAATTTTCTCAAATTGGTGCGAATTTCACGAATTAAAAAGTGCGAATCCCCTTCCAAATTATCGAACCTAACCTGGTTCGATATAATTCGTGAACAATTAGTGCTTATAAATTTATGACACTATTGTTTGAAGATATAACGCATAGTTAAATGCTTTTTGGCAAACACAGCGCCCATTGCATTGTGCATTGCAATCATTTTTTCATTAAAGTCTCCTACCCACGAAAGCTCAAGCTCTTTATACTGATTTAACGGTAATACATATTCGCCAAGCGTAATAAACAGCCCGGACTCAATACCGTGATTTTGAAATTTTTGCTTGGTGCCCATAACAATCGCTCGCATCCTGGAAACACCCTTCCATTTATAATATAAAAATTTCAGCTTGCCAATAAGATCTAGCTTGCCCTTTAGCGATTTTATCATTGGGTTGGCATCAGGCAAAACAATCAGGAACGACACCGGCTCGCCGTTTATATAAGCAAACCAGATAAGATTCTCATCCATTATAGCCTTCATTTTTTTAAAGCTTTCGGCAATGGTGGCTTGGGTAATCGGCACGAAATTCTCAAAGTCTTTCCACGCATCGTTGTAGATTTCCATAAAATCCGCCGCAAATTTCTGCAATTCAGCTACTTTAAGATGCTTAAACTCATAGCCTGGCTTTTGGGTAACCCATTTGGCTATTTTATAGAAGCGCTCGGGAAACGGCTTAACTATATCTAAATGATTTGTGATTTGTGCATACAGCGTATTAAAGCCATAGTGCTCAAAAAAAGCCTGGTAATAAGGCGGGTTATAATTCATCCCATAGGACGGCGGTATAAAACCTTCAACCAGTAAGCCCCAGAAATTATCGTTTTCACCAAAATTTATCGGCCCATCCATAGCCTGCATCCCGTTTTCGCTTAGCCATTTTTTTGCGGTGTCGAACAGCAGGAAGGCCGCCTTTTCATCATTTATGCATTCAAAAAAACCCATGCCGCCGGTGGGCTTTTCATAGTTATAAGCCTTCTTGTTGTTAATAAAAGCTGCAATACGGCCAATAGGCTGCCCGTTATCTCCTGTTAGTATCCAGCGCGTACATTTGCCATCGTTATGAAAATTATTTTTAGCGGGGTCAAATACGGCTTCGATATCATTATCCAGCGGACAAACCCAAACGTGGTCGTTCTTATAAATTATCCGTGCTGTATCTAAAAATGCTTTCCGTGCTGCTTTATCTTTTACTTCGCTTACAGTCATAATCGTTTACCGGGTGCTATCAATAAAAAAGCATCCACTGGCATAGCCGGGATGCTTTAAAGTAGATCTTATTTAGAGATTAATAATCGTCGTCGTCGTCATCATCGCCGTAACTCTCAAACCCCAAATCGTCTAAAGGGCCGTCAAAATCATCGTCGTCATCATCTACCTTTTTTTTGGGTTTTTGATCAAGCATGCTATCGTCATCATCTTCATCCTCGCCCGTGTCTTCAACTTTTGTTACAGGTTTTTTTGGAGTTCCCATTGCCATGAATTTTATAGTAAAACTTTTTTCATTGTTAAATGCACGCACATGCACGCAAGCTGTATTTATTTCTTAGTAAAAATAATCAAAATCATTTTCATTAAAAACATCAATTACAAAAAAAATATTTTCCTGCTGTCTTTGAGCCGATTATAAACTCATTCAGATTGCTCGCCGATTGAAACGCTGTTATTAGCGAAATCTTTCATCTGCGGTAGTTCATTTATATCGTTTATTCCGAAGTAGTCCATAAACAACGGGCTTGTGCCGTACAATATCGGTTTACCAACAGCATCCGACTTGCCGGCGATGGCGATCAGTTCTTTTTCCAGCAATTTTTGTATCGAGTAATCACAATTTACACCGCGAATCTGCTCGATATCGGGTTTGGTCACCGGCTGTTTGTAGGCAATAATTGCCAGTGTTTCCAATGCCGCCTGGCTTAACTTCTTTTTGGACCGCTGTGCTTGTAACAAGCTGATAATTTGATGATAGCTTTTCTTTGTAAGAAACTGGTAACCATTACTGATTTTAACAACCTCGATGGCAAATTGGTCAGCCTTATATTTTTCGGTGATGTTGTCCAGGTGCGCTTTTATCTCGTCTTCGCTGAAGTCCTGCCCGAATGCGGATTGCAGGCAGTATAAAATTTCCTCAGTACGGATACTTTGTTCCGATGCAAAGATGAGTGCTTCTATATATTGTTCGATGTTGTCCATTGAATGCCCGAAAGTAGAAAAAAGTCGGGAATGAAAAAATTATATAAATGTAGAGACGTGATAAATCATGTCCCACATTTTACACACAGCGGAATTATTCAAACTTATGCCCAAACGTTAATCCGTTCCAGTTGTCAGACCTGAACGGGCTAACCGGAAAGCCCTGGATGTTAAATAAATTGGCGTCCAGCGGGGCATCCGTCCATCCGTAACGTACGGCTACCGGTTGGGGTACATTGGGGCTCGATACCCTCACTTTGTTGCCGTCAACAATTACAGCCTGCCCATAGTAAAATTTATGATCCGCGCCGGCAAGCTCAAAGCCTTTTATGTAGCCGTAGCTATCCTTGGCCGTTAGTCCATTTTCTGCGTGAGTGAAGCTAACCGTAGCGGCGCCGTTGTTAAAATCAACAGCAGCAAACAGCGGGCTCTGGAAAAAACCAGGCAGTTTATAAACCTGGCTTAACGAAACTGAGGCTAACCTATACCCAACGTCGGCTTTATCGCGCGGGTGTATGTTAAATGCATCGCCGATATCTGTTGTTACGGCCATACCCGTGTTTGGCAATTGCAAAGCCATTTGCTGGGCCTCGCGTAATTCGGCCCAGTTACTGCCAAGGTTGCTGTTTTGCGATGTACCAAATGTAGCCAGTTGCACAAACAGGAAAGGCAATTGCTCTTTCCATTTGGCGCGCCAGTCGTTAATCAGCATTGGGAAAATGGTGCGGTATTGGTAAGCCCTGTCCGCATTCGATTCTCCCTGGTACCATATAACGCCCGCCATAGCATAAGGAATAACAGGATTTATCATGCCGTTATATAAGTCGGATGCGGTGTTATTGGGCAGAAAATCGAAATGGTAGGGTTTGCTCAAGTCGGGCATCACACGCCAGTTGTTATCAGCCAGGTTAATGGTGGTATCAGCAAAGCGGATATTCAAATCATTTACACCCGAGCCATTTAGGCCGGTACCAAACCACGATGGATTTTTTTGCGGCGACTGCAGGTTAATTAACAAGCTATTCATGCCACCCTTCCAGGTCCCCGGGGGAACATTATACTGTGTAACCGAACCAGGAGCAGCTTTGCTTAACAGTTTACCATTTATATAAACGGCCATATCAGCATCCGTAGGGCCAAGTGAAATAGTTGAATTTATAGCTGAATAGGCCGTATCGAGACTAACGGTTCGCTGCATGAAGCCTGTGCCGCGGTACGAATAAAGTCTTCCAATCCACTCCCATGAGCTTGGCGCATTACCGGGCTGCCAATTGTTAAAAAAGTTTGCCGGTTTGTTAGCCAAGTCAGCGACTGTAAAGTTTACGACTGCCCCGTTTTTATAAGCCCAGGATTTCAGACGTTTATCACTGCGCTGGTTAAGCTCATCCGTGTTTTTCGGTAATGTGGGTGCTATCGTGGCCAGTTCAGGATTGGTCGCCAGCGTTTCGCGGCTTATCCAGTCTTCGGCTTCTGTTCCGCCCCAACTGCTGTTGATAAGGCCTACTGTTACATGCAGGTTTTGTGCGAGCTGTTTTGCGTAAAAATAGCCCACAGCGGTAAAGTCGCCTACGGTGTTTGCAGAGGCAGTTGTCCATTCTCCGCCTGCAATATCTTTTTCGGGCGTTAAGCTTACTTTATTGGGAACATGGAACTGGCGTATATCTGCATTGCCGGCAACTTTTTGTTCAGCCCGGTAACCAATGGCATTTTTCAGCTGAAACTCCATATTCGACTGCCCGGAACAAAGCCATACCTCCCCTACCATCACATCCCTGAAAGATAAAATTTCCTTACCGGACGAAACATTCATCATATAAGGGCCGCCTTCTTTCATCGGCTGCAGGGTAACACTCCAATCGCCGTTATCATCGGCCTTTGCCGAAACCACCTGACCGTTAACAATAACGGTCACCTTAGCTTTTTTTTCGCTATGGCCCCAAACTGGAACGGGGTGATTCCGCTGCAATACCATATGGTTGCCAAATAATTTTGATGTAGTTAGCTGGCCATACGTAAGAGGGGCTATCAGCATAGCCGCAAAAAGCATGAATAAAAATTTCATCGCGTGTAATTCAAAAAACTGGTTCGTACTAAGGGCGGGTAAATATAAAAAAAATAGCCATTGTTAGTTTGCTTCGAAAAGGTTACGAAGTGTATAAAAGATGAGGCATTATCCCAAAAAAGACAGTGAGTATTACTTCGGCCGGCCTTTCAAATAAGAAAGGTTAAACCCCATAAGAATGTGATTAAATAATTATTATCCTAAGTTAGCTTAGTAACTTTAAGTTAACAGATTTTATTAACAATTCTTTAATAAAAGCATAATTTGTAGTAAACTTTGGCATTTGATATGATAATTACTTTTACAATGCTACAAAATATGCAAAATCATGACTAACTCTATATTAGAAATAACAGACAGCGAATACCTGATAAAATTGAACAGAAGTAATTTTAATTTGTCGTTTATCAGGAGCCTATTAAAAATGGTTGAGGTGGCTAATCCGTCAGAAGAAGTGAGCCACGGGATACCTGACAGACACTATGCGCCATACATGAATCATTCAGCGGAACCGGAATATTACAGCTCGATAGAAGAAAAATAAAGGCGTCCCGGTTGTATCCGGAACGCCTTTTATTTTATGCTTAATACAAAACCAGCTTCTTAAAACTGGCGGTGTCCCCTTTGTACAACTTGTTGTTTATCCATTTGACCCATCTGGCCTTTCATCATCTTTATCTGGTCGGCAAGCAGTTTGTTTTTATCATCTTTAGCTGCTTCATCCAGGTAGCGTTTGGCATTTAATTTATCACGTTTCATCATCGCTACACCGGCAAGGCTGATTTTTGCCAACGCGGTATTGTGCGACATCTTCATACCCAATGAAAGCGCTTTCTTAAAATATTTTTCTGATTTTAACGGAGCTTTGCGCGACTCAATCAAACCAATCAACAGGTTGTAGTACCCCCATTGTCTTTTGTTCAACTGTTTTTCATAGTCGGTTATCTTGGCCAGCCATACTTCCGATTTGTCCATTTGTTCTTTACGCAAAAACCATTGTGCTATCAGCATGTTCTCGTTAAAGAAAAAGCTTAACAACACAAAGCCGCCTAAAAACAACACCAGTATGCCCCATCCCCAAAAACCAAAAACACAAAGCGCAACAGCACCAGCCATAACTGCGCAGGCTACAATCAGCCTTATTATATTCGACATCTTTTTATATTCTATAAATTAGGTTGCAAATATCCGTTAATTTGTACGCTAAATCAACATCTATATAAATATTTATGGCAGGAGAATTAGAGCCTTCGTGGTTAAAAGTTTTAGGCGGCGAGTTCGATAAAGATTACATGCTGAAGCTGAAACTATTTCTTAAACAGGAAAAAGAAGCCGGGCAGGTAGTTTATCCAAAAAACGCAGATATTTTTAATGCATTTAAGCATACACCTTTTGATAAGGTAAAGGTTGTAATACTCGGTCAGGACCCTTACCACGGCCCGCAACAGGCTCATGGCCTGTCTTTTTCTGTACAAAAAGGCATTGCCATACCGCGCTCGCTGGACAATATTTATAAAGAACTTACTACAGATATTGCCGGGTTTAAAAAGCCTAATCACGGCAACCTGGAAAGCTGGGCAGACCAGGGTGTGCTATTGCTAAATGCCACACTCACTGTAAGGGCACACAACGCAGCATCGCATCAAAAGAAAGGCTGGGAAACCTTCACCGATGAAGTGATTAAGAAACTTTCGGAAGAGCGTGACGGGTTAGTTTTTATTTTGTGGGGAGCATACGCGCAATCAAAAATTCCGCTTATTGATCAGGGCAAACACCATATCATTAAATCGGTTCATCCATCGCCCCTCTCCGTCGAGCGCGGCTTTTGGGGTTCGAAACCTTTTTCGAAAGCAAATGATTATTTAATTAAAGAAGGTAAAACACCGATAGATTGGCAGATAGAATGATGTGGGGATGTGCGAATATGCAGATGTGCGAATTAGAAAAATATTACAACTAAGCGGGCTTTCCATCCGCACATTCGCACATCAAAAATTCGCACATCAAATTAGTATTCCAACGGCACAATCGGCTCTTTCTTGCTGGTTGACATGATCATCATGGTCTGGAAAGTTTTAACCACCGTAATGCGGCTGATTTTTTCCATAATGAGCTGCTCGTACGATTTGATATCGCGAACATAAACCTTCAGCAGGAAATCGCACTGACCGGTTACGTGGTGGCACTCGGTAATTTCCTTGATGGTTTGTATCTCGTCTAAAAAAGTTTGGATGGTGTTTTTTTGATGAAAATCCAACGATATCTGGATGAAGGTTTTTATACCTAAACCCAACTTCTCCTCATCCACCAAAGCGTGGTAGCTTTTTATATATTCTGCGTTTTCCAGCTTACGCACACGCTCCAAAGTAGGCGCCGGTGAAAGCCCTATTTCATTTGAAAGCTGGAGGTTTGTAATCCTTCCGTTTTCCTGCAATATCCGTAATATCTGCAGGTCTGTTTTATCTAATTCAGCAGCCATATTGACAGCAAATATATAATAATCCTTAATCAGCAGATTAAAATTTTTTAAAAAACATATTTAGCCGAAATAAATTCTTTCGAATAAATATTTTTAGATTTGTCTAAATTTTTTATTAGGTTTGCATAAATGAATACATTAGCCGAGGAAAATTACCTAAAGTCTATCTATCACCTGGCACTTAACAATGAGAGTGTAAGCACCAACCAGCTTGCAGCCTTGCTCAATACCAAGGCATCATCGGTAACCGACATGCTTAAAAAGCTGGCGGAAAAAGAGCTTATTAACTATACACCATACCAGGGCGTAACACTTACCCCGGCAGGTGAAAAGATTGCCATCAACATCATCCGCAAACACCGCTTGTGGGAATATTTCCTGGTGGAGAAATTGAATTTTAAATGGGATGAGGTACATGAGATGGCCGAGGAAATGGAGCATATCTCCTCGAATGAATTGATAGACCGGCTGGATAAATTTATGGGCTTCCCGAAATACGACCCGCATGGAGACCCGATACCCGATTCTGATGGCAAGTTTAAAGCGCATGACCTGAAGCCTGTTTCAGGTGTTGATATCAATACAAATGGGGTTATAAGCGGCGTGCGCGACCATTCTGCCGCCTTCCTGCAATATCTTGATAAACAAGGGCTGACTATCGGGAAGAAAATCACCGTAACCGATGTGGTCGAATTCGATCGCTCGATGGTGCTGCAACTAGGAGATAAGACGATACAAATAAGCCGTGAAGTAGCTAATAATTTACTGATAACCTTATGAACAACAGAAACGAAAACTCATTAGCTACCGTCCATAGTTCGATAAATACAGAAAGCCGCACCGGGTGGAAGCGTGTGCTGGCCTTTTTAGGGCCGGCCTACCTGGTAAGTGTGGGCTATATGGACCCGGGTAACTGGGCCACAGACATTGCAGGCGGTAGCGCATTCGGTTATAAATTGATATGGGTGCTGTTTGCATCGAACCTGATAGCCCTCCTGCTGCAATCCTTAGCTGCAAGATTGGGTATTGTGCGTGGTCTCGATTTGGCACAAGCTTCAAAAAATGCATACCCGCGTTTTGCAAACTTTTGCCTTTATATATTGGCCCAGGTGGCCATTATTGCATGTGACTTAGCCGAGATAATCGGCATGGCAATAGGTTTGCAGTTGCTCTTTGATTTGCCGCTTTTATGGGGCGTATGCTTAACCATTACCGATACGGTGTTGATGTTGTTCCTGATGAACAAAGGCATGCGCAAGCTGGAAGCGTTCATCATGTCGATGATTTTTATTATCGGCGCATCGTTTCTGGTAGAGATGTTTATTGTTGGACCTGATGTTGTCGGCATAGCAAAAGGTTTTATCCCAAGCAACCTGTTTAAGGATGACGAGGTGAGCAAGAATATGCTGTACATTGCTATTGGCATAATAGGCGCTACGGTTATGCCACACAACCTTTACCTGCATTCGTCGTTGGTGCAAACACGACAAATCACCCGTACATATGCCGGCATCAAGTCGGCCATTAAGTTTAACCTGTTTGATACCGTAATCGCGCTTAACCTGGCGTTTTTTGTAAACGCGGCTATATTGATACTGGCATCCGCGGCATTTTTCACAAACGGATATTTTAAGGTTGCCGAAATACAGGACGCCTACAAATTGCTGGAACATATTTTCGGCAAAATTGCCCCGACCCTTTTTGCCGTTGCGCTTATTGCTTCAGGTCAAAGCTCAACCATTACCGGTACACTGGCAGGACAGATAATTATGGAAGGCCATATCAACCTGCGTATAGAGCCGTGGCTGCGCCGGTTGCTCACAAGGATATTGGCCATAGTGCCTGCCGTGTTTACCATTATTTATTTCGGCGAAAAGGGTTTGGGCAGCCTTATCATATTAAGCCAGGTAGTGCTTAGTCTACAGCTTGGGTTTGCAGTAATACCGTTGGTGCATTTTACCTCTAACCGCAAGCGGATGGGCAAGTTCGCCATTAGCCTAAAAACAAAAATAGTTGCCTGGGCGAGCGCGATATTAATTGTAGCATTAAACGTAAAATTAGTAGTAGACCAAATTCATGATTGGATTGGCGGAGCGCCACACTCGGCAATATGGATTTACATCATCGTTACACCAATTGCGGCAGGCATTGGGCTGCTCTTGCTGTACGTATTTTTAAGGCCGATATTATTTAAACATAACGATGAGCCTGCCCGTGTACCGCACGGTTTCGCATCGAAAATAACCGACCTCGCTCCGATTGTATACCACAACATAGCAGTAACTATCGATTTTTCGAAGAATGACACAGAATGCATACGTAACGCCATTATGCAAGGTGGCAAAAAAGCAAATTACACGCTGATACACGTGGTTGAAACTGCCGGCGCGCGTTATTATGGCGGCCAGGTAATGGACCACGAAACTCAAAGCGATTTAGATAACCTACAAACCTATGTAACCACCCTAACCGACCTCGGCTATAAAGCGAAACCCCACATCGGCTTTGGCAGCGCAGCCAGCGAGATTGCAAAATTCGTGAATGGAAATAGCATCGATTTTATAGTAATGGGCTCGCATGGGCACAAGGCTTTAAAGGATTTAATTTTCGGCACCACGGTAAATTCTGTCCGGCACATGGTGAATGTACCGGTACTGGTTGTTAAGGCGCAAGCAAAATAATTTGCATATTTGCAGGCTAAACAGGAACAGGTGATGGACCAGAATATATATATAAAGAACAAGAAGGCTTATTTTGAGTACCATATACTTGACAAGTACGTTGCGGGGATAAAACTCCTTGGCACCGAAATAAAATCCATCCGCGATGGCAAAGCCAACATCAACGATGCCTTTTGCACTTTCATCAGCGAACAGCTTTATGTACGCAACCTGCATATTTCGGAATACAGCTTCGGCTCCTTCTACAACCACGAAGCCAAACGCGATCGCGTGCTGCTGCTCAACAAAAAAGAATTGAAAAAACTCCGCGTGCGGGGTGAAGAAAAAGGGTTGACCATAGTACCGCTTGCTTTGTTTATTAGCGAGCGCGGCTTTGCCAAGTTAGAAATAGGCCTCGCCCAGGGTAAAAAGACCTTTGATAAGCGCGACACGATGAAAGAGCGTGATACTAAGGTGGAGATGGACAGAGCGATGAAAAGATAAGCGAAGCCCCGCAGCCCGCTAAAGGGGAGTTTTTGATTTGCGTGGCAAAAAGCACTAACCCGCTAACATTCCCCCTTTAGGGGGTTAGGGGGCTTTCTACCACGCCTTATCCCCCACCAGCGGCACAAACCTGAAGGTATCCAGCACAATCTTTTCGTAATCATGTTCTGCAACTTTTAATATTGTTACCATTTTCTGCGTTTTTTCGTCGCCTACAGGTATTACCAATATGCCGCCGATGTTGAGCTGCTTTAAAAGTACGTCGGGTACAGTTGGGGCGCCTGCAGTTACGATGATTTTATCGTATGGCGCATGTTTAGCTATGCCGATGGAGCCATCGCCCACAAAAAAGTTTGCCCTGTAACCGATATGCGGTAATACCTGGCGAGTTAGATTGTATAATTTCTCCTGGCGCTCGATGGTGTAAACCTTGGCACCAAGCTCCAATAGAATACATGTTTGATAGCCGCTGCCGGTGCCTATTTCAAGCACTTTGTCGCCTTTGTTGATATGTAATAACTGCGATTGGTAAGCTACCGTATAGGGCTGCGATATGGTTTGCCCCTCACCTATCGGGAATGCGATATCTTTATAAGCCTGGTTCCAGAAAGTTTCATCAAAAAAATAGTGGCGTTTTACTGTGCCAATGGCTTTTAGTACGTTTTCGTCTTCAATCCCTTTTTTGCGTAATTCTTCAACCAGTTTTTTTCGTGCGCCCTGTTCGCGGTAATTATCTATGTACTTGTGAGCCATTTCAAGGCTAAGTTAATTAGTATTTCCGACTTGGCCGCGGTATAAATTAACTTGGTTGTCATCTGCCTGATTTATCGGCAAATATTTTCTTAACAATCCATCAACGTTCATCTGCCGGCACGTTTTTATACTTTTCCAGCGTCAATGCAACCTTATTCCGGTCCACCGGTTTAAAGTATGGAGTTGTACTTACAGGATATTTTTCCAGGAGATGTTTTGGTCTCGCCGGTCGTTTCTCAAAACCGCCGCCGCAATTTGGGCAAACGTTAAATAACAGATTATCTACACATTCTTTGCAAAAGGTACATTCAAACGTGCATATCATTGCATCTGGGTTTCCATTTGGTAGTTTCTTACCACAATTTTCGCAAACAGGTTTAATTTCTAACATAACATTCGGGATTATGATGGACTAGAAAATTAACAGAATTAGCAATAAAGCACTTCTTATTCGCCTCGTTATGTAGCTCGTTGGCCTTTTCAATCATCGCTGCATCCGCTATCGTAACTTTAGGATGCAACGTAACTTCCTTAAAATAACCACCGCCGTCCGCTGTTTCCTCCATTACTCCTTTTGCCTCGTCAACATAGTCTATCACAACGACCCCATTTACGCTGCATAAATGCAGGTACCACAGCATATGGCACGATGATAACGAAGCTAACAGCAGTTCCTCCGGATTATATCTCGTTTTGTCGCCTCGGAATGACGGATCAGATGAGGCGGGGATGATGGGTTTTCCGGCAATGCTTATTTCGTGACTTCGTTCATAGCCACGGTAATCGGCGGTTCCTTTGCCCTGGTTACCGGTCCAGGTGATGGTGGCTTTGTAATTATGCTCGCTCATAATTGATTATTTGCAGGCAAAGATACAGGGACTACGATCGCCTGTATTGTAAAATAATGCTATTTGGTTAAATACGCCGGGGTTAATACCCACATTTTTTTAAATTGCTTGTAAAAGTGGCTTTGATCGAAAAAGCCGGATTCAAGCGAAGTAGTAACCGGAGAAGTACCGCTCCGCAACAATGCACGACCGCGCTCCATCCTGCATTGCTGTAGGTAGGCGTTTACCGTAAGTCCTACGGAGTTTTTAAATATCCGCTGGAAATGATAATGGCTCAAGTTACAAGCCGCCGCCAACTGGGCGATGGTCAGCTTTTCATCCAAATGCTGATGGATGAATTGCAGCGCAGGTTTAACACGGGCGATAACCGGCAAACTTTCTACCTTATGGGTAAAATTAGAGAACAACAATTCTTTAACCTGATTAATAACAATTAAGTAATCAGCTCCCTCACTAACATTTTTAAGCTTTTCAAACAGTTGACCGAGTTCCTGGTACAGCCCATCGTTCGGAACTTTCTCAAGATAAACAATCGAATTTCCGGATCTTGAAGGATTAAACAGCCAAATGGGTAAAAACATCGCCTTATACCGGCAACTTTCATCGTTTAAAGCCTTGTTATAATGCGCGACAAATGGGTTTACTATAAAAATATTACCGGTATGAACGCAGACATCGCCATTCCTAAAAAAGTACTCCATGGCGCCTTCATCCACCATAACAACGGTATATGCTTCATGAAAATGCCAAGGATATTTATGCAGGTTCAGCTCTCCCTCAAAAATCTCAGTATCGAAAATCCCGTGGTATGTGGCCTGCTCTTTTTTCATCACCTAAAATCAATAAGGGTCTACATCCGGCTGAACAATACTGCCTTTGCTTAGCTTGGTAGTTTGAAACTGAGTGATAACATCGCGGATTATCGCTTTGGCCTTATTAATCGACACGCTGTCCTTCTCAAACTTAAGCATGATGGATTTGATATAATAATTCCTGATGCGGCTAACCAGTGGCGATTCAGGGCCGATAACCCGGTCGTCAAATTGCTTACGCAACTCATTAGCAAGATAGTTAGCCTGGCTATTTACAATTTCAGGATCCTTATGCTTTATATCGAGGTTGATGATGCGGTAAAACGGCGGATATTTAAAGCTGCGCCGCTCCTCCATTTCGGTAAGATATAAATCAAGATAGTTGCTCTCTATCACCTGTTTGATAACGCGATGAAATGGATCATAAGTTTGTATCACCACCTTACCCTGTTTACCACGCCGCCCTGCCCTGCCGCTTACCTGCGAAAGCATCTGGTAGCTGCGCTCATTGGCACGATAGTCGGGGAACTTTAGCAAGCTATCAGCGTTAATGATGCCGATAACCGTAACGTCCGAAAAATCCAGTCCCTTGGCCACCATTTGGGTACCCACCAATATATCGATTTTCTTTTCCTCCAAATCGTTCAGGATATTCTGGAGTGAGTTGCGCGAACGGGTAGTATCCAAATCCATACGGGCCAGGCGGGCTTCAGGCAATATCAGCTGTAGCTCATCCTCTATTTTCTCCGTACCGAAGCCTTTGTATTCCAGGTGGGTTGAACCGCATGCCGGGCATATATTCGGTGCATCTTCTTTATAGCCGCAATAATGGCAATGCAGCTTACCGCTGCTTTTGTGGTAAGTTAAGCTTACATCGCAATTGATACATTTAGGAGTATAAGCGCATATCTTGCAAATGAGCAATGGCGCATAGCCACGCCGGTTTTGAAACAATATTACCTGTTCCTTTTTCTCAAGGGCAGCATTGATATCATTCATCAAAACGCTGGTAAAATGCGATTGTATGGTTTTCTGTTTGGTCTCCGTTGCAATGCTGACCACCTCTATCTCGGGCAGGCTTACACCGCCATAACGTTCGGCCAGCTCTACCAATCCGTACTTATGGATGCGGGCGTTATAATAGCTTTCGAACGATGGCGTTGCCGAGCCCAAAAGCACTTTACCTTTATGCATATTGGCAAGAAAGATAGCAGCATCGCGCGCGTTATATCTTGGCGCCGGGTCGAACTGCTTGTAGGAGGTTTCATGCTCTTCGTCAACTATAATCAACCCTAAATCATTAAAAGGCAGGAATGTGGCCGAACGTGCGCCAAGTACTACCTTATATTCGTTGTTGATTATTTTTTGCCATACTTCAACCCGCTCATTATCATTAAACCGGGAATGATAAATACCGATACTCGCGCCGAAGTAAACACGCAGACGCTCGATGATATGGGTTGTTAGGGCAATTTCAGGTAAAAGATATAATACCTGTCGGCCCGAGTTTATCATTTCCTCAATCAGCCTGATGTAAATCTGCGTTTTGCCAGAAGACGTTACACCATGCAGCAAAACCACATCCATTTGCTCAAATTGATGCCGCACGGAAGTCAGCGCTTCATCCTGTCTTTCACTTAGTTCAAAATTGCTGTAAATCTCTTCCTCCTCAAAAAACAGGCGGCTAACATTCTTCTCCTCAATAATAAAAACCTCTTTTTCTTCGAGCGATTTGATACTTGCGGCACCTGCGCCGCTTTCCTCTATCAGCTCGGTTTTTGAAATACTTTTTTGGTGACGGGAAAGCTTGATATAGGCCAATAAAGCATCAGCCTGCTTAGGCGCGCGCTTCTCGAGTATGCCGAACAGTTCCCTCAGGTTATCCTGGTTATGATAAACCGGGTTAAGCGTAATAAAACTCCGCATACGCGGTTTGTACCGCTCGCTCACTTCTTCAGAAATATTGATTATATTTTTCTCAAACAACTGTTTCAGTATCGGCATTACCGTTTTCTGGCCGAGCAACTTGGCGATATCGCTAACGGTAAGCTCCGGCTGTATATCAAGAGCTTCAACAATTAAAAACTCCTTATCATGCAGTTCTGTCCTGTCGAATTCAAAACCCTTATTCAGTACGATTTTAGTTTCGCTGGCCAGCTTTAACGCTGATGGCAAAGCCGCGTTCATCACCTCACCCAGCGTACACATGTAATATTCCGACATCCATTGCCAGAAGCGAAGCTGGTAGGTAGTTACTACCGGGCGATCGTCGAGAATTTCGATCACGTATTTAGCCTCGTATTTATCCGGAGCCAGCTTTCCGATTGAAGCGATAATAGCCGTATAGAGTTTGCTTTTGCCAAATTGCACTACTGCCCTTTTACCTATAGCAACAGCATCGTTCATTTCGTACGGCACGCGGTAGGTATAGCTTTTTGCAATAGCCAGCGGCAATATCACTTCAACAAAAAGTGTTTCCCTGTCGGTGAATTGTGCTTCAGCAAACTCTAACATTAATTTATTTGTTTTTTGTAGCAGCCACGGCCATGGTTATCCATCCGCCTATAAACAGCACCCCACCAAGCGGCGTTACCGGTCCAATTGTCTCAACCCAGCTCCATTCCATAAATCCGCGGATCGCCAGCAGATACAAAGAACCGGAAAAGAATATAATACCGGCTGAAAACAGGTAATAGCAATCATTAATCAGCCTGGTTTGGTACCGGCTAAGGGTTGATAAACCTATTAAGGCAAAGACATGATAAAACTGGTATTGTACCGCGGTATTCCAAACCTGCATGTCCTGCGGCGTTAGCTTTGACGACAGACCATGTACTCCAAAAGCACCTGTGATAACTGCCAGCGCTCCGAATATGCCGGCAGTCACTAATATTTTTCTCTTCATATTTATCAAAGGGCTAAGGTAACGATTTGGGTTGAATTGATTGTAGATGTTGTAGTAGTTGTAGTTGTTATGAATTGCGGTAAGATTGTCGGTTTTAACTTTTAACCTATACAACATCTACAACTAATACAATTAACTTGTTAATAACCATAACAACTTTTACAACAACTACAATTACTATAATCTACCTTTGCCAGGCAAGGCGCAATGAAAAGATTTATTATTATTACTATAATTTTATTGGCGGCTACTGCTTATGTTACGGTTGTTTATTTTAAAAATTTAAACCCGCCAGGCAGCCGCACCAGCCAGGTTATGAACGCCATACCTGACGATGCCTCGCTTATATTCGAATTTAATAACGACAAAGGCTTTTACGATATTTTCAAAAACAATAAATTGTTTGCCGCTTTTATCGGCGCTGAAAAGCTTGGGCAATTGGATACACTACGTCAGTCTCTGCTTCAAAACCAGGTATTGAGCAAATATTTCGCTGGTCAGGATGTGTTTGTCTCTATGCATCCGTCAAAAGCTGAAGGCACCAGTCTTTTACTCACCATGTCGCCGGCCAACGGTTTTGAGCCTGAAGTGTTTAACGAACTACTGAAACAAAAAGACAGCGGCTTACTGATAACCCCGATGCGGGCTGCCGGAAAATCGGGCTATAATATTTATATAAGTAAGCTTAAGAAACGGTTCTACCTCATCAATAAGGGTAATAATATTTTTTCAGGAAGCTTTTCTGAAGATCTGGCTGATCAAAGTGCCTCGCACAAAAATACGCCGGGCGGCCAGCGTTTCGTATTGCTTTCCGAACAGCAAAGCAACAATTCGCTTGCTAACTTTTATGTGAATTTTAGCCGCCTTGATCCGCTGTTTGAGCAGCTCTTCAAAAATAAAAACACCGATATATTTAAAAACTTCAGGATGCTTCCGGCACTGGCGGCGCTGAGTCTTAACTACCGCACCGATGCCATCATGTTTAACGGCTCAACTTCGGTTTTAAAAAATGGCCTGCAAAGCTATTTGAGCATTTTTGCCGGCCAGCAGCCGGTGTCGAACCATTTGAAAGAAATGTTTCCTTCAACAACAGCCTACTGCACTAATTTTTCTGTCTCCAATCTGCAAAAATTTACAGCGAACCTTACGGAACAACAAAACAAAAACGGGCTTTCGGGCGAGAGAGATAAGCTTTTTAGCAAGATTAAAGCTGAAACCGCGATCAAGATAAAAACGGATTTTGATAAGCTGCTTGGAAACGAATTTGCTATTGTGACTACCCGTTATTTCGAAAAATTCGGCATTATATCTGTAAATGATGGCTCAAAACTAAAAGTGCTCTTGACGGCCATGAGCATTATGAGCGATGAAAATACCGGGCAGCTAAGCTATGAAAAGCTGCCATCGTTTTTACTTGGCGACGTGTTCAATATCTTCAAACGACCGTATTTTATGATTATCGATAATTATTTAATATTCGCTAATAGTAATGCAGAGTTGGCGAGTTATTATGATATTTACATCAACCGCAAATTTTTAAGTAAGAACGAACAATTCAATCAATTTGATCAGCTACTGGCCGGGCAAAGTAATGTTTCGTTTTTCTTTCATTTTAAAAATGCGCTCCCCGTTTTAGAACGGGATATGTTTCCAGGTGTATATGATGATGTTAAGTCGCTTAAACCGGGATGGGGTGATTTTTATGGTGCGTCGGTTCAACTAAGTGCGGTTGATAATAACTTCTATACTAACTTTTGTTTAAAACTAAGCTCGGATACAACGGCCAATAAATCAAAATAGATGTTGTTTTGTACAACAATACATTTTCATTTTCGTTAAAATGGCTTAATTATTAATATTATTTTTAATAGTGAGTTTGGAGTTTTATCTTTAAAACGTTAATAAAGCCACGGCATCGCGAGCTATATGAAGAAAGTTCTACTTATTTTTTTACTATTTTCGTTCTCAACCAAAATTTTCGCCCAGCAATTTTCTCAATACAATACTGGCACACTTTACGACTCGTTTGAGAACCCTGCTCAAAAGGCATTTATCACCGATTCGAGCAAGAAATACGCTACAAATCTGCTTTTCCCAAATTTTAACGCGAATTTTTATGTAACCGGCGATGCGCAGGCCTCACTAAAAAGCCGTGCTTTTCTAAATAAATATGATAACAGCGCATTGCTGTTTAACCAGGGCCGTTTTAATCATTTTAACGGTAATGCGAATGTCTATCTTGTTATGTTCAAAATATTTTCGAGTTTTAACGGAGATACAGAACTCGGTTTTTCGGTACAAAATAAGATGGAAAGCCGAAGCTTATTTACTGATGAGACAGTATTATTACTAAATGGTCCTCAAGGCTTCCCCGGCAGTGCGTATTCCGGAATTTTTAATAATACTTTCAACTTTCAAAGCTATAACCAGTTCGGCTTCACCTATAAAGAAAAAATTAATAATCATTTTACATTAGGCGCCAAGTTGAGCTTATTGCTCGGTGTAATTTCGGAAAGGCTGGATATCGCAAACTCGCAGGTAGTTTTTGATAAGCCTAACGACTCTGCAATTTTAGGCTTAGCCGGTCTTTATCAGTCAAGCTACATCCCCGGGCGTTTCATCCTCCGCGACTTTCTGCCTACATTCCGTAATCCGGGCGCAGCAATAAGTTTGGGCGCAAGCTACCGCACGGAAGACGGCTTCATCATCCAGGGTAATATTAAAGATCTTGGATTTATCCATTGGAGCAAGCGTTCTACGGTTAGCAGTTTTGCAGATATCAGAACTATAGGTGGATTATCAGGCAAATCGCGTGAAGACAGCCTCTATAATGCCGTTTATAAAATTATCAGGAGCAATGGCGTCATTGGTTCGTTTACAACGCCAATTGACGGACGTGCGGAGCTAAGCGTGAATAAGCAATTTTGGCTTGATGACAATAGAAATTTCAAATACTCGCCGACACTTATAGCTTCAAAAGAGTTATTTTATCCCGGATTTACGGGCGCGCTTGTAAACCCTGTTCAATACAAAAGCTATGTTTTAACATTGACTACCTCGTATGACGACATGAAGTTTTTTAATCTTGGCACTCAATTTATGTATAAGACTCCAAACTTTGAGTTTTATATAGGTACCGAACGGTTGATGCAAACCGCAAGGTTAACCAAAGCGGCCATCAGTCATAGTGAAACCGATAAGTATAGCAGTGGTAATAATTATACGGGGGCAGATTTCTTTATGGGTATGGCGTTCAGGTTTGGGCCTGTGACAGAACACCCTATGAATTCAAGCACCATCCCAATGGGCGAAAAAGGCTTTTTGGGCAGGCTTTGGGGAAGAATATTTAAGACGGATCAGTAGTAGTTAGTCGGAAAGAAGAATATGACTGTTCTGAATCGATTACGCATTCGGCGTTTCGCAATCCAACTTTAACTGGCTTTCTTCCCGGCTATAAAGTCCTTGAGATAGAACGGCTCAAAATAGGCTACATCTTCAAATTCCTTATTATTAAATTTAGCGAGCGCTTTTTGCGTTAAATGAGCTGCAGAATTTTGAAAATCAGGCAGATACAGGGCGTTAGGGTTGCTTTTCAGTACGTTATAGCACTTTTCAGCTCCGTCGCCAAAAAACAACACTTGTCTCTCAGCCAGAACATCAGCAAAACTATTTTCGTCAATGATCGAGGCCGATGTCGGCGCCATTCTTTCGCTACCTGTTGAAAATAAGGCGGTATAAACTTCCATCCTGCGGGCATCAATCATGGGGCATAAAAGCAAGTTGGCCTGGTTTTTATATCCATCCATTGCGATAACACCCCCAGCCATAGATTCCAGCGTTTCAACAGCGATAAGTGGCTTATCCAGTGCGAAACACAGCCCTTTTGCAGTTGATACGCCAATCCGCAAGCCCGTATACGAACCAGGTCCGCAGCTAACGGCTACAGCGTCGATATCGGCATATTTCAATCCCGCACCGGCAACAATTTCATCGATAAATAAGGTTAGCATTTCGGCGTGCAGATTGCGCCCGTTGGCTTCTTTAGAAGAAATAACAATTCCGTCTTTAGCTAAAGCTACGGAGCAGCTTGCAGTTGCCGTTTCTATTTGTAAAATCATTTGTTTAGTCTTAAGTCCAGAGTCTAAAGTCTAAAATCGACGGACTTAGAACTTTTGACTCAAGACTGTTAAGGAACCGGATCATGCCCGTGCCCTCCCCAGGGATTGCAACTGGCAATGCGCTTCAAAGTTAACCATCCGCCTTTAAACGGGCCATGCTTTTTTATTGCCTCCACACCATATTGTGAGCAGGTTGGCGTGTATCTGCATGAAGCGCCTGTCAGCGGCGATATAAAATACTGGTAAATTTTTATCAGGACTACGAATACAGAGCCTACTATCAGCTTCAATATGTTGCCGATAACTTTCATTTGGCAATCTCGGCAGAGAGCTGGGTAAGCAGCTTCAGCATTTTCTTTTCGATAAAATCGTATTCAGCAATTTCCTTTCCGATAAAACCTACCGAAAGCACAATTTGCTTATTACTGCTGTTCAATAAATTATACAAATTGGTTTGTTTATTCAACCTGTAAGCCTCACGCATGCGACGCTTTAACAAATTGCGATCTACAGCACGTTTGTAACGCTTTTTTGCAACAGAAAATAAAATTTGTGCAGGGAATTGCATGGGCGCGTCGACCAGCAGCCACGATGCTTTAAAAGGGTAACATAAAAAAGAAGAACCGTTATGATAAAGTTGCTCAATGAGCTTTTTATTACATAACCGTTCTTCTTTTGTAAAAGTATACATTGCTGGTGCTGAACCGAAAATTTACGAATATAACCGGTCCGGCCCCCTATCCGGAGAAAGCAACCAGCTTATGCTTTATGACGACGCTCGTCAGAAACTGTTAGTCTTTTTCTGCCTTTAGCTCTTCTTGATGCTAATATTCTCCTGCCGTTAGCAGATGACATGCGCTCACGGAAACCGTGTTTATTTCTTCTCTTTCTTTGTGAGGGCTGAAACGTTCTTTTCATGGCTATTTTATTCTATTCGTCGTTTTTAAAAACAAGAGCGCAAATGTAGTGATAATTTATGATTGTTCAAATATTGTTTTGTTTTTGTTTGGTCGTGCTGATTAAGTTGGAATGGTTTAATATATTGCGTGAATAAGACTTGCTGGGAAAGACTTACGAAGTTTTAAAAACTTCGTAAGTCTGAGATAGCTATAACTGACCAATTAAAATGAAAACCTGCATAATTTTCGCCTTATTTCTTTTGCCATTTTGTGCCCTTTCGCAGGACCAGATGGCCGCCCACTATAAAATCTACAGTTCATCAAAACAAAAAATAGTTACCATTGATGAAATTGCAAATGACCTTAACAAAGCGGATGTGCTTTTCTTTGGTGAGGAGCACAACGATTCCACCGGGCATTATTTGGAGCATGCCATTTTCGAAAAACTTGCAGAGCGGTTTCCCGGTAAGCTGGCTTTATCGATGGAAATGTTTGAGACCGATTGCCAGGTCCCACTAAACGAATACCTTGCCGGCTTTATCCGCGAAAAAAACTTTGTAACAGAAGCCCGGGCATGGAAAAATTATAAAGACTACCGCCCTATGATTGAGCTGGCCAAGGCAAATCACATCCCTGTAACGGCAGCTAATGCGCCTGCGCGCTATGTTAACATGACCAACCGGTTAAGCCTTAACAGCCTGCAACAACTTGATGCAGACAGTAAAGCTTTCCTCCCTCCCCTGCCCATTGACACAGCCAGCGGCAAATACTACGACAAGTTTGTTGAAGTTATGGGCGGTCACGCCGCAGTAAACTCTTCGAAGGTGTTCCAGGCACAAAACCTGTGGGATGCTACCATGGGTTATAACATTGCAAAGACCTTTAAAGCGCATCCCGGCTTTAAGATATTCCAGGTGAACGGCGGTTTTCATAGTGAGGAAAAACTCGGCACGGCGGCGCAATTAAAAAAATATGCGCCGGGCATCAGGATATTAAACATTGCGGCTTATGCTGATGACAGCTTCGACAATCCGGACTGGAGTAAATTTGCCGATAAAGGTGATTACATTATTTTAACTGACCCTAAGCTAAAAAAGACGTTTTAATCAGTCATAAACTCTTTACATAAGCGGCTTATTATCAGTATAATTTGTAGTAACTTTGATATAGCACCCAACTACAATGAGAAGTAAGATTCACCTGTTATTGCTTAGCCTTGCAATGGTATTCGCTTTTTCGTGCAAAAAGGACCATGCCGGCGGCGCCCCGCCCACCCAACTTCCAAAAGACCACACACTGGAGAAAGGCCTGGTAACCTTTTCAGCCCAGGGGGAACTAGTCCCCGCTGTAATTGATACAACTTTAAATACGGTTACCATAACTATGCCCGATGGCGCCGACCTGCACAATATTAAAGCTTCGTTTTTGCTGGCTGACCAGGTGAATGCAACCATCAATAATGCTTCCGTTAACAGCGGTGCTGGGATAGACCTTAGTCAACCGCTTACTATTACCGTTACGTCGGCTGATAAAGCACGAAGCACTACCTTTAAATTAGTACTGCAGACAGAATTACAATATTTTGGTATTGGCGGTGATATATCTGCGCAGAAAAGCCAAAATAAAGGTTACAGCTTCTACTTCGACCAGTTTGACGGCAGCGCCTGGCAGGCTATTAATTGCGGGCCTACGGTTACCACTATGGCCATAAAGTGGGCCGATCCTTCATTCAGCAAAAAACCGGTGGATGCCCGTAACGAAATCCTGCCATCTGGCGGATGGTGGTATACTTCAAACGTACAGCAATACCTTACCGAAAATGGTATCAGCAGTAAAATTGATACACTAGCGGATGTGGAAGCTACCGTAAAACAAACTATTGACGATGGCAACCTGATGATACTATGCCTGGATATGTTCTCTGTGCCGCAAAACCCTTTCATCTACCAGCATACGCAAAAATTCTACTATACCAATGCAGCCGGATGGGGACATTTTTTATTGGTGAAGGGCTACAAGAAAGCAAGCTATCATTTTTACCTCGAAATATATGACCCTTACTCGGGTGGCGCAACTTATTCCACAGTTGAAACAGATCAGCTAATGGGCCGGGACCGTTACTATATTAGCGACGACATTAAAAACGCAACAAACATTTGGTGGCCTTATACCATAATTGTTGCGCCGAAAGGTAAAGTTTTGAAGAGCACCGGCCATTTAAAAGTTAACAGCATCAGCAATCCTATACCCGACGCCCGCGGGCAATAGACCATCAAAAAGATATTATGCAAAAAAGGCAAATCCGGATATGCCCCGATTTGCCTTTTCTATGTAGACATGCAACATTTGGCGTCTTTGCACCAAATGCTTATAATTATTTCTTCCCTGCAGCCAGTAAATCCCTGATTTCGGTTAATAAAACTTCTTCTTTTGTTGGACCAGGATCAGGTGCCGGTGCGGGCACTTCCTCAGGCTTTTTCAATGAATTTATGGCCTTTACAACCATAAAAATACAAAAAGCAACGATTAAAAATTCGATAACAGTATTGATAAAGTTTCCATAATTGATAGACACATCGGCGATTTTTTTCGCGGGATCACCTGGCTTAATCATAATTTTCAGGTTTTTGAAATCGATGCCACCTGTTAGAAACCCGATTGGCGGCATTATTACATCGTTAACTAATGAAGTAACGATTTTACCGAAAGCGGCACCAATGATAACACCCACGGCGAGGTCCACCACGTTGCCCCGCATCGCGAATTCCTTAAATTCTTTTACAATAGCCATAAGTTTTTGTTTAGTTAAACTAAAGGTAGTAATAATACGTAAACAGCAAAATAACGTGTGTAAAGTTTTTTATCCCCTATAAAAAACAATTAAGCTGCTTTTGCCTTTTACAACTTTGGCCGCCACCTGTATCAACTTATTTTAAAGTTAATGGTAATTGATGTATTTTTGGCCCTGATCTAATTTATGCTTAAACAAAATCTTCAACAGAAACTATTACAGAAGCTCTCGCCGCAGCAGATACAATTTATAAAATTGCTGCAGGTGCCTACTGTATCGTTAGATACCCGTATTAAGGAAGAACTGGAAGAAAACCCTGCACTTGAAGATTTAAGCCTCACCAACTTAAACGAGCCCGAGGAGCAATACCCCGACCGCGACCCTGAAGAAGATAGTTACAACGGCGACGAAGAGAAAGGAGAGGCAGATGAATTTAATATTGACGATTATTTACAGGAAGATAACGTAAACGAATACGGCTCGAGGTATGACCAAAATGGCGACGACGATGATGACCGTAAAGAAATACCCATAGCCGTACAAAGCTCTTTTTTCGAAAGCCTGCAGCAGCAATTGGACTTGTTGCCCTTGTCAGACAAGGATTTTATGATAGGCAAGCAGATAATAGGCAGCCTTGATGATGATGGCTACCTGCGGAGACCCATCCCTTCACTTACCGACGACCTTGCCTTTTCGCAGAATGTTTTTGCGGAAGATGATGAGGTTGAGGATATGCTGAAGGTAATACAGGGCTTTGATCCCGCCGGCGTTGGTGCGCGTACCCTGCAGGAATGCCTGCTGATACAGCTGCGTAAAAAAGAAGCTGACCCTATTGTTAAAAAGGCGATACTGGTTGTGGAGCATTACCTGGACGAGTTTACCCGCAAACATTACGACAAGCTCGAAAAATCGCTGAACATGTCGTCGGCTGAATTGAAAGGCGTAGTTAACGAGATTTTAAAGCTTAACCCCAAACCCGGCGACTCCAACGAGATAAATACCAAACAGATGCAGGTTATTCCTGATTTTCACATCTCGAATAACGATGGCACACTGATATTGACGCTAAACTCGAAAAACGCCCCTGAATTAAAAGTGAGCCGCTCCTACCAGGAGATGTTTGAGCATTATGATAAGGCTTCGCAGCGGGATAAAAAGTTAAAGGAGGCCGTTCAATTTGTAAAGCAAAAGCTCGATTCGGCAAAATGGTTTATCGATGCTATTAAACAGCGCCAGCAAACCCTGCTGAAAACCATGAACGCTATAATGCAGTACCAGTACGAGTTCTTCCTTACCGGCGATGACAAAAACCTGAAGCCGATGATTTTAAAAGATATCGCCGACAGGATAAATATGGATATATCCACCGTATCGCGTGTTGCTAATTCCAAATATGTGCAAACTGAGTTCGGTACCTTCCTGCTCAAGTCGTTCTTCTCCGAAGCTATCCAGACGGAAAGCGGCGAGGAAGTATCCAACAAAGAGGTTAAGAAAATACTGGAAGAACATATAGGCAATGAAGACAAACGCCACCCCCTTGCCGACGAAAAACTCACCGAAATACTCAAAGATGCCGGCTATAATATTGCCCGCCGTACCGTAGCCAAATACCGCGAACAGATGAATATACCTGTGGCAAGGTTGAGGAAGGAATTGTAGCCCCCCAGCCCCCTAAAGGGGAGTTGTTGGATTAGCGCTTTATTCCCCCTTTAGGGGGTTAGGGGGCTGCGCTTAAAACGTATGTTGCGGACAGGTAACCTTGTACCTGTTATTGAGCAGGATACCGATCACAATCTCATGTGTGCCATTACTTACGGTATTTAATGCCGATGTAGTGATATCATAAGAATAACCAACGTTTACAAACGAGCTTACGTTGATGCCGGCCAACACGCCAAACGAATCGCCGTGGCGATAGGAACCGCCAAACCAAAACTTATCACTGAAAGAAAACTTACCATTTAAATCATAGGTGACAGGCAATGGGCGTATCACTTTTACCAGGAATGATGGCAAAAATGTGATCTCATCCGTCATGAAAATCTTTACGCCACCGGTTAAAAAATACTGCGGTACGGTTTTACTTTGGTTATATTGTTGGTTTGTGCTGAAATAAAGGTTTTGCGGTATTAACTGCTGCACAGACGCACCTACATAATAATTTGATGAATACAACCACGCGCCTATGGCCATATCCGGTTTCCACTGGCTGTTATTACCATTGCTTATTGCAGGGTCAAGCGGGTTTTCCAGAGTTATTAATGATGTATTTAAGCTGATGTGGTTAAAGCCCACAGAGGCTCCAACTGCCAGGTTCAAATTCGCAGCGAGGCCCAGGTGATAGGCATAGCTTAAATCAAAGGTGGTTTGGTTGATGGGGCCGGCCTGGTCGCTCACTATCGAAGCGCCTATACCATGGTGCGGTTCAGCGGCCATATAGTTTTGCGTATACAACCGGCTCGAGGGATTTATGCCTCCATTTGCGGGAAAAGCGGTTGCATCACCATTTAAAAACTCCTGCCCAAGCGGCGCATTTATGGTAAGATAGCTAGTAACCGGCGCGCCTTGCAATCCTGTCCATTGACTGCGATAACCGGCTTTAACATCGGTATAATTTTCAATACCTGCCACTGCGGGGTTTAAGAGGAAATTGTTAAATACATACTGCGTGTATTGCGGCTTTTGCTGGGCCGATACCGATTGCAAGCATGAAATAAAAACAAATAATAAGTATAAAATTCGTCTCATTCAGTATAGTGCCTTATGACAGCCCCGCAATTGTTACCAACGCGTTTAAGTTATAGTTATTGCTGCGGTCTGTTTAGTTGAGCCTGCAAACAGGTTTAAATCAACCCATCGCAGTTTATTATCAATATACGAATATAGTTTTTCTTCCTTTCCCTTGTATATATCTGCATATTATTTTAATTTTTAATTAAGGTTAAGCCTTCTCAATTAATACTTTACGAAGTAAATCAGCCGCGGGGTTGCCCTGGAAATATATTTTTGAACGCGTGTTATCTTATAATAGTAATATCGCCCAAATATACCTTCGTTCCGTTCTTTAGGTCGATGATATAATAATAAGTACTTACCGGCAACGGCGCATTGTTAAACAACCCATCCCATGATTTGACATACCCGATAGACGCGTATACCTTTTGCCCGCATCTATCACACCCATTGTATGCGGCGAGTTATTGCCTGTATATACCATTTTGCCGTTGGGGCTTACAGCAATTCCCCACGGATGCGTGTTTGTTCCAATTCTGACTGTGGCAATGATGGAATAATCCACCGTACTAATCACCGTTACCGCATCCGCACCAGGTTGATTATCTACGTTTTCATCAGCCACATATATCCGGCTCCCATCGCTGTTAATCGTCAGCCCCAGTGGAAAATGCCCGCATGGTATCGATTTTATCAGCGCATATGTAGCAGCATCAAATACTAAAATCTGGTCGTAATTGCCATCAATGAGGTACAGCTTTGTTCCATCGGGACTTATTACAACATCGTATCCATAGGCGTTGGCAGGTATGGTACCGATTACCGTATTTGTTTCGGTGCTAATTACGGAGACAACGTATCCATTTACTACGTAGACAAATTTTCCGTCCGGACTGACGCAGGCGCCGTATGGCTGGTCACCTAAGGGTATCGTCTTTATCAATTTTTGAGCGGCGATGTCAACAACCGACACATTCCTGTCATTAAAGCTTGGTATATAAGCTATCCCTAAATTAACGGGTGTAACTTTAATATTGGCTGTTACCGGGCCGCTACCGTCGTTAAGTGCTGTAAACGAAGGAATATTGCCGTCGCCACTGGCAGGTAAGCCGATGGATGGATTGTCGTTTACCCAATGATAGCTACAGCCACCGGAGAAATTTATGGGTTGGGAGGCTTGACCGCCTTTTACAGTTTGAGTTATTTGCGCAGAAGAATTATTCCAGGCAAAAACCAGGAAAAGAACGACCACACTTTGCAGAAACCCTCTCATGAAAACAGACTAAACACTGATTATTAACTACATAATGAGCTATGATCAGAACTTAAAAAAACTTATCCGGATTCGGCACCAGGTTCAAAAAGCGCTCAAAATTCTCGGCATAGTGCGATTGGTCGAGCTGGTAATAAAATGCGCCTTTTTTAGAGGAAAGTTTATCTTTTTCATTCAGCTTAACCAATAAGCCTGTCGATAATAGCTTGCGACTGAAGTTACGGTCATCAAAAGTGGTATCATAAACGCCTTCATAAAGCGCCTGTAATTGGGGAATGGTAAATTTTTCGGGCAGTAGTTGGAAGAGTATCGGATGCAGCGCCGCTTTATAGCGCAATTGTCGCTGGGCCAGCCTAACCATTTCCACGTGGTCGAAAATCAGCTCGGGCATCTCGTTTAATAAAAACCATTCTGCATGATACTCGTCGCTTATTTGCTGCTCATACTGGTGGATATCGATAAGGGCAAAATAGGCTATGGAAAGTGTACGTTCAACCGGGTCGCGGTCAGGCTTGCCGAATACGTGAAATTGCTCCATGTAAACGTTTTTTAGGCCGGTACGCAGCTCCAGTACGCGATTGGCGGCATCGTCCGAACTTTCTGACGGTTGTACGAAACCGCCCATCAGGCTCCATTTATTTTTTTCAGGTTCAATATTACGCTGTACCAGCAATAACTTTAGGTTCCATCCGTCAAAGCCGAATATTATACAATCTGTAGCAACTAATATTCGTTTCTGACCTATATATCTCTGCATAATAGGTTATAAGTTTATTTACAAGTGTAGGATTTTTTTTGGAGATTAGAGATTAGAGACCGGAGATTAGTTGAGAAAAAGCATCTATAACATACCCTTGCAATCCGGCAAAAACTAATCTCTAATCAACTAATCTCTAACCTTTAACTCACCCTCTTCCCCTTCAACAACATACTCATTGCATCATCCAGTGAGCCGGCGCGGGTTACTTCGCCGGAGTTGACGAAGAATATTTCGTCGGCGTTTTCGATGGTATTGAGCCTGTGGGCAATAATTACACGGGTAGTGGTTTCAGGCAGCTTGTTTAAAATATCGCTCAACAGCTTTTCGGTGATGGTATCGATATTGGCGGTGGCTTCATCCAAAATTAATAATTCAGGATTACGAAGCACGGCGCGCATAAAGGCAATCAGCTGTTTTTGACCAAGGCTGATGCTGTCCCCGCCGGAAGTTACTTTACTATCCAGCCCATTATCAAAACTGGCCAGCAGGGCATCAAGGTTTGCTTCCCGTATTACCTGCTCCAATTGTTCATTGGTATGATTTACGTAAAGCTCGTTGCCATATAATATATTTTCGCGAACGGTACCGGTAAATAAAAAGGGTTCCTGTAAAATAAAGCCTATCTTTTTAGTACGCTCAACCGGGTCGTAGCTGCGAATATCGGTACCATTCAACAATACTGTACCCTGGTTAGGATCGTATAGCCGCGCTATTAATGATGCGGTAGTAGTCTTTCCGCCGCCCGTAGGCCCGACTAATGCATAGGTTTTGCCCTGCTCCAATTTAAAGCTGATATTGTGCAATATTTCCTTGTCATCGGTATAGCCGAAATGCACATTCCTGAATTCCAGTAGCGGCGCATTGGCTTCCGGAACTGTTTTTTGCACGCTCACCAGGTCAGTATCTAAAGCCAGTATTTGCGCAATCCTGTCCCAGCCGGCCATGGCAGTTTGGAACCCTGTCCACAATGCTGCCAACTGGCGCAGCGGGTTGTAAAAGTTATTTGCGTACGAAGCAAAGCTCACAGCCACCAGGCCAATCCCGATTTCTCCCCTTGTAAACAAATAAATACCGTAAGCAAACACAATTACCTGTGCAAAACTTGATAGCAATGCATAAACAGGCACGTATGAGTTATTGGCAATGCCCGCACCAATAGCAGTTTTATAATTTTCCTGGTTAGCCTCATCAAACCGTCTGCGGAAATAGTCACGGCGGTTAAAGGCGATAATCACCCTAAAATTATTGAGGCTTTCCTGAATCTCGGCGCTCATGCCGCCAACACTTTTCAGGTTTTTGGCATTTTTGCTTTTCACCCAGGCCGAAGTAATGCTGGTAAACAATAAAATCAGCACAGCGGGTATCAGCGTTGCTGACCCAAGCTTAATATTTATCGACAATAAAAATATGCCGGCCCCCGTCATGGTGGCTATGCTGCCGATAAACTGCATCAGTTGCTGTGAGAAAAACTGGTTAAGCTTATCCGTATCATTATTAACACGTGATATTAAATCGCCTGCTTTATTTTGATTAAAAAAGCCCACCGGCAGTATCTGCAACTTATTAAAAATGGCGTTGCGAAGCGTAAACAGCATACGCTGCCCTACCCCACCCATCAGCAGTGTCTGCACGTAGCTCGATACAAACGACACTACGTACAAACCAAGCATAATAGCACAGTTTACCAGTACGCCATGATAGTTTTTGTGTGCGACGAAAATGTACTTATCAATGGTTTCGCCAATAATCAGCGGGCCGCAAAGGTTAATGCTTGATGTTATTAAGATGGCTATGAGGGCCAACCACAGGTTCCGCTTTTCGTGTGATATCAGCTCCAGTAATTTACCTAGCGACGACCAGGTCGAGCTTTTCGGGGCCTTTGCCTGGAGATCATTTAGATTGTAGTTCATAATTGCTGGTGCTTTGTTGCGAGTTATATATCTGTACGTATTCGGGGCTGGTTTTCATCAGGTCCTTATGCTTGCCTGAAGCGATTATCTCGCCCTCCATCAATAAAATAATCTGGTCGTAATGCTCAACGGAGGCTATTTTCTGAGTTACCGACAGCAGGGTTAAGCCGGGATAATTTTCATGAACATTGCCCAATATCTTCTTTTCGGTATTGGTATCCACGCGGGCTGTAAAATCGTCCAATAATAAAACTTTCGGATTAATGGCCAATGCCCTTGCCAGCATAATACGCTGCTTTTGCCCCCCCGAAAGACTGGAACCGCGCTCGGAAACTATGGTACTTAGCTTATCCGGCAAGCTATCCACAAACTCATGAAGCTCGGCTGTATCAATGGCTTTTTGGAGGGACTCGTCTGTCACCGTATCACTAAAGGCTATGTTTTCGCGGATGCTCATGTTAAAGATGATACTGTCCTGGAAAACAAACCCCACCTGGCTATGGAACGATTCGCTGTTGTATTCATCTATCGTTTTGCCATCGAACAAAATAGTACCGCCGGTTGGCTTGACAAGACCTGTCAATAAATAAAGCAACTGTGTTTTACCGGCCGCCGTCGGCCCCAGGATGGCAATTTTAGAACCGGCATTAATATCTATGGAAACATCCTTTAGTGCCGGTTTCTGACCATACAAAAGCGATACGTCTTTCAATTGAATATTACCTTCAAGCTTATCGGTGGCGGTGCCTGTTTCAATATTATCAGGTGCATTTAGCACTGCGTTTATCCTGGCATACGATGCTGTTGCAGCAGCTATAATATTGCTCATAAAGCCGATAACCAATATTGGAAATATCAATTGCGCCAAATAGCTGTTAAATGCGCCGAAGTCGCCCAAAGTCATGGTGCCATTTATAATAAAATGTCCGCCCAAAGCTAAAATGGTCAGCATGGCGATATTGGCCGAGAAAGTGATTACCGGTATCAATCCCGCAAATAGCCGCAAAATAGACATGCCGAAATCTTTTGCCTTGCTGTTGGCCTGTAAAAACTTATCAAATTCCAGCTGCTGCGAATTGATAACGCGTATCAGCGCAGACCCTAAAATACTTTCATTGATTACTTTATTGAGCCAGTCGATAACCTCCCGGGCTTTCATAAACAGTGCCCGTACCCGTTTAAGCACGTAAAAGAAAGTTCCGCCGATAATGGGAATGATCGCTATGACGCACAAGGCCAGTTTCCAGTTTATCGTAAGCAGTAAAATACTGGCGCCCACGATAATAAATACCGAAGAAACGATAGATACCAGCGCCTGCGATACAAACAGCTTGATGGAATCAACATCAGCCGTAAGGTTGGTTAAGAGTTTTGATGGATTTGTCGCCTCAACAAAAGCATAGCTTTGGCGCGATATTTTGTCGGACAAACGCGTGCGGAGGTCGCGGGCTACTTTTTCGGAAGTATAGGTCTGAAAAATGCTTTGCAGGAAAGAGCAGATAAAAATAAACACCACTGCGCCCGAAAATTTGATAATAACAGGCGAAGTATCAAAGCTCACCCGCTGCATCATGCTATGGATATAATCATCAATGCCGTGCGAGATAATTTTAGGCAGCCACAAGTTTGCGCTGTTGCTAAAAATGGCAAAAGCGATCAGCATAAATACCAAACCCGAATACGGTTTTAGCAAACTGAAAACGCTGGGTTGTTTGGGTTTAGCTTCGGGCATGGGGTAATCGGTTAATCGCTGTAAATGGATTGCAAAAATAGCAATGTAATGTTATATAAGGATTAAGACGATTGATATGCGGTAAGATTTTATTTTTTGTGATTTCACCAATTTGAGAATGATTTTTCGCGTTTGTATGTTTTTAATAGGCGCTCAAGATAGCGGCGCTGTTTCGCCGATGGGAAAGTTGGTTGAGTACATCTGAAACTTCACTTTGAACCTGCTAACGCCTGCCATCAAAACATCTGCGTCATCAGCGCAATCTGTTATCATCTGCGATACAAAAACTTTAAAATTCCGCGATTAATGTTACCGCGTTGGCTGAAATTGTCTGGTTGTATGCGTCAGCTGGAAAATAGCGTACAGGTGATGCGCCTCGTGTAGCAGGAAAAACTCAGTCCAGTCGAGGATGGGCATCTTGCCGAATTTGGGATGAACGCCGGTGCGATCGAGCTTGTCGGGTGGCAGCTTAGTTATTAAATTATAGATAATCTCGCGGTCGTGGTTGATTTTCTTTAACAGCTCAAAAGTGGTGAACGCGCAATATATTTCGAAGCCATCATCCTGTTCGGCATCGTATCTTTCAAATTCAGGGTTGTCCATCATTAATATTTTCCGGATACGGTCGATGAAAACAGGCTGGTATTTAGCCAAATGGGCGATCTGCTCGTGAATGCTCCATTTGCCTTTTATTACGTGCTGCTGTATCTGCCTGTCGTTAAGCGGCATGATGATAGACGTAATGGTACGATGCTGGTCTTTTAAACGATTGGTAAGCGACGACTGAATCATATTGTCTTTTACGGATATTTTTAAAGATAGTTGTGGGGAAAATAGAATCAAGAGCCAAGAACCAAGAATCAAGACAGAAGTATGACGGATTTTTCGTCTTGGTTCTTGACTCTTGGCTCTTGATTCTCACCTGCTAACCAGTCCCCCCAATATTTTCAAACATTTATCAATCTCCTTATCGAAAGGTATACCGAAGCTTATCCGGATAAAATTAGTAAAACGGCTGTCGGTGCTGTAAATTTGTCCGGGTGAGATGCTGATGTTATAGGCTAATGCCTTTTTGTAGATATCAAAGGCATCGACGCTTTTATCAAGCTCAATCCACAATACAAAACCACCCTGCGGGCGACTCACTTTTATGTTTTTGGGAAAATATTCGGCAATGGCTTGTGTGTAACGCAGACATTGAGTGTGCAAGGCCTTGCGCAGGTTACGCATGTGCAAATCATAACGACCCGTTTCAAAAAAATGACCGATTGCAGCCTGCGTCGGCGATGCGGAGGAGAGCGTATGCATCAGCTTTAAGTTGATTATTTTCACCTTAAACCTGCCGGGTATGCACCACCCTACCCTGTAACCCGGTGCCAATGTTTTGGATACTGATGAACAAAGCATTACCAGTCCGTCTTTATCATAGCTTTTGCAGGTGCGCGGGCGGGTTTTGCCGAAATACATTTCGCCGTAAATATCGTCCTCAATTAAAGGCACCTGGTGGGCGGCCAGCAATTCAACCATTGCTTTCTTTCGCTCGTTGCTCATACAATAGCCAAGTGGATTACTAAAAGACGGCACAAACAGGCAGGCCTTAATTTGATGTTGTTGCAAAGCACTTGCTAAAAAATCAAGGTCGATACCGTCAACCGGGTCTGTAGGTATTTCCAATATATTCAGGCCGAGGCTTTGAACGGTTGTGAATATGCCAAAATAAGCAGGACTTTCAATTGCCACCGTGTCGCCGGGATTGGTTACGGCACGAAGGCATAGCACCAGCGCCTCCATGCAGCCTTGGGTGGTTACTATGTCGTCCGGCGCAATATTGCCGCCCCAGTTAAATGCATACCTGGCAATGTGTTTACGGAGGTTTAAATTTCCCTGCGGTTCATCATAACTCATGCAACTGTTATTGCTTAGCCTGATAGCCTCCATCATCGATTTATTGAGCTTGGCCTGTGGCAGCAAGCCTAAGCCCGGCCCTGCCATAGATAATTTTACCAGCCCATCCGGCGAAAACGTGCGGTAAACGGTGGCCACCAGTTCATCGAGACTTAGCTTTTTAGTGTCTGCAACCTCCACGTTCACCCGGGGCTGACTGAATGATTTTGCCGGCGTGTACCGCACATAGTATCCCGATTTTGGCCTTGCTTCTATCAATCCCTTTATTTCCAGCTGCACGTAGGCCTTATAAGCCGTACTTAAGCTAATGCCCTGTTCCTGGCTTAATGACCGCACCGAGGGCAGCTTCTCTCCTGTTTTTAATACCCGTTTGTGTATCTGACTGCTGATCCTGTCGGCGATTTGCATGTATAGAAAATCATCGTCGCGGGTGATGGTTTGGCTTATCGATTCAATCATATTAATTTGAGCAATAATCGGGTTAGTATTCGTTTGGAGGATGCGTTACTTTACGTTGATTCTTGCCCCCTCTAAATCTCCCCCGGTAGGGGAGACTTTAGCTATACAAACTTTTTTTAAGTCCTCCCAACCGGGGAGGATTTAGGTGGGGCTACGAAAATGTTTAAGACGCACATCTGTTATGCACAAAAATAACAATTCTGCATCTGTTTTATTAAAAATTATTCGCTCATTTTTGCTTTACTATAAATCGATATGAACCCAACCAATACAAAACCGGAAATCGGACTTGACCCCGCCGACTGGAACGACGTCAGAACTTTAGGTCACCAGATTATAGATGATATGGTAGTCTATCTTTCAAATATCAATGAACGGCCTGTTTGGACGCCGATTCCGCAAACGGTAAAAGATGAATTTAAAAGGCCGCTGCCGCAAACCGGCTCCGATATATTTAAGGTGTACGATGAGTTTAAGGAAAATATTTTCCCCTATCCCGGCGGTAACATCCACCCAAAACATTTCGCCTGGGTGCAAGGCACCGGTACACCGATGGGTGCATTTGCCGATTTGCTTTGTGCTGTAATGAATAACAATACCACCATTGCCGACCAAAGCGCTATGTATGTAGACGCACAGGTGGTAAACTGGTGTAAAGAGATAATGAATTACCCTGCCGAAGGCAGCGGGATGCTGGTGAGCGGGGCCTCAATCGCCAATATTACTGCGCTGATTGTTGCACGAAATACCAAAATTGCTAATGCTAAAAATGCAGGCGTATATGCAGCTGCGGGTAAATTAACTGCCTATTGCAGCGCCGAAACGCATAACTGCTTAGGTAAAGCTGCCGAGGTTATTGGCATTGGAAATGAGCAGCTTAGGAAAATCCCGGTAAAAGAAAATTTTGAGATAGATATCATCGCCCTGAAAAAGAAAATTGCCGAAGATAAGGCAAATGGCTTCATTCCTTTTTGCATAATCGGTAACGCGGGAACTGTAAATACAGGCGCGATTGACCCACTGGAAGAATTGTTGCAGATAGCACGGCAGGAAAATCTTTGGTTCCATATCGACGGTGCGTTCGGTGCCTTGGCCAAGCTGGTGCCAGCTTATCAAACAAAATTAAAAGCAATTGAACAGGCCGACAGTGTTGCCTACGACCTGCATAAATGGATGTATGTGCAATATGAAGTGGCCTGTGTTTTATTTAAAGATGCCGCCGCTCACCGGGCCGCATTCGCCAATGCTGTGAGCTACCTGTTTGCACATGAACGCGGTTTAGCTGCCGGACCTGAAACCACCTCGAACTACGGCATGGAACTTTCCCGGAGTTTTAAAGCGTTAAAAGTTTGGATGAGCCTGAAGGAACACGGTATCGATAAATACGGGCAAATGATTGCCCAAAATATCGACCAGGCATTTTACCTGGGCGAACAGGTAAAACAGCATCCAAAGCTTGAGCTATTGACGCCGGTCACCATGAATATTGCTTGCTTTAGGTTTAATCCGGGCAATCTGGATGACCAACAACTAAATGTTTTGAACAAGGAATTGCTGATGCGTATGCATGAAACAGGTGTTGCCGCTCCGTCCTATACCCTACTGCACGGCAGATACGCCATCCGCGCAGCAATTACCAACCACCGGACCCGTCTGCACCACCTGGATGAGATGGTTGCCGGAACTATCAAAATCGGTGAGGAACTGGTGAAAGAACACGAAGCCAGCCTGTTCAAGTTTGATTATCTTACAAAATAAATTATCTGCCACATGACCCTGAATTACGATTTAAACGCCAATTATATACTTCAAAATGAACATGTATTATTAAGACCGTTGCTGGAGAGTGACTATGAAAACCTGTTACCATTTGCCCTGAATGAGCCGGATACCTGGGTGTATTCCTACCGTAGCGCCCGTGGCGAAGATGGCATGCGGCAATATATTAAGGATGCACTGGATAATAGGGCCGCCGGTAAAGATTATGCATTTATAGTTTACGATAAAGTATCACAAAGCTACGCCGGAAGCACCCGGTTTTATGATATTTTGCCAACATGGCAATCTGTTCAACTGGGTTATACCTGGTATGGTGAACGGTTCCGGGGTACCGGGTTGAATAAGCATTGCAAATATTTAATGCTGGATTTTGCGTTCGATACTTTAAATGCCGTAAGGGTCGAATTCAGAGCCGACGCAAGAAATAAACGCAGCATCGCCGCCATGAAGAGTATCGGCTGCGTACCCGAAGGCGTACTGCGTAACAACATGCCTTTGCAGGAAGGTGGTCGCCGGGATTCTATTGTATTGAGCATTTTGAAAGAGGAATGGGAAAGTAGCGTTAAAAACCTGATAAAAAGCAAAATGTCGCGATAGTTAGTTGTGGAAATATCTACCCAAACTATTAGGTAATATTTAAAATAAAGAGCAAATTCCACGCTTTTATTTAACGGGTGCGCTTATTTACAGCGGATAGTTACATTTGCTCCCGCTGGCATTACTATTGCCCCGTTAGGGTGAGTATGAAAAAAATCTACATCTTATTTACGAGTGTCGCTATGCTGTGTCTTTTTTGGGGGAGGACTCAATTAATGGCACAGGATTCAAAGGCCGTTATTGCCAGTAACGTAAATCATGACGGTGATAACGATGATGCAGGCGAGGTAAGTACAGTGTTAACCGCACACAGCAAAGATGCTATTTTTGATAAAACGGCATCATATACCTTCCAGGTAAAAAACACTTATAACAAAACGCAATCGGGCAAAATTTCCTACACAATTACCGACCAGTTTAATAAAAAGCTCCGCTCCGACTCGGTGATAGTCAATGTTTCACGTGGGATAAGCAATTACGATTTTAACCTGCCAGAAATGAAAAGTGGTTTTTATAAGGTTAATTTCATGATAAACGTGAGTGATTATGATGATACTACGCGCCGTGTATTTGGAATCCGTCCAGACGAGATACGCTCGCAATATCAGAAACCTGATGATTTTGACAAATTCTGGGAAAGCACAAAGGCACAGCTCGCCAAAGTAAAACCGGAATATAAAATAACTGAAAAGCCGGAACTGGCTAAGGATGGCAGGAAAGTGTTTTTAATTGAGATGAAATCACTCGGCCGCAAAACTATATACGCGTGGTTAACTGAGCCGGACCATCACCAAAAACACCAAACCTTCCCGGTATTGATTATGCTTCCCGGTTACCAGGCCACCAATAAGCCGCTGCTGGGTAAAGAATATGATATGGCATTTGTTAACCTCGACCCGCGTGGACAAGGTTTAAGCAAAAAGAATTTCGACATCCGCAGGGAAGACTATATTGTTGCTGGCCTGGAGGACAAAAACAAATACATCATGCGCGGTATCATTATGGATTGTATTCGCGTGGTCGACTTTGTTTTTTCGCGTCCTGAGCTAAGTCACGACCGTGTGGCGGTAACAGGTGGAAGTATGGGCGGCTACCTGGCCATTACCACAGCTGCGCTGGATAAACGCATTACCGTTTGCGCTCCACAAAATCCCTTCTTAAGTGATATTTCCAACATGGACCGCGGCGCCGTAGAATGGCCAATACCGTATATGAAGAAATATTCGACCATTATTCCTGACCTTACTTTCGGCAAGGTGTTAGATAACCTGGCGTATTTTGATACCAAAAACTTTGCAGGCTCAATTAAATGCCCGGTTATAATGGGCATTGGTCTGCTGGATCCGTTTGTACCGCCTAATAACTCGTATGCGGTGTACAACAACATCACATCGAAAAAGAAATTATTTGTATTTAAAGACCTTGGCCACGAGGTGGGCGATAAATATTACCGCTACGAGACGCTGTATACAAGGGATTTATTTGGGTTGTTTTAGGGTGAGAGATTAGAGGTTGGTTGATTAGAGATTAGGAAGGGCCGATTTTTTTTAAGTGATTATATTGAATAGCCGTTGCGGATTCGCGATGGCTATTTTTTTGGATTCTAATTTTGTGTGTTTGAAACCTGTCCTGGCGACGCAGGGCTATGCCCTGCGCTGACATATTTATCCCTTTCAGGGAAATTAGATTGAGGTAGAACCACATTTAAATACCCTGTAAGGGTTACATACGTCATCGATGGGTAACACCCATCGCGAAAACGGCGGACGAGCGCGTGTTGTGAACATACAACATTTCTAATCCAAATGTCATGGTTTATTGTTATCAAGTAACAATGGCTGTCATTATTTATCTTACAGGAAAAAACTAATCCGTGGAAAATATCCTCAACATATCAAATCTGACAAAAACATACAACAGCGCGGGCAAGACACTTACCGTCCTCGATAATATAAATTTTTCGGTCGCGGTCGGCTCAACTAATGCCATCGTGGGGCCATCCGGCAGCGGTAAAACTACATTGCTTGGTCTCTGTGCCGGGCTTGACAGGGCCAGTTCCGGGGCAGTTGAACTTAATAATATTAACCTGGGCAAGCTATCGGAAGACCAACTGGCGCAGGTGCGTAACCAATACATCGGCTTTATCTTTCAAAACTTCCAGTTGCTGCCTACGTTGACTGCACTGGAAAATGTGATGGTTCCGCTGGAGCTAAGGGGCGAAAAAAATATCCGTGCCAGGGCTTTGGATTTGCTGGATAAAGTTGGCCTTGCCGAGCGCGGGCACCACTACCCTACGCAGTTGTCTGGCGGAGAGCAACAGCGCGTTTCTTTAGCGCGTGCATTTTCAAATGCGCCACGTATTTTATTTGCCGATGAGCCTACCGGTAATCTCGATGCGGAAACCAGCGAGAAAGTGGTAAAGCTATTGTTCGACCTGAATAAGGAAGCAGGCACCACGCTGGTTGTGGTAACCCACGACCTTGACCTTGCCGCAAAAACTCAGCGCATACTTCGTATTAAAGGCGGCAAATTGATTGCTGATGATTTAACCGTTAACAGCTAAGCCGCCATGGAAAACACAACCTTATTAACCAAACGCAAAATAAGCGTGCGCTGGCTGTTTGACATGGCCCGGCGCGACAGCCGCAAAAACAGGTCGCGGTTGCTGCTGTTTATTTCGGCAATCATTTTCGGGATAGCTGCTTTAGTAGCTATTTATTCGTTCAGGTATAACCTGCAGAAAGACATCGACTCACAAGCTGCTACCCTCATCGGCGCAGATTTGATGGTACAGGGCGGTCACCCGCCCGATGCCACTGTTAAACCATTGCTTGATTCTTTAGGCGGCTCGAAATCGGAAGAACGAAGTTTCCCCTCGATGGTATATTTCCCGGTAAGCAAAGGAACCAGGTTAGTACAGGTGCGCGCGCTAAAAGGACAATACCCATACTATGGGAGCTTAGAAACGGAACCTGCACAAGCCGGTCAATCCTTCCGGAACGGTAAAGCTGCATTGATAGATAAAGTACTTGCGCTGCAATTTAACGTACATGTAAATGATTCCGTTAAAGTGGGCGATCTTACCTTTCTGGTAGCTGGGATATTGGACAAAGCGCCGGGCCAAACGGGTATTTCATCAGGCGTTGCTCCTATCGTATATATACCATTGCAATATTTAGAGCAGACTGGCCTGCAAAAAAAGGGCAGCCGCATCAATTACAGCTATTACTATAAGCTCGATAAATCGATTAACGTTCCTAAGTTGGTAAAGGCCATAGAGCCGAAACTCGATAAAGCCGAATTGAACATCGAGACCATCGAAAGCCGCAAGGAAGGGACCGGTCGCTCCTTCGGCGATTTGACACGGTTCCTGTCGCTGGTTGGTTTTATTGCTTTGCTGCTGGGCTGCGTTGGCGTTGCAAGTGCCATACATATTTATATCCGCGAGAAGATTGCGTCTATCGCCATTATGCGTTGTTTGGGCGTGAAAGCATCCGAAGCGTTTTTAATTTATTTAATACAGATTATCGGTATCGGTATAATCGGTTCAGTTATTGGCGCGGCGCTGGGTACCGTTATTCAGAACGTACTGCCGATGGTTATGAAAGATTTCCTGCCGCTAACGATATCGACAGATATTTCATGGCTGGCTATCGGACAAGGCGTATTGCTGGGCATCATTATTTCGGTGCTGTTTGCTTTGCTGCCGCTGATATCCATCCGCAATATATCGCCATTAAATACCCTGCGCATCAACTACGATGAAGTAAACCTGGTGCGCGACCCTTTTCGCTGGCTGGTTTACCTGCTGATAATAGGATTCATTATCACTTTCACCTATTTCCAGTTAGATAGCTGGATGGCAAGTATTTTCTTTACCATCGGCATAGGCATAGCGTTTTTGATACTGGCCTTTACAGCGTGGCTGCTTATGCGACTGATGCGGGCATTCATCAAAAGTACCTGGGGCTATTTGTTCCGCCAGGGATTCGCCAACCTTTACCGCCCGAATAACCAAACCATTATTTTGATTACATCAATTGGTTTGAGCACGGCTTTTATCTGCACGCTGTTTTTTATCCAGAGCATTTTGATGGGGCAGGTAAAACTGTCATCAAGCGGCAATCAGTCGAATATGATTTTGTTTGATATACAAACCAGTCAGCAAAAAGGCATTGCGGAGCTAACCAAACAACAGCACCTTCCAGTGATACAGCAGGTGCCGATAGTGGCTGTCCGGCTTGTAAAGGTTAATGGTAAGACCGAAGCCGATGTTAAAAAGGACACATCGATTAAAATACCACTGCGCGCTTTTACCTGGGAATACCGCGTTACCTATCGCGATTCGTTGAGCGCTACCGAAAAGTTGCTAAAAGGCGATTGGATAGGCAAAGCAGGAGATGCTAAAGAAATCCCGGTATCTATTGAAGATAATTTCTCCAGGCGTAACCACGTAAAGGTAGGCGACCACCTGGTATTTAATGTACAGGGCGTACAAATGCCGGCTATTGTAGCCAGTGTGCGGCAGGTAAATTGGAATAAAATACAAACCAACTTCCAGATAGTATTCCCCACCGGCGCGCTGGAAGATGCGCCGCAGTTTCATGTGCTGCTTACGCATGTCCCTTCTCCAAAAGTTTCTGCGCAGTATCAGCAGTCGGTGGTACAGCGTTACCCCAATGTATCCATTATCGATCTTGGCCTGGTGTTGAATGTTATCGACGGATTATTGGATAAAATTGGCTACGTAATCCGTTTTATGAGTGCATTTAGTATCATTACCGGCATCGTTGTACTGATAGCTTCGGTACGCATCAGCAAGTACCAGCGCATACAGGAAAGTGTATTACTGCGTACGCTCGGTGCAAGCCGCAAACAAATATTTACCATTACCGCACTGGAATACCTATTTTTAGGCATGCTTTCTGCTTTAACCGGTATTGTTATAGCCGCGGCAGGAAGCTGGTTGCTGGCCAAATTCAGCTTCGAGATTCCGTTTAATATCGATGTGCTGCCGGCAATTGTGCTGTTTGTGATCATTTCGGCGTTGACGGTAGTTATAGGATTATTAAACAGCCGTGGGGTACTGAATCGGCCGCCGCTGGAAATATTGAGGGGGAATTGATTGGGGTGATTTGAAAATTTGATGATGAGTCGATTTGAATATTTAAATAAAAAGCATTGATTAATTGGCATTATGCATTCAAATCTTGAATATCGACAAATTTTCGCCTCCAATTATAACGGGAGTAATATTGAAGAAGTGATGGAAATTTTAAAAACCTCCGGTGCTTCTCAAATGGATACACTTAAAGTCCTAATGGATGAATTAAACTTTTCGATAACAGAAGCTGATGAAATAGTGCTGAATTCAATTACCTGGATTGAAAATAAAGAAATTACTTTGCGGATAAGAGAAGGTTTTGCGGATATCCTTAAAAATTCGCATAGCGAAAATTGACGTTATAGATTAAAACATGCATAAACTAAAAATATTTAGCATCGCATCATTACTGTTTGTTATTGCTGCATGCGGTGGTAAAAAGGCTCAACCTGGGGGTGACACTACTGCCGCTGCTACCAAGCCAGATTCCACTGCAACGGAGAAAACCGTTTTATTTTTTGGCGATAGCCTCACCGCCGGGTATGGACTTGACGACCCGGCACAAGCTTATCCGGGTGTGGTGCAGAATAAAATCGACTCTGCAAAACTACCTTACAAAGTAGTTAATGCCGGCGTAAGCGGCGAAACTACTGCAGGCGGTAAAGGGCGAATCAACTGGATATTAAGGCAAAAGGTAGACGTTTTCGTACTGGAACTTGGCGCGAACGATGGCCTGCGCGGCATACCTGCAACCGAAACAGCTAAAAACCTGCAAGACATTGTAGATGTGGTTAAAGCTAAATACCCTAATGCCAAATTAGTGCTGCTGGGCATGCAGGTACCGCCAAACATGGGCGCTACCTATGCCAATAGCTTTAAGGAGGTATTTCCACAGCTGGCATCCAAAAACAAAATGACATTTATGCCATTCCTGCTGAAGGATGTTGGCGGTGTGCCGAAGCTAAATCAAAAGGATGGCATACATCCTACGGCTGAAGGTGCAAAGATTGTGGGCAACAATGTGTGGCAGGTGTTGAAGGAAGCGCTTTGATAGAACCAAGAGCCAAGAATCAAGACAGCTGCATGTTTCGTTTAAAATCTTGGCTCTTGATTCTTGACTCTAGGCTCTCTCCTCCCTATTCAAACTGTATAAACCCGGTGTTAATCGAATCTATAAATCTTCCTGTACGCCGGAAGACGCCAATGGAGCCATCCGCGCTGTCGATGCAGATATTGCCTTCGATGGTGGTTAATAACCCGTTCTCATTCCGTTCAACAAAGCCTGCATGACCTTGGCCACCGCCGGTCGAGATGATAAAAACCTGGCCGGGTAATACCAGCGAAGTATTTACTTTAGCATCGTGGCAGGTAAGAATCTTTCCGCGCGATTTGCGCCACCCCAATAAAACATCACCCGTCTTAAATGCAGGATTGGCGACCTTTAACCTCGCGCTGGCCTGCTCAAAGCACCAGTACACAAAAGCCATCGACCAGGGCTTCCCTTTCCCAACGCCGGCAGCTTCCAAATATTTGTCAGTTGGATTCGGGGCACCCTTTGTATCAATTACGCCGATTTCGGCTGCCGCTATTTCTAATACCGTTTTTAAAAGCTTATTGGGGGCTTTAACTATCGCCTTGTTACTTTTTGCCCCGAATAACACCGCCCAGGTAATGGGACCTACGATACCATCGGCATCCAGGGGGCGCCCGTAAACATCGTTAAAGCGGGTTTGAAATAGCATTACCGCATTAAAAGTATCTGAATTATAATCGCCACTTATTTTTACGGGGCCGCAGCCTTTTTTATTTAATTGCTGTTGAATAGCCTTTATACTGGCTATGTCGATCGTGTCTTGCTGGATAGTATGACCGGGGTAATTCATGACTAACTTTAGGTATATATATAATTGGTTATAAGGTTCAAGTTCCGGTGGTGCGAAAAAAGCCTTTTCTTATCATAATAGACGTATTTCGCACAAAATTGTGACGTAAAAATTGAAAAAAAATTGTGCCCCGGGGTTAATTAGAATCCGTCTATATAAGCATCCGCCTAAGCCGGACAAACAAACGTTCATTACCTTCGCGACAAATTGAAATATTTATGGAAAAAACAAAACTTACTATAAACAGCAACGGCTCGGTAAAAATCGACGGCGATTTTGAAATTGTAGACGCACAGGGCAACCAATATGGTCTCCAGGGCCGCACGATTGTTTCTATCTGCCGCTGCGGCATGTCGGCCAACAAGCCATTTTGTGATGGTTCGCACAAAGGCCATTTCGAGCACAATGCTGTTGCTTTTGATTTACCGCCAAAGAAAGTTTAGTTATTTTCTAACCTTAAGGCTTTTAAACTTACGAAGTCTTTGAGACTTCGTAAGTTTACCGGGCACAATACCTCATCCCTATGCCAATGACAGAAGCCAATAATATCAAACTTTATTACGAAATATCCGGCGATGGCGAAGCTATCCTGCTAATCCATGGCCATCCTTTCGACCATACCATGTGGAATCCGCAGATAGCTGCATTTTCACCTCATTATAAGGTTGTGGTTCCGGATTTAAGGGGCTATGGCAAAAGCGAACTGCCATCTTCCGGCGCCACGCGGTTTGAAGATTACGCTACTGATGCTATTGCATTAATGGACGAGTTGGATATCGAAAATTTCCACGTTGCCGGTCTGTCACAGGGTGGGCAATTTATAATGGAGATTTTCAGGCAGACACCTCATCGTGTAAAAAGCCTCATCCTCTGCGATACTTTTGCCAGTCTCGACACCCCGGAAGCCAAACAAGCCCGCTATAATGCCGCCGAACGTATGGAAAAAGAAGGCATGAGCGGTTATACTAATGAATCTATCCACAAGATGATTAAGGCCGACCATGTGCAATCGATGCCTGAAGTAGCGGAACATGTAATGAACATGATGCTCTATACCGCTCCAGCCGGTGCTGCAACCGCCATGCGCGCCCGCTGTGAGCGCATAGACTACTTACATGAGGTGTTGCCCACCATTGATGTGCCTACCCTGATTATTGTCGGCCGCCAGGATGAATTTACGCCCGTTGCCAAAGCCGAGGAAATGCAGCAAAGCATCCAAAACAGCAAATTGGTAATTATTGAAGATGCCGGCCACATGCCAAACCTGGAGCACACGGATGAGTTTAATACTGTAGTGCTGGAATTTTTGGAGGGGATAAGCGGGCACGGGGGTTCTTCGCTGTAATTGTCTGAACTAAGATTCGTAGGATTAGAAGATTTTAAGATTCCGCGTGCCGAATATTCAAGAATACATGAACGAACGCCGGCTTTGTCGCTTCATGAATGATTTGGTTTTTACCATTTGCCAAGCAATCCATTTTTATATTCTTCGATGTAAAATTCTATATCATGAGCCGTTCCTGTAATATATTTTTCACGAGTTATTTTGTCAACTATTATCGGAGCGTTTCCTACTAGGAAATAAGAATAATTACCTGTTTCCATATATCGCTTACTTTGATAAAAGAACACAAAGTAATCTGCTGTTTCAATGGTTTCATCTCTTAAAACTATCACCTGTATATCGTCGATATTAGGCTCCTTATTTATTCGCTCTTCAATTTGTGCTGCAAGCTGTTCCTTGTCCATAATATCCTAATTATTACCCTAATCTACATCCTCTAAATCATAGTTCCACCATCGCCTTAATCACCCCCGCTTCCGGCTTCAGCCAGCTTTCAAACTTACCGGCAACCTCATCAAAGCCAACTTTGTGGGTAATATAATTTTTAGGGTTGATATGCCCGTTATCCAGGCAATTGATAACATATTCAAAATCTTCGCGGGTGGCGTTGCGGCTGCTCATCAGGGTGCCTTCGCGTTTGTGAAATTCCGGGTGACTAAAGGTTATATCCCCCTTCTGCAAACCGATCAGCACATACCTGCCACCGTGGGCCATGTATTGAAAACCGTTATTGATGGCCTTCTGACTGCCGGTTGCGTCTATCACTACAGTCGGCATATCACCGGCGGTGATTTGTTTGAGCCGCTCCATTGAATTTTCTGCAGCGGCATTTACCACATGCTCTATGCGCATGTGATGCTGACAGTGTAACAGCCGATTGGCATTAACGTCCATGGCAATAACTTGTGCTCCGGTAGTACGGGCAAGCTCTATCGCTCCAAGGCCAATCGGGCCGGCGCCTATTACTAATACAAATTCACCTTTCTTTACCCCTGCCCTCCTGATTCCATGCGCGCCGATGGCCAGTGGTTCAATCAGTGCCAGTTCATCATAGCTTAAATCCTCACCTTTTACCAGGCTGGAAGATGGCACGGAAATATACTCAGCCATCCCGCCATCAATATGCACACCAAATACTTTAATATTAACGCAGCAATTTGGCTTACCGTTACGGCAGGCTATACAGGTTCCACAGTTAAAATAGGGAATGATGGTTACGCGGTCGCCTTTAGCAAAACCAGGTGCATCGTCAAACTCAACCAGTTCACCGGCCAGCTCGTGGCCTAATATGCGCGGATATTCAAAATAGGGTTGTGTGCCTTCAAAGGCGTGAAGGTCGGTGCCGCAAATGCCGATGCGCTTAATTTTGATGATGGCATGACCTTTTCGCAGGATCGGTTTATCAGCTTCGTGATATTCAAAGTGGCCGGGAGTGGTGCAAACTAATATCTTCATAAAACAATCGTGAAGGCTTACGAAGTTTTAGAAGCTTCGTAAGTCTATCGGTACTTACAGTTCTACCTTTTTCATTTTGGGTGATAGCAGGTGCATCAGCAGCCATGCCAGCAGGTAGGCGCATCCGCATATCAAAAATATGATATTGTAACCCCAATCTTTATGCCCAAGCGCGTGATATTTATCCAGGATATAACCTACCAGCAACGGAAAACCGATACCGCCGGCCGCACCCGCCATACCGCCGATGCCCACAATCGAGCTCACCGCCTTTTTGGGGAACATATCGGAAGCTGTTGTAAAAATGGTAGCGCTCCAGGCCTGGTGTGCCGCAGCGGCAAGGCTGATGAGTGCAACCGCCTGCCACATATTGGTAGCATAACGGGCCAGTACAATTGGCACTACACAAAGGGCAAAACAAAACATTGCGGTTTTACGGGCCCTGAACGCAGGCCAGCCTTTTCTTATCAGCCATGATGAAAGATATCCGCCGCCAATACTGCCAATAGTAGTGGCCGAGTATATGATAACCAGCGGTAAAGTAGGTTTTGTTAAATCGAGTTTAAATGTACTGGCGAAATAGGTGGGCAGCCAGAATAAAAAGAACCACCATATCGGGTCGGTCAGGAATTTACCGACTACAAAAGTCCAGGTTTGCCGTATGCTTAACAGCTTTAGCCAGTTTACTTTGGTGCCGTCTCCGGAACTGACCACCACTTCATCCGTGTCGCTGTTTATAAATTCCAGTTCGGCAGCGGTAACTTTTTTATGGCGGCTGGGGATCTCATAAAGTATCAGCCAGAAAATCAACCAGATAAATCCGAGTGCGCCGGTAACCATAAAGGCGGTTTGCCAGCTGTATGCGCCCAGCAGCCAGGGTACCAGGATTGGAGCAACAACAGCACCAATGTTAGCACCCGAGTTAAATAGCCCCGTTGCGAACGCCCGCTCCCGTTTTGGGAACCATTCTGCAACCGTTTTTATTGCCGCCGGGAAGTTTCCCGACTCTCCAACGCCTAACGCCGTACGGGCAACTACAAAGCCGAAAGTGCTTCGAACCGCCGCATGCAGCATTGCCGCTATACTCCAAATTACTATCGAAACCGTGTAGCCAACTTTGGTGCCTATCTTATCTATTATCCAACCAAATAACAACAGTCCCAGCGCGTAAGCTGTCTGAAATATAGCCACGAGGTGGCCGTAATCAGTGTCACTCCAGTGGAATTCGCCGGCCAGCGTATCTTTCAGGTAGCCAATAATCTGCCTGTCGAGATAATTGATGGTAGTGGCAAAAAACAACAAGGCTACCACCGTCCACCGGTAGCCGCCAACCTTGGGCTCGTTCATAATCGGTTTTGGCTTATTACATAGCGGCCTTTACCAGCCCGATAGCCTTAACAGTATCTTCGTGCAGCTGGTCGTATTGCCTTTTATCCATTATCTTTTTGCTTATCAGCTTGCTGCCCATACCCACCGCGCATGCGCCTGCGTGAAACCAGCCGCTGATGTTTTTTGCTTCGAGCTCCACTCCACCAGTCGGCATAAATAACTGACCGGGGAACAATTCCCTTATCGAGCTAATAAATCCGGGACCGACGACATTTGCCGGGAAAATCTTTATCAAGTCAGCCCCGTTTTTTTGAGCCAGGTAAATTTCTGTGGGCGTCATGCAGCCCGGTATCCACAAAAGCTTGTGCTTATTGGTCACCTTGCCTACTTCCGGGTTTACTATCGGCGCAACAATAAAGTCGGCGCCCGCATCAATAAACGCCTCAGCATCCGATACGTTTTTTATGGTCCCTATTCCTAAGTAAAGTCCTGGCATTTCCCGGTTAACTGCTTTTTTTATGGCCTTAAAGTTATCCAAAGCTTCCTTACCACGGTTGGTGTACTCAATCGCTCTAATGCCGGCATTGTACAGGGTACGCACTATTTCGAGGCTTACTACGGCATCCTCGTAAAAAAACAGCGGCAGCATACCTTGCGACAATATACTGCTTAGCACAGCTTTTTTTATTTTCATGATATATAGTCTGGTTATGATAATATTTTTATTTAACCCCGGAGAAACAGAGGAATCACGGCACACAAGTAGGAAAATAAAAAGTCCGTTTGCAACTCTGTGCGCTCTGCGCCTTCTCTGTATGTCTGTGGTAAAATCAATTTCCCATTTTTCGCTTTATCTCCTCTACCGTTTTATCGGTTGCATCGCTTTTAACAAATAACTGCTCAAATGCTGCTGCGGTGGCAAATTCCAGCGTTTCCGCCGGTTGCATGCCGCTGCAAAAACCGTAAATAATTCCTGCCATAAAACAATCGCCGCTGCCTACCTTATCGATAACTTCGTTTGTTTGCCAGGTGCGCGAATTGTAAAACCTTCCGCCTGTATATAAAGTGGTATAGTAATTTATTTCTGATGACGCATCGAACCGGAAGGTATTTGCAACCGCCTTACATTTAGGAAATTGCTGCATTATATTTTCCGACGAATTCAATGCCTCTCTTAAATATATGCTCTGCTGGCCCGACTCATGTATATCCGGCACTACCGGTATGCCCAGCATAGTTTCCGCCGCCCAAACATTTCCCATTATCAAGTCGCAATATTTCGCCAAACCGGGGATCACCTCTTGCGGCGCCTTGCCGTATTTCCAGAGTTTTGAACGATAGTTTAAATCTACAGAAATTGTAATCCCTTTTGCGGATGCCGCCTGTAAAACTTCTTCACAAACATTGGCAACATTTTGGTTGATGGCCGGGCAAATTGCACTGAAATGGAACCAGCTTACGCCTTCCAGCGCCTTATCCCAATCCACAAGGCCTGGTTTAAGGTTGGCAAAAGCAGAGTTTGCACGGTCATAAATAAGGGCATCGTGCTTTAAATCCTGCCCGCTGGTTAAAAAATAGAGGCCGAGCCTGCCATCTCCATAAAAAACAGGACTTGTATCGATGTCCTTTTCAGCAAGATATTTTATTATTTGAGCCGATAGCCCATTGTTAGGTAATGCTGTAAAGTATTTGGATGGCAATCTCCATAAGGCTAGTGCGGTTGCCACATTCAGCTCGGCGCCACCAACGTAAAAGGGAAGGCTGTTTTGGTTCAGCCATTCGCCGCCGGCATCCGGCGTTATGCGCAGCAACAGTTCGCCAAATGATAATATTTTTCCCGGTTGATGATTAATAGTCGCGCTCATTTGGCTTTATCGAATTCAAAATAACCTTTTGCATTGTAGTAGCAGATGTCCTGCACCACTTTGCCTGTCCATTCCATATCATTAGGCAGCTCGCCGTTCTCAATATCGTTACCAAACAGGTTGCACAAGATCCGCCTGAAATATTCATGTCTCGAATATGATAAAAAGCTGCGCGAATCGGTGAGCATACCCACCATACGGCTAAGCAGTCCCATGTTGGAGAGCGCGTTGAGTTGCTTTATCATACCATCTTTCTGATCGAGGAACCACCATGCCGAACCGAACTGCATTTTACCGGGAGTTATCCCGTCGTTAAAGTTGCCGCCCATGGTTGCAAACAGTTCGTTGTCAGTTGGGTTAAGGTTATATAATATAGTTTTAGCCAGCTTATTTTCAGATTCCAACCTGTTGAAGAATTGAGACATTGCCTTGCCCTGGCTAAAATCTCCCATCGAATCATAGCCCGTATCCGGCCCTGCCTGGCTGAGGGCGCGGGTATTGTTGTTGCGCAGCGCTCCTAAATGATACTGCTGCACCCAGCCCTTCTCGTTATCCCAAACTGCAAAATGGTACAGCATAGCCGATTTAAACTGGGCTACCTCCTGCTGTGTCAGTACCTGCTCCTTGCGGATTTTGGTGAAGATAGCGCGTACCTCATCGTCGGTATATTTCTCAGCGTACATGTGCTCCAGGCCATGGTCAGATACGCTGCCGCCATGCGCGGCGAAGAAGTCGTGACGCTTTTTTAGTTCCGAAAGGTAATCGTTAAAGTCAGAAATGGCGTTGCCGCTTATGGTTTCCAGCTTGCTAATATAGGCGTACAAGGCATTCACATTGCCGGCATCCATCGCCTTATCCGGCCTGAAGGCAGGCAACACTTTTACCTCATAACCATCTGCCTTTATCTTTTCATGGTGAGCCAGGCTGTCAAGCGGATCATCTGTAGTGCAAACCACTTCGACGTTCTTATTTTTTATGAGATTTCTGACACTATACTCCGGCGATTGCAGCTTTTCGTTACATTCGTCATATATCTTTTTTGCGGTAACGGGCGACAGCAACTCATGGATACCAAAATACCGCTGAAGCTCCAGGTGTGTCCAGTGGTATAATGGGTTACGCAGCGTGTAAGGAACAGTCGCGGCCCACTTTTCAAATTTTTCCCAGTCGCTTTTATTGCCGGTTATATACTCCTCGCCTACCCCGTTTGCACGCATCGCGCGCCATTTGTAGTGATCGCCGTTGAGCCATATTTGCGTAAGATTTTGAAAATTGATGTCTCCGGCAATCTCGTCGGGCGGCAAATGGCAGTGGTAGTCTATTATCGGCAACCCGGCGGCATATTCGTGGTATAAACGCTGCGCGGTCGGAGTTTCCAGTAAAAAATCCTTATCTAAAAAGTTTTTCATGTTAATATGCCTGCAATTGGGGCGGCAGGCCACAGGTTCAATGTTTTCTCGGTTCGGCAGGCAATATAGGGCTAATCAGGGTATTATTCCAATTTATTGTAATTTAGTGCCTGATAGTGGAGATTTGACAACTTTTAAAAAGTTGTCAAATCTAATCACAACATACCTGCGCTATTCTTATCCAAAAACAAAATCGCATTTACATGCCTCCGCAAGATGCTTGCCGGGCATTTTTCGTTCATCTCTCCATTTACGGTATTATACACAGCGTTGGCCTTCTTCTCGCCCGGCACCATACAGTACACATATTTTCCTGAAATAAGCGCAGGGACAGTTAAAGTGATGGCATGCGTCGGCACATCATCAAAAGCATTAAAACACTTATCGTTAACCTGCTGCTGACGGCATTCAGCATCCAGCTCCACAGTTTTTACCATCAAAGCGTCGTTAAAATCTGCAACCGGCGGGTCGTTAAAAGCGATGTGTCCATTTTCGCCGATACCCATGCAGACAATATCAGGGGGATTATTTGCCAGCAGTTCAGCATATCGTTTACATTCCTGTTCGATATCGCCTGCGTTACCATTGATATAATTAACGGTATGAAACGGCAGGCGGCTAAATATTTTCCCGTTAAGGAATGATGCGAAAGTACGGTTATCACCTTCCGGTAAGCCGATGTACTCATCCATGTGGAATGCATTTATCCGCGACCAGTCGATTGCCTGGTTTTGCACCAAAGCTTCCAGGAATTCATTTTGCGATGGCGCGGCAGCAAATATGATATTCACGAGAGGTTGGTTGTTGAGCAATTCAATTATTTTCTGACCTGCTATTTCCGCGGCGACGACACCCATCTGTTGGCGGGTTTCATATACCTGGATGTTTAGATTATCAGAGACGTGATGCATCGTGTCTCTACGGGGGGAACCATTTGGTTCTTCATTTTTCATAGACTACGTTTCCGTTTACAATAGTTTTTTCAATATTAATATCATCATCAAAAATCACGATGTCTGCATCTTTTCCTGTTTCAAGTGAGCCTTTCTTATCCGCAATACTCATAATCCTGGCTGGGGTTAAAGCCGACATTTCAATAGCGTCAACCAACGGTACACCGGCTAATTTTACCATGTTACGCACCAGTAAATCAAATGTCGCAACGCTGCCGGCAAAGGCACTGCGGTCGGGTAGTTTGGCTACGCCGTCTTCTACAATTACTTTCAGTCCGTTTTTCAAGCCCCCAAGCACGCTTTCACCGGGGGGCATACCGGCAGCGCGCATGGCATCGGTTATTAAGGCAGTTCGTTTTGCGCCTTTTATTTTATAAACTAACTTTAGTAGCGGCGGCGGCAGATGGATGCCATCTGCGATAATCTCCACATCCATACCCTCTATTAAAAAAGCAGCTTCAACCACGCCGGCATAGCGATAAGCGTTTCGCCGGGTTACACCCAGCATTCCGGAATATAGGTGCGTGGCTAAAGTGTACCCGTTTTCAAAAGCTTCCAGCGCGTCCTCGTAAACAGCGTCGGTATGGGCTATTGCTGCTAAAATTCCTTTATCAATTATATATTTTCCAAATTCAATCGCGCCATTTAACTCCGGTGCAGCGCTCCAACGTTTTATGGATTTGGTGGATGCCAGTATTTCTTTATACTCTTCCGGGTCTGGGTTGCGGATGTAGCGAGGGTCCTGGGCGCCGCATTGGTTAAGGGCAAAATAAGGGCCCTCAAGGTGCATGCCGATGAATTGTGCGCCGCCTGTATTTTGTTTATCAGCCAGGTTGTAAATGCGAAGCGTTTCCAGTAAATCCTCTTTGCTGCTGCTAAGCGTGGTAGGCGACATGGCAGTTGTACCGTATTTGGCGTGGGTACGGGCAATTTCTAAAAAGGCCTCCACGGTATTGTCCATAAAATCGTGACCACCGCCACCATGGATGTGTAAGTCTATAAAGCCGGAGGATACGTATTTGCCTGTCGCATCTATAACTGTCGCGTCCGGAACGTCAATATTACCTTCGCTTATCTCTGCAATAACACCGTCCTTCACCAGCATCGAACCACCGTTAATTATTTTACCCGGTGTGATTATCCGCCCGTTAATTATCTTCAGCTGCTGCATTATTTCTTTCTCGATAAACGGTCGTACAATAAATGTATCCTGAAGCTTCTTAAATTATTCTCGGCTTCCAGTTCGGATGGATTCAAAAAGTCTTTGTTTACCTCCGAAAAGTGCATACTCAGCAAGTCATCGGTCATCAATAAATTCTTCAGTTCTTTTAAAACGCCCGGCACCATATCCGTTGTAAAATCCGGAGAATTTGTACGCTGTGTTATTTCTTCGAGCCGCAGGTAATTCAGCCGTATACCGGTCATTAGCCTGTAATGCTCAAACTCCTGCTTGTTGTCGGCAGGTTTTAATTTATATAGCGTTTCCAATGCCTGGCTGGTGCTGTCTACCACCTGTTTCAACGTTAGCGGCGTTTTTGAAAGCACTTTACCATGACGTACCTCATAAGGGGTAGTTTTTAAAGCCTGCCAGAATTCGGCTGACTGCCTGGCATCAAAATCATAATGTGTTTTACAATACCGTGCGATAAAATCATCGATATTCAATAGCTTATTGGCCTTGATGCTTTCCATATAGGCTTCAACCAGCATAGTAAAGCCGCTTAACGGATATACGTGCCTGATGGCGTATTCCTCTGCCAGTTGTTCTTCCGACTCAAAAACTGCGGAGTATTGACCTGATGTGGACCACGACGTCATTATCATACCCTTATAGCCCATTTTGGCCGCGGCGGGTACAAAATCGCGGATGTTCTTAAAATGCTTCTCCCACTCAGTTAAGAAATAATTATCCGGTGATGAACGTATAGCGGGCGAACCCCAAATTTCGTAGCCGCTTTCCACCAACTTCTGGTGATCACCGAAATTATTCATACTCCAGCCGTAGTTCCAGTCGATAAAAACGGTGCCTTTTGGCAGCAATTTGATAGCATCAGGATATTTTAGGGCGATATCGGCCCAAAGCACCGGCGTTTTGCCGAGCTTAATAACGATATCGCAAAGGGTTTTGATGTAATCGATATACAATTTCGATTTACCTTCCTTTGCCACTTTTGCCTGGCAGCGCGCGTCATGCCCCAACAGGTAGGTTTCATCGCCGCCGATGTGGATATATTTTGAGGGATGCATGGCGGCCAACTCGGTATATAGATCGGTAAATAAAGCCTTATCCAGGTCTGTTTGCAGGGGACAAACCTGCGAAAAATCCTTCTGGTCTTCGCGCAGGTCTTTATACCTGTCGTTTCTTAAAATGTATTCTACGTGGCCAAAGCTTTGCTGCAATGGTATTACATCTATCTTTAAATTAGCGCAGTACTTTATAAATGAGGCAACCTCTTCTTTTGTGTACGCGTACCTGTTAGGGATAAGCGGATGTTTCTGAAACGGAAAAGTGGCCTCCCACTCCATCACGATGGTGTTGATGCCTTGCTTACTCAGTTTCAAGGCGAAAGCTTTAAGGGCGTCCATGGTCATTACCTGCACGCGCAAATCGATGTGGAATCCCCTAACCACGAAAGGATTTGGAGCAGCCGACTGTTGAGCGGTTAATTTAAAGACGGTAGCTAATGATAGTAGAAAAATGAAAATACCCTTTTTAAACATCGTGAAGTGGATTTGAGGGATGGATTTACAAATATGGCTTTTCGAAATTAATAAAAAAGGTAAAGCTGTAGCCTAATATTTAAACATTGTGACAGGTATATTAATAGTATCAGTGCCAATTTTGGATTACAACGTATGGTTTTGATAATTATTTAACTATTAATATATTAATTATATTAGAAATATAATTTTTTATTATATTTGAAGCTAATTAACAGTATTATTTTAAAACTGTCAGTTAGTAGTTAATTAAACGATTAAAAGCAGGTATAGCGCAAGGCCACCCTGCTTTTACTTTTTAAAGAATCGCGAATTGATTAGTATGAATTACACGAATGGGATCGAATTTTCACAAATCGTTTTTACGAGGTTATGAGATTGAGATTTTGCGAATCAATTCTTGTATTTCGAATAAATTCGTGAGAATTAGTACTTATTTAATAATCAGCAACCCATTCGTGCCATACGCCTTTAAGATTTTCGAGGATGTAAAATTGTTTAAATCGATGGTCGCCATGTAGTCTTTGGCGTGGGAAACATAGGCCTTCGTGCCGTTTACCTGCACATTTATCGGCGTATCCCCGGTCTCGATTCGGTGCACTACCTCACCTGTAGATGCATCTATCACCAAAACAACGCTGTCAAACGGCGCCGGGACCAATATGTATTTCTGATCGTCGGTTATGTTGGAGTAAAGTATCAGGCCGGCTTTGAGCTGCAGGTTAGCAAAATGTTTTATGGTTGAAAGGTCGACTTTCGAGAGCAGGAAAATTTCGTTTTTGCAGGATGCTACCAGCCAGTTTTTAGCAATCAATAGTCCGCGTACCGGTGTAGGCAGGTCGACATGTTGTAAAATTGCGCCAGTTTCAGGGTCGATGCGGTAAACGCCGTTCTGGCCCGACATTAACCAAAGCGTATCTCCTTTTGCCGTGAATGAAAAGTTGTGCGTGCCTTTGGGCAAGGCAAATAGTCGCTTTAGCTTATAATCCCTGGTACTGAATACGCGCATGGTGTCGCCGCCAATTTCTGTATTTACAAAAAGCTCGCTGTATTTTCCTGGTCTAGCTTTAACGCCGTGCGGACCATTATGTGCCGAGGTATCTCCGCCAGTATAAATTTGACCTGTAACCTTTCCCTTAAACGGGTCGAAAATGGTGATGGTATTGCCGGTCTTACCAATCCTCAGATCGTAATCCTCCAAACCGAAATTGCTGATAAAGCATTTTTTGGTAGCCGCATCGTAGGTAATCTCGTGCGATTTGAAGGGAATCCTGGCCTGGGCTATTTTGGTGTTATTATCCAAATTAAAAACAACTACCGAATCGCGATATTGCTGTACAGCGACCAATCTTGTCTGGGCCATGGCTATATTACCGATAGCAAGTAATGCCGGAAGGAATATCTTTTTCAAAATAATTGTTGTTAAGGTTGGTATAAAAATAGCAAAAAAGTCAACACATAAAAACGGCATAAAACGAAGAAAGAGCTCCGCAGGAACTCTTTTCGCATAGGTAGATGGATGTATGATGATCAGGCTGCCTGTTTAATGGTAACCTGTTTGCTGTGCTGGGCTTTAAACTGTTCTAAGTCTCGCTGCAATAAAGCTTTTAATTCAAGGTCGATTGATTTAAGTATTACGGTGGTTTTAGTTGAAGCTTTCATAGTTAATGTTTTTTAGTTGTTGTTTGTATTAATGCCAACATTGTGCCACAGTCATTGCTAAGTCATGGAAATTTTTGAAAAAAGCCCCTGCCGTAATAAAAAAAGTCGCTTTAAATGGTTTAAAGCGACTTTTTGCGACCAAATGCTGTTTATTGCAGTGTGCGAACTGTATAGTAGAGTGTACACTATTAAACCACAGCGATGGATTTTAGACCCATGGCTATGGTTTAAGATGTTAAAATAGCTGTTCGTTCGGCGGCGTTAATCCTTTTAAACGAATGTAAATGGTTGTTTGCCCGCGGTGGTGTGTTTGGTGCTCAAAAGCTTTTCCGAATAATTCAAACCGGGTTAAATCTTTATTCGCAAATTTCACTGATTCCTGTAATTGCGCCGGCGTCATTGCCCTTAAGGTAGCAATCACGTAATCATAGCTGTCCATAACGGCTTTAGTAGTAGCCTCCTTTGTTTGAGGAACCGTTTTTTCGGCGGAGTAACCCTTGCCCATTGGGTTTTCCTTGCCGGTTGCAATTCCGGTCAAAAAATAACCGCCGTCAGCCAGGTGCAGCATTTGCTGGGCGAAAGTACGTAGTTCAGGGGTTGGCTTTAATGCATAGCCATCTTCGGGCATAGCATCCAAATAGGCTTTGGTGTAAGCTTTGGCGCGGGTAAATTCGTCTACCAGCTGCGACTGTGTGAATTGTGCGTGAACGGCTGTGCAGGCAAATGTTACCAGCATGGTCAGCAATAATGATACTCGTTTCATGATCTTAGGTTTTGTTGTTTTGGTTATAAGTTTTGGCCCTTAGTCGTGTAAGCAATGGATTGCTTACAAAAATATCAGCTAAGCTAAGTAACCTCGTGTTAGATTTAAGTCTGCCTGCATAATTTGACAAACAATTCAGAATGCTGCGGGTACAGGATGGTTATCTGTTCTTTCAGCGCCATTTCAAACTCGCTGAATTCAAAGCCAGGCGCCACTGCGCAGCTTACCAGGGTAAATCCGCTTTTTGAAGGAATTTCGGCGGCAAACCACAAACCTGCCTTAACCACAAGCGACAGGTTACCGTTCACATCATCAGAAAGCTCAAGGATTTGATGCTCGCCGTTTTCATCAATTACGTGGATATGCAACGGCGAACCTTTATGAAAATACCATATCTCATCGGACGCTATGCGGTGAACGCCTGAAAAATCTTCGCCTTCCAATGAGTAATAGATGGATGTACATGCCCTTTTAGGAAGTAACGACGGTGGCCGCATTACTTCAGTTTCGGACCGAAAAACTTCTTTATAATAGCCACCTTCGGGGTGAGGCTGCAATTGAAGATGGTTTATCCAGTAGGCGGCGGTTGGTTCCATGGTTGCTGTGGTCAAACTTACGAAGTTTTAAAAACTTCGTAAGTTTTTTTCAGTAAGTTAATTGTTTACACCGGCACCTCAATATCAGCCTTTGGCGTTTTCTTTTCAGCCAGCAACAATACTATCAGTAAAAACAATCCAAGCGCAAAAAAGCAATCCAGGGTAAGCGCAGAGTTGCGCATCTCGTGGGTTTGCGCCTCTACAAATGCAAAGGCAAACAGACCTACAACTATTGATAGTTTCTCTGTCACATCGTAAAAGCTGAAAAAAGATGCTGTATCAGGAATATTTGGAGGAAGATATTTTGAATAGGTGGAGCGCGATAAAGATTGCACGCCGCCCATCACCAAACCTACGACAACGGCGGCGAAGTAAAACTGCTTCACTGTGGTTACGAAGTACACGCAACAGCATATTACCGTCCAGATGGCTACGAGGCCTATCAGCGTTTTAACGTTGCCATATTTTTCTGATGATTTGGAAGTTATCAGCGCGCCAACTACCGCCAATAACTGTATCACCAAAATAATAGGTATCAGCGAATCATCGTTCATGTGCAGTTCCTTTGCGGCGAAGCTGGCGGCTACCAGCATGATGGTTTGCACGCCGACTGAGTAAAAGAAAAACGCGCCTAAAAACCGTTTCAACAGCGGCATTTGCTTCACTTTCCTAAAAACCTTTGCTAACTCTTTAAATCCACCGGTAAACACGTTGTAATTATGCGAACCTGCGTTGGGAACGCCTTTTGGCAATTTCAGGAATGGGATAATAGCGAAACCAATCCACCAGGTACCCACTATTAAAAATGATATCTGCGCGCCAAAATCTTCTGTTATACCTATCTCTTTGTGAAACTGTATCGGCACCAGGCATATCAACTGCACCACCACACTGCCAATAAAGCCATAAATAAAGCCTTTGGCGCTTACGGCATCCTGTTGGTCGACGGTGGCAATCTGTGGCAGATAAGAGTTATAAAAAACAAAACCGCCGCAATAGCCTACTGACGCCAGCGCATAACATATTAAGGGGAACTCAAACGCCTGACCCTCTTTCATAAAAAATAAACCCATGCATGCAAGGCTACCCATCCAGGTGAACAACTGCAGGTAGCTTTTCTTAGCACCACGGTAGTCTGCTATCGAGGTTAGTATCGGCAGCAGCACTACTATGATAAGGTATGAAAAGGCCAGCACATAGGTTGACAATACCGTATTTACATATTGATGCCCGAAGAAGGTAACCATATTCCCGTGATCTTTTGTTATACCGACAAAATAAGCCGGAAAGATGGTGGAGATGATCACCATATTGTAGGATTGATTGGCCCAATCGAACATGCACCATGCCCAGATGGTTTTTTTATTATTTTTTTCTTCCATTCAGGCGATAAAAATAAGATATGGAGGCGAAAGGTGAAAGGTAAAAGGCGAAAGGTTTTGCACACTTCCGCCTTTTGCGTCACGAGCCGGGTTGAAACCCGGCGCTACAATATGGGTCGAGCCGACGGCTCTTGAAAAAGAAAAAAACTCACAGCCCAATTATTCCCTACCCTGGTTCAGCGCATTTAACGCCTGTTCCGGAGATTGTAGGTAAAGCTGGTAAAGGTCGGCGGTATTGCCGGTGTGCAGTTCGTATTCGTCATTTTCGAAACCGTCGATCAGGTCCTGCGCAACTTCCAGCGGAGGGATACCGTTCGCACCGCCGATTATGGCAGAGAATTCGGTATTTACCAGCGGCGGCATTAATTCGAACACTTTAATACCGGTTGTTTTTGCAAGGGTATATCTCAGTATGCGGGTGTAAGAATGCAAAGCGGCTTTACTTGCGGCGTAAGTTGGAAGAGTCATCCCCGGTGCAAAAGCTACTATCGAGCTTACATTTACTATCGCAGCTTCTTTTGATGCACGAAGCAATGGCAGCAGTTTGTCTGTAATCCTGATAATGGCTAAGTAGTTGGTCTGTATTTCTTCGGCCGCCTGGGCGTAGTTATCGCTGCCGTCTCCTAATTTATAATAGCTGGCTGCACCGGCGTTGTTAATTAAGATATCCAGTCCACCAAACTCCTTTGCAAGGCGTTCGGCGATTTTATCTACGTCGGCTTCATTGTTAACGTCTGCTGCGATATAGCTAACGTTGCTCAATTGTGCTACTGCCGTTTGCAGCTTAGCTTCTGTACGGCCGGTAATAATTACCTTATTGCCTTTGTCGCTCAATAATTTGGCTATTTCAAAGCCGATACCCGAACCACCACCGGTGATTAGTATTGTTTTTCCTGTTATGTTCATGATTTGTTTGTTTTAAATTGTTTTTATATTGATTATGTTGTTTTTTAACTATTCACCATTCTATGCTCACCACTCACCATCACTTAATGATCCGACAATATCATCGTCGGTGCAGTACTTTTTGGCGATCTAACCACAAACAGTAGCAACGGCAGCGCCAGCGCGAAGAGCAGGCCTATCATAAAATATGAATCGGCATAGCTTAACAAAGTGGATTGTTTTACCACTACCCTATCAATCACCTCCATCCCTTTTTGGTGCGCATCTGCCAGGCCAATACCCTTTTGCTGAAAATAGCTGGTGTATGAATTCAGTCTGTTCACAGCTTCCGGGTTGGTGGCCGTGATGTTTTCCAGCAGGTCGGTGCGGTGTACGGCTAACCTGCGGGCGGCATATGTATTAACGGCCGAGATACCGAATGCACCGCCAAGCTGCCGCATCATATTATTTAAAGATGCACCCTGCGGGATATCTTTTGGGGCTAACGACGATATGGCCAGCATAGTTAAAGGTACCGTCAGGAACGCCATACCCAATGCCCTGAATATCAAATTACCGGTTATTGAATTCGCCGAGGTATCCAGGGTGATACCGTGCATGTTCCAGTTGAAAAATATGAAACACGCAAAACCGGCTACCACAATCACTAATGGTTTAACTCCATAGTACAATAGCCGCCCCGATGCTATTAACCCTAATATTGCTATGACAGCCCCGGGCAATAACAGCAGGCCGGTTTGTATTGGTGAAAACCCGAGCAAACGCTGCGCGATAACGGGGGTTAGAAAAACCGAGGTAAACATACCAATCCCCGTAATGAACGTGAGGATTGCCGCGATAGTGAGTGTTTTGCTCTTGAATACCCGCAGGTTAACCACCGGATGCTCTACGCGTAGTTCCCAAATAATGAAGGCGGTTAATGCTACAACGGCGGTTACAGTTAGTAAGGTGATATAGCCAGTGGAAAACCAGTCTTCAGTCTGGCCGCGTTCAAGCACGGTTTGTAATGAGCCGATGCCAATAGCCAATAACGCAATGCCTGTCCAGTCTACCTTTTGAGCTGTTTGCTTTAGCTTAGGCTCAGTGAGCAGGAAATAACATGACGTTGCGGCCAAAATACCTATCGGGATGTTGATGTAAAATATCAGGGGCCACGAGTAATTTTCGGTGATGATACCACCCATGGTTGGCCCTATTGTTGGGCCAACAAATACACCGACGCCAAATATCGCACTGGCAACCCCTTGTTTCTCTTTAGGGAACAGCTCAAAAATGACTGCCTGAGATACTGATAATAAAGCCCCGCCACCAAGTCCCTGCAAAAACCGGAAGAATACAAGTGTCCAGATGTTTCCTGCGCTGCCGCACATAAACGAACAGATAACAAACATGATAATCGAGCCGATATAATAATTCCGGCGACCAAGCTTGATAGTTAAAAAGCTGGTTAAGGGGATGATAATAACATTTGCTATGGCATAAGCGGTAATTACCCAGGTGGTATCTTCCAGCGTCGCGCCCAAATTACCACTCATGTGCGATAGCGCTACGTTTACTATCGTGGTATCTATCAACTCCATTACCGCCGCAAGCAGAACTGTGATGATGAGCAGGTTTCGTTTCAGGTTATCCATTTTCTATTTTAAAAAATAGACCGAACGGTCTTTTATATGTCAAAAAAAAATCAGTTGCTATTTTGTTCAATTTCAGCTTTTAGCATGCCAATTACCAGGTGCATGTGCTTGCTGCTGTTTTGTACTTTGCTTATTAATATGGCGCCTTCAATCATGGTAAACATTTTAATAGCAAACATGTCAGCATCAAATGTTTTTGGAAACTCCCCAGTTTCGTGGCCGCCTTTAATAACATTCGAAATACGACCCTGGAACCTGTTTATAGATTCGTTTACTTTTTGTTTGATTAATGGATTAGTGTCGTCGGCTTCGGTACCGAAATTTAAAATCGGGCAGCCACCGTTGTTGTTTTTAAATAACCGGTTTTCGTAAAAATTAAGCAGGGCGAACAGCTTTCCTTTCGCGGTAGTTTCGCCTTCCATACTTTTAACAATTTCGTTATTTAAGGTATCGGTCAGGTATTTATAAGCTTCAAGGGAAATTTCTTCTTTGCTTTCAAAATTGCCATACAGTCCGCCCTTGGCCAGTTTGGTGGCTTCCATAATGTCGCTCATCGAAGTGCCGGCAATACCTTTCTTATTAAAGATAGGCGCTGCCTGCTCTATAATAAATTGCCGTGTTCTTTCTGCCTTTGTCATTATGGGTACAAATATAAACCGATTGGTCTATTTTATCAAAGCGGTATTTTGATTGTTGACGTGGAGATGATAATTGTTGGGTAGCTTTTAAAAAGCTCCTTTAAAATTAATTTGATTCGGCCGGCCTTTTTAATAGGAAATGCAAAACTTATTTATCTATCTTTGATAACAATAAACGTTGCTACCTAATCTTTACACAATAGAAAAACAACACCATCCATCATCTATTTTTTAAGATAAGGTCTTCGTTTTTGCGATTACCCCATAGCAATTTTATCTATAAATAATAAACAACCCGGTATGCCGAAAACGGGATCAAAGAGTAGGCGCAAAAAAACCTTATCATGCAAAACGTAAATCCACTAACCCTGTACATTCCTATTCTGCAAACCGCAGACGCACAGGCAACCGCCCAGGCTGTCTATCAAAATTTTAACAACCCTACTACCAAGGCAAATCTTGACAGCATGGCCATAGTGCACTATGCACGCGTAGCGTTGGTGCCTAATACCAACAGCCCCGGAATTTTGGGCGTACTTGTAATTACAGAGTTCGACGGTAATATGAACTCGTACCTGCAAGCCTTTTGGGATGAACCGGGAGGCGGCATCAAAAACGCGTTCATCACCCTGGCTACAATAGCCCTTGATCCGCCGCCCGGCTTTGATCCGAACAACATTACCTACACCATGTTCTCTAACTTTATTATGTCTAACAACTTAAGTGAACCGGCTGATCTTTATTATGCCTATCCGCAATCGGTTGAGCAAATAACCGCAGCGTTTCCGCCTAATTCATAATACCAATTCATAAACTTAAACGGGCCGGGTTTTACCCGGCTCTTTTTTAACCTGCTAAACCTTTATCGTCATGCAAAATAGCGAGTCAGCGGCGCCAACGCAGCCAGACCTTTCCGATATCCAGGGGTTAATCATCCGTGGGTATACCCACCCCTGCTCTGTACACATGCTCTACCAGTTCAGTTCGGCACCGGCCGACCTGCCCAATATCAGCGGCTTTTTTAAGGCACTGGTTCCATATTTACGGGCAGCCGAAGACTGGGGCGCTATTAAGCCCGAAATAATGTTAAACATCGGCCTTACGGCCGGAGGCATTACTATAGTAAGGCCCGACCTTAATATTAAAGCCTTCCCTTACACGTTCTATTCAGGACCCTGGAGTGGTAATGGAGCCCAGCAATCGCTGATGGATTATGGAGCGGGAGCACCCTCTATGTGGTGGAACCAAAAATTCCCTTATACCGCCGTGCATTGTGCAATACATGCGTATGCCATGAACCCTGACGCACAGGCAAACATCACGAATATTATTGCCGCCGCCGCGAGTGCGAGCAATGGTGCAGTTACAGAGTTATTGCCCTTAGACAGCCCGACAGGCAGGCTGGAACAATACCCGTTAATTCCATCCGACTATATTCATTTTCGCTATCGCGATTCGATAGATGAACCCGATTTAGATCAAAATCCAACCGGAACCGACCAGGCCGACCTAAATAACTTTTTAATTGGGTACAGCCAGCTACCTCATCCAGTCCCAGGCCCAATTACAGGCCCAGAAGGAGTATTTGCTAAAAATGGCTGTTACAATGCCTTCAGGGTGCTTTACCAGGACGCAGTGACATTTTACGATTTTTTAAAAACAGAGGCCGAAAGGATTGCCCCGATTATCGGCATGTCTGTAGAATACACGATTGAATGGCTAGCCGCCAAGCTAAATGGCCGCTGGCGTAATGGTTCACCGCTGGTATTATCGCCGGATGAACCGGAGCAAAGCACATCGAAAGCTACCGATTTCGGTTATAAGGCTACCGATATGCAGGGATTAAAATGCCCTTTTTCAGCGCATACACGAGTGGCCAATCCGCGCGATGAAGGTGTTCTCGTAGCGGGCTCTACCATCGTTCCCCGTATTATAAGGCGCGGTGTTGCCTATGGCGCGCCCCTGCATGAAAACAACGCAAGTGATGATCGCGGCCTTATCGGCTTATTCCTGTGCGGAGATATTAACGCACAGTTTGAAACGCTTTATGGGTGGATAAATATGAATAATTTCAGTCCGGTGTTTCCGAAGGGGCAGCCCACCCCGCAGGATGCTTTAATAGCCAACCGGCCAACGCCTCCCGTACCCAGCAATATGACCGGTTCATTTACCATTCCGATGGCCGATGGCACTCCGGTTGTGGTACCTGACCCACAAGGCTCAAACCCCGTATTACCGCAGTTTGTTGTTACCAGAGGCACAGCATACTTTTTGTTGCCGTCTATTTCGGCATTAAAGGAAATTGCGGGGGTGGAATAAATTTTACGACTACCTTTTCTCTGTTTCTCTGTGCTTTCTTGGCGGTCTCTATGGTTAAAAGTAACTACGGAGATACAGAGGAAGCACGGAGAGCACGGAGAGAAAATATTTCTATATCTCCTTCACGTCCGTACTTTTTATCCAACCCTCACTCCCATTAGCCAGCTTAATTTTTAGCCAGCCGTTATTGTCATCTAAAATATCAAGCTTGGTTCCTTCGTGAATAACAAATAAGGCTTTAGCTTTTTCAACCGGGCCGCTGTTAACATTAACCGTGCTGCTGAAGACGATTGCCTCGCGATGACTGCTGAAGTAGCTTAGCTGCATGCCCGCCATAAAAACGGCAATTAAACCAAGTCCGAAGAACGATATCGCTGCATAAAAAGATGATTTTTTTATGGTTATCGACGATGTAAAAAAATACCAGATCAGCAAGCCTGAACCAGCCAACACCAGCAGCACGCTGATCCAGGCCAGGGCGTTGGCGGATATAGCCAGTATGAACCCGCGCCACCATTTGGTGATGAAGAATTCGGGCGCTTCGTCTATTTTATCGGTGGTTTTAAGGTTGACGTATTTGATGTTGAAGTTAATGTCCTCATCACCCGGAGAGAGCTTATGCGCCTTTCCATAATAAAGCAGTGCTGAAGGGATATCGCCGTTTTTGTAGCTGGCATTGCCCATGTTAAAATATAAGGGCGCTGATTCATAACCTTCGGCGACTACCTTGTTGTAGCTATCCAGCGCCTGTTTATATTGCCCTTTGTTATAGCTGGCATTGCCCGCAGCAAAAAGCGCCTGTACCTTGTCGACGCCGAATGACAGCGAAGGGATAACGATTGCCAGTAATATGTATAGTGCCCTTTTCATTGATTTAAATCTTATCTTCAATATCGCTGATGATGCCCTTTGCCTTTTCAAACACTTCTTGTTTGGTAATGTGCGTTACCGGCGCATAGCGGGCCATCTCGCACAGGTCCAGGGTTTCCAGTACGCGGTTTACCAGGGCTTCATCAGGTAATCTTGCGGCTAATGTTGTGGCGATGGTTTCCCTATCGAGATTGGCGTAAGGGATGTTCAGCTTATCGCTTAAATAACCGTACATACCTTTAAATACGTCCTCGTAAAATAATGCGGTGTTATTTGCCTGCAATTGCTTTTGCGCGTTAGCCATGTGTTTGGCGGCCACTTTGCTTGCGCGTTTATTTTTTACGGCGACGATATCGCTGTTAAATTTTAGCATCCGGTTGCGGTAATTAAACGCAGCGATGCAGGCAACCGGCCCCAGCAACAGCAATACGTAAAAAGGTATCGAGCCAAAAAATCCTTCGCCATTTTTTGCAATGTTGGTATCGCTGGTTTTAATATAGCGGATATCCTTATCCAGCATCCTGACGTCCTGCTTGTTCTCCCCGGCAAGGGCAGTAACATTGCTTTCTGCTACGCCTTTGTTCACTTTTACTTTAAAGGCTTTTGATGTAACGGTGTAGTAACGGTTGGTAGCCGGGTTAAAGTAGGAGAATTTTATCGGGTCGATGGTGTATTCACCCTCATGGCGGGGTATCAGCAGGTAGTTATAAATACGGCTGCCTGAAACTCCGCTAAGTTTTTCGGTTGTTGTGTCGGTAATTTTGGGGTCGTATTTTTCAAAATCAGCCGGGAAGCTGGTGTTTACAGTTTTTAGCAGCTTGATATTGCCTGCGCCGGTAACTTTAATTTTGTAGTTTAAAGTTTCATTCGCTTTCAATTCAGTTTTATCTATCGCAGTTTCTATGTTGAATGTACCAACAGCGCCGGTAAAGCTGTCCGGCTTGCCCGCATCTGGCAGGGGTTTTACGTGGATAACCACCGGAGCGCTTTTAGCCACATATTTTACCTGTTTAAACGAACCGCCAAAAAACTGATCCATTACATCGCGTGACTGCACAGGCTGACGCACTATAAAAGTCATCTGGAAAGGGTCGATGGTGATATTGCCGGAATGTTCCGGGAACAAAATAGTTTGCTTGATATCGGCAGTGTTATATTTAAGCCCCTTATAAGTCTCTACCTTCCATTGCACCTGCTGTTGCTGCTGAGGTTTGTTGATGTCCTCATTCCAGAAACCGGTTAAATCAGGCACCTTGTCCACACGGCTGTCGTCGATGCCAATGCGTGTGTACAGCCTGAAGTTTACGGTAAGCTGCTGACCCTGGTAAACATCGGCTTTATCAACCACCGCTTTCAGAAATATATTTTTAGCGATATCGCCGGTGGCAGTCTCAATGGTGCCTTCCGCCGCCTGCTGACCAGCCTGTGCCTGCGGAACTGCCCTACCCTTAACTACCTTAATTTTTATAGCATCGGTAGTATAACGTTTACCATTTACCGTGCAGGTGGCCGGTCCGATGGTATATTCACCTTCCTTCGCCGCCATCAAAATATAGCTCAGCGATGCAGTAACCGTGGTACGACCGTTAATCGATTCCATACTGGTGGATTGATTTGGCCCTGATAAAACCTGGAACGTACTAAACGCCGGCGGGTTAAAGTCGCTGGCATTGCCATTCACAGTAAAATCAACCTGGAACTGTTCGCCCGTGCCCACGGTGGTTTTGCTCACCTGCGCGGTAAACTTCACCTCCTGGGCCAGCGCGATGCCAGTCCAAAACAGTAACAGGGTTAATATGGAGTACTTGAGTTTCATTTTTTTGGTGAGTGGTTGATTAGGTTGATTAAGTGAGTGGTTAACCGGGTACGAAGAACTTAATCAACTACTCACCCAATCAACCACTCACTCCAAAACTACCAATCCTTCTCGATGTGCATGCGCGCACCTTTTAGTTTCTTATTTTTTAGTTTATCCTGGGTTTGCTTTTCGTCGTTATTAAGGGCGTCAAGCATACGTTCGGCATCATCCTTTGATATTTTGTTGGGCTGTTGCTGCTGGTCTTTGTTATCCTTTTTGTCCGGATTGTTTTTATTCTGATCCTTTTTATCGTCCTTCTTGTCCTGGTTTTTATCCTGGTTCTTGTTATCCTTGTTTTTGTCGTTCTTCTTATCGTCCTTATTATCCTTCTTATCGTCTTTATTGTTCTTATTATCCTTATTGTTTTTATTGTCCTTGTTCTGCTTTTGCTGTTCTTTCAGTTTTTCCTGTGCATAAGCAAGGTTATAGCGGGTCTGGTCGTCTTTCGGATTATTCATCAGCGCCTTTTTGTAAGCGTCAACACTTTCTTCCAATTTCTTGTTCTCTAAATAAGAATTACCCAAATTGTGATAAGCCGCAGCAGCCATTTGCCTGTTGCCGGATGTTGCCAACTGGTCGAATTGCTTCCCGGCTTCGTCAAATTTCTTCTGCTTAAATAACGCATCACCCAAATTAAAGCTACCCGGCGAGTTTTTATTCACCTGGGCCGCCTTGCGGTAATTAGCTTCCGCTTCGGTGTATTTTTTTTGCTCGTAAAGCTGGTTACCTTTATGCACCAGGCTTTTGTCCTCCTGTGCCATCAGTAACGAAGCCTGCATCAAAAATAATATGCAAATAATCAGCTGCCTCATATTTTCTTTACCTCAAATAGTTTCAAATTACTCAAACGCTGGCTCTTGCGGTTCGATATAAAGAATTCAACAACCAGCAGCAAAAATGCAATTCCCACGAAAAACTGGAACCTGTCCTCAAAATCTTTAAAACTTTTACTATCCACTGTTTTGCGTTGAATTTTATCTATCTGGGCCATCACTATTCCTAATCCGCTGTTGGCGTTGGTAGCACGTACGTAAGCGCCATTACCTGCAGCGGCAATTTCCTTGCCCATATTCTCATCCAGCTTGCTCACAATGGTTTTGCCTGTGCTATCTGTATGAAAACCCTCCTGCTTACCATTCCGGTAAATCGGGATAGGCGCCCCTTGCGGCGAACCGATGCCAATCACATGCACAGTTACATCCTTGTCGGTGGCATTTTTGGCTGCTGCTACGGCATCGTCCTCGTGGTTCTCGCCATCGGTGATGATAATCATGGCCTTGCCGGTACCATTCTTAAAATCAAACGATTTCATGCCCAAATCTATTGCCGCACCGATAGCCGTGCCCTGTGTAGGTACCATATTTGTGTTGATGGTATTCAAAAATAGCTTGGCCGCCGAGTAGTCAGTAGTAACAGGCATCTGCACATAGGCATCACCGGCAAAAACTATCAGGCCGATACGGTCGCCGTGCAGGTTATCTATTAGCTGGGCCAATGCACGTTTGGCGCTTTCCAGGCGGTTAGGTGCCAGGTCCTGCGAGAGCATACTGTTTGATACGTCGAGCAATATCATCAAATCGGCACTCTTACGTTTCTCTTCCTCCATGCGCGAGCCTAATTGTGGGTCGGCAGCACCTATTACTAACAAACCGTAAGCAATCGTAAATAAAATAAACTTCAGCCACGGGCGTGAAAACGATACGTCCGGTATCATCTGGTTTACCACTCCCCTGTCGCCAAGCGATTTTACGGCTTTTGCCTTCCACCTGCTCACTACAATAAACAGCAGGATGAATGCCGGGATTAACAGCAATCCCCATAAATATTCGGTATGTGCAAAACGTAGCATATTATGTCAGGGCCCCCTTAAACACTGTATTTTTCAATACAAATTCCAATAATAAAAATCCCAGGGCAATTAAAGCAAACGGGAAAAACAATTCCGTTTTTTTATGATACTGGGTTACATCAATTTTCGCTTTCTCCAATTTATCAATCTGGTCGTAAATATTTTTCAGGGTCGAGTTGTTGGTAGCGCGGAAGTATTTACCGCCAGTAATTTCAGCAATTTTGGTTAACGTACCTTCGTCCACATCTACCGGCACACGCTGGTATTGTATGCCCATCGGTGTTTGAACCGGGTATGGCGCCATACCTCTTGTACCCAAACCAACGGTATAAACCCTGATGCCAAACTGTTTGGCTATTTCGGCGGCAGTTATTGGTGGGATAGAGCCGGTATTGTTTGAGCCATCGGTCAGCAATATAATAACCTTGCTTTTGGTATCGCTTTCTTTCAGGCGGTTAACGGCGGTAGCCAGGCCCATACCTATAGCGGTACCATCGTCAATCATACCATTTTTAATGTCTTTAAACAGATTTATCAAAACCTCATGATCAATGGTGAGCGGGCACTGTGTAAAGCTTTCGCCACTAAAAATCACCAGGCCGATGCGGTCATTAGGCCGGTTTTTTATAAAGTCGATAGCGATGTTTTTGCCGGCCTCCATACGGTTAGGTGTAAAATCCTCTGCAAGCATACTGCCCGATATATCCGAAGCGATAACAATGTCGATACCCTCGGTAGTGCTGTTCTGCCAGCTTAATGACGACTGCGGGCGGGCAATGGCTACTATCAGTACTGCCAAGGCCAGGCAGCGTAATACAATCCCCGAATGACGAAACATTGGCAACAAACTCTTCCTTGGCAGCGCAAAACCTTTTACCGCAGACAGCGACAAATAGCCATAAAGCTTTCTTTCGCGCCAGATGTACCAGCCGGCGATTACCGGGATGAGCACAAACAGCCAGAAAAATCCCGGGTGGGCAAATTCAATTCCTTTAAACACGCTGTGTACCTCCTTCTGCCGGTTGCTGCGGCAATTGCGCCGTTTCCTGCGTTTTACTTACAAAGGCAATTGCGTTTTCCATTGTCAGCTCATTATCTACCGGCAGCGGTTTAGCCTTTGCAAATTTCACCAAATCGGCCAGTGTTAATACTTCATTCAGCTTAACGCGATACTCGTTGGAGATGGTCATGTGTTTTAACGATGCGATAATTTCTTCTGTGGTACGCTCATGGGTTTTTATCTCGTAGCGTTTTTCCAGGTATTCCCGCAAAATGTCTGTCAGCTCACTGTGGTATTCCTTTACCGCTTCCTGCTGCCAAAGCTTACGCTCGCGCAATTGCTGTAATTTGGTAAGGGCCATTACATGTGCAGGCACTGCCGGTTCAATCACCTTAATTTCCTTAACTTCCTTAGTTCTATTTTTGAAGTATAGATACAGGATAATACCACCGCCTATAAGCGCTATCGCAAGCGATAGCACCCAGCTATGGGCTAAAAACCAATCAAGAAACGTGTACGACACTGTTATCGGTTGCTTGATGTCGTAAATAGCTTTAGTTGTATCAACCTTTATGGTTTGTACCATCAGCGTTAATTGCGGCGTAGTAAGCACACCGGCCGCCGAGCCTATATTATAGGATGGTATGGTGTATGTCCCCTGATCGAACGAGGTGATGGTATAGCTTTTTATTACGGTGATTTGCTCCTTATTATCCTTGTCGACAATGGTATCCATGCGGCTGCTCACAATCGGCACCTTTCCGCTGATGGTGTCGGTCAGGTTCGGGAAGTTAACTTTTTCCTTTGCCGGCTGATGAACAATCAGGCGTAGCCTGGTTTGGTCGCCTATGCGGATGGTCAAACTATCCAACTTGGCATCAGCGATTATATTTTGGGCGGATGCACTGATGGCTAATCCGCTTAGCAGGAGTACAAAAACCAGGAAACTATAAAAACAATTACTCTTCATTATCTCTTCTTTCCCCGTTTTTTAAATAATGTCATTAAAGGTTTAACGTACGATTGATGCGTGCCGATATCACCGGCATCCACACCTGTGCGACTGAAAACATCCTTCAGCGCCGCATTCCTGTTCAAGGCATTCGTCTTAAATGCATTACGAATGCTTATATCGCTGGTGTTTACCCAGGTAACCATACCGGTCTCTTCGTCTTTTACTGGGATAAGGCCAAGGTCGGGGAACTCTTCCTCGTGCTTATCGTAAAGGCGCAGTGCGATAATGTCGTGCTTTTTATTGGCGATTTTCAGCTCACTTTCAAATGCCGGACTCATAAAGTCGGAAATGATGAATGCCGTGCACTTCTTTTTTATTACGCTGGTAAAATATTTCAACGCACCGGCCACATCGGTACCTTTGTTATCTGGTGTAAAATCAATCAGCTCACGGATAATCATCAGGATATGGCTTCGGCCTTTTTTGGGCGGGATGAATTTCTCAATCTTATCGCTAAAAAATATCACCCCAACTTTATCATTGTTCTGTATGGCCGAAAATGCCAGCACAGCGCAAAGCTCCGTCGCCAGTTCCTGCTTCAACTGCGACTGTGTGCCGAAGTTTCCCGAGCCACTCACGTCCATCAGCAGCATAACGGTCAGCTCGCGCTCCTCGTCAAACACCTTTACGTAAGGGTGGTTGAAACGCGCGGTAACATTCCAGTCGATGGTGCGGATTTCGTCGCCCAGCTGGTATTCGCGCACTTCGCTAAAGGCCATACCGCGCCCCTTAAAAGCAGAGTGATATTCCCCCGAAAACAGGTGATTGCTCAGCCCCCGGGTTTTTATCTCTATCTTCCGAACTTTCTTTAACAGCTCTTTGGTGTCTTTAGCCATATTGCCTATGCCCCTCTAAATCTCCGCTAAAGGGGAGACTTTTAATGGCATTTCTTAAAATTACATTTTAAATAAAAGACAGTCGCCACTGCCGACTGCCCACTACTAACTGCCAACTATTTCTTTACGGTACTTCTACCGCGTTTAAAATACCTGTAATAATATTTTCCGATGTCATGTTTTCCGCTTCGGCTTCGTAGGTGAGGCCTATCCTGTGGCGTAGCACATCGTGACAGATGGCGCGAACGTCCTCCGGAATAACATAGCCTCTGCGCTTAATAAAGGCATAAGCCTTTGAAGCCAGCGCCAGGTTAATGCTTGCCCTTGGTGATGCACCGAAACCAATGAGGTTCTTGTAGTTAGCCAGCTTATATTGCTCCGGGTAACGGGTCGCGAAAACGATATCTACTATATATTGTTCAATCTTTTCGTCCATATATACATCCCTTACCGCTTTGCGTGCGCGCAGGATATCTTCAGGCTTGATAACCGGGTTTGGCTTATTCATTCCCTGCGGTGCGATGTTTGAGCGGATAATACGTTTTTCTTCCTCTTTATTCGGATAGCCGATAACCACCTTCAGCATAAAACGGTCAACCTGTGCTTCGGGCAGCGGGTAAGTTCCCTCCTGCTCTATCGGATTCTGTGTGGCCAGCACCAGGAATGGGGTCGGCAGCGGGAACGTATTATCACCGATAGTCACCTGCCGCTCCTGCATGGCCTCGAGCAATGCGCTCTGTACTTTTGCGGGGGCACGGTTAATTTCATCAGCTAATATAAAGTTCGAGAACAACGGACCCTTGCGCACGATGAACTCTTCCTTTTTCTGGTTATATATCATGGTACCCAGCAAATCGGCAGGAAGCAGGTCGGGTGTAAACTGTATACGGCTAAAATCGGCCTGTATCGCTTTTGATAGCGTATTAATGGCAAGCGTTTTAGCCAAGCCCGGCACACCTTCAAGCAATATGTGACCATCTGCCAGCAAACCAATCAGCAGTCGGTCCACCATGTACTTCTGTCCGACAATCACCTTATCCAGCTCCATTTTCAGGATATCGATAAAGGCGCTTTCCTTTTGTATCATCTCGTTGAGCGCCCGCATGTCAACCGAGTACGATGAGCTGCCGGTTACGGCATCCACAGCAGTATGCCCGCTGTTTGTATTTATATCTTCCATTAAATGAATTTTATCTTTTGGTAGGCAAACTTAATCAGATAGCGAGTTTTTTGCCATAGAAATGTTAAAGTTAAATGTTAAAATTTGTTAAAAGTGGCATTCTGACCGCTCGCGGCTATGTGGTTAGCTGTTAAATTTATTAAAAAAGTGATTTTAGCATAACGGGAGGGCTACTCCAAAGCAAATTGGCAAGATCAACACCAGAGATTCGCAAGCGTGGACGCTTGAACGGGCGGTGATGGTAAAACGCAAAAATGGCATACTGATTAAGCCATGCCATTGTGAGAGATTGAAATTGATTAATGAAATATGCTGAGAATATTTTTATCGCAATTTGCACACCTCCGGCAGTGAAATTCTGTATGCCGGGAAGTGTGGAAATTTATACCGGGTAAGTTTTGTACGCGAGGTAAAAAAACACCATATCGCCGCTCGTCGCCAACAGGATATGCCCGAAGTTAATATACGGATAGGTTGTTGCGGCCAGGTATCCCAGCAGGCCTAAACCCAAAAATGCTATCAGCAAATACAAAGCCCTGAATCTTGTACTCATAAGTAATTGTAAAAAAGTGTTACCATAAAACCATTATCTCCCGTTCATTTTATCTATCAAATCAAAAAGACGAACAACGTTACAGGCACCCTGTAATTGAAATATGAATTGCCATAATCATACCATGTTTATTTTGATTTAATATTGGCCTAACACCAAACAGGCCCACGTCTTATAGCTATATTATCCAATTTGTTAATTAAAATACATTTTTAAGAAATATTATTTCTCATTAATAAATAAACTCTTAACGACATTTTGAAAATTGTTTATAACTTAATTATTATCAACATTAATTTTAAGGATGTGAATGATATCTCCGAAACCTGTCCGCGGTTATTTATCCCCAATTCAACCCCCCATGGCGGTGTGGTAATTCCCCAGTGTTATCAGAAACAGTAAGGGATAGTTCGATCTGAGCAAATGCCTATATTAGGCTCGTAAACCAATAGACTTTTATTATGACCGTTGACCAATATAGAATTGACGAGCTCAATCACCATGAACTCGCCGCTCACCAACGCAAGCTTGATTTTTTAGCCCCTGATATACCGGCATTTGATGACGTAATGAAAAAGCTGCAAGTTTTTAACGTGGCTATTCCCAGCTGGGCGCTTGGTACGGGTGGTACACGGTTCGGCAGGTTTTCGGGCGGCGGCGAGCCGCGAAGTTTGGAAGAAAAAATTGAAGATGTGGGGGTTATCCAGGCGCTGAATAAATCGAGCAATTCTATTTCGCTGCATATTCCATGGGATATTCCGGAAAATGCTGCGTCAATTAAAGCATTGGCGGCACAAAAGGGATTACACTTTGATGCTGTGAACTCCAATACGTTCCAGGACCAACCCAATCAAAAACATAGCTATAAATTCGGCTCGCTGCACCATGTAGATAAGGCGGTGCGCAAGCAAGCCATTGAGCATAATATAGACGTGATAAAATATGGCGTTCAGCTGGATTCAAAAGCTTTGTCCGTTTGGTTATCTGATGGCTCAAACTTCCCGGGTCAGCTTAACTTCAGGCAAGCCTTTCAGAACACGCTCGAAAGCCTGCAGGAAATCTATGCCGCCCTGCCCGATGACTGGAAAGTGTGGATAGAATACAAACCCTTCGAGCCAAACTTTTACTCCACCACCATCGGCGACTGGGGACAATCGTTATTGCTCGCCAACAAGCTGGGCAGCAAGGCCTCAACATTGGTAGACCTTGGTCATCATTTGCCGAATACCAATATCGAGCAAATTGTTTCTTTATTGTTGATGGAAGGCAAGCTGGCCGGCTTTCACTTTAACGATTCGAAATACGGTGATGATGACCTTACTGTCGGCAGTATCAATCCGTATCAGCTATTCCTGATATTTAATGAACTGGTTGAAGGGATGGATGCCCGTGGCATGACACATGCAACCGATATCGGCTGGATGATTGACGCTTCGCATAATGTTAAGGACCCGATTGAAGACCTTTTACAATCTGTACAAGCTATTAAGCTGGCTTATGCGCAGGCATTGATTGTAGACCGCAATGCGTTGATAGCGGCGCAGCAGAATAATGACGTTACCCTTGCCCAGGAAATATTGCAGCAAGCGTATCGCACAGATGTGCGTGCGCTGGTTTCCGAAGCAAGTTTGCGCGGCGATGGCGCCTTGAGCCCGGTGAATGTTTACCGGCAGCTAAAGGTGAGAGATAATTTGATTAAGGAGCGTGGATTAAAGACGGTTGCAACGGGGTTGTAAAAAATCAAAAAAAAATGCCCCATAGGGTCTGCCGCTTTGTAGAAAAAACCAATAGCCATTTTATTGCCTCGTAGAGGCTACCCTTCGCCCGTTTTGTCGCCATCAGAGCGGCAACCGGATAATGGGTAGCCCCTAAGGGGCATAAGAATCCTTACGTTAATTGGCTACAAAGCGGTAGCCCCTATGGGGCAGATGTTATAAATAATGAAACTTTTAAAAGTTTTATGAGTGCCAAACCGGTAGTAGTTATATTTGACGTTGGTAAAACCAACAAAAAGCTTTTTTTATTTGACGAGAACTACCAGATAGTTTTCGAAAAATCTGCGCGCTTTATCGAGACGGTTGATGAGGATGGCTTTCCGTGCGAAAACCTGGAGAGTTTGCGCTTGTCGGTGTTCGATTCGTTGAGCGAGGTTTTCCGATTGAAAGAGTTTAATATCAAAGCGGTAAATTTTTCGTCGTACGGCGCCAGCTTTGTTTATGTAGGTGAGGATGGAAAACCTGTGGCTCCGTTATATAATTACCTGAAGCCATACCCCGAAGACATCAGCGAAAAATTCTACAAAAAATATGGCGGCGAGGAATGCTTCAGTCAGCAAACGGCATCGCCGGTATTGGGTAGCCTGAACTCGGGTTTGCAATTGTATCGCTTAAAAATAGAGAAGCCGGAAATTTTCAACCAGGTAAAATATGCCCTGCATTTGCCGCAATACCTTAGCTTTTTGCTTACCGGGGTCTACTGCTCCGACCTTACCAGCATCGGCTGCCATACCGCCATGTGGGATTTTGAACAAGACCGCTATCACGAATGGATACAGCGCGAAGGTATTGCCCTTAAGCTGCCGCCGATTATACCGGCCAATAAAGTAGCGCCCCCGTTGTTTCCGGGGACCAGCTATAAAATAGGCTGCGGGCTGCATGACAGCTCGGCCGCACTTATCCCCTACCTGGTAAATTTCACCGAACCGTTCGTATTGATATCAACCGGTACATGGTGTATCAGTCTCAATCCATTTAATCAGCATAACTTAACGCAGGACGAGCTTAAAAAAGATTGCCTTAGTTTTTTGCAATATAAAGGCAAACCGGTTAAGGCATCGAGGTTGTTTTCGGGCAATGAGTATGAACAGCAGGTAAAGCGGATTGCCGCGCATTTTAATACGGATATTATCAAGTTCCGTAATATTACTTATAATCCAGACATCATTAAGAAAATCAAGCAGAAACAACCGCAAGTCCGGTATGAAGATGACTTTAAAAAGGAATCTGTATTCGGCACAAGGGATTTAGCCGGGTTTAGAAACGATACCGAAGCTTACCATCAATTAGTACTCGATTTGGTGAACCTGCAAGCCGCTTCTACTCAATTGGTTTTAAAAGGCACTCCGGTAAAGCGAATATTTGTTGATGGTGGTTTCAGCAAAAACAACGTATTTATGAATTTGCTGGCGGCGGAGTTTAACAACCTCGAGGTTTTTGCTGCCTCCATGGCGCAGGCTTCTGCAGTTGGCGCTGCGTTAACCGTTCACTCCGCGTGGAACGGCAAAGCGGTGCCAAATGATATTATACAGTTGAAGTATTTTTCGGCGGGGAGAGCGGAGCCGTGATTTGCTACGAAAAGCAACATCATTGGGTGTCATGCTGGGGTGCCCGAAGCATGAGCGCGATGGCCTACGTATCATGCTTAGCGTGCGGGGAACGGCCCTGCGCCGGTCGCCCTTCGACAAGCTCAGGGTGACACCCAACGCGCTTCGATATACTCTTACATCTTATGCCCCATTCACCGCTTTCAATACACTAATATCCTTCCCCTCCAGCATCTGCTGATAATTTTGCAGCTCAAACTTTTTACCGACCAAATCTTTAAACTCCGGCGATAACAGCATATTCAGCTCAGTTTGGCGGTGCTTGCTGGTGAGCGGCGCACCGTCTTTGTCGTTCATCATTTTGCTGTTCATATCAACCAGGGCGTCCATTTCGGGGCTTGGGGTGGCTGTATGTATCACCACCAGGTTTGGGCGGCCGGAGTTGAGCTTATTAGTTACATAATTTAAAAATGCAGACTTTTTTGTGGCGATAGGCTCTCCCCACATCTCCATATAGGTTTCGCCAAAGTACGAGGTGCTGCTAAGCGGGGATATTGCCAGTTTATATTTATGAGCAAGTTTTTCGGTTAGTGCCCTGAGTTCTGGTGTTGACAGGGCGATACCCATATGCGGGTCGATATAGGTTATTTTTAAGCCGGTATGTATTGCGCGTTCAATTTGCGCGGATAGTTCAGTTTCTACCTCATCAATTTTATAATGACTTCGCTCGAATGCGCGTGTTGATTGCGGGAAGTAGCCAACAGTATCAACCAAACTTGGTACAGCTGTGCGGCCGGTTACAGGTCCCCAGCGGTAGTTTTTCCATTCCGAAGTAAGTGTAAGGTGCACACCTACAGTAACCTGCGGGTTCTTTTTCAAAATCTCAACCGCTTCCTGGTACCATGGGCAGGCGAACTGCACCGATGCCGAAATAGGCATACCCGTTTCGCACATCTTTTGCAGCGCCATGTTTACAGAATGGTTCATGCCGATATCATCCAGGCGAATGAGTAGCTTAGGCAGCTTAGTTTGGGCGGATACGGATGATATTTGGGTGAGTAATAAAACAGCGAAAATGCAGGTGAGAATGCGTTTCATAAAATTAGCAGTTGGTAAGGCCAAGTTAAGTTTTTTGTAGGAGAATGAAATGTAACAAGTTTGGACCAGGATGCGTAGGATTAAAGGACGCCTGTCACTTTAATAAGCAAGACGGTCAGATTTGTCAACTTTTAAAAAGTTGACAAATCTTATCATCCTCTAATTCTATGAATCTTAGTTCAGACGCTTATATATATCCAACTGCGCCCGCACCGCCGGCTCACCTGTCGCCACCTGAACATTCCGCAGGTTTTCATCCAATGTAACCGCCTGCACATTATCGGCCAATTGGATATCGATGATGTCCATAATTTCTTGTTTTACGGCCTCATCATAAACCGGGTAGCAAACCTCAATGCGATGGTAGATATTACGGTTCATCCAGTCGGACGAGCCGAGGAAAACTTCGGGATTGCCATTATTGTTAAAGATGAAAACACGGCCATGCTCTAAATAGCGGTCAACGATTCTGCGGATGGTGATATTTTCACTCATTCCCTTTACTCCCGGAATAAGGCAGCAAATACTGCGCACAATCATATCTATTTTCACCCCGGCCTGCGAGGCTTCGTACAGTTTGCTTATCAGCACACGCTCTTCCAGGTTATTTAGTTTTATAATGATTCGGGCCGGCTTGCCTTTTTGGGCATTCTCTATTTCCCTATCGATAAGTTCAATAAACTTCGACTGTAAATTAAACTGCGCTACCAGCAAATGCTTAAACTCCAGTTGTCTTTTTTCTGATGGTTTTTCGCGTTTGCTAAGGAACATGAACACTAATTCCATTTCGCGCAGCAGGTCGCGATTGGCGGTGAATAAGATGTGGTCGGTGTAGAATTTGGCTGTTGCTTCGTTGAAGTTTCCCGTCGCCAGCAGCCCGGAATAAACAATCCGGTTATTCTCCCTGGTTTTTACGATGGCTATTTTGGCGTGTACCTTTAGCTGCGTAACGCTGTATACTATCTTCACGCCAGCCGCCTTCATTTTTTTAGCCCATTTCAGGTTGTTGGCTTCATCAAAGCGGGCTTTCAGCTCAACCATTACCTGCACATATTTGCCATTTTGGGCTGCGCTTATCAGGGCATTTACAATGCGCGAATTACTGGCGACGCGATACAGCGTAATATAAATTTCTTCGACGTCCGGGTTTATCGCAGCCTCGTTAAAAAACCGCAATACCGATTGGTAGCTTTGGTAAGGCGTATGGATTATCATATCGCGTCCCGTCCCAAAAAAAGACTCGCGGGTTAGCGGCTTCCAGTCGTCATATTGCAGGCGTGCATCCTTTATGGGTAGCGAAAAGAAATCTTTTAAGTTGTGATACCGGCCGCCTTGCGTAGCGCTGGCAGCTTGCAGGCTAAGCTCCTGGGTAATCAGCTGTAATACGCGTAAAGGAATTCCTGCGTCATGCAAAAATCGGGTTGCCAGGCCAAAGTCGCGTTTTTTTAGCTGCGTCTCTATTTCGTCGGATAAGTCGCCTGAATATTCGTCGGACAAATCGAGCTCTGCATCGCGGGTTATTTTTATGCTGTAACAACCTTTTACTTCTGAACCACTGAAAACCTTATCAAGGTTAGCCCTGATGATATCATCCAAAAAAGCAATGTAAGTCCTCCCGCCGTCTTTTACATTAAAAAAGCGCGGCAGTTCATCCGATGGAATATTAAGCAGCGCAACCTGCGACTTGCCCTTTCCATCAACAAGATCCACTGCAAAATATAGCTTGTTATTTTCCGGGAAAAAGAAATGCTCGCCATCCAGCATAACCGGCTGCATAAATGCTAACACTTCTGAAAGGAAATAGCCCTCTGCCGCTTTTATGACCACATCCGGAAGGAATTGATTGTAAAGCAGCCCGATATTTTCATGCTCAAGGGCTGGCAGTAATTGTTCTTTTAATATCTGCCCGAAACGCTCCTGTTGGGCGGATATCATATTTTTAGCCGCGGCTAAAATGTCGCTGCGCTCATCCGAATCAATATCATTATTATCCTTCTCGCCGATCTTTTGCAGCGCACGCAACACGGGCATGCGCACGCGGTAAAATTCATCGAGATTTGACGAAAATATGCTGAGAAACCTGATGCGTTCCAAAAGCGGCGCGTTCGTATTCGCCGCCTCTTCCATTACACGTTCGTTAAAAGTCAGCCAACTCAGATCGCGGTTAAAAAAACGCCGTTGTTCCATTTAGTTAGCGGGAGTGGTTGGTAATTTACCGAAGAATGCTGCAGCTATAACAAAAGCGATAACAGCGACGATTAAGCCAAACATGAAGATGTTATAAGCTATACGGAGCAGCCTGTATTTACGGCCTAAAACAACACCCTGTGCGTAAACATCGCGTATCAGACTGCCATACAAAAAGTCCTTATCAAGCATCATTTTTTGCATGCCGTAGTTGTAGTCGTCAAGGGTTGATTTATAAAAATTACCAAAAAACAGCAGGTTAACTTTTTTTGCATCGACATCTTCCCTGGTAAAATTCCCCGGGGGAATAGACGGCCTGGTGGAAAGAATGGAAAACGTCATGGCCAGCAAACTTACCGCAAGCAAAATAAAAGTAGGCCAAACCAGGTAACCATACTCGCTTAAACGGCGCAGCAACAAACTCAGCACTGCCGACAGGATAATAGAGTTAACAGTAATCATGATATGCGCCTTATTATCAGCCATATCACTGAGGCGCTGGTGATTACTCGAACTAATCCTGAACATGGTCTCGATACCCTTTTCAGGTTTATCTTTTTCTTTTTTCTTTTTATCCGATTTTGATTCCTCCTCTTCCGGCAAATGCTGGTCTTCTACCACCGTAGCATCGAATTTCATATCAGCGGCGGTTGATTGCATTGATACTTTTTCCTCCTTTTTTTTAGCTTTCTCTGCGGCTTTCTCTTCCTTCGCCAATCTCTTTTTTAAATATTCTATATTTTGCTGCTTACCATCATTCAGCAGCAGGCGGCAAAAATCAGTATGATAGGTATGGCTTTCAACAAAGGCTATTGATTTCTCAAGCCAGTGTTCTTTGCTGATATCAGCATTATGCAGCAAACGCACTTCCTTTAATAGCAGTTTATCTTTCTCTTTAAAGGCTTCTGTACCCAAATGAAACAGATCAGCGTCACAAATAATTTGCTCAAGTAGTGTATCAGGCTTTTGAGGCATTTTAGTCGCAAGGATACAATTCCTTATCAAATCCAGGTGCTTCTTGTCCACATGCTTTTCGCCGAAAAACTCCAGAGCTAGTTCGGCTCCTTTTTCTTCGTGCACTGCAACATCCACCATATAACCAAGGTCGTGAAACCAGGCGGCGGCCATCACTACAAAAAAATCGTCGTCGGCAAGCTGGTAATGATTAGCAATTTTTGTGGCCGCAGCCACCACATCTTCAGTATGGTCGCGGTTATGATACAACAGGTTTGATGTATCGTGGTTTTTATAAAAGGTTAATATATAATCCTGTCCCTGCTCCAGTAGATGCTGATAATTCATAGTTGTGGTAAAAGATTAACGCAAATTAGCTTATTTTGTGGTTTATTTATACAGCTTTAACTTGCTTTGCAACTGTAAAAATAAGCAATCCATCTGCAAAAACATGCCAAACCCTATTATTGATGCTGATTAAAATTAATAAAAACTTTACACTGACAATGATCGCGCGGCTGTTGATAACCGTATTTTCCCTGAACCGGGTAATGCTGGATAGACTGGTACCGGAACTTTGTTGGACGTTGGTTCGGCAGCATAGCTCGTCTTTAAAAAAAATAAAACTAACCGGCTGTGTGTTAGGTTATTTTAAACAAAAAGTATATTTATTGTAATATTAGCTTCATCCACGCGTCAACTATATTACGTAAGTACTTAAAAAGCAAATATTTGGTAAATTTGCATTGATAAATATCGATATGCTGTTTCCGCAATTTTCAGATAATCCATTCCAGATAGACCTCTGTTTTCACAAAATTATAGAGCGGCTGGAGGATATTGCGGCAAAAAATGCCGGCGCCGACAGCGAAAAGGCCAAACAACTGCTTGAGGAAATTAAGCCCTTCCCCGAACTAAGAGCGGGAATTAAAAGTATTTCGCAAATAAACGACAACGAAGCGGTAATTTCCGATTTGCTTGCTGATGTATTCCCGGCAGCTTTAACGCTAAACGAGATAAAAGCGGTGAGCATCCCTTACCTTGGTCTTACCTTTAACTACACGCAGCGGTTTAAAAATATTTTGAAGGCGGCGGGGACATCCTTTGAGTTTAACATCCGGGATTTTGATGAACACCAGTTTTATGTGATGAGCTGCAGCATTATCCTGAACGTTTTCTATGGCACTCACCTTGATTTTGGCAAACCATTATTTTACGATATTCCGGATGCCAATGGCATAGTACGCCATTACCGTATTTTATACAATGCTGATTTTTTGGAGATATTACCCACCGAAAAGTCGAAAATGCTTACCCAGGAAGACATCGACCTACTGATGGATAATTACGATGACCTGGCGCTATGGAAAGAAAAATTCCCGCCCAATAGCTGGCTATTAAAAGGCTTCGGCATCATGACGCTGATTGACTCGACTGTAGAAAATGCGGTATCGAGCCTGAAGAGTAACCTGTTGGGCAATGCGAACCAGTTAGAACTACAGCAAAACCTGGAAGTGATATTCCGGTCGATTTTTAAAATACCAGATTTGGAGATAGGCTTTACCGCGTTCGACCCTGAAAACGATAAGTTTACCAATATGTCATTCGGGCAAAAAATTAAAAGCTTTATTCTTGACAGCCGTATCGAGGGTGATTGCAAGCAGGAACTAAAGTCAGACTCATATCATAGCCTGCTCAAAAAGCGCAGTGCAATTATTGTTGCAAAAGTGTCTGAGTTCGCTGCTATAAACCCAGACAGTAAACTATTGAAGCATTTTGAAGCGAAAAATATCCAGAGTTTCATTTTGGCTCCGGTTGTTAAAAACGATACGCTCTTAGGGATACTTGAACTGGTATCATTTCACGAGCGCGAACTTAACAGCGTAAATGCCCGCAAGCTGGAAATTGTTATGCCGTTTATTGTGGATACCATCAGTCGTAAGGTAACCGAGCTGCAAAACCAGATACAGGCCGTAATTCAAAAAAATTATACGTCACTGCATCCCAGCGTAAACTGGCGGTTTAGGGATGAGGCACTAAAATATATTCACAACCGCAACGCCGGCAAGGAGTATAACCCGAAAGAAATAGTGTTTAACGATGTTTACCCACTTTACGGGCAGATTGACATTAAGGACTCCTCGATAACCCGGAATGACAGCGTTACCAAAGACTTAAGCACGCAGCTGGAAAAACTCATCGAACTGATGGAGCAGCTGCAGCAAAGCGACAGCATAAAAAACGCCGAGCAAAAACTACTTGACCTGAAGGACTTTGTGGATGATTTGGTGAAAGGTGTTAAAGCTGATACCGAGCAGCATATTCAAACTTACCTGGAATTAAATATCCACCCATTATTGAGAGAGAGCAAGTATTTCGACAAAGATACCTGTGCGCTGGTGGATGATTATTTTAAGCATACCGATAAAATGACGGGGGATTTCTACACGCACCGGCACAACTACGAAACTACCCTTGCACTTATAAACGAAAAGCTGACTACTGTTTTGGATAACCGCCAGGCCGAAATACAAGCTTATCTGCCGCATTATTACGAGCGGTTTAAAACTGATGGCGTTGAGCATAACCTTTATATCGGAAATTCCATAACACCTCACCATGAGTTTGATGCGACCCACCTGGAGCGCCTGCGTTTCTGGCAACTGCTGGTATTGTGCGAAATGGAAATTGAGGAATACCGGCTTAAGAAAACGTTACCGAATAAATTGGGTGTTACCTCGCTGATATTGGTGTTCAGCACGCCCATTTCTATCCGTTTCCGCATGGATGAAAAGCATTTCGATATCGACGGCGCTTATAATATCCGTTACGAAGTCATCAAAAAGCGCATTGACAAAGCTTTTATAAAAGGCACCAAAGAACGCATTACCCAGCAAAATAAGATCACCATCATCTTCTCGAAAGTTGAAGAACGGCATGAGTATATGAAATACGTGCACCTGCTACAGGAGAACAGCATCCTTTGTTCGCAAATTGAAGAATTTGATGTAGAGGATTTGCAGGGCGTTTCCGGCTTAAAGGCATTGCGAATCGGCGTATTGCACAACCAAAACGAGCCCATTGAAAAGACTTTTGATTATGAGGGTTTGTACAAGCAGTTGAGCGAGGTTGGGGTTGAGGAATAAAGGTTATTGCTTACGCGGCCTCCTTACGCAGTACCGGAATCATTTCATTAGCGTCATAAGTCATTTTAATTACAATACCTTTTTTATTGATAACCCAATGAACCGGGTAGCCTGTTACATGTAAATCCTTTTCTATATACGATGTCTTAACAGGCACGATCGCGTACTTAAAGCCTACACGCTTTTCGAAAGCCTCCAACGCTTTTTTTGAATCCCAGGCTATGCTGACAAATACAATGTCTTTCCTGTTTTTGTATTGTTCGGTAAGCTTATTTAACTCAGGCATTTCGGCAACACAAGGCTTGCAACCTATAAACCAAGCTTTTAAAACTAAAATTTTTCCTTTAGTATTTTCCGGAGTATAGGTATTGCCATTTAAATCTACATAATGAAAAGCCGGAAATGGCTTACCTTCCATCTGGTAGCACCCATAAAAAGTGAGGCCTGTTTGCTTAACCATGCTTCTTACATCATCATCGGCGTTTTTGCCTAGCCTATAGAGCATGTAAGAAAGCTTATTGTTTTTCACGGTAAGCTGAAGTGGAAGATAATCGCCGGTGGCAACTGCCTTTAAAAGCTCGCCTTTGGTGATTGTATGCCCATTAACATCGTAAGCAGCAAAATCTTCTGAAAGATATAAATGGGCATTATAATAGTCCATAAACGCTGCCATGTTCTTTAACGCGGATTGAGGGGCAACTACCGGCTTACCCGGAGGCTGTGCGACGGTTGTGAACGGAAAAAGAAAACTGACACTAATTACTATGGCACAAAGGATAGCTTTCATCAGGATTTGGTTTATAATTCTAAAGATACGAATTATTTAAATCAAACTATGGAAATAGTTTGATAATTTACCCATGAGCTGAATCCGCACATCTACTTAAAACCTAAACCCTGCCGAGATATATGGGTAAGCGCCGTCTTTTGAAAAACCAACAACAGCCTGAACGAGTATCAATTGCGCCGGTATAAGGTAAAAGCCTCCGCCATAACCGTCATGCCATTGACTGGATGACTCGCCGGGTGTCCATACTCTGCCAACATCATTAAATGCTACTATACCGAGCGTTCCGGGAACGATGTATGATGTATAATCAAACAATTTCAGGCGCAGCTCCAGGTTATCGTAAGCCATGCTTTTACCGGTAAATCTGCCGATATAAAAACCTCGCAGGTTGCTGATACCGCCTAGCTGTAACTGCTGATAAAATGACGCGTTGCCGATAGTGGTACCGCCGCCAATACGATTGCTGATGATAAATATCGAGTCGCGGTCAGGATTTGCGAAAAAGGTAAAATCGGTTGTGACTTGTCCGTACGTATGCGAATCGGAGTTAAGACTCTTTAAGCCAGTTATGGTAGTATTCCATAAAACACCGTTATGTGGGATGATGCCTTTGCTCCGCGTATCCAACACAAGGCCTGCTACCAGGCCCGCGTTTGCCTGTGTGGCAAATACTTTCTGGTTCGGGTTAAGGGCATTATAATCATTTAAAAAACGGTTGTGGTTAGCATCCTCGTCGCCGTTGTAATATTGGGCGACTATGCCGCCGCTTACTGTCCAATCGTCATACACATGGCGGACACGTACATCCGCATTTAAAAAATTATAAACGTTGCGGTAATATTTGCGCTTGTACTGCCCTTCGTTTATATACTGGGTGTTATTACCCAGCCCGAAAAAATAGCTCTGATAGTTTGGCCCCTTGGATAAGATATTAATCACCAGGTCGCTTTTGCCAAATACTTGTTTAAACTCGCCCATATAATTCAGCAGCAGCGAATTCGCGCCAAAGCCGTAATTAACCAACAGGCTCTGCCTGAACGCATAAGGGTCTTTCCTGAAACCTTGCTTTTGATAGATGAAGTCGGTTATCAGCTGCAGGCCGTAATCGCTGTTGTAGCTACCTAGTACAAGGGGTTGAAGAAAATTATATTTAAAGTCTTTTTTATCAAATTTATTAACGCCAGTATCAGTCGATGTACGTAAATGTGCTTGTGAGCTTAGCGGCAGGTTATTCTTCTGGTCGGTGCGGTCGTAAATATAGCGGTTGTTTTTGCTGTCGATATCCTTGTCGAAAGCAAAAGTGTCCTCGTCATCCCCGCCAACCATGCGTACAGTTATTGATGAATGGCTATTGCCATGCACCAGGAATTTATCCTCGCCGCCGAGGCCGTACAGCCTGATTTCATTAGTTACATCGGGGTCGAAGGTACGCTGATAAAGTACCGCGTCGAGTTTCCCGCTCTTTTTTATCCTATTTACCTGTACAGTTATTTTCCCGTCGCTGGCATAAGTCAAATCAAATTGCTCGCTTTTGTCCGACTCCGGTATTTCTACAATCTGCGATATAAAGCGGTAATATTTCAGCGCCTGCTGCATTAAATTATTCCGCCGGCCTATCAGCTTTTGCGTAAGTTCGGGGCCGCACAAACGGTAAATATTCGGTGGCATTTTTTTCATGGCATCTGAAATAAGGCCATCAGTTAGCTTACCCTGTACATATTTAATTTGTTCTTCCCAATCCTGCTGGCTTAATCCATTCAAAAAATAACGGTCAACGTTGCGGCCATTTAGATTCCAGCGATTGATGGAACGGATATGATCCTGGAAACTCTGGAATTTCGACATCAGCAAATGCCGGGACACCAACCAGGGCAATACGCCCGATGTGCCATAAAAAACCTGGTCGCGGTCTCTGGGTACGGGTTCATAAACCGTTCCGCCATTTCCATCATCTTTTTTCTCCCAACGCCATTGGTCTTCATGACGGTCCCAGTCGCCCAACAAAAAGTCAAGCAAGCGAGCCCTTAAGAAAAGCTTTTGGTCGGCGCGGGTATCGTTGCTTTCCTGTATTTTCTTCTGAACCTTAAGGGTGTTGTCCGTCTTATCAGCATCAAGTGGTTCGCGCTCTTCAAAAAGGAAAACCTGGTCGGCAAAGTCTTTTTGATATTCGCCGAAAGCAGGGTCATTCGGTATATAAACTATTTGCGGGTGCGCATGCGGTACGCCCAATGCCTGCGCTAATGGCGGCACAACCAATGCGGAGAAGGGATGTTCGGCGGAAATCTGGTCCTGCACAATATCCTTTGCTATAGTTTCCCTTAGGTTTGGAGGCAATACTTTTTCGGGATATTTCTGAATGGTGCGCAATACCCACTCCTGCCCGCTTGCATCCCTTAAACGTAATGACTTTGTTTGCATACCGCCGCCCCGCTGTTCTATTTTCAGACCGCCTTTTTCTTTGTCGAGGCGGAAAATTTTTAGGGTAACCGGCGCAGACCACAATTTGCGGTAGCTCTCGCCAAAAATTGTCCGGTGAAATCCGCTTACGCTATCGTATACAGGCTCAACCGCTACACGGATGCTATCAGGGCCGACTTTTGTTTGGGCAAATGCAACTGAACAGGCGGTAACAAAAATGGCAATCAGCAAATATTTTAATAAAAGTGCGCGCCTGCCGGCATTTTTAAGGATTGGCAACATAGGGTATCGGTAAGGTAGATATTCAATTGACAGTGACCGATACCAAAATACGGAAAATCGGTTATTGATTAATTATAATTGCCAAAGATAGTTTATAGCTACATTATTTACCAGATGTCCGATTCGTCGGTTATCTTTTTTTCGGGCATCGCTATAACGTAGCCAATTAACGATATACAGGCAAATATCACGATTCGGGTAATAAAATAAATCAGTGTTTCCATGTTAAATAGTTTGATATGATTAATGTAATGACGATTGAGAATTGCAAAAATGCCACCAAATTTTAAAATCATTAATAATCAATTACTTAGCATTAATAAAACTTTAAAACATTAACGATATTTCGCTATTTTACCTCGAAATCCGCGAAGTTTAACTTATTAAAAAGCCCCGCCTGTTTTACCGGGCGGGGCGCGTTTTGTTGTATTGTTCTTTTTTATTTACCGCCTGCGAAAATGCCTTTGTAAATAGCTTTCTGCAAATCATCCGGGTTAGCCATCGGCTTAATCTCAAAACTGCGGGAGTTTTCTGTGCCTAAGGTAATTTTCACTTTTTCAACTTTGCCTTTTTTCTCTATCTCCATTTCTACAACATCACCGTCTTTTTTTGCTGATGACAATGTCTGTAACACCGCTAACGTAGCCGGCTGACCATCGATGGTAATAATTTTACTTTTTACCCGTACACCGCTTTTCCATGCCGGGGAGTCATATTCAACCGCCGTTACAAACAATGAGTCCTTTTGAATTTTGCCGGTAATACCGCTCCATGCGCCGGGCTGTTTTTTCCAGGCATCGTCAATATCCAATCCCGCATAAGCGAAATAAGGATGATAGTTGATTTCCTTTACGGTAGATGCGTATTCAAAAAGTTCATCAAGGTTAACGCCTGCGGTTTCCTCGCAAACTTTCCTGAATTCCTGGGGTGTATAACCACGTTTCAGCTTTTTGAAGTAGGTATAATATAATGTGCGCATTACGTCGTCCAGGCTTTTCTTGTTCTTAGTTTCATGGCGGATCTTTAAATCAAGCATCAAACCAAGTACAGGGCCTTTATCATAATAGGATATCGTTTTATTAAACTCATCCGCTACCCTGCCGTTAGGGCCGTCGCTCCAGGTTTCGCTGCTGGATTGTGTGGCTGACTGAAAAAGGTGGCCAGGCTTTTTTTCATAATTAAGCAGGTTGGCCCTTAGCTGACCAAGCATTTCCTGATCGTTTGTTAAACCGGCTCTGTTAATAACAACGTACTCGTAGTATACAGTGAATCCTTCGGCTACCCAAAGCATTTCGGTTTTGTTGCCGTGCTCATAATCAAATGGGCCAAGCTCTATCGGGCGGATACGTTTTACGTTGTAGGTATGAAAATATTCATGCGCCAGGAAACTGTATAAACGCATTTTGCCGGCCTGTTTCTCCAAACCATTACCGGTAAAGGCAACGGAGGCCGAAGTAAGGTGCTCAATACCGCCGCCACCGGGGCCAACGCCTAAAAACACGTAATGTTTATAAGGTATATCGCCTATGATGCCAGAGCCGGTCTCCACTATTTTTTGAATATCATTCATAAAACCCTGCTTATCGGCAATAGCCATTTTATAGCCGATAAAATCATGAGGAATACCTTTCACCGTGAAGCCGGGCAGTTTCTCCAGTTTACCCATTAGTATCGGTGCATCATACAGTACATCGAAATCGGGCGCTGTATATTGGGTTGAATCGCTACCTGCTACATCAAGCCCTGTTGCTATCCGTGGCCAGCCGGAGTATTTATTAACAGTAAGAGAAACCGGCTGGATGATATTCTTATCCTGGTACATGAATAATCCCGCAGGAGAAAAATAAGCATGTGCCGTATCGATAAAGTTCCCGCCTACAAAGTTGCGAGTGCACTCTACATCATATTTCAGCTTTACGGCCTTGTGGTTTGCGGCCACCTTCCATGTGTTTTGGTCGGTATGCTTAAAGTCGAGCGACTTGCCGCTTTCGTCAGTGGCGGTAAAATCCGAAACGCTTTTGCCGAAATTCATAAACTGGTAATAGCCTGTTGTCCAAACCGGCATTTTAAACACAACTGTGTCCGGTAATTTGCCGGTCAGATCCAGGGTTATATGGGCCTTCTTAGTTGCCGGGTCGGCTGAGATGCCGAAGTGCCATTTTTGGCCAGGCTGCTGGGCCGACGCTGAACTTATCAGCATAAAATTAAAAACGAGCGCTATTAGAACTGCAAGCGTTTTTCTTTGAGAAACAGGCGGGTAATAGTTAATCATAAATTATGGATTTAAAACCAATATAAAAGTTAATTAACAAGCGGGGTGATTGTAAAGCTAAAATTACTAAAGGCGGTGTGACAAATTGTAACTGAATTCTATCTTACTATCACTAAAAATTATCCCGTTTTGTATAACGGGTATTCAAAATAGGATAATTAATAACTCACATCTTCAAAAATCTATCAACAAAATTGGCTTTTAGTTAAAAATACATAAATTTAAAGCAGAGTTTAAAGCGTTGTTTACCCCTCCCTGCTGGCACCGGATAAACTATCCGGACGAGTTAAAGCAAATGACAGCCGCTGATGAACACTGTAACGACCACATATTATCATAATTGACCTTGGAAACGATTACCCGCCGTAATTTTTTAAGCAAAGGCGCCATGCTGGCCGGTGGCGCATATCCCGCTATGCTGGCCTTGGGAATGCTGAAAGCTGCTCCTGCCCACGCGTTTAACCTTACGGGCAGCGGGAACGGCAAAAAAATCATCATTTTAGGTGGCGGCCTTGCAGGTATGACCTGTGCTTATGAGCTTAATAAATTAGGATATACTTGTACGATACTGGAAGCGCGGAATCGTGCAGGCGGCCGATGTTGGAGCGTACGCAACGGCAGCACCAATACCGAAACCGGCAAACCTACGCTAACCGCCCGTTTCGACGAAGGCCAGTATTTTAACGCAGGCCCCTCGCGCATACCCCACAACCACCAGCTTACCCTGCATTATTGTAAAGAATTCGGCATCCCGCTGCAGGTGTATAACAACGTCAACGAAAGCACTTATTATTTCGCGGAAGGCAAAGGTTCTTTGTCAAACAAAAAAATACGCGTTCGCGAGATACATAATGACATAAGAGGATATATGTCGGAATTACTGGTCAAAAGCATAGATCATGGCAGTCTTGATACCGGCCTTACCAAAGAAGACTCCGAAAAAGTTATAGAGTACCTGGCGGCAGAGGGCGGCCTTGACCCGGATAAGCTATATAAGGCATCGGCAAGGCGTGGCTATATCGAATCGCCGGGCGCGGGTGACAAACCCGGCAAGATTGCCGACCCGCATAAGCTGGCAGATATGATACAATCGGGCCTGATGGATCCTGATTTTTATAATGTAGCCGAGTATACCTATGAGTTGCAAATGACCATGTTCCAGGCTATTGGCGGCATGGACCAGATAGCTTTTGCTTTGCAGAAAAAAGTAGCGCAAAGCTTAAAACTGGGGGCTGAGGTGACCAATATCACCAATATTGATAACGGTGTAAAGGTTACTTACAAGGATGCACAGGGCGAGCACGCCATACAGGGTGATATTTGCATTTGTACGCTACCTTTACCTGTGCTGAGTAACGTCAATAACAATTTTTCGGGCGATGTGAGCCGGGCGATAGATTATATCAGCTATATACAAACCGGTAAAATCGGCCTGCAATTTAAAAGGAGGTTTTGGGAGGAGGATGAGCACATTTACGGCGGCATTACCCATACCAATAATGATTTGACGCAGATATTTTATCCGTCGTATGATTACCTCGGCAAAAAAGGCATCTTACTGGGCTACTATAATTTTAACGAAAAGGCACAACGCGTAGGGGAATTGAGCTATGCCGACAGGGAAAAACTGGCATTGCAAAAAGGCCGGTTGATACATCAACAATACGATACTGAGTTCGAAAATTCCTTCTCCGTAAGCTGGCATAAAACCCAATATAATTTAGGCGGATGGGCGGTTTACAGCAACGAAACGCGTAAAACCCAATATCCGGCACTGTTGAAACCCGATAAGCAGGTATATTTCTGCGGTGAGCATCTCACTTATTTAAACGCCTGGATGGCCGGCGCATTTGAATCCGCACGGAGCGTGGTTACTGCCGTGCACGGGCGGTTAACCGACCAAAGGGTACAATACCCGGCTCAAACTGATAAATAGAAAACTGACTGAATAATATAAAAACTCATTAACATGGCAAATTCACTAAACAGAAGGAACTGGATAAAAACCAGCGCATTGATGGCCGGAGGACTGGCCCTTGCATCCGGAACTATAAATAAGCTGGCTGCAATGCCTGTGATTAGAAAGCTCGGTCTAAGCCCTAAACCAGCCACCGATGAAACCGTATTACTGCAAGCTCCGCCCGCTATGAAGGCCCGGTTGCTGGCTAATGAAAACCCATTCGGGCCATCGGCTGCCGCAAAAAAGGCTATAAGTGACTCGCTGGACACCAGCTATCAATATGCTTTTATGCAGATGTCGGTATTGGCGGGTAAAATTGCCCAGTACGAAGGCATCAGCCAAAGTAACATTATGCTAAATTCCGGTTCAACACCATTGTTGCATGCTGCGGCTATGCACTACAGCAAGGGCGGCAAGAACATTATCACTGGTGACCCATCTTATGAAGACCTGCCATCAGCAGCCAAGGAGCATGGCGGCAACTGGATAAAAGTACCGCTAACCAAAGAATACAAACTGGACCTTGATGCCATGGAAGCCAAGGTTGACGATAATACCGGCTTAGTATATATCTGCAATCCTAACAATCCCACCGCAACCGTTGTCGACACGCAAAAATTAAAGGAGTTTTGTGAGCGTGTATCTAAAAAAACGATGGTTTTTGTTGATGAAGCTTACATCGACTACCTGCCCGACCCGCAGGGAACAACCTGTATCAGCTGTATAAAAGCCGGGCAAAATATTATTATTGCGCGTACTTTTTCGAAGCTCTATGGGTTTGCAGGTTTGCGCTGCGGCTATATCGTAGGTCTGCCGCAGACTATTAAAATGCTATCTATTTATACTCCGGGTGCTTTCAACCTTTCGGCAACAACCATGGCTGCCGCTATCGCCGCTTACCAGGAAACTGATTACATGAAGGATGCATTGCAGAAAACTATCGCTTCGCGCGAGCATTTGTATGCTACGCTGAAGAAAGAAGGGTACGAATATATCCCCTCATCTGCCAACTTCGTGATGTTCCCGCTGAAGATGGACGGCAATAAGTTTGTAAACGAGATGTTTAAGCGCGGCGTGGGTGTGCGTAACTGGAAGCTGAACGGGGCCGATTGGTGCCGTGTAAGTATTGGCCGTATGGACGAAATGGAGGCTTTTGCAGTGGCGTTTAAGGAGTTATCGTAAATTGTAATCAATTTGTCCGTGCATGCTCAAAATCTGTCCTGGTGACGCAAGGCGATGCCCTGCGCTGACGGATTGAACCCTTACAGGGTTCTTAGATCAAGGAAAATTATATATTATAGTACAAACCAAATACCCTGAAAGGGTTACATCTGTCAGCGATGGGTAACACCCATCGCGAAAGCGACATGTATACAAACCCGCAACTACCAGAATTCAACACAAAATTATGCGTAAACTATTCATAACAACAATTTTATTTTTAACGGCAATAGCCACGCAGGCCCAAACCACTACGCCAAATCCCCGCCCATTAACCATGGAGGAATACGACAAGGCGCTCACCTACTCTATCGCCAATTTGGATAACGACACCTATGTAAAATTTGATAGCAAATATGTGCTCGACAGGTATGAAAACCGCAAGCCTTATTTTATTACCGGGGGTGATGGCTTAAAGAAGCGCGTAGACCTTTACAAGCTGATAGCCAAAGAAGGCTTGCAGGAAATAGGCCTGATGGTGTTTTATACCAACGAGGCCGGCAAACGTTACCAGTGCCTGGTGCCTGATTTTACCGCAGATGCCAAGGTTTGGGCCAAATATTTCCAGGATATCGACGACATTAACAAAATCGAGAAAAACTTTATCCTGAAGCTGTCTTATGTAATATCGAAAGAGATGGCCTTTCAGCAATATAAAATACTGAACAATGGCAAGGACATGAAAGAAGAAGCCGCCACCTACGGCAACGATATCTGCTTTACCGGCGACGATGAGGTAACCATGGCCAGCGGAGCCAAAAAAATGATAAAGGATGTAAAAAGCGGCGATGAGGTGATAACAGTCGACCCAGCCACTAATAAATCATCCGTAATAAAAGTAAAAGAACTTACCGTGCATGCAGCTAAAAATTATGCGGTAACTGAAATGGTGCTGGTATCGGCCAAAGAAAAAAACAGCAGCGTGGGGCTTAACATCAGCCTTGATGCCAAGGTATTGAAAGCTACGCCAAACCATCCCATGCTTACCAAACAGGGTAAGCTGAAGATAGGCGACATCAATATCGGCCAACAGGTTTTATGCTTGAATGAGCAGAATGGTAAGTATGAAACCTATACTGTTTTGAGGAAAACCGAGCATGCGGGTGGCGTGCAAAACGTTTACAATATTGAGGCCGATGGAGGCAGTACGCTGGTGCTGAATGGGGTGATGGTGATGCAAAAATAGATTACAGATGAATCACAGATGTTAACTTATTACGCAGATGCATGGTTGACGAATAAATAGATCGCAGATGTTAACAGATAACGCTGACTACGCAGATCTTCGTTGACGAATAATAAATGAGATATTCATCAGCGTCGTCTGTTCATCAACTAACATCTGCGATCCCTTTTTAACCTCTGTGTTCTCTGCGCTACCTTTGTGGCCTCCGTGGTTATTAATCCGTAAACAAATCCATGAAATTGAAGGTATATCTGTTATGAAAAATATCTTGAAGCCGGTATACCTTTTTATTTTATTGGCGATTTGCCTGTTCTGTATCAATTGCACGGGGCAGCAACAAAAGAGCAGTCCCTCGCCTGCGGGTTATGATTTAAATAAGCCGGTTAAATACAATATGCCCGATGTGCTTACCGAGATATCCGGTATTGCTTTTAACCAGGGCGACCCGAGCCTATTATATGCCGAGCAGGATGAGGAGGGCGTTTTATTTGCTTTTAAACCCGGCTCGCAAAATACTAAGCAAACCAGGTTTGGCGGCAGCGGCGATTACGAGGATGTAGCTATAGCCAACGGCATGGTGATAATGCTGCGCAGCGATGGTACTTTATTTACCTTCCCGCTGGCCGCCGTAAAAAACACAAGCGTAACCGGTAAGAAACAGAAAGACCTGTTACCGCAGGGAGAATACGAAGGTCTTTACGGCGACACCAATGGTTCTGTTTATGCACTTTGCAAACATTGCAGCATCGAAAAAACAAGCAAAACAACTACTGTCTTCACGCTTAAGTTATCCGCTGATGGAACGCTAACAAATGCCGGTCAAAACACCATCGATGTAAAAAAGATTGAACAACTGGCAGGTGTAAAGAAAATCTCCTTCCACCCGTCGGCGCTGGCGAAAAATCCGCAGACCGGTGAGTGGTATGTTCTTTCATCTGTAAATAAAGTGTTGGTTGTTACGGATACAAATTGGAATGTTAAATCGGTTTATCCTTTAAACCCCTCCATTTTCAGGCAACCCGAGGGAATGGCGTTCGATAGGGATAATAATTTGTATATATCCAACGAAGGCGATAAGCTGAGTCCGGGGAATGTGCTGAAGTTTACTTTTAAAAAATAGTTTTTGCAGATAATTTATTTTCTTATATTTAGTGAACCTTTTCACTCAATATAAGATTATGCCGAACCATTTATCAATACTCGGAATTATCCATACCGCAATCAGCGTTATTGCCATAAGTGTTGCTTTATATGCTTTGCTGCGCGATGGCCGGATCAACCCGATGAACGGTCGCGGAAGATGGTATATATTTTTAACGGTTGTTACCTGCCTTACCGCACTACCTATTATGAAAACAGGCCATTTCACGCAAGCACATGCACTGGCAGTAATCGTACTGGTGGTGGTGCCGCTGGCCGTTTATACCCCTTCATTTAAATTGTTGGGCAAAAGCGCCGCTTATATCCAGGTTTTCCTGATGTCTTTAACGTTGTTCTTTTCGTTTATACCGGCTATTGTAGAGACCTTGACAAGATTACCTATAAGCAGCCCTATTGCCGGCGGTCCCGATTCGCCTGCTATACAAATGGGATTGATGATACTTGTAATATTGTTCGTTACCGGCGTATCGTACCAGTTTTTTAGGATATGGTCGCGTGGAAAAAAAGCCAAAGGCGATAACACCGTCGGCCTTGCCTGAGAAATAATTTTTTTAATATATAACCCTAACCTTACACATGGAAATTACAGTAAAACGGACCATTAAGTCCCTAAATTCGACTGTCAGCGATTTTTACATTGATGGACAACGTACTTATTACGGATTGGAACCCGTTGACAGGGGCTTAGACAACGATATGCCTTTAGCGCAAATCAAAGCGATTAAAGTGCCAAATAAAACCGCCACCCCCACCGGCCGCTACCGCATAACAAGGGAATACAGCCCTAAACACGGCAAAGACGTACCATTAGTTAATGACGTAAAAGGCTTTGAAGGCGTTGAGATACATGTGGGCAATTTCCCGAAAGATACAGAAGGCTGTCTATTATTGGGTACAGATCGCGGCCCGGACGTAGTACTGAACAGCAAAGCAGCCATCGATACTTTTTACAAGAAGTTTTTTGATACGGTAGATGGTGATGAAATGGTTTTTATAACTTATGAGGACTAGAGCCAAGAGCCAAGAATCAAGAACCAGGATGTAAAACGAACTCAAACATGTGCCGAATATTCGCCAATTATTTCGAAAGTGCCTGGCAATCTCAAAACAATAAAGCCCTTCAGAAAAACTGAAGGGCTTTATTGCTATATTATGGATGCGGCGGAGCCGGCGGACGTGGACCGGGCGGATGCGGCGGTGGCGGCGGTAAATGTATATGCAGCCTGTGGCGTACGCGGCGATGATGCCTGCGGTGGATAACAAGACGAGGCGGCGGTGGTGGTGGTGGCGGCCGGCGTACCTGCAGGTATGCCGGTGGAACAATCGCAGCAAGCGGTTTTGCATGAGCAAACTGCATGCTGAACGTTAATACTGCAATTACGACGAAAGCTTTTAAATATTTCATTGGTAATGGATTAGTGGTTTATTGTTTCTTCTCAACATTAAAGATAGGAATATGTTTGGGAAATAAGCGATTGAAGTTATCTAACGATTGAAAAGAGAAACATAAATTTACATTTATTGTAGAGACACAACACTTGCGTCTCCGAAGCGATAGATAGCCCACATGATTCAACCGCCCATGGGATATCATTACTACATATCTCAAATTTGCTGTCACAGACCTGTCCTGCGGGAGACACAAGTGTTGTGTCTCTACGGGAATCCTTATTATTTAACCTGCTTATACAAAAAATCCGCAGCAAACTGCGCGGCTTCTAGCCAACGGGCCTGTGTATCTTTCCCGCCTGAGAAAAGCGGGTTAAAATGTTTGTGCAGTTCATGCGAATAGCCCTCAAAAACCTTTACCTCATTTGGGATACCGAGGGCTGTTGCTTTTTCACGTATCTCGGCGCCACCAAACAGGGGCGGGCCTTTATGGGTGGGCGCTACTATGCTGTCGGTACTGCCATATACGTTGACGATGGGCGTTTTGGCATTTTTAAGCCAATCCAGGTTAAATATTGCGCCCCAGAAATTGATGACGCCGGCTACTTTCAGCAATTCCTTATCATGGGAGCCTTCGTCAGGCACCCCGGCAAATTTTGCCAGTTCGGGGTTGGTGCTGAATGCGGCCTGTAAGGCTATCATCCCTCCAGCCGAATTTCCGGCGAGGATGATTTTGTTTGGGTCGATATGGTATTCGTGGCTATGCTGTTTAAAAAATCCTATCGCTTGTTTGGCATCCTGCACGCCCTGGTAACAGCTTCGTTTCAACTCCTCGAAATTTAAAAACGGGAACTTTTTGCTCAGGGTATAATTAATGGTAACCACTACGTAGCCGCGTTGTGCAAAAAACTTACCCAAAAGTTGGTTGCTCTTATCGTCCTTTGAGCCGAATTTAAAACCACCGCCATGCATCCAGATTATCAAAGGCCGGTTGTTAGCGCTATCGCCGGCGGGCTGGTATAAATCAAAACGGCGGGCTTTGTTTTTGCCGGACGGGTCGACGGTATCGTAGCTTAAATCGATGGCGGTTTTTATGTTTGGAAATACCATATCCTTATACCTAACCGTCTGGGCATGAGTAGCGATAATTGCTGAACAAAATATACCAGCGGTTAGTAACAGCGTTTTAATCATCATGTTGATATACGTTACAAACGGGTAATACGGTTGTTTGGGGAGGGCGAGAAATAAATCGGGCATAGCTGACGGGCATGGTTGACGCAGGGCGATGCCCTGCGCTGACGGTTTTGAGCCCTTGCAGGGCGAAAAATACACTATTGCAAATATTTTCAATATAAAAAGCCCTGTAGGGGTGCCGTTCCGTCAGCGATGGGCATCGCCCATCGGACGCAATCATTCCCGGTTAACCAACCGTCCCCTAATTTTATTAGATTTGATGCCGACGATTGAACACGGGGCCGCAAAACATTATTGGCCTATCAGGGTTCAATCATACCGGTAACACATTATAATGTCAGTCGCGAATAAAATCTACCAGCAGCCGCACGAAATAACTTTAAGGCAGGAACAGAAGCTACAGGAACTGTTGGCTTACCTGCTCCAAAACTCGCCTTTTTATCGGGAGCATTTCGAAAAGCATAACATCAGCATCGATACCATAAAAACCATTACCGAACTTGCCGCCATTCCGCCGACTATTAAAGACGACCTGCAGCAACGCAACGATGATTTTTTATGTGTTTCGCGCGAAAAGGTGATTGAGTATACGTCCACATCGGGTACACTTGGCAGGCCGGTTACCATCGCCCTTACCGAAAATGACCTTGACCGACTGGCTTATAATGAGTACGGCTCTTTTTTATGTGCCGATGGCTCGGCTGCGGATACTTACCAGTTGATGCTTACCCTCGACAGGCAGTTTATGGCCGGGATAGCCTATTATTTGGGCATCCGCAAAATCGGCGCGGGCATTATCCGGCTGGGGCCGGGTGTGCCCTCTATGCAATGGGAAACGATACAGCGCTTAAAGCCGACGGCTATTGTCGCCGTGCCTTCATTTATTTTAAAGCTGATAAAATATGCACAGGATGCCGGTATCGATGTTAACAGCACATCTGTAAAAAAAGCCATTTGTATTGGGGAAAATATCCGCAACAACGATTTTTCGCTGAATATACTTGGTAGGAAGATTACGGAAAGCTGGGATATTAAACTTTATTCCACCTATGCTTCAACCGAAATGCAGACTGCGTTTACCGAATGCGGCGAAGGCAAAGGCGGCCATTACCAGCCAGATTTGGTGATTGTTGAGCTACTGGATGAAAACAACAATCAAGTTGAGCCAGGCACGCCCGGTGAAGTAACCATTACTACCCTCGGTGTTGAGGGCATGCCATTGCTTCGCTATAAAACCGGCGATATTTGCTGCTATTTTGATGAGCCGTGTGCCTGCGGGCGTACCAGTTTGCGCCTTTCGTCAGTTATGGGCCGCAAAAAGCAGATGATAAAATTCAAGGGAACTACCTTGTACCCTCCTGCCCTTTTCGATTTGCTGAACGAGATGGAGGAAATACTTGATTTTGTAATTGAAGTTTCCTCTAACGATATCGGTATGGATGAGGTGTCGCTTTACCTTGTTCCTGCGGCTTACACCGAAGAGTGCGACCACCGCATCAGGGCCTATTTGCAAGCTAAGCTGAGGGTTAGTCCGCATATTAAGTATATTAGTCCGGAGGAGATACAGAAGATACAGTTTAACGAAGCAAGCCGGAAAGCGATAAAATTTATTGATAAAAGGGGGTAGGCTTGCCCGGCATCGTGGTTTCGCGATGGGCGTTGCCCATCGCTGACATATTTAACCCTGCTGGGGTATTGAAGTTCGAGTTCCACGTTAATCTTCTTTCCGAAAGGGGATAAATACACCAGCACAGGGCAACACCCTGCGAATAACGCATGACATGCTGACAAAACACTGTCACCATTATAACCATCCACATTTCGTAAATTTGAGCAGCCGTTCTTTGTCCCTTATCAGCACAAGCTCTTCTACCTAAACCCGGCTGAAGTGGATACCGGCACTTCGAGGGCCTCAGTGCAGGCTGTGATTAAGGCCTGCGCAGTATGAACGTAAGACGGGGCTAGCCCCTGCTAGAAAGCACTGCCTGAAGTTTTTCAAAAAATTTTTATAGCTTTTTGAGACAAAAAATTCGTAAAATGACAAAAAATCCTCTTGTTTTCTTTGAAAAAATAACAAATACGCAGTTTTCAGACCGAATGGGCATAACGGTTTTAGCCCGTTTTTGGGTTGTTTTTGTAGATGGCCAAAACGGCTTTTGCCCGTTTTCACCCCCTTTTTTGTTACGGGCAAAACGCATTATGCCCGTTTTAGGAGTGGTTTTCGTTATGGGCTAAATGGCTTTTGCCCATCTACATTTTGGAGAATGCAGTACCTTGATCTTTTTAACCGGCCAATTTTACTTTCATTCACCTAAAACATTCCCCCCGTTATTGCAGTTTAATTAAACCGTTTTACATATATTTTATACTTTAGCGGTTTGTTACTACACTGATAAAACATACAACTTTCGCCCATGATAACTGTTGGACATAGTCCGCTTACTCTGAATGATTTTTCTGAACTGATATTTAAAAATAATGAGGTTACGCTGGACGAGGCGGCCTTGCAAAACATCAATACCAATTTTGAATTTCTAAAGCAATTTTCTTCCAACAAACTCATTTACGGCATCAATACCGGCTTCGGCCCGATGGCGCAGTATAAGGTGAACGAGGAAAATGTGCTGCAATTGCAATATAACCTTATCCGCAGCCACTCATCCGGCAGCGGAAAGCTGATGACGGCGCAACTATCCAAAGCGTTGATGATTGCCCGCCTGAACAGCTTTATGCAGGGATATAGCGGAGTTCACCCTGACGTGGTGGAGCTGCTAAAAGAACTGATTAATAAAGATGTTGCCCCCTGCGTTTACGAGCATGGTGGCGTAGGAGCCAGCGGCGATTTGGTGCAGCTAGCTCACCAGGGCCTGGTTTTAATTGGCGAAGGCGAGGTGATTTACGAAGACGAGGTGCAGCCAACCGGCGACGTTTTTACCAAACTGGGCATTAAGCCGCTGTCTATTCATATCCGCGAAGGCCTGGCTATACTGAACGGAACTTCAGCGATGACAGGTATTGGCATGATTAACATCATCCAGGCGAAGAAATTGCTGAACTGGTCGGTTTTGTTTTCGGCGATGATAAACGAGATTGTGGAGGCTTACGACGACCATTATTCGCACGAATTGAATGTGGTAAAACGCCATATAGGTCAGAATAAAATCGCTGCGATGATGCGCGATATTCTGAAGGACAGCATGCTCATCCGCGACCGTTCGGAGCATCTTTATAATCCGGATAACCTGGATTACGAGGTATTTGAAGATAAAGTGCAGGAATATTACTCATTGCGCTGCGTAACCCAGATTTTGGGCCCGATTTACGACACGATTGCACAAGTAGAAAACACGGTGGTTAACGAGTTGAACTCGGTAAATGATAACCCTGTCATCGACCACGAAAACCATAATATATTCCATGGCGGTAATTTCCACGGCGATTATGTATCGCTGGAAATGGATAAGCTAAAAATTGCCATGACCCGCGTTTCAATGCTGGCCGAGCGGCAATTAAACTACCTGCTAAATGCCAAGCTGAATCAAAAGCTGCCACCGTTTGTGAATTTGGGCGTGCTCGGCTTTAACTTTGGTATGCAGGGCATGCAGTTTACCGCAACATCTACCACAGCCGAAAACCAGACGCTGTCGTTCCCAATGTATGTGCACAGCATACCGAATAATAATGACAACCAGGATATTGTGAGCATGGGCTGCAACGCGGCGCTGATGACCAAACGGGTTATCGATAACTCGTTCGAGGTGCTGGGTATACACCTGATGACTATTTTACAGGCGATTGATTATTTAGAATGCAAGGATAGGCTATCGTCTGTTTCGCGGGCTGTTTACGACGAAGCACGCGGGATATTCCCGAAATTTGTGGAGGATGCGCCAAAGTATAAAGATTTGGCCCGCATTAAAGATTTTTTGGAGAATGCAGACCATAAAACCACGTTCAACAAATGAAATGCGCACTGGTAACCGGCGGGTCGAGGGGCATCGGCAGGGCGATTTGCCTGAAACTTGCTGCGCAGGGCTATTATGTGCTGATTAATTATAAAAGCAACACAGAGCAAGCTAACCAAACGCTTGAGCTGGTTAAGGACGCGGGCGGCGATGGCGAATTGATGCCGTTTGATGTTTCCGACAAAACTGGCTTAAAACAAACCATAGAAAGCTGGATTGAAGCCAACCCGGATAAATACATAGAAGTGCTGGTAAACAACGCCGGCATCCGCGATGACAGCCTGCTGGCCTGGATGGCCGACGAGCAATGGGATAGTGTGATGAAAACCAATTTGGATAGCTTTTTCCATGTCACCCGACTGGTTTTAAACGGCATGATGACGCGCAAATATGGCCGTATAATCAATATTGTTTCCCTTTCGGGATTAAAAGGACTGGCAGGGCAAACCAATTATTCGGCCGCCAAAGCAGGCGTAATCGGTGCTACAAAAGCCCTGGCGCAGGAAATTGCGCGGCAGGGGATTACCGTTAACGCGCTGGCTCCCGGCTTTATCAAAACGGATATGACGGAAGGCCTTGATGAAAAGGAATTGAAGATGCTGATACCTGCACGGCGTTTCGGTCAACCCGAAGAGGTGGCGGCAGCGGTTGCATTTTTTGCATCGCCCGAGGCTGCCTATATTACCGGGCAGGTTTTATCCATAAACGGGGGATTGTACACCTGATATGCTGCTGCCAGTTGATGATATTATCCCGCTGATTCCGCAGAAACCACCATTTGTGATGGTGGGCAGGCTGTTGTATGCCGATGCTGTGATTACACGCAGCAGCTTTGTGATTAACGAAGATAATGTATTTGTAAAGGATGGCATCTTCCAGGAAGCGGGCCTGATGGAAAATATAGCTCAGACGGCAGCCTTACGTGCAGGATATATGGCGCAGCTGGAAAGAAAGCCCGTTGAGGCAGGTTATATTGGCGCAGTTAAGGATTTTGAGATTTTTGAGTTGCCAAAAGTTGGAGATGAGGTTGTTACGGAAATAACGATAGACAACCAGGTATTTAATGTAACCATGCTTACAGGAAAGGTTTGGCACGACGATGTTTTGCTGGCGCGATGTGAAATGAAAGTATTTATGGAAGGATAAGACTTACGAAGTTTAACTCGGTATTGTTTGTTTTCAAAGGCCTCGTTGAGGGCTTTGCCGTTTAAAAACTTCGTAAGTCTGGCGGAAATTTTAGCAGGACGATGAAGTCAGACGTTTTTATAGTTGCAGATAATATATATTCCCCGCTGGGCAAAACCACAGCGGAGAACTTTTTGCAGCTTAAAAATGGCGTTTCATCGGTAAAATTGCATAACGACGATAACCTTTCTGCAACACTATTCCACGCAGCGCTATTTGATAATAGTGAACAATTCTCGCTTCAGGGCTACACCAAATTTGAGCAGCTGCTCATTGCATCTATAAGCGATGCGATACAAAATGCCGACATCGACATAAAAAATAACAATACCGTTTTAATTATCTCCAGCACTAAGGGCAATATCGGCTTGCTGGAAACCGAAGCGAATAGCGCGGAGCTGCATAAGCGGGTAGCGATGACAACTTCGGCAAAGATGGTAGCGGATTATTTCGGTTTTCAGAATCAACCTATAATCATATCCAATGCCTGTATATCCGGTGTTATGGCGATGATTACCGGTGCGCGTTTACTGCAAACTGGGCAATATGAAAATGCGGTTGTTTGCGGAGCCGACGTGATTTCTAAATTTATCGTATCAGGCTTTCAATCGTTCCAGGCTTTGAGTCCGTCGGTTTGCAGACCGTTTGATAAATCGCGCGATGGTTTAAATTTGGGCGAAGGCGCGGCAACCGTGGTGTTATCTGCCAATAAAAAATTTGAAGGTAATTTAAAAGTTAAAGGCGGCTCGATAAGTAACGATGCCAACCATATTTCCGGCCCGTCGCGCACGGGTGAAGAGTTGGCTTATGCGATAAAAAAAGCCATACAGGAAACAGGACTAACTCCGGCAGATATCGATTTTATATCCGCCCACGGTACAGCCACGCCTTACAATGATGAGATGGAGGCAAACGCGATACGGCTGGCAGGCTTACCGTCCGCGCCATTGAATAGCCTTAAAGGTTATTACGGGCATACATTAGGTGCGGCAGGATTGATAGAAACAGTTGTTTCGATGCAATCATTAAAAGAGGGATTGATGATACCGACACCAGGATTTGAGGAATTAGGGGTTAGCAGTCCGGTGAATGTTTGTGCGGAATTAGTTCCCATTGATGCGCGTAATTTTTTGAAAACGGCATCGGGGTTTGGGGGGTGTAATGGGGCTGCGGTTATAGGGGACTAAGATTCGTAGGATTTAAAAGATTATTAAGATTAATCTTTTGATTCTACAAATCCTTTAATCTTATAAATCTTAGTTAAATTGAGTATAGAAAAACACATAACAAGTTCCTGTATCATTAGCAATAATGCTGTGGTTAAAAACGGTGTAAAGCTGTTTGAAAACCCGGGCGTTGATGTTGCTGGCTTTTTGCTATCTGTTTACCAATATTTCCAGTTTAATTATCCGAAGTTTTATAAGATGGATAGTTTAAGCAAGCTGGGTTGGCTGGCTTCGGAAGTGTTATTGAAGGATAGTTTTGACAAAGCGGCTTATCAACCAGAAGTAGTCGGTGTGGTTTTAGCCAATGCCAATTCCAGCCTTGATAATGATTTGAAATATACAGCTACGATTAAAGAAGTCCCCAGTCCTTCAGTTTTCGTATATACGTTACCAAATATTGTTATCGGCGAAATCAGTATCCGGAATAATTTTAAAGGTGAGCATGCTTTTTTTATACAGGAACAGTTTGATACAGCCTTCATAGCGCAGCAAGTGAATTATTTGCTGGATAACGATATTTTACAAGCCTGCCTGTGCGGCTGGGTTGATATTTTGGAACAGGATTATAAAGCGTTTCTGTTTTTGGTTGAAAAGAAAAAAAGTGAAGAATCTGTAGTATTTTCGGAAGATAATTTGAAAAAGATTTTTGGCAGCTAATTTAGATTTGACAACTTTTTGAAAGTTGTCAAATCTGCCCGTAAAATATATGGAGCAATCAGTTTATATAGCAGGTGTTGGCGTAATTTCAGGCATAGGAAATAACGTGGCGGAGCATTTGGCTGCGTTTGAACGCGGGGAACCTGGCATGGCTGATATTACCCTCTTTAAGAGCATACACCAGTACGACCGCCCGGTTGCCGAGGTAAAACTAACCGACGACGAATTGATAGCGCACACCGGCCTGTCGATCCATAACAGCCGAACGGCATTATTAAGCCTGGTGGCCGCTAAGGAAGCTTTGGCTGATGCCGGTATATCTAATTTCAAAGAGTTGCGCACGGGTTTTGTTTCTGCAAATACCGTCGGCGGAATGGACAAAAGCGAGGGCTTTTTTATTGATTTTTTGGCTGATAATAGTAAAGGCAAGCTAAAGAACGTATTCGACCATGAGTGCGGCAGCATGACTGAAACCGTGGCAGACCAATTGGGTATCAGCGATTTCATGACCACCATCAGCACAGCCTGCTCATCTTCTGCAAATGCGATATTTTATGGCGCAAGGCTAATCAAAAACGACATACTTGATGTAGTAATAGCCGGCGGTGCAGATGCACTCACCAAGTTTACCCTGAACGGCTTCAACACGCTGATGATTTTGGATAAAGACCTTTGCAAACCGTTTGACGAACATCGCGAAGGGCTTAACCTGGGTGAAGGAGCCGGGTACGTGGTTTTGGTTTCCGATAAAGTAGCGCAGATGCTAAAAAAGCCGGTTTACTGCACGCTAAGCGGCTATAATAACAGCAATGACGCCTATCATCAAACCGCATCGTCGCCGGATGGCACAGGTTCTTATTTGGCGATGAAAAAAGCCTTGAAGAAAAGCGGTTTGAAACCATCGGATATTGACTATATCAACCTGCATGGCACCGGCACACCAAATAATGACAGCGCCGAAGGAACTGCGGTAAAAAGATTATTCCAGCCGGATTTTCCGCCTATGAGCTCAACCAAATCATTTACCGGGCATACACTGGGGGCCAGCGGTGGCGTAGAAGCGGTGTTTTCCGTGCTGGCTATCAGGCACGGGCTTATCTACCCTAACCTCCGCTTTGAAACGCAGATGCACGAGGTACCTTTTGAACCGGAAACCAAGTTTCAAAAGGGGAAAGATATTAAGCACGTTATGTCGAACTCGTTTGGTTTTGGCGGCAATTGTACATCGTTAATATTTTCGGCGGTATGAGCATGAAAGTATATATCCGTTCATCGGCCTGCATTTCTGCTCAGAAAACCTTCGGCAACGTTGGCTTTTTGAATGATATTATTGAGTATAACTCCACCCGACTGGCCGCCATCGAACCTGATTATAAAGAGTTTATAGACCCGAAGCTAATACGGCGCATGAGCCATGTGATAAAAATGGGGGTAGCAGCGGCAAAGGAATGTTTAAACAACGGAGATATGGAAATGCCCGGCGCCATCATAACAGGTACAGCTTTTGGCTGTATGGAGGATACGGTCACCTTTTTAACCCGCATTGTAGAACAGGATGAAGAATTGCTCCCCCCTACCGCGTTCATTCAATCAACCCATAATACAGTTGCTGCGCAAATTGCATTGATGCTGAAGTGCCATGCTTATAACAATACGTTTGTGCATAAGGGTATCTCATTTGAAAGCGCCTTGTTTGATGCGATAATGCTGTTAAATGAAGCGGAGGCGGATAATATCCTTGTGGGCGGTACAGAGGAAATGATAGATGCCAGTTTCAAAGTATTTACCAGGCTCGGGCTTTACCGGCGTAAACCTGTGTCAAACCTGTCGCTCTTTGCTACGCCTGAAAAAGGCACCATCGGCAGCCAGGGAGCAGGTTTCTTCCTGCTCACAGGTAAATCTTCCCCCGATAACCAGGCAGAACTAACCGGCCTTACCACCTTTTATAAACCTGCGGATAACGAGGATATTGAAAAACGCATTACCGCTTTCCTGCAAAAATATTTGCTAACTGCTAATGACATCGACCTCGTTATCAACGGAAAAAACGGTGATATTAAAAATGACGAAATATACACTTCACTAAATTCCTCACTGTTTAAAAACAATAACACAGCAAATTATAAACACCTATCGGGCGAATACTCCGTGGCTTCGGTATTTTCATTGTGGCTGGCGGCAAACATTCTTAAACGCGGTGCGGTGCCTGGTGTTATTCTCGAAAATGAAGTTAAAATTGATACCCCCAAAAAGATATTGATATTCAATCATTACCAGAACAAATACTACTCACTGATGCTGGTTTCGGCTGTTTAGTGCTTTCTCATGATGACTGCAAGCGAAGAAATTTTTAAGATTGAAAGCATTGAGCATGCCGATAACGTTGTTAAAGCGATGTTATCGGTAAATGCTGATAGCCCGATTTTTAAAGGTCATTTTCCGGGGCAACCGGTAGTGCCGGGGGCTTGTATGTTGCAAGTGGTTAAGGATGTTTTGACCGGCGCGCTGGGGTATGCGGTTCAGTTGCGGAAAGCAGATAATTTGAAGTTTGTGGGGATGGTGGTGCCATCTGCGGATAATACCCTTACGCTGGAGTTAAGCTATAAGGTTATTGATGAAAGCATTAGCGTAAATGCAAAGTTGAGTGACGGGGATAGGGTTTGTTTTAAGTTTCAGGGAATGTTTCTGAACCGGGATTAAGCAGGTTTCAGCGATTTTGAGGGGTTCGGGGCTGTATGAACTAAGATTCGTAGCATTAGAAGATTGAAGAATGTCTGTCGCTCTCGTCGTCGCCTCCGCCCATTCAGGCGTCCACGCTTGAATGCAAACAATTTAAGTGTCCACACTTAAATCACACCGCCGGCGTCGTTAGCGTGGACGCTAACAACCATTTACGTTCAAGTGTGGACACTTGAACGGGCGAATTGGTATTTCGCCACAATCCATAAAAATCTGCTAAATCCCGGTTCAGACTATTTCGCGGAATGCTCCTGTATATACTCGGCCATTGTAGCTACATCAACCAATACCTTGCGGCCTTCGCGTGGGTCGCGGATATCGATGCCGTATTCTTTTTTTAATAAAACGATTAATTCAAGTGAATCTATAGAATCGAGGCCAAGGCCATCGCCGAACAGCGGCTCATCGTCTTTAATGTCGGCTGGGGTAAGGTCTGTTAAGTTTAAAAATTTTATGATTTGGCTTTTTAGCTGCTCTTTTAGTTCGGTAGTCTCCATTGGGCAATTATATTAAATTCTTTCGTTTCAGCCCTAAAAAAATAACTAGCTGAAGTATTAGGGTAATAATTAGTAAAGGTATAATGTTTGAAACAACATCGCTTAAATTTCCGCCACGCAGAAAAAGGTCGTAATAGGCTTCAAGCGACCAATGCAGCGGCGAAAAGTTGGAAGTTGTTTTGATAGAGCCCTGCATGGCAAAGCTGGGCACCATTAAACCGCCAACTGCTGAAAGTATAACAATAGACACAGCCCCGAATCCGTTAGCCTGCTCCTGGGTTTGGGCAAATACACCAACTGCTATGGAGTAAGTTACGGCGCACCAGCCGGTAACCAGGGTCACAAAAAATAAGGCAGTTAAATCCGATGGCAAATTAAGCGCCGGGATGCCGATTATCGGGAACAGCCAGATACCTATTGAAAATATAACTGAGGCCTGCAACAGCGTCACAAACAGGTAAGTTATCTGTTTGGATAGCAGCCCTACCATATAGTTGGTGGGCAAAGTTTTCAAACGAATAAAGCTGCCATTCACCTTTTCGCGCACTACGCTACCGCTGAGCGACATAATAACAAAGAACATAGCAAATATCGTCCATGCAGGAACATTGTGCTGGGAGGCATTGGGGACTGCCCTGCTGCCATCTTTCAGCACCGGAACCGAGTTTAAAGTAGTTTGGCTACTTAACATCTCACTTTCGAGGCTGGATGGCAACTCTTTCTCATTTATGGCGAAATATAATGTACGCAGGGTCTGTCGGCTCTCTACCAACTGCAACGCGCTTTGTAAAGCGCCCTGTACCGAAAAGCGTAACGACTCCTGTATCACAGGATTAAAATACAAGGTGAGTGATTCAGCTTTTATAGCGACATTCTTAACAGAGTCGCCCTGCAACCCGAAGCTTTTTAATGCTTTATTGGATGCGTTCTTTGCCTTTGCCTGTGTATTAGCTGAGAAATTTGCTGGTACAAGTATAGCCAATTGAGCGTCCTTATCCTTCATGGCATCCCCAATCTCTGTGGTTGTTGCGTTTTTAGGTAGTTGAGATACTTTTAAGAGGCCAAGCTTATCGATGGCTTCGATAAGCTGTTTGCTTGATTTACCTGTATCTTTATTACAAACCAGCAATGGCAGCCTGGTTTTGTTAACCGCCTGGAAAGTGCTGTTCTGGATGTTGGTCACCACTATCACCAGGATAATTGGCATCACAAACATCAGCAGCAGGCCTACCCCATCGCGCAGCAGGATTTTAATATCCTTTATTATGGTTGCCCAAAGCTTTTGCATCAGTCGCGGTAATCCTTTCCGGTTAAGTCTAAAAACAGCTCCTCGAGGCTTGTAGAATTGTGTTCTTTAAATAAATCATCCAAGTCACCCTGGGCGCAAATTTTGCCGGCTTCCATCAGGGCAACCTGCTCGCAAAGGCCTTCGGCTTCGCTTAGCTGATGTGATGTATAAACCAAAGTTGTTCCGGCTTTATTCAGCTCCATTAAATAATTGATAATAGCATGGCGTGTTTGCACGTCTACCCCTACGGTTGGTTCATCTAAAAACAGCAGCTCGGGTTCATGTATAACACCTATGGCAAGATTCACCCTGCGTTTCATTCCGCCTGAAAACTTGTTCACCTGCTTATCGCGTACTTCGGTAAGTCCGAGTATTTCTAACAGTTCATCGGTACGATGTATGATTTTCTTTTTACTCAAGCCTGCCCATGCTCCAAAAAAATGCAAATTTTCAACAGGTGAAAGTTCCTGGTAAAATGAAAAATCCTGCGGCACAAAGCCGAACGACTTACGCACAGTTTTTGATTGAGCATCATGACCCAATATCTTTATGCTGCCTTCGGCGACCGTGAGCAACCCGGTCATCAGGCTCATGAGCGTGGTTTTCCCAGCGCCATTAGGACCGAATAAACCGAAGCGCTCTCCTTTTGGTATCTGGAGGTCAAATTGCGAAAAAGAAACCACGTCGTTGCCCGGGTAGCGGAAACCCATGTTTGCTATGTCGACGGCTAACGGTTCGCTTAGGCCCATTTAATTTTCTTTAAAGTTTCAAAGGCAGACTTTTCAAGAGCTGCAATTTCCAGCAGGTAATCGCCCATCATGTTAAAATCCTCCTGGCTGCCGATACGGCCTTTGTAAATGCCTGCTGCGTGTACCGCCGCCGTGCGCCACATGTCGCCCGCCTTAGTAAATATACCTGATATGGCGGCCAATTGGTTGCCCGGCAAATAAATATCAGCTTCCTGCAAAAAAGCACCGTAAATATAGCGGAAGCCGCCACCGCCGGTCCCTATCTCCTCCTGCATGCGCACCATTTGCGCCAGGTAAAGGCCGGATTTTTCAAGACCAAGCTTATCGCGCCATTTTTTTATTTTGAGGCCGGTATTTTTAATGCCGCTCACACCAGCAAAGCTGCCGGGGATATGCAGCATATTATAAACGTTCTTTTTGATGCCGCCTTTTATGGCCTGTTTTATCTGTTCGTCTGTGATTTCCTTATTTTCTTTGGGATAGTAAATGTGGCCGTTAGGCGATAGCGCGCCTTTGGCAAAACGCACCCGCTCCAACTGGTAGCTATCCATAATATTCGTCCCCTCCATTATTGGGTCGCTAATAAGGTAGTTGTCGCCGTCTTTGCCATAAACCACTAAATTATGTGCGTTAAAATGGAAGCGGTATTCTTTAGGAAAGTAAGGCAGATAATAAACGCCTACCTGGCAGCCTACTGCGCGACCTTCGTTCAGTCGTTCGTCCAAATAAACCTGAGCTTTTTCTTTTGATCTGAACTTTTTGCTGATAACCGGTATATCCAGCGATTTGCAGGTACGGTTAAATATATGCCCGGGAAATGAACGAAAGGCTATAGCCGGCCCATTATTGATTTTTATAAAGGGGACATAAACAAAAAATAAACCCGCGCCAATACCAAACGCAAGCGGTTCGGTTATCTTGCCGTTTGATGCGGTCCACAATAAGTTCCTGGTAACGCCCGATTCGCAATGTGCAGCCTGACGATGTTCAAAATCAATCTTCATGCACGGTCATAGTTTTAAGGTCTTCGACGCTGGTGTTAAACGCCTCAGCATATTTTTGCAGTTTTTGGTCGGATAGTGATTTGAATACTCCTGGGTTCAGGTGCCGCTTTACCTGCCATTGCCAAAAGCCGGTATAGCCAGCCACAATGGCTGTGTCCATCAGCCTGTATTCCATAAAAAACAAAAGCGGACTCGCCTTACCATCCAACACCTGCTGCTTAGCGGCTGCTATGCGTTTGGCAATATCGCCCCAGGCTGTATCGAGCGCGGTAATTTTCACATCCCAGCCGCTGCTTAGCGCTGTGGTGTATTTACCGTCGCTGTCTGTAGCGTAACAAACCTCTTTGGTTATTTTACCAAGCGAGCTTAAGTCCTGTGGCACTTCGTCCTTCTTCATCGGGCTGGTTCAATTAAACAACCGTAAGCATGGCGTACATGTATGAAAAACGAGCGCTCTCCGGCACCAGGCAAAGTATCTTTTCACCTTTTTTCAGGCGACCGCTTTTAAACAGCTCGTCAATCATCAGGTAAATAGATGCAGCGCCAACGTTACCTACGGTGTACAAGTTGATGAACCATTTCTCGTAAGGGATACCGCCGCCGTATATCTCAATCATGTCGTAAATTTTACTCTTGAAGAAATTACTGCTGATGTGCGGGAGGAAATAATCGATATCGTTAACGCCCAAGCCTTTTTTCTCGAATATCTCTTTTATTTTTCTTCCGCCGAGGGGTACAATATTATCACTTAACAAGCTGATATCCTGCTTTACGCTGAAGATGGATTTCGTCATGATTTCCTCCGGCGTATAATCCATGAAACCTTTCAGTGAACCATCGGCTTGTTTTTCGCCGCCCATGTACATGCAGGTATCCATTTCGTTGGCGTAGCTTACGCCTTCTATCCATTCTACGCGTAATGACAGGCCCTCTTCATTTGGTTTGTCGGTCATTAAGAATGCCGAAGCACCGTCAGACAGCATCCATCGTAAAAAATCTTTCTGAAAAGCGATGAACGGATTTTCCTCCATTTCCTTCAGCTTTTGGGCTTCTTCCTCAAATACGTCGGATACCAGTAAGCCCGAAAAACGTTCAGAGCCTGTGGCTACTGCTTTTTGTACCTCTCCTGCCTTAATAGCCAGGTAAGCAAATTTTAGCGCATGCATACCTGCACAGCAAACACCAGCGGGAGACACTACTTCTATCCCACCTATTTCCGGGATCCAGCCGTGGGTCATTACGCCGTGACTTGGCATCATCTGGTCGGGAGAGGATGTACCGCACGATAGCAATTCTACCTCTGTAACTTCTTCCGGGCTAATGCTAAACAGCGCCCTGACGGCCTCGGCAGTCATTTGCGCATTGGTATGGGTTGATTTATGTTCTTTGTTCAGCGCATAGTAGCGGTTGGTAATGCCATTATTGCGCAGTACTATTTTTTTTGATTTTGACGGCTTATTATCGATGTACCCCAAATACTGCTCCATCTCGTCGTTCGAAACGGGCTCATTCGGAAAATAATGAGAGGTACGATTGATATAAACTTTTGTATCAGACATATTTAGTGTGATGTTAGTTGACTACCTGTAAGTATTTTAACTTATTACGTTTAATGCGTTTTGCCGAAAAAGGTTTTAAAAATATTGCGTCGAGCGTAAGTAAAACCGGCGCGCCCAAAAACAGGGCGACAAAAAGATAGTATTTAAACGCCGAAAGCCATGGTGTGCGATTTTTGCGACCGGCGATTATTTTTGCCCATACAGCGAAAATTGGTTTAGCCCGCGCTTCTATAAACATCAGCTTATAGTTTATTCCTACGGCTTTTTGTTCTATTAATTCATTCTGCAAGGTATCCCATTCGCCATTTTCCAGGTGACGGACTATTGTTTTTCCGTATTCAGCAGTTCCCGCAATATCATTCTCCGAAACACCGGGCTTCGGAAATATATTTAGATAACGTTCTTTTTTGCCGGTTAGCATCCAGTAAAAAATGGTAACGAAGCTTATGGGGTTTGGATGTTTATCCAGCAAAGCAACATTGCCCACCAGCTTCGCGCCTGCTTCTTTAATCATATTGCGGACGCGCACGTAGGAGTTAATCCACATATTACGCCCGGCGCTGATGGTTATTACGGGTGTATCTTTTATTAGTGACTTAAAACCCTCATCATGCAATAATGAATTGCTGGGGATACTTGGCGATAAAAACCAGGGCTGGTAACCCATTATCACCAAATCGTATTTCTGTTCTTTTAAATTTAAAGGCTCGATAGGTTCCGGGATTCCCAACACGCAGGAAGGCATCACCGAAAAAAAGCTTTTGCCAGTCCACGGGAAATTATAATCGTTTACCAGCTTTACCCGCACTTTCTCAACAGTTGCACCGGCATCAATCAGCGGCGCCGTAAACGAGTCGATTATCTCGCCCATTTGCCCCGACTGTGTGTAATAAATGGCCAGTACCTTTTTATTCATTTTGCCGCAAATTTAGAAATATCTCGTTAGCCCGGTTAAAAATCTTCTGCGTGCAGCACTTTTGAATTTTTACAATAGTCTAAAATAGCGTGCTGCACCGATGGCGGCAGGCTTTTGAAGTTTCTTTGAACAATAGCCTTATCTTTTTCAATATCGCTGTGGTATTTCACAATTTTCGGCGCATGCTCTTCAATTGCCAGGCGTAAAAAGTGGTATTCGGTATTGTCTGCATCGGCAAGCATGGCTGTTTCCAGTTTGATGCGTCCGGCTTTGAAAAATTTTAGCTTTTGGGGAGGTCCGGATACTTTACCAGCTTTGCGCATGAGTAATGCACCTTCATAACCCTCTTTATTGGCCAACGAGGAGGATTGTACAATTTCAATCTGGTTGTTAATGGCGGTTAAATCGCCTTCGTCCATCACCTTATAAAAATCGGCTTTTTCAAATTTTTGCTGGGCGGATGTTGTTTTTGCAAAGCCTGCAATCAACAGGAAAATTAACAGCACATTCCGTTTATAAATCATTTTCATAGCTATCAAACATAATTAAATATCGGCTCCCGGCAAACTCAATCAAACGCAAAAATTACTTGCAATTTCCATCCAGCACAATTGTTACGGCCATTTAACACCAAAGGCCTCGATTTGTTATATTATATGTGATGTATACACTAAATTTAATGTATTTTCCCTTACTTTGGGGCTGCAATTTTCATGGGGTGTCCCGTTATATAAATAATGACGGCATATAATTGCAAAGGTTTAATGGATCTTAATGGATAAACATCTACAATTTGAAGGTTTGTGGGCAGTTATTTTGGGCGGATCGAGCGGATTCGGCTATGCTGCTGCTGAAAAACTGGCTGGCCATGGCATGAATGTGGCGGTCATCTACCGCGAAAATAAATCGTCAGAGAAAACACTCAAGCAAAACCTCGCGCAAATCGCCGAAGCAAATTCAGCCCAAATTCGCACTTACAATATCAATGCGCTTGATGGCGAATCAAGGGAGTCATTTATAAAAGATTTTACCGCCATTGCATCGAAAGGCAGCGTAAAACTTTTGCTTCACAGTATAGCCCGCGGCAATTTGAAGCCGCTTATCGTAAAAGATAATCCTGATGGTGAGAGCCACACCACACTTTCTATAGACGATATCCAACTCACCACTTACGCCATGTCGACAAGCTTACTCGACTGGACACGCGGGTTACTAAGCGCCGGCTTATTTAATGAAGATGCCCGCATTACCGGCCTCACCAGCGAGGGCGCACATAAATATTGGGATGGCTACGCCGCAGTATCTATAGCTAAATCATCATTAGAGAGCCTGGCCAAATATATGGCGGTCGAGTTTGCGCCTTATGGGCTAAAAACCAACATTATACAGGCTGGTGTAACCGAAACACCATCATTAAAAATGATTCCCGGGAGCGAAAGGCTACTGGAGACGGGGGCTAAAAGAAACCCTTTGGGAAGAATGACAAAACCAGATGACGTTGCCGGTGTTATCTACCTGCTGTGTACAGACGAGTCGTTTTGGATAAACGGCTCTATTATCCACGTAGATGGCGGTGAACACTGCCGGTAACATTATTTTTTTCGATAAATGAACAACCACATATTAAACCATTTACCATATAAGTCGTCTTTTCGTTTTGTTGATAATATTTCGCTGCTGAGTGAAAATGAGGTAAGAGGCGAATACACGCTAAAGCAGGATTCCTTTTTTTACGAGGACCACTTTGCGGGCAACCCGGTAACACCGGGGGTTATTATCACCGAAATTATGGCACAGATTGGCCTGGTTGTGATGGGGATATTTTTGATATTGAAAGACAGCGATTTGAATTTTGATGACGATACGGATTTATATCCGCTGTTAACATCGACAGACGTATCCTTTTTTAAAATGGTTTTACCGGGACAAAAAGTTACCGTGGTTTCTAAAAAACAATATTTTCGTTTCGGCAAATTGAAATGTTATGTCGAGATGCTGAACAGTGAACATGAAGTAGTGGCAAGCGGCATGTTTTCGGGTATCATCAAACATATCGAACTAAAAAAATGAAAAAACGGGTTGTAGTTACCGGGATGGGCGTTGTAGCGCCGAACGGCATAGGCATCCCGGCTTTTTTAGCGGCTTTGCAAAACGGCACATCGGGTATAAAATTTATGCCGCATTACCGGGAGCTTAATTTTAGCTGCCAGGTAGCCGGTATGCCCGCTTTTGAATGGGAAAGCCTGAAAAACTATATTTCGGAGGTAACTTTTCATGGCTTGAAGGGCACTAATATCGGTTACGGTTTAGCCGCCGCTATGGATGCCTGGGCTGATTCGGGGATGGGCTACGAAACCGACGAGCCTCGCTGGGAAACCGGCTGCGTATTCGGTAATAGTATTGCCGATACAGAGGCCATGAAGAATGTCATCGCGAAAGTTGACAATAAAGAGGTAAAAAAGCTTGGCTCGCGGGTGGTTGAACAGGCCATGAACAGCGGCGTAACGTCCTATATTTCGGGCAGGTTAGGTCTTGGCAACAAAGTTATTACTAATTCGGCCGCTTGTGCCACGGGCACGCAAGCCATTTTAATGGGCTACGAATATATAAAGGATGGATATGCTAAACGGATGCTGGTTGGCAGCGCCGAGCATGTTGATACCTATGTTTATGGCTCGTTCGATTCTATGCGCGTATTGTCCCGTAAGTTTAACGATGAGCCGGAAAAGGCCTCAAGGCCGATGAGCAGTACTGCCGGCGGTTTCGTCCCCGGTTCAGGCGCAGGCGCTTTGGTTTTGGAAGACCTGGACTTTGCCCTTAAACGCGGCGCACGCATTTATGCCGAGGTTTTAGGCGGAAACAGCAACTCCGGCGGACAACGCTTAGGCGGCACTATGACGGCGGCAAACTCCACAGGCGTTATCCGATGCATAACCGAATCCATGAATATGGCGGGTATAACAGGCGAACAAATCGATTTGATAAGCGGGCATCTAACGGCTACAAACGCTGATAAACAAGAGATACAGAACTGGTGCCAGGCGCTAAACCGAAGTGGTGATAATTTCCCGGTTACCAATTCGCTCAAGTCGATGATAGGCCATTCGCTAAGCGCGGCGGGCAGTATCGAAACTGTGGCATCTATATTGCAGATAGTTCATGGATTTGTGCATCCCAATATTAATTTGGATGACCCAAATCCCGAAATATTAAACCTGGTAAGTTTGGAAAAACTGCCTGTAAAAATGTTAAAAAAAGAAGTTAACATTGTAGCTAAAGCAAACTTTGGCTTCGGCGATGTTAACAGTTGCTTAATACTGAGTAAATACAAACAATAAAAATGACAAGAACGGAAATTCTAAATGAGCTAAAAAAGGTTATTTCGCCCTATACTACCAACAAAGAGCAGTTGGCCAACATCGACGAACAAACCGACCTCATTAAAGATTTGAAAATTAATTCGGCTAACCTAGTAGATATAATTATTGACGCGGAAGCAAAATACGATATCGAAATCGATTATGATTCAGCAGATAAAATGGTAAACGTCGGCACCTGTATCGACGTGATAAGCGAAAAGATTAATCAAAAAGCATGATAAGCGCGGGTAACGATATTGTGTCGTTAGCTGCAATTGACGTTACCCGCACCAATCAACATAAATTCTACTCCAAAATACTTTCTCACGCAGAAATCCCCCTGTATAGCGAGTTTAGTTTAGCCCAAATCCCTTTTGAAAATTTCGTGTGGCTGTTATGGTCGATAAAAGAGTCGGCCTACAAATTCCTGCAGCGCAATACTCCTGCGCTGGTTTTTACGCCGGTAAAATTTGTGGTGACGGATGTGGTTGTGCCCGGAGGTTTTCTCCCGCAAGCTTTCAGTTCTCCCATGCTTGAAGGTGTTGGTTTTAGGAATATACCCCACATTAAATCAATAGTAAAATTTGCAGAGCAGGAGTTGCATTCCTGTTCCCTGGTTTATAACGAGGTTATTCATACGGTTTTAAATCAGGACATTGATTTTGAAAATGTTTATTGGGGTGTAAGGAAAATTAATAGTGATGATAATTCTCTTCAATCCACAGAAGTAAGGTCTTTTTTAGTGGATCGATTGACGGGACGTTATAGTGATGATGGTTTTATTATCGATAAAAATCCGGATGGTTGCCCGGTTTTGTTAAGAAGCGGTGCTGCTATTGATGTGCCGATATCGCTCTCGCATCATGGGTGCTTTGTTGGGTATTCGTTTTATAAAAGCGGCCATTAACGAATTATGAAGTTAAGTCTGAGGTTTTTTGGCGTCGAATTATACGTATATTTGATAAAAGAATGGAGGCGAACATGAAAACTAATCTAACCAGTAAAAGCGCATTCAGGACACATAAAAGTGTGTCGCCAGAAGAAATTATTGCTGCCGGTGGCACTACCGCATTTGGTATTAAATCAGGTAAGAACAACGACACGCTTAAAAAAGCGTTAAGAAACTCGCCTAAGCCCGAACCTTTTACAGACGAAGAGTGGGCAAGTTTAATGGAACAAATGGCTAACGATAAGTAATGAATTTATTACTGGATACCAATATTCTCCTTTTTATTTCAAGAACCCGGGATACAGATAGTTTTGTAGATTTTATTAATCCTGATAATTCAACACTATATATCTCAGTAGCTACCGAAGCTGAAATTAAATCGTTGGCTTTAAGGAATAATTGGGGTGCTAAAAGGATTGAAGTATTGCACGATTTTTTAGACGGAATAAATATTGTAGATATTAACCAATCGTATGTCGATATCTATGTGGAAATAGACGCCTATTCACAGCGACAAAATCCAAATTTCAAAGATTATCCCTTTGATACCCCAAGAAATATGGGTAAAAATGATATATGGATTGCTTCATTGGCAGCTTTGCTGGGCTTAGAACTAATCACAACAGACAATGATTTTAATCACCTGCACCACATATTTTTTCCGGTAAAGAAAATCCTGCCAGAAGATTTTCGACAATTCTTTTAAACTTCAGTAAGTTCATTATTTCAATACGGCGCTACGATATACCCTAAAAAAAGGGACTGTGTTTCCACAGCCCCCGGGATTGTTTATAGTGGTTTACGATTGGTCGGTTATAACTGAAACGTGGGCCCTGCTGTGGTTCCATCATTCAGGCCGGATGGCACCTGCATCAGTTGCTGGGCGATAATCTCCAGCGAAAACATCAGGCCGATGGCTTCCTTGAGGTATTGAGGTTCGCCGTTAAATGTTTTGTGCAGACCTTTTAACAGCGCCCGGTACATTTCTGTAAACTGTGTATTCAGCAACTGCGCACGTGAGCCTTTCGGGTATTGCGAAAGCATAGGGTCGTCCATCATCGGCCAAACACCTGCCGGGTCGAACGATATGGGTGCACCGGTGAAGGCAAACTTTTTGCCTGTGGCTACCAGGTGACGGCCTTCTACTATTTCAGCGAATTTATAGTAATGCGCCAACTCGTGGTCGGTATCATCCGGCGTTTTGCCCGAACCTTCTCCCTGGTCTTTAATTTCCTGTATGGCGGCTACCGCATCTTTGTATGATTTAATGGCGAATAGCTTGCCTACGCTACTCCATTGTGTTACCTGTTTATCCAGGTGACCAAAAGTGATTTCCCCTTTGTCATGCAGGGCTTTTAAAGATTTTAATATCTCATCGTAAAACCAGCCGATAGTGTAAGAGTTCAGGCTGCGCATGCTTTCCGGCCTTAGCTGGGCACGTCTTACTTCAATAACGTCTTCCGGCTCTTCTATCTGCATAAAGCAATCGCGGATTTGCGGTATGGAGCATTTTCTCAACCTCACTGTCAGGCCAGAGCGTAAACCGCCCGGTAAATTTGTTGGATATCTCGGCACAAAACGCTCGTGAACAATATCAGGAGAACCGCCAATGGCCGTCAGTATATTGCACACCAGTGCCATGTGCAACATTTCCTCTATCACCACGCTACGTACCAGGCTGGCGACTTCTGCATTACTGCCTTGCTTGATGCTGTATAATGCGCACAGGTATGGCGGTATAGTTGAATGTTCCAGCTCAATAGCTATCTGCAAGGCCGCTTTCAGGTCTTCGGCCGAATCGAGTTTCATGTAAACCGGGTTATCGAGCCACTTGCGTATCATAGCGCGCTTGGCTTCCGATAAATCACGTGTGACCGGCATGTAATTGGGGTTGGTTATATCCATGCTGAACACATTCTTCAGGATATATTGCTTTTGCAGCACGTTTGCGAAGTTAGACAGGTCGACTATCGGCTTCATCACCGGGTACAGGTCTGCATATTGCTGAAATATGGGCTGTATGTGTTCTATCCAGTTTGGCTCGTCAGGAATGTCAAAGCCCGAATAAACCAGCGCGCTGATAATTTGACTTGGATTTTGTACCGCGCCAACGGCGGGCGCTGCATTCCCAAGCTGGTACGTAATGCCGTAAAGCTGTCCATCGATATAAACGCGGGGGTTGCCGGGGTCGCTGGCTGTCATTTGCAATTCAGCGTGGCCGTTATCGTCGGTTGTCAATGAGGTCGGGAAGATAAATGCGCTTTGCGGCAGGCCAACCTTCTGTGGGCCGGGTAATGGCCCCTGTGTTGCCTGTCCCTGCATAATGCTGGCATCGTAAGCAAGACTTATTTGCTGTTTTGCGTAAGGCTGACCAAAAACGGTTGCATAAAAATGTGCGCTTTTTTTATCGCCGGGCTCCATGCGGAATACAAAGCCATCGGCCCGTACATAGCCGCCATCCGGGCTTTCAGCAAGCAATGGCGCCACACCTGCCGCCGGGTTTAATACTGTCGAAGGCATCAATGCCAGCGGGTTGCTTTTTGCCAGCACGGCCTGTTCGTCATTCAGCGGGATATCGATTATACCTGATGTAGATTCATACCAGCCGGGCATTTGATAGTTTATCTCGCGGAATAAAACAGGGTTACCCCTGGCTGGTATCACACCCAGGTACAATTGCCCCTGGTTGGCCATAGGTCCGCCAACTGCCGCGGTGGGCAGGCTGTTGCCTAAGTCGAGGCGTATATTGTTGTTGTCAGTAATTGCGTACGCGGTATTCAGCTTGCTGCCTGCGCTGTTAAGCACGCGTCCGGCGACAAAATGGTGTGGTTCGTTATCAGCATGTGTACCAATCGACCCAACCACGCGGCCAAACGTAAAGTCAGGCGAGGTGCTGTCATCATTGAACCCATCAACGTTGAGCTTTACACTCAGTTCTTTGGGCGCGCTCTTTCCCGACGCTGCTTCCAGTTCTTTCAAAAAACGGGAGCTTCCGGAATTTACCCATTCGCTTATATCTAATGTGCTTTGGTAAAAGGCGCCGAAAAATGAATCGGGCTGTCCTGCCGGGTATCGAACAAAAATATCTCCGAATGCTGCTGTCTTAAAGTCGCTTTTAAAACCGCCCACATCACTGCCATCGCCCAAATTTATTTGAAAGCCCCATAGCTGCGATACCATTTGCTGCTGCGGGTCCAGGTCGACTATCTTGCCGGCCACGCGCGCATCTGCTGCGGTCACTGAAAGACCGACAACGGGGTCGACCGTTGCATCATCGCAAGTTGTACCATCCTGGTAGGTTACCATTTTCACCTTGCAGCCGTACAGCCGCCATGCACCGGTCCCTGCAGGGTTCCACCAGCCGTTTGTAGCGCCCGGGCCGCTCAAATCGTAATTTGATTTAAAAGCCGCCGTGTTAAAATGCTCGGGATCGTTGTTAACTGTTGAAGGGTCTGCCTGGAATTTTCCGGCAAAATGCAATCGGGGTACGTTTAGGTAGCTCATGGGGTAAATAAGATTTAGTTTGTACTAAACAAATATACCTTTATTCAATAACAATAAGCTGGATCAAATAAACCTTTATGAAAATATTTCCTATAAGGCAAAAGCTTACGGATGGGTCAAATAACGGGCGCGCGGTGATTATACATCAATATACCGTAAGGGACTTTCGGTGTTATCCAGGTTGATTTGGGCGGCAATATCTCCCCGGCATCGGCAACGTCCAGCAATTGCTCTACTGTCATAGGGCAAAGTGTGAAAGCAAAAGCGTCGGGGCTATCCTCCAATAAAAACTGTATCTCTTCGATGGCTTTGCTTCCGCCAATACATTTCAGACGTCCATCGGTGCCAGGGTTGGTTATACCGAATACAGGGGCCAATATTTGTTTTTGGAGGACAGAAACGTCAAGGCGTTCGGCAAATGTGCCACGCGCTTTTTCCCGGGGGGTAAGGTTAAACCATCGCCCAAAGGCATACATGCCAATCTGCCCCTGTTCATTGGGCTCAACGGGGTTGTTACCCCTTATTCGATCGGCATAAAAATTTTCGAGTACGCTGTCCATTAAAAAGTCTTTGTCGATAGCTGCTTCGGGCTTGATAAGGCGGTTGTATTCTTCCATGCGCAATTGGTCGCTGGCCATGTAAAGGGTTGATATCCGATCGTAAACCGGCAGACCTGCAACGCGCTGTTCATCAGCAAGTAACCCAGCTGATTTTAAACGGTGGTGGCCATCGGCAACATAAACGGAACCTATATTTTTAAATATATCGACCAGTTTTTTCACAACCCTGCCATCCTCAATCTTCCAAATCCTGTGAAAGCCTTCGCGATTGCCCACACTGGCTTTTTTAAATTTCTCGCGCGATTCGGCGATGATACGGTTAATAGCTACGTTAGGCTCATAAGTTAGCAGCACGGGATTACCTTCCAGCCCAACATGCTCCCGGTAGTTTTTCTGGCGACGGACGCTATCGTCAAAGGTTAATTCATGCGTTTTTATGTCGCCATTGGTGTAATCAGCCAAATCAGTCATCGCCCAGATACCGGTTTGGCGATAAGTTTTATAAGCGATTTCGTAAATATAAACGCCTGGTTTTTCTTCCTGCCACAGCCTGTTTTTGTCGAGCAGGTTCTGTAGGGTTTGGTTGATTTCCTCAAATGCTTCAGCCTGCGATTCCGGCGTTTCAGGGCGCTGCCGCGCAGCCGTCTCCAGCAATGTTTTTAATGGCGGCATCGAGCCGCTTTTATTCAGGTCGCCGGCAACCGACTCGGCCTGCATGGTGGTAAACACCAGGTGGTCGGCGTAAATGGAATTTGGCCTGATAGCGCGAAAAGGATGAATGTTTGCCATAAACTATGCAATGAAGCTGATAACAGTTAAAAAGCGTTTACGGTTTCTTTCACCTTTACCTCAGCAGCAAGTTCTTCGGCCATAAAGCTTTCAGCCTGCCTCACCATTTGCTCCGAGCCAATAAATATCGGCGAACGCTGGTGCAATTCCTTTACGTCGACGTCTAATATGCGGGTAAAGCCGTTGGTGGCCCGCCCTCCTGCCTGTTCTATTAAAAACGCCATAGGGTTGCACTCATAAACCAGCCGCAATTTGCCATTAGGCGCGGATGCAGTAACCGGGTAAATAAATATGCCGCCTTTAATCAGGTTTCGGTGTATATCGGCAACCATCGAGCCGATATAGCGCGATGAATACGGCCGATTGGTGGCCTTATCTTCTACCTGGCAGTATTTAATGTAGCGCTTAACTCCCTGCGGAAAATGCACATAATTTCCTTCGTTTATGGAATAGATAAGCCCGTTTTGTGGTATTTGCATCTGCGGATGCGAAAGGCAAAACTCACCGATAGATGGGTCGAGCGTAAAGCCGTTTACGCCTTTACCGGTAGTGTAAACCAGCATGGTTGATGAGCCGTAAATTACATAACCCGCCGCAACCTGCTGCGTGCCATTCTGCAAAACATCATCAAGCGTAGCAGGCCCGTCGATTGAGCGACGGCGATAAATAGAAAAGATAGTGCCTATCGGGACATTGACATCGATATTGGATGAGCCATCCAGCGGGTCGATTGCCACAATGTATTTGGCATCGCTGGAAACATCGGTATCCAGGCGAATAATATCTTCATTTTCTTCAGAGGCCACAATACAGCATTCCCCACCACATTTTAAAGCCGATATAAATTGCTCGTTGGCGTATACATCCAATTTTTGCTGACTTTCGCCCTGCACATTGGTATTGCCTGCATTACCCAGGATGTCCATCAGCCCTGCTTTATTCACCTCGCGGTTTACAATTTTGGCTGCTATGCCGATGTCGCGCAGCAGGCGTGAAAGCTCGCCTTTCGCGTAAGGGAAATCAGCTTGTTTTTCAATAATAAATTGTCCTAAAGTCATGAAGTTCTTCATAGGCTTAGTGTATAATATACGTTATTTTTAGTTATAGTTAATCGGCGAAGTTAGCCTAATTATCAGCTAAAAGACAAAACTAAAGCATAAAATGTTTGATAATTGACAATATACCGCACGTGTTATTTAAACACTAAGTGTATTGAAATCAAGTTCAAAAAACAGGTTTAAATGAGATAGGCTATGTTTTCAGGGAAAGTGCCTGGAGAAAAACTATTCTAAATTAATTACCCGTTTTACCAATTGCAGAACCGGGTTATGCTCATGCTCGGTATTTTCAGTCCATAAAATGGCGAATTGTGCTTTTTGAGGAATTTTGTCCAGTTCCACATATTTTATCGCGAGATTTTGGCCGGACAAGGAACGTTTCGGTTCGATGGTAACGCCGAGGCCCGCCTCCACCAGCTTTAAGGCAGAGCTAACAGATGCCGTATGGTGCGCAACATCCGGCAAAAAGCCTGCATCAAAACAAATAGACTCAACCGTGTGCACGTAGTCGCTGCCATCAATATGCTGCGGCAGGATAAAAGTTTCGCCGGATAACGCGGCAAAATCAAAAGGATGTGTTTTTAGCAGGTGATGATTTTCGGGCAGCACCACTACAAAAACATCCTCATAAAAAATCCGGCTTTTCAGGTTTTCGGGTACTATAGGGTTGGTCACAAAGCTGATATCAAGCTTTTGTTCAGCCAGGTCGTTATACTGGTCGGTGTTGTTCATTTCCTTTAGTACGGTTTTGATACCCGGGAAAGCAGCCCGTATCTCCTTAATTATCCCCGGTAAAATAGTTTGCACCACAGAATGCGTGTAGCCGATTCTTATCTCGCCCGCCTCGCCGTTATGTATTTGTTGGGTACGATTGATGGCATAGTTCAGCTGCTCGATGGTTTGCTGCGCAGCCCGCTTAAAGTAAACGCCCGCTTTGGTGAGCGACACATTGCGCTTGTTTCTTTTGAATAATTCCGCGCCTATGTTTTGTTCCAGTTGCTTTATCTGGCGGCTCAATGCAGGCTGGGCCATAAACACTTGTTCGGAAGCTTTGGTGAAATGCAGCGTATCAGCCAGCTTGATAAAGTTCTTTAGCGTCTGGATATCCATTTATGTAAATTTTGTTATTAATACATGCAAATTAAGTATTTTTTATTATTAATCAAATACAGTTCCTTTGTGAGGTAAACCGACAAACACTAAATGGAGGATTTGTTAAAAAAGGCGTATGATGCCGGCGATTTTCGCGGGGCCGGGCACAGGGTAATTGAGTTATTGGCCACGCAGTTGGAGCAATCGCGCGATGTGGAAGGGTTTCATACCATCAACCGTAAATCACCGGAAAATCAGCTAAAATACTGGACAGACGACTTTAGCAAGCCTAGTATTAAATCGCCTGATACACTTTTCCAAAATATTATCGACAATTCGGTAAACCTGCATAGTCCCGGCTATTTAGGACACCAGGTTTCTGTGCCGCTGCCCCTCACCGTGCTAACGTCGGCTGTTATGAGCTATATGAACAATGGTATGGCGATTTACGAGATGGGGATGGCCGGTAATGCCATGGAAAAAATTGTCACTTCGCACCTTGCCTCGAAATTTGGGTTAGGCGATGATGCTTCGGGCATTGTTACGTCTGGCGGTACGCTGGGTAACCTTACTGCTTTGCTTGCCGCCCGGGCATCTGTAAGCGATGTTTGGGAAAACGGCACCAGCGGCGGCGAGCAATTGGCCATCATGGTATCCGCAGAAGCTCATTTTTCCATCGACCGGGCGGCGCGCATTATGGGGCTCGGCAAAAACGGCATTATAAAAGTGCCGGTAAACGACAAATTCCAAATGCAGACAGGAGCTTTGGAAACCAGTTACCGGAATGCGGTTGCAGCCGGGCTAAAAGTTTTTTGTGTGATTGGCTGCTCGTGCGCGACTTCAACCGGGGCTTATGACGATTTAAAGGCTATCGCTGATTTTGCCAAACAGCATCAAATATGGTTTCATGTGGATGGCGCCCATGGCGCCCCGGCTATTTTTTCGGCCAAGCATAAGCACCTGCTAAACGGTATAAATAGTGCCGATTCTATCGTTGTCGATTTTCATAAAATGATGATGGCGCCATCGTTATCTACCGCGGTGTTGTTTAAACATCAGCGCCAATCGGCACAAACCTTCACGCAGGAAGCGCTGTACCTGTACCAGGATGAGCAGGAATACGAATGGTTCAACAGTGGCAAGTATACTTTTGAATGTACCAAGCCAGCCACCATTTTGCATACCTACGCCATTATGCGGCATTATGGCGACGAACTTTACAGGCAAAATATCGATTGCCTTTTCGGCCTTGCAAAGGATTTTGCATCGCTAATTAACAGCAGCGATGATTTTGAGGTGGCCTGTGCGCCGCAAGCCAATATTGTTTGTTTCAGGTATAAATGCGGAGGACAAACGGCACAGGTAAACCGCGAAATACTAAAACGGCTTACCGCAGAGGGCAAATTCTACATCGTAAGCACCTCGGTTAAGGGGGAGTTTTACCTGCGTATCTCCATCATGAACCCTTTTACTACTATCCAAAATCTGCAGCTGTTGTTGGATAAAGTAAGAGAGCTGGCTTACAACTTGCAGGGTAGTCCGCTGCTACAACACTAAACCGATATTAAAACCTAAATTTATATGAACGATACCAGGCAAAAACTATTAGCGGCTGAGCAGAACGCCGCAGAACTGTTCCAGGCGGTGTACGACGGAGGACTGATTGCCCCCGGCAAAACCGAAAAGCAACTGAACGACGAGGTGGTCAAGGTTGCCAATGACGTGTTTGGCGTACAAACCTTTTGGCACAAAAAAATTGTGCGTGCGGGCGTAAACACCATGTGCCCCTACAGCGCCGAGCCACCGGATGTAATGATTAAAGACGACGACATTGTTATTTTAGACTTCGGGCCGGTATTCGACGGTTATGAGGCCGACTATGCTAGGACCTATATTATCGGCGATGACCCGAACAAACGGGCCGTAAAGGCCGCATCCGAAGCAGCCTGGGAAGAAGCCAATGCCTGGTATAATCAGCAAACCAGCCTTACGGGGGCCCAGCTTTTTAGCTATCTCTGTAACCTGGCCCATCAATATGGTTATGAATACGGCGGCGAAATAGGCGGACACATTGTAGGCCCCTACCCCCATGAGCAGCTCGGCCCCGGGAATTTGGGATTGGACATCCACCCTGACAACCATCAGGAAATGTTCCTGAAAGACCCGCAGGGCAACGACCGCCACTGGATACTCGAAATGCTTTTTGTGGATAGAAAAAACCAGATTGGCGGGTATATGGAGCAGTTGATAACTCGATAAGAGCCAAGAACCAAGAGTCAAGAGTCAAGACCGAAGCATACGTACTTGCTGTAGTAACTGACCTCCTACAACTATGCATTTTTGCCTTATCTTGGCTCTTGATTCTTGACTCTTGGTTCTAAATTGGCTCTTGGTTCTAAATCACACAGCATGAAACTAACCGTATGCGAGCTCAGCGATAACGAGCAGGATTTTGTGAATGATTGGGAACAGCTAAAAACTCACCTCGATGCACATCAACCTGAGCTGCTTTTATTGCCCGAACTCCCGTTTTGCCGATGGATAGCCTCCGCGGAAACCATTGACAACGATGTTAAAATTCAAAGCATAGAGCAGCATGAGCAATGGCTAAGCCGGCTGGATGACCTAAACGCTAAATATGTTGTCTATACCCGTCCGGTTATTGCCGGTGATAAGTTTTTTAATACATCTTTTGTTTATCAAAAAGGTGCAGGACATACCAAACTGCATACCAAATCCAATTTCCCCGAAGAGCCGCACTTTTGGGAAGAAACCTGGTACGACGCCGAAGAAGGCAAACCATTTGAGGCCCTGCAATTGGACGGCTTTAAAATAGGCGCCATGCTTTGCACCGAAATGTGGTTTACCCAATATGCCCGGCAATACGGCAAACAGGGTGTCGATATCCTGGTGTGCCCGAGGGCTACAGGCGCAGGCTCCGTTCCGCAATGGGTGCGCTGCGGGCAAACGCTGGCTATCATTTCAGGTGCTTATTGCCTTAGCTCAAACAAATCAGGCGCCGGTGCTAACGATTTTCAATGGGGCGGCAACGGGTTTATAGCGCAGCCGGTGGACGGAGAACTTTTGGGCGTTACCAGCACTGACGGAAAGTTTATTACACGCGAGATTGATTTAGACAGAAGCAAAGCGGCGAAGGTAGATTATCCGCTGTATGTGAAGGAGTAGTTATTTAATGCCTGTTATCACATTTCAAATCCAGGTAATGACCAGATTTATCAAGAAAGTTTATAACCGGGCAACCAAAAGAAACATCTTCGACACCAAAAATTACCGGCGGCTTGTCACTGAGGAGGCGGCCCGTCCATTGCTGAAGCTCATTCTTATTGTTATTTTTAAAACTAAGAGAAGCAGGAGAACTGTCTTCCGTTTGGTAATACAACGCATTATGTACCAGCTCATTCCTGTTGTTGGTAACCAGAATCCGCTCAGCCGGCGACTCTTCGTTTTTTAAAAACTCCTGCAGGTAAAAATGAAAGCCATCCGATTGAAACCTGTAGGTTCCGCTCAATTTAAAGCCCTCCAATGTTTTTTTCTCGTCTGTATGCAGTGACACCTGTGGAATATTTCCGGGATTGGTCTTTTCCCAGATGATGGGATGCATTTGTGATTTAGTGAAAGGATTTTTCGCCCCAATGTATACGTAGCTTGTTGCCACGTAATTGTTACTTCGCCCACTGAAAGATGCACGGTCTATTTCGAACCCTAACATATAACTAGTCTCTGTATGCAGCCCTTCAGAAACATCCTCATAGGGGCTGAGAGAGGCAATTGTACTGAGTGAGCCAACCGGAAGCTTCAGCAACGCATCATTAGCATAGTCATAAATGAACAGGGTGTCAGTCTCTGCTATCCCGGTGCTCTTAAACAATCTTTTCCTGTATCTTGATTTCAGCGATAGGAACTCCGTCTCCTCCGGTTTTTTGTCCCTTATATCAGGAATTACAAGCGAGTCTATCTTTCGGGAGAGCGTATCGACATCCGACAGGGAAACAAATATGACAGTATCACCTTTGCGGGGCGTGAATTCCGTAAGTTCGAAAAGCGAAATATTATCCGGCCCGGTTGTCGGCGCGACCGGAGTGACCGAAATACTTTTAGCAACAGCAGCAACTTTCGACGGCTTTGCGGATTCCTGTTTACGTTTTTGCCCGCAGGAACTAAATATAGCTATTCCCGCGAGCGGCATTACCATCCAAATAGCTAATCTGACAATGTTTCGCTTTGTTCTTTTGCTCATAGTTTATTTATGGGCAATATAACAAAATCAGCCCTGTTTCTCCGGTATTTTAAAGCCCAGGTAAGTTCCAGCTGTCAGGCCCTGCAATGTTAGTAGCGTTGGCGGAAAATCGGGCATTGTAAGCGTTGCCCAGGCAGTGTACAGAAAAACAAAGCCCAGTACCCCCGTAAAAGTAACCATCTGCAGGCGGTGAAAGCTAACGCCGTTTTCGTCGGTTAATATATCATTAAAAAAGCTGTCTTTGCCCACCTTCAGGCTGTCTATCAGGTTATTGATGCTAGAGCTAAGCTGGCAATCAAGAAATTCATTATAAGCTATCTTTCCCTCTACCCCTGCTGCCGGCAACGACGCCCTTAGCAAATCCGTCGCCTGTCTCAATTCACCTTGCTGGGCCTGCAGGGCCTGTATTTTTTTCACAACTGCTTCGGACTTATTGTTACTGATACTGATTGCGCCCAGCCCTGTAGCCGCGCCTATGCCGATAAGCGCCAGGGTACCTGTGGTTATCAGGTCGTAGTTATCGGTTATCAGCCAGATAAAAACGAAGGAGGCTAGCACGACGGAAAACCAAAACGCCATCTGCACTTTCCCCAGGCTGTAGGGTGCACAACCAGCCTCTAAACCCGGAATGCCAAGCGGCGTAAGGTCTGCCGGCGCATCACGAAGCATCGGCGTCTTCTTCGCATACCTGAACAGCATAAAGAAATAGAAGGCCAGTACCACTATACATCCCCAAAACCAACCCTGGTCGATGCGTATAAACTGAAAAGAATGTACTTTGGTAGGTTGTGCACTCCCGCCGGTGAGGCCTATGGTGATGCTCAAAGGCAAACGGTGAAACTGCTTGCCGAATTCGGGATAGCCAAGCAGCATATTCCATGTTTTATTATTGTCCTGGTTACGCTGGAGCAGAAATTTAAAGTCGGCGCCGTCGCCATGCAAATACCAGCCAAGTGGAACGGTTCCTTCTACTTCGATATCGTTAATAAAAAGCCGCACCTTTTTAATGTCGGTTTGCGGGTTCAGCAGTCCGTTTAAATGGGTAACCTTTACACAAATTATATCGCTTATTGCGGCAGATTTTTCGTGCGGATAACCGTCCAGGTAGGCATCAACCACGGTATCAGGTTTTGCGCCCGTTGTTTGGGCCATTAAATTTAAACTGAACAACGCAACAGCGAGAATAAGGATAAGCTTTTTCATGACAAGGTTTATTGAGTACGATTGCCGCTGGCGTTACGGCAAATAAATGTAGGAATTTGTTTTGAAAAACAAGGGGGCAAATCAAATTTAACGCCGGGTTAAAACCCGGCGCTACAACATTGGCCGAGCCTACGGCTCTATCTACCCGAATTCAAAAGCTATCTGCTGGATTCATAATCCGGCGGGAACGCTTGCCGTTATTTTAACGCTATTGTTTTGCTTTCGCCAAAGACAATTGGTTGATCCTGTTTTTGAGGTTCGGAATTCCAAAGGCATTCGCGTACAGTAAGTCGGCCCGTTGCTGTATCCAGGCTGATGAGCTGGAATGACAACTTTGCCTCATCCTTTGATGAAACATTGCCTTTCATTGGCGAGTCTACCCGGAAGGTGTTAAGCGAAACATCATTATCTGGTCCGTGGTACTCATAGAACTCGTTAAAATTGCTGTTACCGTGAAAATAAGCCTTAATGTTAGGGTGTTTTTTCAGGAAAGCCACCAACCCGCGCTGTTCAATAGCTGTTTGGCCGCCATCGGCCGCCGCAGTTTTACCTTCCTTATAACGCTCTTCTGCCAGGTTTTCAAATTTGCTAATTGCATCAAAAGTTCCCGGTGCTTCAGGATTGGTAAAATGCTTTGCTTCACATTCCGGCTGGTCGTGTGTAAATATGATAACCGGGGTTTGGGCCGATACCGCGGCGAGGTCACTAGTCATCCAGGTACGCTCGGCAGAATCAGGCCAAAGCGTCAGGAACATAAAATGAATGCCCCCGATATCGCGTGAATAATTTATTTTATCACTGCGATAATTATACTTTTCGTTGGTCATAGGCGTGGCCGGTTTCAGCATCAGGTTATATATATTAACCATCGATGTTGGGTCGGTTAACGGACGCATGGATTTATAATGCCCGATGGCGTTACTGATATCATGGTTGCCCGGTATTAATAATACAGTAGTTGGTTTACCTGAATGGTCTTTTAGCTTAAGGCGCTGCAAATAATCGGTGTCAAATTGTGCCCATGAGGCCGCTGCGCTTTGTACCGGTATTTCCATCCGGTTGGCGATATCCCCGGTTTGAACCACGTAGTCAATCGCCACCACGAACTTGTCCGAACCGACACCATCATCATCAGGCAGCTTTGCTGCCGGTAAGCGCATCATCTCATCAACCATCGCCGTATTCACTGTGTGCCCGGTAACTGCAGTATCGCCACGAAAATTTGCCCGGCGAATTCCATAATGCGCATCAGACGTGAATACGAAATTGATCATGCCCGTGTTTTGCGCGTATGAGGAGATTGATAGCGACAGAACGAATAACAGCATTACTGCATACCGCAGTCGAAACAAGTGAGCCCCAAAATTCCGGAGGATAAAATTTAAACGCATGGACAGGTACATTGAATGATTTATCGCCCGCAAAAATCCGGTGTAAATTTGGAGAGAAACTGCGGAAACAGGCCATTTTCCTACCCCAATGTTACCACAATATTATCATTCGGTTATATAACCGTCAAGCGGGGCAAAATTTCAGATTTTCGCCAAATTTCAGCGGGTTTCTTGTGGCAAATTTAAAAACACGCCCATAAGATGAAACCCCTACCCCCGAGAACTTTCCTAAAAAGCTGGCTTACGAGGCATCTGAAAATTGCTTCTTTAATAGTCGTGCTATCAGGATTGTGCAGCGTTGCCAACGCCCAAACTATTACAGGTAAAATTTTTGATGCCCGCACCGGCGAACCACTCACAGGTGCAACCGTACAAATAAGCCACGACGGCCACAACGAATACACAGCAGCCAGGCTTGACGGCTCCTTTTCGTTTAAAAACCTCGCTGCCGGCGATTACGCTATTACTGCAAAATATATCGGCTACAAGCCATCCGAGGCCAAAAATGTGCATGTAAACAACGACATACAGGCCGTCAACCTGTACCTTGAGGAGCTAAGCAGCCAAATGAATGAAGTTACTGTTACCGCCCAGGGTAATAAACTAAGCGACAAAGCAGTGCGCGGCCTCGAGAAAAACGCCCCAATGGTTGAAAACGTCCTTTCGCAGAACACTATTCAATTACTCCCGGATGTTACGTTGGGTAACACTATCCAGCGTGTGAGCGGCGTTACCGTGCAACGTACCAGCACCGGCGAAGGCCGTTATGCCATCATTCGCGGTATGGACCAGCGCTACAATAATACACTGGTTAATGGTATTAAAATTCCAAGCCCCGATGATAAATACCGCTTTGTACCGCTGGACATTTTCCCATCAGAACTGCTGGAGCGCCTGGAAGTAATTAAAGCGCTAACCCCATCAATGGAAGGCGATGCCATAGGCGGTACCATGAACCTGGTGATGAAAAGCGCTCCGGAACATTTTACGTTATATGTTAATGCGTCTGGCGGCTTTTCAACGCTATTCTCGTCAAAAAGACCGTTTACTACGTTTAGCTCATCAGGGCTTAACGGCAAGAGTCCTGCTGAAATTAATGGCAATAGCTACGTAGCTAACTATGCCGATTTTAATAACTCAGCCATCAACAGCAATAAAAACCTGTCGTCCCCATTTAACTCGACCCAGGGTATAACCATTGGCGACCGTTTCTTAAATAACAAGCTGGGGATCATTCTATCCGCCAGTCACCAAAACGTTTATCGCGGCGCAAATTCGACCGAGCTAACGGCAAATGCACAGCCAACCGCCATTCCTGCCCCGAACTCGCCATCATTTTCAGATGCATACTATCGTTTATATTCAACCCAGACGGCGCGTACCGGCGTGAATGCCAAAGCTGACTATGTTTTTGATAAACGGAACAAAATATCGCTATATGGCATGTTCCTGCAATCCGGCGAATATATCAGCCGCCTTACTTCGGATACCCTGGGCCTTGGATTAAACTCTACCGCGAAGAGCAAACAGGTAACTATTTCGGACCGTAATACCTATACTAAACAAAACATTTACAACGCTACTCTCCAGGGAGATCATCAACTGGCAGATAATTTCCGGTTTAACTGGAGCGGTGTATATTCACTTGCAAAACGCGATCAGCCTGACCGTACCGATTTTTCTTTCGACCAAAATACCGTCGTTAATTCTTCGGGCGGAATCGTAAGCCGCGACTCGAACGATGTTAAGCTTACACATCACTGGGAACGCAATAGTGATAAGGACCTTGCGGGCTATGGCAACTTTACCTATACGCCACGCATAGCAGGTCGTAATGTAGAGTTCCAGTTTGGCGGCATGTACCGTCATAAAACACGTTCGGCGTATTATATCAGCTATAGCCTGGGTACTACATCAAATATTTTTTATCATGGCGACCTGAACAGCCTGCCGTTTGTGTTTGCCAGCCAGAACGATGCAACCGGCGCCTATAATGCAGCATCGACCAATGACTACTCGGCTACAGAAAATATCAATGCCGAATACCTGCAGTTCAAGTTCAACCTGTTCGACAAACTGCAGTTGCTGGGTGGTGTTAGGATTGAGAATACCTGGCAAAACTACAATACTGCTGAGCCCGTTACTTTCCCGCAGCGTAATGGCACCATCAGCTATACCGATGTGTTGCCAAGTATTCATTTAAAGTATCAGCTGAGCGATATTCAAAATATACGACTGTCTTACTTTGCATCTGTGGCGCGCCCCGGCTTCGGCGAGGTAGTGCCTTACCATATTGATGGCGAATACTACGACGAAATAGGTAATCCGTACCTGCGCCACACCACTGCCAACAACTACGATTTGCGCTATGAGCTTTTCCCGGGCGGCGCAGACCAAATTTTAGTTGGCGCATTTTATAAAGACATTACCGACCCTATCGAGTACTTTGTTGTAAGAGATGGCGCCTCGCCAAGTAAGCAGGACATTCAGCCGCAAAATGCTGCATCCGGTGCAAAAAACTACGGCGCTGAAGTGCAGTTCACCAAGTATTTTGGCCTGGTAGGTGTTTCTGCAAACTATACCTACACACACTCGCGCATTACTACCGATAAATTGCTCTATTATAACGACCCGATAAAAGGCTTGCAGCAGGGCCTGGTTAGTCAGTCGCGGCCGCTGCAAGGGCAGGCTAACAACGTAGGCAACGTTTCACTGCTGTTTAAAAGCAACAAGATTGGCCTGGACATGCAGCTGGCATTTGTTTACACCGGCGAGCGTATAGCCCAGGTATCGCCATATTATAACCTCGATTACTGGCAGCACCCGTTAAGCCAGCTTGATTTCTCGTTCGAAAAAACTATCTACAAAAAGATTTCCCTTTATGGCAAAGTCAACAACCTGACTAATGCTGCCAGCAAAATTTACCTGAAATATCCTCACGGCAACATAGATCCCAAGCAACAGGAGTTTTTGAACAAACAGGATATCGCCAATCAAACAATGGTTCAAAGCGATATCTATAAAATATCATTCCTTGCCGGGCTGCGCTACAAATTTTAATGACAGGACAAAATTTAAAAGAAATGAAAAAACTATATATCCCCCTAATAATAATAGCTGCGGCGCTCCTGTTTGGAAGCTGCAAAAAATGGAGCGCTGAACATCGCGATATCTACGATTATAAATTACCCGCAGCCAATCCAATCAGCGCCGATAAGCCGCTAAGCTGCAGCGGCACAGGCTCCACCATTATAACGGCGAAGGGTACTATGCTTTCGGGCAAAACTTATGCTGTAGAGGGCGGCTGTGATTTGGTGATTAACGCAACCGACACCTTGATTATGCAACCGGGTGTAACCTTAAATATGGGCGGTAACTCAAGCCTGATTGTATTGGGCACTTTCGTAAGTAATGGGTCTAAAAACCAGCCTAACTATATTACCACACCGGGCATTACAAAAATGGACGCTCCAAGCCAGGTTACTGCTGCAAAGGATCCCGCTTTTTCTGCCGTGTGGAAAGGTATTATTGGCGGCCCAACCTGTAAGCTGATGGTATTGCGATGGACACACCTGGAGTTTGCGGGCGCTACACAAGGCGACGCAACTTCAAAAATAGCAGGCTCGGGCAGCGGAAACCAGTACACCCTGTTGTTTGCAAATTATAAAGGCAATTTTATTATGGAAGATTCCTGGTTATATGGCGGCAATGATGACCCAATGCGTATATCGGCCGGCCAGGTAGCAATTTTCAGAAACACATTTGAAAAAGCAGGCTTTACCGGCGGCGACTGCGTTAACGTAAAAGGCGGAACAGTTGGCACCATGGCTTACAATATGTTTATAGGTACAGCCACGAACGGCCAGAAGGCATCGAACAAGGGGCAGGCTACCGGAGCGCCGCAAACCAATATTGTAATGTATAATAATACGTTTGTAAGCGGCGGCTATCGCCAAACGCAAACCGGCCGTGGTGCTTGTATCAATTATGAGGAAGGCGCCAGGGGTATGTTTTACAACAACCTGGCTGTTAATTGTAAGTTCGGTTTCAGGGTGGTTGGCAGCCCTGCGGCAGATGTGGCGCATTTAAGCTACGGCTACAATTACCAGTACGGCGACTCTGTTAAAGTAACCAACCAGTTCTATCCTACCGGGTATATCACCCAACCGCAAACCACCGATTTTCCGTCGATAACTTACTCGGCCAATTACCTGCCGGCAGGTTATAAACCAGGTGATGTGTACGATGGCACCGATGTGGTAAGAGTTGGAAATCCACAGTTCCTGAATTTCCCTTTACCTACCAGCGGGCACCCGTTACAGGACTATTCGGCAATTTACAACTTCAATTTTCATATTCTGTCTACTTCTCCGCTGGTTGGTAAGGCATACACCGGTTTCCAACCATTAATAGTTGTTCCGCTTGACCCGGTTTATGGCCTATCGGAAGCAACGCCACCGGGTTCGGATATTGGCGCTTACCAGTTAAACGGCAAAGGCAATCAGCATTAAAAGCGGTTACCGGATATTGTGATACTTATAGGGCAAGCATGCAGCTTGCCCTATTTTTGTTTTAACAACTTTAGCCCAAAAGATGCCTCAGACCTATAGAAGAGCTACAGGATGACTGCTGAACACATCTTCTATTTAATATTTGCAGCAGCGCAGCTAACTGTTTGGCGTCGGCGAAACCTTCCAGGCGTTTAATCACCTGGCCGTCTGCATTAATAAATAGCAGCGTGGGGTAAGCAGTAACCTGGTACTGATCGGCAAATGAAATGCCTGTGCCTTTTTCAACATCTATCGCTACATTAACAAAACTTGCGTTAAAACTGCTCGCTATACCCTTGTCTTTAAATGTGGTTTGCTTCATTTCCTGGCAGGGCGCACACCATGTAGTGTAGGCGTCAACAAATATTGGCTTATGCGCCCTTTTGGCAATCGCCAAAACACTTTGCCAGTCCTTGTTTAAAAACTGAATCCCTGTGTGCGGTATGCGTTTAACCTGGGCTATAGCACTACTCATTATAAACGCGCCCGCCAGTAAAAGGTGCTTAATTACCCGTGTTAGTTTTAACTGCATCATCTTCATTAATAGCTTTTGCAACCGACCGTAAAAGCGCGGAGCTTATACGCTGCGTAAAATCGGGGTTAACATATTCGTAGCGGATGGTTCCTTTTTTATCAAGTATAAACACGGAGGGCACCGGCAATAGCTTGTCGACATTTTTACCACCCGAACCGGCAGTAATAATTGGGTCGTATTCCTTCGGAGCCTTAAATGCCAGGCCAAATTGTTTGGTTATATTCAGGTCGGCATCGGATAGCAGCGTATATGACAAATGATGTTTGCCTATGCTTTTGTTCAGATTTTCCGGGCTGTCGGTGCTGATGGCAATAACCTGGTAACCCAAACTAACCAGCTCCTGCTGAATGCCTTGTATACCTGCCAGTTCTTTATTGCAAAAAGGACACCAGCCGCCACGGTAAAAAATAAGAACAGTAGGTTTTTGAGCTATATGCTCATTAAGGTCGAACAACTGACCATCTGCTGCGGGAATTTTTACCGCGGGGATACGCTCGCCCGTTAATAGCGGACTGACATCATTGGGTTTTGCCGGATATTGTTTTGCGGCTGTTGTGTCTTTAAAAAAATGATTACCGGCGGCTTTGCTTTGTACGCCGGAAAATATTACCATACCTGTAATTAACAGGCAGGCAAAAACTTTCGTAATATATAATTTCATTTGGATTAAGATTTTTGATTTAGCGGGCGGAGATTATCCGCCCGCCGGAGTTTTACATTTTCGAAGTGTCTTTTTTCATTTTCGACATCTTGCCCATTTTCTTGTCGCCCTTCTTGTGGCTAATTTTCGACATTTTGGACATCTTGGAGGTGTCCTTTGCCATTTTCGACATTTTTTGCTGAGCATTTGCGCCTGCCGTTAAAAAGAGTACCGCCATGGCGGCCATGCAGATGGTTTTTAAACCTGTTGTTTTCATGTTTGGTTGTTTATATTTTACAGGCTTAGTAGCAGTAAACGCAATTTCCTTACAACATTTTTTATTTAAATGGATTCGCCGGTATCGGAAGGGAAGATTTATACACCAGGTACAACCGGGATTAATTTATATTTACGCCGGAAGTAAAATTAATTATGGCATCAGGTTTTTTTGCAATTTTGGATGATATAGGCGCTTTGATGGACGACGTGGCCGCCGCCTCGAAAATTGCCACGGGTAAAACTGCGGGCATTTTAGGCGACGACCTGGCTGTAAACGCCGAAAAAGCTACCGGCTTCCTGTCCTCGCGGGAATTGCCTGTGTTATGGGCTATCACCAAAGGCTCGCTTTTAAATAAATTAATCATCGTCCCCGTAGCCTTACTGCTGACTGCTTTTTTTCCGGCGGCAATTAAGGTTATTTTGGTTTTGGGTGGATTTTACCTGGCATACGAGGGTGTTGAAAAAATAATCGAATATTTTTTTCATCATTCAAAAGCCGGCCATAAAGCAGCTGACGAAACTGTGCAAAACCAGGCCGACGCCGAAAAAGCGAAAGTAAAAGCGGCCGTAGTAACTGATTTTATCCTGTCTATCGAAATTGTAATTATCGCACTGGGCACCGTTTTAGAAGAAAGTTTGCCTGTACAAATTATAACCGTTGCGGTAGTTGCCTTCCTGGCCACAATTGGCGTTTACGGTATAGTGGCACTTATTGTGCGGATGGATGATGCCGGCTATGCGCTTATCAGGCGTGCAAATAATAAAGGCTTTCTTTCGGTCCTGGGGAAGCTGCTGGTTAAATCGCTGCCTATCGTGATAAAAGTTTTGGCTATTGCAGGTACCATCGCTTTGATTTTGGTATCCGGCGGGATTTTTACGCATAATATTGAGTATTTGCACCACTTATTCCCGGCTGTGCCTGTAGTTATTAAAGATGTGGCGGCAGGGTTGATAGCAGGGTTAACGGCGGCTGGGGTAGTGAATGGCGGAAGGAAACTAGCTCTATTATTGAAGCGATAATTACTTATTTACTTTAGCCGGCGCATTTTAACGTCAGACAAGGACAATGACTGCAGACCTGTCCCCTGAAGAAATAAAAACGGAAGACGGGATTTGCTATCCGCAAACCCCGTCTTTCGCACGCCAGCAGTAAACTCAGGCCGGAATTAACAGGGTGGTAATTCCAATCCTGTTCCATGCATTAATAGTAATTACAGCTAAAATCACCTGGGCCAGGTAGCTTTCTGACAGCAGCCGGGCTGCACTTGCATAAGTTTCATCGCTTACATGGTTATTAATAAGTGTAACCTCTTCGGTCAGCGCAAGAATTGCCCGCTCTTCTTCGGTGTAGAATGTGGTATCACGCCAGGCATTCAGTGCATAAATGCGTTGTTCGGTTTCGCCAGATTTCCGGGCATCTTTCGTGTGCATGTCGATACAAAAAGCACATCCGTTTATTTGCGAAGCCCTGATCTTTATCAGGTCTTTATGCGTTTTTGTCAGCGTGGTGCTTTCAATAAACTTTTCTAATCCCAGGATAGCTCTGTATCCTGCAGGCTCTGCCTGGTCAATTCTGATTCTTGTTGTCATTTTATTTGTTTTTTTGTTATTAATTGTGTTTAAGTAATGGAAGTTGGTCAATTCTCTTTTCTATTATAGCGGAGCCCATCAGCCAATAGTAATGGTGAAGACACCACGACCTTACTCCCTTTGCGTCTGAAGCTTTTTTTTATATTGTAATTCATCAGCACCACGGCCGCAAGGATAAGTGCGATTCCGGCCCATTGGGATAATTTTACCGTTTCGTTAAGCAGCCAACTTGCCGTGATTACTGCTACCGGTATCTCAAGCGCAGTAATGATCGCGCCTAAGCCCAAACCAGCGGCGGGCATTCCCCTGGTAAAAAGTAATGGCGGCAGGATGGTTCCGAACAGCGCAACCAGCAGTCCCCAATGCCAAAATATGCTGTAAGAAAAACCGGCACCGATGGCAGAATGAAAAATCAGGACAATGATGATAAATCCACCGGTTATCATGTAAAAACTCCTGGTTAACGGCGGGCAATGCAGCTCGAGGTGATTGGAGGAATACATGGTTGTAGTATAGCTGAGCGCAGCCAGCATCCCCCACCCTAACCCGGTCCAGTTGATGCCTGCGGACTGACGCAGCACATGAGTAGCCAGCGCAGTCCCCGCCATCACCAGTAATGCCGACGCTATTTTTCGGGCTCCGGGTAACCGCTTTTGCAGGATCATTTCCAGTACCACACCCATCCAAACTGCCTGCATCAATAGCACAATCCCCACACTCACCGGCACGAACCGAACCGACATGTAATAGAAAACACTGGTCAGCCCTAATGTTGTGCCTGCGGCTATTAGCCTTACTTTACTTTTGAGACCGGGCTTATGCTGCGTTTCCCCGTATTTCCGGTTGCGGAAAAGCGTTAAAACAAAAAGCCCCGCTACGCCCAGGCCAAACTGCGACAGCACGACTTCGGCAATGGTATAACCATCGCGGTAGGCCATCTTAACAAAGCTGCCCAGCAAGCCATAGCAGCAGGCGCCCAACGCAATAAACAAACTTCCTTTTAATACCTTGCCGTTCATATCAGTTCAATTCCTCTGTTATCAAATCCCTTACTTTCCGGTGCGCCTCCTCAATTGTGTATTTTAGATTTTCTTTATCTAACGAAGCGCCGTCAATGGCTATCGCATGAATATTTTGCACACCCATTACATTGAAGACGGTCTTTAAATAAGTGCTCTGGAAATTCATGTGCGCGTTCGCTTGTCCTTCCTCGTAATCTTCGCCGCCTCTTGACAGCAAAAGCAATAAGGTTTTATTTTGAAGCAAGCCCACGTAGGAGCTTTCAGCGTTACCGGCATCAACCCTGAATGTCTCATTTACCCGCATCACCTGGTCGATATAGGCCTTTAAGGTACTGGGGACAGACCAGTTATACATTGGTGTGCCAAGGACGATTATGTCGGCTTCCTTCAATTCTGCGATATAAGCATTACTTTCAGCCAGCAATTTATTTTCCGCGTCAGACCGGTTAGTGGCAGGTTTTAAAGTTGCCGCAATCCATGCTCCGCTTACGTGTGACACGCCGGTGTTTCCTAATTCCCGGTAGGTAATCTCCGGCTTTACACCGGTGGCTTTCCAGTGTTCGGCAAAAGCTGATGTCAGTCCCCTGGTTTTTGAGTCAAGCATTCTGGCGCTTGCGTTTATGATCAAAACTTTTTTCATTGTTATTATTTAAAACAAAAGTATACCGCATCTGGACTATATTTACAGACCAGATTTTAGAAAAACTACAGCCCAGATGTTGCCTTATAAATCATTGATACAAGTTGACCGGGATGCCCCGGTATCCTTACACATCCAGGTGTGCAACAGTTTTATTTCGCTTATTAGCAGCGGTACTTTGCACCCCACCGATGTATTACCCGGCTCGCGGGTACTGGCAGCGCTGATCGGCATTAACAGGAATACGGTAAAACTTGCTTACGACGAATTGATAAGCCAGGGATGGGCAGAATCGATAGAACGGAAAGGGATTTTTGTACTATCCAAACTACCCATCCGCTCAAAAGTGCAGGTGGCGGCAGCCGTCGGTGATTACCCTGGAACGGGCACATTCACTTGGAATAACAATTTGAGACAGGTGCTGCCTAATGAGAACCTGCAGCAGCTCGCCCTGGCTATTGATGACGGCTTTCCTGATGTACGCCTGGCGCCGGTAGATTTGCTGATGCGCGAATACCGGAGCCTTTCAAGAAAATTCTTCGGCAAGGGTTTTCTAAAATATAGCACGGCTATGGGGTCAGAACACCTCCGGTCGGCGATTCAGCGCTACCTGGGCCATAGCAGGGGCCTGGCGGTTTCAGCTGACGATATCCTGATTACCAAAGGCAGCCAGATGGGTATTTACCTGGCCGCAAAATTACTGCTTACGCCGGGCGATTATATTGCAGCAGGTGTTTCTAATTATGGGTCGGCGGATGACACTTTTATATACCACGGCGCCAGGCTGTTGCGTATTCCGGTCGACGATTATGGCATGGATACCGACGAACTTGAAAAAGCCCTGCAGCACACCAAAATAAAGGCTGTGTACGTTATCCCGCATCATCACTTCCCCACAACGGTAACTATGAGCATGGAGCGGCGGTTAAAGCTGCTGAACCTGGCAAAAGAATATCGTTTTGCAATTATCGAAGACGATTATGATTTCGACTTCCATTATGATAATAAACCTTTCCTGCCTTTAGCCGGCATCGACCATGATCACAATGTCATTTATATCGGCTCGATATCAAAAACCTTCGCACCGGCATTACGAATCGGGTTCATGACCGGTCCGCCTGCATTTATGGCTGCGGCGGCCTCGATTAGACAATTGATAGACAAGCAAGGCGATAGTTTGCTTGAAGAGGCCCTGGCCGTGCTCTATAACGATGGTGAGATGGACCGGCACTTCCGGAAATCGTTGAAAATATACAGGCAGCGCAGGAATCTTTTTTGCGGGATACTTAAAGCTGATTTCGGAGATGTTATCCAATTTAAGGTTCCGGAAGGCGGGCTTGGCATTTGGGCAAATTTCGACCCTAAAATCAATCTTGTAAAAATGGCTGGTGAGGCTGCAAAAAAGGGCCTTTATATTGGTAATGGCAGTTTTTATAAAAATGAAAGCTTTTCGCCAAACGCACAGCGGCTGGGCTTTGCCTCACTGCGTGAACAGGAGATAATTGAGGCGCTTCAAATACTTAAAAAGATAATTTATTAGGGCCATAGCAGTATTGTTTCGTCCGCCGTCTGCTTTTCGTAAAAAAAAACAGCCAGGTTTTTAAATTCTTAAATTTTGTATTTTTGAATATGAGCACCACCAGCCACCACGACGAAAAGATAGCAAAAATGACCTTTTCCTCCGTTTACCCGCATTATGTTACCAAAGTTGAAAAGAAAGGCAGAACCCTGGCTGAATTACATGAAGTAATTACCTGGCTTACCGGTTTTAATAACGAACAACTACAAAACCTGATAGCCCAAAAAGCAACCTTTGAAACTTTTTTCAGCCAGGCCACTATCAATCCCAACGCACACCTTATAAAAGGCCTAATCTGTGGCTACCGGGTGGAGGAAATTGAAAATACGCTGACGCAGCAGGTACGTTACCTGGATAAACTGGTGGATGAGCTGGCTAATGGAAAGAAGATGGAGAAGGTGTTGAGGGGGTAATTCTTTTGCGTAGTGTGGTTACAAACTACCGACATAGGCGTCCGTAGACACAGTTTCGTACACCAGGCTGGATAATTGGCTACGAAATGGCCCGCGTCCGTTACGAAGGAATAGTTGTAAATAATCAAAGCGAATTCTTCACCCCCCGGCTGCCGCAAACGTCCCGTTTTTGGCCTGCTGACAGGTAGAAAAGCGACAAGCAGGACGCATTAATTAATAATTGTCTTTACAAGTCGCTTTTCTACCAAAATAGTCGTCATCGGTAATTACCATATCACCCCCAGCCCTAACACCCCGTCCCTATTCCGAACGTATACTACTCGTTGGATTGGACATTGCGGCCCTTACCGATTGCGCTCCAACGGTTAGCACAGCGATGATGATAGTTAACAGGCCGGCAAGTACAAACGTAAGCCAACCGATGCTGATGCGGTAAGGAAAATCCTGCAACCATTTGTAGGTTGCCCAGAAAGCCAGCGGCACGGCTATAATAATGGCTATCAGCACCAGCGCCACAAACTCCCGGGTAAGCATAGTGGTAATACGCATGACGCTTGCACCCAGCACCTTGCGGATGCCAATCTCTTTGGAACGATTTTCGGCCATGTACGACGCCAGACCGAATAAACCCAGGCATGATATAAACACCGTAAGGCAGGCAAATAGCGCCGCCAACTTGCCGGTTTGTTGCTGGTCATTAAATTTCTGCTGGTAGGCGGTATCTACAAACTGGTAGTTGAAAGGATAAGCCGGGTTATATTTTTTGAATATTTTGGCCGCTGTTTCCAGGTTTTTGGCGGTGCTGTTGTTACTATTCAGGCGGATAACCGAATTGTAAGCCCAGGTCTTCGAGGCAAATACGATCATCGGGCCGGTATTGACATACGGTGAATTGATAATAAAATCCTTAATTACCCCAACCACGCGTATTGGAGAGCTACCGGCGTAAATGGTGCTGCCGGCAGGATCCTTGATGCCCAGCTGCTTAACGGCGGTTTCATTCAACAGGCACGATGCGCTGTCTGACGGGTACTCTTTAAAATTTATGTCACGACCGGTGAGCAGGGTCAGTCCCATTGTCTTGATAAAATCGCCCGATGTGCCAAATCTTGAAAAGCTGAGATTTTGCTGGCTTAAATTGGCGCCGTCGGTCGAAAAACCGCCGCTTTGGGAACCATCAAGAGTCACATCAATGCTGGTTTGGCATACGCTTACCGCCGCGCCAGAGCTTACAAGCTCGTTTTTAATCAGCGAAAAGTTTTTTCGTATATCGCCCTCAATAGGCACTTCAACCAGGTGATCGATCTTATAACCGGTGTCCCGGTTTTGTGCATAATCTATTTGCCGATACACTACTATGGTCGACACAATGAGTACCACCGCTACGGCAAACTGCCCTACCACCAGCACTTTTCGGGGATTGATGAGCCGGTTAACTGCGCTGAAGCGCCCTTTTAATACCCGTACAGGCTTGAAGGCCGACAGGAAAAACGCCGGGTAGCTGCCTGCAAGTACCCCAGTGAGCACGATAAACAGGAAGAGCACCAGCCAGAAAACCGGTTGCAGGTAAGGTATAAACAAATGTTTGGTAGTTAAACTGTTAAATGCGGGCAGACACATCTGGGCGATGAGCAAGGCAGCCAGGCCGGCGATGACCGTAATCGCCAGCGATTCGGCCAAAAACTGACTTACCAGGTTTATCCTTGCAGCGCCCATCACCTTGCGGACACCCACCTCCATAGCCCTTTTTTGGCTTTGCGCGGTACTTAGGTTCATGAAGTTGATGCAGGCGGTCAGTAAAATAATGCCGGCGATAATCAGCAACAGCCGTATCACCTCAATTTTACCGCCCACAACCTTACCGTTCTCAAAACGGCTGTATAGGTGCATTTTGCTGAAGGGATATAAAAACACTTCGGTATTGTTGTTTTTATCGTTCACGTGGTTTTGCACAACCAACCGTATTTTTTTATTAAGCTGGTTCACATCCGCATCGGGCTGCAGCTGCACATACGAATAATAACTGTTGCTGGTCCAGCGGTTATCATTAAAAGCACCACCGGCGGGCATTGGCACCAGGTATTCAAAATCAAACTGGGTGTTGTTAGGCAGGTCCCGCATTACCCCGGTAACCTTGTACAATTGTTTGTTATCCAGTTTTACCAGTTGGTTCAATGGGTCCGCAGTGCCGAATATTTTATCGGCAAGGTGCTGCGTTAATACAATGCTGTTTACATCGTCAAAGGCGTGCTGCTTGCTGCCCTTAATGAGCGGGAAGGTGAACATCGTTAAAAAATCTTTGTCCACTTCGTTACCTGTAGCTTTCAGCGAAACATCTTTATAATTGAACAAGCGGTTCTCGCTCCAATAAACGCGGGAAGCGCTTTTAACCTCCGGAAATTCCTGCTTTAGCGCATTACCCACCGGGCCAGCCGTTACCTCGCTGTTGCCCACATACTCTTTGGTGGGGAAACGGTACCATACCTTGTACAGCGTTTTGTTATTGGTATGGAACATGTCGAAACTATATTCGTTTTGCACCCATAGACCGATAAGGATAGCGCCGGCCATGCCGACGGCCAGCCCGGCGATGTTAATGAATGAGAATGCTTTTTTTGTCCAAAGGTTGCGAATGGCTACTTTTAAATAATTGCGAAACATAATGCTGCGGTTTAATTTTTCGTGGAATCCACGATGCAATGTTACCGGCTGAAAATGCGGAGAACGTCCTAACTTATAAGTTGGGCGCTCTTTTTTAAACTCAATGGGGCTTTTACCTGTTACCTGCCTGAATATGCGATTAAAAGTGCTTTTGGAATTGAAACCGGCATCGAAGGCTATACCCAGCAGCGTGATGTGGCTGTAAGCGGGGTCGTGCATTTTGCGCGCGACGTCCATCACGCGATACTCATTTATAAAGTCGTAAAAGTTTTTTTTGAGCGCGACATTAATGATACGGGATAGCTCATGCGTATGCACGCCCAGCTGTTCTGCCAGCGATGCCAGGCTTAATTCGGCATCCCGGTAAAAATGCCCCGCTTCCATTGCTTTTTTTAGCCAGGTACCTTTTTGTTTTAATTCCGCATCGGCCATGGGTTTAGCCGCAGCGGGTATCTGAACAGGAATCTCGGTAAGCGGCGCCAGGAAAGCCAGCGCTGCCAGCCTGATCATAACGAGGGCAAACAATATGCTAAAAAGGCCATTCGAGGCCGGGATGAGTTGGCCGGCTACCTGCCAAACCACGCCCAGGTACATTAAAGCCTTTAACAAGCGGCGAAGCCAGCGCATCTTCGCCAGCGGGCGGTCCATCAGTATTGGTTCAAGCTGCCGGTAAAAATCACGAATGAGCAATTGCGACCGGTAAGTATAAAGCAAGATGGATACCGCAGCAGTTACGTCTAACCGGGGAATAAACAATTGGAGCAAAACCGGTATAAAATGCAGCAGGTGTTTCCGGACCAATTTAAACGAAGGGCGGGTGTACTTCAGCACATACAAATAAATAAGCGGCCCGACAGCCAGTGAACAGGACACGAGCCGCGTGCCTGGCTCCATATCTTCAATCAGCAAGCGTGCTATTCCTAAAACGGCCGCGGTAAGTGCCAGGGCGAGCAACCTGTCGCCGGTGCGGTTACCTTTTCCGGCAAACGCGAGCAATATCGCAAAGTTGAGCCCAACGGATATGGTTCCGGCAAAGAACAAATCAAATAGGGTGATATGGAGTATATTGGGATTCAAGTGCACAGATCCTTCAATTTATATTCCAAATCTATAACATTTTAAGATACAGAATATTATATTTAAGTCGCTTAGGCTAACTGTAACAAAAACGGACGATGGGGTGTCCGCTTCCCCGCTGTCCGCAGATTTTATCTACGAATAACTAACTTTTAACACACTAACCCGAATTTTTTACTATTAGCACCTGTCAACATAATTTTGGCGTGAACAGCCAGTTTTTCGACGCGGCATTATCTGCTGCCGTATTTTATCCGGAATGCAGTACCGGGTTTGCATGCTTTGAATACCATGCTTTATGAAAAATCATATTTCGCAAGAATCAGGTTGTGAGCGTTGCCTGGTATTTCAATAATTGCAGAAAAAAACTTATGATGAGGCGACTGATATGGTTATTGTTTATTATTTTACCGGCTACCGGTAGTTTTGCCCAGCAGGCGGATATTTCATACCACCTGCAAAAGGTAGATGGGCTTAACCTGTTTTTTCGTAGTGCAGGAGATCCGCACAAGCCGGCAATTGTTTTACTGCACGGCTTTCCGAGCTCGTTGGTTATGTACCAGGGCTTGCTGGAGCTGTTAAAAAATGATTTCTATCTTATCGCTCCTGACTATCCGGCGCATGGTTATTCAGACGTGCCTGCGGAAGGTTATAAACTGACTTTTGATAATATCAGCAATTCCATTCATCAGTTGCTTGACCAATTGGGGGTTAAACATTACAGCTTGTTTATGCAGGACTATGGGGCCCCTGTGGGCTTCCGGCTTGCCTGCAAGTATCCTGAACGCGTAGATGCGCTGCTTATACAAAACGGAAACGCCTATCTCGACGGTTTCCCGGAAGCCCGGGATCCGAACGGCGAATTACAGCAATACTGGAATAACAAAAACGCAAAATACGAAGCGGACTGGATAAATTATTATAGAAACGCGAGCTTAATGCCGATGGCACAAAAACAGCCTCAATCTAATATTAACCCGGACCGCCGCAGCCTGGACGCCGCAATTATGCTAAAGCCCGGCAGGCTCAAGCTTTTTATGGACCTGTGGTTCGATTACGGCAACAATGTAAAAAGTTACCCGCAATGGCACGACTATTTGAAAAAATATCAGCCACCGGTTTTGATAACGTGGGGTAAAGATGATACTTATTTTACAGTACCAGGGGCGTTGGCTTACCTGCGGGACGTGCCCCGGGCCGAGGTTCATTTGCTGAATGGGGGGCACTGGGCCGCAACTGAGGACGATACAGCACAAATTGCAGAATTGATCAAAAGCTTTTTCGGCCGGGAAATAGAAGGAAGGCAAAGACCTTAAACAATAGCTGCCTGCATAAATCATAAAAGCGTATTTTTATGCGAGTGAAAAACGATCTTACCATAAACTATTACCGGGTAGAAAAAGCCATAAGTTTTATGTCTGAAAGTTTCAAATCCCAGCCGGATTTGGACGAGATTGCCGAAAAGGTGAACTTGAGCCCATTTCATTTCCAGCGGCTTTTTCTTGACTGGGTGGGGATATCTCCTAAAAAGTTTGTGCAATATCTCACGCTTGACCATCTGAAGCAACAAATAAAAAATACCGGCAATGTGATTGAGGCTGCCGATATAGCCGGGCTATCGAGCCAGTCGCGCGTATACGATCTTTTTATAAATATCGAGGCGGTTAGTCCGGGGGAATTTAAGCTGGGGGGCGCCGGTCTCGAAATATTCTACGGCTATCATGCTACACCTTTTGGATTGTGCTTTATAGCTGCTACAGAACGGGGCATCTGCGACCTGCATTTTATTAACGAAGACTATAGCCGTGATGAATTCAGGAATTTTAGCGCCAAATGGCAGTTTGCAACGCTCACTCATCGCCCGGATATAACCCAGGAATATGTGAGAAAGATATTTCGTGCGGACAAGGTAAATCCCGAAAAGCTGCAACTGCTGGTGCAGGGAACTGATTTCCAGGTGAAGGTATGGGAGGCATTGGTAAATATCCCGTTCGGGACGGTAAAATCCTACAAACAGATCTCGGCGGACGTTGGTCAGCCGGGAAGTTTCCGGGCTGTGGCTACTGCTGCCGGTAAAAACCCGGTTTCTTTTCTCATCCCTTGTCACCGCATTATTTGCGAAGACGGCGATGCCGGCAATTTTTCCAATGGCAGGATTCGCAAAAGAGCGATGATAGCATGGGAAATGGGCCGGAATTCGCTGATAAAACAATAAAAAATAACCAATGCGCATTTGCTTTATAACTTACCGGGAACAACCGTTATTAACACCGGACGACCACGTGCTGGCCGCATACCTTGAAAGTAAAGATATTACCATAACCGCTGCACCATGGAATGACAATACGGTTGACTGGACGATTTTCGACGCTATTATTTTAAGATCAGCCTGGGATTATCACTTAAAGCTTGCTGAGTTTAACGCCTGGCTTAACAGGATTGAGAAACTTGGCTGTACCCTATTAAATCCCGCGCCGGTAATTAAATGGAATCAAAATAAAAAGTATTTACTTGATTTGAGGGACGCCAACACCGCCATCCCTCCCTTTGTGTTTTGCGGGCAAAACAGCGTTGCAAGGCTTGATAAGATATTTGAAGAAAATAAATGGGAAAAGGCGGTAATAAAGCCGGCTGTGTCCTGCGGCTCGTTTAATACCTGGATAAGCTCACCCGGTTCGGCGCTGAAAGACAGCCCTGCCCTACAGGCGATGCTTAGAGATGGTGACGTAATTGTACAAAAATTTGTACCAGAAGTGTTGGACAGGGGAGAACTGTCGCTTATTTTCTTTAATAAACATTATAGCCATTCTGTAATTAAGAAAGCAACCGGCGGCGATTTTAGGGTGCAAGCGAAATTTGGAGGCACTGTTCATCATATACAGCCGTCTGCTACTATAATCAATTCTGCCGCCGGGCTGCTTGCTGCCATACCGTGGCCCCTGCTGTATGCGCGGGTAGACGGCGTGCTTGCAGGCCATGAGTTTGTTATAATGGAACTTGAATTGATTGAACCTGCATTGTTTGTGGCTTACGATAAGGATGCCTGCAAGAATTTCCACCAGGCGCTTGTGGCAATTTTGCCCAACAAATTAACTGTTCAATAGCGCAAGAATCAGGTTGCTGCCGGCCGCCGCGAAATCTAATTTAGTCGAAAAATTAATCAAATTTTATGAAAGCATTAATTGTTATCGACGCTCAAAACGAGTTTTCTGCACATGGGAAAAGGCCTGTTCCGGCATATACGGATGTAATAAATGTTATTATTGCCACGGCGGCACAATTCCGGGATAATGGCGGGCCGATTGCCTGGGTAAGGCATTTTAATAAGCCGGAGGAATCGCCGGCGTTTATGCCAGGCACCTGGGGAGCAGAGTTTGCCGGAGGGATGGGTCCGCTGGCCGGCGCGGCAAACGAAAAAGAATTTCAGAAGGATGTTTACGGTGCATTTACCGGAACCGACCTCGGCGCATGGCTAAAAGAACTCGATGTAACTGAGGTGCAGATTGCCGGGTTTTATACATTTGGCTGCGTTTCTACCACGGCACGCGAAGCTATTATGGCCAACTTTACCGTTCACATTGATGAGAAAGCCACTGGCTCATGCGAATTAAGCCATGAGCTGCTCGGGCAATTAAGTGCCGAACAAGTTAAAAACAGCGCTTTGCTGCAACTGGCGGCTATGGGCGCCATTGTACAATAGAAAGGAAAATTATTTATCCCCTCCCCTGGCGCTGCGTATGCGGGTGGCCTGCGGGTAATGATTATCCTTGCCCGCCCCCGTCAGCGAAGGTTACTTGTGTAGAGTTGGAGAATCAGCTAAAGCCTGTTGTAAGGCTTTTAAAGTCACAAATTACATTTCTATTGCCATTTGATTATCAGATACTTACGAAGAAATCCATCAAAATCTCATGGTTTCAGGTGAAACCGTACCTAAAACCATTAACACACTGATTAAAAGCAAATTAACCAAAGGTGTCACCACAATTATGCTAACCATCTGCATACCTTTTGTAACATACCTGCTTTACTCACCGTCTCACTTCATAATCCCAATAAAAACCACTTATTTTACCGCAATAAAATATCCCATGCTAAAAAAGCTGCTATTCCCCGCCCTTATACTTTGTGCCGGCCTGGCTTGTGCGCAAAAAACACCGACTACTGTTGACGCCTATTACCCGTTGTTGCGGAAAACGTTTAATGAGAATAATGCCTATAAAACTACCGCATTTGTGGAACAGCGGTGGCGGGTACCGGGTAATTCTGGCTTTAACCAGAGTATTTATGAGGTGGAGAAATTATTGCAGGCCGCAGGCTTTAAAAAAGAGGTAAAAGGCGAAACTGATGGTCCCCTCACCTACCGGCTGGAAACACGCGAGCTGCGTCAGCCTGCGTGGGACCCGATAAATGCCGAGGTAACCATAGAAGGCGAGCAACAACCCTTATTAAAATTTGCCACCAACCGCAATATGCTGGCCATGAACTCGGGCAGCACACCTGCCGGAGGAGTTACTGCCGAAGTGGTTTACGTTGACCGGAACGAGCTTAAGAACCTGTCGCCGGAAAAGGTGAAGGGCAAGATTGTGTTCGCCGAAACATCTACTAGCCAGGTTTATTCGGCAGCGATGAAGAATGGCGCATTGGGGGCATTTGGCTATAGCATGCCGGCTTATACGCAGCCGGAGAAAAATGTAAATTCTATCCAGTTCGGCGGGATCAGGAATGATGATACGCTGAGCCATAATTTCGGCATATACCTTTCGTACCAGGCAAAGGAGCGGCTGAAAGCTGCATTGGCGAAAGGCCCGGTTAAGGTGCATGTGGTAACGGAATCGAAAATATATACCTCGAAGGAATTGACGCTGGTGGCTAATGCACGCGGTTCGGTGAAGCCGGATGAGCGCTTTGTGTTCAGCGCCCACGTGCAGGAGCCCGGCGCAAACGACAATGCCAGTGGTGTAGGTACACTCGCCGAAATGGCACGGGTAACGGCAGAGTTGGTCAGTCAGAAAAAATTTAACCCGGAACGCACCGTCACCTTTTTATGGGGTGTGGAAATCAGCTCGACAGCAAGATATATCAAAGAAAACCCTGAACGCGCCAAAGGCATACTTTGGGGCATGAGTTTGGATATGGTAGGTGAAGACACCCAAAAAACCGGCGGCACCTTCCTGATAGAGAAAATGCCCGACCCATCCGCCATCTGGACACGCGGCGAGGATAAACATACGGAATGGGGCGGCAGTGTGTTGGCGGAAAAAGATATGTTCCCGCACTATTTTAACGACCTGGTGCTGGATCGCTGCAAACAGCAGGGAAAAGAGAACGGCTGGGTAGTAAAAAGCAACCCCTTTGAAGGCGGCAGCGACCATACCCCCTTCCTGCAGGCTAAAATACCCGGCTTGCTGATGTGGCACTTTACCGATGTGTTTTACCACACCGATGCCGATCGCCTGGATAAAGTTTCCCCATGGGAAATGAAGAACTGCGGGGTAAGCGCATTGGCAACAGCCTATACACTCACAGCCGCCAGCGAAGCCACTACCCTATCGCTGGTGGCCGAGCTGCAAAAAAATGCTACCGACCGCCTGCAGGCCGAATATCAACTGGGTCTGCAAGCTATAAAAGGCGGATCCCCCGCTGCCGACGAAAGGCATAAAATTGATGTGTGGGCAAAATGGTATGTAGATGCTATCGGAAAAATGACAGATATTAATGTAGTCGGCGTTACAAGCCCGATAAGCAGTAGCATAGCATCGGCACAAAAAACCGTGAGTGAACTGAATGGCAAGTTGAACGAGGGGCTGAAGTAGGCAAATTGAATGGGTGACCAAGTTATTTCATCTGCGTAACCCATTGGCTTCGCCAGGCGGGCGCCTCAAATGGTTCGGCAAAGTATTGTGTTTCGTGCACTACTTTGCCGTTGCGAAACTCCATTATGCTTACGGTGTGCATCGGCCCGTCATGATAGGTTATGGTGTATTCTGTGATCCACAGGTTACCATTTCCGAGTACGCGCCTTACATTGAAGCCTGATGGTTTGCCAGGATGATGTCCCCGTAAAGCCTGCAAATTATTCCGCCCGAATATCCGCTCGCCAGATTGCGGGTAGTCGCAGATGGCATCGTCAGCATAAATATCATGTTCCGCATTTATATCGCCTGCTGCCGATGCCTGCCAATGCGCGTTTAAGGTATCAAGTATTTGTTCTTCCCCTGCAGACGGGCCTGGTTGTTTGATTTTATTGTCCATGCTGTTGTATTTGTTCATTAATTTGCCGCCTCTTTATTGTACCTGCTGCGATATTCCAATGGCGACATGCCTGTAATTTTCCGGAAAAGTTCACGGAATGCCTTTTGATCGGAATAGCCTACTTCGTACATAACCTCGTTAACTGTTTTGCGGCTAACTTCCAGCTCTTTCTTGGCCAGCTCTACCTTTACGCGCTGCGAATATTCTAAAGGCGTATTCCCGGTAGCTTTAATAAACCTCCTGTCGAAATTACGGCGACCGATTGCAAATTTGGATGAAAGCTCTTCCACCGATATTTTTTCAGTCAGCGAGCTTTCGATGTATTTCTGCGCATCCTCAACCATTTTATCGCCATGACGTTTTTGCCCGGTAAAAATAGAGAAGGCCGATTGACTGTTTCTATCCATTTCAATTTGCAGGCTTTTGGAACAGAAGATGGCCGTTTCCCGGTCGTAATATTTCTCGACCAGGTAAATCATCAGGTTCAGAAAAGAAAATGCGCCACCGTTAGTGCAGATGCCGTTCTCGTCGGTTATCAGGCGGTCGGTCATCAGATTTACTTTGGGGAATTGCTCCCTGAAAGCATCAGCATGTGCCCAGTGGGTAGAGCAGCTCCTCCCGTCAAGTATCCCTGATGCAGCCAGCATAAAGGCGCCTGAACAGATGCTCACAATCACCGCCCCCTGTTTATACTGCTTTGTAATCCATTCAATTAAGGTATCATCTTCTGCGGATGCCTGTCTAAAGTCTGTTTCCATAGATGGCACAATAACAAGGTCTGTTTTATTTATATCGGAGATATTCCGCTGCGGCCTTACGGTAAACATGCCGCCATAAATCTCTTCAGCTGCTGTGGTGCCGGCCAGCTCAACCGAAAACAGGTCTGCCTCACCATTTTTCCTGCGATAGGCATTGGCGGTTATAAATGTCTCGAAAGCTGCTGTTATGCAGGCAAGGGTGCTGTAGCCGCTGCGCTTTGCCGGGTAAACGATTGTCGCGTGTTTCATATCCTTTGTTTTTCACAAAGATAGCTTTGTGAATTGTCTAAATCAACCCATCATAATGTCTATTAAACCACCTTTTTGCGCGAAATATGGACAATACCTTTGGGTTATGAAAACACTAACTAACAAAACTGCAATTATTTATGGCGCGGGGGGCATCGGTGCCGCCATGGCAAAAGCCTTTCTTGCTGCCGGGGCAAAAGTGTTCCTCGCCAGCCGGAGCGCTTCAAAACTGGAAGCAATTAAAAAAGCCGTGGAACTAAACGGCGATGCAATTTATACCAGGCAACTGGATGTGCTGGATGAAGCAGCTGTTGAAGAGCATATAAATGAGGTAACAAGCACCGGTGGAAGGATCGATATTTCATTTAACACTATTGGCATTCGTATGGAGGGCGTACAGGGTATTCCTCTGCTGGATATCCAGCCCGACACCTTCTTACAACCGTTAATTACTTACACGCGGGCTCATTTTATCACCGGCAAAGCGGCTGCAAAACAAATGATTGCGCAGGGTAAAGGTGTTATCCTGATGCATACGCCAAACGCCAGCCGAATTAACCCGCCATTTGTTGGAGGCATGTCGCCGGCCTGGGCGGCACTTGAGTCGCTTTGTCAAACCCAATCTGTAGAGTGGGGAAGAAAAGGCGTACGTTCGGTTTGCCTTATGACCACCGGTATCCCCGAGACGCCGCTAATTGACAGTGTTTGGCAAATACAAGGCAAGTCGCATGGCATTACCCAGCAGCAGTTTCAGGAATTTATGGAGAGCATGACACACCTGGGAAGCCTGACCACGCCGGAACAATTAGCAGCTACTGCAATCTTCGCCGCATCAGACGCTGGCGGCGCAATCTCCGGAACGGTAATAAATCTTACCGGCGGGATGATTATCAGTTAAAATTCACACTCAGCAATTTAAAAGAAAATGGATATAAAAAACAAAGTGATGCTCGTAACCGGCGCCAACAGAGGGATAGGCCGGGCGTTGGTTGCAGAAGCGTTGAAGCGCGGCGCTAAGAAAATTTACGCAGGCCACCGGGGCCCAATGAATCATCCGGATAAACGGGTTATACCGATTATGCTGGATGTAACAAACATCAGCCAAATTAAGGATGCTGTAGCCATGATTGAAGACCTGGATGTGCTTATCAATAACGCTGGCATAGCTTTATATGATGATCTGAGTGACAGCAGTATGCTCGACAAACACCTTTCGGTTAATCTTTACGGACCATTCAACGTCATCCAGGCATTTTTGCCGGCGCTAAAAAAGTCACATGGCGCTATCGTTAACAATCTGTCTATGGTAGCCCTCGCGCCTTTTGCGCCGATAGCATCATACAGTGTCTCAAAAGCAGCCGCCTTTTCCATGACCCAATCCATGCGGGCTTATTTAGCCGGGCAGAACATCAGCGTTCATGCGATAATGACAGGCCCTATAGACACCGACATGAACCGGGGGCTTGATATACCGAAGACTGATCCCGAAATAGCTGCAAAAAACATCTTCGAAGGGTTGGAAGCTGGCCAGGAAGAAATCTTTCCCGACCCAATGTCGGCACAGTTAGCCGATGGGTGGAACAATGGCGGCATAAAGGCAATGGAGCGCCAGAACGCCATGGCAGTGCAAAACTAATTAGGCATTAATTTGCGCCTCCCGCAAATAGTACGCCTGTTGAAATTTTGAAAAGCCTTGTAACGGGGCTTTTCAAAATTACAGTTTTCATTTCCCTGGCTTATAAAGCTGATTTTTAAAAATGATTATCCCGTATTTCGCCGCTTTCCATTTTTGGTCGAGGTTGGGCGGAACGGCGCCGGGGCTTTGGGCAAAATTACCGGCGATGATATCCATATCCCCGTCGCCATCAATATCTGCTTTTTCCAGCGTCAGCGTTTTTAGGGGGACATCGCTTTTTAAAATGTACGGCTTAAAGGTAAAGTTAGCCTCGTCTTTATTTTCGAGGTAGATAAAGGATTCGTTAACCAGGTTAGTAAAATCAGGAAAAAATGAGCTTGCGGCAAAGTCAATATCGCCATCTTTGTCAAAATCTTCTGCCACCACCTTTGTAACACCATAAATAGGGTAAAAGAATTTCTCTTTAAAAACGCCGCCGCCCTGGTTAATATTTATCCGGATGCCGTGATAGGCTTTCAGTATGTTTGAGTAATCAGCATTATCGCCGTGCACCGTTACTATATCCGTAAGCCCATCGTGGTTATAGTCAACCAGCACCATATCTGTTGTGCCATAATTTGGGGGGAAGCGCAGCACTCTTTTTGGCGTAAATTGTAAATTCCCTTTCTGGTAAAAAATATAAACGCTTTCATCGCCCTGCGAAAACATGGCCACGATATCTTTTTTCCCATCGCCATCCATGTCTTTTATAAAACATTTAACCGCGCCGGGGAGCTTCAATAGCACCTGCTCTGTGTACTTGCCTGATTTTGTTTTTTTAAACAGCGATAACGCCCCTATTTTGTTGCCGAAGTTGCACATCACTATTTCCGGAATACCGTCATCATTCAGGTCGTCTATTTCGGCATGTACCGGGCGGTGGAGCTGCGTCAGCAACGGCGAAACGGTGGTGTCGTTATACCGGGCATAGTCTCCCAGGCTTAACTCTGTAGGATAAAGTTTACCAATTTCAGTAAAATAGGTGCTACTCCTGTAAAAATTAAAATCGACAACGGTGCTGTTGGTCTTTATGGTTTTGGTAACGCCCACATTATATTTCCAGGTAAATACCTGGTTAAAAAAATTGCCTATCCATAAGGTCCTGGTTTCGTTGTTATACTCCAGGCCGGTAATTAACGATGGGCTTTCAGCTTCAACCTGTATATCCTCCCGTACAAATTGCGTCAAAGGGCTGTCACGTTTCAGCCTTGTGCTGTCCAGAGAAACACTATCGGGCGCATTGGTCAGAATATATTGGACCAATTTCTTCCACTTGTCTTCTTCCAGTATTGGGCCATCAAATATTATATTATTATTTTTTACAATATCTTTTTCCTCTTCCGATAAGCCTCTGAATGGATCATAATTAGGATAAATTATCCCCAACCTGCTGGCCATAACAGGCAATACATGGTTTTTCCAGATCTCTTTCGTCAGGCTGGCCGGCTCTGGTAACATATGGCAGTTTGAGCAATAAGCAGTAAATAGCTTTTTGCCTTCGTCGTCTGCTTTCGCGTTTTGTTTTACGAATGAATTCAGGCTGATAAACGTTAGTAATATAAAAACGCTGATTAAAAGAAATGCTCTCATACCTGTGCCCGCCTCAATATTTGTCCGCATATTTTTTCCTGATTTATAAAATAGATTGCAAAATATATCGTTTTTGAATCTTTAATTGTTAATTTCACAGTAAATTTGATAAAAAAGGGCTCCTTCGTGTACTTTTTACAATATTATTTTTATTTCGGCTTATAAGCACTGATTTATTAAGAATATTAAAAAAATATTTGATTTAATTACAAAGTTCTTAAATTGCATACAATTAACTAATAGTTGACGCGTATTGATGATTGAAACAGCTACAATTCCTAAACTTTGGAGTAGAGTTTGTTCGGAAAGCGATATTAAAGCTTTTGAACAACTGTTTTATGTTATGAATACCCGCCTGATAAAGTTCAGCATATTTTACATCAGGCAGAAGGAAGCAGCAGAAGAAATAGTGGCGGATGTTTTTATTAAATGCTGGGAAAATAGGCAAAATCTTTTAGAAATAACCAATCCCGAAACCTACCTTTTTGTTGCAGTAAAGAATCAATCTTTTAATTACCTCAAAAAGTATTCAAATATTCACCTGGTGCAGGTTGAAGAATCAGACGAAGTTGAATTTATTGATACGTTTAATCCTGAAAAGGAATTGGAGCGAAAAGAATTAAATTTTTTGTTGGATAAGGCAATTGAATCCTTACCTCAGCAGGCTTGCATCGTCTTTAAATTAATAAAAGAAGATGGGATGAAGTATAAAGAGGTTGCCGAAATTTTAAATATATCTCCCCGTACGGTCCAGACACAGCTATTCAGGGCCATTAAAAAGCTAAGTATTATTCTTTCGGCGCATCAAACGCCTTCCAGACAGCCAACCAGGGAGCCTTCCCCTTTCGAATTATAAGCTTTTGTAACTTTTAAAAAAAATTTAAAAAGCTTGTAGGCAATTTTAAAAAAAATGTTGTCCTAACTATATCCGCGATGATTATTCAAATTGAATGGTAACAGACAGATTTATTGAGCTGCTTGCACTAAAGCTATCCGGCGAGATAGGTACGGAAGAACAGGAAGAGTTAAACCAGCTGCTAAATGACGCGGAATGCCGTCAACAATATAATTTATTGAAAGAGTTTTGGGTGCCCGACCAGGAGCAATATTCAAACTCAAAACTGCTATTTGCTAAGGTAAAAAGTAAAATAAATTATATAGAGACTGAAGAGGAAGCCCCCGAAAAAAGCCGCAAGGGCATTCGGAGGCTAATTCTTATTTGCGCTGTTGCTGCTGTAGTATTGGCATTCCTGGGCATCGGTATCTCTTTTTATACCTCAGGATATATTTTTAAGACAGCCAAAAACACCGTTTTAGAGCTTACAACAACCCCGAGCCGCGAGAAGTCGAAAATTTATTTGACCGACGGCACTGTGGTAACACTCAATTCGGAAACGACATTGAAATACCCGCCTTCATTTCCGGGGCAAACACGGGAAGTATTTTTAAGCGGCGAGGCATTTTTTGAGGTAGCCAAAGATCATGAACACCCTTTTATAGTGCATGCAGGCAAAATGAGCATAAAGGTATTGGGTACTGCTTTTAATGTTAAATCGTACAAAAATGACATTACCAGCGAAACAACATTAATCAGAGGCGCAATTGAAGTAACGCTTTCTGACAGGCCGTCAGACAAAATTATTCTTAAACCTAATGACAAATTTGTTTTAAAAACCAATATTGAAAATAAGCCAGCGCCTGCTAAGCGACAGGCTGTTGAAACACATGACAATTTAAAGTCCAGCTATAAGTTAAGTAACGTCACCTATTTTAAATCGAACGATACAACTGTTGTAGAAACATCATGGGTGAATAATAAGCTGCTGTTTAAGGATGAAGATTTTGGCGAACTTGCCAATAAAATGGAGCGCTGGTATGGCGTAAAAATAAAGTTTAAGAGTGAGGCTGTGAAAGACTATCGGTTCACAGGGATTTTTGAAAAGGAAAGCCTTGACCAGGCGCTTTCTGCCCTGCAAATGATTGAATCGTTTTCTTATAAGAAAAAAAATGAAACTGTAAATATTTATTAACCCAACTAAATTAAATTAACTCAAAAAATCAATTAGCCTATGTAACAATGAAAACTACTCAACCAAACGAAAACGGGAATCACCAATAGGCAATCCCCGTTAAAAGATGAAGACCATTAAACAATTGCGCAATAATCTCTCGAACAGAATATTGCGTTTAATCAACCACCTTTAATCAAGTAAAAATATGAAATATTTTAGACACCCGTTGGGTGTAAGAGATAAATATTGGCTATTAAAGTCTATGTTAATCATGAAATTAACGCTATTTTTTATAGTATTATTCAGTCTGCAATCGATAGCTTCAGGCTACTCGCAGCAAAAAGTTACAATAAATGCTAAATCTGCTGATTTCAAGAAAATCGTTTCGGCAATACAACGGCAAACTAATTACCGTTTTGTTTTTAGTGAACGTAAAATTCCTTTAGCAAATAAAATTGACCTTAATGTAAAAGACGAAGAAGTTACTTCGGTACTTAAAAAAGTTTTGGCCAATTCAGGTTTCTCATTTACCGTGCTTGCAAATAACCTTATTGTAATAACTACCGGAAATGAAATTGTTTCTAATGTAACCGTTACCGGTAAGGTTTTGGATGAGACCGGCCTTGCAGCTCCAGGCGTTTCAATCAGGATCAAAGGATCTACTGTAGGCACTGTAACAGACGCTGACGGTAATTTCTCTATCAGCGTTCCGGATAATGCTACCCTTGTATTTTCATTTTTAGGCTACGAGACACAAGAAGTTGTGCTTAACGGCCGGACTACACTGTCGGTTAAAATGACGGTATCTGCCAAAAGCTTAAATGAAGTTGTTGTTACCGCATTGGGTATCAAAAAAGACGAGAAAAAGTTAGGCTACGCAATTACAACCGTTAATGGCAGTACCATGGACAAAGCCAAAGAATCAAACGTGGCTTACTCGTTAGAAGGTCGCGTTGCCGGTTTAAGCATCAGCGGTACCAATGGCGGCGCGGGTTCATCTGCACGCATATTGCTGCGCGGTGTAACCAGTACCAGTGCAAGCGGCCCGTTATTTGTAATCAACGGTGTTCCGATGGACAATACCCAGAGAGGGCAATCAGGCGAATGGGGCGGTGCTGACTACGGTGATGGCATTGCCAACATTAACCCGGATGATATTGAAAACATGACTGTTTTGAAAGGACAATCTGCATCTGCACTTTATGGTACGCGTGCCGTAAACGGTGTTATTTTGATCACCACTAAATCAGGTAAAAAAAATTCCGGCTTTGGTGTAGAATTTAACACCAACTTCCAGGCGGATAAGGTTGTAAATAACGAAGATTTCCAGTCGGATTATGGTCAGGGCGAAAATGGCAAAAAGCCATTAAACGCTGCTGATGCATTAAGTTCAGGCAGTTTGGCCTGGGGAGCAAAACTAGATGGTTCGCAGGTGCCCCAGTTCGATGGTAAAAGCTATGCTTACTCAAAAACAAGTGACGATTGGACCAAATTTTACAAAACAGGCCATACCTATACCAATACGGTTGCTTTAACGGGCGGTAACGAAACTGGCACTTTCCGCTTGTCATTATCGGATTTGAACAATCATGCCGTTACGCCAAACAGCGGTCTGGACAGAAAAACGTTCAACTTTAACGGTTCGCAAACTGTAATTAAAAACCTTGATATAAACCTGGTTGCAAATTATATTATAGACAACGAACACAACCGTTCAGGCTTAAGCGATGGCCCCGGTAACCCCAACAACGTGCAATTTTTAGCGCCGAATGAAGCGCAAAGTATTTTGGCCCCGGGCACAAAAGCTGATAAAACAGAACAATCATTTACCAACGACGTATATGTAACCAACCCTTATTTTGCGGCTTATAACTTTGTAAGCAATACATCAAGGGAGCGATTAATATCGTCTATATCGGCTAAATATTCTGTTACGCCATGGGCTTATGTGCAGGGCCGTGTAGGTTATGATAACACCAACGACAGCCGTTTAAGTATTACGCCTACGGGCTACGGTTATCGCCAGGGTGATAATGGTAACATGGGCGTTCAAAACATCAAACTTAGCGAATTTAACGCCGACGTTTTGCTGGGCGTTAAACACGACCTGGTTAAAGGCCTGCTAAATCTTGATGCGTCCGTTGGTGGTAATATCCGTAAAAGCAATTACAACGGAACTTTTATTAACGCAAACAACTTGATCATTCCTTATTTTTATGATCTGTCAAACGGATTAACCAGAACCAGTGGCAACGTACAACCTGTTAACCAACAAGTAAATTCAGCGTACTACACTGCCGATTTTGCCATAAAGGACTTTTTAATTTTGAGCACAAATGGTCGCTATGATTATTTTAGCAGTATATCAAATGCGGTAGGTCCCGGTATCTTTACCCCCTCTGTTTCGGCCAGTTTTATCTTCTCTGAATTTACCCACATTGATGCACTTGATTTTGGAAAACTGAGGTTATCTTTTGCTCAAACAAGCAATAGCCCAGTTCCTTACAGCAACCAGGTATATTATAGCGTAGCTAATGCAGTTAACGGCACTAACGCAGGTACCTTTGGCGGCCAGTTACCGAACGTGGCATTAAAACCTTTCATCTTAACCGAATTTGAAATTGGTACAGAGCTGAAAATGTTTAAAAATCGCCTCGGGGTGGATGTAGCTTATTTTGACAGGAAGACCAAAAATGAGATTGTTAACAGTAGCATAGATATCTCAAGCGGATATACTAACGCTTATGTAGGCACTGCTTCTGTACAAAACAAGGGTATCGAGGTAGAGATCCATGGCTCGCCGATAGTTGGCGCTTTCAGCTGGACTCCTTCCTTTAATTTCACCTACGTTCAAAATAAGGTACTGAAGACAGACGCAATTGGAAACAATCTTGGCTTAGGTACTTACCGCCCGTTAAATGCTACCACGGCATTTGTTCAAGGCATGTCAGGCCCGCAAATACTGGCTAATGACTACAAGCGTGATGGCAGCGGAAATATCATATTTGACGCGACCGGCAATGCAGAAGCCACCGGACGTATACCTTTGGGAAGCGTAACCCCAAAAATTTACGGCGGTTTGAATAACGATTTCAACTATAAGAACTTCAACCTGTCATTCCTGGTTGATTACCGCTTTGGAAATAAAGTTTTATCAGCAACCAACTATTACAGCATTTTCCGCGGAGAAAACAAGCTAACGCTTCCTGGCCGCGAAACCGGTGTTGTTGGTGTTGGTGTAACAGAATCCGGCGCACAAAACACGATAAACGTGCCCGCAGAAACTTACTATCAAAGTTTAGCCCGTAAAGTGTCGGCACTGAATGTTTTGGATGGTAGCTTTATTAAGCTGCGCCAGGTAACATTTGGCTACAGCATCCCGGCTTCATCTATTTCACGTACACCGTTCAATGCAATTACTTTATCCTTAGTAGCAAGGAACTTGTGGACAATTATGAAGCATACCGATAACATAGATCCGGAATCGAATTTCGCTCCTGGGATCAATTATGCAGGTATTGAAGGCACAAGCGTGCCTGCTGTAAGAACGTATGGCTTAAATCTAAACTTTAAATTTAAAAAATAACAAAGATGAAAAAACGACTTATATATAGTTGCCTGGTTGCAGGCGCTACACTTATAGCGGGTTGTACTAAAGACTTTGAAAAAATAAATACAGATCCTACCAAAGTAAGCGCAAATTTATTTAATGCCAATTATTTGATGGCGCAAGCGCAGATAAAGTTCTCAAATACAGGATATGATCAATTGCTGTTTCAAAGTATGTGGGTACAATCATTAGCCTCTACTTATGATTATTATGGGAATGGCGATAAGTATGTTCTATCGGGAAGCGGCACGGCTTACTATGGCAGAACCTGGGGTACCAGCTATGGTTCATCGACGCTGATCGATGAGATGAAAAACCTGATAAAGGGCAATGCTGCTTATAGCAACCTGGATAATTGCGGCACAATATTGAGAATGATGATATTGGAGCGCATAACAGATGCTTATGGCGATGTTCCTTTTTCGCAGGAAGGGCAGGCAAAATCAGGCATACTGACACCTGTTTTCGACAGCCAGCAAAGCATTTACACTTCAATGTTGAGCCAGCTTGAAACCGCTACCGCGGCCCTTGACGTATCAAAAGATAAACCATCGTCTGACTTGTTTTATGGCGGCGATATCACCAAATGGAAAAAGCTTGGATATTCGCTGATGTTAAGGGCAGCTATGCGCCTTACAAAAGTTGATCCGGCTACCGCCCAAAAATATGCTGAAAAAGCGTTTACTGGCGGTACCATGACGTCGATTGACGATAACGCAAAAGTGAAAGCAGATAACGCTAACGGTAATGGCAATAGCGATGCAGGAGCATTATTGGTACCTGATGACTTTAGAGAAGTAAGGTGGTCAAATGTGCTTATAAGCTTTATGCAGTCGACCAACGACCCGCGTATCAGCGCAATCGGCGAAATATCAACAGGTACCGGTAAAAAAGCCAATGAAAACGAAGCGCCGGGTATTAATACCGCAGCCCTTCAAATTGGTATGCCTAATGGCTATGATCAAAAGGGCGGTGCAACTGATATTTCAAAAGCCCCGGGATATCCAGGTGCAACGCCGGCAGACCCATCGGTTGCAGGTGACGCTCCGGCCCCTGATGCTAAATATTCGCGCCCGCAATTTGCTGTTTATGATGACCGCAGCCGTTATAACTTCCTGCTAACCTATGGCGAAACCGAGCTTTTATTAGCTGAGGCAGCTACGAGGGGTTGGGCTACAGGCGTAGCGGCAACACATTATGCTAACGCTCTTACTGCTAACATGCAAACATTGGGTCAGTTTGGTACCACTTCAGTTCCTGCAGGAAGCATAGCTACTTATGTTGCTGCGCACCCTCTTGTTGCTGCTACTGCTTTACAGCAAATAAACATGGAATATTTTGTTGAAACATCTTCTACGTTTAATTTCAACGAAGCATGGGCCAACTGGAGAAGGTCAGGATTCCCTGCAATTAATGCGATTTCTTATCCAAACCAGTTTGATTCTACTATTCCCAGAAGAATTCCTTACCCTGTAGGTCTGCCTTCAACAAACGGCGCAAATTACGCTGCCGCCGTAAGCAAACTTACCGGAGGAGATACCTTCTCTGCTCGGGTTTATTGGGATAAATAAACCTGCCGAATATTTTAACAAACAGGGAGAAACTAGTTTCTCCCTGTTTGTTTTATAAACCTTATGTTTTAATATATATTTAACCTGCGCGAACCATTTACAATTGATAGTCGCTGCATTTAAGCTTAATTCATTGAAACGAACTTGTATTATTGGTCAAATACTGACAGCTGCATTTTGCTGTAGTTTTTTTGCAGCGAACGCACAGCAATCGCTGTTTAAGATGCTGGATGCTAAGGAAACCAATATTAAGTTTAGTAATGATATCAATGAAACCGAGGCACTAAACGTGCTCTCGTACGAATACTTCTATAATGGCGGCGGCGTTGCCGTTGGCGACATTAACAACGATGGCCTGCCCGACCTGATTTTCACCGCCAATATGCAGCCTAACAAGCTGTACCTGAACCTTGGGCACATGAAGTTTAAGGATATTACCAAAGATGCCAGTCCTGATTTGCAGGGCCGCCCGGGGTCGTGGAAAACCGGGGTTACAATGGCCGATGTTAACGGCGATGGTTTACTGGATATTTATATATGCTATTCCGGTAAAACTGAAAATGACCAGCGCAGAAATCAATTATTTATAAACCTGGGGAATAATAAATTTAAAGACGAAGCCAAAGAATACGGCCTGGACGATCCGGGATATAGTACACAGGCTGTTTTTTTTGATTATGATAACGATGGCGACCTGGATATGTTCTTGCTAAATCATAACATCAAAAAAATTGACAATATGGAACTGGCCCGTTACAAAAACGAAACGGATGAACTGGCCAGTAATAAGTTATTCAGAAACGATAACGGGCATTTTACCGACGTTTCAAAAACCGCCGGGATAGTTCAAAATCCGCTAACTTTCGGTTTGGGCGTAGCCATTGCCGACCTTAATAAAGATGGCTGGCAGGATATTTATGTAACCAACGATTATAACGAACCTGATTACATCTATATCAATAACCACGACGGTACTTTTACCGAAAAATCAAAAGATATGCTAAGGCACATGTCGCACTTTTCGATGGGTGTAGATATCGCCGATTTTAATAATGACGGTTTGCCCGACATACTGACACTCGATATGATGCCGGAAGACAATCACCGGCAAAAATCGCTTCAATTAGAAGAAAACTATGAGTCATTTGCGTTAATGCAGACGCAGGGCCTCTACAAACAATATATGCGCAACATGCTCCAGCTAAATAATGGAGATAATACTTTTAGCGAAATAGGGCAACTGGCCGGCGTGTCGAACACCGACTGGAGCTGGAGCCCGCTGATTGCCGATTTTGACAACGATGGCTATAAAGACATTTTTATTAGCAACGGCTATTTAAGAGATTACACCAACAAAGACTTTTTACGTTACTGGGGCGATTACAAAATAAAAAAGGCAATGGCTGCCGAACCATTCAGGCTGATGGATTTAATTATGGCCATGCCTTCAACAAAACTCCCCAATTATATATTTAAAAACAACCATGACCTTACCTTCAGCAACAAACAGGTTGACTGGGGACTTAACCAGGCAACTATCTCCAGCGGGGCAGTATACGCCGATTTAGATAATGACGGCGACCTTGACCTTGTTGTAAATAATATCAATCAGCCGGCGTCTGTATATCAAAACATGAGCCGCGAGAATAATAATACTTCATATCTCGCCATAAAATTAAAAGGAACGGCTAAAAATACCAATGCCATAGGCGCCAAGGTTTATGTTTATACGCCGGGCAATTTGCAATACCAGGAAGTTAACCCCAACAGGGGCTACCTCTCCGCGGTATCCACAACGCTGAATTTTGGATTAGGGCAGCAAAAGACCGCTGATTCAGTCCGCGTTATATGGCCTGATCAGTCGGGGCGGGTATTAACCAATGTTAAAGCTAATCAACTACTTGATATTGCTGAGCAGCCTAATGAAAAGAAGACGGATAATACCATCGCCGCAAAAAAGACGATTTTTAAATCAGCGGAGCCTGTTATCAATTTCAAACCGGAGGAAATCACCATTAATGATTTTAAGCGACAGTTGCTGATGCTGTTTATGTATTCGAAAACGGCACCGGTTATTGCCAAGGCCGATGTTAATGGTGATGGTCTGGAAGATCTTTATATCAGTGGAGATAAGGATAGTCCGGGTAAAATTTACATACAACAGCCGGGCGGCAAATACCAGGTTACCAAGCTGCTGCGCGGAGGGTCGGAAAACATCGGTACAATTGCTGCTGCGACATTTTTTGACGCCAATGGCGATGGCAAGCCGGACCTTTATATTGCAAAAGGCGGCTATTCGTTATACGAGCCCGGCGCTCCCGATTTGCAGGATGAACTGTATTTAAATGAGGGTGATAATCGGTTTGTATTGTCGCTCAATACATTGCCTGTGCTGAATGCCAATAGTAAATCGTGCGTAAGGCCATGCGATTTTGACGGCGATGGAGATATCGACCTATTTGTCGGTGGTAGGGTAATACCCGGCCAATATCCCGCAGCGCCGCAAAGCTACCTATTGGTAAACGACGGCAAGGGTAAGTTTAAAGCAGCAGATTTCCCATTCGCCAAAATGGGTATGGTAACCGACGCACAATGGATAGACCTAAACAACGATGGTCGTAAAGATTTGATTGTATGCGGCGAATTTATGCCGATTACCGTATTGATTAATACCCCGGAAGGCTTTAAAGATAAAACAGCAGATTATTTTGATACTCCGCAAAGCGGATTTTGGAATAAGCTGGCATTTGCCGATGTTAATGGCGATGGAAAACCGGATCTAATTGTCGGGAACCTGGGAACCAACTCGCAAATCCACGCTACTCCTGCAGAGCCCGCCGAAATGTATTATGCTGATTTTGACAACAACGGTTCTATCGACCCCTTTTTTAACTTTTATGTGCAGGGCAAAAGCTACCCTTTTGTAAGTCGCGATGAGTTGAACGAACAGATTTACCCGATGCGTAAGCGGTTTAATTCGTATAAAATGTATGCTGATGCAACCATCAACGAAATATTTGATGCCGGCGACCTCGCCAAAGCCAAAAAGCTCAGCATCAACACAAATAAAACAACGCTTTTTATAAACACCAACGGAAAGTTTACTACCACTCCTCTACCCGGCGAAGCGCAATTTGCCCCCGTTACCCAAATACTTACAGGCGACTTTGATCACGACGGCATTACAGATATATTGCTGTTAGGCAACCACAGCGATAATCGCCTTAAAATTGGCAGTATAGATGCAAATTATGGCTGCCTGCTGAAAGGAAACGGAAAAGGCGGGTTTACCTATATCACCCAGCCTGAATCCGGTCTTTCGATTACGGGCGATGTAAAATCGGCCGTTGAAGTAATTATTGATAAGGTTCCGTACCTGCTTATTGGTACGGCAGACGAAGCACTGAAATTTTATAAAGAATAATGAAGTTTTATATCCTTTTTACGGCGCTCTGTTTAACATCAGCCAGCTATAGTTTCGCTCAAAAAAAACAGGCGGAATACCCTGATTATTTACAGCCCGATCATGCCGTAAATGCGGTAACCATGGTGATGATTCATGATGTGACGAGTCCGCCGGTGGCTGCGCGCTATTATGCCTATTGCATGTTGGGCGCCTATAACCTGGTTTCCGCAAATAACAAAAGCATTCCCCCGCTTGAATCCTTTGTTAAAGATTATAAACATAGCGGCGGGCTCGATACCCTGCACATCAAATACGACCCTAAGATTGCCGCCTATTACAGCATCCTTGAAAGTGGCAAATTATTGCTGCCATCGGGGTTTATGCTGAAAGATGATGAGGATAACTTTATCCAGATACTGCAGAAAACAGGTGTACCGCAAGCTGTTATCGATAACTCGGTAAAGGCGGCGCAAATTGCATCTGCAGCAATTGTCAGCTTTTCTAAAACAGACAACTATAGCAAATTAAGCGTGCTGAAGCGATATACCCCAATACAGGATGAAAGCAAGTGGTACCCAACGCCGCCCGGATATTTTGAAGCCGTTGAGCCTAACTGGCGCACTATCCGCACCATGGTTATTGATTCTTCCAACCAGTACAAACCGGCGCCGCTTATCCCCTTCAGTAAGGACACCACGTCCGCTTTTTACAAGCAGGTAAAGGCCGTTTATAATATCTCCAAACACTTAACTACCGAACAAATTAACCAGGCCATGTTTTGGGATTGTAACCCCTTTGCCATTACAACTTCGGGCCACATGGCTATCGGATATAAAAAGATTAGTCCGGGCGGGCATTGGATGCATATTGCGGGACTGGTGTCTAAACAAGCAAAATTGAGCTTTGATAAATCGGTTGTGGTGCTTGCGCTTGAAGGCATTACGCTGATGGATTCATTTATCAGTTGCTGGGAAGAAAAGTACAATAGCAACCGCATCCGTCCTGAAACTTATATTAACCGCTACATGGATGTTAAATGGCAGCCGGTATTACAAACTCCGCCATTCCCGGAATACACCAGCGGGCATGCAGTAGTCTCTAACGCATCCGCCGAATTGCTTACCTATTTATTGGGCGATAACTTCGCTTATGTAGATAATACGGAAATACCGTTCGGCAGCAGCCAGCGGTCGTTCACCTCTTTTCGGCAGGCAGCCACGGAAGCATCGATGTCGAGGTTTTACGGGGGTATTCATTACCCCGAAAGCATTGACAAAGGCAACACGCAGGGGCAGCAGGTTGCGTTCGGTATTATTGCCAAGCTTAAGAAGGCCAGGATTGGGAAGCTGGTAAAATAAGTAACGCTTCAACCAGGCTTTTAATCAACAACCTTTTAATCCAAATAATCGGGCGGGTAAAGCTTGCGCACATACTTGGCGGCAACAGCACGTACTTCTTCTGGAGGAAGTCCGCTTATTTCCCGGAACATGCTTTCCAATCCTGCGGGAGTTACTGTACAAACCAGGCGCGCAGATGTATCTGAAAGATTTTTGAATGCATGCGCCCCGCCGTTAAACGGTATGTTGATATAAGCGCCGCTGGCGGCAAGCTGTTTACCGGCTTCCGTCCGGAATTCCACTTCGCCCTCGACTACATAGAATGTTTCGTGTATGTCCGGGTGGGCATGTGGTGCAGGGCCCGCGCCGGGAGGTACCAGCATTTCTATTACGGCAAACCGGTTCCCGGTTTCTTCGCCTCTGATAAGAATGCGGTAACTGCCGCCGGCTATCGACAGCTTTTCGCCCTGGTCGGCGCCGGTGATGGTGATATCGGATGTTTCCATTATAAAAGTTTGATTAATGCAAATTAGGAATATGTTTCAGATTTGCCAATTGCCGTATTGCTTTTGCACAGGCCTACGACCTGTGCTGGAGTGTGTCGCCCAGTTGGGGCTTTGAAGATTTTCTAATCATAGGCATATGCTGCGTAGCTAGAAATTTAAAAAGGATTACCCGGATAATTATTAATTTTAACCCACTTAAAACCAGTACAATGAAAAATTCAATTCGGATATTTACCTTAGCTATCTTATTGTTTGCCGCAACCAACGTGATGGCGCAAGCTAACTCAACCAAAAATCAACCAATAAAAAAAGGCATGATAAAAGTGGCCATACTTTACCCGGGCGGAGAAGGTAAAACCTTCGACATGAATTATTATGTCAATAAACATTTCCCCTTATTGAGAACCTTGTGCGGTGATGCCTTGAAAGCCACAGCCATTGACAAAGGCGTTGCCGGCAGCGCACCGGGTGCACCTATACCTTTTGTGGCCGTCGGCTACCTGTACTTTGACACGCTTGAAGCCTATCAAAATGCTATGAAAACGAACGTCGATAAAATTCGGGCAGATATTCCGAATTACACCAATATCCAGCCGGTAATCCAGGTGAGCGAGGTGGTAGAGTAGCGATTTAAATCAGTCTAAATTACAACCTGCTCCTCTCCTCGCCCGAGCCGCTATCCCTTTTCTCCCGTTTTTTTTGGCTGGTCGACCCAAAAGGGCGATAGTAGCTCAGTTTAATAAGCGTTCCGTACACTGACTCTGAATTGTAAAATACGTGGACTTTACTGTTAAAAGCATCGGTGGTGAGGTAGCCCAAATCGCTCTTATAGCTGGCCCCCCTGAAGATATCGGCAACCGACAGTTTTAAACTTCCTTTACCTTCGCCGAGTTCCTTCTTTACCCCAAAGTTGACGATGGTGTTGCTGTAAGCATGCCAATTGGAGCTATAGGAAGACGAATTGTAATAGCCGGACAATTCAGCAGAGAAGCCATGCTTAAATTTAAAGTTCTCGCTAAAATTAAATGAGCCGGCCAGGAAGGTCTTTTCCAATGGCTGCGGCGTAAAGGATATCCTGTATTGTCTTAGGCCGCCCGTAAGCGTATAGTTCATGTCCCACCAGTCGGCGATTTTAACGGGGATAGTGGTCTGCAGGGTAATTGAATTTTGCCAGTCGCCGTTTTCGGGTCGTAAATAAACCACACCCGCTACCGGGCCGGGCGTGCCCTGTATACCTAAGATTGGATTGCTATCGCGACTGAATAATAACGAGAACAGGTAATCGTGATTATTATAACCGAATTTCAGGTTGCGGGTGATGGCCGGTTTCAGCAAGGGGTTCCCGGTAAAAACCGATACCGGGTCGTTGTAGCTGATGTAGGATGCCAGGTCGCTGTAAGAAGGCCGGGTGACGCGTTCGGTATAGGACAAATTCCACGACGAATTATCATTTATCTTCCGGTTAAAAAACACCGAAGGGAAAAATCGCTTCAATTTGCGGTCGACGCGATAATTGGCATCGGCTGATTTATCGGTGTAATTGTGCGAATACTCATAGCGCGCACCGGCAACAAGGTTAGTAAGGGAATCAAGCTGCATATTGAAGGTGGCGTAACCCGCGTCTATCGCCTCGTAAGTAACAAAATTATTGGCCTGACCTACGATGTTTGGCACCCAAACACCGTTCTCAAAATTCTCGATACCCGAGCGGGCGTTGGTACGGCTATAAGTTGCTTTGCTGCCGGCTTCCAGCTTTACATTTTTATTCAGTTGCTTTGAATAGTCCAGTTTCCCTATCAGTACTCTTATCAGCGTGTTGCCGAAATCGCGCTGTACCGGGGAAAAAAGGCTGTCGGCGCTACCTCCCTGATTGCCCTGGTTATCAGTAAATGAGTTCTGGGAGTTGGACAGCGCACGCGTTTTGTAATACAGGTAATCCAAATCAGCACGGATTTTTTGCTTGCCTGCCAAGTCTTTATCCAAATATAAATTGGCGATTGCATTACCGAGATGACTGGAATTATTAAAAAGCGAATTATAATTAAGGGTTGGCGCATCGGCAAAACTGTAATAGCCATAATTATGCGGCAGGTTGGTATTGCCGCCACCCCAGTAATTGATGCTGGCGCCGATGGTAGTTGCAGTATCGAGCTTTATATCTGCTCCAATCGTGCCGTCGTTGTAGTTAGAAATGGGCTTGCTGATGCCCGTATAGCTAAAATCCGCCTGCCCGCCTAGTATCGAGGCATTCTCGGAACCGGCTGCGTTCAGGAAACCGTAATCATGATCGTGCCAGTAGGAATAATTGCCGTACAGGTTAACCTTACCGGTATTGTGGTTGATGCTAAATCCGGCTGAAGCCTTTTCATACATGCCATAGCCTGCGGTGAGCGTTACCGAGCCATTGGTACCGCGCTTTTTGTTCTTTTTGGTTACGATGTTGATGATACCGGCATTGCCTTCGGCATCGTATTTGGCCGGAGGGGTATTCATCAGTTCTATTTGTGCGATATTGTCCGCGCTCATGCTGCCCAACAAGGTTATCAGTTGCTCCATCGACATGCGCATCAGTCGTCCGTCCAGCATCACCATTACGCCAGTTTTGCCGTTAAGTGAAATGGTATTGTTATGCTGATCGAGAATAACGCCCGGTGACCGCTGCAATACATCCAACACCGAGCTTTCCTGCGTCATGATACTGTTTTGCACATTCACCGTTACGCCTTCGGCCGTTTGCTGTACCCTCGGCCTTTCCCCGCGGATTACTACCTCGCTCAGCTGCCTGCCGGTTTGTTTGATGACCAGGCTGCCTAAGTCTGCCGCTTGTCCCTGGTTAATCTCAAAAACCGCCGATTGATAGGGTTGATAGCCGACAGCCGTAATTCGCAGTAAATATTTTCCCAGCTGAGCCACAGCGATATGAAAAGCACCGGTATTATTTGCTGTGGTTGAATTTACTACGGTGCTGTCGGCTGGCCGCGTCAGCACGGCAGTGGCAAACGGCACCGGCTTACCGGTTGTATCGGTTACCCTACCTGATACCTGGCCGAAGGCCTGGGCGGCAATAAAAATATATAATAAGCAGACGATGAAAGGTTTCATTTTGTTGGTGATTTACCCCAAAACAAGCGCTCCTGTTCCGCACAGAAAAAACCGATTGACCACCAACAGCGCTTGGTTGACCAAATACACAAATGACAAGGATTTCGCCGGAGAGAGTGATTACAGAGAGCTAATTACCGGATATAAGCCGCGGGATGCATTTCGTCAATTATTTATCGCCCTTCATCTTTGTTGGTTATAAATGTCAGCCGATTGCTCTAAATTAGCGGTATGGCGCTTGCTCACCCCAAACAAAACTGGTTCATCCGGTACAAATTATATCACATCCCTTTTTGGGTACTGTATGATTATGTGCTGTGGGCGCTTAAGATTGACAGTGCTTCTGAGGCGTTCAAGCACATGTTTTTTTCGGTCTATTTTTTTAAAAGCCTGTTTTATATCATCTTTCCTGCGTTCGCGGTATATTTCAATTTGTATTTTCTCATCCCGCGTTACCTGCAGACGGGCAGGTATGTACTGTATTTCACTTACCTTTCGCTTGCCATTGTTGCTTCTTCCTTTTTGATCGTACCGGGATATTATATCAGTGCATGGATGGACGGCCGCACTGCGCATGATGCCTTTGGTATCACCACCAGTTTTTGGGGAATTTACGAGATGGCCAAGGACGATCCCCTCCGCTCAACCCTGGCGGCTATTACACTTGCGATGAGTATAAAATTGGCCAAAAACTGGCTGGAAACACAGAAACGGCAACGCGCCCTGGAAAAGGAAAAGCTCGAAACGGAACTGAAATTTTTGAAATACCAGTTTAACCCGCATTTTTTGTTCAACAGCATTAACTCCATATTCTTCCTGATCCATAAAAACCCGGATATGGCCTCGGCTTCTCTGGCCAAATTCTCCGAGCTGCTCCGACACCAGCTTTATGAATCAAACGACAGCCTTATACCGCTGGACAAAGAAATTGCCTACCTGGAAAACTTTATCGAGCTGGAGAAGTTGCGGCAAAGCCCCGACCTGGTGACCGAATTTAATATTGATGATAGTTATTCGCCGGGCGTAGGCATAGCGCCGTTTATACTGATGACTTTTGTTGAGAACGCATTTAAGCATGTATCCAAGCATAAGAACAGTCCGAACTGGATAAAAATGAACCTGATAGTTAATGGTATGACCCTGAGAATGACCATCGCTAATAGCATGGCTGAAAACGACTCCCGGCAAGCCATTCATTACGGTGGTATTGGTTTAAAAAATGTACAGCGGAGGCTGGACCTCCTCTATCCCGGTCAGCACCAGTTGGATATTCAGCAAACAGCGGAAGATTTTACGGTAAACCTGGAACTGCAATTAGCCGGCGTTACGATGGTTCCTTCAATGAATTTATAGAGAAATAAAGATGATCAACTGTGTAATTGTGGATGATGAACCGCTGGCCCGCGAAGGCCTGGCCAGCTATGTGCGGGAGGTTGATTTTCTGAACCTGGCCGGCGTCTGCGAAAACCCGTTGGAACTGTTGCCGCTGATAGATAAAAATATCGTCGACCTGGTATTCTTAGATATACAGATGCCCAAAATGAACGGCATCGAGTTCCTGAAAATTATGCAGAAGCCGCCTATGGTGGTGATTACTACGGCCTACCCCTCCTACGCACTCGAAGGCTTCCAGCTCAATGTGCTCGATTACCTGCTCAAGCCCATTACTTTTGAACGTTTCTTTAAAGCCGCCAGCAAAGCCCGCGATTATCACCGCCTGCTCACCCGCCCGGCCGGCGAACAAACCACCACCGCACCCGACGACGATTATTGCTTCATTAAATGCGGCAACAAATACGAGAAGATACCTTTTGCTGACATCCTATACGTGGAGGGCATGCAGAATTACGTGAATATTTACACGGTGAAAGGAAAATTCATGACTATACTTTCCCTCAAAAGCATTGAAGAAAACCTAAACGCGCAGCTATTCATACGGGTGCATAAATCCTATATCGTCTCCACCGGCAAAATAGAAAGTATTGAAGGGAATGAGATATTTATTCAAAACCACCGGATTCCTATCAGTCGCAATTACCGGCAGGAGGTGATTGACGAGGTGGTGAATAAAAGGCTTTGGGGGAGTGGGGGGAGGAGGAATGGGTGAATGCTGGAATTTATCCCCCCGCCGGTTCAAGCGTCCCGCTTGAACCGGCGAAGCGTGAGTCGGCGGCGGGGTATCAATCATCATCATCCTTAAACAACGGATCAACCTTCAACCCCAACGCTTTTAAACCTTTTCCATGCGGCCCGAAGTACTTTTTGGGGAAAGGTTTATCACCGTGAATGGTAGACCATAAATATTCGCTAAATACCAATGCATCCTTGTCGTTGAGGTCGGGTTTAGAGAAATCCATTTTTTCGGTTAAAGGAGCCAGCCTTTTGGTGGTTTTACTGCCTATTTTTTGCTTCGGCGGGTTTATTTCGTTTATAGCAGTAGCCGGAGTTAAGGATGCATAGGCGGTATAATCAGGATTTTCTTTGAAACAGTCCGTCATTAAAGGCGCCATTGCCACTATTTGATTCATGGGCTGTGTGCCGAAAATCTGGCAAATGGTATGCAGCACAGATGCCTGGTTATAAAATTTGCTGATGATGGTTTTACGCTTTGCATAAGGGCTGGCTACAAAACAAACCGACCGGTGACCGTCTACATGGTCTGTGCCGCTTTGCGGGTCATCCTCATTCACAAATATGGCCATATCTTTCCAAAACGGACTTTTTGAAAGCGCCTCTACTACCCTGCCCGTTGCGAGGTCATTATCGGCGACGTATGCACGCGGGGTAGGCGATTTTTCGTCGTAACCGCTGGTATGGTCGTTAGGCAGATAAATGATGGTAAAATCGGGGAAGCTACCTTTTGCCTCATATTCATGCAGCGCTTTAATAAATACGTCGGCCCTGATTTGCTCCGGGATAGTCAAATTCCAGCCGGGGTAACGCAGATCGCTGTATTTTTCGAGGCTTTTTATCGGGTAGGCGCATTTGTACCAAATGGAATCACTTTTATCTTTCCATCCGTTATATAAGCTTGTCCAGGTTTTATCTTTTGTTACATCTGCCAGGTCGAACTCCCCAAAATTCCTGAAAGAAATGCCTTTACGCAGCAGGTGAGTCCAGATAAAACCACAGTTTGCAAAGCACAAAGGATCGGTACCAAAATCGTAAGCGCAGCGCCCGCCCGAAAAATCTTTCTCGTGGTAGGGCGTAGAAATGCCCTGGGTTGCCCATTGGTGACCGTCGCTCGAGTTAACGCCGTTGCAGTAATAATTATCCAGCAAAACAAATTGTTCAGCCAGGTTATGCGCGTTGGGGGTTACGTGTCTTGCATATTCAACTAACGTGGAATCGCAATTGCCTTTTCCGAGATCGCCCAATTCCTGGTCGAATTTTTTATTTTCCCGGATGATATACACCACATGTTTTATAGAAGAAGGCTCGCCCACATTTGCCGGTATCGGCTTAGGCCTAACGTTTAAATTTGCTTCGGTCTGCGCCCGCATCATTTCGATAAAATGGAAACCCTTTTCTGCCGCTGCTGTATAGCTATCCAATTGCGCTTTATTGCCGGGCAGCACAACCTTTTGTAAAGCACCCTGCTTAAGCGGGGTAACGTTGCCGATAAACAGGTTATGCGCAGTAACGCACACCGCGCCGGGAAAGCCGCCGCCCGCAATAAATCCATAAGGACCTTTTTGCGGGTGTTTTGGGTCGATAAGCGCGATTGCGTTATTGCCGGCATTGGCAGCATATAATACTTTCCCGTCCGGGCTGAAGGCTAATGCGGTGGTGAGGCTTCCATAAGGAAGCGACGGATCCGGCTTGGTATCAATAGTTTGAACAACCGCCAGCTTTTTTGTATCAACCACACTTATGCCGTCGCCGCTTTCATCGGTTACATAAAGCAGGTTGCCATCGGGCGACAGCGCCATCGATTCAGGATAGATGCGGGTGGCAATCTCTTTAATTGCTTTTCTCGACTGGATATCTATCACGGTGACAGAGCCCCGCAAGGCAATTGAATTGTCATCTACAGCAACCTTCGTTCCGGCAGAAACCTCTGTTTTATCTCCTTTGCGGGCGTGAGGGCCGCCGAAATTGCTTACAAACGCCAATTTTTTGTCTTTGCTGATGACCACGGCATAAGGGCAAACGCCCACCTGTATTTTGCCCAGCACTTTACCCGCGGCAACATCCACCACCGCTACCTGGTTAGGAATAGCGAGCGCCACATAAGCAATATGTTTATCAACCAGGCCTATACCCAAAGGTGTTGCCGTTTGTTTATTAACAGACAGGTCAATTTTTTTTGTAAGCTTAAATTCGCCCGATTTATTGATATGGCCTATGTACAGGTTTTTTTGCGCACCAGTAAAATAAACGGTAGAGTCGTTGCTGTCGACCGAGAGACCATACATGGAACCCGCTTCATCTTTTTCATACTCGAACTGGTTGGCTACCGTAAAGTCGTCCGCGTTAATAACCGATAAGCCGATGTTATTTTTGGAAACCAGGAACTTATTATGCCGGGCCAGTTCAAGGTTCAATACGCGAGTGCCTTTGGCCAGGTCGAGACTTTGCCCGGCAGGGTTGAATGCCTGGCTGTTTACAAACATTTTATCGCCTGCAGAAAGCTGGTTCCACGAGGTATCTATAGGGGACTTAACATCCTTTCTTCGTTCAGGAGCTTTTTGCGTTTGAGCCTGAATGTTTTGGCTACTCAAAAGAAAAAAGGCCAGGTATACACCGGCAATAAAAACAGCATTTGAAATTTTCATAGTTAACAAACTGATGTTACAGGAACCAGGTTATTGTTCAGCAATAATAAACAATGTTTATTGTTACTGAATTTTGTTAGGGTTAAAAAAGTGTGAAATAATAGCAAGTACCTTTTCGATGAAAAACGCCAAACGCTAAAAAGGCCTTAACAATCTTGTTAAGGCCTTTCAGTGCGCCCACCTGGGCTATATACCTATCTCTGTTGTCTATTGATCTTCAGTTACTTACAAGGCACTCAAAAGGCCGGGTGGCCGTTTTGGTGTCTGACCTCTCTGACTTTTACAAAAATAGCGTTTCCAGCCTAATTTCGCAACTTTTTTAATTTGGGTCCCTGGTTCGAGCCGAACCAGGCGCATTAAATTGTGTTTGATGCCAAATTCGGGTTACACCTTAAAATTTTCATATTTTAAGGTGATCAGTAAGTGGCTATATCTTTCGGATTAGAAGTGTATTCACCTAAAACGTCCCAGTAATTCTTTTATCCGATCAAATAATAGAACCGGTTCTGATGAGTCACCAAAGATCATTTGCTCCCTCATTATTGCATAGTCGCTTTGATATGCCGCCATCAGATCATCGAGTGGCGTAAAATCTATCGCTTGTGTCTGCAGGCTTGCGTTCAGCCTTGTTAAGGCCATTTTTATGGCACCTTCGTAACAAATTACGATTGCCTTATATTCATTACTTCATTAGAAGTTTAATGCATTGGCTCCGTCCCGGTTCGACATTTCAGCTACTTATACGTTTTTGCTATTCTATTTTAACGTTGGGGTTATCAGTCCTTTTTCCAAATCATAATAACCTTTGCGTTCAAGCGGGATGTGTTTAAAAAGATTGCCGTTGGCCATTTTATCCTGTGAGGATATCGGTAAATTCATAACCAATCTCTTGGCCCTGAACTCTTCATAGGAAAAACGTTCAGGCATGGCGTTATAAAGTGCCATTTCTCTTTCATTCAATATCCAGCTTTCGCAACCCGGAGGTACATATTGAAATTCTTTATAGACAACATCCTCGGGGTCTTGCTGATAAAATACATGGTCAAATAATTTGGTTGCTTCTGCGAGCTCCAGAAACTCTTCCCGGGTATAACCGGCCTTTTCAATATATTTATGATTGAACTCTTTAGGGGCGCCCCGGTAGAACTGCGCCCACCTTTCAGGAACGCAAGCGAGTAGTTTCTCTTCGTATTTAGCTAACTTCTTCATAATCTTAAATTGACTTAAGTATTGGTTTATTGATCAGGTTTCGCTGAAAGTTACGAAATTAATGCCTATAATTATTGTCAGTACACCCTAACTGCCTTCAAATGAATAAACATATTGCCGAGCTAATAAGGATCATCAAATACGAAGGCGAAGGTCGAAATATTGACTTTAAAGCCATTGAATACAAAAGTGGAAAGTTTGCAGACTTACTCAAAGATATATTGGCGATGGCCAACAGTTTTCATCAGGGTGATCGCTATATCATCTGCGGCGTTAAACATGTTTCAGATGTGGAAAAGCATATTGTCGGTATTCAGGGTCAGCCAATGGACTCCGCACATTATGCACAATTAATCAGGGAAAATATTGAGCCTGAAATCCATTTTGAATATCTGCATTTTGATTACGACGGAAAAATCCTGACCGCGTTTGTCATTTTTGACTGCGACGATAAGCCCTATATGATGAAAAAAGCTAACGGAGATCGCAGGCCCGGTGAGAGTTTTGTGCGAAATGTAAGCGCTACCAGAAATTTAATGCGGCCTGATATCGACCGTATTTTTGAAGAGCGGTATGCCAGTAAGTTTTTTCGGGGTGAAATTGACCTGTATTTTCCTGACACGCATACTGATGAAATAAATATCACCGTCAAAAGGGATGTTCAACTACCATCCGAATACTTTCGCCGGAAAGCCACGCAAGTGCTCAACCAAAAAGAAAGCATGGATTGGGTCAACCAGGCGTTTAACAGCGGCCGCCCGTCCGGACCAATAGACCAGCTAGCACTAGAAAATCTGCGTGCCCCAGAAATTCGATCCATAATTGATTCCATACCCGGAAATTTTGTACAGGAAGATCAATTTTATCAATATGAAGACCATAGTTTTAAATTGAATGCAACGCTTCTCAATACCGGACATGAGTACCTGCGGGACGTATCATTGAAAATTACGGTGGAAGCACCCGAATCGCTGGTAATCCCAGATCGCATAATCTTCCGGCAGTACACTGTCAATATGTCGAATGGTATAAGAAGAGATGTTCATTTAAATCCTCCGCCTGAACTAAATCAAGGCTATCCGATAGTGACTAAACAAGATGGCGGCTATCTGATCGAACAGAATGCCGGTGATCTCAAACATGGCATCCCACAAGTTTTATTTCAAACGCCGATAAGATTGGTCATTACGAATCCGGACCTGATTGGGAAGCAAATGCGTCTGCATGTCGAGTGTTTCGGTGAAACGCTGCAGCATCCGGTAAGGAAAACACTCAAGGTTAACTTTGTCTGAGCTAACAATGTTCTCTTTCCGCGTATTTCAGATAAGCCATATCATCGCCCCAGACAAACCATTTGGTACAATTTTGCCAATGGTCGTCGCGTTTCTTTCTATGACTACCCGGAACCGTGCTTCTGAAATGTTCTACCACCCAAACCGGTACAAGCCGTTCGGCCGCTAGAAATGCCTCAAACGCAGTCCGGTCGACAAGAGTCAGTTCCTGTTCGGTATGCGTATTTTCGCGGTGCGTGTGTGTCAGGAATTTCAACGTCCCGTCCGCATTAAAAAAACCTTTGGTATCGGTGGTCTTTAATTTAAAAGCTTTTCTAAGATAGCCGGAAGGGATATGGTGGATCGATTCTCGGCCAGCCGTTGTTTCATGTAGCTCGGTAATTGTCGGTGTGACGATAAAACCCTGATTTTTAATATTCGTGATCCAACGTTCTGTTTCTTCCTCTTGGTAGGTGTCCATCCACAAAACGTCCACTAAAGAATGGCTTATGCCATGATTGATCCTCGAACTTAATTCTTCCGGACGCAGGCTATTTCCACTGAAATTATGGAGCGTATCGTCTTTGATAAAAGCGATAAAATCCTCAAATTCATCTGCCGGGATCAACGCGCAATTAAACGTCAACCGTGTACGCCCGATTTCATTGGGGTCGGTCAGCGCGGTACTTGAATATAGCGTTAACCAGTCATCATCAGCTTTATTGATACCGTGCAGTCCCAAATTACTCATGGCTATCCAGCGTTTAAAATCAGGCACAAACGGTCGCATCGCCCAGGCCTTTATATCCGCCATGTCCGCGGTTTCTTTCACCGGTATCAGTTCAGCAATCTCCTCGGGGATCTGCCAGGTTTCATGAGTAGCCGTATAGTAAGTATATAAGGCACCGACTCCGAAATCCAGTGGATTGGGTACATGGATCAACTTGCGGTAATCAGTCAGGAAATTGGTTTGCTCCTTTGGCGGCAGACGGTCAGCCAGAAAGCCTTGAATGATATGGACGGCAATTTTTGTATACTTTTCTTCAAAGGTAGCGTACTGACTGTTGCCATCGCATGCTGGCCCCTCATTCTTATCCCAGCCCAGGCCTTTAATAATGGTGATAGCAGCTGCTACCGCAAAGTCATGCTGATTGATCTTTCTTTTGTATTTCAGCTCATAGGGTTCCATGAATTTTTTGCCGGCAGCATCCAGGCCGCCCTTTTCGTAAGCTAAAAAGTCATTAAAGGCATCTTTGATCATATACCAGTCAAGGTCATCCTGAATTGGAAACCGTCCATCATGTGAAGAGTCCAGTTCATGGGGAGTAAAATCGAGTACTAAATGTCGATCGGTGGCCGGGTACGGTGGCTTAGCCAGTTTCATGTCATCTGCACTACACTGCCCGAAACTGAACATCCGCTCGATAAAAGCCGATGCACCATAGCGAACCACTACATTCGTTAAATTAGTAATCTTGTCCTTGGCAAAAATATGGGTCATTATCCAGTTAGTCAGATGACCAACCTCAGCCTCCGCTTTAGTAAATTTAGCAGCCAGACCAAGCATGATGGTGCAAAGGTCTTCCTGAATTTGCGGGTCCCCACAGTCAAAAGTCATATCGAGTAACTGGACAAATTGTTCCATATTCGTGTAAGCCCAGTCGGTCAGTTCTGACCGGCATTTCTGCCGATAAGCGTTATCGATCGAGCTTAAACTCCAAACCAGGATCAGCGGTTTGCCGAGATAATGATCAAAGGGGTATAGACTGACATCTTGAAGGTAATAAGACAACATACTTTTCCCGATCATGTTGTGTTCATCGGGCCCTGTCCAAAATTGGTCACGCTGGTAAGTGTTAGGAAAGGAAACTAAAGTTTCGTGTACGACCCGCCTGGCCAGATCCAATTCCTCCCGGTAGAGATTGGGCAGCACAAATTCATTGATGATGAGATCTCTTTGAGTATAGCCACCATTTCTGAATTTGGTGATGATCGTATCAAGATAAGGTAATAGTTTAGCATCAGGTACCTGACCGTAAACCTGCAATTGTAAACGTAATAACGTTTGCTGATCGAGCGCCTCTTCCCAAAGACCATGTTCACCCACCAACAAATCAAAATTGCTGAACAAAATCACCGCGGTCAGCGTGCGGGTGTATTGCTTATCCGGGCCGAGTAAACGTTCCGGCAAAGCTTTGATCTTTGTTTTAGCGATATGGCCGGCCAGTTTGAGCGCAAACAGGTATTCTGAGTAAGATTGGATACCAATACTATATATCCACTTTTTTGGAGAAATACCGTCTTCGGCTTCTTCCAGGCGGTATTGCAGAAAACCGTGGTCATTTAATAATCCTATCAGTTTTCCAGCTAAGGGGTTATCTACCAACCCTTCCGTTTCTTCAAGAATCAGTTTTTGCAACGACCTTCGTTCGATCTCAACTTGCTCTTTGAATTTGTCGGCTATCAGCAATAAAACCACCCGTACGATCTGATCCGCTAAGGTAAACTTACCGGGATGTTTTTGCAGGAACTCTTCTTCCAGCCGGGCAATCTTAATATCCAATAAATTCTTGACCTTAAAGTTTACAGGGTCTTGTTTCAAGTGCGAAACATCGGAACGCTCATTTAGCTCACAAAAAAGCTTTAAGGAGAGGGCGTTCTCAAAAGCAGTGCGTATCCAAAAATTATGACCGTAATCAATCTTAAAAGCTTTAAAATATTCGGGTACTAAGTCATAAAGCAGGGTGTCCCCGGAAGCCGGCAGATCTTCCCTGATCTGTGTAAGTTCATTATTGGGCAGGTCGCAGGGGTTCATATTTTGCGGCGGGTAAGATCTCGCAGTGAAAATAAACCGGATCAGCGGAAATTTGACCAGCCATTCCTGGCATTCATTGATGCGGTCTTTCCATGCATCCCAGTTCTCAGCTTCATCAATACCATCCACACAGATCATTACCCGACAGGTCCGGTTTAAAAAGGTCGTGCCGCTTTGTTTTCCGGCGGCGGCCTTTACGGTGTTTCTCATCGCCAGGGCTTCCAGGCCTCGCAGGATCTCCTGATCGCTCCACCCCAGACAGCCATCTAAAGTTTGACGCAAAATGCTGCCCCAGTTAGTGACCACAGTATCTTTGGCCCGTATGATTAACGCGGCCTCACCGGCTTGTAAGGCTTCATCGACCGCATTTGCCAGCGCATGAGTCTTACCGGTACCAACTGGGCCGAGTATGCTATAATTGTGCGGGTGAAAATCGCTGTTGATATGATCCCAGTATTGCGCTAAATGGATCTGGTGCACTTTGGTTAAGCCCTCGATCAATTTGGGCGTTAGGTTCCGGAGTGTATTGATTTTTGGTAATCCATGGATCTTTAAAATGGTTTCCCAGACTTCAAAATCTCCTGGGTTATTGATCACAGGAACGAAAACCTGCTGTTCCAGTTCGGCCAGCAACTTATCGAAAACTTCGAGGTGAACAATCACGTGACCCCGGATCGTAGTCAGCTTGTCATTTATTTCTGGAAAATAATGGTTAAGTGGTATGTAGGCGTCAATCATCCGAACAGCCGTCAACAATTCATTTCTGGAATCGGTGATACTGACTATTTGGCGGTCAACGTAATTCTTGTTGAACAACATGTTGTCGATATAACCGGCTACTTTTCCGGAAACGTGGAGATCTGGGACATAGCGCTCATTTAGCCAACCCTTCCTGGCCAGGTTAAACCGGGTTTGTAACATATCCAGGGAGATCTCTTCTGTATCAAACCAAAATCGTTTGATCCCTTCGTTACCGGCTTCCATCAATTCCGTCAACAGACGATCTTCAAACCAGAAAGTAATTTTGATGTCCGTAAGGTCCTTTTCTATGGCAGCAGCCAGCTTTATTACCTTTTTCTCCTCACTCTCTTTGATGACCTTACCACCACGGCCCATTTTGTCGCTGAATTTTTTTCGGGGCAAACAAACGATATATTCATTAAGCGCCGGTCTTACCCGCTTAGCTGTTCTGACCGACTTTTCTATATTTTTAAGTTGTCCCGGGGTTAAAGAACCGGTAAAGAATTTAGCTTGCAGCCCGATAATATCACCACTTTTCGATTGCCCATAGGCTTCTACACCACCATCCCCTCCCGCACCATTCACTACAGAGAAATAATCGATTTCGGCGGTACGGGTACGGAATAGCCAGCGCTGGAATAAATGCACACTAAGTGCTTCAAACGCCTCCTCGGGCGAGCTGTTATAATTATTTAACCTGGCAATCTCCATAAATACTAATTTGATGATTATTTTGGAGATTCCGCTCAAGATGACCACCTGATTCCGATTTAAAGTTGATCGCCAAAATGGCCACTTTTTATCAAAGTGACCATTTTAACTTAAGCCGATCATTCCTTTTTTATCGGAGACTGATAAAATATATTTAAGTAGCTTAATCATTTATCAAAACGTCCGGTATCGTTATTATTTCCCGTAGTTAGGCCGCGTTGGTTCCCTCAGTTAGCTGGCTAAGGAAATCGATGTACAACGGAACGCTTTTTTCTATCCATTCTTCTGAGGGATTATAAGCCATTCCATAATAAGCAAATAGCGGCTGGTAATCGGCTTTCACATAACTAAATGTACGTTCAAATGGGCGGGTTAGTTCTTCAAGTGAATACTTGTAAGCCCCACCAGTTTGCAGCTCTTCTTCTTTTAAGCCAACAGAAGTAGCCATTGCTATCTTTTTCCCCCTTAATTTATAACCACTGGTGGTGCCATATGCCCAACCATACGTAAGAACCTCGTCCATCCATTTTTTCAATAATGCAGGTACATAATACCAGTAGTAAGGAAACTGAAAAACGATCTGATCATGTTCTTCGATCAGTTTTTGTTCCGCTGCAATGTCAAATTGTTGGTTAGGATACACCTCCTGTAGTTGATGTACATGATACTTGTCAGGGAATTTTTCTAACTCCTGGACCCATCTCTTATTTATTACTGATTTATTAATATCAGGATGGATTACGATAATCAAAGTTTTCATATTATATAAACTATGTCGCACACCTGTGTCGACAGAAAATTGTCTTTAAACTTTATCTATGCAATTGCAAAATTTGGTTATGCGGCGTCTAACTCATCATTGTCAGCAGACAATTGATTCAGAAAATCAAGGTACAACGGCACGCTTTTTTCAACCCATTCTTCCGAAGGATTATAGGTCATTCCGTAGTAAGCAAAAAGAGGTTTGTAAATAGCTTTTAAATACTCAAATGTTAATTCAAAAGGCCGGGTCATTTCTTCAAGCGAATACTTGTAAGTTGCGCCAGGCTGCACTTCTTCTTCCTTTAGACCTAATGATGTAGCGATGGCGAATTTTTTTCCTTTTAACTTATGGCCACTTTGACTGCCATATGCCCAACCCCGTGTAAACACCTCGTCCATCCATTTTTTTAATAAAAACGGGCAATTGAACCAATAATAAGGGAACTGCAAAACGATCCGATCATGTTCTTCAACCAGCTTTTGTTCTGCCGCTATATCAAATTGCTGTGTAGGATAAACCTCGTGTAATTGGTGTACACGATACTTTTCCGGGAATTTTTCTAACTCTCTGATCCATCTTTTATTTATTACAGAATTTTCAATATCGGGATGGATTACGATAATTAATGTTTTCATATTATAGTCAAATTATGCATCAAAGGTATGTGCGCTTATTTAGATAGTGTACATTAGCAACCCATTGTAGGGTACTATAAAAAATGTAACTAGTGTCTAAAATCAAAGAAACCTCCACCAACTTTGCCAACAAGCAGGCCCTGGCTGACCATTGTTCGGAAGTTTATGCATCGATCCTCCTGGGCGGACAATGGGCTATCCCCATCTGTTCCTGGTTGATCAATGGTAAGCTTAGATTTTGCGAACTGAAAAAATCCCTGCCAAACATCACGGAACGTATGCTCACCCTGCAACTCCGGAAACTGGAAGACCATAAGATCATTAGCCGGTCAGTTTATGCTGAAGTGCCAGTCAGGGTGGAATACGAGTTAACTTCTATAGGCTATGAGTTGGCCCCCATCATTCAATTGCTCGAAAGCTGGGGGGAAAAACACAGGCAATGCATTAAAGGATCAAATACTTAATTGGCTCAACTTTTCGAAGCTGATGCTATCTTTCCATCAATATTTCCTGGGAATGCAAAGTAACCTGATATCTCAAAACCATGGCGTTTCCATATCATCCTGAAAAACACGGCTCCCCTGTCCTTGGCTATCTTACCCCGTTAAAGAAATTGACTTACCAGGAATAATGCAGTTTGACATCTGCTGAATTGTCTCATCGGATCAGCTGTTACCTGACAGCACAACATTAATTTAATCGTGTGAATGCCTATGCCAAATACCCTGATGAGCGTCCTTCATCACTCCCGGCAATAAGTCAACGCGGACTTGTCAACTTTTAAAAAATCCTCCATCAGATAGTAAAAATCCTCCATTCTATTAAAAGGATTGACACGGCACCTTTGCTAAGTAAACAAAACTATTCAGAAGTAAAAGTTGGAATTATGAAAATGTATTATTTCACAGACCCAATGTGTTCGTGGTGCTATGGCTTTAGTCCTGCCGTAAAAAAATTGAAAGAGAACTACAAAGATATTGACCTTGAGATCATTTCAGGCGGATTTTCGCCCTATAGCAAGCAAGTTGTTGACGATGCGTATAAGGAATTCCTGGCTTATCACTGGAACAATGTAAACGCGCGGAGCGGGCAGTTTTTCGATCACTCGATGAAGTTCATCTCTGATACCTTCCGCTATGATACCGAACCGTCAAGCCGTGCATTGATGGTGATAAAGGAATTGTTGCCTGATCAGGACTTCGTGTTTCTGAGCCTGATGCAAAAAGCATTCTACGTAGAAGGAAAGGATATTACCAATGGCGCGGTACTCGCAGAACTGGCTGCAGAAATCGGCGTTGAGAAGCCGGTCTTTTTGGAGCGGTTCCATTCCGAAGAAATGAAGCTAAAAACAAATCAGGGTTTTCAATTTAGCCGCCAGCTAGGCGTTCAGGGCTTTCCGACGCTGCTTACCATCGATAACGGAAACATTAAAGTCATCACCCGTGGATTCCAGGATTATGACGGCCTGAAAATCGTTGTCGACGATTGGTTAAACAGTCAACATGTTCCGTTGCAAAGTAACGGGGGATCGTGTTCAGGTGATACTTGTGAATGCTAAACAATAGAAATGATGTATAAAGTAAAATATAATCAAGATGGCTGTATCTGATCTGTTTAAGCCGCTGCCGCTGCTACATGGTCCGGCCATGCGAAACCGTTTCATGCTGGCACCGCTTACGAATCAACAAAGTGAATTCGACGGCACGGCATCCGAATTTGACCATATATGGTACGAACAGCTTGCAGAAAGCGGTTATGCACTGATCCAAACCTGCGCTACTACTGTGGAAGCAAGTGGCATTGCATTTGCCCGCCAGCTGGGTATTCACAGCGATGAACATTTGCCGGGACTGACAAGGATAGCGTCAACCATACGAGTGGGCGGCGGTTTGTCCGCGGTGCAATTACACCATGCCGGACACCGTGCCAATCCGCTCTTAGGAGGTATACCTGCACCCGCTTCGAGCGACACGGTACCTGGAGTTGATGCGATCACCACCGAAGAGGTGGAGCGGATCCGCGACAGCTTTATCACGGCCGCAAAGAGAGCCCAGCTCGCAGGGTTCGATGGCGTCGCCGTACACGGAGCTTTTGGTTGGATCCTTTCAGAATTTATGTCACCCTATTTGAATGACCGTAAAGATAAGTACGGGGGAAGCCTGGAGAACCGTGCACGTCTGACAATCGAGGTCATCGAGGGCATCCGCCGGGAATGCGGCCCTGATTTTCAGATCGGCTGGCGCTTATCTATCGAGCGATATGGACTGGTATTGGAAGAACTGCGTGCAGTCACCGCTTATATCTTTGATCGCGAACTGATCGACTACCTGGACCTGGCTTTATGGGATTCAGCCCAAGTCGTTCACGAAGGACAATTCAAGGGAAAAAGCATGCTCAGTCTTTTTACAGAGCTTCCCCGCAAGGGCGTTCGCCTGGGTGTAGCCGGCAAGATCATGACCGCCCGGCGTGCCGGAGAGTTGCTGGATGAAGGCTGCGATTTTGTGCTGATCGCGCGGGCAGGAATTATTCAGCGGGACTTTCCGCTTCAGGTAAAGGCAAACCCGGCATACGAAAGCGTAAAGATGCCGGTGATGGCAGAACATTTACGTCAGGGAGGACTTCCCGAGCGCTTTATCAATCACTTACGGGGATGGCAGACGATCGTTTTTCCAAACTCGCCGTGATCAATGGCTGCTAACTCTCACTACGGCAATGAACCGTTTTAAAATACCTGATATGGCTGCAAAAAAAATATTCTCTTCATTTATAGAAAAACTTAGTTGTAACCTGAAAGAGCAGCTTCCCGGTGAGGCGGCTCACCAGATGATGGAAGCCACATCCGCGGCATATCTTGGTATCAAACCTAACGAGGGATCCCGGAAGAGCGCTGTATTAATGTTGTTATATCCTTTCAGGGATGGGATCTATTTGCCTTTGATATTGCGGAATTCCTATGATGGCGTTCATTCGGGGCAGGTTGCATTTCCGGGCGGCAGGCACGAAGTGACTGACAGCGATCTGATCCAAACCGCGCTCCGCGAGGCGCAGGAAGAGATCGGGTTGAAGATAGCAGACGTAACAATATTGGGAACGCTCACAGAGATCTATATCGCACCAAGCGATTTTCTGGTGCTTCCGGTCATCGGCTACCTCAATTACAGGCCGGAATTCCTGCCCGATCCCAGAGAGGTCAAAGCTGTTTTTGAAACCCGGATTGATCATTTTTTGGAGCCAAACAGCGTCGGATGCAGCGAAATCCTGATTCCTGGTGACCGGGTTTTAACACCGCATTATGAAGTAGAGGGCCACAAGATCTGGGGCGCCACGGCTAAAATGATCCGTGAACTATTGTCAGTTATAAACGCTGATCTTATGCACACTGAAAGGTGATATTGTCTGTTTCACCGTCGCCTTAGTATCTGTCAAACCATATGGAAAGGCCTGCGAGTATTCTACTTGCAGGCTTTTTTATTTTCAAAAAATGATGTGGCTGGTCAATGAAAGCCGGTCTGTTATAGGAATCATTTCTGTTAGCGCACCGGTGCCAGCTTTATAAAAAATCATCCATTAGATAGTAGGAATCCTCCATTCATGACGAATGAATAGCAGGGCATCTTTGCATTGTAAATAAATACAAAAGATAATATGAGCAAAACAGCTATCATAATTCTGTCTGATCCCAAGGCTGGTTCAGAAGAAGCACTCGGACGCGTATTCAACGCTTTGGCATCGGCATATGAATTCAAACATGCAGGCGAAGATGTAAAAATTATTTTCCAGGGTGCCGGCATCAGGTGGCCTGAGCAACTGGAGAAACCTGAGCATCCGGTTTACGGGCTTTATAAGGAAGTGAAGGATCATGTTCACGGGCTTTCCAAAGGCTGCGTTGCTGTATTCGGAACCGAAGTATCGGGTTACGACCTGTTGGGTGATAACGAAGTACCCGGAACACCAGGACTTCCAAGTTTCCTTAACCTGAGAAATGAGGGGTATAACATCCTGATCTTCTAAAATTATTACTGATCACTGTTTCCGGCCAGATCCGGGAGCAGTGATCTTATTCCCGGCTGATCGAAATACTTTAAGGAAATCAACACAAATAACAAAGTTCCCGTTTCGTAACGCCGTTAGACAATTTAATAACACAAAAGTGGCAAGTAAAGACAGAATTCAACGCTTAAAAGATGAAACCCGGATCAATATCCTGGATGCATCGCTGCGCATCGCGATCGAGGAAGGATGGCAGTCTTTAAGCATGCGCAAAATTGCTGATGCAATTGAATATACGCCGCCCGTTATCTATGAATATTTCAATAACAAAGAAGCCATATTGCATGAGCTCACCAGGCGCGGCTACCTGATCCTGTCAAAAGATATACAGGCGGCCCGAAATAAGCACGATCTTCCGGCAAGTCAACTGAAAGCGATGTGGCTGGCCTACTGGGACTTCGCATTCGCGAACCAGGAACTCTACCAGCTCATGTTCGGCGTCCAGATCAATTGTTGCTGCGGTGTGGTCGAAGAGCTGCCGGAGTCCAAGAATCCGCTTAACCAATTCAGGGAAGTAATTCTAAGCCTGATGAATTCGGCTAACCCTTCCCCGGATGTCATCTGCTTAAAATATTACACTTTCTGGTCTGTTGTTCACGGGCTAATTTCTATTAATATCCTAAAAAGAGGGTATTCCGATGAAATGAATAACCAGGTACTGAAAGTCGCGATAAGCGATATCATCAATTCCATTGCAAAAGCAACTTAGCTTTTGACCCTTCGTTAACGGTGTTCTTTTATTTTTCGCCGTTAACCGATCTAACTCATTGTCTGCCATAAGGCAGTACTGATTCTTCCAATTAACATCATTAAAAAATCAATCAAATGAAAAATATCATTTTAGCGCTTGTCGCCATTGCATTATACGGCTGTTCATCAACACCGCAAACACCCCAGGCCCCGCCGCCGTCATTGCCGGTAGGCACTATCGCCAGTGCTTCCGAAACTACTTTCCAGGAATACCCGGCATCCATTCAGGGTGCGGTAGATATTGATATCCGCCCCCAGGTCAGCGGCTATTTGCAAAGTGTTTTAGTTAACGAGGGCGCTTATGTTTCTGCAGGGCAAACCTTATTTCAGATCAATGCCCAGCCTTTTAAAGAGGCGTTAAATAATGCCAAAGCAAGCTTGCACGCTGCTGAAGCAGCCATCCTGAACGCGCAACTGGAAGTGGATAAACTCACCCCGCTCGTAGAGAATAAGGTCGTTTCAGATTTTCAGCTAAAAACCGCAAAGACCACGCTTCAGATCGCCCGGTCGAATGCAGAACAGGCCAGGGCAAATGTTGCGTCGGCCCAGATCAATTTAGGCTATACCAATGTTAAAGCAACCGTAAGCGGTTATATCGGCCGCATTCCCAAGAAACAGGGAAGCTTAGTTTCCCCTGCTGACCAGATCGCCTTAACGCAGCTGTCTGATATCCACGAGGTGCATGTTTACTTCGCTTTGGCAGAAAATGATTTTAACAGTTTCAACCTGCATTACCCAGGCAAAACGCCTGCTGACAGGATCAAACATTTACCGCCGGTTGAACTGGTTCTGGCTGACCAGTCCGCGTATCCTGCAAAGGGTAAAATTGATATGATCGATGGTCAGTTCGATAAAAACACCGGAGCGATCACTTTACGAGCCAGCTTTCCAAATGCCAGCGGCATTTTACGCTCGGGTAATACCGGTAAGATCAGGCTGGGCCTCCAACATGACGATGCCATCCTGGTACCCCAATCTGCCACCGTAGAGATGCAGGATAAGGTGTTTGTTTTTGCAGTCGGCAAAGATAACAAAGTAGCCAAAACGCAGATCTCGGTCATTGGCAAAAGCGGCGACAAATACCTCATTAAAGATGGTGTCAAGTCGGGCGACCAGATCGTACTGAGCGGTTTTGACCGCCTGCAGGACGGGCAGGAGATCCACCCGGACAAAGCCGCGGATAAAACAGCCCAATTAATTAACAAAAACTAAGTTTTACGACCATGTTCAAAGTATTTATACAAAGACCAGTATTGGCGACAGTGATCTCCATCATACTGGTGATATTGGGTGTGATCAGTTTGATCAAGTTGCCCATACAACAGTTCCCCGATATTGCACCGCCCTCTGTAGTGGTAAGTGCTCTTTATCCGGGCGCGAATGCAGAAACCGTGTTGCGTTCCGTAGCACCATCGCTGGAGGAATCCATCAACGGTGTTGAAGACATGACCTATATGAATTCAACTGCCAGTAATGACGGTACCTTATCGATTGCCGTTTACTTTAAACTGGGCACTAACCCGGACCAGGCAGCGATCAACGTACAAAACAGGGTATCACAGGCATTAAGTCATTTACCCGCTGAAGTTATCCAGCAAGGGATCACCACTTCCAAGCAACACGTTACCTTCATGATGGGTATCGGCCTGTATACGGAGGATGAATCCAAATATGACCAGACCTTTGTGGGCAATTATGCAGAGATCAACATCCTCCCTGAATTAAAACGTATTCCGGGCGTAGGCCAGGCAAGTATATACGGCGGGTCCAAGGATTATTCTATGCGGGTATGGTTAAACCCATCACAAATGTCGGCCCACCAGGTCACTCCCGACGAAGTGACGCGTGCCATCCAGGATAAAAGTCTGGAAGCCGCGCCGGGTAAATTCGGGCAGCACAGTAAGGAGATATTCGAATATGTGATCAAATACAAAGGCAAGTTAACCAAGCCGGAAGAATATGAGAATATCGCGATCAGATCTAATGCCGACGGATCAGTACTTCGCTTAAAAGATGTGGCGAGAGTGGAATTAGGTACGTTTTCTTACAACAGCTTAACGCGTTTAAGCGGTAAAAAAGGTGTAGTTCTCGGTATTCTTCAATTGTCAGGCGCCAACGCCAATGAGACGCAGATCGCGGTAAGAAAAGCGATGGAAAAGGCCTCAAAAAGCTTTCCCGCAGGGATCAAACACCAGATCTTCTTTAGTACCAAAATAGCTTTGGATGAGTCAATTGACCAGGTTAAAGATACACTGATAGAAGCATTTGTTTTGGTATTCATCGTGGTATTCCTGTTCCTGCAGGATTTCAGGTCTACGCTTATCCCGGCAATTGCTGTCCCCGTGGCCATATTAGGCACGTTCTTTTTCATGCATATCTTTGGTTTCTCGATCAACTTACTGACCCTGTTTGCACTGATCCTGGCCATCGGTATCGTAGTGGATGATGCCATCGTGGTCGTCGAGGCGGTCCATGCCAAGATGGAGCATAAAGGCCTGGGGGCGAAAGCGGCTACCCATGAAGCCATGCATGAAATTTCCGGGGCGATCATCTCTATCACGTTGGTGATGGCAGCCGTGTTCGTGCCGGTGGGTTCTATGGAAGGTTCAACCGGCCTGTTCTACCGCCAGTTTGCCTTTACCATGGCCATAGCAATCGTCATTTCGGCAGTGAATGCTTTAACTTTAAGCCCGGCATTAGCTGCATTGTTCCTGAAAGATGTCCATTCGCACGAACACGTAGAAGGAACACCTGTCAACAGAAGCTTTAAAGAAAAGTTCTTCATTGGGTTCAACAGCAGTTTTAACGCCATCACCAACCGTTATATAGGCGGCTTAAAATTCCTGATCAACCATAAATGGCTCAGCATGGCTGGTTTAGCACTGGTAACGGTGGCCACCGTAGTGATGATTAAGTTTACGCCTTCGGCATTTATTCCTACGGAAGACCAGGGTTTTATTGCCATTGCTGTAAATACACCATCCGGTACTACACTGGACGGTACGCAAAAGGTAATGAAAGAAGCAGAGATCAGCTTAAAGAAAATGGATGCTGTGCGCTTTGTGACCGCCATTTCGGGATTTGATGTACTGACCAACTCCATGAGCCCGTCCAAAGGGATCATCTATATTTTATTGAAGCCGAACAAAGAGCGGGGTAAAGTAAGAAACCTCGATGCGGTTATGGATGTGGCAAGAGGTAAAATGAGTGCCATTACCGGGGCCGGTGCATTCGTTTTCAGTTTCCCTACTGTTCCCGGTTTCAGCAGTGTGGAAGCATTAGACCTGGTGCTGCAGGATAGAACAGGTGGTAAACTGGATAAGTTCAGTAATATCTCCCAGCAGTTTATCGCAGAATTAATGAAACGTCCTGAAATCGGCGTAGCCTTTACCAGCTTTAAAGCAGACTACCCGCAATTACAGATGGAAATCGATGATGACAAAGCAGGTCAGCTGGGTGTCAATGTTAAAGATATCCTGGAAACGATGCAGGCTTATTTCGGCAGCGCCCAGGCATCAGATTTTAACCGTTTTGGTAAATATTACCGCGTGATGGTGCAGGCGGATATTGTTGACCGGGCGGATCCGTCATCCATAGACCGTGTTTTTGTTAAGAACAAAATGGGCGATATGGTTCCAATGAACACGCTGGTGAAACTAACCCGTGTATATGGATCAGAGACGGTTTCCAGATATAACATGTTTAACTCGATCTCGGTCAACGCCATACCGAAGACCGGGTTCAGTTCCGGTGCTGCTATCAAAGCGGTTGAGGAAGTAGCTGCCAAACAACTGCCGGAGGGCTATTCCTACGAATTCTCCGGTCAAACGCGTGAAGAGATCGCATCCGGGGGGCAATCAACACTTGTCTTTATCTTATGTCTGGTGTTTGTCTACTTCTTGCTGGCAGCGCAATACGAAAGTTATATCCTTCCACTGGCGGTAATCTTATCCCTGCCAGCGGGAATATTCGGGGTGTTTGTGGCCATCGGATTAACCGGTATTTCCAACAGCATCTATGTACAGGTCGCCCTGATCATGCTGGTTGGTTTGCTCGCTAAGAATGCGATCCTGATCGTGGAGTTTGCCGTTCAGCGAAGAAAGGCCGGGCAGTCGCTGGTTTCAGCAGCGATAGAAGCAGCGAAACTCAGGCTCCGCCCGATAATCATGACCTCGGTTGCCTTCGTGGCCGGTTTGTTTCCGATGAGTATTGCTACAGGGCCATCTGCGCAGGGTAACCATTCTATCAGCATCGGCGCAGCCGGCGGCATGGTTTCCGGTGTGTTATTAGGATTGTTCATTATACCGGTCCTGTTCATCATATTCCAGCACCTGCAGGAAAAAGTTAGCGGGGCACCTGTTGAAAAGCATCCGGACGATGCTAAAGACGGGCATGATATCAAAAAGTTAGAACCGGAATTATCATAATATCAATATCTCAACAAATGAAAAAAATAATAAGCGGGCTCACCTTACTGATGATCATAAGCGCCTGCAACGTTTCCAGGAACATAGAGACACCGAAACCGGCATTGCCTGCTGCTTTCAGGAATGCCGTTGCCACTGCCGATACAAGCAGCCTTGCTGACATACAGTGGAAAAACTTTTTTACTGATGCTACGCTGCAACAGCTGATCGATAGTGCGATCAGCAACAATTATGATATGCAGATCGCATTAAAAAACATCGAATCCTCGCGGCTGCTGTTCAAACAGACTAAATTCAATTACACGCCACAGGTCAACCTGAACGTTTCGGCGAATACCAGCAACCCGTCAAACAATAGTTTGAATGGTTTAACCGTAGGTCAGTTTTTAGGTACTAACCGTATCGAAGATTACAGCGCTAATCTTTCGTTATCATGGGAGGCCGATATCTGGGGTAAGATCCGTAATCAAAGTAAAGCCGCGCTGGCGCAATACCTGCAGACCGCTGAAGCCAGGAAGGCGATCCAAACCAATATCGTCTCATCGGTATCACAAGGGTATTATAACCTGTTGATGCTGGACGAACAGCTGGACATTGCCCGTCGCAATGTAAGGCTGAACGATAGTACCCTTCAAATTATCAAATTGCAGTTGCAGGCGGGACAGGTGACTTCCCTGGCTGTTCAGCAGGCCGAAGCACAGCAACTGGCAGCCGCCCAACTGGTGCCCGAATTTGAGCAGAACATCGCCATACAGGAAAATGCCCTGCGCATCCTTACCGGTGCTTTGCCTGCTCAGATCGGGCGCAAAACGCGTTTAAATCAGCTTAGGGTAACAGAGGGCGTGCCGACCGGGCTGCCATCAGAAGTAGTGAGCCGCAGGCCGGACGTACGGAGTGCCGAGTTAGCGCTTAATGTCGCCAATGCCAATGTTGGTTTCAATAAAGCCAACATGTATCCGGTGCTGAACATAACAGCCGCGGGTGGCGTAAACTCCTTAAAGACCAGTAACTGGTTCAATATACCGGCATCCTTATTCGGCACAGTAGCTGGTAGTGTTTTGCAACCCGTTTTTAACCGCAAAAAGCTGAGAACCCAATACGAGGTATCAAAAATTGAGCGGGAGAAGGTCGTGCTGCAATTCCGCCAGTCTGTACTCAATGCCGTTGGTGAAGTATCAGATGCCCTGGTAAAAATTGAAAAGCTGAAAGAACGGCAGGCCATTGCTGCAAATCGTGTAAGCACCCTGCAGCAGGCTACAGGCAATGCCAACCTGTTATTTAAAAATGGCATGGCCAATTACCTGGAGGTGATCACGGCTCAAAGTAATGTGCTGCAAAGTGAACTCGAACTGGCCTCTGTTAAGCGCCAGCAGTTAAGTGCCGTAGCAGAGCTTTACCGCTCGCTTGGCGGTGGCTGGAAATAATCTTTATTGATGAGTGATGTGAGGGAAGCCATTCCCAACTTCGGTTGGGGTGGCTTTTTTTACGACATCCAAAATCATCCATCAGATAGTGCAAATCATCCATTCTATAGGGACAATTTCCTGGGCATCTTTGTCATAGAATATATAAAAACAATATCAATAAACTAAATCGAAATGGCAGTCTGTGATCTATTCAAACCCCTTACTTTGCTGCACGGCAAGGCAATGAGAAACCGTTTCATGATGGCACCGTTGACCAGCCAGCAAAGTGAATTTGACGGCACGGCATCAGAATACGACCAATTTTGGATCGAGCAGCTTGCGCAAAGCGGTTACGCGTTGATCCAAACCAGCGCGGCTACCGTAGAAGCCGGGGGCATCGCGTTTGAGCGACAGCTGGGAATTCACAGTGACGACCACTTGCCGGGTCTGACCAGCATGGCTACAGCGATCCGCGAAGGCGGTGCATTATCGGCAGTGCAGTTACACCACGCGGGCCATCGCGCCGTTCCTGAAGTCGGGGGAATTCCCGCGCCTGCCTCAGACAAAACGGTAAAAGGTGTCAAAGCGATCACGACCGAAGAGGTGGAGCGGATCCGGGACAGTTTTATCGCGGCAGCAAAGAGAGCTCAGCTGGCAGGCTTTGACGGTGTTTCGGTACACGGAGCTTTCGGATGGATCCTTTCGGAATTCCTGTCGCCGAATCTGAACGACCGGACGGATAAATATGGTGGCAGCGTAGAGAACCGCGCGCGTTTCACGATTGAGGTCATTGAGGGCATTCGCCGGGCCTGCGGACCGGATTTCCAGATTGGCTGGCGCTTATCTATCGAGCGCTATGGACTGCGCCTGGAGGAACTGCGGGAGATCACCGCAGAGATCTTTGATCGTGAGCTGATCGACTACCTGGACCTGGCCTTATGGGATTCGGCCCAGGTCGTCAGGGAAGGAACATTCCAGGGAAAGACCCTGCTCAGCATATTTACCGAACTTCCCCGCAAAGGCGTCCGTTTAGGGCCAGCCGGAAAGATCTACAGTGCGCAGCGTGCGGGCGAATTGCTGGATGAAGGCTGTGACTTCGTACTGATCGCGCGGGCGGGCATTCTTCAGCGGGATTTCCCGCTTCAGGTCAAAGCGAATCCGCTGTACGAAAGCCCCAAGATGCCGGTAACAGCCGAATACCTGCGCCAGGGCGGACTGAGCGAGCGCTTTATCGAAACCATGCGGGGATGGCAAACTTTCGTACGCCCGGGCTCCTGATAAATTACACCTGTTATAGCAGGGTTATGCTGCCATGTTAATATTGGCAGGAAATGATTTTACTAATGACTGATCTCAGAAAAGCCGTTCCCGATTTATGTTGGGGCGGCTTATTATGTGCCGGACAAACTGCCAGCATTTAAAGTTCTGCAGCCTCAGAAATTTTGCAATATCAGGAAACAGCAAGGCTCTTGAATTAAAAAATCATCCATCATAAAGTAAAAATTATCCATTCCCCGGTAAGGAAGACTACCACATCTTTGCAGTGGTTACCTGTGCGTACACCATGATTATTTATTTTTGAGTAATTTTATGTATTGTGTCATCCCAATTTCCAATGGGGCAAACGTTATAATGGAGATCATGGAAGAGGAATATAATATTTACATGCGACAGTGTTTAGATCTTGCTAAGATCGCTTTGGCGGCAGGCAATCCACCTGTGGGCGCGATCATCGTTTCTGATGGAAATGTGATCGGCACCGGTATAGAATCAGGGAGGTCCTCGGGTGATGTTACCAACCATGCGGAAATATTAGCGGTAAGGGATGCTGTAAAGAATGGACATGCAGACCAATTGGAAAGATCGATCATGTATACTACGCATGAACCCTGCATCATGTGTTCCTACGTGATCCGGCATCACAAGATCCCTGAACTGATATATGGGGTCTCTGTACCATATATTGGTGGTTCAACTTCCCGATTTAATATCCTGTCTGCAGCGGATGTACCAAAATGGGGAACCGGTCCAAAGATCACCAGCGGAATTTGTTCGGATGAGTGTAAAGCCCTCAGCGAACAGTTCAGTAAAACATTTATTAAATCGTAAGTACCATGTTATCTCAATCTGTATATACACTCGTCAATCAGCAGAACGGAAATTTGTCGTTCAAACTATTTGAGTTCGACAATAACAGCTATTTTGATCATATTCAGCGGAATAATTATTTCACGCTCATCTTCATCACTTCCGGTGAAGGATTGGCCAGGGTTGATATGTGCGACTATTCTTTCCAGGAAAATACCCTTTTCGCATTCTATCCTTACCAGCCATTTATGTTGCTGTCAAAAGGGACTTTGACGGGTATCGCGATCCAGTTCCATCATGACTTTTTCTGTATCTACAGGCACCATAAAGAAATAGCCAATAACGGCCTCCTTTTTAACAATATCTATGAACAGCCATTTGTATGCATCAACAAAAGCTGTAAAAAAACGATCTTAAATCTCATCGAACAAATAGCCAATGAATTAAAAGACGAAGAGTTCAGGAAAGATGAGGTGCTTGTCTCTTACGTGAAAATATTACTGGTGATGGCCACCAGGATAAAACTTGAACAGCAAACCCTTCAGGATGCTGATAACACCAACAGTAAACAACATTTTTTGATCCAGAACCTGAAAAACGCGATCGAAGACAATTTCCGGTTAAAACATTCCGCAAGTGATTACGCCGATATTTTAAATCTGACGCCGGTTTCACTTGCCCGGATCACCAAAAATCATTTTAATAAAACACCATCAGACCTGATCACCGAACGGATCATTATTGAGGCCAAAAGGGAATTATATCTTACTGATAAGACCATTAAAGAAATCGCGTGGGAACTCGGCTATGAGGACGAGTATTATTTCAGCCGGGTTTTTAAAGGCAAAACAGATATTTCGCCGCAATTTTACAGGGATACGATAGGATTTAACCGGGGGGCATCTTGATCAGGCTCCAAATTCCTAAAAAATTCAACGCTTAATTTGGCGCTCAGAAAATTTATAAAGTTGAATATAGCGTCAAAACATACAAATTTCGGACAAGTAGTTACTGTCACCGGCTTAGCTTTTGTCGTCGCGCAGCTGGATGTATCCATTGTTAATCTTGCGCTGCCGCAGATCGCGCAGTCTTACCATGCCGGTATAAGTACTTTACAATGGGTGGTGGATGCTTATACCCTCGCTTTTGCCGTACTGATGTTATCAGCAGGCAGTTTAAGTGATCGTTTGGGCGCTTTGAGGATCTTCCAGTCGGGCATCATGATATTCTGCATCGCTTCTGCCGGCTGCGGCTTAGCAGACAGTTCGATCTGGCTGGTTGTTTTCAGGGTGTTGCAGGGTATCGGCGCTGCCACTATGATCCCCAGTTCCCTGGCCATTCTTAACCAGGCTTTTGCGCACGAGCCTTCTACGAGAATCCGCGCTGTTGGGCTTTGGACGGCTGCGGGCAGTGCTGCGCTGGCTGCCGGGCCGCTGATCGGCGGCCTGCTGATTCATATCAGCAACTGGCGTTTTATCTTTTACGTCAACATTCCGTTTTGCCTCGCAGGTTTTTTGCAAAGTTTCAAATTACCAAAAGGTACGGTAGCCGTTACCGCTAAAAAGTTCGATACAGCAGGGCAATTGGTTTGGATGCTGGCCGCTACTATATTGATCGCCTCCATTATCGAATGGCATCAGTTCGGCATAAAGAATCCGTTTATTTCAGGGGGTATATTATTAAGCATACTGTTGATGGGATTATTTATTTGGATCGAGAAGCAAGCCCGGAACCCGATCCTTCCATTGCATTTGTTCGCTTCTCCAAGCTTTAATGTATTACTGCTGTTAGGAGGCATCCTTAATGGCTCTTATTATGGAGGCGTTTTCGTACTTAGCCTTTATCTGCAAAACGTCCTGCACTATTCTTCTATGAGCGCAGGCCTGGCCTTCGTCCCCTTAACTGTTGGTTTTGTGATCACTAATCTGTTAAGCGGACGGGTCATTAACCGGTTCGGTATCGGCTTATCCATTATCACCGGTCTATTCATTTTTGCATTAGGCTTCACGGGACTTTTTCTCGCCGGCGCAAACACACCCTACTGGCAATTATTCCTGCCTTTTTTACTCATGCCCGCAGGCATGGGCATGGCGGTTCCGGCCATGACTAACGGCATACTGGCGAGTGTAGATAAATCATTATCCGGCACTGCCTCGGCAGTACTGAATACAATACGGCAGACCGGCGGAGCCATCGGCGTTGCGGTCTTTGGCGCCTTAGCCGCAGGCGGACCGGCAGAAATAGTTTCTGCCATACCGGTTATTGCAGGTGTTTCAATCATACTTATCCTGGCAACGATCATATTAACCTTTAAATATGTTTTGAAGGCTAATTGAATCCAAACTATCCCTAAACCCGCGGTAATCATGAGAGACAAAGAACAATCCAAACGAAAGCTGATCAACGCTGTGGCCGAGGTCTTTAAGAACGAGGGATATACCGGTCTGGGCGTCAACAAGATCGCCCGGCTGGCGGGTACCGATAAAAAACTGATCTATCGTTATTTCGGCAGCTTTGAACGACTTGTGGAAGCCTACGTGGTGGAAACGGACTATTGGATGCGGTTTGTCGATCAGCTGAACGAACTTAAGGTCCCGGAAAACATGGCGGAGATGAAGCGTTTATTGGGCTACGTACTCAAAAATCAATTCCTGTATTTCTATGAGGATAAGGAGATGCAGCAGCTTATTTTCTGGGAACTGGCCGCTAAAAGCGATCTGATGCGCAGCATACATCAGACCAGGGAGGTCAGGGGACAGCAACTGCTGGAGATGACCGATCGCTACCTGGAAAAAGAAAAAGTGAATTTCCGGGCGATCGCTGCTTTACTGGTAGGCGGCATCTACTACATGATCCTGCATACGCGGAACAACGGCAGTATGTTCTCCGATATCGACCTGTCGAAGCCGGATGGCCGTCACGATATATTGAATGCGATTGATGTGATCCTGGAGATGACCTTTAGGCGGTCGAACGGTTCGCCCGTTGAAGATATTGCCAAATAAAGCGCCCCGTATTTTGTACCCTGACCAGATCGATCATCAAAATACGGGGCGTTTTTCGGGCTCCGCGATGCGGAGCCCGCCGGGCATTTCATCAATCCGGCAGGTCGCTCAAGCTTGCGGTATGTTCCTCAGCGGCTGTAACCCGGATGCTTAAACAGCGGTTCCCGTTTATGGTGATCCTGCTCCCTGTTCAAAATCCGTTCTCATCATCCTAAAATTTGATGTAATTAAATCCTGCAACTGCCAACAAGAAAAGCCCTGCCAGTCCGCAGCAATTTGCGACGAATAGGCAGAGCCTTTCGAGTAAGGTGACCGTTACCGCTTTCGCATAACTGGAGAAGTGCTGCACCCCACCAATTCCCCTGCGGTTGAACCGACGTTTGCCGATCTGGTAGCGGATCAGCAGCCAAATTGCAAGAAGCAGCAAACCGCAGGGGATGGTAAAATTGGACCGGGTGTTCATATCAGCCGAATAAGAGTTCAACGGCCGGTTTGAATTTCGGATCCGTCTGATTGCCCTGTTCAGTGTACTGCAATAAAGCGTGTACCGCAAACAAGGCCATGAACCCGCCGAACAACTGGTCAGCGAATACCGGCGCATTTTTACGCAGGTCTTTGGGATATTTAGCCATGACCTTTTGCGTTTCCCTTGCCAGTTCGAACCACATTTCCACGCCGAACATTTGGTCTTTCCATTCGGCGGCTATCCGTTCCTGATCGTTCAAAACCTTTTCAGTCAACTCTCCGAGATACCCTAAGAACCGGGGTATCTCACTGCTGAGTAAGCTGTGCAAAAGCCTTGCTTTCTGCACATTGTTTAATATTGATAATGGTTGCATATCCTTAGTTTTTAATGATGTTCAAAGCATTTGCACCCTGACGGGCAAAGTTGCCGCAAAGGTCAAAGGCGACCTGCGCCCTTTGTTTGGCGGTGCCATCCATGATAGACTTGAATTTTGCATCACCATCTTTGAAGCTGCGCACATTCTGATAGTAGCCCGTGATGGCGTTATAAGCACCGAACAAAGTACCCGCCGTGGTTTCCGTTTGCTGGGTCGGGTTCCCCATCGCGTAGGCATAGGTGTTATCCACGATATTGGTATAGGTGGTCGATAGCTTATCAATCATCCCCAGTTCTAAATTGCTGATGACCTCCTTGTTCGGTGCCATAGCGAATTGGATCAGCTTTTTCACCTGAGCATCGGTAATGCGCACCTTCGCCCAATGGTTAAAGAGTTCCTCGAATTCCCCCGCCATGACATGCGATATGCCTATTAAAGTATGCGCCTGTTTCAAGCGGTCGTTCGCTGATGTGGTATGCCTGATCTTGATGCCATTAGCATGGTTGCGCATCGCGGCATTTAAGGTATTGTTACACACGATCCGGGTCGGCGTAAAAGCGGCGGTAATGCTGCCAAAACCATCATGCGAAGTGGTCAGGAACAGGTACTGCTCGATCAGATCCTGCTTGCCAACCTTGATGTATTCAGGCAGCTTAGCGGTAATAAAGATGCGCTCACCCTTGCCCAATGCGCCGGCTGTCTCGTATTTGATCCCGCTGCCGCCACCTACGATGGCATCAAAGAAATGGAACGCATCCGCGTTCTGTACAACCGCGTAATCCTTACCGACCACACCCAAAACTGCATCGTTATCCGTGCGCACGGTAGCATAAAAGTCCGGTACCTCGATAGACGGAAAAGCCAGATCGGTATCGACGTTGTCAAGCCCGAGGGCGGCCGCGTTGGTAAACAGGGGCCGTTTCTCTACAAAATAATCCAAACCCGCATACCTGATGGCCTCCGCGCTTGTCGGGTAGTCTTCGACTATCTGCCCCAAGCCATGCCATGCCTTTTCTTTCACGCTAAAAAAGCTGTGTTTCTCTGTCTGCCCGTTATAAAAAATGTTATGTGCCATGATCTTAAATTTTAACTGTTTGCTATTGTTTAATTGCGTTATGCGGCTTGGTTCTTCCGGTTCCTTTGAGTCTTTGCCTTAGCGCCCGCTTTCCGGGAAGTGCCCAGCAGGGTGATCTCGTTGGTGTGAAAGTTCAGGCTTGCCATCGGCTCCCCGTCGCGGCTTACCCAAGGCTTTGCGCTGATGTGCCCAAACAACTGCACCAATAAACCTTTGGTCAAATAAGGCGCTACCGCGTCCGAGCGCCAGTAAGCGCAATCAATAAATGTGGTGTCCTCTCGTTGCTCACCGCCCGATACATACCTGCGGTTCACCGCTACCCTGAAATTGGTGACCGTTCTGTCTCCCTCAATGTTCCTTACGGCAGCATCCGCTACCAATCTTCCTGTAATTTCCATGACCTTAAATTTTAAGTCGTTAAAAAAATTAATGAATTACTCTGCTTTCCTTTTCCCCCCTGCGACCCTCCCGGATAGCTATTTTTCAAAAGAAAAAACGGTAAAAAAGAAAGTCAAGAGAGCGGTCGTAAAGGCGGAGCGGAAGAACTATAAGTCCCGGAGGGTGGCCGGAACAAGGTGAAGGACATTATGCGTTAGTACGAAACGGCTGACCGAGATTGACGCCGCTTTTGTCCGTTTTCTTTGGAAAATAGCGTAAGCGTCAGCTTATTTTAAGCAGTCCCTGTCCGTGTCAGGCAAATACGGAGGGCTCCGTTTTTGCGGAAAGGCAGCGAGGCTTTGAAGCGCAGTGAAAATGCCGAAGTGATTTTAGACTAGCTTGGTATTATTGGAATACCTTATTGTGTTATATGAGATAATCCTATCATCGCTTGACGGTTTGATTCAAGCAGTGTAAACTGGCTCGATATGGTAATGTATCTTATTGGCCGGATGAATACTGAAAGAAGGATCTCCAGAATTTGATAAGATCACCATAAGCGGATTTTCTGTTAAATAATTTGGTTGGACCGCAATCTCCGTTAAGCTTTTTAGATCCGTGCTTGAAGGTTTATTATTATCAGACGGATGAGAATGCCATTCTCCCAGGTAAATCGCCCCAGAGTTACTATACAGCTTATCAAGGAATTCTTGACAGAACGCGATATCTTTTTCAAATTTTGAAGATGAACGAATAGCTTTTGGCCCCGGGCCTGAAGCAAATCGTACTTCGAAATCTCCATTTTCGCGGACGGATCCGGCTAGTACACCTCCGGTTTCTATTTGCGGCTCAGCACTGACGAGATCCTGCATCCCCTTCAGTACCGTACCACTAAAATAGACATTGATTTTTTTATCGTGATGACAATACAAGCACTGTGGGTGGGGGGCTATATATTGTTTATGCATTTGCCATGGCTCATTAAGTTGGACAATCGCCAACTGCTCAGAAGTCCATATCCAGTGATTTGATCCTGTGGCGGAACCCTGCAATTGATCGATCACGATCCTGGATACTATAGCTGCTATCAATTTTAAATCAGCGGCACTGGCCGGCCTGATGGGATTATTACACTCGTTTTTTAACGTAGGCATCGTTTTGTCTTCCGGAATGTCTATGAAAGTGTGGCCGTCCTGACGATAGAGATTGAGGCATTGAAAACACGCATCAAGCCCAGGGATTACCCTGAATATGCGAGCAACTTTTCCTCCCCGTAGTGCCCGAACATAATACACCTGTTTATTTGCCAAAACAGCCCTCTCATTTAAATACGCTTCAACGTTGTCATCAGCTATACTACTTATGGTGACAGAACCGTCAGCCAAAAATTCTTCGACCGGAAAACGATTTATATCTCGCGTAAATATTTCCAGGTGAACAAAAGGATTATGTTGTCTTAACGAATGAGCGACAGCCACAACTTTAGGCAACCCTATCTGATTGAGGCCTGCCAGGTGGCGAACGGCGTTATGCGCTTTCATACGCTGATTATCAAAAAGGTAAACTGCAGCCGGCCCCGCTTTCGTAATACAATCCGCAATTTCTCCACCGAGCGCCCCAACACCTACGATGTTAATGAATTTGGATTTTAATATGTCGTGATTAGCTCGTCCACTGTTCCTTAAATGATAGGACTTCTCCGTAAGTTTTTCAGATTCTATTGCCGAGATCCTCGTATAAGAAGCTATAAAAGGATCTATAATTTCTTCTACCGAACCAACCAGGATTGTTGGCTGGTCTGTCGTATTTTTATAAACTTTAAAAAGCTGAAATTCTAGTTCGTTGTTCCGATTAGGAAAACGAAGGCCTAAATAAAAGTGATCAGGTTTCAGCTTTAATCCTTGATAAACGGCCTTATGAAATAGGCGAATACCAGCCTGACGGTCACCGCTACCTATAATTGTTATCAATTCTTCGACATTCATGAATGGCGCCGGTGCATTGCTCAAATGGAACCAAAAACATTTGATCCAGTCGGCACTATCTAAATGGGCTTGAAGGATGGTCGGTTTGGTGTAAAGATCTTGTGCTTTTTTAATACCCTCATCTTTAAATAGGCCAGGCACATCAAAATCTACGGTACGAACGATGCCACTGTTATCCTCGCCAATGATAAGGCAGCCCATATAGACACGGTATTCCGCTGTGGTTTCCGGGATTTGCGGGAGTAAGGTATACAATTGAGCATAAGCCTCACCGCGTAGCAATTCTTCATCCATGAACGTCTCGGGATAAAGAAATCGGACACTACTTTCGACATCATTGAAATGGGCAGCGAATTCGACCTCCTGGCTATCGGGCGGAAATTCGCCAGTCATTGTTCCCGCACACCAATCCCTGACCCGTTTTAATATTGTTGAGATTCCTAGATATTGTGTTCCGTCATCTAAATTATCCCATTCGAGAATACATAATGCGCCTGATGCATTTTGATGCCGCAAATCGTAATAAAATCTGACGTAAGGCCTGATTTGTTGGCTTAAATTTCCAAGACTTTGGCCGCTAAGCTCCTTTACAAAATCATCATCAAGCTTATCTTTAAGTATAAAAATAACAGGCAATTCGAATGGCGTAGCTTCTGTATAAACAATCAGCAACGGGAAACGGTAGATCTTTTCCAGACGTACCAGGATATATCCATGTGAAAGAAACAAATGGCCCCTTACCTGAAATAACTGCTTATAATTGCCATTCTTGGCAAGGCTTGCACTTTCAGCCCTCAAAAACTCAGGATGACGCTTGAACCAGTGCATTAAGCTCCCATTGGTTTCTCATCAATACGGGTAGTAGAAGGGATTATATTGATGCTTCGCATTCGATCTGACTCATTTTTACTCTCGTCATCTTCCCCGCCGTCGTCATCTTTCCCTCCACCATATTCAGCTATCAATTCTGTATCTGTGGTAACTTCCAAGCCACCGTTAATATCAATATCAACAATGACTGAATACGGTTCGGAGCCCATATGAAAAATCCCATCTTCATCGATATGTTTTTTATATAAGTCCATTGCATCATCATGCGGATGACCGTGGGAGCTATCTGCCTGCTTTGGTGCGCTTATAATAAGATAAACAGGCTTAATCTCTTCTATATGTACTTCGTAAACGTATTCATCATCCTCGTTATCTTTGAAGAAAGTCCGGGAGCCGTGGTGGCTGGCATGAAGCACGTCTGCAGGTAATTTTTCCTTATGGTATTCGGTAATATGGTCCTTCCAGGCTATTTTGTCGGAATCGCCCGTTATCATGATACTACGCACCGGATTGCCAAAACTAAACTTTATAACACCGCATTGTTCATGTATGCGTTTATTTCGCGCTTCTGCGTCCTCGTCATTGATATCCTCGCAGAGATATTCAGCGGGTGATAAAACAATATAATCGATATCACCCAGCTTTTGAATTACGTCATCGCCGTTGACCTTGTGCAACTTGTTTTGATCATTGGTACCCAACAAGTGGAACTCGTTGTTCTTTCCCACCTTATCGATCACATATTTAAGGTCTTTGTACTTATCTTTGTGCTTGCCGCCCGGTTTGTGATTAGCATGCCACACCTGTTTAAAACCGATCTCGTCATAAATTTCCCGTATGCCGCCAATGTGGTCATTATGAGGATGCGTATTGATAAAGGTTTCCAATTCTCCCTTTTCGACAAAGAGATCCTTGAACATGGATAAGAGATCGACCTCGTCCTTTTCGAAGTCGCGGTCGCTGTCTATTAGAACGAATTTATAATCGTCTACGCCGTTTCCGTTGGGAATTACCAGTAAAGTAGCATCTCCTTGACCAGTATAAAGAAACACGGTTCGAAAGATACCCGCCCTGGCTGGTTTGATTATTTTTTCTGCGACATTCATATTGCTAATATTACACGATTATAGCAATTTAAATCAGTTATATTGAGGGCACTTTTTCCACATCTTCACAATTAAACTATTATTACAGAATAGAAATATGCGCTTTTCCTGATTATTTCAAGTATGGATTTCAGTTAATATTTGTGTATAAAGCCTCCTTATGTATTTAAATTAAAAACTCCTAACTTACCGGTAACAAAACCTGATATCACATGAGCAAAAAAACCATCGGCTTAGCCCTTTCGGGTGGCGGTTACCGGGCAGCCGGATTTCACCTAGGCACGTTACGTGCATTAAATAAATTAGGCGTTTTGCCGAACATAGACCGATTTTCTACTATTTCAGGTGGTTCGATCACCGGAGCCTGTTATGGGATTAATGACAAGTCTTATGCGGATTTTGAAGCTGACATGGTTGACAAACTCAGTAGCAAAAGCGTAATTAAATATGTGTTGACGAGTCGGAACTTTATCTGGTTGGCAATTTGCCTATTGATAATAGTGGGGTTCGCAATCTACCTGAGTTTTACCAACTGGGCGCCTGTAAGTATACCAATAATCATACTAGTACTATTTTTGCTTATTCGCTTCCAGTTCCGCTTACTTCCGATTAGTCGCATGATAGAAAAGGCCTACGATGTTTTTTTTTACGACAATAAGACCTTATCCGACCTCCGCGCTATACCAGAGATAGCGATTGGCTCCACAAATTTAAAATCGGGCCGGCACTTTACTTTTTCACAACGCAAGATGGGTGATTCCAAATTAGCCTACAGCGTTCCGCCTGTAAAATTTGTTCATGAAAATTTCCCTATTGCCCGTGCCGTTATCGCCTCATCCTGTGTTCCATTCGCTTTTACGCCAATTACTATCGATACTGAATTTTATGAGGATGCCGATTTGGCTCTTAGCAATCCCGTAGAGCTGGTAGACGGCGGGGTGTATGATAATCAGGGTATCCATAAGTTAACGGAAAAAAGCAGCTCGTACAGAACAGATATTGTCTTGGTAAGCGATGCGGGAGATAAATTGCCCGATTATCCTATGCACACGAATACCATCGCCCTGCTGATCCGAACCGTAGATATCTTTATGCAACGCATTAAATTCGTCCAAATGATCAATAATATTTACCAGAACCAAAAAGGAGGCGAAATCGCTTATATTTCCTTGGGTTGGGACCTTTCCGGCTGTGTAACCGGTTTTTGGAATAATTTGAAAGAAGGGAACATCAGCGATGCACTCTGTAACGCACATAATTTAGAAAGAGAATGGCTGGACGACGTTATAACCTTTAAACAACAAATTATAGATAAACTCAACGCGAATTGCCTGTACAACGGAATTGCGTCAGCAGCGTTATCACAGGAACGGTTAAAAGCAGTACGTAATATTTCAACTAATTTGACCCCAATAAACAAAAACTTATTAAATGATATGATCGACCATGCAGCAGCGCTCACTGAATTACAAGTGAGACTTTATTCCCCGTCAATCATCGTCGGCCATTAACGGTGTATTCCCAGGTCAAACTATCCTTGCCTTCTTTGAAAGAAGATGTGAATTCGTCCTGATCGACCTGGCACATTTGTCTCCTGGCGACTTCAATCTGATCAATAAGCGGCTTTTGATTGCGCGTATCATAGAATAACCCCGCCGGATTCATTACTATCAGGCGCCCCCGGCTTCGAAGTATAAGATCTTGCAATAAGCCTCTATTGGGCATCGTTGTTTTCCACTGGCTACTGATCGTATTATAATCAAGCGTTGCCATAACTGCTAAGTCAGGATGGGTCATCATGTCGGTACCTAGTCGTTTAGCAGTGCCATTATTACTTAAGTGGTGAGCAACTTTGTAAAACACCGTACGATTAAGCAAGTCTTCCATCATTGGCTTCTTATCATTATACGGTGAAATATTCCAACCAATCTTATGCCAGCTTGCCCAACTGCCGTATTCGGCATCTCCTGGAAAAAGCATGACCTTACCGCTGTCTTCAAATTCGATAGCCAGGGCGAGGCTCAGGTTATTGGTGATACTATTGACCCGAAGGGCAAGGTTTCCAGCGCCGTAAAGCCAGTCGTTGTCTATACTTCTCCATGCATTTGTTGCCAAACGATAGGAATCCTTTAGTTCTTCATTATCCGGCCCAGCTAAATAATCATCATCAAACGGCATGAGATCCCCGCTATCCTCAGTGTCACTCTTTAGAAGAGCCATTGCAAATGCGTCCGATTCAGCTAATATTTTATTATGGTCATATGATTCCCCTTTACCACCACTTTCTTTTTTAAGCGCATCCCAGGTCTCCGGAGGCCCTAGCACAAGTATTCTGATGCCGGGCAATCCTTCGATCTTATTAAGAACTTCACCAGGTTTAAAATACCGGATCTTTTGTTTTTTAAGCCTGTTTTTCACGAAATCCATACCGGCGAGTCCACCAACATAGCCTCCCGATCCGTCAGGGGCCAGGTGCAAGTCGGTAAAATTATCTATCTCCGCTGCATAAGCTTTACGGGCGGCGAGCATCACCTCACCGGAACGTTCCGATAGGAATTGGTCAGCAAAGCCCGGGCTTTCAACAACTTCCTTCAGCTTTTTTGCCGCTTTTCCCAAAGCCTTTTTCTGATTTCCGTAAGTGCGCTGCCACTCCTGCACTTTTGGTTGCAGATCATCTTCTGTCCACGACATCCAGACCTCGCCGACGCTGAAATCATCAAACAGATCCTCACAGGCGCCAAAAACATGCACGTGATCTTTATGCTCATGGGTAACTACCAGCACATCAACGTGGTTGTTAACTTCCTCTTTAAGGTGCCGGACGTATTTTGACAAAGTTTCCTTGTCTCCCGACCACGTCCCGCAGTCGATCATCATCTTGAACTGCAGATCGTCTTCTGCAAAAAATTTTAAGATAAAGCAGTCGCCTGTACCCATACGATACATTTGGACGTGCGCGCTGGTTATGTTGCTCATTGGTGTAAGAATGCAAAAGGTTCGTTAAAAGCCAGATCCAGGCCCATTGCTCCGCTAGCATCCTGGAACTGGTGCTGCAAGAGAACTCGGGACACATCGATCTTCCGGTCTGGCGAAATATTTTTCCTGTCAAAAAGCGGCCTTGATATCGCATACCGCAATTCCAGTGTATCCAAGTTGAAGATCAGGGTGCAACCGCCATGGAGAATGAATCCATTCGCAGGGCAGCTGTCGTCATTAGGTGGCACAAAGTGCCCGGCAAAATCGCCGTTGTCCACGATGACACCGGAACGCTGAATGATGGAAAATAGAATCTGATTGACATGATCACCTTCCGGGCTAACTCTAGACACGACCCGTAACCCGGTTATTTGAAAGGATGGGCCGCGCTGGGAAGCGTCTCGTATGCCGAGTTGTTTCCATCCTTCACCAAGGATCAACCCAGTCAGGTTTTCAAAATCACGGGATTCCTCAAATTTCTGATAGATCCTGCTGTGAAGGTTGCCTGAGCCGCCGCCCATGGAACGTTTAGCCGTATCATATATCGCTTTCCGGTCATTAAGGTATACCATTTTCTCCCGGAATTTGCGAAGGTGTTCCGTAATGATCGCTAATAACTGGTGGGTGCGGTCATCTGCTTTAGGGCGCAAAGTATGCCTTAGGCTTTCTACACCAAGCGTTTTGATACCCTGAGGATAGATACCCCGGCGCCGGAAAGCCTCGATAAACATTAAGCGGTAGTCGCGGTCGTCATCAGCCACCAGATCCAGGTCAGCCGTAATGATCGCACGGAGATAATCCCCAAAATTGATATCTACAGGAGGGCAGTAATCCAGCGCGCGTATACACATAAACAAAACATGCTTTGCTGCTTTGGCCGCCTCACCGGCCAGCCTGTTGACCAGGTCGGGATGTAGTTCTCCCTGCGGTAAAATGCCAGTGCCGTTCGACGCGATACGCAGCAGATCGGCCGCCCGCTTTTTATAAATATTGATAAAAGCTTCGAAGATAGCAGAAACCAAAATGCTGCCCCGGGCATGAGGTTCCAATACTGTTCTGTAAGCTTCCGGATCAGGAACTTCAGGTTGCCAAACGCCATATTCGTCGACCTTTCCGATCGCATCCCGCAAACTACCATAACAACCGATCCCGGTCCCAAATTGTTGAGCCAATTTGCCCAATTGATTCTGCGCCTCCAGGTTCCCACGTGTCTGGGCTATCTGGTGTTTGAGTACCTCTGGAAATGAAAAATGTTGAAATAAGGCTACGATATCTGCGAATGCTTCGTGGAAGGCAAGCACGTCCGGGTTGCTTGGCTGAATATAATGACGGTGCATGCCGTCCAATATCGCATGAGTCGTTTCATGTGCAATAATATCATGGCTTAAGCAGGTAAAAACAAGGGAACCGGGCATCTGCAAGGCTACATTCACCGGTGTCGAAGAGAAATAGCCAAATAAGAGTGCTTTCTTTTGAGGACTATAATAAGCGTTAGCACTACGCATTGCATGCGGATAAATGCGAAGCTTAGCAACATACTCCTCGTAAATTTTACTGTCTGCGAGCATTCTTGGTGACCAAAGCACTTTTCTTCCTAAAGCGTGCTCAAAATTACGGATGGTCGTCATGGCCACAGCGTACACCATTTGCTGATGAAACATAGGATTGCTTTCGCTCGGGTCAAGGCCATCCTGGGCCAGCACAAAATCGTTATTAAGATCGACTGGTTCATAAAACTTGTCGACCGTAGGATCATAATCAACCACTTCCAGATATTCGCCCACTGGCCCTGCCTGAAGGTGCTCCCAATTAACTTTATAAATAATGTGGTTCATGTCAGCCGTGGCAGAATCCTGCGACAGTGACGGATCAAACGCATAACCACGTAATTTCCTGAATGGTGGTGTTTCTAATGTCTTCATGTATACAAAGGTTCATGATTAATGCCGTAATGAAATTGAAAGCCTTGATACTCGTGAATCAAATATGGCCCGATCCAATTTGGCGGCAGCACTTTTTGCATCACGGATAATGAAGGGTGGCCGTGCCTGTTATTTAAACCATAATTAACGAAATAAGTACATTCTGGAGGTACTATGCCAAAAAAATCATTATCTGAACTTTTAGCAGAACCATGATGAGGGATTTGGATTAACCAAAAATCATCCAAGTAATGGCGGTATTTATTTTTAAAAGCGTGTATTTCACCAGAGCTTTTCAAAAATGAATCTGAAGTCAGCAGAACATTGGGATAGCCTAGTCCCAACATATGATAAATCGGCCATACAGGCAACATCTGCGTATGGCTTTTAAAATGATGGTAGGTAAATGTTTCTGCTTTAAAATTCCGGTAAGACTGTTCGTTAGTGGTTATGATTCGGGCGAGTAAACCTGGTGTATTTCTGTGGAGCATACACAAAGCCGTATTATTTAAATCAATGACTGTTGATGGCGGTACCCCAACTTTTCTGGCGGCTTCGTTAAATAAGCGGCGTACGGGGCCAGCAGAACGATACCCAGCTTTTAAAGTATCGACAACTTTATTTATCAAATCTGGATCATGCGGCGTTATACCTTCTTTCTCATAAAACAGCTGTTCTACTGTTGCAAAGAATTCTTCCTCGTGAATACCTATGTCCTTTTTATAGAATAGAAACTCCATGAGTCGCTCATTTCCCACAGAAACAAACGCCTTTTGAGAATCAGAGACCACCTTTAATTGGGCGTCAGTCGTTTGCAGGAAAAACTGCGCCGCTTCGATGGTATCGGCCGATCGGGAGAAATCGAATGAGAACCCCTGGGATGGCCGGTCATTAAAGCTGGCAAAGTCGTCACGCAAATATGCTTTTTGCGATTCTTCTTCAGCGATTTCCCCAGTTGTACTTTGCCCGCCGGGTATTGGTTGATCGTCACCTGATATCAAGAAAATACCACCTTCACCACCCAGGTTATCACGTAATGTTCCAAGAGGATCGAGCATGATACGAAAACTATCAATTTCAGCGTCGGAGATTCGCTTTCGCCCAAGAAACTGTTTAAGAACTAAAAACAAACGTTCATGGAACATCAAAAATGGCATGACCAGCTTTTTGACTATTATACCGCCCTCCAGAAGTTCCTGGATCATGTTAACATGATCCGCATCAAAATGAGAAATAACGAGCAGGTCAAGTTGACCACGATCTGTCAGCCCGCGCAGCCTCAATTCCTTAATCTCTCGACTTAATGCTGATTTGTTATTACTCCCGCAATCAAATACGAAGCGAAATGCTTCGGCCTTTTGAAATTTCAGCCAGCCGCTATAGCAAAAGCCTTGTCCGGCGGAATGAATCGAAAATTGTTGTTCGAAGTCCATATTGTCCCGGCTACTTAGTTTTTACGTTTAAGAAAAGTTTACCGGAAACATCGCTGCGACCAAAATCTATGTAGATCTCCCCGTCGCAATTTGTTGTAAGCAGATACCGCTCGACCGGCTTACCTTTCTGCAAGATTAGACGTCCGCGGCTTTTACTCGTGTATTTTGGATTGGCGCTGGTATCGCATAAGGACCCGTCCGAAATTATTGAAAGACGAGGATTAGCTAATGTCACAAATTCAGCATGATAAGCAGATTCTCGGCCGTGATGCGGTGCAATCAGAATATCGCAATCGTTGATCTTATTCCGGAAAGTAGCGTCCTCCATCAACACGCTTATCGATTTGACTTCGTTATCACCGGGGATCACGACTTTCAGGCCTTCATATTCAATTATCGTAATGATGCTGCGATTATTCAAATTGCCATCGTTTATTTGCGCCGTTTGAAAATGCTTGATCGAAACTCCGCCATAATTTGCGGGTACAGTAATATCTTGAGTTGTGCCTGTTACAGAAACATTATATATGGAATCCATATAAAAATATCGCTCAAATTTTTGCCTATCGCGCTCACTGGAATTATTGAGAATGGCTGTTTGGTCCAAATCTCTTGGACGATGAAAACACTTTACCGCAAAACTTTTAAGATTGAGGATGTCGTCGATATGGTCACGATGAGGATGCGTAATGACTAAGTAATCTATCGTAGTAATACTGTAATGGTCACGTAGTGTTTCTAAGGGGCTTCGATCATCGCTATTCTCTGAATAATCGCCACGTCCAAGGTCAATTACTATTGTTTTATCGTTCGGAGTTCGGATGTATATCGCATTGCCATGCTTAACATCCCAAATCCGCATTTTTACTGATGGCATTAAGATTTGTGTTAGGTTATAGATTGATTAAATGTACGTTAAAAATACATATGACAAAAGCATTATAATGTGCTACACAATCATCGGCACGACTTATATGCAATCACCTCATGATTAAGGTAATAAGTTGAGGATATTATGGGTTTGTACGAAACGGCTGACCGAACTTGACGCCTCTTTTGTCCGTTTTCTTTGGAAAATAGCGAGAGTGCCAACTCTTAAAAAGCAGTCCATAGGAGTCAATAACAAATGCGAAAACCGCTTTTGCTACTCCGGCCGCGGCTTTTGCAGCACCGCTAAAATGCCGTAGGGCTATTTCAGGATCACACCTGTACCAATGTTGGTAAAGTCGCAACTGGGGTTGAAATTAATGCATTAATTATCTCAAGATAGCCAGAAAAATACTCGTGATTGGTCGTCATGGGATTCTTTTATCGTTGTGTTTTGGTTATATTTGATTATTCATTCGCAGCCAATTGGGCAGCCAGCATTATTCGCGCAGTGAAGAAGTTCTTTACCATTGCACTTTTAATTTTGATACCGCTGATTCACGTTTACGAATTCACCGAATCGAGCAAACATTTGTTTCATTCGATTCAAACAGAACGCAAGAACACAGTCACATTAAAAAAAAAGGAGGCCATTATGAAAACAACAAACGTTACATCTGAAAACCAAGCGATAGTACAAGTACCGAACACCAAGCACGCTGGAAGTCATTGCATATATAAGGCAGTCTAAAAAAGCTGCCTTTTTTATTGAAACCTTTTCGGTGTGTCGATATACCGGCAGATAGCTGTTATTTTCGGTGATTTCCGCTATCTTTAAATTGCGGCTAATTAGCCTGCCAATAATTTAAAGATGAATGCCGGAATACTTATCTTTTAGGTCCATAAGCAGCAATATACCTTTTAATAGGAGCAACAATAAAACTGTATCTTGCATCTTTCTTAGACCAAATCATAATGAACTACGCGGATATACTAATGGACTCCCGAGGACGTGCGGCTGATGGGTTGCTAGCCACCAAAATTATAGACCTTATGGATAAGCTCCGTCTCGGGGATACGGAAAATGCTGCCAGAAGATGGATTTGGGAATTGTTGCAAAATGCAAAAGATGTAGCCTTCGAAAACCATCCTGTATCTGTAATAGTCGAGTTGAATTCATCAATTGACACGACGCTTGTATTTAAACATAATGGACAGCCTTTTAGTAGTGATAATATCACGTCCCTTATTCACCAAGTATCGTCAAAGAAGCGTAAGGTCGATCCAACTATAAAAAGAAGGCCAACGGGAAAGTTTGGCACCGGTTTTCTCAGCACACATTTGTTGTCTGAAATGGTAGATGTACATGGAGTTGTGAAGGAAATAGGGCTTCCTTATAAAGAATTCTGTATCACACTTGATAGGACTGCAACTGATTCGGACGACGTTTTGGCATCAGTTAGTGCATCACTGGATGCTGTTAACACCCTATTAAATTCTGAAAAAGAATATGAAGCATTTAATACCGACAACTTTAACACAAAATTTGTTTATCATCTGCAGGGCAATAAAGTGCCGGTGGCGCTATCAGGTATTGCAGACCTTCATATTTCGTTGCCCTATACACTTGCTTTCACCGATCAAATCTCCCAAGTAGCTGTCACTCACGAAAGAATAATTTATAACGTTGGTGAAAGACGTAAATTAGCTGAGGGAATTGAAGAAATCTCCATTTTGGAAGATACCGGAAAGGACGCTGATAATGAACTCCGAAGAATAGTTGTTTTATCTGGAGAACGCGCCGCAATAGCTTTGGAGATCTACTACGTCGGAAACAAAATTGGAGTAAAAGCATTTAATGACGCTACCCCACGTCTTTTCTGTGATTTCCCACTGGTCGGATCACACGACTTCCCTTTTCCAGTCATTATCAATAGCCCAGATTTTAACATCAATGAACCGCGAAATGGAGTTTGGCTTACTGATAAAGAAGATAAACGGGTAAAGGAAAATGAAGTTATTTTGGAGGATGCAATGTTGCTTTTTCATAAGTTACTTATTTATGCAGCAGAGAATAACTGGTCGAATATTTACGAAATCTGCAAAACTCATACCGCGACTCAATCAGAATGGCTATCTAAGTCATGGTTCGACGACAAGGTGTTGAAAATCCTGAGAAGTAATATTTTAACCACTCCATTAATTACAACTTCCTCCGGTAAAAAGGCGATTATAAATGACTTTGGTGATTCTGTGGTGTTTTTTCCTGATGGTCTCAATAACGAAATTCGTGAAAATATCTGGAAACTTAGTCAACACTCTTATACACTACCCCTGTTGGAAGATGTCCATAATTGGGCGAAGGTGATTTGGAAGAATGGCTTGCTGATAACGCTACCTGTACTTGCACGTGAGATTGAAAACTCGGTGAATATCGAAGGATTGTTTTCATTTCTAAATACAGGTCAAGAACCGCTGTCCTGGTTAAATTTATTCTATTCAACCATGAATATGGATATAGCATTTGAAGATGATGTAATAGCCGGGAAATTTGCTATCATTCCTAATCAATCAAATAGTTTCAAAACAAGGGCTGATTTAAAGCTGGACAAAGAAAAGATCATCCAGGAAGAAATTAAAGATGCTTTATTATTATTAGGAACCAATAATCGAGACCTATTACTTTCGAGCAAAGTTTACACCGGCACGCGGGTGGCTTACCATCAAAGTACTGAACAGCAATTTATTGACGAAATGAATTTATTATTGAGCGGCAACAATATATCAGCAGAACAAAAATATGCCGCTTGTGATTTTATAATTTCGCTTTTCCCTGCTCAAGACCGCAATAATATAAAACGAAATAATATATACGATTTTTCAAAGATTATTTATCCTGGGACTGTGCCAGAAAAAACGTTTATACGGCATAATCCTGATATATGGAAGGAAGCGGACAAAATTCAAATCCGCGCCATGGTTATAAACATCTCAGATAAGAAAAATATTCAAGCCTTAGCTTCGAGTTATTTCAATAATGAAAAACATTCAGCGTCAGCTTTTCTTCATGCCTTTGTCGATTTTCTCGTAGCAAACGAAATGGATGGACAGCTGAATCTTACAAATAGGCCAATGCTTCCTGATCAGAATGGTAACTTTAAAATTAAGGATGCCCTAAACCTTGACGACGGAGAAATTCCTGAAGAATTAAAAGTTATAGCAGAAAAGTTAGGGTATGATATTAGAGCCTCCCTATTGGATAAAGCAATCTTTCTTGAACTCCCGGATGCCAGGACGATAACGGCGAATGCAACAGCCGGCGAAATTAGTTCAAAAATCTTACCGGCAGCCGCGGCCCATCCCAGAACTGACGAGATTAAGGAAGCGTGCAGGCTGCTATTGTTATACTTTCTTGAGGAACCTGAGCGATCTCAGGGCCTCTTCCCACAACTTTACGGTCATAAACATAAGCTTTATGATGACGAGGAGATTGCAAATAATATGAAGCAGGCAGAAGATGTAAAACTTCTTATGGAGGAGTTAAACATATCTTCACTGGATCAAATGCGAGAGTTACTTGGGAGAAATACACCACAGGAGCCTAATCCTGAGCTATTGCAAATTACAACTGAAATTCTTGCCAGTTGGGGAGTTAATACACGGGAAGAATATGATTCGCTCATGGGAGCTGATGTGACAGGACGCATATTCAGGCACTACTCGATACCGACGACCATAATGTTTGATAAGGCACAATTGCTTATTGAACGGGCGAAAACCAACATTATGGCGTACCTTATCCAAAGTAAAGAATATGAAACTGAGTTTATGGATCTTATTGCACCCACGGTACTCGCTGGTATTACTAAAGCCGGAGTGAACGTCCATGTGGTCTTCCGACCAGGTGATAATGGTGAAGTACTTTTTTATTACCCTTCGGAAAAGGCCGCACTTGATTTGGATAATGCAGAATTGTGGGTGGATGACGGACAGATCGAACCCTTTCGTCTTACGTTAGGCCGTATCTTACAAACTACAGGAATAAACCGTATCCCTATTTATGGAAACTACTAAAAGTATCGAACGATTGTTGACCGAAGGAAGCACCCGGGTTGACTTCAGGCCCATTTTACTTCCTTCAAGGCAGTTAGCCCAAATTGTGGCGGGCTTTTCTAATGCACAGGGAGGGTATATAGTATTCGGAGTGAAGAAGAAACCCAAAGGAGGTCACGAAATTAGTGGATTAACTTCCGATTTTAACGTGAGTGCCATAACGCATAAAGCGCTTGATCTACTTTCTCCCAAGGCGCTTGTGGATTACGGCTTTCATAGGCTTAATGGGCATCAGGTCTTTGTAATTGACATACAGCGTTCGGCTAATCCAGTGCTTCTGGAAGGAAAAAAATACATTCGAGAGGGGGATAAAACGATTGATGCTGACGAGGAGTTGTTTACCTTCAACACGGGTGGAGAAGTTAAATTCAGGGAAATCAACAATAGGCTTTCCGCGTATAAAGCAACGATGACTGATGCCAAATACCGGGTGGTCGCTCATTATCAGGGCGCGTTAAAGATTATGGATAATTTGGCATTGCTTCTTTATCCTAAGGGTCTTTTATTACCTACGGATTCTTATGAGGGGAAAATTCTGACACGTATTCTTTTTTCCTCAATGGTCGACAATTTTGAGATTTACTTGTCTGATCTGCTCTATGAAATTTGGCTGGCAAATCCCAATACTTTAAAATCGCCTGCAACTGTTACCGTCGAACAAGTACTTAATTGTGCAGATATTGAAGATTTTATAAAATTCTATGCCAAAGACAAAATTTCCAAAATGAAAAAAGGAAGTGTCAAGACATTTATAAAAGACAATAAATTAATCAGTGATCTAAACATTTTCACGCCAACATGTATCGACGATGTAGAGTCAATCCTTCAAATACGTCATTTGTATGCGCATAGCAACGGTATAATTGATGAACATTTTTTGAAATCATATCGTGGTGTACTAACTGTGGGTGACGATTTCCTGGTCAGCGCTGATGACGTTTTAGAAAAGCTTGATTATCTTGCAAAACTTATTGACCAAACCGACAAAGCAGCAATTACAAAATACAATCTTTCAACGCTATAATTGAGGTATTGCAGAAGCTCAACTTTTCTCATTCCCTTGGGAGTAGAAGTTTTAGCATAGACAAGTACGGAAAAACCCATTATTCCCCTGAAACTCGGCGGATATTGCAGTATGGCAAAACTGCCAAAGCCTCATGAGGAAACTTTATTATCTTTAGCGATGGACCAGCAAACCTTCAGGAACATTAACCAGATCCTGGCAAGAGACAATAAGTCATCAACCTATAAATTCGCTTTGCTAAGGGGAACCATCGAACTGATCGACGACAATTCACCTTTCGTCACTATTAAACATGGCAGAGCGCATTTCCCACTGGGCTTATTGATCGAAAAATGGCTATTGTACTACTATCCGCTTGTGGACGTACCGCAGATCAACAGTTCAACGCAATTGGCGTTTTCAGTACCGTTAAAAACGTTGGTAGCGCTTTATGAGTTACGCGGCGGGCTTTCCGCATTTTACAATGACCTTAAAAACAAAGGCATACCCCAAGAGTTACAGCCGCTTTTTATAGGGCTGATCAAAAAGTTGGCAACAACGATCACGCTTATGCCCATGAAATATATCGGAACATCTATCTATGATCAGCACTACGGTATCTACCAATATGAGAAAGGGAAAAGCCAGAAGGCCGACAGCATCGATGCTGAGTATCTTGTCAGAAGCTTTGGCACATTTTCCATACCGCTTGAATACTACGAAGCATTTCAGGTACTCGGCAGTTTCCTGAATGGGCAGGATTCAATACTTTTCAAATGGGCAGAATTTTCAGTCCAGGCTTCAGCTAAAAAACTTTCTGTAACACAAGTACTTGACGAAGTACTAAAAAGTCCCATCACTGCGCGTGATATCGCCGAATCAAAGGCTTTATATAAAAGCATTCTCCAAACGGACGGTGAGGTTCGCTGCGTTTGGAGCGGTGACAAGCTTACCCGATACGATATCGACCATATCATACCCTTCACTATCTGGAAGAACAATGATCTATGGAACCTCCTGCCCGCACGTCCCGACCTCAATAACCAAAAACGCGACAAAATACCCAGCTCAGCGCTGGTTGAAAGTCGAAGAGAGTTGATTTGTCATTATTGGAACCTCATCAACCACAATAGGCCCCAGCGCTTTCAAAAAGAACTCCAGATTTCATTATTAGGCTTAGCGCAAAGTAATGATTGGCATGAGATAGCCATCAATCAACTTAAAAAAAGTTGTGATTATTTAATTTCAACAAGGGGATTCGAAATGTGGTCGATATTTTAATTTACAAATTATAGAAGCTGAAGATAATTCATTTCCGACGAACAAAATGGCTAAAGCAAGTTAAAAATGAAGTCTTATTGACGATAAGGTATCAACCGATATTTGATTATAAGAATTCAAGGATTTTCGTGTGAAGGTGAAACCTATTATTAACTTCTCTTTTTAAAAATGGAAAATGATTTAAGTACCTCTTCCAAATGTGGTTTTGCCGATATAACAGCATTACACCATTCGTTAAAATCAGCAAGAGTTTTACCTTCAGGAATGATAAACATATAAGCTCTTTGATGAAAATACTTAAGTGTGTCAAATTCTTCGACCATATTAATTCGTTCTATAACTGAAACTGGTGGTCTGCCTCCAGTGCTTGCTATAGATATTATCAATAGCGCAATTAACTCAACCGCATTAAGATAGTCATGACTATACCAATGAGAAAAAGCAAGCGCTCCGAGTGTCAGGCTTTGATCTATAGTGTCTAAAAGATCATTTTCCTTTACAAATTCATAGTGTTCGGTCAGAATCATTGCCGCATCTTCGTATTCCTCATTCATAAGTAAATAATATCCATAGTCAAACATGGCCCGCTCTTTCTTTAAGCCGAGATCAAAGGAATTACAAAGTTCAAGGCGGCACGCAAACATCTCAACAGCACTCTGGAAATCGCCAGTTTTCACGTAATTCCATCCGTAACTATCATAAAGATGTACCAGACCGTCGATTACATTCATGCCAAATTTTTCCATAGCCAATCGATAAAAATCGATACTGCTGTCGTATGCTAGAAAAGCTTCCTTATACTTTTTCTCTTGGTGATATACATCTCCTAACGTTTGGCACAAAGCCGCTCTGACATTAACAGGCAGTTTTTCTGTTTCCGGATTATTAATCAAAATATTCAGTTTGTCAGCAACACCTTTATGGTTTTTGGTACGGAGTTTAATCGTCGCTAAACTCATTTCGGATTGAACAACCAAATTCCAATCGTCATTAAGAAGAAGCTCATTATAAATAGTTTCTGCTTCTTTTAGTAACTGAGGGTTATTATTCTTCGATGACAATAGTGTCAAAATGCTCGCCTTTTCGAAAAGCAAAACTTTAAAATTAGGGATATCAGAGCCTAGCGCTAAACCTTTATTGTACATTAAAAGCGCTTCTTCAAAATTAGATTGGAAGCGTGCAACTCTCCCGCGTACGTAATAGATGAAATACCAGTCCTTCATCACGGGATTTGATTCATAATCAGCTGCAATCTTGTTGACCAATGAGAATTTTCCCTCTCCCATCAGCGTTGATAAGAATGATGTCGCCGTTTCCTTTGCCAACTCAATCATCCCCGCTTCTGCCGCGTGACACACCAAGGCGTTCTTTTCAAACAAAACAGATTGATCGCTAAGGCTTTCTAAATATTGAACATAATTAAAATATGGCTTTTCATGGAACGACAACTGTTGAATTACGACTGCGGACCGAATAAATTCTGGCAACACGAAAAAAGGCTCTTGAAAGTTTTCAATTAGATAATTGTCTCTTAAAGATTTAAATAAGGCGTGATAATTTTCACTGACGATATAATTGCCAATCGAATAGCGGAAGGGTGCATTAAATAAACTTAGTTTTTCCAATAGACTGAGCTCCTCGTGATTAAGGTTTTCTAACGTCTGTCGTCTAACATAGTCAATGATTTCGTTTGGCCTTTGACCTTCCAATGAGCTAATAAAAATATCGACTGGTTGATCACGCAAAATTCCTACACTAAGTTTTAGTAAAAAAGGGTGGCCTGATAATAAATGATGAAGTCTTTCACAATGAACGTGAGTTATGTTAGCGATTTGGAAAGTATCATATAACATTTGAAAGTTTTCGAAATCCAAACCAGTTAAGCTTAACCTATAAACAGAATTTTTCCACAAAGAGGTAGCAATATCGAATTTACTTGTTATAAAAACCTTTGCGCTGTCGAAGTGCTGATTGAATGCTTTTAATAACGGAACAAAAACATCTTCCAAATCATTCAACCCGTCAAAAATCAAACAACAAGTTTTACCGCGTAGGGCCTGTAGGACTGTTCTTAGAATAGCACTGCTATCTGGGGAATTTAAAATCTGCAAAATGGTTTGATCATTATAAGCTTGATAAACAAAGCGAGCAATAAGATCATAGAAAAGATCTGGGGTATTAACAGTCTCGCAGTCTATCCAACACAACTGATAACTGGATTGTTGAACCAAAAATTGACTGGTCAAGGTTGATTTACCTACACCAGAAATACCCCCAACTAGAAAGGTATTGTGGTCAGCATAAGCGTAACGAAGCGCTCCAATTTCCCTAACACGGCCTTTAAATAATAAAATCGGAGGCGGACCGAAATATTCAATTGAAACTGATAGAGCTTTTTTAGAGCCAACATTTTCTTTTAATACTTCTAACAATTTTTTTTCAATTCGTTTTACACCTTCTGCTGTTTCGTTAACAACTGACAAAAGTTCTTCAAATCCGGCCCTCGCTTGAGCAAGTTTTCTAGCATTAACAACGAAAGGCTTTTCACTGTAAAGGGCCTCATGATCCTGCTTTATTTTTTTAATTGCGGCAACGTCATAAATTGAAACATTATCCGTTTCACGATGATGTTTATGACACATAAACAAGAGATTATCATATGCCCGACGTTGATCTGGTGTTTGATTTGAATTGTAACGCTGACCTTTTTCATTCGCTGCCTCAATATGACAGCACTGGGCAACAAGAACATCATCATCGTTAAACAAGACATCTGTACAGCCAGGAAAAGCACATTCATTACCAGACCTTATTAATAATCGTCTAACCGTCGCCACTGAAGGTGCTAGTCTCTTGTTTTGCTTACCCATCTTAAAAAATCAGATTAATTTCTAACGCCGTAAAGTTCCTCTAAAAAAGCTTCTGAGTCATCTCCTTCAAGCAACCGCATCTTTTGTTCTTCGGTAAACTGAAAAACGCCAAAGTTTTTCAAGTAGTTACGACTCATTGAAATATAACCCGATGCATAGTCTTTAGTAGAATTACTTATGTACTTAAAAAAAAGATCTGATTCTAAAACTTTTTTTATAATGAGTAATTCACGGATATCGTTCGAAACTAAGGCAATTCCATTATAAAAAAGTAAATCCCTTTCTTCAGAAACAACAAATATTGGCCGTTCACAAATGTGTGGGAAGAAAAGTTTAAATGCCTTAATGTCCATAGATTGGCGTCTTCCGTACGCGAACCAGGTTTCATATTCTCTTGTGCCTTTGTCTCGGCCAGCTAATATTAATCTTTTCGTTTCTAAATATGCCAAGGTCATTGGAAAATCGCTTATCATCTTGGCCTCGGAAATAATCTTCGTTTCCTCTGTGTAAGGGAATATTATTTGCTCCGCAATTCGATCGATATCGTCAGTTGACTTTAGTTTATTAGCATTAACAATTTTTTTGCAGATTGCTTTCTCAATTGGAAAAAGTTGACCGTTATCATTCAAGTAATGGAAATCTTCGTCAGAACGAATCGGTTTAAATTTATAAACATCATTTTTTAGCGTAGCAATTCCATTTTTTGTATCATACAAATCCTTGAAAGGTAAACCAGTATTTTCGATCAAGTTTATAAAATCAACTAGCGCTTGGTCATTTAATAAATTCCAACCGTCGATGTGATTCAAATCGTTATATTCAAACCTACGAATAGCGTCAAGGTTTATTGCGGAAAGCATGTTGCTGGTTGTCCTGATATAATTTACCGCTCCATCGCCTTTTTTTAAAAAACAGATACATGTATAAGTGTTTCTGTCTCGGAAAACTTGCTCGCCGCCAAAATTGATAAGCGTTATATTAATGTCCTCGCGTTGAAAGTATGATCTGAGTGCTCGACCATTTATACTTTTTGTGAATGAATTAACAGTTATATAGCCTAAAATCCCAGTAGGGCTAAGCTGTTCTAAACCAATTTGAAAAAATGGTATGTATAAATCAGGATGACCAGAACTGGCGACCTCCCAATTTTTCATCAGTTTAAGTGTTTCGTCGTCCATGTTCCGGGAACATACATAAGGCGGATTGCCAACAACTATCCCAAAGCCGTCACTTTCTTGCACATCAGGACGATTGGCTCGCCAGTCAAAAGTTAAAGAATTATCCGTAAATAAGTTAAAATTGAAGTCGGTAACATCTTCGCCGTTTGCCAGAGCATAAAGCGACAATAATAAACGACTTCTCTGAACACTGTATGGAGCTATGTCAATTCCGTAAATATTCTGCTGGAATATTTCAGCGAATGTCTTATGTGTAATTTCTTTTATAAACTTCGTAAGGGTTAGCAAAAACCCGCCGCAGCCACATGATAAATCAACAGCTTTTAGGTTCGCGATCTCATCTTCATATTTGTCAATTGCGTTTTGTACAATATAGTCGCGTATATAATCAGGAGTATATATGGCTCCATTTACAATTTTGTCTGAAGGCGAAATGACAAATTCGAATAATTGGATTAGTTGTTCAAACGTAATTTCAGGAACCAGTGCCTTAAAATCAACCAGGCTGTTATAATCTTCGTCCGTTTCAACTATCTGAAAACTCTTTAATAGTGTGTTATTATGAACAGGTATTTCGTTAACGGACAAAAACGTACTTAGTAAAAGACGGTCAACCTTGTTTGTTTCAAATGAATAGTTTTTTAAAAAGTCGAAAAGGCTCTTGTTCATTAATTTGATAAATTCTGTAAATACGTCTTAACAAAATGCTCATATCGCCGAGCTCATTTGTGTGGTTGATAACAATTAAACCTCCCGAAGCTCACGGCTATATCGCCGGTATTTTTTTAATAAATCCGTTAGTAACGCTTCAACTTCCAAATCCTGGTTTGCTATTACTTCCAATTGTTCGATCGTTTCATCCAGTTTCTCTAATTGATATATTAATTGGTGTTGCGGCTTCGATAATTTTAATGCGACGTACATCCATTTCCCAACATTTGTCAAGGCAACAATATTGCCGACATCGTCTCTCTCGAAGTGTGTATCATATTGCGTATCGCAAGGATCTACGAATCCTTGGTCATTTACAATCGCAATTTTTTCGTCGCCCGAGGGCCATTTTGCACGCTTAGAATTATTACATGAACGACAAGCGTAAACAAGATTTCGATAGTCAGTATTACTAATTGTTTTTAGAACAAATTCCGGGATAAAATGGTCGATTTCATAGTAGGTTTTTTTGTAATAATCCCAATCATTACAATAGCCACAACGCTCCTTAAAATCGCTCCTTAAATCTTCACGATGCGCACTGTGATGACCAACTAGTTTTACAACATCACTTCTTATGGGTATAACAGATCTAAATGCTAACATTAACTATTTCTGTTTTTTAAAGCTTCTAAAATTCCTTGCGCTTCTTTTACAAGATCAGATAGCTGGGTCATATTTGTTTTTTCATACATAACCCCAGGCAATGTCCGCTCATTTGGATTTAAACGATCAAGTTCATTATAAAGGTCATTAAGTTCTTCCTCGTCTGAAACAGATATTGCCTGTTCAGATTTCTTTGTAGATAATTGGTCAATCTTAGATTCAATTTCCTTTATCTTATTTTTATGGGCCACAATTTTCCCTTTCAACCGAGTGATGAAAAGATTGGTGCGTTCGGCCATTTCACTTTTAGACCGCACAATATCGGTATCATCTACGACGGGAACTATTTCATCTTCCTCGTGACCTGTTATGATAAGTACAGGAAATTCCGGCTGAATATCTCTAATTTTTGAAATAATTTCATCCCCGTTAAATGTTAAATTGCTTGATTCCCGCAATTCATAATCAACTACCAAACAATCCAGGTCTGCTTTTTGAATTTCGTCAACCAAGTTTGTCAACGTAGTATCGTCAGTTAAATGAAATATCTTAACTTCAAAAGCATCTTCTAAATTTCTTTGGAAAACCTGAATCCATTGACTTTCCTCGTCAATATATCCTATCTTAAATTTACTCTGTTCCATTTCGTTTGAATTTTACAGGTAACGTGATACCTAAATTAAATCCTGGTTCTGATTTTAGTACCTTTATCGTACCATCGTAATCTTCGATGATGGACTTTGTTAAATACATCCCGATCCCTGTCCCAGTTTTTTGACCTGATTTATCCACTTTAGAAGTTTCAAATGGTAGAAATATATCATCCGGATTCTTGAAGTCTTTCGATAAACCAGCACCATTATCTTCAAACTCGATTTTTATATTTTCATCGTCCGCCGATAATCGTATAGTAATCTTTCGTTCGGTTTTTGCTTTTAATTTTTTAAATGACTCTAATGAATTGGTTAGCATATTATTAAAAATTGTATCCAAATCAACAGTAAAGCCGCGGAGAGAAGGTCTGATTTTTTGGGGTTTATGAAAGGTCATGGTAATAAGGCGTTTGTCCAAAATGGATTTCCATTTTGATTCGTAACCATAAAAATAGTCAATTAAATCTATGTTTGTACGCGTTCTCTTATCTTTCTTAAGTGCCGAAAGAGCATATTCAAGCCAATGCTTGATAAGCTTATCCTGGCTTTTAATATCGCCCAAGATAGTCATTGGCTGCTCATAGTCTTTCAGATTTTTAAAAGCATCAGGATCAACTTTATTACGTAAAATAGCCTCTAAGCTTTCTACTCTTGTTACAAGCAAAGGACTGATATTTCTCAATTCATGAGCGAAAGAGGCTACAATTAGTCCGGTTCCCGCTAAAGCTCTCAATAATCTAATTTCATCATCTTTTTCTTGTATTTCTGTTTTCTGGGCCTGAAATCCTTTCGCCAAATCTAGAACAACTTGATTCAGATTTGAGTCTTCAGTAGCACTAGCTGAATCTGCACTTGCGTTTGGTCCATCACCTGCCTGGTCACTTGTTTGAGTTTCATCTGGAGTTTCATTTGTTGCTTGCTCTGCTGCTTTCTGTGCATCATCAATAGCTTTTTGGGCTAATTCATCAGCTTTACGTTTAGCTTCTGCCTCCTTATTTTTCTTTTTATAAATCTGCGAAATTGTAAACATGACAATATTCCTGTCACGCTCAATTTGAGAAATTAAATTAGTAATGACCTGTTTGAAAACATCAAAAACTACGTTTTCCTGTATACCTTCTCGGCCGGATTTGTCTTGGAAACTTATGTTCGTTAATCGCGAAATATTTATTGCGCCAGAAACTTGATTAGGCCCCAATCGGTAGCCACCTAAGCGCTGACCCGCACCTTGCGGGCTTTGAGCTTGCCTTTCACCAAGTAACAACCAATCTTGGCCATATTCGCCATACGGTCGAACCCTGAATCCGTCTCTGAATATTTTGATTCCCCCAAATTTTTTCAGCCACGCTTTTCTATTCCCGCTATTAATTGATTTATATGGATATTTGCCACTATCCGAATCGTCACTTATCGTATTTTTTAAAAAGTAGCAGGTGAATTCAAAAGCACCGATTTTATTTAGTTGCTCTTTTCCTTCTTCAAGATCGGCGTATCCTTTCATAAGCTCAGTAAGCTTCACCTGATATTCAAAGGAGGCTTTATCAAAAGTTGAAAGAGTTATACCAGCGGCTTCAATAGTTTTATCCTGAAAAAATTCAGGATACTTCACTAATAGATCTTTTAGATTTAGTTCGTTTCGAATCAGCGTTACATTGAGTATTTGATTGTTTTTGTCTGAAGTTTTAGCACTTACCTTATAATCAAAATCGTCATAATAAGCAGTTGGGACATCCCCGAATTTTTTTGGGTACTGCTTTGAGAAAAGAGATATTGAAAAATCAGCCTGTTCTCGGGGGGGGATAAGCAGTTCTAAGTTATTATATAACTTTTCTAAATCTGCCTCAGACCATTTGTCTCGCAGATTGGTGATTTTTATAATTGTTCCTCTTCCGAAGTCGTGTTTATTTATGATATCCGACATTCTACTGTTGTTCTCGCTGTATTTTAATGCTATACTTTTAAAATCTGCAATAGGCATTTCTTCCAAAATAGCTTTAATCTCGGATAAAACAACGTTAGGTTTCAGGAAGTCATCCCAGTTTACCAACCATTGAGAGCCTTTGCTTTGATTTTTGCCAAGTGTAATCATTTCGGCTTTTACCCCAAGTTTATCCAATGCGAATCGGCCAATTCCTTTGGCACCACTCCTCACTCTAGATTTGTCTGATTTGGCATCAGCTTCTTTGTTGTTAGTCCCAATAAGCATCCAATTATCCTCGATGATCTTGGAAGTCATACCAGTACCATTGTCGATGATTACAATCGAATCAGGTTCTTTAGCATCCACTGACTGATCGAAGAAAACCATTGCAACAGTGGCATCGGCATCATAGCAATTTTTGACCAATTCTATAATTGCGCCCTCGGAATTAGCGAAATTCTCGAGCCCTATTAGTCTGGCTGTGCGTGCAGATACATTAAATGATATTTCCGGCATTTCTAAATTTCCAAATATTTATAAAACTACTGAAGTATTTCAAAAAAATGCGTTAGTTGGAAATAAAACGTCTGACAATTATAAGTTTCGGAGGAGTAGGTTAGGTGTTTGAATAGGCTAGTAAGCTAGAAATTACGAACTTTAAAACAATGATCATGCATAGACAATCTTTAATATGCATTGATTATCAATGCTTGATTGGTAACATCGCTGAGTTAGGAGGGTAATCTATCGTTAAGTGACACTGCGTATTTGATCTAATGAATGCGATAAAGATCGCAGCGGCATCCTGCGCAGCAGATATAGCGAAGAGCTCGGGCCGTAGGCATCGCCACAATAGTAAATTTAAAACTATTTAGCTTTCCTGTCTTTTCTTAAAGGCGGGTATTTCGGCTGCTCAAAATCAAAATCCAAGAGTTCTTTAGGATGAATTTCTAATGCTTTTGCAACTGCCTCAAGAGTAGAAATGGTGGGATTTATCTTGCCATTTAATATCTTCCAGACCTGCTTTTGAGTAAAGCCTGTTCGGTCAACAATATCCTCTTGTACAATACCTTTTGATCCTCTTATTTCAGAAATTCTCTTGGCGATCTGATCGATAAATTCTTGATTCCGGTATTGTTTGCCCACAATCAAAGAGAAGATTATAAAATTTTTTAAATTACGCCTTATAAGACGTATTTTTATTATATTTGAGATTATGTAGAATATTAACTGTAAATTTTAAATTTGCGAATCTTCACAAAATATTGAAGCGTTCGCTTTGAGTCTTGCTCTGGAAAATTGACACTTTCAAGTTGAGCACAGGATGAGAAGCCGGAATGCCCATGCTACAGGTATGGGTATCCCTTCTTATTCGTGCTTACAGGGCGTGTCAACCCTTCCAGAGCGATAAGTTGGGACCCATGCCTGTAGTATTTTTAACAGTTCATCCCCTTCAGCGGACTCCATACTGATGATATAACCTCATTGTAATGGATGAATTAAAACCAACAAACAGTACACCTGATTTCAGTACAATTATTGAGATAATGGAACGTTTTGCTCAAATTCCTTATGAGCAGTTCCAGCAGGAGCTTCATGACTGGTTTTACAATTCGCTTTCGGAAAAAGGGATTGATCTTCAACAATTACAGGATAAAGGGTTTACCCACTTGCCCGATCTGGTAAGCTTTATTTATCACGAGGCTGAATTAAAGCAATTGTTGAACGATCAATCCAATTCCGATGAGCCGCGTAACAATTAAGCTTAAAATCTGGTTCTTAGTGATCTGCCCGCCTGAATGAGCGTCCGGTAATGGCAACCTGTGATCAGTTAGTAGTTAAACCTAACAGGTTGCCATTATCACTTTCTATTATTTTCATTCCTCTTTCATTTTAAAAAACGATCATGAAAAAAACGATACTCTTAAGTGTCCTGGCCATGCTTTGGCTTTTTTTTAAAGCAAAGGCACAGCATGCAAACCCTTCCGTACTGTCCACTATTACCGGAAGAGTCACCGATGAACAAGGACTTCCGCTTCCTGGTGCTACCGTACAACTGCTATCCACCAAAGCGATCTCCATCACCGGGAAAGACGGCGAGTTCCGGATCTCCGTGGCCGGTACTTCCGGTACCTTATCCGTAAGCTTTATAGGCTACGTCACTTTAAAATACCCATTTACGCTTTCGGACGGTACTTTATTGCTCCGTCTGAAACCCATTGCCAATTCGCTTGATGAAGTACAGGTAATCGCCTATGGGAAAACCACTAAAAGGTACAATACCGGAAATGTCGCCTCGGTTACAGCAGCGGATATTGAAAAACAACCGGTATCCAATGTATTAGCCGCCCTGGAGGGCCGTGTACCCGGCATGGTGGTATCTCAAACCAGCGGTGTGCCCGGCTCGTCCTTCCATGTTCAGATCCGCGGGCAAAGCGCATTGGATGCAACCTTATCAAGGAATGACCCGCTGTTTGTTATCGACGGCGTCCCATTTGAAAGCGGTAATACCGCCACCAACCAGATCAACTCCGCAGCTAACAACCCGACATCGATCAGTTCAGGCGGATTAAGTCCCCTCAACGCGATCAATCCGGCCGATATTGAAAGTATTGAAGTATTAAAAGATGCGGATGCCACGGCCATCTATGGCAGCCGGGCGGCCAATGGCGTGGTGCTGATCACTACCAAAAAAGGCAAGTCCGGTGAAACCAAAACCAATTTCTCAGTCAACTCCGGCATCAGCAACATCGGCCGCTCGGTCAACCTGCTCAACACGCAGCAATATGTCGCCATGCGTAAAGAAGCCTTTGGCAACGACGGGCTGACCGTCAGCAACAATCCGGGTGATCCCGGTTTTGCTCCTGATATTGCCCTTTGGGACACTAACCGTTATACCGACCTTAAAAAATTACTGATCGGTAATACTGCCCATGCCACCGATGCCCAGGCTACAGTTTCCGGCGGAAACAGCAACACGCAGTTTTTGATCGGCGGCGGTTACCACCGAGAAACAACCGTTTATCCGGGAGACTTTGCCGATGCGCGCGCCTCGCTGTATTTGAATATCAATCATACTTCTGCAGACAAAAGATTCAGCCTGCTGTTCTCGGGCATGTACGCCAGTGACAACAACCGGTTACCAAGATATGACCTGACCCGTTATCTCAACCTGCCGCCGAATATTAAACTCTATGATAGTCCGGGCAAACTGGCCTGGCAGGACGCGGGTATCCTGTATTCCTCGCTGGGCAACAATGACATTTTAAACCCGCTGTCCTTATTGCAGGAAAAATACAAATCGGTTAATGAGAACCTGCTCGGGAATATGCAGTTAAGCTACAAAATCCTGCGCAACCTCGTTTTCAGGACCAGCCTGGGCTATAATACTTTCCGGTCTGATGAATCGACGACAAGGCCAACTGCTGCCATCGACCCCAACTCCGGGGAACTGCCATCCGCCGGATTTGCCGCTTCCAATAACAGGAACTGGATCGTTGAGCCACAACTGGAATATTCCAGGGTGACGGATAAGGATAAACTGAGTATTTTATTAGGAAATACCTACCAGGACAAAACAGGCAGTACCAGCGCCATTTACGGAAGCAATTACAATTCCGACCTGCTGCTGAATTCGATAGCCGCCGCACCGGTCATTACCGCTTCCAATGATTATGTACAATACCGTTACACCGCTTTTTTCGGGCGGATCAACTATAACCTGCATGATAAGTATATCCTGAACCTTTCTGCGCGGCGGGACGGTTCCAGCCGCTTCGCGCCGGAAAACCGCTGGGCGAACTTCGGCGCCATAGGTGCCGCCTGGTTGTTTTCCTCCGAGTCCTTCGTAAAAAACCTGTTGCCCTTCCTGAGCTTCGGTAAGTTAAGGGGAAGTTATGGTCGTACCGGTAACGACCAGATCGGTGATTATAAATTTTTAAACCTGTGGAGCAATACCACCAATACGTATGATGGTTTATCCGGTTTATACCCCAGGGCACTCTATAATCCCAATTACAATTGGGAGATCAATAAAAAGCTGGAAGGTGCTGTAGAACTGGGCTTCCTGAATGATGCCATTTTATTGACCGCAGCTTATTACCATAACCGGAGCAGCAACCAATTGATCAGCTATTCGCTCCCTGCACAAACCGGTTTTTTCAATGTGGTGCGGAACTTTCCTGGACTGGTCAGCAATACAGGCTGGGAGATGACTTTAACCACCCGGAACTTTCATCAGGAAGATTTCACCTGGAGTACTTCATTCAATATCACCATGCCCAAAAATAAGCTGCTTGCTTTTCCGGGTTTAAGCACGTCCAGTTATGCGAGCCGGCACGTGATCGGGCAATCGCTGAACCTGATTAATGCGCTTAAATACACCGGCATTGATCCGCAAACCGGGATTTATACTTATGAAGACAAGAATAAGGACGGGCAACTCACGACCGATGATTATCAGGTGCAGGGCAACCTCGACCCGAAATTCTATGGCGGCTTGCAGAACAACCTGAGCTATAAACAGTTCGACCTTAGTTTCTTTTTCGAGTTCCGGAAGCAAACGGGTTTAAGCTATCTGAACCAACTGGCCTACTATCCACCGGGCTGGATCTATAACCAACCCGACCTGGTACTTAACCGCTGGCAGCAGCCCGGTAATGTCAAACCCGTACAGCAATACACTGCAGGCTATACCAATGCGTATATCGCGATGGCGCAGCTGACCAATTCCAACGCCATTTATACCGACGCCTCGTTCATCAGGCTCAAAAATGTGGCTTTGGCCTGGCATTTACCGGAAAGCTGGCTCAGCCGCTACCATATCCGGGATTGCCGGATCTATCTCCAGGGCCAGAACCTGCTGACGATCACCAACTATAAAGGATCTGATCCTGAAACCCAGAATTTCTATATCCTGCCGCCCTTACGGTCAATCGTCGGCGGTATCCAGTTCACTTTTTAATACGACGATATGAAAACCCATAAATTATTCAACACCAGCCTGGCTGCCGCACTTTCCTTATTAGTGTCTTTGTCCTCCTGTAAAAAATTCGTGGACATTCCGGGGCCACAGACGCAAGTGGAATCGTCCCGGGTCTTTTCCAGCGATGCCGCGGCGACCTCAGCCGTCGTTGGTCTGTACAACCAGATGATCGCCAACAACCTGACCATGATGAACGGCGCGGTCACCATCTACGCCGGATTATCCGCGGATGAGTTGAGTAACGTCAATCCAAATTCAAATTATGATGCGTTCATGAACAATGTTATCCCTACGAACAGCACAACGGTTTATTCCAGTTTCTGGTCCAATGCCTACCGGTATATTTACCAGGCCAACGCTGTGCTGGAGGGCCTGGATCAATCCACAACGATCAGCACCGCCGTCAAAGACGAACTCCGCGGTGAAATGTTATTCACCCGGGCTTTGACCTACTTTTATCTCGTCAACCTGTTCGGCGACGTACCGCTTGTTCTTTCGACGGACTACCGGATAAACGGTTCGCTTCCCAGGGCCTCCACCACCACTGCCGAACAGCAGATCCTGACCGATCTGACCGAAGCAGAACAACTGCTTTCCGCTAATGATGCCGCATCAGGTAACGCCCGGCCCGGCCGGATGGCTGCCGCCGCGCTGCTGGCCAGGGTGTATCTGTATCAAAAAGACTGGGTAAACGCGGAAAAACAGGCGACAGCAGTCCTAAGCCCGGGGACCTATACCCTGGAGAACGATCTTAACCAGGTGTTCAACAGTTCATCGTCAGAAACGATCTTTCAATTGGTCAAACCAACTGCGAATACGGCTGAGGGCGCTGCCTTTATTCCCGGTTCCCCTACATCCATCCCTACATTTAAAGTCACCGGGAGTCTATTGCAGGCATTTGAAAAAGGGGATAACCGGCGAAACGCCTGGCTAAGGGCGAATACCGTCGGTGGTACGGACTACACCTACCCTTACAAATACAAGGTCAGGAACAGCACGAGTGTCACGGAAAACAATATCGTCCTGCGGCTTGCGGAGGTGTACCTGATCCGCGCAGAAGCCAGGGCGCAGCAGGACAAAATCGGTGACGCGCTGGCTGATCTGAATATCATACGGCAAAGGGCCGGTTTAACACCCGTCACCACTTCAACCGAGACCGCTACGCTAAAGGCGATTATGCAGGAAAGGCAAACCGAACTTTTCGCGGAATGGGGACACCGCTGGCTGGACCTGAAAAGAACCGGGCAGGCCAATGAAGTGTTAGTCGCAATCAAAGGAGCCAACTGGCAGCCTGCAGATACCCTGTACCCGATCCCGCAATCCCAGATCCAGTTGAATCCTTTTCTTACACAAAATCCAGGTTATTAATAAAAAACAAAACATCATGATTAAATTTATTGCCACATTTTTATTCCTCATCGGTTGCTATTGCGCCGGCGCGCAATCCCCCCGGAACTATCCGGCTGTAGGTTCCCCTTGTCCTGATCTTCAATTTAATGAGGTCCGCTATTTTACCAAAAAGCAGGTCTCCCTTGCTGATTTTAAGGGGCAGTGGCTGATCCTGGATTTCTGGAACAGGCATTGCGGGACCTGTATTGAAAAAATGCCGGCAACAGACAGCCTGCAGCAAAAATTCTCCAAACAGGTAAGCATACTGCTGGTGGGCTATACCGGGTCACAATATACGCACCGGCCCGACAATGCGATCAGGGCGTTTTACAAAGATATCCGTAAAAGGATGCGTATCAGCCTGCCAATTGCCTATGATTCGCTGATGTTCCACCGGCTGGCTATCGGGGCTTGCCCTTATATCATTATTGTTGACCCCAAGGGGATTGTGCGGGCAGTAACTACCCGGATAACTGCCGGGGATATGGCCGCGTTCCTGGCAGGAAGAAATCCGGTACTGGAAAAAGCCGTCAACCGCAAAGGCATATAGTCCTGAAACAAAGAAAGCCCCGACTCGTCGGGGCTTTCTTTGTTTCAACATCCGCACACAGCTTAATTAGGCTTTTTGATCTGGTCTGCCCCTGGGGCATTACTTGGATAGGTAGCTATTGCTGAAGAAAAACCGCGTAAGCAGTCTTTTGCGGTTCCGGGATCGCAGGGTGAATTCACCTGGCTTTTTTCTGATTGCACATAAAAATCCGATGCATTAACGATCGTACCGGTCGGGTGCATCGCGTCGTAAGTTACTTTATACCAGTAAAGCGATGCAAACTTGTTATGGTTGTGCTCTTTAACCGTGGTAAATGCGCTGGCGCTTACTGCGATGATAACGGCCAGCATGGGAAAAATTAACTTTTTCATTGGAAAAGAATGCTTTATTCCATCAAAAAACATTCAGAAAAACTTTAGTAATTTATTTTAATAAATTCTTTGCCTACTCTGATTGCAGGTTTTCGGCACCTCCTGTGCTATGCACCGGCAGCAACCGCCGTCGGTTAAGCTATTGTTTCTTCTGATTAATTTGCGGTCTGCCTCCTTTCCCTGTGGGTAGTATATATTCCGATAACCGTTAACAGCAGGAAAAACAGGTTGAAAAAAAAGTGGGATTTCCAGCCCATATATTTCAGGACGCCACCGCAGGAACAAGGGATATGGCCAAAATAATTGACCAATACGAGTCCTGCATAACCGGTGAACAGCAGCATCAGGACAAAAGCCATATAAAGCCCCCATAATCTTGTTTTAGGAAACAGCAATAATACCGCTGCGACGATTTCCGTTACCGGGAGTATATAAATTAAAACCTGCAGTGCCTGGTGCGGAATTGCCTGGTGATGCATTTGTACCTTGAATTGACCGAAATCCATCAGTTTGCTGCTTGCCGTATAAACGAACAGGAAGATGAGCAGCAAGGTGATGATCTCGAGGATATGGGTACGTTTCATAAGGTATCAGACTATATACCAAAAGTAGACAGCCCCGTCCGGCAGCCGGTGTAACCCCTGTTACCAGTTGCGGGTCGTTTGGTTACCAGTTGCTGTGCTGTTTGATGCGAAAAGCAGTTTCAAAAGATAAGTTCAGCGGGGCTTCCTGTTAATGATCCGGCTCAGGCTAACCCGGCTCATATGGAGATAAGAAGCGATTATTCGCAGCGGTGCCTTTTTAAAAATATGCGGGCTTTCTTTCCGGAGTTTCTGGTATCGCTGCTCTGGCGGCAGCGAGCACAACAGATGCCGCTCATATTCCTTTTGCAGGTGTTTTTGAACGGCAAACCGGATAACAGCTTTGGTATCGGGATACTTATCCATTAACCGCTTAAGGTATTCGTAATCAATCGGGTTTAACTCCGAGTTTTCCAGGATCTCGATATATTCCATAGCGGGCATATTCCAGAACCCGGCATACGAAAATATCACTTCGCCCTCGTTCCAGAACCGGACGGTATGCTCCAGGCCTTCGTCATCGTAAAAATAGCCTCTGGCAAATCCGCTGCTGAGATACCATAACCTGTTTTCCGACTGTCCCTGTGCCTGGATAACCTGATGATGCTTGTAAAATTCCAGCTTTAAGTCCTTTACGGCTTCCTGAATAAAGCCGGAAGACAAATTGGTAATCCCGCTTAAAAAATCAATTATAGGCTTCGTATCCATGGTCAGCAAGATTAAGTTGGACAAATTCCTGATTTATAGTCCTTCGATTTTAAACGAATTGGTTTTTTAAATAAAAAGGATGCAAAGTTAATGGTCAAAATTGTCCCAAGTGGTGACATGAGAGATACGGAAACAAAGATTTAACGATTAATTAATATTTATTTTCATGTCACCGCTTTTCGGAATTCCGCACCATAGGTTTAAACATTTAACCTTATTTTATGGATATAGACTTTAATAATGCCAGTTTTAAAGATTTCGAAAACGTTCCGGGTCAGGACATTTTCGAGACCGCAAAGGAGTTCCAGCGGTACCTGGATTTCCTTAAAAGCAATGATCACCTGAACTACCGGATCCAGTCATTAAGTCCTGTTGGCCCGGAAATGGACCTGATGCTGCCCGGCGACACACAGCCGACAAGATCGGTTTGCCTCGTTTCCAATGACTATCTCGGATTCAGCCAGCACCCTGAAATTAAAGCCGCGGTAATCGGCGCTACGCAGCAGTTCGGCACCGGGTCGGGTGCCTCTCCCGCTATAGGTGGCCATTTTACCTATCATGAGCAACTGGAGAAAAAGATAGCCGGGTTTTACCGGAAGGACGAAGCGATCCTGTATACAACAGGTTACACCGCCAACAGCGCCACGCTACAGTGCCTGCTCCACAAAGAAGACCTGGCCATTTTAGATATGGCGGTTCATGCCAGCGTTTATGAAGGCGTTTTAACTACGACGGTGAAAACATTCCTGCACAATAATCTGGAAATGCTGGAACAGGTGCTCCGGAACGCGCAAGACAAATACCGCACGAAAATGGTGATCATCGACGGCGTTTACAGTCAGGACGGGGATATCGCGCCGATAGACCGGATCGCGGAACTCACACACCGCTACGGCGCTTACCTGGTTGTCGATGATGCGCACGGAATCGGCGTTGCCGGCGAGACCGGCAGAGGTGTCATCGAACTTTACAATGCCTTTGACCAGGTGGACATCATCACCGGCACATTCAGCAAAGCCCTGGGAAATATCGGCGGCTATGTTGTCGGTAAGCCCGAGATCATCAACTACCTGAAATACCAGTCCAAACAGCACCTCTTTTCGACCACAGCAACGCCGGCGATCATGGGGATTATCAGAGCCATTGAACTGGTGGATGAGGAACCCCAATGGCGGGCGAAGCTCTGGGAAAACATTAATTATCTGAAAGGCGGGCTTACCGGTTTAGGCCTTGATATCGGCACCACGGCTTCTGCGGTAATCCCGGTTAAGATCGGCGATATACCCAAAACCCTTGAAGCCGGACGGCTGCTGCTGCGGGCCGGGATCTACACCAACCCGATCATGTATCCGGCAGTCTCTAAAAAGAATGCCCGCATCCGGATGAACATCATGGCCACACATACGCTGGCGCACCTGGACAAGGTGCTGAACGCTTTCAGCGATATCAATGCTCAACTTCACATATCGAAATTCCTATGAAAAGCATAGCTGAACGTTTCCATACCGCTATGGAAAGTCAACTGGCTGACGTCATGCTCAACAGCCAAACGCCAACCGAGCAATACCGTAAGTCCATACTGATCTGTAAGAAAGCGATGAACAAACTGAAAAGGTACATTTCCAGCTATTCGTTTGAAAGCAAGGCGGAAGAGATCCAGTTTTTCAAAGAGGTCAAACCTTTATTCTACAGTAAATACATTTACTATATCAACGTTTATAATTTTTTAATGCAGCTTCCTGCCGGTGGTGAAGATGCCTTCCGCAGCTATATCAATTTTCAGCTGACGGACCTTCAGCGTTTCTTTGACAGCAACAAAGCCTTTTATCAATATTACCGTTCCGGCGGCAGCCAGATGGACGAGGTCTATTTTACGCGCGGCGACTTTGATGTACAAATGGAACTGGAAGATTTTGAAGAAGATGAGCAATACTCCACCAGCCATGATTATAAATTATCCAAGATCATGGCTAATGAAAAGTTTCAGGATTACCTGAAGCTTGAACTCGCGAGAATCGGCAATGAAGACCTGGTGCAACTGAACGGGCACAAAGTGTTCCCGTTCCATCACCCGAACTGGACGGCAAGCCAGACTGATGCGATCGAACTTTTGTATTCGCTCAAGGCATCGGGAGCCGTCAATCATGGCAATATCGAGATCAGCGAACTGGTCGGTATTTTCGAGTTCGTATTCCAAACCGAACTGCATGAAACCTATCACAAGCTGCTGGACATCAGCCGCAGAAAAAAGGAAATGTTCATTTTTCTGAACCGGATGAAAAACAGTTTCCAGAATTTCATCAACGACAAACTGGGCCTGTTGGTGATGGGCGGAGCTGTTACAGCAATTTTATATTACAGTCTATAAAAGACTAAAACAATGCATCATTCAGGAATTAAAATACCACCTGTGAGGGTGTTGTCAAATAAAAAATCTTAACCTGATCACTTTTGTTTTGCCCGGCGGCATGGGGCCGGCGGGTTAAAATAAAAGACTATGTTAAACGCGATCTCCTGGCAGCAATATGTGGCTGCCGTCTTAAGCTTCAGCGCGGCCTGGTATGCATATGTTGGCCTGCGTTACTACCGTACGGAACTGGCTGCCTGGCTGAAGATCAAACCTGCGGTTCAGAGCGCGGTTCCGCCGGTCGCCAACAAACTGACCGTTGTCATGGGCGCGGCAAAACCCGAAACAGACACCGGCCTTTATCCGGCGGAAGAACTCCTTTTTTCTGCCGGCGATCCTGACGACATCAGCGACCAAACCCTGCCCAAGGGTCCCGCAGATGACCTGCTTGACGAAGCTAAAGTGCTTATCAACGCCTACAGCGAAAACAACGATAAAACCGAATTCCTTGCCCTCTTCAGGCTATTGCTGGATAAATATGAAGTATTCCGGGAGGAGATCAGCCTGCCTGCCGTCATCAGCGCGCTCAGCGAATTTGCCGGAAGCCGTTTGCCGTTTCGCCTGAAAGAAACCGAGTGGCCATTAACCTTTTAATAAGCAGAAAATGAAAAAGACATTCAAAACCATTTACGCCGCATTTCTACTACTGCTGAGCAGCCTGAGCGCCTTCGCGGCAGATGGCAATGCGGGCATCAATGAAGCCACCAACCAGGTCAAAAGTTATTTTGCTACCGGAACCAACCTGATGTACGCGATTGGCGCGGTCGTCGGCCTGGTCGGGGCAATCAAAGTTTATAAAAAATGGAATGACGGCGAGGGAGATACCGGTAAGGTTGCCTCCAGCTGGTTCGGCAGCTGTATCTTTTTGGTCCTCGTCGCTACTGTTCTCAAATCATTTTTTGGCGTATGAGTTACCAGATCAATAAGGGGGTTAACCGTCCGATCGAGTTCAAGGGCCTCAAAGCCCAGTATATCGGCTATTTGGGTGGCGGACTGGTAACGCTGCTCGTTTTGTTCGCTATTCTTTACCTGACCGGTATGGCCATTTACCTGTGTATACTTATCATAGCAGGATTAGGCAGCGTCCTATTCTATAAAGTTTATGGCTTAAGCCATAAATACGGAGAACACGGACTCATGAAAAGGAACGCCCGCCGATACCTGCCCATTTATTTGAAATTCAAAACCAGGAGGTTGTTTTATGAAAAATGCTGAACAAGTATTTCCGATCTATAAGGTTGAACACGATACAATATTATCCATGCAGGGAGAATTAAGTGTTGCGTTCGAAGTCCGGTTGCCCGAATTGTTCACCTTATCCAATGAAGAATATATGGCCTTTCACCAGACCTGGGTAAAAGCCGTTAAACTCCTGCCCAAAAATAGCATTTTTCATAAGCAGGATTGGTTTGTAGAAGCAAACTACAAAGCTGAATTTGGGGATAAGACATTTCTGAGCCATGCCAGCGAACGCTTTTTTAATGAGCGGCCATATCTTGCGCATCATTGCCTGATCGTCCTCACCAAAAGGCCCGAGAACTATAAACCCGTCAGCAGTGCTGCCAGCAGCCTGATGCGCAAACGCCTTACCCCGGCACAAAGCACGGATAGCGAACTTTTCCGGGATTTTCTGGACAGCGCGGGCCAATTCAAAAGAGTAATGGAAGACAGCGGCCTGGTTACCCTGCGCCGTTTAAGCGACAATGAGCTTGCCGGTACTTTGGTGACACCGGGCATTCTGGAGCAATATTGTTTTCTGCTGAATAAGGATGACGAACCGGAATTAAAAGACATTCATCTGAAAGACGAGATCCGTATCGGCGATAACCGATGCCAGTTATATACGCTGGCCGAGGCCGGGCATTTGCCCGCACTTTGCGGACCACGCATTACCTATGATCAGTACAGCACGGACAAAACCAAATTCAGTACCGGTTTTGCAAGCCCGGTAGGTGCATTATTGAACTGCAATCATATCTACAACCAGTATTTATTCATTGAAGACAGTGCCAAAACCCTGAAAAAACTGGAAGCTAAAAAGCTGCGCCTGCAATCACTATCGGCATACTCACGCGAAAACGCGATCGGCCGTGATGCCACCCAGGAGTTCCTGCACGAAGCGATCAGCCAGCAACGGCTTCCGGTCAAGGCACACTTCAACATCTTAGCCTGGACGGATGACCCCCGGCAACTCAAAGACGTCAAAAACAAAGTGAGTTCGGCACTGGCCCAGTTAGACGCGCAACCCAAACAGGAAACGGACGGCGCTCCGCAGATCTGGTGGGCCGGACTGCCCGGCAACAGCGGTAATTTCCCGATGAACGACACTTTCGACACGTTCGCGGAGCAAGCGGCCTGTTTTTTCAATTTGGAGACGAACTACCGCAGTAGTCTATCACCCTGCGGCATCCGCCTGGGTGACCGCTTATCCGGAAAGCCTCTGCATGTCGACCTGAGTGATGAGCCGATGAAGAACGGCATTACGACTAACCGGAATAAATTCATTTTGGGCCCGTCGGGCAGCGGCAAGTCCTTTTTTACGAACCATTTATTGCGCAGTTATTACGAGCAGGATGCGCATATCGTACTGGTCGATGTCGGTCACAGCTATGAAGGACTGTGCGAATTCGTAGACGGCTATTATTTTACGTACTCGGAAGACAGCCCGATCAGCTTTAATCCGTTTTATGTTGGAGAAGGCGACACGCTGGACACCGAGAAGCGCGAAAGCATTAAGGCAATGATCCTGGCACTATGGAAAAAGGAAGACGAGGGTGTACTGCGTTCCGAATACATCGCTATTTCCGATGCGCTTTATCATTACTATGAGAGCGAACCTGAATTCGCTTGCTTCAATACCTTCTATGAATTTTTAAAAGGGCCGTTCTACGAAACCATGAAGCAAAGCAAGGTCAAGGACCAGCATTTTGATATTGATAACCTGCTTTTCGTTTTAAAGCCTTACTACAAAGGCGGTGAATACGATTACCTGCTGAACGCTACGGAAAACCTTGACCTGCTGCACCGTCGCTTTATCGTGTTTGAACTGGATAATATCAAAGATCACCCGATCCTGTTCCCGGTCGTAACACTGATCATCATGGAGACCTTCGTTTCCAAGATGCGCAAGCTGCCTAAGGAGACCCGCAAAATGATCCTGATTGAGGAAGCCTGGAAAGCGATCGCACGGGAAGGCATGGCCGAATACATCAAGTACCTGTTTAAAACGGTGCGGAAATATTTCGGGGAAGCACTGGTGGTTACCCAGGATATCGAAGATATCATCAGTTCGCCTGTCGTGAAGCAAGCGATCATCAACAACAGCGATTGTAAGATCCTGCTGGACCAGCGCAAATACCAGAATGATTTCCCCAAAATTCAGCAGCTTTTAGGAATCACAGATAAGGAGACGGCACTCATCATGAGTATGAACCGGGCCAATGACGAGCGCTTTAAATACAAGGAAGTATTCATCAGCCTGAACGGTCAACTTTCCAGGGTTTACCGTACCGAAGTAAGCCGCGAAGAATACTGGACCTATACCACGGAATCGGCTGAGAAAGCCAGGGTCAAGGCCTACAAAAAGAAATACGGCGATATCCGCAAAGCCATTGCGGTCATCGTCCGGGAAGAACAACAAACTAAAAATAATGCCGCATGAAAAAAATGATTATAAGATGCATTACATTACTGGCGGCCGCACTATTTGCGGGCTGCGAAGGAGGAGGCCACGACGGGACTTATGTTGCCAGATGGAAAAACGAATTTTCAATGGCAGACGATACCATCATTATTAGAAAAGATATTGTCACCAAACGTACCGGTTATCGAAAAATCAGGAATGGTCAATTGAAACCTAAAGAGTGGAGTATAGAACGATGGATTTATAACGACCCCAATTCTCCAATCATTGAGCCCGGCGATGACCAAATTAATATTGGATCTACAACTTATAAGCGGATCAAGTAATGAAAAAATCGGTTGTTATATTAATTATTGTGATGATTGGCTTTAGTAGCCGGTTACACGCGCAGATTCCGATCGCTGAAGCGGTCAAACTGGTGGTTAAAAAAGTAATCAAGGCGATTGACCTGAAGGTGCAGCGCATGCAGAACCAAACCATATGGCTACAGAATGCGCAGAAAACCATAGAGAATGAACTTTCCCGCTTCAGGTTAAACGAGATCGCCGACTGGTCTGAAAAGCAGCGTTCGCTGTATGATCAGTACTACCAGGAATTATGGAAGGTCAAATCTACCATTGCCTATTACCAGCGTATTAAGGATCTTACTCGAAAGCAGGTGGCTATGGTGGGAGAATATCAAAGGGCCTGGCATTTATTCCAGTCAGATAAACACTTTCACCCGGACGAGATCTTTGAAATGCAACGTGTTTACCTCGGCATTCTCGAAGCAAGCGCCAGGAATCTGGAGCAGGTCATGCTGGTCGTCAACCCGGGAAAAACACAGATGACGGATCAGCAAAGATTGGAGGCCATTAATCTGGCGGGCGACCGGCTTGAGGAGACTTACAGTGATCTTAAACAGTATAATAATCAAAACATGATCCTCAGCCTGCACCGCGGCAAGGATCTTAACGAAGTGCAAACGATAAAGAACTATTATGGCATCCGTTGAACAGATCATCAAACAAGCTTCGGTTCTCCGCAAAAGAGCGAAGACCTTACTCGCCGTTACGCTGGCAACAGCAGCAATGAGTCACTGCGCTCAGGCCCAAACCTTTGCGGAATGGTTCAGCCAGAAGAAAACGCAAAAGAAATACCTGCTGCAACAGATCGCCGCCTTGCAGGTATACAGCGGTTATCTTCAAAAAGGATACAGTATTGCCAAAGGCGGCCTGGGATCGATCGGTGGCTATGTCGGCAACGAATTCGGGTTGCACAGCGGTTATTACAGCTACCTGAGTTCCGTTAGCATCCCGGTTAAAAATGATCCGCAGGTTGGTGAGATCCTTCGCTGGCAACAGGATATTTTACAGCAGGTAAAACGGCTGAAAGATCTGGACGGGCTTACCCGTGACGAGGCAAAATATGTCAGCAAGGTCAGCACCGCACTGCTCAGTGATTGTAATGCGCAACTCCATGATCTGCAAATTATTCTGGCTGACCAAAAAACGACGATGAGCGACGAGGAACGTATCCGGCAGATCGCCCGGCTTCACCGGAACATGCAGGACAATTACCGCTTCGTTGCCGGCTTCAGATCGCAACTGCAGATGTACGCACGCAGCAAGCAACAGGAAATGAAAGATGTAAACACTTTAACTCATTTGTATGCAACTCAATAAGATGATCAAACGCGGCGGGGCCATCATAGGGGTGCTGCTGTTTTCAGTGACGCAAACCCATGCACAGAGTACAGAACTCCAGCAGTTGTTACTGAACATTGAAAAGCTGACGCAGTTCAAGGCGATTCTCTCTGATATGAAAAAAGGTTATCAGATCTACCAGCAAGGCTATGGCACGATATCCAATCTGTCGAAAGGTAACTTTAACCTGCACAATATTTACCTGACCGGTTTGATGGCGGTTAATCCCATAGTCAGGAATAACCCAAGGGTCGGCCAGATCATCAGCCAGCAAAACGATATTCTCAGCGAATACAAGCGGTATAACGGCCTGTTCCGGCAAAGCGGTAGTTTCACGAGGGATGAATTGGATTATATCAGCAATGTATACAACCAACTGGTCAGGCAGAGCAATACGAATATTGATGATCTCGCCAGTATAACAACTGCCGGAAAGTTACGCATGTCGGATGATGACCGGCTAAGGGCCATCGACCGCATTTATACCGGCAGTGCTGACCAACTGCAGTTCCTGCGCTTTTTTAACCGGCAAGCCGTTGTGCTGAGTTTGCAGCGAAGCAAGGACCTCAATGATACACAAGCGCTAAAGCGCCTGTATCGCATAAACTAAAGATCAATCGTATGAAAAAGAAGCCATTATTAAGCGCCCTGCTGGCGCTGACGGGGATACTATTTCCCTTATTTTCCAGAGCGGACGGCCTCGCTGACGATATACATGGGCTGCAGAGCGTGCTGGATCATGTCTATGCTGATATGCTCCCGATGTGCAGCCAACTGATCGGTGTGGCCCGCGGCATCGCCGGTTTCGGCGCACTCTGGTATATTGCCGCCCGCGTTTGGCGGCATTTGGCCAGTGCCGAACCGGTCGATTTTTACCCGTTGTTGCGGCCATTCGCCATAGGCATGGCTATTCTCCTGTTTCCCACGGTCGTTGCCGTGATCAATGGTGTCATGAATCCGGTGGTAACCGCAACCGGCGGTATGGTCAAGAACTCGGATGCAGCGATCGCCAAATTACTGGCACAAAAGCAGGCTGCCATCGAAAGAACAGATACCTGGCAAATGTACGTCGGCGATGACGGTGAAGGAGATCGGGATAAATGGTATAAATACACCCATCCAAATGATAAAGAAGGCAGTAATGATAAACTCTTAAAGGGACTTGGCAATGATGTCAAATTCGCGATGGACAAAGCCGGCTACAAATTCCGTAACAACATCAAACAATGGATGAGTGAGATCTTGCAGGTGGTCTACGAAGCCGCAGCCCTTTGTATCAATACGATCCGGACCTTTTACCTCGTCGTTTTAGCGATCCTCGGGCCGCTGGTATTCGGGCTTTCCGTATTTGACGGTTTCCAGCATACATTGACCACCTGGCTGGCCAAATACCTGAATGTCTTCCTATGGCTACCGGTGGCCAATATCTTTGGCAGCATCATCGGCAAAGTACAGGAGAATATGCTGAAACTGGACATTGACCAGGTCAACCAGGCGGGTGATACTTTTTTCAGTTCAACTGATACAGCCTACCTCATTTTTCTCCTGATCGGAACGGTCGGCTACTTTACGGTGCCGGCGGTGGCGGGCTATATCATTAATCCCGGGGGTGGTAACGGCCTGTTGAATAAAGTGACCAGCCTGACGGCAATCAGCATGAGTTCTGTCCAATCCGCGGGCACCGTGACCGGGGAGCGTATGGCGCAGGGCGCCCAAAACATCATTAATGCACCGGGCCATATTGCTGAAGGCTACAGGTCTGCCGGGTATAATGAAGTGCAATCGGAGAAATTAAATGGAAACCCTAAAAAGTAATATCATGTTCACACATCTCAGAAACATAGAAACTGCTTTTCAGCAGAATAAGCGGATCGTCGGCCTTGTTATATTAACGAGCGCCGTCATATCCATAGCGGCCATCTGGTTTGCTTTTACCGCCTATCAAAAAGCTTCCGGGCATATTTATGTACTGGCCAACGGCAAGGCGCTGGAAGCGATCGCTGCCGACCGGAAAGACAATATTCCCGTTGAGGCGCGCGATCACATCAAAATGTTCCACCAGTACTTTTTTACACTTGATCCGGATGAAAAGGTCATCAACGGTAATATCAGTAAGGCACTATACCTGGCAGATGAAAGCGCGAAGAACCAATACAATGACCTGAAAGAAAAAAGCTATTACAACAATCTCATTTCAGGAAACATCAGCCAGAGTTTAAAGGTGGACAGTATAAAACTGGATATGAACAGCTATCCGTTCGCTTTTAAATGTTACAGTACGGAAAAACTGGTCAGGTCGTCGTCTACAATACATAAACTATTGATTACGCAAGGCTACCTGCGTAACGTTGCGCGCTCGGACAATAATCCGCATGGCTTTCTGATCGAGCACTGGGAAACACTGGCCAACCGCGACACCGTGATCAATAACCAGCCATGATAAGGGAAATGATGAACAGATTCAGCCGCTGGTTCAATGACCTGCATGGCGACAGGCAGGTCTGTTATTACCTTGTTTTTTGTGCCGCGTTCCTCGTTCTGCTTTGGCTGGGTATCCGGTTTATCCGCTTTGATGCAAAAGTCTATACGATCAGCGTGCCTCAGCATATCGGGAAACCATCCGGACCACAATTCACAGATTCTTTAACATCTAAAAAACACTGATATGGAAAAGCAACGAAAATTTCTGCTGGTATTACCGCTGTTGGTCATACCATTTTTAACGATGGCCTTCTGGGCCCTGGGGGGCGGCAAAAATGGCGGCCGGCAGCTCGTCAACAATAAAGGCCTCGACACCGATCTGCCGCAGGCGCAGTTCAAGAGTAAGGACCAAACAGATAAAATGGCTGTCTATCAGGCCGCCCAGCATGATCCGGCACAGGATGGTGTCAGCCCGGCCTTCCTAAGATCGATGGGGCTTGATAAAGCAACGCAACCAGGAGATTCTGTTACTACCCCGGACGACCAGGCAGAAAAGATCCAGGCAAAGCTGGCGCTATTGAATAAACAATTGAACGAGCCACAGACACAGACTGCCGGTTATGACGAACCTGAACCGCAACAGGTCAGGCAGCTCAAAAAAGTCATGCGAAACATGAACGCTGCCAATAACGCCCCTGACCCGGAGATGCAGCAGCTAAACAGTATGCTCGATAAGATCCAGGCTATACAAAACCCTGCTTCGGTTGCCCCGGCGTCTGTATCAACCGAACCCGACAAACCCTTTAGGGCCATACCAGCTGTAATCGACGGCAAGCAAAAGGTAATGGATGGTGGTGCTGTTAAACTGAAGCTGACCGATACGGTCACCCTGAAAAACCAATTGTTATCAAAGGGACAGGAAATCTTCGGGGTTTGCCAGGTCACTAACCAGCGTCTTTTATTAACCATTCAAAATATTCGTCTGGATAAGCAGATCATCCCGGTAAACCTTACCGTATTCAGTCTCGACGGCATGCCCGGCATACCGGCACCGGAAGCCGAACTCGGCGGCGCGGCCGGCAACGGGGCCGACAACGCCATTCAGAGTATGCAGTTCCTGAGCATGGATCAAAGCCTCGGTGCACAGGCAGCAGCGGGAGGCGTCAACGCCGCGAAAGGCTTATTCAGCAAAAAGATAAAAAAAATCAAGGTCAAACTAGCGGATGAATACCCCGTCCTTTTAAAAATCAATCGTTAATTAAATCCATTTTATTATGAACACAGAAAATCTGAATTACCTTCAAAAGCAATTGCTGAACCTGGGGTTTGGCGAAAAACTCAATGACGAACTGGAAAAAAACATCAAATCAGGCAAAAAGGAATTTACCTTAAACACTGAGCAAGAGTACAATAAGCAAAATGTGGATTATACCCTGCACTATAAAGCAGGTGATCAGAACGATATGTATTTTTTCAATAAATATGATGCTTCATTAAGAGATAAGGAAATGGAGCAAACTTTTTACATCAATAAAGGCAGCGGCATCACTGCCAAGGAGGCCTATAACCTCATGGAAGGCCGGGCGGTTCACAAGCAGTTAGAGAATCTCGAAGGAGAAAAGTATCATGCCTGGATCGTGATCGACAAAGAAAATAAGACCGAGAACGGCAATTTTAAATTAAGGCCTTTTACCGAAGGCTGGAATTATAAACCTGAACGGGCTATCGATAAACTGGATATCGTTGGGATCAACGACGAGGGTGCCCGGGAAAAGCTGATGAAATCACTTGAAAAAGGCAACCGCCACCAGGTTACCGCGATGAAGGATGGCAAGGAAGTAAAACTGTATTTAGAAGCCAATCCGGCTGAACACCGCGTTAACCTGACGAACTGGAAAGGCGAAGCCCAGCAATTGGAGCATTATAAAAAGCCTGAGTTGAAGAATGATAATAAGAAAGATCAAAAACAAGCGCAGACCGCGGAGGATGCGCCTGCAAAAAAGTCAAGAAAGAGCGCTAAAATGAAAGTTTAGTATTAAATTGGCCGCATCTTGAATTACCGGCAATCTGCCGGTTAATTGTGATAAGGTTTAGGTTGAAAGTCCCCGGCAGCGAGTGTTTGGGGACTTTTATTATATAGTAGATCCGATTTTTTTTCTTATTTGGATTTACTAAATATTTTAGTAATATTTGCTTTAATGAATGATCCGAAGGCATTTGAAATTGAAGTGAACGGGCAGAGTGCCCGGGTAACTGACCATACGATCAAGTCTGCTAAAATATTCCATATTGTGTTCCAAGGTCGTCGCCCGCCGTTAAATATCACGGTGGCCACGAACAGCGATGACGAAAAATTTTGGACATCTGTTCCTGAAGGACGGCAGGAAGAAGCAGAATTTGCAGGTAAGGCAGTTGCTGCTTATCTTCGTGACTACAGGAGGAATCAATCATGTGTTACTACAACGGACAAAAAGTTACCCGCACCGAGTTTATTCGACTAAAAAATCTGGAGAAAGCTGTAAGGAATTATAATTTCCTGAATGTTGGCGTACATAATGGTTTTATGTTCCAGCCTTCGGCAATTGCCGTAGCAAATGCAGATAAAACTGATTTCGATTTAACGCTTGGCCATTGGGGTTATTTACCGGGAGCGATTAAGACACATGAAGCCGCCCAAGCTTTTGTTCGTTCCTATACAACGATGAATTTCAAATCCGAGAATATGTTTATCAATGAAAAAGGACAACGCTCGATGTGGGCCGATGCGATTAATAAAGGGCGCCGCTGTTTGGTGTTATCTACCGGTATTGTAGAAAACCGCCATGTCCAAAAGATCGGTAAGAAAGGTGAGCCGTTGAAGGCTACCGATAAATACCCTTATATCGTTACCATGAAGGATACCGAGTACTTTTGGTTCCCTGGCCTGTACAATCAAATACTGGATGAGGAAACAGGTGAACTGATTTATACCTTCGCGTTGGGTACGACCCCGGCCAATGCTTTAATGTCACAAATCCATAACTCGAAAATGCGGATGCCGACAGTGCTGAATGAGGACCTTGCTTACGAATGGCTGATGACAGATATCTCTAAAGAACGGGCGCAAATCTTGGCCCGTACACAAGTGCCATCGAGTGCAATGGATTTCTGTACGATCACCAAAGAATATTTAACCGAGCGGGTAGCTAACCCGACAAACTATGATACTTTGCCCCCGATTGATATGGCGTACTTAGACACTACTGAGGAGTTAACTTACCCCGCTGCATAATAAAACACATGCGGGAATTATTGGAAAACCAAACCATTCGCGTTGATGCGCATCGGTGGGGAAACCGGGAACACATTACTTGGGATAATACGGCAAATGATATTCACATTGATAAAACTACTTATTGGCGTATTCGCGGTAAACGAGTAAAAGTGCGCATTCGCATTCCTATTAATTCTAATAGACCTTTTGTAGTTGAAATTCTTAATGACATAAGAAACCCCGATCGAGCGACGCAGGAAGCAAAACAACAGTTAGAACGAGAAATAGCTCGTGCGTTGGCTGATCCCCTAACAAGGCAATCATTTATAGATGACCTTATTGATATCCTCGAAAATTATCAATCCATATTATCCTCATCAGATCGTGCAAGGGATGCGGTTCGACGTTTGGGCCGTCATTTCGGTTTAAATGACAATATAATCGAGGATTTGGTATCCTATTCCGGCAATAGGGTTCGCAGTTTTGTGACTTTGTTTGCAACACCACAAGAAAATTTCTATATCCAGCTGAATACTAATGGATTTGAGGCGGGACAAGTGCCAGACGGTAATGTAAATTTTAATTCCGACGGAATTGTCAATCCGAACGTTATTTAAAATTCCTGCCCTTGTGAATGGCATCTTCCGCTTGCTGACTTTTTAGAGGTTTATCCATAGGTACGAATGGCGATGCTTTTTCATCGGCACGGGATAGCGTAAGTATCGGCTGTTTTTCATTACGTATGGCGGTTAAATCGCCTAATAGCTTCGTAATATCAAAGACGCGGCGCACAATAATATGCGTAACTTCCGTACGTTCAACAATACCTTCAACCATAAGGAGCCGAGCATGCAGGATCTCTTTACGGTACTTATCAAATAATTTGGGAAATACAACCAGATTGGTAGTGCCCGTTTCATCTTCAAGCGTAATAAAGCAAACACCTTTAGCAGTACCGGGCCTCTGGCGGATGAGAATAAGGCCCGCTGTTTTGATCACTGTTTTGTTCTCGGTTTGATTAGCGTCCTTAGCGGTTTTGATATGTAACAACTCAAGTGTATGGCGTATAAAACTAAGCGGGTGCCCTTTGATCGAAAGGCCGGTAGTTGCATAATCCTGTACAACGTGTTCGGAAAGGCGTAATTCGGGCAGATTAACTTCGGGCTCGTGCAGGCTTTCCGAAGGCTGGCCCTGCATCAGTTGAACCGGACGGTCATGCAGGGCGGAAACTTCCCAAAGCGCGCGCCGGCGATCCAGATCCATTGAACGGAAGGCATCGGCATTGGCGAGGCGCTCCATCGTTGCTACGCTAACACCGGAATCGCAGATTTGGTGAGGCGCTGTATAGGGTTGAATGCGCCCGGCTATCAGTTTTTCCATTTCGTCCTGACGGATACCGTCAATCTCCCGAAACCCTAAGCGCAGCGCAAAATACCGGCCCTGTTTAGCTTCCAGCGTATTGTCCCATTGCGAAAGGTTCACATCGATGGGCAGCATTTTTACACCATGTTCACGCGCGTTACGCACGATCTGTGCAGGCTGGTAAAAACCCATTGGCTGGCTGTTAAGAAGCGCAGTCGCAAATACTTCGGGGTAATAAAATTTCAGCCAGCAGGAAACGTAAACAAGTAAGGCGAAACTTGCGGCATGACTTTCGGGGAAACCATAGCTACCGAAGCCTTCGAGCTGTTTGAAAATACGGCGTGCGTATTCCTCCGTATAACCACGGGAGGTCATGCCGTTAATCAGTTTATGTTCGAACTTGCTGACCATACCATTGAATTTGAAAGTTGCCATTGTCCGACGGAGCAGGTCAGCTTCGCCAGGAGTAAATCCGGCAGCTACGATGGCCAGTTCCATCGCTTGTTCCTGGAAAAGCGGCACACCGAGAGTGCGTTCAAGAATAGACCGGATTTCTTCAGATGGATAATCTACTGCTTCTTCGCCATTTCTTCGCCTGATATAAGGGTGCACCATATCGCCCTGTATCGGGCCGGGCCGCACAATAGCCACTTCAATTACCAGGTCATAAAAACAGGTAGGTTTCATGCGGGGCAGCATGGACATTTGCGCGCGGCTCTCTATCTGGAATACGCCGAGTGTGTCGGCGGCCGTTATCATTTCATAAACTTTGGGATCGTCCTGCGGAATATTGGCCAAAGTAAGTGTGATACCGTAATAGTTTTGCACGAGATCAAAAGCCTTGCGGATGCAGGTCAGCATACCCAACGCCAGAATATCAACTTTCATGAAACCGAGCGCATCGATATCATCTTTATTCCATTCAATATTAGTACGGTTCTCCATGCGGGCATGAAAAATCGGGCAAAGGTCGCTTAGTTTGCCATCAGTAATTACAAAGCCACCCGTATGCTGGCCGAGTTGACGCGGAAAGCCGATCAGCAGTGAAGTTAATTCAATCACCTTGAGTAAATGAGGATCTTTATGATTAAGCCCTAAAGCGCTGACTTGTTCGGCTGTGATTTCTTCATCGGACAGTTCGCCATAAGCATCGGATAATTGTTTAACTACATCTACCGAAAGTCCCATGGCACGGCCTACATCATTTACCGCCCCTTTGTAATGAAGCATAAATACGGTTGGCAGGATCGCCGCACGGTCACGACCAAATCTATTATAAACATACTGTATAACTTCTTCCCGCCGCTCATGTTCAAAGTCCACGTCTATATCGGGTGGCTCGTTGCGTTCTTTAGAGAGGAAACGGGCAAAAAGTAAATTGGATTTATCCGGAGCGACCGAAGTAATGCCGAGTACAAAGCAAACCGCGGAATTGGCAGCAGATCCCCGGCCCTGGCAGAGAATATTCTGGTTCCTCGCCCAGGTTACATAATCTTCCACAGTCAGGAAATAATCCGCAACATCCAGTTCAGCAATTATTTCCAGTTCATCGTCGAGGGCCTTTTTAACTTTTGCAGGTATTTCCTTATTATAAAAACTGTTGGCCCCTTTCCAGGCAAGGTATTCCAATTGCTGCTGAGGCGTACGGCCGCCGGTAGTCAGTTCACTTGGATATTTATACTTCAGTGTTCTCAGATCGAACCGACAGGCATCGGCAATAGTCCGGGAGTTTATGATAGCTTCGGGGTAATTACGGAAAAGGCGCTCCATCTCGGTTTTTTCTTTAAGATGCCTTTCTGCATTCTGATGCAGTTTATATCCGGCGTTAAAAATGGTACATTTCTCCCGCACGCAGGTGAGAATATCTTGCAGTTCACGTCTTGATACATGATGATAATGCACATCGTTAGTGGCGACAAGCGGGATGTTTAGTTCGGCTAAAAGGAACAGGCGCTTGGCATCATCACCGGTATAATACTTTGTTGCCGCTAAATACAGATTAGGCAGGTTTTGCCGGTAATCCTGAACGTGATGCGTAAAAACAAGCTCAAATTCAAAATCCTGTGTGATTTTATCGGGCGGTATGATAATGAAATAAGAACCCTCAGCATGCAGATAAACATCTCTTTTAGATATATAACATTTTTCCTTTTCAGCGCGAAGATTTCCGAGTGTCAGCAGCGCCGAAAGTCTGGCGTAGGCTTCTTTATCAGTCGGATAAGCCAATAAGCTTGGCCCGTCAAGTAAATCGAGGCGCACGCCGGGAATCAGCCGGATATTGCGGTCTTTGGCAACCTGGTAAGCACGGACTACACCCGCAAAAGTATTACGGTCAGTAACACCGATCGCGTCATAATGCAGATCCGCCGCCTGGTCGACAATTTCTTCCGGGTGGCTTCCGCCTCGGCGAAAACTGAAATTGCTGGTGACCTGTAATTCGACGTAACTCATGCGAAAAAGCCATGTAAATACCAGTGCTGATTATTCTCCGCATTATAGTGACCTGAACGGAAAAGCCAGTAGCGGCGACCTGCTTCATCTTCAGCGATATAGTAATCCCGGTGTTCCCCCGGTTCAAGCCACCATTCACGTTCGATACGCTCGGGGCCATCGGCCCCTACAATAACATGCTGTTCGCCTTTCCAGATAAATAGCTTGGGCGGGTAATCAGGGGTTAGCGCCATGGCTTCAATACGCTCCGGATGATCCAGTATTTGCATCGGACGCGGTTTATCGGTGCGCCAGTCGCTTTCGGGTTTCTTTTTGAGGTTAGCGTTCGGTTCCGGAGTGCGTTCCGGCCAATAATGTTCACCCGGCAGATAGCGATTGATATGGGCATTGCCTATCCGGCCCGCAACGCGGTCGAGCAGTTCGGCCACCTCTTCACTATCCGCGCCGCCTTTAGATGACCAGAGTTCACTTTGCTTATCACTGACCGGTTCAGTTTTCAGCGCATCTAAAACGAATAGTTCAATACCCAGGCCAGGCGCTATGGTTTCCAGTTTATTAAAAAAAAGTTTGAACAGGTGCTGTACCCGGTTACTGGCATGGTTGGTGCCAATAGCGATGTTACCGTTCTTTCCGTCCACTCGGTACCAGGTCAGCACAGCGGAGCGCAATCCCAGCCCTTCACCATAGAGCCTTTTGCAAAGTTTTTCAAGAAGGTCATTGAGTCCTATCTCTATAGCCGTGCGTGTACGGACCGGCTCCAGGCATTCAAGGCGTTCACTGTAGGGTATTGGTTCTTTAAGCGGAAATAAATATTCCGGCTCTTGCCCGAGCGCCTGTTGCAGGCGAAGTACCATATCCTTACCGAATCGGCGGCGCAAAACAGAATTGGGCATATAAATAAAGCTGCTGACCTGGTGCAAACCGAGATTTTGCAGTTTCAGCAGCTGACTCATCGGCAAACGGAGTGCTGAAGGTGTCAGGGGCATGAGTGCGTTTCGGTGTTCCCCTACGGGTACAATAAGGCCGGATGGCGCACAGCGGGCCACACCCCAGGCTGTTCCGATGGTATCAGCAATTGCCGGTCTAATATCGTAACCTATAATTTTTAAGCGGGAAACAATTTCCTGCAAATAAGCTTTTTCGCCGCCTTTCAAGTGCGTGCAACCTGTCACATCCAACAGTAAGCCGTCAGGCGGATCAAGCTGTATGAGCGGTGTATATCGCAGGAACCATTCGGCAAGTCCGGTTAACAATTTGATATTTCTGCCGGGCTTTCCGTCAAAAACCTGGAGGTCAGGTGCGATGACCCGTGCATCTGCAACAGTCATACCTTCTGTTACGCCATATTTGCTGGCTTCTTCTGTCAGTGCAGTAATAAGCATCCGTCCGTGATCCGGTTCAGCGAAGACATAGGGCTTTCCTTTCAGGCCAGGCTGGCGGATCGCCTTTTGGTCTGTGAGTAAATGCCGGAACCATATGGATGCAAACCGTTTAGGCATACAGTCGGGTTTGTTCGATGATCTGAGGTGCTATAACGGTCTGGAAAGCTTGTTTCTTCCATTCTACAGTCCAGTTTCCGGGCCTGCCGTTCCTGACCTTCAATAATTCGACCTGCCAGCGCGGGTGACCGACGCCAGGCATACCGGCCCTTAACTGGCTGCGTACCGGGCGAACCTGCCAGCGGGCAGCGCAAGCGGTGGTATTGGATTTTTTAACATCTTTGCGCAGCACAAAACCGGTCACGTGGCTTTTTTCGACGGCTAATTGCAGGCGCTGGGATTCTGTAAAGCTAAGATGCTGCGTTTCGCAGATCACCGTAACAACACCTTCACATTTTAACGCCTCCTCGGTAACCCAAAGCACATCTTTTTGCAAGGGTACATCCACAAAAATAACCCGGTCGGGATCAACCCCGAACAGTTTTAACGCCGGCGGATAAATGCGGCGGGTATAGCTGATCCAAAGGCAGGCACCGCCACCGTCCATCAATTTTTGTACAACGCCTGCGATAAACCCGCCGCTTGCGGCGGTGTCTTCAGGGCAGGTACTGATAAATTCGTGAATAGCCCCGGTTGGAAAAATGCCGTTGGGGAAAGCCATCGCCATCGGTCCGAGGCCCATATCGTTCGCCATGCCTGGCTGTGGTGGCCGGAAGCCCTCCCAGCTAATCATATCCTGGCGCAGTTTGCTGATGATTTGTTCTTTTGTCGTGTTCATTTTCGGGGTATTAAAAATCGAAGTGCATTTGGTCGAAACTCAGTTTTTGTGAGCGGTTGTATAACCTGACCGCCGCCGCGATCTGACGCAGTTCCATATTGGTAAATACCTCTTCGGTGCTATAAGCATCGGCTTGGTCAGAATAGTGCACCGCTTCAAAATACGCCTCCACATCCTGGGGCGTAAATAAGGGAGGCACCCCATCTTCGACATTCACGCAGATCACAGATCTGCGCATTGCCGCCGTGACCTGATAGCGCATAAAACCTTCGGTATCGGCCAATTGATCCAGTTGTTCGACGCTGATTATCAGCTGTTTATTTTCAAGTTCGAGTTCTATATTAAATGGCACCATAACACGTCAAATTTGGGACTATAAAGTTATGCTAATATTTTTAGCATTATTTCATTCTTTTTTACATTTTTTTCTCCACTTTTGTTTTAATGAGAAGTAAGTTGTTCGAGGAGAAGCCTAAAACGGCCAAAACAAGTGCGGCAAGATGGGTGCGTATTTTGCCGGATAATGGCAAAGGTTATCACTTGTACGATGCTTTAGCGGAGCGTTTTATTGGCCGCATTCTTTTTGATGCGGAGGATAATTGGATATACGATGGTCAGGTACTGAGTATAGAAGAGCAGGAAGAAGTCGCCGGGCTTATCAGCGGTAGTCATAAAGAAATGGATAATTTGATCAGGGACTTATGAAAAAGAATATTGATTTTGAACTTTCGGCTGAAGAAAAACAGAAGTTAAAAGCAAAAAAGATCAGCCAAAAGATGCTGCGGGATTATGCGCCCGATGAGATTGCGGCCATGCTGGACGCTTCACCTGAGCGCGCCAGAGAATTGGCAGCTTTGGCGGAGTTTCAAAGTATTCCGTCACTGGGAATCGGCTTTGCCAGGGAATTGATGCAGCAGGGTTATTACTCGCTGGAACAAATAAAAGGAAAAAGTGCGGTGGAATTGTTTGACGCCTATGAAAGGCATTGCGGTTGCTGGGCGGACCCATGCGTGGAAGATTCTTACCGCCTGCTCATTCATTACATTGAACACAAAGATGAAAGTAAACGCTGGTGGAACTTCACCGGTGAGCGTAAAGCATACCGTGAACAGTTCGGCTTCCCGGCCGACCGGCCTTTAACTGCCTGGTATGAAACGGACAAATACCCGAAGGCAAAGGCATATATGGAGGATAAATGATGGAGCAATTGTGTTTTTTCCCCGAGGCAGGACAAAGTAAGGGCCTGCCTACCGATTTCCTGGAATATTTCCCCGGTTTGTTTACCCGGGATGAGGGTGATTTCTTCCTTCAAAAGTTTATAGCGGATGCACCATGGAAACAAACGGTACAAAAGATGTATGATAAGGAAGTTGTTACCCCGAGGCTTACTGCATGGTATGGTGATCTCGGTACCGATTATTCCCATCCGGGCAGGATATCCAATCCAACGCCGTGGACGCCGGAGTTACTGGCGGTTAAAGAGGTCGTCGAGCCTTTAGCGGGTGTCAAATTTAATAGTGTGTTGTTAAATTATTACCGCGACGGTAATGATTCTGTCGCCTGGCATAGTGATAAGGAAAGTATTTTGGGCAGGCACCCTGTGATCGCTTCGGTCAGTTTCGGACAAGTCCGAAGTTTTGATATTCGCAATAAAACCGACCATAGCGAGAAGTATTCCGTTCGTCTGGAACACGGCTCATTCCTGCTGATGAAAAGCGGTTTGCAGGAACATTGGGAACATCGGATCGCCAAATCAGTTAAACCGATGAAAGCACGGATCAACCTCACTTTCCGGGTGGTCATCTGATATTTACCAACACTAATAATTTATAAAGCATCCTCCAATTATATTCGCAGCATGAAGAAACTGTTTAATTTCTGCCTGATAGGCCTTTCCGTAGCATTGATTTCATGGGGTTTTAAAGGACATCGCGCTATCGCGACCATTGCACAAAAACACCTGACCAGTAACACAGCCTATGTGGTTTCAGCTTACCTTAAAGGCGAAGGTATGGCCGATGTAGCCACCTGGGCTGATGAAAATAAAAACAAAGCAACCTCGCCATGGCATTTCCTCAACCTGCCTTTAGGCCTGAACCACGAGCAATTCGTTCAGGCGGTGCAGCAAAGCGATAATAATACCTATACCGCCATTCTGAAAACAGAAGCAACACTGAAAGACAAAACACTGAGCCCCGAGCAAAAGAACGAAGCATTGAAATACCTGATCCATTTGGTCGGTGATGCCCACCAGCCGATGCACATCAGCCGCAAGGAAGACAAAGGCGGCAACACCATTCAGGTGCGTTTCGATAACAAGGGCACTAACCTGCACAGCCTGTGGGACAGTAAACTGATCGATCACGAAGGTTTAAGTGAAGCCGATATCGCCAGGACCTACGATATAGCTACACCTGCGCAGATAAAACAGTGGCAAGCGGACAGCCCGATGGAATGGATATGGGAAAGTTACCAGATCAGCAGCGAATTGTACGCAAAAACAAAGCCAGGCCAGCAAATTGACGAGGCCTATTACCAAAAGTATATCGGTGTCATTCATAAACGAATAGACCAGGCCGGCGTCCGTTTAGCAGGTGAACTCAATAAGCTGCTTAACAATGAGCAGGTAAAAACCGCAACTGTAACGCTTGTCCCGCCAGTACCGGTAAGTACTGAAATTGCAGGTTCTGTGAAACTGGAGGATGTTAAAAACGCAATAGGGAAAAACGTAATTACACAAGGAAAAGTTTATGGCAGCAAAGATATCGGGAGCATGATACTGGTTAATTTGGGTGCAGCTTATCCTAACCAATTACTGACCGTTGCCTTGAAAGGCAAGGCCAAAGAATTAGGAAACCAATTAGAGAATAAAACGATCACCATAGAGGGTGTAGTCATTGATTACAAAGGAAAACCGGAGATCATTATCACCGATTCATCAAAAATCAAATTCTAAGTTATGAATGAACCGTTTATTATTCCGGTAATTTACCAGGGAACGGAACATGAATTCAAGGCACGTTTCGAGCGGTGGGGCTATACTCACCGCATCGCTGTGCTGATCGATGAAAATACATTTGCATTTGAACCGGATGAAGAAGGAGGCTACCGGGCATTGATCGATCCAGAGCATCCTATTAACAAAACCGCGGTTGATATGCTATTACTTCAGGCCGTTGCTGAAAAACTGACTAAACTATACAACTAAAACACCAAGGCCAGCCATTAATTTTTCCGTTTGTGGCGATACCCCTGCAAGGCAGCCAATACATAGTAAACGTTCAGCGCGACTAAAAGCCACGTAACCAATGCGACAGATGTCATCCTTGTCTTCATCTCTCTTTTTGCGGTCCACCTCCAGCCAATTAAGTAATTCAGCTTCATCTTTAGTAATGGCTAATACGGCTTCATGCTCAAGCCCTTTGATGGTATGAATATTGGCTACGGTAACTACCCCTGAATCACCGTGCGGTGGCATACTGAACTTAAGATCTTCGATTTTCATTAACATACCGCGGTTTACCTTTAAATCATGCTTTTCCAGAAGATAATTGCCAAATTCGTTTTCATTGGTAATTTTGTCCAACCGGATTGCGTGGAAAAGTTCTACGCCAAGCTTTCGGAGATCATGTGCCGTCATTTTATATCTTGTGCAGAACTCTTCGTTATTCATACTCAGCATATACAATACCGTATCTTTAATTATACTTATCGGCGAGAGATTACCGCTCTTTTTGGGGTTCATATATTTCCGATTAACTGCTGATATTATCCGTTTAACCAGATTCTCCTGTTTGGCGAGTAGGCACCGGTTCCCAATGCTGATCTTTTCCTGTTCGCATAGATCATAAAAGCGTTCAATTATAGGCAATACATTGCTTCCACCTCCCTTAATAAAGTGTACTGCAGCCGTGGCTTGCGGGATGAAAATTTCTTCATCAGTGATTTTTTCTCGCCTTACTTGAGAAAATTTTAGTTCGTTAAATTGCCGTCCATTAAAAAGATTGAGGAAATCAACCACTTTTTGGGAACAACGAAAATTACCGTCATTGATCTGTACCGAATAACCATTACTGATCGCTGCCTTTAATATGGGAATGTTGAGGAACGACCTGATCATCGAATCAAAGCTTTGAATATATTGTTCGGGATCACCAACACAGTAAATTCTTGTGTGGCCGAGTTTTCGAAGCACCTCCAGAATAGCATAAACTTCGTTCCCCGTGTCTTGAAACTCATCTACAAATAAAAATTGAAGCCGGTTTGCGACCTGCGCCGCAATATGACTTACACCCATCGAATCTCTTGCGAGCGTGAGGGTCTGATCAAAAGTAATATAACCTTTTTTTTTCAGCGAATCAGCGATTCTGGCTCGCAACTTTGCCTTGTCTTTGACGTCAATCGCTTTCTTTTCGGAATTTTTCTGAATATGATTGTAGGCAGCATCTATGCCGAACTGCACAAATAATTTTTCCTGCGGTATCGCTGCATCATTAAAGCTGGAAAATGGAATGACGATAAATTTATTGAGAAACGAATGAATAGTACCGATAAATAAATTAGGCGGTACGGTGATTTTTTTATTTAATCGCTCCTTGATATTATTCGTCGCAGCATTGGTATGCGTAATAACGGCCATAAAACGACACGGTGAAAGCTCCGGCAAATAACGAATGATTTCATTGACCATATTATGGGTCTTGCCCGCTCCAGGCCCGGCTATCACCAAGGTGGCTTTACGCAACTGGGTCTTTGCCATTATTTAAAAAAGTTAGGCCATCAATTATATATTGTGGAACGTTGAAGCCCGTGGCGCTTTCGTTTAACTCTAACATTAACGCGTAGGCGAACTCAGATTTATATTTTTCAATTAAAGCAAAAAAGAGTTCAATATTGATATCTCCTGACCCAGTCGCTGTTTTAAATGACTTTCCGGCAGCAGGCCGCACAATCTCCAGGACATTTAATAAAATTGTTTTTCCGTCTCCTGATTTGTTTACGTCAACGACATCTTTTTCGAAGGTCGAATTTTTAGTGATTGCTATACTGATCAAATTTCCCTCATACTTTTCTTTAAGGTCAAGCGGTCTTTCCTCACTTCTGGTGTCACTGTCACGGTCGGTTAGCACGAGGCACTTCTGAAAAAAACCATTTTGGATAATTTCCAGAAAATTTGCAAAAGCCAATCCGTTTACGCTGATGACGCAGCAACTGGATTTTTCCGTAGTATGGCCTGTAAGCATCTTGAAAAATACAGGAATTAATAAACGTTCCGAAATGCCTTCAACAAGTATAGTCTTCCTTGAATAAAATAAATTTGTATTTACCGCGTCGAGATATTTATTAAGATATCGTAATTGCTTCTTGCTCTTAGCATTTTCCGCAAAGCCTGATAACACATAATGGGCAACGATCTTATTAGTATGATCCTCAAACAAAACCACCGTATTTTCAAAGTCCACCTTGGTGGTGATGTGGGTAGAATGAGACGTAATTAACAATTGTATATCTTTCCGGTTTATCTTTTTAGCAGGATCTGAAGGGTCTGGAATTTTGATGAGCTGTTCGATATTATGTGCAAGGTGATCCTGTAGGTTTGGATGTAAATGTGATTCAGGCTCTTCTAATCCTACCACTCTAAAATAAACGCTATTAGATTGGCTGACATCTTCAATATATGATAATACCAATGAAATAAACAGAAGGTTATTTCGACCTGTGCCGTTTCTTTCAATTTTAATCGGGTTACTACCATAGATTAAACTTATTTTTTTTAACAGGTCTGAGACATCAGGCATGGAGAAAAGCAGGTCTACAACATTAGTGGTATTGTCTACTGCTAATGAGATTTTTTCCAGTTGTTCCGAAATCCCTCTTTTTATATCGCCAAGGGTAGTGTTGTCCTTAATCGCTTGTTGCAAACCAATCAATTGTCCTTTAAGATCCTGATAGGCTCGTTCATCTTTAGCATTAAGTATGCGAAAAAGCAGTTTACTATGATGGCTCGCCACCAATTCTGTGCAGGCATCTCGCAAAGCATCCAATAGCTCAAATTTTATTTGATTTAAAAAATATGGATTAGCCGAAGATCCCGTCGCGTCGCCGCCATAGATGTTATAATAATATTTGTTGATGGGGAAATTAATAAGCCCTAAAAGATCGTTCTCTGAAATATTGTTAAAAATTTCCTCACCGCATTTTTCCCGGTAATCAACCAGGAACTTGCGCTGCTCCAGAATTTCCTCTTCCTTATTGAATCTGTTGTTGGGAGCAAAAACATATGTTAAGGTCGCTTCGGTGAAACCGTTATTACTATACCAATCGGCCACAACCGCACCTTGATCTGGATCCCAGTCCGTTAGTATAGTTTCGACTATGATCTTAGGATATTCAATTGTATCTGGCGGTATATCCGGGTTGAGGATTTTCTTTTTGAGATCCCGTACAACATCATAATTAAAATCGGCAAGTTCCAATACCCGCCTTTTAAAAAAGGAAACTTCCTGACTAAATATTAAGCCTATACAATCAAGTAAATTGCTCTTGCCGATATTGTTCTCACCAATAATCAAAGTGAGCGGCTTAAGAGTAATCGTAAAATCACGGAATGTTCTGTAATTTTTGATTGTAAGTTTTGAGATATACATTTAGGTACCAGGTTATTCAAATAAACAATTGAAGTTAGAGTATTTATTTGACATAAATTGATAGATAACTTTTCTGGTTTTTTAAACATTTTCTTCAATCAATATTTTGATATCTTCCTTAACGCGTTGGTAATTAAATAGTATTTCTTTCGGACTAATATCTCTGATAGTTGGTATTTCTTGATAACATAATTCTTCCTGCCTGATCACTTCATGGTCATTTTGTATCTGGCAATGAAAAGTTTTAAGTTCGATCTTTTCGGTAGGGTCATCGGCAACCATTCCTACGAATTCTCCTGATGACAAACCTGCAATTTTAGATGCAGGAATCGCATAATCCAGTTGTGTTGAACGGCTGACAGATGTATCGCTGCTATTAATGGAGACACTTTCTTTTTGCTGATTTATCTTTCCGAAGCGTTCAGATAGCTGTTTAGCTGTATCACCGGTAACTTGGCCGCAAATGATATTGCCGACAATATTCATGATTACTTCCGCCTGCTCACGGCCATAATCCTTTTTTAACTGACTGTAATCCTGCACGGCTAAAGTAACAGCAACTTTGTTTGAGCGAGCTGTGGCTATCAGGTTGTCTATCCCATTAAAGTAAATGGTTGGAAACTCGTCGAATATCAAACTGCATTTCTGTTGGTTCTTACGGTTCACCAATTTATTGATCCGGTTCACATAAAGCGACAAAACAGCGCCATAAACCTGAGACTTTTGGGGGTTATTAGCCAGGCAAACGATCTTGGGATCGCTGGGATTATTAATATCCAAAGAAAAATCATTCCCGCTGAGCACGTAATAGAGTTGCGGTGAAGATAATCGCGCTAAACTTATTTTAGCACTGGCGATCTGTCCTTCGAGCTGCTCATAGGCTTCGTTCCTCCAGGCTGATATAAATGGGTTGATCAATACTTCTATTTCCGGTTCGGTACTTAGCACCGCAAACAGGTCTTTATAGTCTACCAGCGATAGTTCGATCACATGGGGCAAAGTGCAATATTTACCGTCTTTATATCTTTTCAGAAACCAGATCAGTGCAGTGACAAAGTTTATGGGTGATTCAACAAAAAAGTCACCTTGCTTTTTGATCCACTCGCGGTTTAAGCCAAGCATGACCGTACGGGCAGATTCTATCGAATCCGTAATATCCAGCATTGTCTCCGGCTCCAATGGATTGCTGCGGTGCATGATATTTTCGAAATTGATAACATAAAACGACCTGCCGCCATGTTCACGCAGTGCGTTATAAGCGATTCTGGAAAGGTCGTCGTATTTGAAGTCATAAATTAGCATGCTGAAGCCTTTGCGGATATGCTGTGTGATAATATGGCGAATTACAAAATACGATTTACCGGCACCGGGACTGCCGCCAACTAAGGTTCCGCGAAACGGGTTAATAACATTGACCCAGCTATTCCGCTCTTTGCCCTTTAACTGATACTTAGCAGGCAGGTTGATCGAATATTCGTTTTCGAGCAGTCTTTCTTCCTGCGGAAAGGTTTCATTTTCCTTGTTAAAGATGTCGCCACCTAGTTTTAACTTCAGCATTCGGAACAATAGCCCGCCACCGGTCATAAATAAAAGATAACCGAATGATGTAGTAGCGATATATAGAGTTGCTACCATTTTACGGGAAAACGGCAAGGCCAAAAACACACCGCTGATAAAATAAAGCAGTAAACCGCTGAAGCAGTAGGTCACAATAGTTTTCGGCCTGATCTTTTCGTCACGTTTGCCCTTACTTCCGATCAATGATATCATAAGCAAAAGCAAAACACTCAATTTAACTGTAAGCACCGTTTTGAAAATCGCCATTTTAGATAGCGGCAACAATACATGGTCAACGATCTTATGTGTCAATTTCAGTTCTCCGAATGCCGGGTAACAGCATAAATAGAAATGAATGATCAGTATTGCGATACTCAACAGCCTGGTAAAATCAATGATCTTGCGCAGGGCCTGTTCATTTTCTCCTGTTTGCATAATATTATAGATTTAGTCCTTTACGTTTTTTCTTTCTGAATTTGTTAAGTGCGGCAAGGTCTTCGCGCTCGGCAGCGAATAAAATATCAAGTATTTCGTCGCCCGCATTTGACACCTGATCGGAGGTATCGCGACCTGAAGTGTTTTGATATTGGCCTGTAGCCTTCTTTGTTGGTTCCGGCAGTAATTGCGCGCTAAGTTGATTGGCGCTATAAGCTTTGCCTAAGTCACTACCGTTAAATACCGCTTTGTTCTTTTGATCGATAAAGGTTACCCCGTAAATCCGGCCTTCATCGTTTTGGCGGAGAATGCAATGAACTCCCTTTTCCCGCAACTTATTTTGGAAGTCACGCCTTGTTAGCGGTTTTATTAATATGCCCTCCAACACCTCGATCAGCCCATCTTTAAAGGGCTTGCGCAAAGCCTCGTTAAGTTTGAATTTCTCCTCCAGCGTTTTTAACGTTGGTTTACCATAGATCACACTGGCCTTGACCGGTACGCCGGCTTTGTTGCCCTGCTTGTCCAAAATCCAGTAAACCAGTCCTCCACGGGCATACATGCGGGAATCTTTAGAACCCCGGTCAGCCTGAATATTATATTGTCCGAGGACGGCATTGAGTTCGGGAACACTGGTGAATTTGTAGGTTCTTAACACATATCCCAGGATGTTGGTGATCGCGCGCCTGGTTTCAGCCTTGCCATATTCGACGGCTGAAACGTCGGCTTTCAGGTTAGGTTTTTGTTTGGTTTGCTCATCAGCTTTAACAAGGCCATATTTGATCTCAATTGCCTTACGTGTTTTCTCCGATTCGTTCTGCCCCAAGTAGTGTAGACTGATGCGTTCGCCATCCCGTTTAATGTTGGTAGTGACTAAATGAATATGGGGATGTCCGGCATCTTCGTGACGATAGACCAAATAAGGTTGCGTCCCAAAGCCAACGCCGGTCAGATAGTCCTTAACGATCTCATTTAACTTTTCATCAGCGAGGTTTTCCCCATTTGGAAAATTCAGCGAGATATGAACCGTATTGGTTCTGGCACGCTGGTTCATCGCGGCGAGGTCTGTCAGCCTGAAAAGCTTATCGTAGAAAGTCAGATCTTCTTTGTCTTTAAAGTATCTGACTGCTGCGATCAGTGTTGCTTTACCCTGTTTTACTTTGTTCTCATTATAATTGAGCGCGCCGATCAGGCTTTTTCCGCTCTTAATTTTTGCGACCATATATCCGCGTATTGGTTCATTCGATCTTTGATCTGGCTGATGGAAGGCTCCAGTTTAGTGTTGATCACACCCAGCAAATTCATCCAAAGCCGGGTGTCAGCATTTCCGTGAGCGCTGTTGATGCTGCGCATTGCCTGGTTCAGGTTATTGCCGATAGCATTGAGTTCCTGCCTTAACAGGACCATTTCCTCCAGCACATCATCCATGGCTTTGTCCCGGTAAGTTACCGTTACCGGATTATCCAAAAGCACGCTGCGCATGTATTCGCTAAGCTTGCGGAAAGTGGTCTTTTTAAACCGCTTTTCGAGCAATTGATATTCCTCCGGTTTAAAGCGGAGATTCTTCCATTGTATCCGTTTGTCTTCTTGTTTAGCCATTTTTCTCTTCATTCAAAATCCGACTTCGGAGGATTTTGCCTGGACCGCGGCCGACTCCGGAGGGCGGGGCAAGATTCAATTGTGACACAATTGTACATCTTGCTGATCGCTGCGAAGCGGGCGGTCTTATCCTGCTATCAGTGTTTTAATCGGCATTTTTTGTTGTTTCTTCCGGCTTCGCCTTATGGCTGAGATAAAATTCAAGCGCCTGGATATTGATGTCTTTAAGAGATTCATCATACTCCAGTCCGAATGTTTTAAGCCGCTTTAAGAGGCCCTTGGGTATCCGGTTGTTGAACTGTACTTCAGGCTCGTGTTGAACCATTGCCGGCTTGACCGGTGTCACCTCCTGGATAGGGGTGGCAGGCCTTTCCTGTTTAAGTTTGTCGGCCAGATTGCCGAGTTTATTTTTATAATTTTCCATTTGCTATCATGATAGTTTGTTAGCAATTACCGGCATTTTGCTGGCTTGATAGTTTCCTATCAAATGCAGCTGGTTTAATAACTTGCTATGATCTTAGCTTGCTAAGCTGCTACGATCATAGTTTGCGATTTTGCTAGCTTTATAGCTAAATAAAAAGCTAGCTTGCTATATTGCTATTTCAGTGCTGATGTGCTCAACGACTTCCTCCGTCAATGCCATGATCTCTTCTTTTGCCCGCCTGTCTGCGCCATTTAAAATACCACCGGTTATCGACGAGCGGGCGATGCTTACCCGGTCATGTATCCTTGTTTTCAGCAAAGGCATACCCATACTTTGCAGCAGGTTTGCCACATCCTGGGTGATGCCTGATCGCGGCTTGACCATATTGAGGACGATGCCGGCTTTAAGATGGGGCGCTTTATGCTGTGCCTCTTTGATCAGTGCCAGCGTAGAACGGATGGCCATCACATCGAAGAACCCGGCCTTGGTCGGCACTAAAATAAAATCAGAGTATTGGAATAATTCTGGTAAGCGATTGGAGAGATAAGGCGGCGTATCGATAATGATCAGGTCATACGCCAGCTGTTGGATATCCTGTAATCTATCGACTCCGACGATAGCCAGGTCAGGAAAATCCTCCCGGATATGATATAAGCTTCCCTGAAGATCGGTATCTACAAGGGCTACTGATAATTGATCCTGGAAACATAAAGCCAGGTTGATCGCTAAGGTACTTTTACCTACGCCACCCTTTTGGTGGGCTATGGTGATAATTTTTGCCATGATAGTTTGCTATTTTATAGTTTACTGGGATGATAGCAGGGCGTTTTCCCGCTGCCGTTTTCTGAGCTTTTGTTCCTGTTCATAATTGAAGATCCATTCGCCGGCCAGCAATTTCCAGTTACGGTAAGGCGTACCTTTAGGGCTGCTCCAATTCGCTTTCTCGTAATGGTTATAAAATGCGCCTGCCTGAGCGGCAAGCCCTTTCTGATCAAAATAAATATCAACCAGGACTTTTTGCGGTGGAATTTCGGTACCAAACCCTTTTTGCAGTATGGGTTCGGGTTTCCTGCACCCGGCAGGCACCCGTTTGGCTTTACGTTTGGGCGTTTGAAATAACATAGGATATAGGAAATGCCGGGCCCTAAGTACAGGCCCGGCCGTGAAACATCAGGCGCTCTTGTTGGCGGACATCATAAAAGTGATGTCTTCGTAATCATAATAGATAGAGCCGCCTATTTTTGTGAAGGGCAATACTCCGCTGTCACGCAATGATTGCAGGAAGCCGTGGGAAATACCCAGCAACTTCTTAACCTCGGCAGATTTCAACCACCTCTTGCCGGGCGCGCCACTAACACATTCTTTCATAATGCGTTTTACTTCCTGAAGGACGTCGTTTTTAAAATCCTCCAGGTCTCCGAGGGTCAATATCTGGTTCCGTGTCGGAACCATTCCCATTCTTGATCGTTGTTCAGTTGATTTGTCCATAACTTGATTTTTAAGGACTTCAAAATTCGGAAGCGGAAAAATCAGAAAATGACAACTTTTGAAAGGGTGGCGTTATTTTTAGGTAGATAAGGAACGATATAAACTCAAATAGACTGAAAACAAAAAATCCGAATCACTGATTCGGATTTTACGACACAGGTTAAATTGCTATCAAACTATAATGATAGATCGCTATGATGCTAGTATTATAGCCATTAGAGACCGCGTTTTGCGGCCTCCAAAAATTCACAATTGAAAAGATAGCTCCAAACGGCCGCCCAAGCCTTTTTCGATTACATTTCGGAGGACTGAAATTTTAACGTTCTCCGCTTCATATTCTATCTTTTTTATCCGGGCTTTGGTTGTGCCGCACTTGTCGGCCAGCTGTTGTTCGGTCATTCCCTGATCCTCGCGTGCCTGGCAGACCATTACGCCAATTTTAAATAACTCAAAACCGCGTTCGTACTCCTGGCGTTCCGGCGAGCCTTGGGGGCCATATTGCTGATCCAAGTACTCCGAAAATGAAGTGAGGTTTTTATTTGCTGTTCCCATCATGAAATTTATTAATGTCTTGCTGTGTTTTGTGTCGCTGACTGATTGATAATTCCTGAATTTAACTCCGATTGAGCAACCGCTATTTTTAATTTATAAGGCCGGTTGAAAGCTTCCTGCCTGACTTTAAAGTGAGCAGCCAGTTTCCGGATCACTTCTTTTGATAAGCCCTTTTTATAATTTAAAATATCAGAAACGTACCCTTTACCTACGCCTAATATTTCAACCAGTTGCTGTGGTTTTAAATGATGTTCTGCCATAAATGACCGCAGCAAGGCAATTGGATCCAGTTCGGCAAATGTATTATGCGCTTCATCGTAGGTTTCGATCAATAATGTGATCAGGTCGATCTCATCCTGGACAGATTCATCAATTGCTGAAGCCAATAACTCTTCCAGGTTCTTACAATATTTATCATATTGATCCCTGTTTTTAATAATCGTGTATTTCAGTTTTGTCGCTTCCATTTCAATATAAATTAATGGTGTACTGTAAGCCTTGTTTGCAAACTTTATCATAAGCTGCATGGGTGCCGATCCAACAAACAAATAGATGAACCTGCACTGTTCCAAAAACATATTTACAGATCATCCTGTAATTATTGCCGCCAATATCAAATACAACTCTGTTGCTGCCTTTTCCCAAAAGGTCTGCCGTATTAAAGGTATATTTGATATCACCCGGCTGTTTCCAATCCGCAAATTTTAGCTTCTCTGTCCAGTCTCCAAGCGGCACTCTGCTACCCGGATACTGGTATGTATAATCCAGTAAGGTTTGTTTTTTAATCAGATGAATTTTCATCTTTATACAAATTTAAATAAAAGTTCACATTTTGCGAACTTTTATGATTTATTCTTTTTTTTTAATATAGTTCAGGTTGCCGCCGGGATCATCAATCAACATTTACAGTTTGATTTGATCCGGCTTACATTTATCTGTTGCGATCAATTATCTTTTTATAAGAAAATAACGACTCAATGATCAGCACACTGACCTGGGCGGCCCGCGGCCCTTTTAACACACTGGACAGCATAAACAGCCCGCCATTGGTGAAAGCCAATGGTGGTAACAGTTTGGTGTTTGACAGACCAGGCGAAATTTGCTCAGCGATTTCTTTCCACTCATCAGAGGTAAGCCAGAACATGAAATCAGATGGAAAACGCTTTGAATGTTTGGTCACCGTTTTATGGAGAACTGCAATGTTCACCTCATATAATGCGGCAGCATCGAAATCAAACACTACCGTTTGGTTACGGACTTTGAAAACTTTGCCGGTCAATAATTCTATCAATTTATCTGGAGTTGCCATAGTTTCGATCTTTAATTATTTCTGTTCAACATTTACCTTATTATTCTCAATGATCCTTTTAAGCTGCCCCATATCATCGCTGATCTTTTTAAGAAGCACGCGTGCGTAGATCTGGGTAGTGGCGATCTTCGTATGGCCCATCATTTTGCTGACCGTCTCTATTGGGACATTATTTGAAAGAGTGATGGTAGTGGCAAAGGTGTGCCTCGCTACCCCAAAAGTTAACGTCTTTTTAACCCCGACCATCTTGGCGATCTCTTTCAGATAACTATTCACTTTTTGATTGCTCATGGTCGGAAATACCGTTCCACAGGCAATTGAGCGGGGATTATCCTTGTATTTCTCCATGATAGCCCGGGCTGGTCCAAGTATAGGAATGTTGGTAGGTTCGTTACTTTTTTGACGGAACAGTTTCAACCATTTGTCACCATCTTCACCAGTCACCACATTGTTCTCTCTGAGATTCATCAGGTCAATGAACGAAAGGCCTGTATAGCAGGAGAAGAAAAAGAAGTCCTTGATCATGTTAAGGCTATCCGCACCGAACTCATGATCATTAATGGCCGTTAGTTCTGCATTTGTCAGGAAAGCGGTCTCGACCTTCTTATAGCGGAACTTGTAATTCTTAAAAGGATCACGTGATATCCAGGTTAGTTTCAGCGCCAGGGTCGTCATTTTACGCAACCGGATCAGGTGTTTCATCACGCCATTATTATTTAATGGTTTCTGATGGTCTTTCGGTTTGTAATTGCGGAGATAGGTCTCAAAATCAATGATGAACTTATAGTCGATCTCATTGATCTTCACGTCCGTCGTATTCCTCTTATCTTTCAGGAACTTTTCTAAATACCGGCGGGTTACCGCGTAATGTTTCAGCGTACTCCATGTCAGGGCGGCAGAGGCGGTCTCATAGTGGTAATCCATCAGTTTGCTCAGGGAACAAGTTTCCTCGGTCTCTTCTCCAAGGAACATGGATTTGAGCAATTGCGCAGTGACCTCTTTTCCCGCGATCTGTAATTGCTGGTAATAGGTGGTGATCGTGAATTTGACCTGCTCCAGGTAAGCATTGGTCTCTTTAGCTTCTGCGACCTTGATCTTCAGACCGCCGCGGCCGGCATCCCAATTGTCGACCTTAACCTGATGTTTCAGGGCGAAACGGATACGTTCCTTGTTAACGGTAATGGATGCGTAAACGTTGGTTACGCCATCCTTTGCCCTTTCTTTTTTGATGGTGAAATGCACACCAAATGACTGCGATGTTTTCATCTTTTTACAGTTTTTAAGTGAATAAATGATTAATTACATCCCGAAAAGGTCATTTTTCAGGGGCCAGGAATGGGGCCGGGAATAAACTATTAGTAGTTCTTTTCAGTGCTTTTTAGTCTTTATTTTAAGCACTTAAATAACTGTAAATAAGTTCCTTACATCATTCTTGGCCCCAAAACTAAAAACTTATTTCGGGGGTCCGGATTGGTGTTTCACCGCGTGCATTCGTAAGGACTGAAAAGGATTCGAATAAAATAAAAAACCCTCTAAATCAATGACTTAGAGGGTTTTTAGATGTGATAAAATCACACTTTGTGCGCCCACCTGGGCTCGAACCAGGGACCAAAAGATTATGAGTCTTCTACTCTAACCGACTGAGCTATAGGCGCGGTTATTTTTGTGAGTTGCAAAGGTAAAAAATTCCTGGTTACTTAAAAATGAAATTATACAAATTGTATTTTTTTGTCTTGTCGTAATATGGCACTTATTAGTATGTTTGCCCAGCCAACAATTCACCACCTGCCATGCCAGCCATCAAAAACATCATTTTCGACTACGGTAATGTAATTTTCATGCTCGATTTCCTGAAGTCGCAAAAGGCGTGGGAAGAAATCGGCATCAATAATTCAAATGAATTTTATGGGCACCGGGTACAAGATCCGATCTTCACCGCCTTCGAAGACGGCTCTGCAACTGCCGGAGAGTTCCGTGAATATATTCGTCAGAAAATCGGCAACCCGAAACTTACCGATGCGCAAATAGACAAAGCATGGAATGGTCTCCTGGTAGGCATCCCTGCCGGTAACCATGAACTGTTGCTCGATTTAAAACCGAAATACCGCACATTCCTGTTAAGCAACATCAACCCAATCCATTACGATTATATTATGGATTACCTGGACAAGGAATTCGGTTACAAAGGCAACGAACACCTGTTCGAAAAAGTATATTATTCGCACCTGGTAGGTAAACGCAAACCCAATGCTGAAATATTCGAACAAGTGCTCAATGAAAACTATCTTGACCCAACCGAGACCTTATTTATTGATGATAGTCCACAGCATATTGCAACTGCCGCAAAGCTTGGCATCAATACTTATTTAATGACAAGTCCTGACAATATACAGGCATTGAAGTTTCTGCAACAGTAATATTTGTAAGGTATCCTGCTTACCTACGACTAAGCCTGAAATTTAAGCAATGAATGCCGGGATACTTTTTCTGTTAGCTTCATCCGTTTGCGATGTGGTTTGGAACGTTTGCCTAAAGCAATCTAAAGGCGCAACCGACTGGCTGGTCAATGTCATCGGTGGCAGTTTTTTGATGATTGGGATCGTTGTTTTCAAAAAAGCATTGGCCTATTTTCCGCTGAGTTTGGCAACGGTAATCTGGTTCGGCGTTTCGCTGGTGTTAACGGTCATTGCGGATGTATTTTTCTTTAAAACCGCTCTAAACTTTAAAATTATGCTTTTCATGATGCTCTGTCTATCATCTATCGGAGGGCTCATTTATGTCTCGACCGCTAAATAAAAACAGCCGCCGGAATTAACCTGCGGCTGCTAACATTTTCAAGTTTTATATTAGTAAGACGGTTCTACTCCCCTGCCCTTCCAGTAATCGGCAATTGGTTTATACGGGCCGTACTTATGCTGTGCTTCGGTAAAAGGGTCTTTAAACGGACCGCGATCATAATCAATTGCCTTCTCTTCCACGTTGGGGTACTGATACTCCTTTACAAACGGACGCTGGTGTATCTTATCGTCATTTATAAATGCAGCAAGGTCGAGCGCCTGGGCGTCTGTTAAAAATGGTTTATCGTGTGTGGCCTTATCGTAGGGCATGTTCGTTACCAGCCATTGGGCCATCTTTACTATCCTGTGCATGCTCGAGCCGGGCTGATAAGCTTTAAGTCCCCATAGCGGCGGGTATTGGTAAGTTACATTGTCCACACGCATTTTACCTTCGCCATTGTCGCCATGACAGCGGGCGCAGTCTGCCGCGTATAAACGCGCGCCGGCAACAGGCGAAGCAGCCGTATCGGGCAGGGATATCTGCACATTCTTAAGTCCTAATGTCTTTTTACCGACATTGCTCGAGTCGCTCAGCCATTTCAGGTATGACATGATACCCACCATTTCGCGGCTATCCAGCGGCAACGGTTTGCCCAGGTGCGGGTGCATCACACAGTTATTAATGCGTTCGGCCAAGGTCAGTACCCTCCCCTCGCGGGCCCGGTACGACGGATAATTGCGGAATGCCGTTACCAGGTTTAGCGAAAATGGCTTCGTACCGGCATCCTGGTGGCAATTGCTGCAGTTCATTTTATTGCCCAGGTATTTACCATTAACACCATTTGGGCCGATGTAGTAAGCGGTTTTCAGCAACAATTCCCGCCCGTATCTTACCGCATCTCCAAACTTGCCTGACGGTATTTTAATAGTATCGATAGTCACTATCGAATCTGCTTTCGCTACCTGGGGCTGTTCTTCAACCTTATCGTTGCCCTTACTGCTGGTGCAGGCGGTGTAAAACTGTATAATGCCTGTCATTAACAACAGGCCAGCTATGTATACGTATCTTTTTTTCATCTCATTACTCCCTTCTTTGTAATTTATCTTTCTTACACAGCCAGGTGCAGCGTCTTTCCGACTTTTCGGACTTTACTGACTTCCCGGATTTCCGCTATGGTTCTAAATACGGCGCAAGCTCCTTACTCCTGATAAATTCTGCACGATAGGTTGGTACCGCCGTTTCCATCGTCCATAGCAATGAGCCTTTCCGGTCAGTAAGCACTATGATGTGCCTTTTTGAGCAGCATACCAGTATACTTGTATCATTTATCATATAAGCGCTGCCCATCCGGCCGTTAAAAACTTCTTTGGGCAATTTTATATGCAGATCTATTTTAGACGTTTGCTTTTGTTCATCAATTTTCAATGCAAACACCCCCGATTGCTGCTTTTCAACACCATTATCAAAAAACATCAAATTATCCTGCTGATTGATATGCACAGCATGTGGCTGGGTAAAATCACATTCCGCAGGTTTAGTAATCGTACCGCCCTTACCGAACTTCCACAGCACCTTGCCGTTTTTGGCATCAATCTTCCAAATCTGCCCGTTGTTGTAAAACGACATCAGGTAATTGCCATCCTTATCATAATTCAGGCTGTTGGCGTGCATCCAATCTTTTTTTGTTTTCAGCAGGTTTTTGTCTTTTAATGGGTCCAATGCGCTAAACACGCTCCATTGCCAAAGCTTTTTGCCGGTTTTGTCCATCACAATAATGCCATCGCCGCTCACCGTATCCTTTTCTTTCCCTCCTATCGAGCGTAAATCCATTACTTTTTTATCGACATAAATAGTAACCAATTCGCCTTTTTCATTTTTCAAAACCTCGTGGTGGATATTGGCAGGCAAGTCGTTCTGTCCTTTTTTTAGACGCAGCACAGTATCACCCAATAAATTAAGCTCCAGTATTTCGTGGCCATAGCTGGTGGGTTCGTCATTACCACCCATGATAGATAGCAAGGTATGGTCTTTGGTAAAATGCAATACTTTAAAGCCAAGCTCACCAAACATGTGGTACCAACGGGTAGCGCCCTTCCTGTCAACCAGGTAAGCCACGCCCGGGGCATAACGCTTATTAATCAGCATCAGTCCATCGGCAAATTCCTTTGGCGTTTTAACCGACTTTAGCGTATCAGCCTTAAACTGTTCCTGCAAAAACATGGGCAGAGCGTTAGTTTTAAAGGTGTACACCTTGCTTATTGTATTCGCTTTTTTATTTTTGGCGATAATGCGATAGGCGTAATCAGTTTCTGGCGATATGTTGCAGATAACCAGCCGGCCATTCGAAGTATGCTGCGCAACCGCCGACAACCATTTTTTACGGCTGTCCTTTGCTTTCCAATACTCCGCGTAGATATCTGCAGGCTTGTCGGTAGTAACATCCAATTGAATTTTTAACTCATTGTTGTTATGCAGACCCACATGTATCTCGCCCAAAACAATCTTTCCGCTGTCGCCGCAACCCCAAAAGGATATTGAGGCAATGAGTAGCACTGCATATTTTATTAAAAATCCGTATGGGTGTTTACCTAGCATGTTTGATATCCTTTGCCTGCATTAACATAGCGATGGGTTTAAAAACCCATCGCTATAATTCAATCTATTCTACTATTCCTGCCTGCCTGAATTATTCAGGTTAGGATTAATGTTTACCTGGTTTTGCGGGTACGGGAAATACTGGTCGCGCGGCAACTGTACCCTTGGCGTTTGGCCGATGCGGGTAAGATAGGCGTTTACAACCTTGTCATATTTGCCCATTCTTAACAGGTCCGCACGGCGTTTGCCTTCATAAAAGAATTCCCAGCCGCGTTCCTGCAGAATAGCATCCCTTAGGGTTTCCTGGGAATAATCGCCAAGCTTCAAATCTTTCGCATGCGAGCGGTCTTTTACCTGGTTTATCAGGCCGATAGCTTCAGATGTAGGGCCATTTAGTTCGTTTAAAGCTTCTGCACGGGTCATTAATACGTCGGCATAACGCAATATATCAACGCTATGTCCGTCGTAATAGGTTTTTCCGCCGTTGGGGTCTGCATACTTGGTAGTCGCTACGTCAGGCATATAAAAAATGCCATCTGGTGGTGTAGCGCCTATGCTTGGCGCTTCCTGGTGCTGCATTCCATCGACGCCCATATACAACGGGAAGAAGCACTTTTTGCGGTCGTCGGCATCGTCAAATGTGTGATAAAAATCCCAGGTAACCGCATAGTACTGCCATCTGTCGGTAAGTACCGGGTGCAATAACGGGCCAAAGTGGTTCAGTAGTTCAGTACCGTTAACATTGGCATCGCTAAGCACCGAAAAAATATTTTCAGAACACCATTTGTTATCCTCGGCAAATAAGCCGGAATATGAAGGGTAAAGCTGGTAAATATTTAAGTCCATTACCTGTTTGGCCATATCGGCCGCCTTTTGCCAGGCGTGCTGGCGCAGGTATATTTTTGCGAGCAGTGTCATTGCGGCACCTTTTGTAACTCTGCCCGGATCGCTGGTAGTGTATATAGCTTTGCTGTCGTAATTCACGGGCAGCGTGGAAATAGCGCCTTGCAGGTCGCCAATCATAAATGCTTCAATGTCGGCAACCGAAGTTGTTTTTGCCTGGCTAAAATAATTAGGGTTTAGCAAGTCTTTCTCCGTAGCCAGTATAACAGGTCCCCACAGATCGGTAAGATCTGAATATGCTACCGCCCGTAAAAATTTTATCTCCGAAAGGAACTGGCTTTTCTCAGCGTCGGTTATAGTTTTCATCGCCGAAATATTTAAAATGGCGTTATTTGCATCCGCAACCAGTTTATATATCTGTCTCCAGTCTTCAGCTATCAGCCCGTTTGCCGAGTTCCATTGAATGAGTGATAACTGGCCGGGATCGCCTCCGTACGAGCAATGCCCCAGGTCGGTACCGAGATCGGTAAGAGCAAAGTGCCTCACCGTCCAATAGTCAAAGTTATCACCTACCGAAGGGCCTTTCAGGCGGGCATAAACCGCGTTCACTGCGGCAATAGCATCGGCTCTTGTTTTAAAGGCATTAGCGCTGGTAAGGCTGCTATACACCTTTGGGTCGAGGTTCTTGTTACAGCCTAACTGTAAAAATACAGCTGCTGCAACTATCAGAATTATATATCTTTTCATGTTCTTTTTGTTTGTATTGATGTCTTAATTTCTTCTATACAATTATTGCAGCGAAAGCTTTATCCCTACGGTATAGGTCCTAAATGCAGGGAAACCGCCGAAGTCCAATCCGCCCCCTATATTAGACGCTGTTGTCGACAAGGTATGTACGTTAGCTTCAGGGTCAGTACCTTTGTAGGAAGTAATCGTAAATAAATTTTGCGCTTCGCCATAAATCCTCAAACCCTGTATGTGCTTAATATGACTAAACAATGCTTTTGGCAGGCTGTAGCCCAGCGAAAGGTTTTTAAGACGCACGTATGATGCGTTTTCAACAAACCGCGAATTAACGTAGCTGCCGTAAGTACTTAAAAAATATCCTTCGCGCGGTATGCCGGTATTTTCATTTTTCCCGGCCACAAAACGTTTCAGTGCATCGGTAGAAGTAGTCGACTCCAGCACCAGACGGTTCATATTGTAGAGGTAATAGTGAAATGAGCTTTGAAAGAATACGCTCAGATCGAAGCCTTTGTAATGAAAATCGTTACCGAAGCCTGCTGTGAAACGAGGGTTCGAATTCCCCAGATAAGTTTGGTCGGCAGGGGTTATCTTTCCATCGCCGTTTACATCCTTATATTTCGGATCACCGGGTTTCGAATCAGGCTGCGGCGAATAAGTTTCACCGGTTTTTATGACGCCCTCATATACATAGCCGAAAAGCTCGCCCAATTCCTGTCCGGGTACCAGCTTGGTAAATTGTCTGCCGGATACTGTTCCGCTTGGGTTGGCGGTATTTTGGTCAATTTCGTTCACGCCAGGTACAAGCTTCAAATCTTTTTGCTTATTATAAGCAATATTAAAAGTTGTGTTCCATGAGAAATTTCTATTGGTGATGTTATGGGTGGTTATTCCAAGTTCAACACCTACATTCTGTATCGAGCCGCCGTTTACCAGTTGGGTATTAAATCCAAATTGCTGACCAACGGGGACGTTAATTAACAAATCGCTGGTTACTTTACGATAGTAATCGGCAGTTATGCTTATTTTGTCGCCAATAAATGTCATATCCAAACCTGCATCAAACTGAGCAGTGCTTTCCCATTTAAGGTTGGGGTTGGGTAGCGATGACGGCTCGACACCCACTTGCAGCGGCCCGCCCGGCGCCAGCACTGTACTGTAATTACTAAAAGTAGTAAGGTATAAATAGTTGTCAATGCGGTCGTTACCGGTTACTCCGTAGCTAACGCGCACCTTCAGGTCCGAAAAAGTATTCAGGTTTCTGATAAAGCCCTCATTGGTAAGCTTGTAAGCCAAAGCACCCGATGGGAAAAGACCGTAGCGGCTGTTTGGACCGAATTTTGAAGAACCGTCATATCTTAACGTAAAGGTAGCCAGCAATTTATCGTCGAACGAGTAATTTAACCTGCCAAAATAGTCGGTTAAAGTCGACTGCGCTTTATAACTTCCGTAGCCATTGGCTGTTGAACCGGCACTCAGGTTATAGTACAGAAAGGCGTCGGTTGGGAAACCCTTGGCTCCTGCTTGAAGATATTCGTTAACATCTTTTTGGTTAGAGGTACCTGCCAATACGGAAAAGTCATGTTTTTTATTAATATTAAACTTGTAGGTGAAGTAATTTTCAACCAGCCACCTAAATGAGCTTGACGATTTCTCGGCAGCAAGCCCGTTATTTGCTGCGCCTGCCGTTAAGGTGCGCGGCGTGTACTGGCCGGCAGTTGTGTGGCTGTATTCGCTACCGGCATTTAAATGGTAAGTAAGGTTTTTCAGCAGCGTATAATCCAAAGTTACATTTGCGTTAATCAGTTTATTATCCGAGTTATTGGTGGGCTCAACAAGGTTAGCCAGGGCATTATTCTTGCCGTTATACCTGTAATAAGTTCCGTCAGGATTGTACACGGGGATGTTGGGCTGCGCGGTTAGGATACTGAATATAGGCGCAGTTATATCGCCTGAGTATGACTGCAGATTCTGAAATGTGCTGGCGCCGTAAAAATTTGCTCCTATTTTTATATCCTCGTTCAGATTTTTCTCGGTACCTATTCTTGCAGAATATCTTTGCATACTGGTGTTCTTCAACACACCAACCTGGTTAAGGTAACTGCCCGATACATATAGCCTTGAGCTTTTATCGCCGCTTGTAATGCTTAAGTTACGGTTCTCAACCGTGGCGTTTTGTGTAGCTACTTTCATCCAGTTTGTATTGGCCACCGGGAAACCGGACGGAAAAATCGGCGGATTACCGTCTTCAACGGCAGTTGCGTTCTGTATATCCGTATATTGCGGACCCGTTAGTAAAGAGGGTTTATAAGTTAAAAATTGCTGACCATTAGCCACATCAACATCGATAGCCACCTTTCCTATTTTTCCTTTCTTGGTAGTGATGAGCACAACACCGTTACCACCGCGCGAACCGTAAATGGCCGCGGCCGATGCATCTTTCAGCACTTGTATATCTTCAATGTCGTTCGGGTTTATCAGGTTGCCATTGTCAGATATAAAACCATCCACCACATACAAAGGTGAGTTACTTGTATTAATAGAATTGCCGCCCCTTATCGTTATAGATATAGCGCCGCCCGGCGCAAAGCTTGTTTGCTGCACCAGCACGCCTGCTACTTTACCCTGTATGGCCTGCCCTATGTTAGCCGTAGTGCCGCCCAGGTTCAGATCATCGCCTTTTACGGAGCCTACTGAGCCGGTAAGGTCGGTCTTTTTAACCGAGCCGTAGCCCACTACCACAACTTCCTGCAGGGCAGTGTTATTGTCGCGCAGCGTTACAGTAATAAAGCTGTTATCGCGTATGGTTACTTCTTTAGTAATATAACCTGTATAGCTTATTACGAGTACTGCGCCCGGCTCGGCGTCGACAGTAAAAGCGCCGTTTTGGTCAGTAAGGGTAACTTTTTGAGTGCCTTTAATTTTTACAGTCGCGCCCGGCAGCGCAAAGCCGGTAGTGTCGACTACCTTTCCTTTTATTGTCGCCAGTGACACTTTTGATGTACGGGCCGGATTGCCGGAGGCTGAAGCAGCCACCGCGCCAAAAGCACAGCATATCAGCAAACACAGCAGCGTACTTGCAAAGGCGTGACTTTTAAATTTTTTGAGTATAGTTCTGTTCATAATAATGATGGATTAATGAGTTTTCGTTGGTTATTGGTTAAGCTTATCCTTCTGAAGGACCGGCTTTCACGGTGCGTTGCAGGCTTCTTTCATACTAAAAATACTTTAATGGTCTATAAACAGGCGTGTTAACAGTACGTTAACAATGGTGGAAATTAGAGATTTACAGGCCTTAACGACGAACGGAACAACGCGCAAACGTTTGTGTCGTGTAAGCTATTTATACCGGGCAAAGGACCTAAAAATGAGCGTGGTAATTAAAACACACCCAATACACTAAGTATACGGCGTGTTTAAGATTGTTAGAACTCAAGGGAATAAAACCGTTTGATTAAAATCATGCAAAAAGACGGATTTCAATCGTTTTTGCATGCCATAACAAACGTTTGCGTGAAAATAACCCGGTTTGCAAGCCCAGCAATAAAAAAAGCCAGCGACAAATTGCCTGCTGACTTTCGCGTTTTTGGGGAGGTATATAGATTGTATTAAATTGCGTTGATGGCTTTTATACGCGCTTCGAGAACGTTAAGCTGGTTTGCAGGCACTTGCCTTTTCTGTTGTAATGAGAGTATCGCCTTGTCCATATCGTTCTCCAGCCTGTCATCAATCAAATCAGGGTAAGGAGCGCCTACTCCAAGATGCTCAGGCCATTGGCGGGCGTCGGCTACCTTTTGTTTTGCCTCACCAGGCTTGGTTGCTTTTATCAATTGCAAAGCCAGCATCAGCTTGGTTTGTTCGTATAGTTTGTGGCCGTCCCTTGCGCCTTCGTAGGGTAGTACATTCAGGGTATCCAACAGGTTCTCTGCGGTTTTATAATCGCCGTTCAGCATCAGGCAACGGGCGTAAAGCATGCCGATGATATAATTTTCAGAGTGACTGCCAAAATATGGCGACACCGTACTAAGCGCATTCTTGTATTGCTTTTGGGTGATATAAAAATCGGCCAGGTATTTTACGTAATGCCAGTCACGGGTATCAATGGCTGCGGCTTTTTTAAGGTCGCTTAATTGCTGGTCGTGCCGGGTTGAATCCCGCAAACGCGCCCTGTAGGCATAAAATGGCGCGAAATTTATTTCGCTGTTGGTGTCTTCTATCTCTTTACGTGCTTTTTCCCTGTCGTGGGCAGCTTCATACAGTAGCGAAAGATAATAGCGCGGTTTCCAGTCACCCTTGTTTTGAGCAGCCGCCCATTTCATTACTGCCGTACTTTCTGCTTTGTATGGAAATATCATAGCTGCACTGCCATTTGCCGCATCGCCCAGTAGCTGCGCCGCGTTTTTATCATAGCGGTGCAGGTAAGCCACCCAGTAAGCCAGTTCGTTATTTTTCTGAGGACACAGCTGTAAAACGGCCATGCTTTCTTCGTTGCGATTGAGCGTGTGATACCATACTGCCAAATCAAGATAAGTTTGTTCGGGTAATTCATCGCGAATCAGAGCGGTAAACTTTTCTGCTGATTCCTTATCCCGGCGCTGCCAGTACTCTTCAAAGCGGATAAAATGGTTAAGTGGGTCTAGTCCCAGTATCTTCTCCCCTATTTGTTTTTGCAGTTTTGATTGACCATCAAGCCTCGCGGCCAAATACTGCAATTGCAGAGCGGTAGTATTTTGAGCGTTGTACTCCAGTGCTCTTGCTGCGTACTTACCAGCTTCGGTATATTTCTGCTGTATAATGCGGATGCGGCTAAGCTCAGTAAATGCCGCCGACCGGTAGTCCGTCGTTAACGCAGCCAATTCAAACCCGTCTTCCGCATCATAAGTCTTATCCAGCTTTAGTGCGGCCAGGCCATAGTAATAATTCGCTTTCCCGTCATAGGTGTCAATGCTTAATGCTTTTCGTGCATGATCAAAAGCGGCCTGGTAATCCATTTTCTTATATTGAAGCAAAGCCATTTCCGAAAGTGCCGGAATAAATGCCTGCTCTTTGACCAGCGAAGCTTTTATGCATTCCTCAGCTTCTTGATAATGCCGGGTGCCTGTAAAATACCGTCCTTTTAAATACAAGCCATACGCCGAGGTATAATCCACCTTTGCAAGCGTTACTACAGGCCGGCTAAGCACTTTTTCTACGCTGTCTTTTAGTCTGAATACAGTTTCTCCAATCGATACTTTGCCAGGCAATTCTCCACTACCCAACTCAACCGTTTGCGTAATATTTTGCAAGGGTTCAAGTTTTATAGCTTTATTAAAGATGATTTTCCCGTTTTGGTCTGTTACCTTAAGCGTGTCTTTCACATAAGCAACCGACGAAAAATATATCTTCAGCAACCGCCCTTCCTGCTTTACGTTCAGCACGCCTGTGGTATCAGCAATAGCAACACCATCCGTTTGGCTAAAAGGATACCAATATTCTTTCCAGGTGTCAGTTTGGTAAGGTGTAAACGAGGTTTGTTTGTAAGGTGTGTAAACACTTTGCGGCACGTTCTGTATGTACAGGCGACCACTCTGTAGCTCAGCGTACTGACCGGCATTGTCGTTAAGCAGCTTATCCCATATCATACCATCACGCGATCGCCCCCAAACAAAAACCTTTTTTCCCACTTTATCCTCCCGCTCAGCATAATGCATCATGCCATAATTTTCATTTTTCCAAAATGCACCCCAGTACTTACTATATGTACCCGTAACATGAAATGATTGCGAACGCCCAAAATCCAACTCACCATAATGCGACAGGTTGCGTTTGTTTTCAGCATCAATGGGCCAGTTATAAGCTTTTCCGTCATGAAAAATATGGCGCGTGCCCGGCTCTATAAATTGCAGGTCGTCGCTTACTTTTTCAGCCAGGTTCATCCAACTATAATAAGGCATGTCTTCGCCGCTGCCATTATGCCAGAAAACAGTCATGGTGAAATAAGCTTTGTCTTTAGGCAGTCTTACCTCCAGGCTCCAGCGGCTTTGGGTAAGTAAATCCAGCAGACTTATTACACAGCTTACACTGCCATCATCGTTTTTCCTGGTCAAATAGTCTACAGGATTCGATACACCCGGCGTATGGCCGATAATGCCGAAGTTAGCCTCGATACCACCGCTTGTCCACGGACCCCGCATGGCAATATCCCTGAATTTAACTACATCGTTGTTATAGATGAAAGGCTTATTATTTTTTTTGTCGATAGCCGTCCATATTTTGCCGCCAATTTGCGGCATTACCTGCACTTTAATAAAGTCGTTCTCTAGTTCTACCACTTTCCATTGCTGTTGCACGGACTTATCGGTAAAACCATCAAACCTGAAATATGGATATATCAAGCCACCATTTGGAACAGGGTTCGGCTGCGAAAACGGATAAGTAGTATAAGTGCTCAGGTATTCTTTAATCGTGGCATCGCTTTGTGCATGGGTTAATAAAGGCAACCATGCCATGAAAAATAGCGTGTAATATTTAAGGCACAATTTTTTCATACGGTTCTATTTTGGCTTACAATATTGAAAGTTAACACTTAAGCTAATCCGCCTGCGAATAAAACCGTGCGCAAACGTTTGCTTTATGCCGATAAAAAGTTAGGCATAGTCGTTTTTAATCACGGAGTCGGCAGAGAAAGCACAGAGAAGGAAATTTTTATCGCTGATTAAGGCTGATAACGCAGATAATTGTCTGATAGTTTTTTTGATGAAGGGCAAAATATCAGCGTCATCTGCGCAATCAGTTAACATCAGCGACAATCTTCTTCCGCGACTTCCGCACCATCTCCGTAGTAAAATCAGCCGTAAAAAATCCCGGAAGTAACCAACTCCCGGGACTAACCGCCATTTGCATGGCGGCATTTCGATCAATCAACTAATCAAAATCTTATTAATACCCGCTGTCATCAAGCGCAAATACATTTTTGCGGGTTTTCCATTTGCCTTTAGTAAAATCAGGGAACTCCTGTGGTGCATTACCTTCTTTTAACGATTTAGTCGACAAAGGCGCAATAACGCTCATGGTAACCGAATCGTAAACGTCAATCGGGGTTTGTTTTTTGTTTTTTACAGCCAATATGAATGCGTTGAATACAAACCAGTCCATACCGCCGTGACCAGCCCCTGCTGCATCGCTTGAATATTTCTTCCAAAGCGGGTGGTCGTATTTATCAAGCCATGCTTTTGCCGGTTCCCAGGCATCGTCCTCTTTTGATACATGGTCGATGTAGATGCTCTGATTTACATCCATCCAGATACCTTTTGTACCATCAATCCTGAAGCCGAGTGAATATGGCCTTGGCAGGTGCGTATCGTGTGTCAGCATCACCGTTTCGCCGTTGGCACAATTTATCATGGTTTGGGTGATATCGCCGTTTTTGTAGTTAAGTTTTTCGTTTTTATGACCCGGCGCGATCTCGTGTATATAAGCCGACAGTCCGCGCGCTTTACTGCTGAAAGATGACAAGCTGGTAAAGCGGTTGCCCCGGTTAATATCGATATATTGCATGCATGGGCCTGCGCCGTGTGTGGGATACAGGTCACCATCCTGGTCGATATTGAACTGTGTACGCCACATCGCCTCGCTTATGGTTGAAGGGCCGTATTCCGGGCCTGCGCTGTAATCATCCTTGCCATTGTTGAACAATACATTACGCAGGTTATGCTGGTAGCCGCCTTCTACATGCAGCAATTCGCCAAACACATTCTGGCGGACCATATTCAGGGTAGCCATCACATCGCGGCGGTAACATACGTTTTCAAGCGTCATATAAGGCATGCCGGTGCTTTCAGAGGTGTGAACGATATCCCAGTGCTCATCAACGGTAAGGCCTGCGATTACTTCACATCCAACATATTTACCGGCCTTCATAGCATCAATAGCCTGTGAATGGTGGAACTGCCATGGCGTAGCAATAATTACAGCATCAATATCTTTACGGTCGAGTAATTTTTTATAAGCATCAAGCCCGCCGGTATATTCAGTTGCGGCCGGGCGGCCTTTTTTGGCGATATATTCGCGGCAGCGTTTTAATGAGCGTTCCTGTACATCGCAAATGGCCACTATCTCCACGTCATCACGCAAAACCCCTTCAGATATATGGCTCATGCCGCGGTCGCCCACACCGATATAGCCTAAGCGCACTTTATCTTTTACCGACGCAAACAGGCTACCCGATGGCAATATGGTTATACCTGCTGCAGCTATCGCGCTGTTTTTTATAAATTCTCTTCTTTCCATTGTAAAGTATTTTATGTTGTTTTAGCTTTTATTTTGTATCCCCATGCTGCATACCACCCTATAAAAATATAGCAAGGCAGCAATATCCAGTAAGCCTGTTGCGGACTGAACACATCCGACAGCCTGCCGTAAAGCAACGGTATCAACGCACCACCTGATATACTCATAATCAGCAATGATGAGCCGATTTTGATAAATTTCCCCAGGCCATCTATCGCCAACGGCCATATTGCCGGCCACATCAATGCGTTGGCTATACCTAAAAGAGATACGAAAAGAACCGAGGTGAAACCGTGTGTCATCAATACCCCGAATGAGAAAATTACGCCAATAATTGCCGAGACTTTTAAACCCGCTGCCTGGCTAAAAACTTTCGGTATACAAAAGATGCCAACAATGTAACCGGCTATCATACCTGCAAGTGTAGCAGTAGTAAAATATTTAGCTGTCGATAAGGATATTCCAAGACTTCCGGCATAGTTAATTACTGAATCAACCGCCAAAACCTCCACACCGACAAACAGAAATAATGCGATAACGCCAAGCGTGAGGTTAGGAAACTGGAAAACGCTGGTTGCTTTGGATTGGGTATGACCGGCGCCGTCATTTTCAGCTTCCGTTTCTATTTCAGGCAATGATGAACGCCACACTAAAACAGCAAGAATCACCAGCGCTATTAATATAACGATATAAGGTACAATTACGCGATGGGCAAGCAGGTTAAGTTCCAGTTGTTTTTCGCTGATTGACATGGTAAGCAACCTGTGTTTCAAACCATCCGCATCTTTCAGCGCAACAGTTGCCAGGATAAGTGGCGCAATTGCACCGGCAACCTTGTTACAAATACCCATAATGCTAATGCGCCTGGCGGCACTTTCTATCGGCCCCAATATAGTAACATATGGGTTCGACGCTGTTTGCAATACGGCCAGACCCGTACCCTGCACAAATAATCCGACCAGGAATATGGCATAATTACGCGTTAATGCCGCCGGGATAAATAGCAGCGCTCCCACTCCTATCACCAGCAATCCTAAAGCCATGCCATTTTTGAACCCGGTTTTCTTCAGTACAAGGGCTGAGGGTACTGCCATAACCAAATAAGCCATGTAAAAAGCAAAAGCCACCAGGTACGACTCGAAGTTGTTCAACTCGCAAGCCAGCTTTAAATATGGGATAAGCACGGAATTTAACCAGGTGATAAACCCAAACACAAAAAACAACACCCCAATAATAAATATAGGGCCAAAACTGCTGGTTTGTTGTGCGGGGTTTGCGGCGGACGTTTTTTTCATGATTTATTTTGATAAGCTTGTGGTGTCAAATTCAAATATGGTACAACTGCGAAACACATCGCCTTTCCTAAGTACGGTAGATGGAAAATGCGCATGATTAGGTGCGTCCGGATAATGCTGCGTTTCGAGGCAGAAGCCGCCGCGATTTTTGTACACTGCACCATTCTTCCCTTTCGTGCCTTCAAGCCAGTTACCCGTATATAAATGTACAGAAGGTTCGGTGGTATATACAACTAATATTCGGCCGCTATTCGGGTCAGTAACGCTGGCAGCCAACTTCAGCTCCGCCGAATCCTCTTTTTTTATCACCCAGGTATTGTCATATCCCCGCCCCATTACTAAAAACGGGTTCGGCGCGTTGATATCTTTACCAAACGCCTTTGGCTTACGAAAATCAAAAGGGGTGCCGCTCACATCTGCAAATGAACCATCCGGCACATGCAGCGCGGTTACCGGCAAATACTCATCCAGCGGCAGCATCAACTCCTGGTCGTAAATATCGCCGCTGTCGTGCCCCGCCAAATTGAAATAAGTATGCTGGGTAAGGTTAAGTAATGTGGTTTTATCCGTCGTTGCCTCATAATCTATCAATAACTGGTCGCTGTTGTTCAATGTGTAGGTAACGGTAACATTCAGCTCACCCGGGAAGCCCTCTTCTCCATCGGCACTTATGTAATTTAGTTTTATCGACGCATCGTCAAAATCGACTGTATTCCAAATTTTCTTGTCGAAGCCAGCCTTTCCGCCGTGGTGATGAAAGCCACCGTCTTTCACTGTCAGCTGATATTTTTCGCCGTCCAGGTCCACCAGTCCGCCGGCTTTCCTGTTCGCAAACCGGCCAACAACACAGCCCATGTAACTTTGATGGTCATCGATGTATTCCTGTAGGTTATCATGGCCTAAAGCGATGTCGGCAAAGTTTCCCGCCACATCCTTTGTTTCAATACTGATAATAGTAGCGCCGAAATTGGTAACGGTTACCGATGTGCCGGTTGAATTGGTAAGCTTATAAATAAAGGCATCCAGCCCCTGGTATGTGCCCCAATATTGTTTGTCGGCTATGCGTGCAGTCATCGTGCGTTATCGTAAATCTGGTATATTTTTCGGTGAAAACCGGCGTTTATAATGTTCGTCAATGATAGACTAAATTTAGCTGATAGATTACGTTACGCCAGAATTTTCTCTGCGCAAACGTTTGCATAAATCTTTATCTCAAACTTAATCAATTACCGGCTGACATTTCGCGTCAATCAGCATACAAAACCTGCTTTAACGTAGTACATTAAAGCAAAAGGCTATTTCCTGTGCCTTTATAAGGTTATAACACGTATTTTTACATAGGCTATTATTCTGTTTAAATTCTACGCAAACGTTTGATATTATAGAAATAGCTGTTACATTTTACCGAGATTCGGGAAAACGCTGTACAGTAATGACTACCAGAACGAAACCAGCCACGATAAAAGAGATTGCCCAGTTGCTGAATATCTCTGTTTCGACTGTGTCGAGGGGTTTGCATGATCACCCGAGCATAGGGCTTTCTACCCGACAAAAAATCAAAAAACTGGCCAAGGATCTCAACTACGAGCCAAACCAAACGGCCATATTTCTTCAAAAAGGAAACACACAAACCATAGGCGTTATCCTGCCCGAATTGTCCGAAGCATTTTTCTCGACCGCTATCAGCGCAATTGAGGATACGGCTTATAAACGCAACTATACCGTACTGCTCGCCCAATCGCACGATGATGAGCTTTTGGAAAAGCAACTGGTTGAAAAAATGAAGAACCACCGTGTGGATGGCTTGCTCGTGTCAGTTGGTAAAAGCACCTCCTCCTATCAGCATTTCGAACGGCTAAAGCAGTATGACATCCCGATAGTATTTTTCGACCGTATACCAGCTATGCAGAACATCCATTATGTGGCCTGCAATATGGAGACCGGTACAGTAGAAGCGGTGAGCTATCTGTTAAAGAAAGGCCACCGTAATATCGGTATGATTAACGGTCCGTCCACCATCTTCGCCAGCAGCGAACGCAAAGGCGGCTATATCAAGGCATTGGCAAAAAACCGGCTAAAGTTTGACCCGTCGCTCATCGTATCCTGCGATCTTACCGAAGAAGGCACGCGTAAAGCGATGGATGAATTACTGAATAAAAAACGCAAACCAACAGCCATTGTTACCTTTAACGACTATGTGGCTTTATTTGCCATTAAGCATGCGGCTGAGCTAAAACTATCTATCACTAAAGACCTGGAATTTGTGAGCTATGCCAATTTGCCGATGATAAATTTTATGGAAAAGGTGCCTACAGCATCGGTTGAGCAATTTCCTTACATGCAGGGTCAAAAAGCGGCCGACATTTTGTTAGATTTACTGAACAATAAACAACACGGAATGCCGGAGCAGACGGCTTATTATAAAATCATTATTGAGTCGCAACTGGTAGAAAGCCGTAAATCAATAATCCACAAAACAACTAAAAAGTAAATACAAACGTTTGCGCAGCATCCGGTACAATCCTGACAAGGTGATTAGGTATGTTTGGGCAAGAATGACAGAAATAATGTTGCATACGATACTAGAAGCCTACAGCCTTCAACCAGACCTGTTTAAGATAGAATCATTTGGTTCGGGCCTGATTAATCATACATGGAAAGCAACCGGCCCAAACGATGAATATATTATTCAACGGATTAACAAGCAGGTTTTTAAAGAGCCTGGAATTATAGCGAATAACCTGCAGAAGCTGGATGAACACTTTAGAGCAAGCACGCCCGGCTATTTATTCGCAGCTCCCCTGCAGGCTACCGACGGCAGCTTCCTTGTTCGTATCGACGGCGATTACTATCGCCTGTTTCCTTTTATAAAAAATTCACATACGGTCGATTTCCTTTCAGCTGCCGACCAGGCCTATGAGGCTGCCAAACAATTTGGCCGCTTTACGCGATTGTTAGGCAATTTCAATCTTTCAGGATTGGGCTACCCCCTGCGCGATTTTCACAACCTCGAGCTCAGGCTGTACCAGTTTAATGATGCGCTTGCCAATGCTGATACCACACGAAAGCAGACTGCGGCAGCCGAAATATCACGTACACAGGAGCTTTCTGATATATCGCTTACCTACGAAAAAATAGTCCGCGATGCGTCGATTCCATTAAGGGTAATTCACCACGACACCAAGATTAACAATATTTTATTCGACGACGAAGAGAAGGGTCTATGCGTTATCGACCTCGATACCGTAATGCCTGGCTATTTTATCAGCGATGTTGGCGACATGATGCGTACCTATCTTGCGGCTGCAAATGAAGAAGAAAAAGACCTGGATAAAATCATCATCCGCGACAGTTTCTTCGCCGCCATTTATGCCGGCTACATGGAAGAAATGGGCGGTGTGATAACTGCCCGTGAAAAAGAACTATTTATTTACGCAGGTAAGTTTATGATTTACATGCAAACCCTGCGCTTCCTGGCCGATTACTTAAACGGCGATATTTATTATACCACCAGCTACCCGGAACACAACCTGGTGCGCGCCCGCAATCAGCTTAGGTTGCTGGAGCATTACCTGGAGCACGAGGCTAACTTCAAAAACATTATTGCCCAATTTGAAAAACAAGTCGTTGCACCGAATTAGTCGCCATACCAAACCTTCTTAATATCGCCCCAGGTAACCAAATAAACACCCTGTGCCTTTAACTGTGCTTTAAATTCATCGCTCGTAGCGTAGTTATAATCCTGTTGACGCCACCCACTGCCATAATCGGGATGGTCTTTGGCAATGGCTTTCATCTCGTTATCATCAAATGCGAGGTGAAACACCAGCTCATTCAGACCGGGTTTTAGTCTTTGCAGATTGGCGTTATAAAAGTTTTTCCACTTATCGGCGGGCGTCATCATATAAGCCATAATGAAATTATCTACCACAACGCCCGAAGTATCTATAAACGATACCAGCTTTGGCGCAAGCATTTTCACATAGCTTACCGGGATCAATACCGGCAGCTTATATTCTTTGCCAAGGCGCTGGTACATCTGTATAATACCCGGCGATGTGAGGATACTGCCCATGTGATTATCCAGGTGTGTCAGCTTGATGCCGAATGCTCTTGCTTTCTCTATCTGTGCACGCATTTCCTTTTCGGCTTCATCAACTTTGGCGTTAACACCGAACTCTTCATTGGAGGGGTATAGGTAACCGTTTTTACCGAGCAAGCTTTTTGTTTCGGTTGATGAAGCTACGCCGCCCCATTTGTAATTTCCCCACTCGGATGTAAGGGTAAGGTGTATTCCCCAATCCATTTCGGGATGCGCTTTCGCAAAAGCTGCTATCTCCGGAAACCAGGGACAAGGAACCATAATGCTTGCCGAGTTGATAGCACCTTTAGTATAAGCGGACATTATCGCAGAATCAGCACTGTGCGAAAACCCGGCATCATCAGCATGGATTATAAGCAGTTTAGCGTCTTTTGGATAGCCTAATTTTTGGGCCAGGTTCTTTTTTTGAGCGAATAATTGGGAACATAAAAAAAGGAGAGTAATTAAAACGGCATATCTTTTCATAAGAGTAAATATATTGGCTAATGGGTGCATCGGCATACTGTAGCTAATATAAGAAAAGTTTAGCCAGCCTATTTCCGCTTCCGGCTTAAATAAGCGCGCACCGGCGTGTCATAAATCACCATCACTATCCAGGCAAAGCCTATTAACGACGCAGCGCCGCAACCGATAATTATCGTCAACTTCCCAGCACCCGGTTTATTGGCGGCAAAGTAGTTGGCAAACATCCAGATAAACGCATAATGCGTCATATAAAGCGGATAGGATAATTTCCCTGCAAACACGCAGAATTTCCGTACCCCTTCAGACAATGAGGCCCCTGCCCCCAACGCCACCAAAAACGGGAAGTAAATAATTACTATCAGCGGCTCGCTTATCCAATTCCATTTTGAAAAAGGACTCACAAAAGCCAGGAAAAGCAATACCGCCACGCCTATAAAACCCAGCTTGTTTTTGATAATCCAATTAAAGCGATAAACCAACATCCCCGCTAAAAACGAAAATGCCACGCGTGCGCCGCCATCCCATTCATTCCCTTTTCCCCAGCCGCCCATTAAATTGCCTGCACGATAACAAACTATAAATAAAACTACGGCAGCAACCACGGTCAATGCAAGCAGCAAGCGCTTGCCGACACGCCACAACACAACGGCAAATACAATATTGGCCACATACTCCCAAAATAGCGACCAGGCCGGCGCGTTAAAACCGAAGCAATTAAACGCCCTGTCCTGCACAACCGGGAAGGGAATCATGAAAATGGATGCCAGGAACACTACGATAATCCGCCCGGTTGAATAAGCTTCCGGGTGACCGCCGAACGCCGCAAAGAAAAAAGTAACCAAACCAAGTACAGAACCAAAGATCACCAATGGGTGCAGCCTTATCAATCTCGACTTAAAAAACTCAACCATACCCATTTTGCCGATGCGGTCGTCATACGCGTATGCGATTACAAAACCCGACAAACAGAAAAAGAAATCTACCGCCAAAAAGCCATGTCCGATGAAGTTTTGGCTATAGTCTGTATATGCCACCTCCATAAAATGGAACACGACAACGGAGATTGCGGCAATGCCACGCATGCCGTCAAGGATTTCGAAATGTTTTTTGGTTTTTAGGATGTCAGAACCCGGCATATATTAATTAGAAATCAGGTTGTGTTACAAATTGGCTATTTGCGGAAGCAGGCACAAAATACCAGTTACAACAACTCCGGACTTAGCTGTAATTTTTTTCCAAATGGAGAAGCCACCATAAAGAAACATCACTCCAATAAACAAATAAACCCATATAGAAATATTGCGGCCGGCAATAACAAGGTAAAGATAAGGCAGGCTAAAACTAATGGAAGCTAATAGCAGTGGCATAAAAAACGGCTTTTTTGCTTTAAGGTTTTTTAGCACCCAGGCGATAAAGAAGAAAAAAAACACTTTACTGGTAAGGTAAAGGCCCCCAATCAAAAACGGGTTAACTTCATGCTTTTCACCTAAGCCGATTACCCATTCCTTTAAAAGCGTGACATATTCCATCATTATTGCAAGGTATGAATAACAAGTGTATGTACGCGCATAAGTTGCTCAATTTTTTGTGAATTGATGCCGCTCCCGTGACAATGATAATTTAGTGTAAATTTTTTGTAGTTTGGTTTGCTGATAAGCCGTACATAAATAATTATAATATGAAAAAGCTACTTGCCACCCTCCTTATGGCCGGTATAACCTCTGCATTTGCACAGGTATACAAAACCACCGAACCCCTAGCCCATACATTTTCCATAGTGGCCCGCGACCCTGCTACCGGGCAAATGGCCGCCGCCGTTCAGAGCCACTGGTTTAGCGTGGGCACCTCTGTTATATGGGGGAAATCCGGCGTGGGTGTGGTTGCTACTCAATCATTTATTAAAAAATCTTACGGTCCGCAAGGCCTTGATTTGATGGAGCACGGTGAGACTCCGCAACAAGCGCTTGATAAATTATTAAAACAACACGCGGGCCGCGAAGTACGACAGGTTGCCTTCTTAAATACCAAGGGGCAAAGCGCCGTTTATACAGGCAAACAATGCATCGATTATGCCACCGACAGGCATGGCACAAACTATTCGGTACAATCCAACATGATGCTTACGGATAAGGTCTGCAAAAACATGGAGCAAGCTTTCCTGCAAAATGCAAATCTGCCGCTGGCTGAACGCGTCCTGGCCTGCCTGAAAGCCGCACAGGCTGCCGGAGGTGATATCAGGGGAAAGCAATCAGCGGCTATAATCGTTGTCTCAGGTATGCCAACAAAAGAACCATGGAATGACAGGCTTGTTGATTTGCGGGTAGACGATAATACCAACCCTATTAATGAGCTTGATAGGCTGCTTAAGCTTCAGCGCGCATACGAGCACATGAATAATGGCGACCTGCAGGTAGAGAAAGGCAATATGCCTAAAGCGATGGCGGAATATTCTGCCGCTGAAAAAATGTTCCCCGAAAACCTTGAAATGCAATACTGGCATGGCATAACCCTTGCAAATAACAAACATGTAAAGGAAGCAGCCATAATGCTGAAAAAGGTTTATGCCAAAGATGCAAACTGGCGCGAGCTAACCCGCCGGCTGCCTAAGGTAAAACAGCTTACCGTAACACCCGAGGAACTGAAGATGCTGCTGTAAACAATCTGCCGGTGTGTTTTTACCGGAGCGCAGGAATCAATCACTCATCCTGTTGTTCGGGGTAAGTATCGTTGGCAAAATTTCAGTCCGGGCCTGTTTAAAAACAACCCGGCTCGTGGTTAATACCGAATGGCATTTTATTAACCCGGCCATGCGAGTTATCGAAGACTTTATAATGCAGGGATATTTTTTTTGATAATTGGTGAATTACCTGCATTTCGGCACATGGTTCAACCTTCTCAGCCAGAACTGTTTTAGTAACCTTTTTCATAACACCCTCCTTTTTAATTACCTAAACTAAGTTAATTATTAATTAAAGCATTTGCAATATTTTTTTTGAACAAAATTTTTGTTCTATCGGTAATAAATGACTAATAAATTATTTAATAGCGATGATGTAAAAACGCGATGCTTCGCGTCTCCCATTGATAGGTCGAAGACATGCATCTCACTCGTCAGCATATTATCAACCTGTCCTGCGGGAGACGCGAAGCATCTCGTCTCTACGTATATAAAAATTAATTTCGTTTATCCTATTTCCCTACCTCAATCACATGAAATGTTCCCGGCACTTGTTTAGGCCTTCCACCGGCAGGATTAGGCTGTGTTTGGGCTGCAGGCAGAAAAAGATGATGTGTTACCTCATCCAAACCAATCGTACGCGCGCTTGGCTCTGTAGGTATGTTCTCCACAAACTCAAACTTGTTGGCATTTATCTCTCTCACTACCGAAATGTTGCCGCCACCGTTTGATGCATAGGCGAGTTTTAGTTGATCGTCAAATGCTACGCCATCGGTGTCTCCTATCGGGAACTTAGCTACAGTTTTGCCGTTGGCAGCATCCATTACCACCATTGTTTTCGAATCGCCGCAGCCTATGAACAAGCGGTTGGTTTTACGGTCGATAGCCAGGCCGCTTGGGGCCTCGCCGCCGTCTATTTTATATCGGGCAATTTCCTTATAGGTTTTTGCGTCGATAACGATTACCGTGCTGGTGCCTTCTCCGTTTATAAATATTTTGCCTTTACCGTCTGATACAGCTGTTTCGGGCTTATCGCCAAGCGGCACTGTAGCCACAACCATTCCCGACGCTGGGTCAACTATAGTAGCGTCTTTGCTGCGGCCATTGCAGGTGACTATCTTTTTCGAGAAATCATCATAAAAAATAGCGTCAGGATTTTGACCAACAGCTATCTGTGTCAACACCTTCAGCGTCCCGATTTCAAATACAACAACCGAGTTGGCGCGACCGGCACTGATATAACCTTTACCCAATGATGGCACCAGGGCGATACCATGAACACCGGGCGTATTTGGAACATAGCCTACCGAATCGCCAGTTACAGCATCAAGCACGTTTACCTGGCTGCCATGTGATACGTACAATCTCTTCGTAGCGCCATCGGCGGTGATATAATCCCACCCGCCGGAGCTGGCTATTTTATGGTTTTTAATTACGTGGAAACCTGTTTTTTGCTGCGCTTTAGCCGAAAAGGCAACGGATAACGCTATGCCGGGTATCAGCACAGCCATAGTTATTTTTTTCATCGGGGTTAATTTAAATTTTAACCAAGCTAACGAATAAATCTGTCTGAAATCTGTAGTCCGGCTGGATTTCAAAATTACCTGCATTGTGGAAAACAGGGTTAACACAACTTAACACATTTTAAAATTTTTTTATATTAAAATATTAACAATCAAGCACTTAAAAAATATAGAGAAAATATAATTTATTAACATTTTAAGTAACTATACATACTTTGGTATGTCTTTTGCTAGAGCCTCGACCCGGCTTTTTCGGCAATCCCGGGCATATCATTTTGCAAGGCTATCAGCAACTCGTCAGCAGCATTTTCACAAAGCGGCAATAGCTTTTTTGGAACCATAAACGGAATGCCTGCTATCTGCGAGCCCGACAATTGCGAAAGTGCACTTTCTGTGGTTTCGAATACTTTTTCGCCCTTTTTATTGAATAGCGAAATAGTTGCACTGGCTTTAACTTTCACCAGCGCCATCTTTGGGCCAACGCCCCTCCTGTCCAGCTCAAACTTGACGAATACTTTCATAATGCCATCGCAAGCCGGAAATAAGGTCAACATATTTTTCTCGTTATCGTTCTTCTTTTGGTCTGGCAAGGCCTGGTAACCCGGCACCGGCAGGTTAGTTTTAAAACTCAGTATATCATTCACGTTGCCATTATCCGCCATAAACTGCCGGTATTCCCTGTTAGCAAGTACCTGCTTCTCAGGTAATAACTGGAACGGAAATTTATCTACGTCATTTTTAAAAAACTGCGCCCTGAAGCTTTTTAAGATTGGCAGGATACGCCAGGCGGTATCGTCAGCCAGTTTTGCTGAATTCAACAGGTCCTGCTCTGAGGGTTTATCAACGAAACCTACTTGTTTAACCGTGTAGAACGAAACCAGCGCAACCTTTTTATCCTGCGCGAAGCTCTGAAGGGCAAACAAAACCACGTATGTTACTAAAAGTATCTTCTTCATTTTTTTGACGGCAATTTTTATAAATCTTCTATGATCTTATCAATAGACTTGAACCTGGCAGACTGGTTTAACCACTGTTAACAAAGAAACCACGAAGGCCGCGCCGATATAGAAAATATTATAAACCACTATTCTCATTTCTCCGCGATCGCCTTGCCTCCTCCGTATCTCCGTGGTTATATCTGATCCATACAAGTCCGCATAGCATCTTTTTGCGTTCTGTAGTTACAAAAATCAAGCCTTAATTTACAAGCGTTTTGTTTTTCAGCTCATCATAATAAGCTTTCATCACAAACCAGGCTTTCTTCTTCTCGCCCTTGTCTGACAGGAGGCCTTTGCGGTTCCACCCTTTCTGAAACGTTTGCTGCATCCTCACCGGCGATTTAAAATCAACCAACACCCAGGGACATACTCCCTGCAAAAACGGGATAGTCTTAAACATTTTTATCTGGCTGTTATAAATGTTCTCCACGTAAGTCTCACTCCAGGCGCTTGCTTTAACAGCGGTATCTATTTTATTATTGTAAACCGACTCGCCGCCAAACTCCGACATCACCAAAGGCTTGTTCAACTTCGAAATCCATTCAACTTTGTCTGCTTGCCCCGGCCAATCCGTGTACCAACCCATATATTCATTTACACCAATTACATCCACATATCGCATAACCGAATCTTTCAGCTCCATCTTTCCATCGTGAAAGCTAACGTTGTTAAAGGCGGCAGTTACCAGCCGCGTTGGGTCTAAAGCTTTAGCCGTTTTCGCCAGCGAGACAAGCGTCCTGTCGCGGTCCTTAGATGGCCCGGTTTCGTTGGCTACGCTCCAAAGGATAACACTACAGCGGTTTTTATCGCGGTTTATCACTTCTCTCAGCATCAACTCAGCCTTGCCTCTAACTGCCGAATCCGGGAAATCTATCCCCTGGTAAACCGGTATTTCTTCCCATACCAATAAGCCCTTTTCTTCAGCCTGTTTTATTTCGTATTCGCTGTGCGGATAATGCACTAACCTCACAAAATTACAGCCCAACTCCTTTGCCCAACCTATTAACTGCTTCGCGTCAGCCTCCGAATAAGCCCTTGCAGCCCGCTGCGGTATCTCTTCGTGAATATTTACTCCCCGCAAAAAAATTGGCTGTCCGTTCAGTAAAATTTGTGTCCCGCGGGTTTTGATGGTGCGAAAGCCGATCCTGTCGGTAATATTTTCGTTTTCAAGGCTTAGCCTAACGTCATACAGCTTAGGATCTTCGGGCGTCCATAGCTGTATGTCCCGTTTAAAATTCACGACCGCATATCCCTTATCATCGGTTGTTATCTTTTCGTTAATTTTCAACCCGGGAATACTAATTACCACTGGCGCAGCTTTGTTATCGCTTAATTTAACATAGCCTGTAATTTTAGTTTTGTCTGCCGTGTCAAGCTGTATTTTGTAGTCCTGTATAAACAGCTTTACAGTTTTTATCAAATGAACATCGCGTGTAATGCCGCCATAATTAAACCAATCGAACCCAAAACCGGGAATGCCGTTTTTAACGCGGGCGCTGTTCACCCTCAACAACACAGCATTTTCGCCGGGTTTAACCAGGTTGGTTATTTCAAACTGGAAGGGCGTAAAGCCGCCCTCATGCCGGCCTAACTTTTTGCCGTTTAAAAACACATCGGCAATATAATTTGCAGCGCCGAAGTGTATGAACAGACGATGGCTCTCGTCGGGTGTGCAGGTGAAAGTCTTTTTATACCACACTGTGCTTTCATACCATTTCAATTCAGGCATTTGCGAATTAAAATCTCCGGGAACATTCAGCGTATTGTCGTCATCAAAAGAATATTCTAAAAAATCGTTTTTACCGGTAGGTTTGGTGTCTTTATAAATTCCCCGCCAGCCGATGCCGGAATCAAAGGGGTCGATAATGGTTTGCCATTTGCCGTTTAGCAAAGTGGTGTTGCGGCCATAAACATTTATCATGGCCGATTGAGCGCTGGCTGGTTGCAGATAAAACGTGGCTGCGAACAGGCTGCAAATAATATACTTCAATTTCATAGGCGATTTGATTTTAGAACTGATTATCCGTCATCCATTTTGCGATGAAGTTTTTGTAAACACCCAAACCTCCTATACTATTGCGGATACCGTATCCGTGTCCTCCGGCGGGATATAGATGCATCTCGGCAGGCACCTTTGATTTTTTAAGGGCCAGGTAATAGTACAAGGCATTATCAACATCAATAGGGTCGTCTTCTGTCTGGAAGATAAATGTTGGCGGCGTCATAACCGTTACCTGTATTTCATCGGCCAGCTTTCCCGGCTGCTTCTCGTCAACCAGGTATGCCGGATAAGCCAATATCGTAAAATCAGGGCGGCAACTCTTGTCATCGGCGGCATCAACATACGCGTAAGCTCTTTTTTTAAAGCTATTGCTAACCAGCGCCGAAAGGTGCCCTCCCGCCGAGAAACCCATAATGCCGATATGGTCCGGTTTAATGCTCAACTTAGCTGCGTTGTATCGAACTATACCTAAGGCCCGCTGTGCATCCTGCAAAGGCAGTTCGTACCGTAATTTTCCGGGCAGCGGCGGTACGCGGTATTTCAGCAAAACGGCTGTTACCCCTATCGAATTAAACCATTCGCAGATTTCCGTCCCCTCCAAATCCATTGCTAAAATATAATAGCCGCCGCCGGGACAAACAACAACAGCCGTACCGTTCGGATTTTTTGGTTTGAATATTTTTATAGTTGGATTGGTTATATCACCCAGGCGAATAACATCTTTGCCTACAACCTTATCATCGGTGGGTTTGGTAACATCATGCTCAACCAATTTATGTCCATCGGCGGTGTCGGTTAATCTATCTTTTGGCCATAAATTTATTTCGACAGGATTTTGAGCGTTGGCTATAATGGTCATGAGGCAGAACAGGGCTAACAAGCATTTCTTCATTGCTTTAAAAGTACAGTTATAAAATCACTTTTAACGAAAATAATGATGTATTCATTTTCCTTAAAAAGTTCAAAAAAAGTACCCCTGTGTCAACATATAGTCACTTTTATGATACAAATGATTAAATCATCCGGGGGCAAAAACAATGATTTCCGACCTTTGTTATCTGCTTACCAATTGTAAAAAATTATGTCACAAAGAATTTTAATCGTAGAGGATGACAACGATATTCTCGGCCTGTTAAAAGACCTTTTTGAAGACGAAGGCTACGAAGTGGCTGCCCTTAATTACACCGAATCTATCATTAAAAGCATCAAGCAACATGAGCCTGATTTGGTGCTGCTTGATTTCCTGCTGGCGGGCATTAACGGCGGCGAGCTTTGCCACGAAATTAAAATCAATCCCGAAACATCACACCTGCCGGTTATCATGGCCTCGGCATTTCCGCGCGTGCTGGATTCATTAGGGAACTATGGCTCCGATGCGTTTTTAGTTAAGCCGTTTGATATTGAGGTGGTGCTGCGTACCGTGAGGGATTGTTTGGAGAACCGGATGATTCATGCGTAACGGCATCTGTCTCCTCGGCCGTTTTCGCGATGGGTATTACCCATCGCTGACAGATGTAACCCTTACCAGGGTATTAAAATTGGGTTCTATCTGAGATTTCTTTCCCTGAAAGGGATACATCCGTCAGCGCAGGGCGTCGCCCTGCGTCACCAGGACAGGTTCGAACACGCAATACCTGCGACCTGTGCTAATCGAATAAAATCCCACTACAACCCATCTAATTTTATCCCCGCGCCCTTAATATTTTGCAGCAGGGCGGCCATCAGCCTTAACCTTGTATCCTCGTATCCATGTGCATTTACCCAAACATTGGTCAATACAGTATAACCATCTTTCTCAAGCAACGAAACGCCTATACGCCGCGTGGGTTCGGCAAGAATACTTTCTTCTTTATCGATAGTGTCATTTATTACCTGGGTTAGCTGGTTCAGGTCCACCGCATTACCAAATTTGTAAACGAAATCCAGCCGTCGTTTACCCTCCCGACTGATATTGATGATAACCTCGTTGGATAATTTGCTATTGGGAACAATAACCGTACGGTTATCAAACGTTCGCACTATGGTATAGAAAATCTGTATAGATGTTACCGTTCCTTCCAGGCCCTGGGTAATAATATTATCGTTAACCACAAAAGGTTTCAGCAACAATATAAGCACGCCGCTGGCAAAGTTCTGCAAGGTTCCGGAAAGGGCTAAACCTGCCGCGACGCCGAATGCGCCAACCAGCGCAGTAAAAATGGTGAGCTGGAAACCCATCAGCTGGATGACGCAAAATATCAGCAGCAAACGCAGAATTATAGATACAACGCTCACCAAAAATGGCTTCAGCGTTGGGTCCACGTTCTTTTTCTCCATGTTTCCATGTGACCATTTGCCGAAAAGCCTGATGAGCCACAGACCGACAATTAATATGATTATACCCAGTAGAATTTTTGGGCCGCTGGTCAGCAGCCAATGGTAAAAATGATTGATTAGAGAATTTATATCGAAATGCATAAGTATCTGCTTTAATTTCCTTAGAAAATACGTGTATATCGTAAATTGTTTGAATAACCTTATATTAGAACGAATGATAAATCAACCATCATGACCGGTTCCCTGCCCTATGTGCTCCTGCTTTTAGCTATCGGGATTGGCCTGATAGTGCTGCTGACCACCCGGTACAAAGCGCCTGCATTTTTTGCCCTGCTTGCGGCTTGCCTGGTAGTCGGGCTGGGTATCGGTTTGCCTTTAGGCGATGTAATAACTATTGTTAAAGATGGTTTTGGGAATATCATGAAGTCGTTGGGCTTAATTATTGTGTTGGGCACCGCGCTCGGTGTAATACTGGAATATACAGGAAGCACAACGGTAATGGCCACCTGGCTGCTTAAAAAGCTTGGAAACAAGCGTGCGCCCTTAGCCATAAGCATCACCGGCTTTATCGTTGGGATGCCTATATTTTGCGATTCGGGATATATAGTGTTAAGCGGATTAAACCGGTCGATGGCTAAACGAACGGGTATCCCGGTGGTAATTATGTCGGTTTCGCTGGGCACGGGTTTATATGCCGTGCATTGCCTTATACCACCGCATCCGGGCGCTTCGGCAGCAGCCGCCACTATCGGCGTTGATTTTGGCAAGCTGATTTTAACAGGCATAGCTGTTGCGTTGCCGGGAATGATAGCCGGTAATTTTTGGGCAAAATATGCAGGCCGCAAATTTGCCGCCCCGGTAACAGACGACGAGTTAGAAATAAGGGAAGCTGCAACCGGACCATCGCTCATTAAGGCATGCCTGCCGGTGTTTGTGCCGATAATTTTAATCGGCATAAAATCCTTTTTGACCGCCGGGCAACACGCTTACCCCGGCTGGCTAGAATTTCTACTAACCCTGGGCGACCCGGTAATGGCGTTATTAATAGGCGTATTGCTGGCATTCAATTGCAAACGCGGCTGGCAAAAAAACGAGCTGGGCAAACTATTGCAGGAAGCCACGGAAAAAGCGGGCGGTATTTTGGTGATTATTGGTATGGGCGGAGCCTTTGGCGCAATCCTTACCGCTGCTAAAATCGGTGAGCATTTTAGCCACGCCATTGCATTAGGCAGCATGGGCATCTTCTTCCCTTTCTTACTGGCCTCGGTTTTAAAAACAGCACAAGGTTCATCAACGGTAGCCATCATTACTGCTGCATCAATTGTACTGCCGCTGCTGCCGACTTTAGGATTAGATACTGAAAACGGCAAGCTGCTTTGCGTACTGGCTATGGGTGCAGGCTCCATGATGATATCACACGCAAACGATGCCTACTTTTGGGTAATCGCCAAATTCTCCGGGCTGGAAATGAAAACGATGCTCCGCGTTTATTCAACGGCTACTATTTTTATGGGTGTGATTACTTTGGCGATGGTTTATATTTTATCCTTATTGACGTGATATGCACATACTGATAGCCCCGAATGCTTTTAAAAATAGCCTTGATGCTGAACAGGCTGCCCTGGCAATAGCAGAAGGCCTAAAGCAAAGCAAATTGGAATGCACCGCTCAACTCTTCCCTATTGCTGATGGCGGCGACGGTACGGGCAGCCTTATCCTAAAAAGCTGTAACGGCACGGTTTTAACGAGAGAAGTTACCGACCCTTTAGGCCGCAAAATAACCGCTAAATTTGGTCTGATAGAAAACAATACGACTGCCGTAATCGAAATGGCGGATGCCTCTGGTTTGCGGCTATTGAAAAAAGATAAACTAAACCCGTTGAAAGCAACCTCGTACGGCACCGGCGAGCTGATAAAATTCGCTTTGGATGAAGGCGTAAGCCGTATAATAATCGCCATGGGCGGTTCCGCAACTGTTGATGGTGGCTGCGGAATATTGAACGCTTTAGGGATTGTATTTCGCGATGCAGATGAAAATGCCTTGCCCGCAAATCCCGGAGCGCTGATGAACATGGTAAGCATCGATGCATCGGGATTGGATAAACGCATATTCCACTGCGAAATAGTGATATTGTGCGATGTAAACAACAGGCTATTGGGGCCGGATGGTGCGGTGGCGGTATTCGGCCCTCAAAAAGGCGCATCTGCCGAAGAACTGCCGGTGTTAGAGAATTTTCTAAAACAATTTGCCGAAATATCCCAGGCACAAACCGGCAAGGATATGGCAATCATCAAACACGGCGGGGCAGCCGGCGGTGCTACGGCAGGGCTCCATACCTGGCTAAACGCAAAACTGGTAAATGGCATCGAATACTTTTTAAAGCTGACGCAGTTTACGGAAGTTCTGCAACACGCCGACCTGGTTATTACCGGCGAAGGCAGCATAGACAGGCAAACACTGCAGGGCAAGGGGCCTTACGGGGTAGCCTTACAGGCCAGGCAAAAAGCGATCCTGGTTATCGGTATCGCCGGCAAAGTACCTTTGACGCAGGATGATGATCTGGCAGAATACTTCGATGCCTTAGTATCGATAAATAACGAGCCATGCGACATGCAGACCGCTATGGCCAATACAGAAACGAACTTAATACGTACTGCCGTTATGTTGGGAAATGTTTTGGCTCTTGAAGACAACGTCCGTATGTTTCGCCGGGAATAAAGACAAATTGGGGCCTGTTTACTTCTTAATCTTACCGGTCTCCTTATAAGCAAGTGTATAACCTGCCTTTTCGTCGGTTTGCTGCTTGCCGGTTTTTTCGTCAAACTTCAATGGCTTTTGTACCAGCAAATTCCCCTTTAATAAAAATTTCAGCGGTATGCTATCCCGCATGCCTTCCTGCATAAAGCTCCAAACGGCGTGTATGCTGTCATCTTTAATAACACCTTCCAAAGTGCCGGTACGTTTATCTTTCTCATAGGGCAGCCAAATCATCTGGCCGGTTACCTTTTTGTTTTTGATCGCCAGCTCAATGGTGGTAGTGTCTTTATTGTTTTTGCCTTCAGTTAGTAAAAAGCAGCGTGAGGTATCTGTAGCGTTCGCATTGTTTTTTACCAGCGTAGTGTCGGTAGGTTGGGCGCCATCCTTATTTTCGGTTTTAGGGCCGCCCGGTGAGCAGGCCGCCATAAATATTGCTGCGGCGGAAATGATATTCAAATATTTCATATTGATAATTACATTTTAACGCGCAAAAAGTTTGTTGGGAGGCACGGATATTAAAAAGCCCGGCTGGAAGATCTCCAGCCGGGTCATATCCGATCAATATTGTTTATGAAGAACCCTTATTTGTAGCTGGCATCGTTCCAGCGCAATTCGTTTCGTAACTGGTCTAAACGGGTATCCTTACCGATGCGGACGAACTCCAATCCCGCCATATCGGCAAAATCCTGCACGTGTTCGGCGGTTAGGTTTTGGCTGTAAACGGTATGATGCGCACCGCCGGCATAAATCCAGGCAGCGCAGCCGGTTTTCATATCCGGGTATGGTTTCCAGAGTACACGCGCAACAGGCAGTTTTGGTAAATCGTTTTGTGGCTCAACTGCTTCCACCTCGTTAACCAATAAGCGGAAACGGTTACCCATATCTACCAGCGAGGCGTTTAGCGCCTGTCCTCCGGCCACGTTGAATACCAAACGCGCAGGATCGGCTTTGCCGCCGATGCCAAGGGGATGCACCTCTAATGCTGCTTTACCATTTGCTAATGAAGCGTCAATTTCCAGCATGTGAGAGCCTAATACCAGTTGATTATTAGGGTCGAAGTGGTAGGTATAATCTTCCATAAAGGCGTTGCCACCCGCTAAGCCGGCGCCCATTACCTTAAATGCACGAACCAGGGCTGCAGTTTTCCAGTCGCCTTCGCCTGCGAAGCCATAGCCTGCCGCCATTAAACGCTGTGCGGCAATGCCTGGCAACTGTATCATGCCGTGCAGGTCTTCGAATGTATCAGTAAAGCCTTTAAAGCCACCGTCTTCCAAAAATTTCTTAAGCCCAAGCTCAATTTTTGCCGCGTCAAATACGGATTGATGCCTTGCGCCGCCTTTTTTAAGGTCGGTGGCCATGGTGTAAGTATTCTCGTATTCAGTAACGAGGGTATTAACTTCGCTATCGCTAATACCGTCTATTATCTTAACCAAATCACCAACACCATAAGTATTTACGCAATAGCCGAATTTTAATTCCGCTTCAACTTTATCGCCTTCGGTTACTGCAACATAGCGCATATTGTCGCCAATACGGGCGAACTTTGCGCCTTGCCAGTCGTGCCAGCCGGCCGCTGCGCGTGCCCAGGCATTTATTTGGCCTAACACTTCAGGGTCTTGCCAGTGGCCCACCACCACCTTACGATTTTTGCGCATCCGCGATACGATGAAGCCAAACTCCCGGTCGCCGTGGGCGCTTTGGTTCAGGTTCATAAAATCCATATCGATTGAGTTCCATGGGATATCGCGGTTAAACTGTGTGTGCAGGTGCAGCATCGGCTTTTGCAGAATGCTCAGCCCGCGTATCCACATTTTGGCCGGAGAGAAGGTGTGCATCCAGGTGATAATGCCGATACAGCTAGCTGTAGTATTAGCGTCCTGCAGGGTAGCATAAATTTCTTCCGGGGTTTTTACAACCGGCTTGTAAACAATACGTACGGGTGTCCCCGCCGCGCTATCAAGCCCGGCTGCTATCTGCTGTGAATGTTCAGCTACCAGCTTTAAAGTTTCTTCCCCATACAGATGCTGACTACCGGTTATAAACCATACCTCAAATGCTTTTAAATCAATCATGTTGTTTAATTAGTGAATTATTGATTTAGTGAATTAGTGATTGAAAACACCAACCCTCTTTTACTTAAATTTTTACTACCTACTGCTACTTTTTCAATCTGTTAACTGCCAACTTCAAACTGCCAGTTGGCTACTCCTGTCCGTAATACGAATCCGGTCCGTGTTTGCGCTCGAAGTGTTTTTTAATCAGCGAATCTTTTAGTCGCGGAGCATTTTTATTTATTTGCTCGGTTAAGTAGGCCATTTGCGCAACAGACTCCAGCACAGCGCTGTTATACACTGCTTTTTCCGCGGTTTTGCCCCAGGTAAAGGGTGCGTGGTTGCCCACTAAAACCATTTCGGTTTCTTTATAATCCAACCCGGCCTGTTCAAAATGATTAATAATCTGGAAACCGGTTTGGTACTCGTAATCTCCGGCTATCATTTCATCATCCATCGGCGGGGCGCAGGGAATGTCGGCTGTTAAATGGTCGGCATGGGTGGTTCCGAATATCGGTATGCACCGCTGCGACTGAGCCCAGGCCGTAGCATAAGTAGAATGCGTATGCACAATGCCGTTAATGCCATCCCAATGCTTATACAGCACGGCGTGAGTTTTTGTGTCTGATGATGGTCTTAAATCACCTTCTATAATATTACCATCAAAATCGACAATCACCATTTTTTCCGGTGATAATTCATCATAAGGTACGCCGCTTGGCTTTATGGCAAATACGCCTAACCCGCGGTCGGCCGCGCTTACGTTACCGAAGGTAAACAGCACCAGACCCAGTTTGGGTAGCTGCATGTTTGCAGCATAGGCGCTTTGTTTTATATGGTGGTATTTGGTCATTTCTTCATTTTTCTTTTATAGCTATAGATTTTAAACCTCGCGTGTTCGAAACATCCATTTGTCTGCCGTTTTGCGATGGGTGTTACCCATCGCATCGCCCTACGTCACCATGACAATATTTGCAATATGGCGGCGTATCACATTAATTAACGTCTCTCAATAAAACCGCCTAATGCCACGTACTGCTTATACCTTTTCGAATACAATTCGCCATTTGCCGCATTTGGAAAATACTCTGCATCAAACCCGCGTCCCATAGCCTGCATGGCGTCCTCCACAGTTGGGTAAATACCTGCCACTACTGCGGCAAACATAGCAGCGCCGAGCGCGCATGTATGCTCAAACTGGTGTATGCGGATTGGCATCCCCAAAACATCGGCCATCATCTGCATAATGTATGGCGATTTTTTCGCCACGCCGCCTATGCCTATCAGTCCTTTAACCGGGATACCTTCATCAACAAATCGGTCTACAATACTTTTTGCACCAAAACAGGTAGCCTCTGCCAGTGCGCGGAATACCCGCGGTGCATCGCTGCCAAGACCAAGGCCGGTTATGGCGCCGGTCAGGGTTTGGTCTGCATCCGGCGTGCGACGGCCGTTTAGCCAGTCTATTGCCAACTCACTGTCTTCATCAATCGGTAACAACGCTGCCTGCCTGCTTAGTTCAGGAATTATTTTGGCAGCTAATTCCTCTTTTAAGGCTTCAGCTGTTTTTGTGTCGATAATGGTTGATGACGACAATGCGTTCAAAGGCCAGGCCAGCAAATTCTTAAACCATGCATAAGTATCGCCAAAAGCTGACTGTCCTGCTTCCAGGCCAACCATGCCGGGGATTACCGAACCATTTACCTGCCCGCAAATGCCGCGGATGAGTTTGCCATCCATCTCGGCCGTAGGTGCAACCAATATGTCGCAGGTTGAGGTGCCCATTACTTTGCTCAAGTGATAAGGCTCTATCTGACCGCCTACAGCGCCCATGTGCGCATCAAAGGCGCCAACACCAACTAAAACGTCTGTTGATAAGCCTAATCTTTCGGCCCATTCGGGACTTAAATTTCCTGCGGGTTCGTCCGAAGTATAGGTATCCGTAAATAACCTCGATGTGAAGCCTTTTAAAAGCGGGTCAAGCGATGAAAAGAAATCATCAGGCGGCAGGCCGTCAAATTCTTCCGCCCAAAGGGCTTTGTGCCCCGCGGAACAACGTCCGCGTTTAATTTGTGCCGCATCCGTTCCACCGGTTAATAAAAAGGGAATCCAGTCGCAATGTTCCACCCATGAGTAGCAGGCTTTGGCAACAGCCTCATCTGTCCGAAGAGTGCGCAGCAATTTCGCCCAAAACCATTCCGATGAATAAATGCCACCTACATATTTTAAATAATTGGTATCGAATTTTGTGGCATGCTCATTTATCTGCGCCGCTTCTTCAACGCCGGTATGGTCTTTCCACAACACAAACATGGCATGTGGGTTCTCTTCAAAACCGGGGGTTAAAGCCAACGGCGTGCCTGTTTTGTCGACAGCAACCGGGGTCGAGCCCGTGGTATCTACCGCCAGGCCTTTAACTGCCTTAGCCGCATCCGGTCCGGCTTTTTGCAGACAGTTTTTTATAGTCGCCTCAAGGCCTTCCACATAGTCAAGCGGGTGTTGCCTGAACTGATTTTCAGCCGCATTGCAATACAAGCCTTTTTGCCAGCGGGGATAATAGAATACAGAAGTTGCTACTTCTTCGCCGTTGCGCGCATTGATTAATACAGAGCGAACGGAATCGGTGCCGTAGTCCACCCCAATCACAAATTGGTCTGCCATAACTGGTTTATAAATTCGTGTCTAAATAACACTTATTTTTTATCATTTACAATACTCGGAAATTAATAATTGTAAATTATTATTGAACTTTAAAGCAGTAGTGTATCCGGATTCGGTATAAAATTTAAGAACGCCTGGAACTTGGCGTAATAGTTTTGCCTGTTTAGCTGGTAATAATAAGCACCACGTTTGGAGCCGGCCTTATCTTTTTCAGATAATTTTATCAATAAGCCCGTTGCCAAAACCCTTTTGCTGAAATTCCTTTTGTCTATAGTAGTGTTAAAGACATTTTCGTACAGTATCTGCAATTGTGGGATAGTAAATTTGTCCGGCAGCAACTCGAACAATATTGGATGAAGGGCAGCCTTGTACCTGATGCGCCGCTTGGCAGCTTCAACCATATCCTGGTGATCGAAAATAAGCTTCGGTATGCGTTTTAGCTGAAACCATTCGGCATGGTAATCATTATTCAGCTGCTTTTCGTACTTATGTATGTCTATCAGTGCAAAATAGGCTGTCGAAATGGTACGCTCTATAGGGTCGCGACTGGTGTCGCCAAAGGTGTGCAACTGTTCAAGGTAATCGCCGTCGAGGCCGGTTAGTTCCTTTAATATGCGGTTTGAGGCCTGGTCAAGACTTTCGTCCTGCAGCACAAACCCGCCCATCAGACTCCAATTTCCTTTTTCCGGCTGAAAGCCGCGCTGTATGAGCAGGATTTTTAAGCTTTCTCCGTCAAAACCAAATATTATACAATCAACAGCTAATAAATGACGGGTCTGCTTGGAATATTTGTGCATTTGAAGAAACAGATTTTATTTAAGTTAAAGCAAATGTAACAGATAGTTTAACAATAAAGAAATAGGACAGCTTGTGTTAAAAAAATACTAACATATGATGTCTTTCAAGGGAATAGCGCCTAAGCCAGTTTGGAAAATCTTCTATTTTTTTAGTGTTGATTTTACAATTAATAATGTTACTTTTCTCGCACAGTATAACTAAATTTGGTGTGCGGATATCTTCCGGCCCCAGAAAACCAATTATAAATGTCTTTAAAAAATTATTTTTTTTGCTACGCGATGCTTGCTTTATCAATATGGAGCAGCACGGGCGCGGCACAAACAAATTCAAAAACATACTATTTAAATAGCCGCGCCGGTAATAACAATAACCCGGGAACAGCAACCAAACCTTTTAAATCCATTGCCAAAATAAACGCGCTTAAGTTAGCAGCTGGTGAGCGCGTATTATTTTGTGCCGGCCAGGTTTTTGAAGGGACACTTCAATTAGAAAACATTAACGCTACGGCAAAAAATCCGGTTGTAATTGCTTCCTACGGTACAGGAATGGCGATGATCAACTCCCGCGATAGTGCAGGCATCGTGCTTGAAAAATGCGGTGGCATTAGGATACGGCATTTAAAGCTGATGGGTTCGGGGCGTAAAACCGGCAACACCAAAGATGGCGTGGCTATCAGGCATAGCAATAATATAGAGGCAGATGATTTAAATATCTCCGGCTTTCAAAAATCAGGTTTATTAATCTACTCTTCGCAGTATGTAATAGCCAATAAAATATCTGCACATGATAACGGTTCAGCAGGCATTACGGTCGAGGCACCATATCAAACTCGTGAAAGTATGCGTATCAGCATATTAAACTGCCGGGCCGAAAATAACCCTGGCGACCCAACTAATCTTACTAATCACAGCGGCAACGGCATAGTTGTCGGCGATTGTAAAAATGTTTTGATTGACCATTGCACCGCCACCAACAATGGCTGGGATATGCCCCGTATAGGTAATGGCCCGGTAGGGATATGGGCTTATGAGGCAGACAGCGTGATTATTCAGCATTGCCTGTCGTACAAAAACAAAACTTCTAAGGGTGGAGCTGATGGCGGCGGCTTTGATTTTGACGGCGGGGTAACCAATTCCATCATTCAATACTGTATGTCGTACGGTAACCAGGGCAGCGGGTATTGCATTTTTCAGTATTGGGGCGCCAGTGCCTGGTATAACAACGTAATCAGGTTTAATATCAGCGAGAATGACGGCACGGTATCCGATTCGCAGGCGGGTTTATATGTATGGAACGTAGCCGAAAGCAGCAAAGATTTTCACGATTGCGATGTATATGGCAATATCATTTATAACGATAAGGTGTCGGCATTTTGCTGGTCGAAAACGAGTGATAGCCATGGGATGCGGTTTTATAACAACGTATTTGTAGGCCGCGATTCGTTGATGTGGGGTAAGGATAAGGTAGGAGAAGCCCAATACCACGATAACAATTGGTGGAGTATTAATAAAAAATTCTATATCGACGGTATTACCAATATCAATACCTGGGCAAAACAAACAGGTAAAGAGCAGCGCAACGGAAAAGTAGTGGGGCTGAACATCAACCCTCAATTTAAAAAGGCGGGAGCAGCTAAGTTAATCTCGGCGTCGCAATTAAAATATTTCACCAATTACCAGCTGCCGGCAAACTCGCCGTTGCGAAGTAAGCCCGTTTACAATAGCAGGTACGGTATCAAAAACATCAAATTTGACTGATAAATTTTACTAAACAATGAAGCAAACTCTCATCGCACTATTTTTCGTCCTGGTAACCAACTCAGGCTTTGGCCAAATAAAATTCGACCACATCCTTTACGGTGCCGCCTATTATTACGAATACATGCCCTATGAGCGCCTTGACAAGGACGTTAAAATGATGCAGGACTGCGGTATAAATGTAGTGCGGGTGGCCGAATCTACGTGGGCGGTTTGGGAGCCGCAGGACGGTGTATTTGATTTCTCTAAACTCGACCGGGTTTTAGAGGCTATGAATAAAGCAGGTATAAAGGTTATCGTGGGCACGCCGACTTATGCCATACCCAACTGGCTGGCTAAAGAACATCCGGAGGTATTGGCAACTACGCCATCAGGCAAAAATAAATACGGGCCAAGGCAAAATATGGACATAGCAAGCCCCGTTTTCAGGTTTTATGCAGAGCGTGTTATCCGGAAAATGATGGAGCATGTAAAAGGCAATCCGGCGGTTATCGGTTTCCAGGCAGATAACGAAACCAAGCACTATAATACCAGCGGAGATACGGTTAACCGGATGTTTGTAAGCTATTTAAAAGCTAAATTCGGAACTACTGACAGCCTTAACCGTGCATTCGGCCTTAATTACTGGAGCAATACGGTAAATAACTGGGCGGATTTTCCCTCCACGGATGCTAATATAAATGCCAGCCTGGGTACTGAGTTTTCAAAATTTCAGCGCAAGCTGGTGACCGATTACCTGGCCTGGCAGGTTGCCATCATAAAAGAATATAAGCGCCCCGACCAGTTTGTTACGCATAATTTCGATTTGGGCTGGCGCGGTTATTCATACGGTATACAGCCAGATGTGGACCATTTTGCGGCGGCGGCAGCCTTCGATGTTGCCGGCATAGATATTTATCACCCCACTGCCGACAGGCTTACCGGCAGGGAGATCTCATTTGGCGGCGATTTAACCCGATCAATGAAACAAGCCAACTATTTGGTAATGGAAACACAGGCACAAAGCCTGGCCGGGCGACAGGAAATACCCTTTCCGGGGCAATTAAGGTTGCAGGCGTTTAGTCATTTAGCATCGGGTGCTAATATGGTTGAATACTGGCCATGGCACTCTATCCATAACGCCGCCGAAACTTACTGGAAAGGCATTTTGAGCCATGATATGGAGCCGAACGAAACTTACGGCGAAGTAAAGCAGGTAGCCGGGGAGTTTAAAAAAGCAGGCAGCCATCTTATCAATCTAAAAATAAAAAACAAAGTTGCACTGTTGTTTAGCAATGAATCGCTTACGGCGTTAAACTGGTTCCCGATAAGCGATAAATTAAATTATAACGAGGTGCTGCGCAGCATGTACGATGCTTTGTATAACATGAATGTGGGCGTCGATTTGATAAATCCGTCAAGCAAAAATTTTGAAAACTACAGCTTAATTGTGGTGCCACCGTTGTACACCGTGAGCGATAGCCTGCTTAACCGGCTGAATAAATTCGTGGAAAATGGCGGCCATATCGTTTATGCATTTAAAAGTGGTTTCAGTAATGAGAATACACAGGTACGGTCGTCACGGGCGCCGGGATTGTTGAGGAAAGCCGCCGGGTTTAGTTACCAGCAATTTACCAATATAGTTAAGCTTCCGCTAAAGGGCGACCCGTTCAAGTCGGGCGCAGCCAATTATGTGTCTGACTGGGCGGAACTGTTAATCCCCGAAACCTGCAAAGTGCTGGCTTATTACGACCATCCTTATTGGGGCAAATATGCCGCCATAACACAAAATAATTATGGTAAAGGTTCGGTAACTTATTTTGGGACCATGCCATCGGCGCAAATAATGCAAAAGCTTTTGGCTGATGAAGTAAAAAATGCAGGCCTGTTAACGGATGACCAGCAGCTGGCGTTTCCTGTAATCACAAAAAACGGCGTCAATGAATTTAATAAACAGGTACATTATTATTTTAATTATTCGGGCGAAGCCAAAAGCCTGGTTTACAAACATGCGGCGGCAACAGATTTGTTAAGCGGCAAAAAAATAAAGGCAGGTGAGTCTTTAACGCTTGCCCCGTGGAATTTTATAGTAGTTGAAGAAGACCAAAATAAATAGCGTATGAGATATTTACTTTTTATGGTAGCCGTCTGTGCTTCGATATTTTTAAAGGCCGACGTGTTCGCACAGGCAACAGGTACAAGCGTTGAAGGCAATATTTATGATATAGATGAAAAACCGGTAAACGCGCACAGCGCCGGAATAATGTACCATAACGGCGTTTATTATCTTTTCGGCGAGATAAAGAAAGGCAAAACCTGGCTGGTACCTAAGCAAAGCTGGGAGGATTACCGCGTACCGGCGGGCGGCATTTCCTGCTATTCCTCAACCGATTTAAAACATTGGAAATACCGCGGCGTAGCATTAGCGCCGGTAAAGGGAAAACCTGACAGTGATATAGATACCGGTAGGGTTATCGAGCGGCCAAAGGTTATCTATAACGCCAAAACCAAACAATTTGTGATGTGGATGCACATCGACAAAAAAGATTATTCTTACTCGCAATCCGGTTTGGCGGTGAGCAACACGCCGCAGGGACCTTATAAATATATAGGCAGCGTAAAGCCAAATGGTAACATGGCGCGGGACATGACCTTGTTTAAGGACGATAACGATAAAGCCTATCTCATTTATTCATCCGAAGAAAATAAGACGATGCAGGTTTGCCTTTTGAGCGACGATTACCTACACCCCACCAAAACATTCAGCCGGATATTGGTTGACCAGCGCAGGGAGGCCCCGGCATTGTTTAAGAATAACGGGAAGTATTATTTGATAACCTCATATTGCAGCGGCTGGTCGCCAAACGCAGCTACTTACGCGGTGGCGGATAAAGTTTTAGGGCCTTATACCGTGGTGGGCAACCCGTGTACCGGTGCGGGAGCGAATACTACATTTGAATCGCAAAGCACGTATGTAATACCGGTTAAAGGAAAAGACAATTACCTGTTTATGGCCGACAGGTGGAACAAAACCGACCTGGAAAAATCTGATTACCTGTGGCTGCCGCTTACCGTAATTAACGGCAAAGTAGAGATAAAGAAATGAGGAGAAAAGCGGGAATAGCGGCTTTTGTTGTGATGCTGTTTTGCGTTATGGAAGTGACTGCGCAAACGAACCCTGGCTTTGAAAAAGGATTGACGGGCTGGATAAAGACGGGCAAATCTGCCGCCGTTAGCGTTAATGATAATGCGCATGGCGGCAAAGCTTGTGCAAAATTAAGCGCCGGGCCTGCAGGTATTATGCAGCGCATAAAAGTGGGGCAGCTTTCTGTTTTGTCGTTCAATTGCTTTGTTTCGGTTAGCGATACCACCACCAAAGCCACTGCATTTGTTCGTTTTTTTGATGAAGATGCAAAGCTGTTGCTGACTTATAAAAGTGCGCCGGTTAATTCAATTAAATACACATCAACCGGTAACTACACCGAAACGCCCGCCAATACCAGCTATATGGAAATTGGCGTGGAACATACTTCCGGTAACGGAAGTGTTTATGTCGATGATTTTACCATCGACATAAATGTGGGGAAACCCAAGGTAAAACATGCAACCACGGCTAACCTTAACCAGTATATGCGCCCGTTCTGGAAATCGGATACCATTTATAACGAAACGGTGCTGCTATTTTCCAAAGATGGGAAACCGGCGGATGGAAAGCTGCTTTATATGCCGTCGAAAATATTATCGGTTAAAAACTTCGCTTTAACCATCACTTTCAAACAAGGCGTCGACTATACTATTGATGGAAATGTAATTACTATGTTGCAGGGTTCAAAAATGCCGTTCCGTGCCGATACCTCCTTCGATACCAAAAAGGATTTGGCCTGGTATAATCTGCAATCGCAATGGGTGGTGGTAACTTATACCCATACCGATAAATGGGACGGGCCTGCGCCTGTTTATAAAGGCGATAAAATGCCGCGCGTGCTGGCTAAATTGAAAAGAAAAAAAGCTGTAAAAATTGTCGCGCTGGGCATGAGCATTACCCGCGGCATGGATGTAAGCAGCTATGACACCGTCGCCCCCTATATGCCGACTTACGTCGACCTGTTTGCCCGGCAATTGAAAAAAGCCTATAACTATGGCAATATTACAATGTATAACGCCGGTCTGCCGGGTGCAGTTGTTGATTGGGGTGCACAGTATTGCGATAAATACATTACTCCGCTACGGCCTGATTTGATTATCCTCGATTTCGGGATGAACGATTTTTGGCGATATACACCCGAACAGTTTAAAGGGTTTATAGAGACGATTATCAAAAGAGAGAGAGCAGGATGCCCGAATGCGGAGTTCTTACTAATTTCGAATATGAAGTTCGACCCGGACTATGTTCTGGATTCGGACAGGTATAAAGGCTTTTATGTGGGAAACCTGCAAGGGTACAGCGAGGTGTTGAAGCAGATGGAAGGGGAAGGCATTATCAATCTGGATATGACAGAGATAAGCGATGCTATTTATCGCCATAAAAAAGCAAAGGATTGCATTGTGAACCCGCTGCACCCTAATGACTATATGGCGAGATGGTATGCGCAGGGGTTGGCGGCATTGCTGATTAAGTAGTTTTTATACCCGTGGCTGTGTCTCCACAGCCACTTTCGGGATGATATAGGGTGACGACATGGGGGTAAATAGCTGTGGAGACGCAGCCACAGGTGCGCGGCGCTAAGCTTCATGAGCACGAAGCCTAGGGTTGCAACTTAATCGACCAACTTAAAACTAACTATAACCTGATGAGAAAACTTACACTCTTAGCGCTATTTGGGCTGTCGGCCCAGGTGTGTACGGCGCAACTATCGCTTAAAGTTGACTGGGCTAAAACTGTAATGACATCAAAATCGACTGCTACACTCCAGGTGGTTGGTAACCCTCAACTGCGGCGCGGCGCCAATATGCACGACGGTTCGTTCGCTGCTTTGAAAGATTTGAAAGCGGATTTTGTGCGCTATGTGCCCTGGTTTCTGTACCCTAAGCTTGCAGTTGCAGAACTGGAACCGCCAACTGCAACCACCACCTCCTGGGATTTTAGCCTAATAGACCCGATGACAATCGATTTCCTGGATGCTACCCAGGGGCACACCATTATCATGAACTTTAGTACTATCCCGCAATGGATGTTTAAAACCAGCACGAAGGTTGCTTATCCGGCCGACCCTAACGAAGTTGGCTGGAATTACGCCGGCGGCACCGAGTTACGCGACCCGACGATGAAGGAGCTTACCGGCTATTACAAACGCCTGGTAAGCTGGTACACCAAAGGCGGTTTTACGGATGAACTGGGTAAATACCATAAATCAGGCTATCATTATCAAATACCTTATTGGGAGGTTTTAAACGAGCCAGACCTGGAACATAACTTTACGCCGGAACATTATACCAAAGTGTATGATGCTATGTATACCGCCATGCACCAGGTTTCGCCGACTACAAAGTTTGTCGGTCTTGGGCTGGCGTTTGAGCATCCGGACTGGTTTGAATATTTTTTAAATCCAAAGCATCATAAACCGGGCATTCCGTTGGACATCATATCCTACCATTGCTATGCCAATGCCAACGACGGGCAAAAGTTTGATGCTTATGAATACACTTTGTTTGATAAGGCTGATAACTTTTTAGACAAGGTGGCTTTTATTGAAAGTATCCGCAAACGCTTATCGCCAAAAACAAAAACGGATATCAATGAGCTGGGCACCTTCGTAAGCAATGCTATGCGTGGTCAGCCCATCAGCCAGGAATATTGGAATTTGTCGGCGTCGGTTTATGCTTATTTCTTTATCGAGTTGACCAAACAGGGAATAGATTATATCGGCGAATCGCAGCTGGTGGGTTTCCCGACGCAATATCCTGACGTGAGCATGATTAACTATACCAACAGCAAGCCCAACGCACGTTTTTGGGTATTGAAGCTGATTAAAGATAATATTCACGCCGGGGATAAATTAGCCGGCACCGGCATTGATGGCAACGGCGATGGCGACATACATGCCCAGGCTTTTACCAATGGCAAAACCAAAATGGTGCTGGTGCTTAATAAACGCAATAAGTCGGCTACATTAAAGCTGCCTGCTGGTTTTGCCGGCGCGAAGGTGAGCACCATAGATGCTGCCTCGGGCGATAACGCCGCTATTGTAAGCACGGTTACCGGTGATTCTATCGGGTTGAAGCCATTTGCGGTGAGTTTGATAGAGTTAAAGTAAATAAGGGAAGGATTTGTAGGAGACGGGATGCTCCCAGTCCCCCGCGTGCAAGATGGTGGCTAAGTGTACTATCTTGCATGTTTACCGCCTGTCCTGCTTTCTGACTACATTTTTACTTTCCGGACTTTACTGAATTCCGGACTTCCCGACTTTTTCCTATTTTTGACTTCGATGTTAACATACACTACCCATACGCTCGAAAAGCTGGAATTGCTGCTTAAGTCTGCCGGCTATCGCGTGCGGTACGAAAAAGGAAACTTTAAGACCGGGGCATGCTTACTGCTAAACAGCAAAATGGTGATAGTGAATAAATTTTCGGGGCTTGAAAGCAAGATACTCGCTATAAGTGAGCTGGCGCGCGACCTGGAAATGGATTATAACCTGCTTGATGATAAGCAAATTGCTTTTCATCAGCAGCTACAACAAACAAAGCTGGAACTGTGACGATAACTTTTTTAGGAACCGGGACTTCGCAGGGTGTGCCTGTAATTGCCTGCGATTGCGAGGTTTGCACTTCGGATGACCTGCGGGATAATCGGTTGCGTACTTCCATTTTGATTGAGGGCAAGGAAAAGGTGATTGTGGTTGATTCCGGACCGGATTTCAGGCAGCAGATGCTGCGCGCCCATGTGCAGCGGCTGGATGCTATCGTTTTCACCCATGAGCATAAAGACCATATCGCAGGTCTTGATGATATCCGTGCATTCAACTACAAACAGCAAAGTGCCATCGATGTATATGCCGACGAGCGTGTACAGCTGGCATTAAAACGGGAATTCTATTACATTTTCGCTGAATTTAAGTATCCGGGTATACCACAGCTTAACCTGCACACTATCGGCGCAGAACCTTTTAATATTGGCGATATTAATTTCGTGCCGGTGGAGGTTCTACATTATAAATTGCCGGTATTAGGCTTCAGGCTGAATGATTTTACCTATATCACTGATGCAAAAACGGTATCGGAGCAGGAAAAAGAAAAGATAAAAGGCACACGCATACTGGTTATCAACGCCCTGCAAAAGCAGGAGCATATCTCGCATTTTACATTTGAAGAGGCTATTGCCTTTGCGCAGGAAATCGGCGCCGAAACTACTTACTTAACCCATATCAGCCACCGGCTTGGCAAGCATGCTGATGTTTCGAAGGAATTGCCTCCGGGAATTGAGCTGGCTTACGACGGCTTAAAATTACAAGTTGCGGACTAACCTGTCATCGTCGTACAACTAAAACGAATTTTTCTTCCCAAACGAAATAAAGCGCTTATCTTCGTTCGAAATATTTTTACCTATAATGAAACAACTAGCGTACGTAAGCACTGCGGTGCGGCTAATGACCGATAATGAGTTGATAGATATTTTAAAGGTGGCCCGTAGCCGGAATGCTGAAAATGACGTTACCGGCGTATTGCTCTATAGCGATGGGACATTTATACAAGTACTTGAGGGCGGGGCAGACAGAGTTGACCAGGTATTCGAATCCATCTCGAATGACAAGCGGCATAAAAACCTTATCAAATTAGTCGACAGCAATCTCGATAAAAAACACTTCCCTGACTGGAATATGGGTTTCGCTGCTGTGGATAAAGATAAAGCCCGCGAAATCACCGGTTTTTTAAGCTCGACAGGAGAAATTCTGGACGATGAATCGGGTAATATGCTGGCAAGCATCCTGAAAACATTCATCGCTACGAATAACTTGCTGATAGAAAATTAAGCTTATAATTCCACGTAGCTCACCCTATCGATAGAGCCACTGTAAAGACCAAGGTGGCCGGTGTTATGCAGGTCTATCCTGCCGCGGATTTTCATCTTTTTGTTGCTTATCAACACAAACTCGCCATTAGTGGGTTCAAATAAACCTGTGCGCGTACCTTTAAGATAGAGTGGGCAATCCTGGCTGAAGTTTATCCAGAGGGCGTGCTTGTTGGAATGGTCGGTAAAAAGGCTGTCATTAAAAAGAGCGGATTGTTCTTTTGATTCCTGGTAGGTGCCTGAAACCTCAACGTACTGACCGTCGTACTTTTTAATATTGTTTATCAGTTTGCTGAAGTCGACTTTTTTAAAACGGATGCCGGCATCGCAATTGCTGTCGTAAACCATTTTATTGTTTTTACATCCCGGCAGTGCAGCCGACATCAAACAAAAAATAGCTATTTGCCTGTAAAGTATAATACAAGAATGTTTTGCACAGGCAGATGCCATAACTATACGTTTATTATACCTTTTGTGTCGATTACCTTTCTATGACAATATAAAAATCAAAAAGTTTAATCCTATTTTTTAATATTTGCATATTTCCGCATTCTGTTTTGCAATAACCAGCAAATCCGGCTATTAAAAGTAAACTTTACATTAAATTGAACTACCATAAATCTATGAAAAAACAAATTCTATTGGTGCTGCTCCTTATATCCGGTATCAGCTTAAAAGCACAGCAAAAGGTAATTGAATTATATAACGGTGCTGCGCCGGGTTCGGAAAGCTGGACTTATAACGAAAAGGAAACCCCTTCCCCCTATCGTGCCGCTTATAATGTGTCGCATCCAACTTTAACCGCATACCTGCCGGATCCGGCCATAGCAACCGGTACCGGTGTTATTATCTGCCCCGGTGGTGGCTTCTACATCTTAAGCATGGATGCAGAGGGCGTCGACGTGGCAAAGTGGCTTAATCAAAAAGGAATCGCTGCTTTTGTTTTAAAATATCGCCTGGCACAGTCGCAAACAGATAAACCTATAGAAGTGTTGGCAGCAAAAATGTTCCGGCCCGATTTTCCGGATATGATGAAACCCATCATTCCGCTTGCTGTTGCCGACGGCAGAACAGCTATTAAATATGTTAGGAACCATGCCGCTGAATTTGGTATATCGCCATCGCGTGTCGGCATTATGGGTTTTTCCGCCGGAGGAACTGTAAGCGCTTCTACAGCTTTTAATTATACAACCGAAACACGCCCGGATTTTGTAGCGCCCATTTATCCTTATATGCCATCGGAATTGATAAAAACTGTTCCTGCAGATGCCCCGCCGATGTTTCTTTGCGTTGCCTCTGATGACCAGTTTAGCCTGGTTCCGCATAGCCAGGAACTTTATACTAAATGGCAGGAGAATAAACATATCGCCGAGCTGCACATCTATGAAAAAGGTGGCCATGGCTTCGGTATGCACAAACAAAACATCCCTACCGATACGTGGATTGACCGCCTGGGCGACTGGCTCGATCAACAGGGCTTACTAAAACCAATCGACCCAAAAGCTACAGCAAATATCGCCCAGCGCAAATATGACTATGAGCACCGCTACGATGGTTTGTTAAAAGATTGGGCCAATATTAAACGCTTTGAAGCCGATAACGCCAAATTGCCTGCACCAGTGGCCGGAGAAAACAGGATAGTATATATGGGCGATTCTATCACCGATTTCTGGATATACAGCGACAGCACTTTTTTCGCAACTCACCCTTACGTCGACCGCGGCATTAGCGGCCAAACTACCGGGCAGATGCTGGTACGTTTCCGCGAGGACGTTATCAACCTGAAACCAAAGGTAGTGGTGATATTGGCAGGCATTAATGATATTGCAGAAAACAACGGTCCATCCAAACTGGAAGATGTGATGGGTAACCTGGCTTCTATGGCCGAATTGGCAAAAGCTGCTAACATTAAAGTAGTGCTTTCATCCGTATTGCCTGCCAATGCTTTCCCATGGCGGCCTGCCATTAAGCCGGCTGAAAAAGTGAAAGCGCTTAACGCGATGATTAAAGCCTATGCCGAAAAAAATCATTTTGTTTACCTGGATTATTATACGCCAATGGTTAACGATAAGGGCGGTCTGTCGCCAAACCTGGCTAAGGATGGCGTACACCCAACCTTGGAGGGCTATAAAATGATGGAGCCGATGGCAGTAAAGGCGATTGAAGCGGCGATAAAAAACAAGCAATAAAAACTTTGTCATTGCTGTAACGAAGCAACCTCGTCGCCACGCATAATGGATCATGGATATCGACGAGGTTGCTTCGCTCGTCCCTCGTTCGCAATGAGAGAAGTTAATAACAAACAATAAACTAAAAATACTATGGCATATATAATGGTAGATGTAGAAACCGACGGCCCTATACCCGGAGATTATTCAATGATTTCCTTCGGGGCGGTGTTGGTTAATGAAGGGCTTGACAAAACGTTTTATGGCAAAATAAAACCGATAACAGATAGTTTCATCCCCGAAGCGCTGGCTGTATCCGGCCATTTGCGGGAGGAAGTTCTTGAATTTGACGATCCTAAAAAAGTAATGACTGAATTTGCTGAATGGATAAAAGCCGTATGTAAAGACAGGCCGATATTCATCAGCGATAATAACGGGTTCGACTGGATGTTTATCTGCTGGTATTTTCACCACTTTACCGGCGATAACCCTTTCGGGCACAGTTCCTACAATTTAGGCAGCTTATACAAAGGAATGGAAAAGGATACCTTTAAAAACTTTAAGCACCTGCGCCAAACCGAGCACACGCATAACCCGGTTGATGATGCAAAAGGTAATGCGGAAGCTTTGTTGACGATGAAGAAAACTATGGGGTTAAAGATAAAGTTGTAAAAATCGTCATTGCGAGTCGGGCCGCTTGCGGCCTGCTTCGAAGCAATCTCTGCGCTATACCGCACTGAAGCAAAAAGCACATGGTTTCCTGTACGCCAGCATCCCGGAAACCATTGACGTTAAAGGTCCGGTACCGTTCTGCGCAGTGATTGCTTCGAAGCCGACTACAAGTAGTCGGCCTCGCAATGACGAAAGTCGCTACCGAGCCAGCTGCTTCTCCAGCTTCCTGTGCGTCACTTCCCTTGCTTTATTTTTCTTTGGTTTTTTTCGTTTACCCCACCAAATAATGAAGCCTGTTATAGGTAAGCTGGCGCAAATCAGGCTGGCCGAAAATGCGATGATTTTACCGGTAATACCTAATACCTGCCCCACGTGAATATCGTAATTCATATCATTCAGCTTCATACCTGGGCTTTTCTTTGTATGGGGCAGCGTTTTCAGAAGGTTTCCGGTGTATTTGTCAAAAGTGTACTCGTCGCTTTTATAAAAGTGCAGGGCTTCGGCATAAGCGGTAACGCCTACTATTCCGGCAGCTGCGTCATCCACATAAATCAAAAACATTTCGGCTTTTGGTGACTGAGCCTGCGCCGCAGCAAAAGCCCTGTCCATCACCGGCTGACCGGTAATGATTTTCGATTTCAATAAAGAATCCGATTTAGGGACGATTTTTTCCGCTGCATAGTTACCACCGAGGTTCGCTGTTTTATACAGCCCTTCCCGAACCCAGTCGAAAGAAATGGATAGCCCTGTGATAGCCAGTATAATGGTAATACTGGTAGCATAAAACCCGAGCACGTTATGCAGGTCGTAATTTACCCTGCGCCAGCGGCCGTTCCATTTTATTGTAAAGCTGCGTTTACGGTCGCTTTTGCGTTTTGGCCACCACAATATAATGCCGGTTATCATTATCGCCACAAAAATGATGATGGATATACCGACTACCATCCCTCCTATTTTAGCTGGCAACAGCAAATACAAATGGATAAACTCTACTACCACAAAGAAGTTGGTCGATGGGTTTTCTGTATGAGTTATCACGCCTGTATAAGGATTCATGAAAACATACCGCAAACCTTCTTTCGGATGACTTACAATCACCATCGCCGGGCGGTCTTTTCCGTAATAATAAATATAATTGATAGTTGCCCCGGCATGCTGTTTTAGCGCTGCTTGCTTTAATGTGGATGGGGCAATAAAAGGCTTATTTTGTATTTCCACTTTGCGGTAATCGCACAACGCATCCTGTATCTCATCCTGGAAACAAAACAGGCAACCTGTAATACTCACAATAAACACCACCAGCCCGGTGATAAAACCGAGCCAGCGATGTAAAAAAAGTATGGTCTTTTTTGTTTTGGTCATACTATAGCTTGTAAGTGGCGCTTAACACAAACTGGCGCAATTGCTGCGGATTGACGGTGGTATAACCCGTATAATATTCTTTATTCCCAATGTTATTTACACTTAAACCAAGGTGATATTTAGGCTTATCATAAAACACCGAGCCGTTGAATAGAGTGTATGATGGCAGCGAGAACGTGCCCTGGCTTACGCTGTTGATGATTTTGTTATCGCTGGCGTAGTTACCGCCCAGGCCCAGGCCTAAACCTTTGGCTGCACCATCAAGCAAACGATAGCTTACATAAACATTGGCCAGGTATGGCGAACCGGCAGTTACCGGGCGCAGGCCTAATACATCAGGGTCGCCTTTGGTATATTTTGAATCGTTGTAAGCAAAGCCCGTAACGATATTGACTGCCGGTATAGGGTTAGCAACAACTTCGGCCTCGAAACCTTTGCTGGTTTGGGTACCATCCTGCATTTGCGCAAATACAGGCGAGTTTGGCACAGCACGCAATACGTTAGTAAGGTTGATGCGATAATAGCTCAGCGTACCGTTAATTTTTCCATTCAGGAACGCCATTTTAACACCGCCTTCAATTTGGTTGGCATTCTGCAGTTTAGCGACTACCGATTGGTTGTTCTCATTGGTATAAAAACCCGGATTCACAAAACCGTTCTGATAGTTGGTGAATAACGAAATTACATCTTTAACCGGCTGATAAATTAAACCGAATTTTGGTGCAAAGGCTGTTTGGCTGAACGGCTTGCTGGTTTGTATATCATCTAAATTGTAAGAGCCGCTGTTTTTAAAGTGGTCGACACGGACACCGGCAGACGCAATCAACTGGTCGGTAATATTTAACACGTCAGAAGCGTAGGCGCTGTAGGTATCGGTTTTGTAGATGTAAGGATAAGTATTGCTGGTGCCAAGCGTTTTCGATGCATAGGCTGAATCCACTTTCAATTTATTGAACGCGCCATAATCAAACGCAGGATTGTTGATAGGCGCTACGCCGTAGTCGTTATCGAAATATATCTGGCGGGAGTTTTGATGCTGATAGTCCAGACCGAGTACAATACGGTTACGCATGCTGCCGATGCGGAAATCGCCGTTGATGTTTTCCTGTATTTCGATGGTGTTCAGCTTACTGTGGCTGGTGGACTGATCGTGACGCAGAATGTAATTATTGTTGCCGGCAATATCAGGCGCGCCAAAAGCCCCTGCAACGGCATCGGTAACCAGGTAATAGTAAGGGCTTGGGCCGTTAGAATAACTGTTTGATGAAGAAAAAATAGTCTGCGAAGTAAAGCTATCCGATATTTTATATTTGGCCTGCGCAAAGTAATTTATGCTGCGCGAATATTGCGAGATATCGTCGTTCGAGTAAGCGTTACGGTAGTTGATGTTTAAATCGCTAACCTTGCTTACCCCCATATCCTTCGGGCTGGACCAGAAGAAAAAGAAAGGCTTGGCCGAATTGCGTCCAAAAAACATCTCCGCCTGCGCCAGGAATGATAACCTTTCGCTGGCTTTTATTGACAGGCTTGGCGCCAGTGCAAAATTGCGGGTTAAGCCATAGTTCTGGAAGCTGCCCTGGTAGTTATAAGCCGAATTTAAACGGAACAATACACTTTTGTCTTTGGTAAGCGGTGTGTTAAAATCAAGGCTGGTGCGGCTCAAATCATAGTTACCTACCGCCTGGCCAATTTCGATACCCAATGTATCATAAGGCTTTTTAGTTACCCGGTTTACTAACCCACCGAACGAGGTGAGTGTGCTGCCAAACAGCGTTGCCGAAGGGCCTTTAATCACTTCAATCTTATCGATATTTACGGCATCGATACCGCTGGTTACCAAACCGGCTACACCATCGCGCAAACGGGTTTGGGTAACAAATCCGCGCAGCGTAAAATAACCGCCGCCATCACCGGCACGACCGGTTGCATCCCACATTTTTTGCAGGCCCGGCGCGTTACGTAATGCGTCATCAACAGTAAAAATCTGTTGTTCCTTGAATAATTCGGTAGTAACTGTAGAGTAGCTTTGAGCGTTTTCGAGGTTATTGAGCGGTATTTTGCCTACATCCGTACTGATTTTCCGGGCAAACCGGTTAGCACGACTGGCGATAACGTTTACCTCGCTTAGCTGCGCCATGCTGGCGTTTACGGTTATCTGCGGAACGTTGGTAGTTTGGTTAGCGGTCACCGTTACGGGCACCTCTACGGTTTTCACACCTATATATGATATGATGAGGGTATAGCCGCCGGGGGCAGATTTGAAAGTGAATTCACCCAGTGCATTGGTATTGGTACCGAAGCTGGTGCCGGTCAGTCCGATTGATATATCAGCGGCAGGCTGGCTATTGGCAGTTACCACTTTGCCCTTAAGGGTGCCGTAAGCTTGCTGTGCAAGCAGTTTACCGGGTGCCAGGAAGAGTAGCGCCGCTAAAAGAACGAGCGTAATGTTTAAGAAAGTTTTCGGTTGGGAGTTTGACATTTGCTTTTATTTAGACTAATTATAAATAATGTCGCAAATGTATAACTGACGGTTTTAATATCCAAGCGTTTTTGAAAATTGTTTAGAATTATTCTTAATAAGAGTTGTAGAAGTTGCAAAGCAAGATTCCTTGCACGTCATTGCGAGGCGCGTTGCTTGCAACGCGCTGTGAAGCAACCTCTGTGCCAGACTGTACGGGAGTAAAACATCAGGGTGCCCTATCAGTCAGCGTACAGGAAACCATGATGTTATTGGTTCCTTGCAGTATAGCGCAGAGATTGCTTCGAAGCCAACCGCAAGCGGTCGGCCTCGCAATGACGACAATCGGGTGATGATAATCAACTAGCCCCTACTTCACCACCGGCAGCACAATCTTCGATTGATTCTGGTAAACATTAATCGTCTCCTTCACAAAGTCCTCGTCCTTTGCATGATAGATATCGATAAATTGCTGCGGGTTACGATCCACCAGCGGGAACCAACTGCTTTGTATCTGCACCATAATTTTATGGCCTTTTTTAAAGGTATGAGCAACATCAGGTAGCGTATATTTAACAGGTGTGGTTTGATTAGGTTTAAATGCTTCCGGATTCGAGTAGCTGTTGCGATACCTGCCGCGCATAATTTCGCCGCGCACCAGCATTTGGTAACCTCCTTGCGGAACGGTGTTTGGCGCGTCGGTTTCCGCATAAATATCCACATCGTTATGGCCGGCATTATCCGGGAACACATCTATCAGCTTCACTACAAAGTCGGCATCTGTATTCGAGATACTTACCAATAAATCAGCCACAACCGGACCAGCGAGTGTGATATCCTTATCCAGCGCAGGCGTTTCATAAACCAGTACATCGGGACGGCGGGCGGCAAAGCGCTGGTCGTCGGTCATATAATTGCGGGTGCGGTTAAAATGCACATCTTCCGTATACGGCACCGGTTTGGCCGGGTCGCTCACATAGCTGTCGAACGCCGGTGCAAAAGTTTGTATTTGATTGAACGACAGCGTGCCTTTATTTTGCAGGTAAAGGTTAGTAGGCTGTACATCGGCAGGCGGCCATTGCTTTAGCTGGTGCCATTGGTTTTCGCCGGTAAAAAATACGGTCGCCTTACTGATATTATCCACGGAACCCTTGCCGCGCAGGAAATATTCAAAAAACGGAATCTCCAAATTATCAGCATAATACTTGCTGGTATTGCTACCCCATTGCACGTTGCCCAGGTGGGTACCGTCGTTATTACGCCACTGCTCGTGATACCACGGCCCCATCACCAAACGGCTGTTAGTTTGCGGACTTTGCTTCACATAAGCCTGGTAAGTATTCCATGCCCCGAAACAGTCCTCCGCATCAAATATACCGCCTACAACCAATATGGCAGGTTTTACATCTTTAATTCCCACGCGTGCGTTACGCGCCATCCACCACGCATCGCGGTTGGGGTGTACCATCAGCTCATTCCAGAATTTCAGGCTGTCGCCGGTCAATTTGGTAAGGTTTGGCAATGCACCGGTTTTTAGATAGAAGGAGTAATTATCAAAATCAGGATAGTCGAAAGTTTTGGCTGGGATAGTTGTTGGCTTAGGGTGTGGAGCACCAAACCCAAAGCCAGAATAAAATGCAAAAGCATCCATCTGGAAAAATGCCCCGTTATGGTGAAAATCATCGCCCACAAACCAATCCGTTACCGGCGCTTCCGGGCTAACCGCCTTCAATGCCGGATGACCGCTCAATGATGCCATGGTAGAATAAAAACCGGGGTATGAAATACCGAACACGCCCACGTTACCATTATTATTCTCGAGGTTTTTCACCATCCAGTCGATAGTATCATAGGTATCGCTGGCTTCGTCAATATCGTTTTTTGTTTTTTTATTGGGATTGAATGGCCGCACATCAGCAAACTGCCCCTCGCTCATCCAGCGACCGCGCACATCAGCTATCACCATAATATAATCCTTCTTACAATACTCCATCAAGTGGTTCACCCAAAAAGGGCGGTACTGGTCTTTACCATAGGGGGCGCATGAGTATGGCGTGCGCTCCATCAGTATGGGATGCTTTTCGCTGTTATCTTTTGGCAGGTAAGCCGATATAAACAGCTTCACGCCATCGCGCATGGGGATGCTTACTTCCTTTTTTGTATAGTTATTTACAAACCAAACGGAATCAGCGTTTTGAGCAAGGCTGATAAAGGGTAAGAGCAGCGCCGCGAGGATGAGGAGTTTTTTCATATTATGGGTTGAATTGTGATATGAATATATTAAAATAAAACGTCATTGCTGTAAGGTGCTTTGCCGGCAAAGCGCTTCGAAGCAACCTCTGCACTATATTGCATCGGAGTAAAAATATCAGGGTAACCTATAAGTCAGCGTACAGGAAACCATTATGCTATTGGTTCATTGCAGTATTGCGCAGAGGTTGCTTCGAAGCCGACTACAAGTAGTCTGCCTCGCAATGACGACTTAGCGGTTGATTATCACTAACTCTCTACCTCACCAATGGCAATATGATCTTCGACTGATTCAGATAAATATTAATCGTCTCCTTTACAAAATCCGAATTCTTTGCGTGGTAGATATCTACTAACTGCTGCGGGTTGCGGTCGGCTAAGGGGAACCAACTGCTTTGTACTTGTATCATTATGCGATGTCCTTTTTTAAACATGTGCGCAACATCGGGCATGGTAAATTTAACTTCGCTTGGTTTGCCGGGCACAAATGGCTCCGGTTTACTAAAGCTGTTGCGGAATCTCCCGCGCATAATATCGCCGCGTACCAGCATCTGGTAACCGGCCATGGTATATTTGGTTACCGGGTTGCGCGGTTCATCATCAGGGTAAACGTCAATCAGCTTCACCACAAAGTCAGCATCAGTTTTTGATATGCTTACCACTAAATCGGCAATTACAGGGCCGGCAAGTGTTACGTCTTTATCCAAAACACCGGTTTCATAGCTCAATACGTCTGTACGGCGACCGGCAAAGCGCTGGTCGTCGGTCATGTATTCGCGGGTGCGGTTGGCATGAACGGTTTCTGCATATGGTACAGGCTTGGCCGGGTCGCTCACATAGCTGTCAACTTCAGGTTTGCCCGGTGCAGTAGCAGCAAATGAAAGTCTGCCATTTGCCTTTAAATAGAGTGGCGTGGCAATTGCTTCCGCCAAAGGCCATTGTTTAAATTTATGCCACCTGTTCTCGCCAGAGAAAAACACCACCGCCTTACTTATGCTGTCCAGCGAGCCCTTCCCTTTCAAATGGTAATTAAACCAGGGCACTTCCACATGTTCCTGGTACCATTTGGATGTATTGTCACGGAACATTACGTTGCCCAGGTGTGTGCCGTCGTTCCCTGCCCACTGCCCGTGAAACCATGGCCCTACAACCAGTGTGCTGTTGGTTTGCGGACTTTTCTGCACTAATGCTTTGTAGGTATTCCACGCGCCATAGCCGTCTTCAGCATCAAATAAACCGCCTACAACCAGCATGGCAGGTTTTACATCTTTAATGCCCGAGCGTGTATCGCGGGCATGCCACCAGTCGTCGTAGTTGGGGTGTTTCATCATGTTATCCCAAAACTCCAGGCTGTCGCCGCCTATCTTGGTAAAGTTTGGTAGGGCACCCATCTTCAGGTACCAGGCATAGTTGTCTTTGCCGTTAATGTTGTAAGTTTTGGCAGGCTTCATGCTCGGCAGCGGGTGCGGCTGACTAAAGCCATAGCCCACATGAAAGTCAAAGGCATCCATCAAAAACAGCACGCCGTTATGGTGATCGTCATCCCCCATAAACCTATCGGTCACCGGCGCCTGCGGACTAACGGCCTTTAATGCCGGATGACCACTTAATGCCGCTTCGGTAGCAAAAAAACCAGGGAATGATATGCCGATAACACCCACGTTGCCATTGTTATTTTCGGTATTCTTTACCAACCAGTCGATGGTATCGTAAGTATCGCTGGCTTCATCGATATCTTTATTTGTTTTTTTGTTCGGATTGAAAGGTCGCACAACTTCAAAATGGCCTTCACTCATCCAGCGGCCGCGCACGTCCTGGGTAACCAGCACATAACCTTCTTTGGCATATTTAAGCATATAGCTGCGCCAGTACTGGCGGTAGTCCTTGCCATACGGCGAACAGGAATATGGTGTTCGGGTAAGCAGTATCGGGTGCTTTTCGGAGTTATCTTTTGGTGCATAAATAGAAGTGAAAAGTTTGATGCCATCGCGCATCGGGATGGTAACTTCCTTTTTCACATAGTTATCTACAAACCAGGTGGAATCTGCGTTTTGGGCAGATGCGACAAATGGTAAAATTAAAACAATAAGAAAGAAAAACCTCTTCATGATGAATACGGGTAAAAGGGTCAGCGATGGTAAAGATATTGATTTTATTTTTTTGGATTTCACCGATTTGAAGATGATTTCACTGATCAAGGAAACAATCTTAGCGAATAATTTAATCAAAACAGGTCACCAAATTCAATCTATGTAATACGGTAAATCGAGTTTTATCGGTGCAATCATTCTCCAATTGGTGAAATCTCCAACAAAAAAATAGCCGGTGATCCCTCACCAGCTAAAACTCCATCCTTATAATTAACTATGTAAACTTTTCATAAAGCCCTGTACCTTATCAAATTGACAATGCAAAAATTATTTTTTACATTAGTTCTCAATAAAAGGCTCCCGGCCTCGCGCCAGGAGTCTTTTTGATTTGATAAATTATTGATGAGCAGGGCGCTCAATGAGTGTACTTATACGGCAACAATTTTTTTAAAGTTTCAGTTTTTTTAATTTTTTTTTAGAAAACCTGTTCCCGATTAAAAACAACGCCAAAGTGCCACGTAATTGAGCCCTGGAATGTCATCCCGTCGACGTAGTCCGGGATCCCATGTGATACTCACCTGCTGTCAGGTCTTCAGGCGGATTTTATTCGCCTGAAGATTTTTAAAACTTCGTTACTTTCCAAAAACATAAAATACCGAAAGCCCCAGCCCACTGTTTATAAACGAAAGGCTTACATTATTGCCATTTGTTCTGTCTATAGCTGACCCCTGGATGGTTTTACTTGTAAAATGTTCATATTGAAGATTCGCTATCATAGCTGAAATGCCAAACCGTTTTGATGGGAAAAAAACAGCTTCCAGGGTCGCACCAGCTTCATATCCATGGCTTTTACTGTCTGATGTATTGGCATCTGGCATATTATCCGTATACCCATAACCCTGATTTGCCCAATTATAACCTATATATGGACCGGTCCGAACACCAATTTTATTTGCATACAAAAAATATTTCCGAGCATAAACTATAAGATCGTAGCTTTTGTTATAATTTTTATTGCCCGTAAGATTTTCTTCAATAGGCATTGAGCTGTTGGTATATGAGCGTAATGAGAAAGAAGCCCCGACGTCGACCCCGTCCGCAATAAAGTAGCTATATAGTGGGCCAAGAGTGAAATTGCTATTTTTCATTTTGTCATGCCGTGTTGCAAAATTCGAATTGTCAAAATAATTCTCGTCATACTGACTACCACTAAAGCTCAGATTTAGCCCGGCGGTTTGGTTCCCTTTTTCGGTTTGGGCATTCGAAAATTTAAAAATGCACATCAGTGCCACCATCAAAATCAAAAATTTGTTCATGTTTTTGTTGTTTAAGTTTGAGCCTGTTTAACGCAGTTTAATAACTAATATTTTAGTTTATATCGCGAAAATTGGAAGAAATATGATAAATTTTTGTGTTGATAATAATGGCTGAGAAGCGGCGTTTTATATGGCTGAAATTTAAAAAATGGCTATTGAGAGTGTTTAAGCGGCTTTTTAGCGCCTCGTCATTGCGAGGCGCGTTGCTTGCAACGTGCTTCGAAGCAATCTCTGCAACACGCTGCACTGAAGCAAAAATATCATGGTTACCTATCAGTCGGCTACAGGAAACCATATACATTAAGGTCCGGTGCCGTCCTGTGCAGAGATTGCTTCGAAGCCGACTTTGAACAGTCGGCCTCGCAATGACGATCAGGTTATTAATGATATAACTTCTGGCACAAGTCACAATAAAAGCTCTTTCGATGGCTTTTGCCGGTATCTTCTATATGAAACGGCACGTGGTTACGCGGGCAAACTTTTTTATCGTAAGCTAGCCAGTGCTTTTTCAATACACCAGCTTTTCTCCAATTCAGAAAATCAAAGCTATAGCGTCGTGCTTCGTCCGTCATTTCCTTTAATTTTTTGGGCGGGATGGCGTTTACCTTGCTTAAAGGATGGATATGTGTGTTAAATAAAACCTCGTTCTTAATAATATTCCCCACGCCAGAGAAGATTTGCTGGTTCATCAGCGAGTCGCAGGCAAGCAGCTCCGGTTCCGCTTTCATCTTTTTAATGGCTTTCTGCGGGTTCCACCTGTCGCTCATGATATCGGCTTCCCAATCGTAAACTTTATCTAGTGGTTCATCTATGATGAGCAGTTGCACGGCATAAAAGTTAAGCTCGGTGTCTTCAAACTGCAGGTGCAGTCGTGCCGGTTTATCCCGGCGCGAATTGATGCGGTATGTACCAAACATCATCATATGCACCCTGACGGTAAATCGCGGGAAGCATATCAAAAAGTGTTTGCCCCAGCTTTTAAAATCGGTAACAGGCTGACCGATTAGCCTGCCTGCGTCAATGGCTTCGTTGTTACAGGTGGCATCAATAATGGTTTGCCCTTTAAATTGCTGTACAGCTTCTTTTAAGATGATGATGGATGGCCCTTCCGGCATGGTTTACTATTTCACGGAAAGACAAACGGCTATTGATTATGTTTGATTCTAACCTGTCGCTCAAGAATTTTGCTGTTGTGCAGAAAGTAATTCCTGTCTTAGTTTTTTCTTCTTCACCGTCATGCTGTCCGGCAGTCCCATGTAATATTTGTAAGTTCTCAGGTCGAATTTTGCAGTAATGTAGCGCTCGCTTGCACGCTGATAAAAATCGGCATCAAATGAATAGGCTTTACTGAAGGGTAAACTTTCAAAAACCCCGCGTTTGCCAAATAATGTACCGAAGGCAACAAAGTTATCTACAAAAACATCGCTGTGGGGATCGTTATTAGATGGCATAAAAAGGTCTTCCTCGTTCGCGGCTATGTTTTCCATCGTTGAGGCTATCAGGTCATAATCGCCTATACTTGCAAGGCAAGCGGAAATATGGTTGGGCTTGTATTCATCATCACCATCAATAAAACCGATATATTGCCCTATGCTGTTCAATATCCCTCTATTAGCTGATAACGCCTGCCCCATGTTTTTATGGCGCAGGTACCTAAGCTGATCTTCATGCTGCGCAACATAGCTTAAAATATCCCGTCCCAGCTCAACATTGCTGCCATCGTCTACTATAATCAGCTCAAAATCTTTGAAATCCTGCGCCATTACTGAATCCAGGGCGCGTTTCACCAGGCTGAAATCCCGGTTATAAACAGCCATTATGATGGAGACCCGGGGCGTTATTGTTTGCATAAAAATCCGATAAAGATACCGGCACAAAAGTACTAATTAAGCTTGCCTTAATTGATAGTTACCTCGTTTTTCCTGAGAAGATTTCCCGCCGGATCTTTAATTTCAATTATATATTCGCCCTTAAAAAGGTAAAGGCAGCGCTCTCCCGAAGTAACATTTGCCGCATACTGATCTGCCGGGATACGGTTGCCGGGCTTTTCATTTTTATAGAACGCCTGTATATACTCGCCATCTTTTAAGCCAAATTTATTAAGACTATAATATTTACGCAGCCCGCCGATGCTGTAAAATGAAGGACGTCTATATTTTGAAAGATATACGGGGAATATCACCGTCGCATCTACAAAATCCTGGTGCCAGGGCTGGTTGTTTTGCAAAGCTATTACAGGTTCAGTAATATGTTTCAGGTTATTCACCGCGTTATATTCCTTCGTGTTTAATTCTGCGTACAAATGGCCTGCCTGCCGTGTCAATTCGACGGTAAAGGGGTCGATGCCGGTTAGTTCCTTAAAAAATTGGGCCATTTTCTTCCAGCCTGTTTCGGTGCCTTCGTGGATATGATCATAACCGGCATAAATCAACATTTTGGCTTTAGGGTCGGCTTTAAATGCCTTGTTAAGATTTACCGCCATCATCGAATCACGGAAACGGTTGCAGTACTGGCTATCTTTACCTTTACCGTCACATTGTACTTCCGACTCATATTTTATCAGTTTAAAATGCAGCTTGAGAGCCTCGCGAATAAATTCGCCAAACAGCGGCTCGTGGGTATAATAACCTGTTAAGTAATCCGGGTATTCTTTTTGGTTGATGGATGAATCGCCAAGAGTTTCAATAGCAAGGTACCGATAACCTGCATCATAAAACTTTTTCAGCATAGGCAGCACAAAGGCCCGGTGAAAAGGCAGATGGTGTGCTTCGTTTATCATTACCACCTGGTTTTGTTTGGCTTGTGCGGTAATGTAATCGGCTGCGTTTACCAGGATATGCTTTTTTACAAAGGCCGTATCGCATTCCATTTTATGAGTTGATAGCTCGTCATTGTAACGTGCATCGCTGTAAAATAACGTTTTTTCGTAATCTCCTAAAAACGACTCATACGTCATAGCCGCCTGAAGCCAATAGCCGTAAGCGAAGTGGTCAGAGGTATCGGGTTTGGTGCTTTCCAGTGCTTTTACCGGTAAAAGATAATTTTCCGGGTGCTTATCCATCACATGGATGGCGGTATCGAAGGGATTAATGAACTTTTTTTGTGCGGTAGCGGCAGTTATGGCAAGCAGGCAAATTGCCGGCAATAGGAAGTATCTAAACATGGAATAAAACTAACTAATTAGTTTTAAAGATAGTAATAATCAAAACAATTTTCATTTATCCCCATTTGCCGAATGCACGGAGAATGAAAATTATTGTTCTGCTCTTTTTATCGTTTTGCTTTTTATGAGCGACAAAAAAATGATGCCGATACCTACGCCTTTCAAAGCACCATCAACAAAATCGGGCATAGTAACAAAGTGGCTTAGAATTAAGCTTGCCGATATCAAAAGCAAACCTACCAGAAGCATATATTTAACGGGGAATAATGGTTTCATTTTATAAAACTGCAATCGTAAATTATCTGTCGTGCTTATATTAATTTATATAGCTGCTGCCTCACTTCCCTTGTCACCACGCCAATCTTGCCATTTCCGATAGTTTTTCCATCAACAATAGTAACGGGGACAGCGTACTGCGTTGTACTGGTAATAAAAGCTTCTTTGGCATGATACAGCTCGTCCAGCGTAAAATCACGTTCCACAACGGTGTACCCTTCTATGTCAAGGTTGAGTACCTTACCGCGGGTAATGCCCTTTAAAATATTATTGGCTGCGGTTATTATTTCATTACCGGTCACGATAAAAAAATTGGCCCGCGGGCATTCGCTAACTATACCATCTTTTTGGTAAAGTATATCGTCCAGCCCGTTTTCCTTCATAAACGGGTGCAAGCGCACGGCCGCCAGGTAATCGATAGTTTTAATGTGGGGGACCTGGCGCACATGGTCGTGTGTAGCCAGCTTCATTTCTTTTACCGGGTCGTTTTCCTTTGGGAAAGCTAGGGGGTATTGAAGGATAATGAGGTTCGGCTTGCCCGTTTTGTAGCCATCTTCCGAGTACCCGCCGGTAAGCAGCAGCTTAATGCCTGACGCAGGCATGTTGTTCCGGGCTATCAACTCTTCAACCGTTTGCTTTAACTGTTCGCGGCTGGGCTCAACGTCAAGGTACATTTGCTTAGCCGAATTGAAGAACCGGTTGAAATGTTCCTCCATAAATATGGGCTTGCCATCAACCAGCTTGAAGTAGTCGAAAATGCCGTAGCCGCGATGCATGGCCAAATCGCTGACGCCTATTTTGGCCTCATCTGATAAAACAAACTCGCCATTTATGGAAACATATTGGGCCGCCATGATAAGTTGTTATGCTTTTCCTGTTTTTGAACCACCTGCGCCGCCACCCATGCTGAAGATATTTTCGCTGTAGCTAACCACCAGGTTATCGCGGTCGCGCTGGCGTTTCAGGGCTATATCTATCAAAGTTTTCAGCAGTTGGGCAAAGTTTTTATCGCTGGCTTCCCATAAGTAAAATGAAAGGGAGCCGGGGATGGTATTGATTTCATTTACGTAAACCTTATTATCCTTCTTATCCACCAAAAAATCAATGCGCGATACACCCGAGCAGGACAACACCCGGAAAGTTTCCCTGGCCAGTTCCTGTATCAGTTGGGTTTGTTCTTTTGGCAGGTTTGCGGGTATCTGGCGTTTAGTGCTCGTCATCCCTTTTGATGAACCACCTTTGGCATTGCTTACGTATTTGTCTTTATAGCTTAATATATCGCCTGCGCCCAGTGGCTCTTCGCATACCGACGCGGTTTGGTTAGCTGCATCGCCCAAAACAGAGCAATTAATTTCTTTCAGATCAACTACCATCCGCTCAACCAAAATACGGCTGCTGAAACGACCGGCAAGCTCAACGGCTTCAACCAGCGCTGCTTCGTCGGCGGCCTTTGAAACGCCCACGCTCGAGCCAAGGTTCGATGGTTTTACAATAACCGGGAAGCCAATTTTATTTATTTCGGCAATGATGGCGTCCTTGTCCATGTGCCAGCTGCGGTCGGTAAACCAGGTATAATCAACCACGGGCAGTTTGCTTTCCTTAAGCACCATTTTCATGGCTATCTTATCCATCCCAAGGGCCGACGATAATACATCGCATCCTACGTACGGAATGCCCTTCAGCTCCAGCAAGCCTTGTAAGGAACCATCCTCACCGTTAGTGCCGTGAATAATAGGGAATGCGATATCAATCTTCCCTAGTTCCTTATTACTTTTCCAAAAAGAACTTTGTACAGCATTAATGGTAAAGTCGCCATAAGTAGGCGTTAGATAAATCTCCGTACATTGCGATAGCAGGGAGTCGGTATTGCGATAATTGTCAACGTTCATCAGCGCATCGCCGGTGTACCATTTGCCGGTTTTCGTTATGTAGATGGGGACGATATCGTAACTGTTTTTATCAAACGCGCTGATGGCCTGCTGGGCCGAAATAACCGAAATTTCATGCTCAACCGACCGACCGCCAAAAATAACGCCGACTTTAATTTTCATAGTGCTGTTAAAATAATAAATCTATAGTTCGTAAGTATCAGGCAAATCGTTTTCATACAGTAATACGTCGCCAGCACGTGTCATTCCGCTCAAATGGTTTACTGCATCTTTAAAGTTTTGCGCAACGTAAATCTGCGCATCGGGGTAATTTTTGTTTTTCAACCCCTTCATAATTGGTAAAGTTATGTTTTTACCTACAAGTATAGCATAATCGCAGGTATTTGCAATCTGTTCGCCCAACAAAGTGTTGTAATATTCCTGTTTTTCGCCCAGCTCAATCATCCCCGGGGTGATGATAATCTTACGCTGACCTTCTATTCCCTTCAAAACTTCCAGCGCCATTTTGCTGCCCACAGGGTTCGAGTTAAAGGCATCATCGATAACTGTAACGCCGTTTGAATGTACCTTCACTTCCAATCTATGCTGCACCGGCTCCAGCTTTTTAACGGCGAACGCTACGCTGCTGTCCGGCACTTCCAGGTGGCGCGCAACGATGTAACCGGCTAAAATATTAGAAAGATTATAGCTACCTACCAGCTTCGTATCAAAGTCGGCAAGCTTTTCACCTTTGTGATAAACTGAAAAAGCCGAGCCGCGGGCTGAATATTTAACGTCCTTCAGATAGTAATCCGCCTTTTCATTATCTGACGAGTAACGTGCCGTGTTTCTGTCAGCCACTGGGCGGTTTGCTATAAATTCGTAATCTTCATTTATAACAGCCAAAGCACCGGAAGGCAGCGCATCTATCAGCTCGAATTTGGTTTTTTGTACGTTCTGGATGGTTTTAAAAGTTTCCAAATGTTGCTCACCAACAGCAGTTAAGATGCCTATCTGCGGATTTACCAAATCGCATATCTCTTTAATATCGTTCAACTGCTTGGCGCCCATTTCTACAATAAATACCTGGTGTGTGGCCTGCAGTTGCTCGCGTATGGTACGAATAACGCCAAGGGTGGTGTTATAGCTGCCCGGCGTCATTAACACATTGTATTTCTCGCTCAGCATGCGGTGCAGAAAGTGCTTGGTACTGGTTTTGCCATAACTGCCGGTAATACCGATGATAATGAGGTCGGGACGTTCGGCCAGTATTCTTTTGGCATCATTATAAAATGACTTGTTGATGGCTGCTTCAACCGGGGCAATTAGAATATTTGCTATCGCGATAAAAATAAAGCTCAGCAGCAAGGTCAATCCAAAAACCCAAAGCGAGCACAGTGCTCTATTAGTGATAATGAAATAAACTACAGCTACAACAATGGAAAGAAAAGCTGTTAATCCGAATAAACGTATCGCCCTCCTGGTAAATACAACCGGCTTTTTTTGTTTTTTGACGAATTGCGGATAGGCCAGCAATGCAAACAGCGATATAAACGCAATACTGGCAACTGTGGCGCCTGATAATAAAATCAACAATCCTGTAATGACGAGCGCCACAACTTCCAGTACGCGGGTGCTAATTACCAAATTGGTTTTCAGCCACTTGAAATACCGTTCGTTACGATATGAATTCAGCTGCATCATGTGCAGTTCGAACCGCAATTTTACAAAAGCATAAACCAGGACAACTGCAAGTGCGGCAAAAAATAATATGTTTTCCATTATTTAATCGTAGAGACACAATACTTTGTGTCTCTGAATATGTTTATTTAATGTATGATAACCTCACCTTACATGTGGGAGACACAAAGTATTGTGTCTCTACAGTGAAAATTTTCAACCGTTTTTCTTATCTGGTTCCAGAAAATTATTCAGGATAATTAAAAACTCACCCAGCTTTTCAACAAAGGCAAAGTGGCCTGCGTTTTTAAGCACCACCAACCCGGCATTCGGTATCAGTTTCTCCATTATTTTGGCATCGCTAACGGGGGTTGCCGTATCATTTTCGCCCCATACCAATAAGGTTGGTGCTTTTATCTTCGGCATTTCAACTTTCAAGTCTTCATTTACCGATTTCACCAACACCTGCCGCATAATGGGCGATGCACTTTTATAGTCGCTCGAACCTTGCTGCTTGCGGTAGTTCTCTATTATCTCGTTTGCTTTTGTGCGGCCTACCAGGTATGGTAACACAGCCTTCACAAACTTGTAAGTGTAAACCCGTACGTAATAGCTTAACGGACGCGTGGGCTTAATACCTGCGCTATCCAGCAGTACAAGCTTATGCACCGGATTGCGGGATGAATAAACTATAGAAACACGGCCGCCATAAGAATGCCCGGCCAAAATGGGATTGGTGATATTTTTAACCCTCAAAAACTCCTCGATAAAGGCAGTATATTCATAAACACCCCAAACATCGTTGGGTTCCTGGCTTTTACCGAAACCCGGCAGGTCTATTGAAATAACGTGAAAGCTGCTTTCAAGATTTTCCTGAACCCGGGTAAAGGCCTGCAGATTTGAACCCCAGCCGTGCAATAGAACAACCGGTTTGCCGGCGCCGGTCTCGTTAAAATTTATATTAAGTCCCTTTATTAATTGGGTTTGCTCCATAAGTGTATCGTGCTGTGCAAAGATAATAAATAAGTGATAGCAATAACAGTTTGAGGCAGCCTGCGCAAACTCAAAAATGCTAACAAAATTGCTTGCTTTATGTGTTAAAAAAGAATGATATTTAGCGGCACTAAGCTTTTATCGATGATGCGGTTGAAATTTGTCTTTGCTGTATTTTGCTTTGTTACAGGCATCCAAAGTTTTGCAAGTGCCCAGGCGACCATATCGCCCGGCGAAATCAAAAAAATCCAGCTGATTGACAGTGAATGGGCGCTTGGCTTTTCGCGGCTGACTGAATTTGACATAGTAAACGAAAACGGTCAATGGAACTGCTATCAAACCAAACAGAAATATCCTGCCGACAGGTTTGGTAAGGACAAAGATTATTTCGCGAAAGAAAATTCGGATAGCCGGAAATTTGTTAAAAAGATTGATAATGACGCTATCGAAGGGCTGTTAGGAACGATAAATACGGTTAAACCGGATTATAACTGGCAAATATATGGTATTGACACTTATACAGTTGGAACTACAGTGGACACTGTCTACCTGAAAAATTGGGAGAAAAAGATGTCTGCAATGGATCACCTGATATTTGTTAACGAATTACAGAAAGCCGCAAACGTTAAAGCCGCTATAGATTCACTGCAGCATTATTGGTGGACTGATGACAGCCCGGTCTGCGCTATCGAAATTATTAAACACAACAACGATACCGTAAAGATTTATGCCAATAAGCAAATGGATTATATGTTGCCGTGGATGGTAAATAATACGCCAAGCTACGATTTGAATATTAATAAATTCTTTGCGAGCGCCGTGGGCGATTATCGCTATTCAAACCGCAACCGCTTGATAGGTGATAACTTTATCTATAAAATACAGGAATATATCTATAATAATTTCGCTACTGAGGCTATAATCCGTTATAACTGGAATAAAAAATTTCCCAAACAGTATAAACTGTTGAATACCCTGTTTGACATAACCAACTTATCTTACCAAACTGAAGGCATAAGACTGTTTGCAAAAAACAAACAGTTACCACAGAATTTTGTAATATATGCAGCGATAGCTATGGGTAACGATACGGCTATTACACGTTTGGTGCAATTTAAAAACCAGCTTCGGGAACTTGTTAAAAAAGGGAATTTTGTATTTGATTACTACAAGAACGTAAAAAAAGCAACTATAAGCTTTTCTTTACAGGATAATGCCACAGGCAATTTAGCCTTATATAACAAAAAATTCAAAGCGTGGCTTCAAAAAAACGATAGCACTATTTTTAATAATCGCAGTATTCTAAGGTTCTCCGCAGGGTCTCAATATTGGGATTCTCAGGATTGGCTGCTACTGCCTGATAACCGAGTGATATTACTTTCCTATTTTAAAGCAAATATCGCAGGGATGTCCTACCCCGCCCTTGAGACCGGCGACAATAGCCGCAAAGATTGTTTTGTACTTTTTGACGATAAAGGAAACCTGATTTCAGAGAATCCATGATAAAATTAGATATGCAATCATTCCAAAAAGAAATAAGTCTCGCGTTTTCCGGTGGGAATTTTGAATTCACCTACCCCTACCTGGCCGACGAAGTAACCTTTAATGTCGTAGGCGAGAAGCTTTTAACCGGTAAGTCGGCAGTAATTGAATTTTGCAACCAGATTGCTGAATATTTCAAAACAGTTCCTCCAAAGGCGACGCTTGACAATGTGATTGTTGGCGATGACTGTGTAGCTATTAACGGCACAGCCGAGTTTTACAACACAAAGGAAAACCGCACTAACCATATTTCATCATGCGATGTTTATAAGTTTGAAGATGGAAAGCTGAAAGAAATTACCTCGTATTGTATTTCGACAAAGAAGGAATAAACAGCGCAATTTGCAGAGACATTTTTAACCCGGGAAGTGTTCTTGAAATGCGTAGTTTCATTTATTATGTGGAAAACCGGGTTAACACAACTTAACACATTTCGCGATTTTAATTTTATAAAAAATTGATAATCAATAATTTATCAAAAACAGCGCAATTCTTAATTTTTCAACATTTTGGGCTTTTTTTTCAACGGACAATCGGTAAAATAAAATGAACAAATATCGCTACCTCAATGGCACATAAATCGCTACCAGCGTACCTTTGCCGGGCTGAGAGGATATATCAACCGTACCCTTTAAAAATTCCACCCGGCTCACGATATTTTTCAGCCCTATACCGTCAAATTTACTCCTATCGCCCGAATTGAAACCTTTACCGTTATCCTCTATGGTTACGGTAATTTCAACGTCGTCGCACAATAAAAAAACATCCAGCATACTGGCGCCGGCGTGTTTAATTACATTGTTAACCGATTCCTGTATCACCCGGTAAAGCACCGTTTCCACATTATCATCCAACGGCTTATCAATACCCTCTGCCTGCACTACAATCTTTAATTTATCTGATTGTATTTTATTAACAAAATCGCGTATCGCCGAAACCAGGCCACTTTTTATTAACGCATTCGGCATCATCTGATGTGCTATCGAGCGTACCTCTGTGCAGCTTTCATCAACCATAGCCATCGTTTTTTCAGCCAGTAAGTCTGCTTCACCGCCTTTTGCCAAATACTTGCTGATCAACACGCCGAGGTTAAGCTTTACAGCCGAAAATAATTGCCCTACACCGTCGTGCAAATCGCCGGCGATGCGTTTGCGCTCACGTTCTTCAGCCTCGATAATTCCCTTAGCTGCCAGATTTTGCTGATGCGCGATAGCCGCCTGCAAATTTGCCTGTTGCTTTATTTTGCCGCGGCTATACAGCTGGTAAACAATTACTCCCGAAAACACAAATGCAATGGCAATAATATAAATGGTAAGGTCTTTTTTACTGATTTGCAGCTGTTGGATAGTATTTTGCTTGCTCAATAATGTTATTTGCTGCTGCTTTTTTTCAGTTTGAAAACGTGTTTCCAGCAGCGCAATCTGTTTCAGCATCGATTCATTAATAGTAAGATTGTTCAGGCTGTCGTAGATTTTACGATAGTGAAGGGCGTTGGCGAAATCTTTAGCAATCTCATAATTACGGTATAGCGCTAAAGCAGTAGCTTTTTGCTCCTCTAAAGCCGAATTATTCTTCGCGTATTCAAAAGCCTTTTTCGAATAGCTTACGCCGGTGCTGTCTTTTAAATCTGCTTTTAACTGCGCTATGTTTGCCCGGGTGGAGGCGACTCCTTTGGTATCGCCGATGGCCAAAAAAAGTGTTTCTGCTTTCTTGTAGCAGGCTAATGATTTGTCATTATCCTTAAGGTCGTAATAGATAGTACCCAGGTTAATTAATGAATTTGCCTGGCCGCCTTTATCGTCAATCTGTTCCTTAATTTTTAACGATTTGGTATAATAGTCCAACGATTTGGTAAACTGCTTTTTTTCCGCGAAAATCAGCCCATAATTATTATAAATATTGGCCAGGCCCGAAAGCTTATTTATCTGCTTAAAATATTTAAAAGCAGAGTCGGCATAAGACAACGCCTTGTCGAACAACTCCAATCGTATGTACGAATTGCTGATATTTGCATAGGTATCACCTACACCTCCGGTTATTCCCAACTCTTCAAGCACTTTAATTGCGTTCAGCGATTCGGTTATCGCCGGCAACTGTTGCCCGAGCTGCATATAGTTAAGCCCAAGGTTATTATATACTTTCGACAACAACACCTTGTCCTTTAGCTCTATGGCTATTTCTTTGGCGCGATTGAGGTATTTGGTTGATAAATCAAACTTACCCTGGTAAGTGTAAAGTACCCCCAACATATTATCGAAGCTGCCTTGCAAGGCTTTGTTATTTATCTTTTCGGCAATTTCGAGGCCTGATAATGCCTTAGTCAAAGCCGCCGACCTGTCTGAAAGGAAAATCGCCCGCACTTCGGTAACTAACGCTGCGGCGGCCGTCGAGTCTTTGCCGGTTTCCTGCGCCCGCACAACATTTATGCACAGCAAAAGAAGCATAATGCTAATGTATTTTATCGGAAACTTTAGGGTTTGTTTCAGCATATAATCAGTATACTATCAAATATACCGGCGCTGTTAGTCAGTCACAATAGTACATATGTAGTATTTTTTATTAAGTCTGCATTTGAATCACAGCTATTATTGCCTTTTTTAAAATATCTACTGCCTGTTCCAGTTCCTTTTCGTTTAGCGATGCAAAACCCAATCGTACATTATGGTTAGGATATGACGAGTCGTGATAATAATCACTGCCGGTGCTTATGGTAAGCCCCATGGCAGATGCTTTTGCGGCCACATCGGCAGGCTTAACGCCGTTTAAATATTCAATCCAAATGGCAAAACCACCATCGGGTACTTTAAACTTCACATAGCCGTCCAGTTTTTCCCGCAGCAAGCAGCAAAGGATGTCGCGTCGTTCGTGGTAAATTTTGTTCGCTTTTTTTAGGTGCCGACCGATATCCCCGTTTTTCAGAAGGTTGGCCATCGCTTCTTCTATCAGCTGCTCGCCTTGCCGGTCTATTAGCTTCCGCATTTTTGCAGCACGGATGATTAAGTTTTGAGGCGCCACCATAAAGCCCATTCTTATTCCGGGGGCTAAAGTTTTGGAAAATGAGCCCACATAAATTACGGAGCCATAATTATCAACGCTGGCCAACGGCAGTATCGGGCTGCTGGCGTAATGAAAGTCAAAATCATAATCATCTTCAACTATGGCAAACTTATATTTCCGTGCCAGCTCAAGCAGTTGCATACGCCGTTCGGCGCTCATGGTAACGGTTGTGGGGCTATGATGATGCGGAATCACATACACCAGCTTAACTTTCTTCTTTTTACAAGCGGTTTCAATCGCCTCCACGCTAATACCATACTCATCCACCGGCGCCAACTCAATCGTTGCGCCTGTATTTTCAAAGACTTCGTTAGCGCCACTATAACCGGGATCACCGGCAATAAACGTATCGCCCTTTTTTAACAATACCTGGCCAATAAGGTAGAGCGCCATTTGCACGCCTTTGGTCATTAATATATTTTCCGGCTTTACCTGCAGGCCGCGTGTTTCGCCAAAAAAGCGGGCAAGCTCTGTCCGCAAATTTTCCGAACCTTGCTCCGGCCCGTACATCAGGTATTTTTGGGTGAAATGATAACGGGCAAACCGCCGGTATTCCCTCACCATCAGTTCAACCGGAGCCAGCCGGATATCAGGGAAACCGTCATTAAATACCAGGTTACCTTCAGGTACCTTTTTAAAAAGTGATGGCAGCGGGGTGACAGTACCGGGAATATCAAAATAGGTTTCCGCCGGATACAAATACGGTGTTAAAGCGGGTGCTATTTTCCTGGGCGATACATCGGGCAGATTTTTAGCGACGAATATTCCCTTGCGGGGATAGGAATCTACCCAGCTTTGAGCATACAGTTCGTCGTAGGCCGCAACTATTGTTTTGCGGTGCACTTTTAAATCTGCAGCTAAAATCCTGCTCGAAGGCAATGCCGACGATGGTTTTAAAGTACCGCGCCTTATATGGCTGATAATACTGTTGGCTATTTGCAGGTAAACCGCTACCTGCGAGTTTTTATCAATGATTATAAGACCTGCCGGAAATTGCATACTGGACTACCTTATTTGTATTTATTGGACTATAAAGATAGACCAAATGAGTTATAAATTTACATCAGCAAAGAAAAAATATTATGCAACTCATTAAAAACTATAACATTCCATCCATCGCACTACGGGCCTCCCTGGGTTGTAGCTATGTGTGGGAAGTAGCCGACCGGCTCGGCATCCTCGGCGCTCACGGCCAACCCCACGTAGGCTGGGGCGACTGGTCGCATTTTGTGGATTATGCCCGCCAAACCATGGCTTTCCTGCCGCCATCATGGGTACCATTTTTTGCAACCCTTGCCACCATTGGCGAGGCAGGATTCGGGCTGATGCTGCTGGCCGGCTTATTCACCCGTGTTGCGGCTGTAGGCAGCTTCCTGCTGGCACTTGCTTTTGCTATATCGATGACTATTTCATTCGGTATCGATTCGCCGCTGGGCTATTCAGTTTTTACTGTTGCCTCGGCAAGCCTGCTGCTGGCAACGCTGCCGAATTACAAATGGAGTATCGATTCAATCATCAATAAAAATCAATTAGCATGAAAACAATCAATCAAAAAGCGCCCGCGTTACTGGTGTTAATCGCATTCGCAATAGTTTACATTGTTTGGGGTTCAACGTTCTTTTTTATCCGCGTGGCCGTACAAGGCTTCCCTCCGATGTTGATGGGCGCGGTCCGCTTTATCACCGCCGGCCTGTTATTAATGGGCTGGTGCTTATACAAGGGCGATAAAATCTGGAATAAGAAAGATATTATCAATTCGGGCATCAGTGGCATCCTGCTGTTATTTGTGGCAACCGGCATCGTTATCTGGGTTGAGCAAACACTGCCAAGCGCCATCGTAGCCATCACCATAGCCGCAGAGCCTGTTTGGCTGGTGTTTATGGACAAAAGCAACTGGCGGGTAAATTTCAAAAGCCGGTCGATTGTGTCAGGCCTGGTTATCGGTTTCGCCGGTGTGGTATTGCTGTTTGGTGAGCAGCTTTCAAAAGCCTTTGGCGGCGGACAAAACTCGCCTACCATTTTGGCGCTGATACTACTTGCCCTGGGGCCAATTGCATGGTGTGCCGGTTCGCTGTATTCAAAAAACAAAGCCAGCGAAACTCCTGCACGGGTAAACACCGCCTGGCAAATGCTTATCGGCGGACTAGCATTTATCCCCGTCAGCTTTGCACGCCATGAGCTGAACGGTTTCAATATTCACAATGTGTCCAACCAGGTTTGGGGCGCTATGGCTTACCTGGTGATATTTGGTTCCATAGCTGCTTACAGTGCTTATATCTGGCTGTTGAAAGTACGTTCGGCCACACAGGTAAGCACACACTCGTATGTTAACCCGGTTATTGCAGTTTTATTAGGGGTGATCTTTGCCGGCGAGCAAATTACCCGCTTGCAGATAGGTGGATTGGTGATTATTCTTTTCAGCGTTGCGCTTATCAATCTTGATAAATATCGCAAGGCAATTAAATCAGAAAATAAGGTGGTTGAAATGCCTTTGGACAGGGAAGTATTAGAGGCATGTTAAGGGGCCAGATAGCTTTGTCAACTTTTGGAAAGTTGACAAAGCTGGAGAGTATTCAAATGGCCCGAACGAATCGTTACTTATTAATCATTGAAATTTAATTACTTAAGCTTATTATACTTTGCCTTTCCTTGGATAATGTCAGCGATAATTTTCCCACGTTCTATCCTCGATCCCCTATCATTGGTTCCTGCTGTTGTTGCTTTTCGATAATTGTTCACAGTCAAATTTTCCACATAATCTCTAGCATCAACCAATGAATAAAAATTTTCTAGTTGCTCTCCGATTTTTTTCAAATCCAAATCGATTTTATCTTTATAAAGGGCTCTCTGCAGTTCTATTATTAGAGTAAATAAATCGGACTTTTTCCAGCCTCTAGATTTATCGCTTAGTCCTAGTTTTTCGATTTTAGAGAAGACGTCAGACAATTCAATTCTGAGATCTTCCTCGTATTCAAATTCATCATTATACTGAAGCAAGTAATTCTCGATTTCATCATCCCTATTGAAGTATGTAGATAAAATTACGATTATAACATTCAAACAGAACACAACATCTGACATTCTTCGAACCTCTGTGACTGTGAAAATTCGATTTGACTCAAAAAATTTATCTTGAGAGATTTCTTCTGCGAAATGCTTAAACGCGCCATCAAAGCGTGCATTATGAATTTCCATAGCATTCAGCGAATATTTGGTCGAATTAATTCTCTTAAAAATTTCCTTAATTTCTTCTATCGTCTTTTGGCCTAGGTCTCTTATAACCACTTCATATTCAAGAAAAGCAATCTTTTCGTCATTCGATAAGTCTACATAAGGTTTAATTTGATCTTTTAATTTTATATCTGCAGAAGCAACGAAATATTGATAAAGTGTTGTCATTCTTTGCTGACCATCAACTAACATTTCGGTCCCGTCTCCAGTATCTGGATCAACCGAACCCGCGGCAATGTATATTTCAGGGAACGGATATCCCTCAAGCACAGTTTTAAGGAATTTGAGTTTATCGTCATTAGTCCAGACCAATCTTCTTTGAAATTCCGGCCTAGGAATAAGGACGTTACTTTTTATTTCGTTTAGCAATATCCTTAATTTCCTATTTGTAGCACTAGTCTTCATGCTTTCTGTAATTTAATATTTTCAATATTGTTAAGATGATACCCTTCTAAAAAATCCCAGTCCTTATATAAAGCACCGTTAATTTTATAATTACCAAATTGCCCCGAAGAAGTCAACTTTCGGAAATATTCCCACCAATCTTTGCCCATTTCAAATTGATTTGACGGTGGTAATAAATCGGGTCTTATCCACCCCATAAAAAGATAATCTTTGAAATTGCTGAAAGCTTGCCAATATACTTTTTCTTGAACCAATTGGAACACCTTTTTCCAAACTGCATCAAAAAGTTCCGAAGATACAATCACTACATCTATATCTGAGCTATCGTTAAATCTTCTATAAAGCTTTTTTGGGGATAGTGAAAAACCCATTTTGGCTGATCCTACTACTATTACTTGGCTTTCTGAAACATCGAAATGTGAAGAAATATGTTTCTTGAGTGCCATGTATTCGTTCTCAGAGATCATAGCACACCTTCCCGATATGATCCATTTTTTGACTATATCCTCACTCGCAAGGTTTTTTAAATCGTCCTTGAATTCATGTAGTGTATCTAGCGATCTTCTTTTCAAAATCGATTTCCAAAATCAAATGCTAATCTACATCATATAATTGTTTATTATGGAAATTCAACTTTTTCAATTTCATTTAACAACCAAAATCTTCATCCTCAAAAACATCCGGAATGACTAATTCATCATCTCCGTTGAGTGCCATTTCTTTGAATGCTTCAGCCCAGCCTCTTCGTTTATCAGGCTCGATTGCTGAAATAATTATCGTGTTAGCTACCACCTCCATATTGATTTTATTTTCGATATTACATTGCTTAAGAAACTCTTCAGGAATAATAATCCCTTTTAAATTGTCGATGTTGATTAAGGAAGATTGCATAGGACAAGTTAAAAATCTTCGTCCTATTTACAAATCAAAAACTCCGCGTCCTCCGTACCTTCTTTGTTACCTCTGTTGTTAAACTTCAAGCACAAAAGAGAGACGGAGCATAGTATTTTGTCGTGCCAAAAACGGCCTTAGTCGAAAAACTACGTCGCCCAATCAAATTATTGCCGCACTTTAGCATCGTGGAAAAGAAACGCTTAATAACCTTCCCTGTTGGCTTCGAGATTTTGATTTGGCTGCTGTACGTGGCCATGTACAAGTACTCCTATTACCTCGACCATGCGCGTCTGCCGATGGTGCGCGACGGTTACTTCCCGTATTTGCAGGTTGGGCTTTTCAGTATCTGCAGCACCTTATATCTTATACCCTACTACCGCTGGCTGGTTCCGCGTCTGTTATTCGCTAAACGATATTGGATATTATTTGGCGTCACACTATTGGTTTTCCTGGTGTTAAACTCGTTGAATGCCAAAATCATAGCCTGGATATTCGAATGGTTTACCCGCGGGTTGGCGGTACATCAATTTTTTACATCGCCCGGAAACATGTACGCCCCCGACCTCAACCTGGTATTAACCGACCTGCTCGCGTTTTTCTGTATCGCCTTTGCCCGGTTCTCGTACCAAAACGAAAAGCTGCGCCACCAGATGGAAACCGATAACCTGCAATTACAGCTTGGTATGCTCAAAGCGCAATTGCAGCCGCATTTCCTGTTCAATACGCTGAATGGCTTATATGGTATGAGCCTTACCGAATCAAAAGAGACGCCGCGATTTATACTGTTGCTGTCGCAGATGATGCAATACATTTTGTATGATTGCGACAAAGAAACCGTAAGCCTGCAGGATGAAGAGACATTTTTAAAAGGCTATTTTGAGCTGGAACAGAAAAAATTTCCAAAATCAAAAATTACGTTCAATGTGCCGGAATTGATACCCGAGATAGCCATCCCGCCGCTATTGTTTTTACCCTTGGTCGAGAACAGCTTTAAGCATGGTAAACATAAGATTGAGGATACCGCCGGTCTGGAAGCAGTATTGACCGTCACTCCCAGGGAGATAAGGTTCATTATTACCAACGATATTTATGACCAAGCCCCTCTTATAGCTAAACCTGCAAACGGCGGTATTGGCCTTATTAATATTAAAAAACGGCTGGAACTTTATTACCCCAATAAATACCAGCTTTCCCTTCAGCAAAAGGGCAATCAGTATATTGCAGACCTAACCATAAAGTTATAAATGAAGTGTGTAATTGTTGACGACGAGCCGCTGGCGCACCAGGTTCTGGAACACTATATAAATCAAACACCGGGAATGAGCCTGGCCGCAGCTTTTCGCAATGCCTTTGATGCTTTTGAATACCTCGGCAAAAACGCCGTCGACATCCTGTTCCTCGATATCGAGATGCCGCTGGTAAATGGCATCAATTTTTTAAAAGCGTTGCCAAATCCGCCTAAAACAATTTTTACTACAGCTTATAAACAATACGCTTATGATGGTTTTGAGCTGGATGCTGTAGACTACTTGCTGAAACCTTTTGCCTATGAACGTTTTGTAAAAGCGGTACAAAAGGCAAAAACAGAGGAAGTTCCGTCTGCCGAAAACGGGTTGAACACGCTTACCATAAAAGACAAGCAAGGGTTGCTGGTACTAAAGCAGCAAGATATCGTTTATATAGAGGGCTGCCGCGACTACGTTAAAATCATCACCGAAAAACAAACGCACATTATCTATCACACGCTAAAGGGAATTTTAGAAAAGCTTAACCCGGAAATATTTACCCAATCGCACAGGTCGTACATCATTAATAAGGCTTTTATTGCCCGGATTGTACAGGACAACATCGTGCTTTCCAACCAGCAATTTGTACCGATGGGGCAATTATATAAGAAAAAGCTTTTGGAGAATATCAATAAGTAGCTATTTCTGTTTCAGAAGAGCGGGGTAGTCTATTTTATCAAAATTAAATTCCCCGGTTTTGTGGTCGCGGCAATAACTTACTATCATATCAAAGTTCCGGGCATTTTCCTTTGGAACAAATAATTGATAATATTTTTTACCATCATAACCTGTCTGCGTCCAAACAGCAGTTTTATTTTTAGGGTCGATAATGTCAATAGTCGTATAAACGACGCTTTTATTATAATAAGCACGGCTACCAATGGTCCAGTTGTTTATACCGGGGCTTACAACCGTCGAAATAGCGGAAGGTATTGGCCCCTCCATACCCCAGTCAACTATTGTACTGTCGGTAACCATTTTTCTAATCGCGTTGCCAAAGTCAGACGGGAAATAGAGATAATATTTACCCTTATAAAGATTGAGTTCCACCCACTGTGTTGGCAGGCCTTTCAGCCCAAAAGTTTTAAACTTGGTATGGAGCGAGTCTTTTAAAATTTTATAAGCTTCACGATATTCAGCGGACTCTATGCTATCGGGTTTAAATTCCAGCAAGCCATTATGCTCCGGCGATTGATGATTGTGTTGTATATAAACGAAATAGTGCTCGCCTTTTGCAGTATCCGAAGTAATAATCTGTATCGTTTACTTTCGTGAGACTGTCAACCATTATTTGATGCGATGGTATTACCACCTGCCTGCAGGACGATAAAAAAAGCAGCGCTATTATCCACTTATACATACAAGGATTTATCATAACTAATAATTCCGTTAAGATAATCTATCTCTGCGCCATTTCAAAAAATCTCCGCGCGCCCAGTGCCTTCTCCTTCACTCCGTGGTTAAAAGCGTCATGCCCGGTTCTACTTTGTAACAAAAATATTTCTTATGGGCTTCCCGCCTTTTCGGACTTTCGGACTAAAACTTCTATATTGTACCTCGAATTAGCTGATTTAAACTTAACCCCTTTTATTTAAACCATGGACAAAAGCCCCAACCGCTTTCTTTCGCTCGACGTATTTCGCGGGATGACCATCTGTTTTATGATTATTGTAAACACCGCCGGCAGCGGCGCGGCGCCATTTGCGCCGCTTGAGCACGCCAAATGGTTCGGCTTTACCCCTACCGACCTGGTGTTTCCTTCATTCCTGTTCGCGGTGGGAAATGCCATGAGTTTTGCCATGAAAAAGTTTGCTAATCAAAGTAACGGAACCGTAGTTTGGAAGATATTGAAACGTACCGCCCTGATATTTTTATGCGGCTACCTGATGTCGTGGTTCCCATTCTTTTTGCATGATAACAATGGCTGGCACTTCTCCCCTATCAGCCATACCCGTATTTTAGGCGTGTTGCAGCGTATTGCTTTGTGTTACATGTTTGCGGCGCTGATGGTGCATTTTATCAAATCAACCACAACAATAGTTATTATAAGCATATGCCTATTGTTCGGCTATTGGTTTTTGTTGCTCATTTTCGGCGACCCGACGCACCCTTATGACATGCTTACCAATGCGGGGACTTATCTTGATAAATACCTTATTGGCGACGACCACCTGTATCATGGCGAGAAGGTAGCTTTTGACCCTGAAGGATTTTTAAGCACGCTACCATCTATTGTAAACGTTATCTGCGGTTATTTTGCAGGCCGTTATATACAGGAAAAAGGCAAACGCTATGAAACCATTGCCAAGTTAATGATGTGGGGCGCACTGTTTATCTTTATAGCCCTTTGCTGGAATATGACCTTCCCGATTTCTAAAAAATTATGGTCGAGCCCATTCACTCTGCTTACTGTTGGGTTGGATCTAATAATAATTTCAGTCTTGATATATATCGTCGAAATTCGCGAATGGAATAAAGCCAACTGGACGGCATTTTTCACTACTGTTGGGAAAAACCCGCTGCCTGTTTACCTTTTCTCCGAGCTGTTTGTTGTTTGCCTGTTTATGATACAGGTTACGCCAAAAGCCAATTTCTTTGACTGGATAAACGATGTGGTATTCCAGGCGGTGGCGCCGGGGGCTATTGGCTCGCTGTTATTCGCTATTTGTTATATGCTGGTTTGTTGGACGTTTGGGAAGATTTTGGATAAGAATAAGATTTATATAAGATTATAGTCTAAACCCGAATTTTTCGAATTCGGGAATTACAGGAATAAGAAAACGGAAGCTTTGATAACTTAGGTTGTCAGAGCTTTTTCTTTGGGTATCTTTGGCGATATTTTTATTACAATGGCCGACGACAATTTAGTTAAGATACTTTTCAGATTTTACAGCGACATTTTAGACGAACATACTGTTGAAACTATGTGGGCCGAAGCTGTGGATGCTGAAAAAGGCTATTATAAAATAGATAATATCCCGTTTTATGTGCCTGTGCTGGCGTCGGGCGATGTCGTAAAAGCAAAATATAGTGATGACGAGCAAATGCTAACTTATATAGAAACCATCGAGCATTCGGGCAATTCAACCATACATGTAATTATTACCGATGAGGAACTGGAATTGCAAACTGTCTTCAATTTATTTACCGGGCTTGGCTGTCCTTGCGAAGGTCTCAATGGTAATTTCCTTGCAGTTGAAATACCCGCCGCTATGGACTATATGCCGATAAAGGAGCGCCTGGAATTAATGGAGCAGGATGAAGTAATAAGCTATGCGGAAACTTGTTTAGCAAGAGGGCATAATTATAAAGATTTAGAATTGGGTTTTTGATGGCTGGTAACCATTTGTTATTTATGCGGTAATTATAAAAGCGGTGTTGGCATGTCACCCTGAGCCTGTCGAAGGGCGACGTGGGCAAAGGCCCTTGCCCGCACGCCTCGCATGGTGCATAGGCCACTGCGCTCATGCTTCGAGTGCCTCAGCATGACACCCCTTTTCTGTCATTTCTCCTTTAGGTACCGCCGGATTTTCATTCGCAATGATGCCAGTGGTGATTAATTGTCGTTAAATTACCGCAAATCTACCACCTCAACACCTTTATGCGCTTTAGTATCAAAGCTAAACATTGCATCGGTTACAGGTACGTTCGGGGTAAAGCTCTTGATGGTATAAGTATAGCGGCTGCCATTTTTGTCAAAAATAAGGGCGCTGTATATTTGGCTCTTCGCTTTATCAATTTCCAGTCTCACCTTAAAAAAGCCCTTTTTATCATCTTCCGGGCTAAGGTCGATTTCCTGGTAAATTTTGCCGCCTATTTTCTTTTGGCCGGTGTAAAGGTACTTATAGCCTTTCTCGTAAATGGTGAAAATCTTTGCCGGGTTTAAGCCTTCGCCGCTCAAATCAACATTGTTTACCTGTACCTCGTTGTCCTTTTTAAGATAAGTCCATTGTGTTTTGCCATCGCTGATGATTTCCTGCTGGGCAACATTTTTTGTCGCTGCATCGGCACCATACAGGCTAACTTTAAACTTATTTTGCTTTGATTTGGCTATAAGTGTACCTGTTTGTGTTTCCTTAACGCCGGCCTGTGGGTTATCGAGCGTGAAGGTAAAATCGGTTTTCACCACATCATACATTTTGTATTTTGCGCTTACCTTGCTTAAAATGGTTTTTGCATCTGCGTCCTTTTGGGCAAAGGTGGTGCTTACAGCGAATATCGATAATATGGATAATAGAAATAACTTTTTCATTTTACAGATTAGGATTAATCCCCTTTATTATAAGAGCGTGTTTTTAAAAAATTGTTTCAGCAGGCAAAAATAATCCTGCCGGGCGGTTTATCAAATTACGCAAATGTATGATTGCAAATTGTTACAAAGGTTTAACCTTCACCTTTTTGTAAAGCCTCCAGGTGGCGTTCAAGACTGTATTCATCAGGGTATAATACATCACGGGCCTTGCTGCCTTCAAACGGACCAACAATACCGGCAGCCTCCAACTGGTCGATAATACGGCCTGCACGGTTATAGCCCAGCTTCATTTTGCGCTGAATAAGTGATGTAGAACCTTGTTGGTGCAATACAATCAGCCTTGCAGCGTCTTCAAACATAGGGTCGCGGTTATCAGGGTCGTATTCTTTGGTACTGCTGCTTGCTTCACCTTCGCCCACATATTCAGGCAACAACAATGCTGACGGATAGCCACGCTGGTTACCGATAAAGTCAGCAATGCGC